>Ga0310837_100042_pt1 | contig 201711 bp, 217 predicted proteins | sample SM_ome_5_FD_201315 | JGI IMG/M metagenome (GOLD analysis project Ga0310837, IMG submission 201315) | Sorghum-adapted microbial communities enriched on stacked mutant (SM) sorghum from Joint BioEnergy Institute, Emeryville, California... ...
CGTGACTTCACTCCTTAAGTTTTCTTGTTTGGTCACTTGAAAACTTCTCCAAGTTGGGGTGAAGTCCCTTTTTTATGTCCGAAAATCCTTACAAATCAAGGCCTTGGATTATTGCAAAACGCTCATTTTCAAAATAAAATGCTTTGCGACCCCGTGAGTCATCCGGTCCGGAGGCGGCATTTCATTGAAAAAGCACCCTTTAAGGGTGCTTTTTTGCGGTGTAAAGGCTGATTAACCATCGATAACAAACAATATGATCATTGTTGAACCAAGTCAGGGGAGAACAGAATCGTCCGGATTTTCATTCAACATTGGGCTGAAAAATGGACATGTTGCGTGGCAAACAAAATTTGTACGAGCATATGATGAAGCAGATAGAAACGGGGTGATGACGCATGAATCCGTTCGAAGGATATCGCATCGCTTCGCCCTATGGACCGCGAATACATCCGATTACAAAAAAACAGCATTTTCATACCGGCATCGATTTGGTCAAAGCGCATCGGGCGCCAATCCATGCATTCGTTCCGGGCAAGGTCTTGCATGCTGGTGAGGGACGAATCGGATCGGGATTCGGCAATATGGGGCTGGTCGTTGCGATCCTCGACAAATATGGCAGCCTGCACTGCTATGTACATCTGGATTCGGTCAGTGTATCCGTAGGAGAGTGGGTTCAGCGCGGCCAGGAAGTTGGAAAGCAGGGCAATACGGGCAAAAACACCACGGGATCGCATCTTCACTACGAAATCAGAAAGAAATCGTCTCCCTCATTTGGCTGGGTGATCAATGAGAAAACCCGTTGTCATGAACCCGCCCAATATTTGATTGAATATTTTGAAAAGGAGGGGGATCAACCGATGACTGATGAAGAAAGAAAACGGCTGAAGGAATTGCAAAACGATGTCGCCAGGATCAAAAGCACCCTGGAAGCAGCTACGCGGCTTATCCCGGCGCCGGATTGGTTTGTCAGGGAGTTCGGAAGTGCCGATCTGGACGGATTAATTTTGTCTCCCCAATTGACGGCCGAAGGATGGCGTATATTGGCCATTGCCCTTCGCGCCCAGGGCAAGGGGATTGGGAGTCGTTCGCTGAAATGAAGCGGCTGCAGTGACGTTTTTTATTTTGCCTTCAATGCGTTGTTTCAATCCCGAATACGTGGTCCATCAGGTGAACAAAATCCTGGACGTGCTATAATAGAAAAAAATAACGGATGGGGTGACAGCTGGACCCATGAAAGTCGAGTTGATGAATTGTATCGTGTGCGGCAAAATGTTCCGACTCGAAGGCCGGAACGCCAAATATTGTCCGGCATGTCATGAAACACACGAAAAACTGCTTCGCAAAGTGAAAGATGTCATCATCAATCATCCCGGATTGACGACCCAGGAAGCAAGCGAAATATCTGGTGTACCCTACAAGCTGATCGTGGAGTGGATCAATGAGGGGAGAATCATCCGGTGACGTTGCCCGGCTCCAGGCAAGCAACGGATGGGCCGATGCATGGGATCGGCAGATAACTGGACAAGCCTCGTCAAATCGGGGCTTTTATTTTTTGGAACCCGAAATGAAATGGAAAAGAACAACCAGGGGCTACAACCGGTGTCGGAGCCGCCAGGACCGAAAGACCGTCGGGCGCCCCGACTTGCGTCCAGGGTCAAAAACATGCGCGGGTCCGTTATGCAGATCCATGCGCCAGTTTACAATGAGATTGTGAGATGACGGAAGAGAGGTGACGCAAATATGAGAAGAGGCAACGGACTGGCGCTCCTGCTGATCGTGATCGGCGTCGCGCTGATATTGATGAAGACTGGCATTCTTGGATGGTTGTTCGGATTGCTCATTCCGATCTTGATCATCGGACTTGGCGTGATGGCATGGCGGAACGGAAACCGGGTTCTTGGCGGAATCGTTGGCGCTGTCGGCGCAATCATGCTGGTCGGCAAATTGAGCTTCTTGTTTGTCTGGGTTGCGGCTATCGCCTTGATTGCATTCGGCATCTCGATGCTTCGCGGCAAGCCGAGCACCCGATTTTGATAGAAACAGCGTTTTTCGGGAAATGGAGGTTCGGATATGAGTGTACTTAGAAGAGTACGGGATATGACATTGGCGACGTTAAACGATCGTCTGGAAAAATCCGAAGACCCCGTACGAGTCATTGACCAGTTTTTGTGGTCGACGCACCAGGAAATTGTCCAGAGCGAGCAGTTGCAACGGCAGTACGCGGCGCATACGGACAACCTCTATCGGCAATGGAAAGATGCCGAGCATTGGATGAACAAACGGGAAGAACAGGCGCTGACGGCGCTCAGGGCCGGGGAAGAGCATGCGGCCAAGCTGGCCCTGCAGGACAAGATCGCCCATGAAGAACGGGCAGTCCGGTATCGTCAGCTGTATGAGCAAAGCCGCCAGGAACTGCAAGAATTGGAGCAACTGCTGCAGGAACTGCGGAGCGAATATCGCACCGTCTATGATCGCCGGCAGTTCTATGTCGCCCGGATGGAATCGCTGAAACTCCAGAAGCGGCTGAACGCCCGGCTCGGTTCGGGAGCAGCCGATCCGGACAACATGTTTCGCAGGCTGGACGACAGGCTGACCGACGCCGAACTGGAGGCGAGAAGCCTTCGCGAATTGCGGCGGTTCGGCCAGGAAACGGCACTGCGGTTCGGTACGCTCGTGCAGGAGACGATCGACCGGGAGATGCAGAAGTTGAAGCAAAAATTGCAGCAATCGGATTAAGCAGGGAGGTCGGGCAAATGCAAAAGTTGTATCGCTCAACGCGAGACCGCAAAATATTTGGCGTTTGCGGCGGGCTGGCGGATTACCTGAATGTCGACGCCACGCTGCTGCGGATTCTGTTGGTCATCGTTGCGGTATTCTCTGCGGGATCGATCATACTTGTCTATATCATCGCGGGGTTCGTTATCCCCCGGGAGGACCAGGTGGGTTATGGCCCGGGGCCTGGACCTGCAAACTGGGGATGGCCGCCGGGTCCGGGAACAGGTCCGGGCCAACAGCATTACCATCCGCCGCAATATGGCAACCAAAGCTGGCCTCCCAACACCAATTGGCCGGGAGCTGGCACCACGACGACTCCGCCACCGCAAAATTTTTCCCGTCCAGCCCCTGCGGCCGATCCGATCGGGCAACGCTCCCAGGGTCTGGATGCGATGATGGAAGATATCGAGAAGAAGGCGTTGCGGAAAGAGCTTGAAGAGTTGAAGGCCAAATTATCCAAACTGGAGAAAGAATCGAAAGGAGAATAACAGATGGGTGTATTCAAACGTATGAAAGATTTGACGAAGGCGTCGATTCATGAATTGCTGGACAAATTGGAAGATCCGGTTGTCATGCTGAATCAATATTTGCGTGACATGGAAGTGGAAATTCGCGAGGCGGAAGTGACGGTTGCGCGCCAGATGGCAGCCGAACGCCGGCTCAAGCATCGGCTGGATGAGGCTTCCCGTTTGAGCGTGGAGCGCGAATCGCAAGCAGAGCAGGCGCTGCGCCTGGGCAACGAATTGCTGGCCCGCAAACTGCTGGAAGAGAAAGTGCAATATGATCAGCAAGTGACCGAACTGGCCGACATCCATGCCCAATCAAGCGCACAAGTGACCGAATTGACGAACCAGCTTCACGAGATGAAGGAAGAATTCTACAGACTGCGCAACAAACGCAACGAGCTTGCCGCCCGTGCCCAAATGGCCAAAGCCCGCAAGCAGCTCGCGCAATCCAGCACGCTGCATTCGATTGAATCGGGCCATGCTGCTGCCGGATTCAGCCGGATGGAAGAAAGAGTGCTGCAAATGGAAGCCGAAGCCGACGTGGCCCGCATCCCGGTTTCCCCGATCAGCGGTTCCCCGATTCGCATCGACGCCGAAAAATCGCTCCGCGTCGAGCAGGAGCTGGCAGCGCTCAAAAGCCGGCTTGCCCCGGCACCGGAATCGGAATAAGGACGGAACGTATTCGCCTCCGAAGCGGAATGTGCTAAAATGATGAAATGTGTGCAGAAGTGCCATAACGGATCTGTTCCGTTATGGCATTCGCCTTAACGCCAGAAGAACAGGGGAGGTGTCCGGTCATGGTACGTACGAATGCGGCAATGCTATTCATCTGGGCCGGACTTTACCTTGCTTTTGGCAGTCTGGTCGGATTTGAATCTGTCAATGCCGCTTTATTGCTCTGCTTAGGCTTGGTACGCTATCGGCTGGACAGATGGAAATGGGCGCTGGTGCTGATGCTGGTCAGCCTGCTGGTGCTTATCTTGAACCAGTTTGCGCTGTTTGCATGCATGGTGCTATTGTCGCTGGGCATTTACTATTTGCGATCCCGGCCTTCCCTGAACGGACGTTATCGCAATTCGCACCGGCTGTTCCTGAATCTTCGCCTCGACGATCAAACTTGGCTGCTGAAATCGATGAGCATCTGGCAGGCCTTCGGGGAAATTCGCATGGATTTGTCGCTGGCGATGCCGGAAGAGAAAGAAACGACAATTGTGCTGCAAGGATTGTGCGGAGATGTCGATTTGACGATTCCGGAACATTTCGGATTGCAGGTGGAAGCTTCCGTCCTGGTCGGACAAATCGGTTTTGGACAGTTCAGGGATGGCGGTGTTCTCCAGCAATACGCCTGGCGGTCGCCCGATTACGACCAGCGGGAATTTAAAGTGAAACTGCAGCTGCTCTATCTCGTAGGAGATATTAAAATACGCACGGAGTAGCGGGGAAGAGGAGGCAGGTGGATGGAATCTCGCAAGATCGCCAATATGGTATGGCGTCAAATGGGGGAATCCGTACTGTACTCCCTCGCCATTGGTGCGTTTGTCATCTTTCTGCTGTTGCGTTACGGGTTGGTCGGCGAAATCCAAAAATGGGGTGCGCTCGTTCCGTTCATTTTGACGACCATTGTCGTTTTGACCATCGGCGGCGCCGCTTTCGGCTTTATTCGCGGTTATCCGATCCGGCAGCGCCTGCAATTGCTGAGCGATACGATGCAGCAACTGGAAAAGGGAAATCCGAGTCCGCAGTTGCCTGCGCTTGGCAATGACGAAATCGGCAGGCTGGGCGTGCAACTGGGCAGGCTCGCGCGCAAGTGGGAGGAGCAGGTCAACACCTTGCAGCGGCTGGCCACCAACAATACGGAACTTGAAGCCAGAGCCAAAATGAGCGCGGTTGTGGAAGAACGCCAGCGGCTGGCGCGTGAGCTGCATGATGCTGTCAGCCAGCAACTGTTTGCCATATCCATGACGGCGACGGCCGTCAGCCGGACGCTGGAACAAGATTTCGAGCGGGCCAAACGCCAAATCGAATTGATCGAGGAAATGGCATCGGTGGCACAGTCCGAAATGCGGGCGCTGCTCTTGCATCTGCGTCCCATCCATCTGGAAGGCAAGCGCCTGGCGCAGGCGATTCCCGAGTTGGTGCAGGAAATGAAAGCCAAGGTGTCGATTGACATCTCGCTGGATATGGATCAGGATCTGTCGCTCAACAAGGGGATGGAGAACCATCTGTTTCGCATCGTCCAGGAAGCGATGTCCAATACGTTGCGGCATGCGCGGGCGAGCCGGATGGGCATCGAACTGCATCGTCGCGGCGATACGGTCAAACTGGTCGTCCGGGATAATGGCGTCGGTTTCAATGTCGAAGAAAAGAAACATGCATCCTATGGCATGATGAATATTGAAGAGCGCGTCAACGAACTGGGTGGCTCATTCCATGTTGTCAGCGCGCCCGGCAAAGGTACGCGTCTGGAAATTCGGGTCCCATTGATGGCGGAAGGAGGATGAATCGATTGAGCGAAGAAAAAGTCGTGCGTGTGCTGCTGGTGGATGATCACGAGATGGTTCGAATCGGCCTGGCGGCAGTGCTGGGCACTGAGGCAGGCATCGAGGTTGTGGGGGAAGCCGGAAACGGCATGGACGGGCTGCGGATGGCACGCGAATTCAAACCCGATGTCGTGCTGATGGATCTGGTGATGGAAGGGATGGACGGCATTGAAACGACGCGGCGGATCATGGAGGAATTGCCCGAATGCCGCGTGATTGTGCTGACCAGTTTTCTGGATGACGAAAAATTGTACCCGGTCATTGAGGCGGGGGCGTTCAGCTACTTGCTGAAAACGTCACGCGCGTCGGAAATTGCGGAGGCCATCCGGGCGGCGGCCAGGGGACAATCGGTACTGGAGTCCCAGGTCGCTTCCAAAATGATGAACCGGTTCCGCAAACCCGCGCAGACGGCTCCGCTGCCGCATGAAGAGCTGACGGAGCGGGAAATGGAAGTGTTGCAGCTCATCGCCCAGGGCAAGTCGAACCAGGAAGTGGCGGATGAGCTCTTTATCGGCATCAAAACCGTGAAATATCATCTGACCAATTTGTTTAGCAAGCTGGGCGTCGAAGATCGTACGCAAGCCGCCATTTATGCCCACCGGCATGGACTGGCGAAATGACGGCAACTGCCGCTTGCACGAACCATTGCATACTGGCACTTGAACGATGCCTGTTCACAAGGAGACAAATGGGATGAAACTGCTGACTTACAGAGCGGAAGGCCGGTTGAAAATTGGTGTGCGCACCGATGGGGGCGTACTCGACGTCGAATCCGCTTCGCGTAAATACGGAATTGCCGGTGTACCGGTTTCCATCCGGGAAGTGATTGAACGCGGCGAAGCGGCGATCCGGGTGCTCGACTTGCTGGCCGGGCAAGCATCTGCTGATGATTCGCTCTGGCTGGACGAAACGCAATTGACGATGGGGCCCTGTGTCCCCGATCCCGGCAAAATCATCTGCGTCGGGTTAAATTATCGCAAACATGCGGAAGAGACCGGATCGCCCATACCGGCCTATCCGATTTTGTTCAACAAGTTCAACAATTCGATTGCCGCGCACGGCGACGTGATCATGCTCCCCAAAGTTTCAAACCAGGTGGATTACGAAGCGGAACTGGTGATCGTCATCGGCAAAACGGCCAAACATGTCCCAAAAGAACAGGCGCTGGATTATGTATTCGGCTATTGCAACGTCAACGACCTGTCCGCCCGGGACCTGCAAATGCGCACGTCGCAATGGCTGCTGGGCAAAACCTGCGATGGCTTCTCGCCGCTTGGCCCTTACCTGGTTACGGCGGATGAAGTCGGCGATCCGAACCAATTGTCGATCAAATCGTTCGTCAATGGTGAACTGCGGCAGCATTCCCATACAAGCGACATGATTTTCTATTGCAACGAGATTATCAGCTATATTTCGCAGCATTTTACGCTGGCGCCCGGTGATATTATTTTGACGGGGACGCCGGAAGGGGTCGTCATGGGTTACCCGCCGGAAAAGCGGGTCTATTTGCAGGATGGCGACGTCGTGTCCATCGAAATCGAAAAGCTGGGGACGCTGACCAACCGGTTCGCCGCAGAAGTCTGATGGTTCCTGATGCCCCTGCTGCCGGTGCCTGTCAGGCAGACCGGGCGCAAGCTTTCCGCCGAAAAGGGCTTCCGTCATTCGTCGAACGGGAGCCCTTTCGCCAGTTCGTGGCCTGCGCATGTTACTTTGGTACGTGCTGCCCGGTTGGCCGCCGCTACAGGAGAAAAATCGAATCGATGTCATCCAGTGGGACATTTTCCGGCTTGTCGGGTGCGGAGACAGGTGGAAATAGCGGCTCCAGTGCGAGCGGATGAAACGGGGGCTCCTGCCATTCCGGATGGATTTCATCCGCCAGCGGTGCGGATTCCGGCGAATGCGGACCGGATTTGGCGGCGCTTGACTGCGTCTTTGTGGTGCGTTTGCCCGATTTGCCGGATTTGCACGGATTGCGGCTTACCGCAGACGACCGGGCCTGTTCAGTTGGCCCGTTCAATTGCAGGCTTGACAACCGGCAGGCGGTCAATTGTCCGAACTTGAGGCTGCCGTCTTTCATGACGAGGCAAACGGGCGACCCGATGTGCGGGAGCAGTTCGGTTCTTTCTGGTTTCAAGCGATACACCATCGGTTTCACTCTCCTTTCCTTCTTCGCCCCATTTTATTCAAGGCAGGGCGGGTGTGTATGGACGCATACCCGATTTTTCAGGCGACTTGCCTTCCTTAAATTTCTAATCCAGACATGGCAATGAAGATTTGATTGTGCTAAACTACTTAAAAATAAATTGACCCTGATGGAGAGCGGATTACGTTCAGCATCAAGAATTGTCATTTCGGGAGAAAGTTGAGGTTCGATGACGGAAGTTCGGTTGGAAACGTCTGCCCCTGAAGCAGTTTATTTTATCTTTGGCGCCACGGGAGATCTGGCCAAACGCAAGCTGTTTCCCGCATTGTTCAGCCTCTACCGGGAAGGCAAGCTGGGTGAACGGTTTGCCGTTGTCGGTTTGGCGCGCCGTCCGCGCACCAAATCGCAGTTTCGTAGCGACGTGTTCGAGTCGATTCGCGAGTTTTGCCGCTACAAGCCGGAAGAAGGACAGGCGTGGGATGCGTTTGCCGCACATTTCACCTATCAATCCTTGGACATCGGCAATGTCGGCAGTTTCCGCGAATTGCGGAAGCTGACCGGACAACTGGAGGAAAAATTCAATATCCCGGGCAATCGGCTGTTCTATCTGGCACTGGCGCCGGAATTGTTCGGACAGGTGTCCGTCCATTTGCGGGAAGGCGGCATGCTCGATTCCCGCGGCTGGCATCGTCTGGTCATCGAGAAGCCATTCGGTTATGACTATCCTTCGGCCGAGCGACTGAACCGGGAAATCGGGGACGTGTTCAGGGAAGAGGAAGTGTTCCGGATAGACCATTACCTGGGCAAGGAAATGGTCCAGAATATTGAAATGATCCGGTTCGCCAACGCCTTTTTTGAGCCGCTCTGGAACCGCCACCATATTGCCAACGTGCAGATTACGCTCGCCGAGACGGTCGGGGTGGAGGAGCGGGGCGCCTATTATGACAAATCCGGCGCGCTGCGGGACATGGTGCAGAATCACATGCTCCAGATGTTGACCATGATTGCAATGGAACCGCCAAGCCGGCTGGACCCGGAAGATATCCGCGATGAGAAGGTGAAGGTGCTTCGCGCCCTCCGCAAATTCAATTCGCCGGAAGAGGTGCGCACGCGGATCGTGCGCGGCCAATATGCACCGGGGCAATTGAAGGGCAAAACGCTGAAAGGTTACCGAGAGGAAGATTCGGTCGATCCGGCGTCGCAGACGGAAACGTTTTTTGCGGCCAAGCTTTTCGTCGACAATTTCCGCTGGGCCGGCGTGCCTTTCTATGTTCGTACAGGCAAACGCCTGCCGGTCAAATCGACGGAAATCGTCGTCGAGTTCAAGAACGTGCCCGGCAACGTGCTGTTTGCCCGGCGCCAGTCGCTGGCTCCCAATTTGCTGGTCATCCGCGTCAATCCGATGGAAGGCATCTATATCAAAATCAATGCCAAAAAACCGGGCAACGACATGCATATCCAGCCGGTGGCGATGGAATTTTGCCAAAGCTGCCAAGTCGGCATCAATACGCCGGAAGCGTATGAGCGGTTGATTTTTGACGCGGTGCGCGGCGATTCAACCTATTTTACGCGGTGGGATGAATTGGCCGAAGCCTGGCAATGGATTGACCCGATTGCCGACGCATGGCAATCGCACGAAATGTCGCCGATCCTGTATCCCGCAGGTTCGTGGGGGCCGGAACAAGCCGACGCATTGCTGCGCGAAGACGGCTTCCATTGGTGGCCGGTCAATGGCCAGGACGAAGATAACGTCATCTGGGTCACCAATTCGGAAAAGTGACGTTGCAAATCCAATCCCCTCCGCAGGCATGCGCCACACACCAGCGTCTGCCGGGAGGGGATTTTTCGGCTTGACGATTGACCGGGTGCGATAGCGGGATTGCCAGCTGGAATGATATAATGAATGACGTTATTTTGAGAGAAGGGAATTCATACGCCGATGAGCCAAACGACTCGTGAAGAATTGCGGCAGGAAATTGCCAAACGCCGCACCTTTGCCATCATCTCCCACCCCGATGCAGGCAAGACGACGCTGACGGAGAAATTGCTGCTGTTCGGCGGCGCCATCCATATCGCCGGCTCCGTCAAGGCGCGCAAGGCGGCGCGCCACGCCACAAGCGACTGGATGGAAATCGAAAAGCAAAGAGGCATTTCCGTCACGTCGTCGGTTTTGCAGTTCCAATATGACGGCCGCAAGGTCAACATCCTGGATACGCCGGGCCACCAGGATTTCAGTGAAGATACGTACCGGACGCTGACGGCGGCAGACAGCGCAGTCATGCTGATCGACGTGGCCAAAGGCGTCGAAGCGCAGACGATCAAGCTGTTCCAGGTATGCAGCAAAAGGGGCATCCCGATTTTTACCTTTATCAACAAACTTGACCGCGAAGGCCGCAATCCGCTGGATCTGCTGGAGGAAATCGAGCGGGTGCTGGGCATTCGCTCCGTGCCGATGAACTGGCCGATCGGCATGGGACGCCAGTTGTGCGGAGTATACGACCGGATGAAAAACCAGGTGGAGCTGTTTCAGGGCAACGACCATTCGACGATTGCGGTTCGCAAAGTGTCCGATTACCGCGATCCGCTCATCCGCGAGATGGCGGGAGACGAGCTGGCGGACCGGCTGATCGAGGACATCGAACTGCTGGATGTGGCGGGTGATCCGTTCGACTACGACAAAGTGCGGGCGGGCGAATTGACGCCGGTGTTTTTCGGCAGCGCCATCAACAATTTCGGCGTGCAGACGTTCCTGGAAAACTTCCTGCAGCTTGCGCCTGCGCCGACGCCCCGCCGCAGTCAGGACGGACCGGTCGACCCGGAGAACGAGAAATTTTCCGGTTACATTTTCAAAATCCAGGCGAACATGAACCCGGCTCACCGTGACCGGCTGGCCTTTTTGCGCATCTGCTCGGGCAAGTTCCAGCGCGGCATGACCGTGCGTCATGTGCGGGCGGGCAAGGAAATCAAGCTGTCCCAGCCCCAGCAGTTTCTGGCGCAGGATCGCGACATCGTGGAAGTTGCGTATCCCGGCGACATCATCGGGCTGTTCGATCCGGGCATTTTCCGCATCGGGGATTCGCTCAGCGAAGGCAGCAACATCATCTTCGACGAACTGCCGACGTTTTCGCCGGAAATTTTCGCCAAGGTATCTATCAAAAATGCGCTCAAGCAAAAGCAGTACCTCAAAGGTCTCGACCAGTTGACCGAAGAAGGCATGGTGCAGGTGTTCAAAACGGTTGGTCCGTTCGAGGAGACGTATCTGGGCGTTGTCGGCCAGCTTCAGTTTGAAGTGTTCGAATACCGGATGAAACATGAGTACGGCGTGGACATCATCCTGACCCGCAGCCCGTTCCAGTTTGCCCGCTGGATTGTCGCGGACAAGGTGGATGCATCCAAATTCCGCATCAATTCCATGCTGGTCAAGGACAAGAACGGAAACGACGTCGCGCTGTTCGAAAACGAATATGCGATGCGCACCGCGATGGAGCGGATGCCGGATGTGAAGTTCCTGGAGACGGCGCCGTAACGGATGCACGCTGTCGACGGTGCCGCCATGGGTTGAACGATATCATGGAAACGGATGTGAACGGATGAGCCGGATGTTCGTTAGTGGTGGACGTGTGGTGTTACCGGACGGCGTGGCCGAGGCGGATGTCCTGATCGAAGGAGATCGCATCGCTGCGGTCGGCGCCGGTTTGGCGCGGCAGGCGGGAGCCGGTGATACGGTTGTGGATGCGGCAGGACGGTGGGTGCTGCCCGGGCTGGTGGACATTCATTGCGATGCGATTGAAAAAGAAACGGAGCCCCGGCCCAACACGCTGTTTCCGATGACGATGGCTTTTTTGCAGTTCGAGAAAAAATTGGCGGGCCACGGCATCACGACGATGCTGCATTCCCTGTCGCTTGGCGTCGGATTGAGCTTGCGGGGTGAGCATCTGGTCGGGGAAATGATCGCGCTCATCCGGTCCTGCCGCAGTGAACGGGCCATGATCCGGCACGGCATCCATTTGCGGTACGAAGTGTCGCATCTGACAGGCATGTCCCTGGCGCGCAGGCTGGTCGAAGAGCGGGCCATCGACTATTTGTCGCTGATGGACCATGCGCCGGGCATCGGACAATATCGCAAACCCGGTGCATTTCAGCGCTACGTGATGAAAAATCAGGGTGTGGACGTGCACGAGGTTGCGCAGATCGTGGAAGAACTGGAGGCGCGTCGGAAGCGGATCGATTGGTCCGCGCTCCGTGAATTGACGGCACTGGCCCGCGCTCGTGGCATCGCCGTCGGTTCGCATGATGACGATTCCCGCGAAACCGTGGACCGATCGATTTCGTTCCATGCGGGCATTTCCGAATTTCCGCTTGATCTGGACACCGCCCGGTATGCGTTTGAACGTGGCATGGGGGTTTGCGTCGGTGCGCCCAATGTCGTGCGGGGCGGTTCGCATGACGGCAACCTGAACGCCGCCGATGCGATCCGGGCCGGCGTGGCGAACATTTTGTGTTCGGATTATCATCCGGCATCATTGCTGCATGCCATATTTGAACTGGAGCGGCAAGGTGTGCCGCTGGCGGATGCGGTGGCCATGGCTTCGCTCCATCCGGCAAAGGCGATCGGACGTGCGGGCGAAATCGGTTCCATCGAGCCGGGCAAAGCCGCCGATCTGGCCCTGGTAGGCAAATGGCGGGACGTTCCGCTGGTGAGCGCGACTATCGTCGGCGGCACCATTGTGCATGAAAGCCGCAATTCCGCCTTTGCGGTACATGGATGATACGTCGGGAAAGACGCAGGGCGCAACGGATGGCGTATGCGTCTTTCTGCCGGGGGCGGCTGCGGATATGCTATAATAGCGTGCTAGAAGCAGCGGAGATGGGCGAAAGGAGTAAATGCAGATGGCCAAAAAGCAGTTTGCCGTCATCGGTCTGGGCCGCTTCGGTTCCAGCTTGGCCGGGTATTTGGCCAAAATGGGTTATGAAGTGCTGGCGGTGGACGAAAACGAGGAGCGGGTACAGGCGGTTGCCCATCTGGTGACGCATGCGGTGTCGGCGGATTCGACCGACGAGGAAGCGATGCGGGCGCTGGGCATCCGCAATTTTGACGTTGTGGTCGTGGCGATCGGCCAGGATATCCAGGCCAGCATCCTGACGACGCTGATTTTGAAGGAACTGGGTGTCCCTACCCTGATCGTCAAGGCGCAAAGTGAATTGCACGGCAAGGTGCTCGGCAAGATCGGAGCCGACAAAGTCGTGTTCCCGGAACGGGACATGGGACTGCGTGTCGCGCACCAGTTGATTTCGCCGAACATTCTCGAACATATCGAGCTGTCGCCGGAGTACAGCATTGTCGAAATGAAAACGCCGGCGGACATGGTGGGGAAAAGTTTGCGGCAGCTGGATATCCGGGCCAAATACAATTGCAACGTGCTCGCCGTCATGCGGGAGGAGCGGATGAACATTACGCCCAATGCGGACGAGCCGCTGCAAAGCGAGGATGTGCTGGTCATCGTCGGTCGCAACGATTTATTGACCAGACTGGAGCAAGCGTATGCAAAAACATGAAGGTTACATCGCTTCGGCCGCCAATCCGCGTGTGAAGGAATGGGCCAAGCTGAAGGAACGCAAATATCGCGAACGGGAAGGCAAATTTGTGCTGGAAGGCATCCATCTCGTCAAAGAAGCGTTGCTGGCGGCGTGGCCGCTGGATGTCGTGGCATATGATGCCGGTCGGGGCATTCCGGCGGAGCTGACGGCCGCAAGGGACAAGTCCGCAGCGGATGCCGGCAGGTCAGGTCCGGCCTGGATTCCCGTATCGCCCGAAGTGATCGCCCGGTGCAGCCAGTCGGAAACGCCGCAACCGGTATTTGCCGTGGCCAGAAAGCGTCCTGCCGCTGCGCTGGACGCCCTGTTCGACAGCCGGTCTGCGCTCGTCGCCGTGCTGGACGGCGTGCAAGATCCCGGCAATGTGGGCACGATTGTCCGCAGCGCGGTGGCATGTGGCGCGACAGGTGTCATTCTGGGCCGTGGAACGGCCGATTTGTACAATGCGAAGACGCTCCGGGCGACAATGGGGGCGCTGTTCCATGTGCCCGTGATGGAAGCGGAACTGGCGGAGGTGCTGCCGCAAGCCCGCGAACGGGGCGTGGCGGTCGCCGGGACAAGCCTGAAGGCTGCGCGCTCCTGCTACGATTACGATTTCCGCCGCGGCGTCTGGCTTGTATTCGGCAATGAAGGCAGCGGGTTGTCACCAGCGGCGAGCGACGCAGTTGCGGACCACCTGATCATTCCGATGCAGGGCCGCGCGGAATCGCTGAATGTGGCGATGGCCGCGACAGTGCTGCTGTTTGAAGCGCAGCGCCAACGGATGTTTTCTAACCGTTAAACTAGCTGCTGCCGGCAACACCCCAAATATCCGTTCCGTTTTGCTTCTCCAGTCCTGAACCAATCCGAAGGCGAATTTCCCCGCGACCAAAGTCGGACCTGTCCACTCTACCTGCGTTCGTTACGTAGCTGGCAACATTGCGGTATCTTCTTGATAAGCAATGGAACGAATCCGGTAGTGGAGGCCAGGTGCGATGGACAAGACCCAACACATTAATGTGAAAGATAAGACATGCCACATATATATACTGATGACGGATACGGGAACATGGTTTACGCGGCTGATCCGGCTGTTCACAGGATCGCCGTTCAATCATGCTTCGATTGCGTTTGACCCGGAATTGACGGAAGTGTATAGCTTCGGACGGAAACATGCCCACATTCCATGGAGCGGCGGTTTCGTGCGGGAAGATGTGCGGGGCAGCTTGTTCAGGCAGGCTTCCTGCGCCGTATACCGCCTTTCCGTATCCAGAAGGACGTATCAACGGATTCGCCGCCAAATCCGGACATTCGAACGAAATGGACACCGCATGAAATATAATCTGCTGGGTTTGGTTGGCGTGCTGATGAACAAGCCGCTCCAGCGGAAAAATGCCTATTTCTGCACGCAATTTGTGGCCACGGTGCTCAAAAATGGCGGCGTCGCGCTCAGCGACAAACCGCCGGGTCTGATGAAGCCTGCGGATATCGCCAATGCCCCCGGTTTGCACAAGCTGTATTGCGGATCAGTCGGCCATTATTTGCGTGAAGTGCAGACGGCGTTGGCGGATCACCCCACTGCGCCATCCGCGGCAATCCGGCGGGCTACGGCTTGACCGAAGACGGCCTACAGAAGCTGGCCGGATTTGTCGCTGCCCCACAAAATGGTCGTAACAAGGGCCAACAGCAAAATACCGGAACGGCTCCGCACGAAATCCAGATTTGAAGAAGAAGAGGACAAAATAATAGATAACTTTCCGTCAGGGATTCCGGTATCATTCAAGTAGGGGGACAGCCACGGACAAGGAGACATGGACATGGGCGCAAACATACGGGTGTTGGTCTGGAACGAGTTTCGCCACGAACAGACAAACGAAAAAGTGAAAACGGTTAATCCGGTTGGCATCGATCGGGCCATTGGGGAAGGATTGTCCGCGGCACGGCTGGATGATACGGATGTCATCTATCGAATTGTGCTGGCCGGTTGCGGCAGCATGGCCCGGCAATGGGTCGAATATGCACTGGCCCGTCCAGATGCGCAAATCGTCGCGCTGGTGGATGTTCATCTGCCTGCCGCAGCATCGCTGGCCAGGCGTTATGGGCTGACTTGTCCGCATTTTGCGGATTTGGCGCAAGCCATTCGCGCCACAGATGCCAATCTGGTTTTTGACGTCACGGTGCCCGAAGCGCACAAGCAAGTCGTGTTGACCGCAACGTCACTGGGCTGCGACGTGTTCGGGGAAAAACCGATGGCGACCAGCATGGCGGATGCCATCGAAGTAGCGCGGGCGGTCCGCGAAAGTGGCCGCACTTATGCGGTGATGCAAAATCGCCGTTTTTCCGGTTCTATCCGGCAAGCGCGGGCGATGATCGACCAAAATGTGATCGGTACGCCGGCGCATGCGACGGCCGATTTCTTTCTCGCTCCGCATTTTGGCGGCTTCCGCGAATCGATGGATCATCCGTTGCTGCTGGACATGGCCATCCATACGTTTGACCAGGCGCGGTATTTGCTGCAAGCCGACCCGGTCGCCGTCTATTGCCGCTCGTTCAATCCGGGCCATTCCTGGTATCGCGGGGATGCTGCGGCAGTGTGCATTTTCGACATGTCGGACGGTTCGGTTTTTGTGTTCAACGGTTCATGGTGCGCCGAAGGCGAACCGACCTCCTGGAATGCCCATTGGCGCATTGCAGGTTCGCAAGGGACATTGCTGTGGGATGGTGACAATGCGCCCTATTGCAGCGTGGTTGCAGGCGGGCAGGAGGAAGGCGCTTTGCTGCGGCGAACGGAGCGGGTGCATCCGACATTGCCCTGGACCGGCAATGAAGGACATGCAGGCTGTCTGGACGAGATGTTCGACGCGCTGCAGCACGGCCGGAAAGCCGAAACCGACAGTTCGGACAATTTGCTCAGCATGGCCATGGTGTTCGCGGCCATCGAAAGTGCAGCGCGCGGCGAAAAGGTGCGGATCGGACCTCTGCTGGGCCGCGAATAGGCGAGCGGGCGACGCATTCATTTGCGGTTTTGAAAGATAAAAAAGGTGATGGAGAGAATAAACCCGATTACGGAAACATTGGCCAACACTTTGGCGTTATCCGGCGTTGTATTGATATAGACCAGCAAAACGACGCCAAGCACCGCGATGATCAGGAGCAATGCGTGCGGTCTGGACAGCAAGGCAATCAGTTTTTTCATCAGGCTTGTCTCTTTTCCGTCCGCGGACAATTCCTGTTTGCAACTTGCCAATGCTTCTTTTACGGCTGCGATTTTTGATTGGTGTTCCTGGATGCTGGTTCCTTCTGTACCCCCGGCGAGATGGATGCATTCGGCGGACAGATGGGCCAGCTTGATTTTTTGAATCAGATCGATCACGACCGGACGATGGTTTTTCAACAGGAGGGCCAAATCTTCCCTGATTGTTTCCCGCAAAGTTTTGATGACTTGCACTTCTTCGGCGGAGTGTGTATACAAAAAGACATTGTTGATGTGCGTTTCCAATTGCGACAGATATTTCGTCAGACGCCGGTTGATCATCCGGATTTTGACCATCTTTTTGTTGTGCCGGATGTAATCTTGGAGCAAGTCAAAGTAGATGTACAACTTTTCATTGAGCGCTTTTGGGGAAACCGGATCTCTTTCGGACAAGGGCAGGAAAATGATGGACAAAATCAAAAATATAAACGATGCAAGCAAAGTGTACGCGCTATACGTCTCGTTGAAAAAACCAAGAACAAATGTCAAAATGAGCGAAATGATGCCCAGTATCAGGAACGAATATCCGCTGGACAATGCCATCAGTCCCAGGGTGATGCCGGACTCGACGGCATTTTTTTCTTTGGGGGTCAAAATTTTATCCCGATACCGTTCCTCGTTTTGAATCACTTGGATTTCCTCCTGCTTGTTGGAAAATGGATAATTATATCAAAAAATATAATGGATTCACCTTCGGTGTCAAATCATGCCAATCATTGTCTGGTTTGCGTGCAAGTCAGGTAGTCAAATCCGGTTGAATTTGCACCCAAACAAAGGTAATATGAACATATATAAACGTATATGAACACAATCGAACCAAAGGAGGGAATGCCTCCGATCGAAAGCATGTTTGGGAATTTGGTTGTCGTTGCAATCCAAACGCTGGAATGATGACGAAAACAGAAATGGATGGTTTCCGATGAACCCGCTGCGCAGACATGAATTGATCATGGAAATGTTGATCGCTGCCAACGAAGTGACGGTGGCGGAATTGAGCGAACGGCTGTCGGTGACCGGCAAGACGATCCGAGAAGATTTGGCGAAGCTGGAAGAGATGGGACTGCTGAAGCGTATCCATGGCGGCGCCGTGCTGGCGCATGCCGACCAGCGGGGCATATTGTCGGCCCACAATCCGATGATCAACCATGCGGCCGAAAAATCGGAAATTGCCGATCTGGCCGTTACGATGATTGAGCCAAACGATATCATTGCGCTCGACGGGGGCACCACGACACAAGAGCTGGCGAGGCGGCTGCCCAATCAGCCGATGACCGTCATCACCAATGATGTCGTCATTATCAGCGAACTGGTGCGCAAGGAGCGCATCCGCCTCGTTGTGCCCGGCGGCTATCGCGTACGCCACATGCTGACGGGAGAGGACGCCGTGGCCTACATTCGTAAATTGAATATCCACAAAGCTTTTTTGACGGCGACAGGTGTGCATCCGACCTACGGATTTACGATTTATACGGGAAATTATCTGGCGATCAAGCGGGCCTGGATCGAAACCGCCAGAACCACTTACGTCGTCGCCGATCACCACAAATTCGGACAAGGGGCATTGTTTACCTTTGCCAGACTGTCCGAAGTGGAAGCGATTCTGACCGATTCGGGCATCCCGTCCGCGACGGTCGAACAATTTCAGCAAGCAGGCGCTCGCATCATTCAGCACCAGGGGAAGGATTGATTGCTCATGTTGTTTGACCTGTCGGGGAAGATCGCGCTCGTCACGGGTAATTCGGGCGGAATCGGACAGGCGATGGCGGTCGGACTGGCGGAGGCGGGCGCGTCCATCGTCGCTGTGTCCGCTTCTAACAGCAACGAGACAGTGGAAATGATTCGCGGGTTGGGCGGCCACGCCCGGCAAATCTCCGCCGATTTGAGCGATATTGCCGGGCTGGATGCGTTGTTCGAGGAGGCCGTCGGCCTATTTGGCCGCATTGACATTCTCGTCAACAATGCCGGCATCGTCCGGCGCATCCCCGCTGCGGATTACCCTTTGCAGGATTTTCTGGATGTGGTCGAACTCAATTTGACGAGCCTGTTCCGTTTGAGCCAATTGGCAGGGCGGCACATGATCGAAAGGGGAAGCGGCAAAATCATCAATATCGCGTCGATGCTGTCTTTCCAGGGGGGGGGGATCAACGCTGCCGGCTATACCGCCAGCAAGCATGGCGTCGCAGGTTTGACCAAAGCGTTGGCCAACGAATGGGCCGGCAAAGGGGTACAAGTGAATGCGATTGCGCCGGGATACATTGAAACGCGCAATACGGCAGAGCTTCGGGAAAATCCGGTCAGGTATCAATCCATTCTGGAACGAATCCCTGCCGGCCGGTGGGGCAAGCCCGAAGATTTGAAAGGTTCGGTTGTATTTTTGGCTTCTGCCGCTTCGGATTACGTGAGTGGTCATATTCTTTGTGTAGATGGAGGATGGATGGCAAGATGACGAGGGAACGCAAACCTTCCGAATTGCTGCAATTGTTGACGGAGGAGAAAATTGTCGCGATTATCCGCGGCATTGACAAGGCCCGGGGAGACGCCACGGCGCAAGCGCTGGCCGAAGGCGGCATCGTGTTTCTGGAAGTGACGCTAAATACCGACGGTGCATTGGACATGATTTCGCGCTTCCGGGAAAAATATGCCGGCCGCATGCGCATCGGGGCGGGCACCGTGCTGGATTTGGCGCAGGCCAAAGAAGCGGAAGCCGCCGGGGCGGAATATATCATTTCGCCCAACCTGGATGAAGAAGTCATCCATTACTGCGTCAATCGCGGACTGGAAATTTGGCCGGGCACGATGACGCCTTCGGAAATCGTACGCGCTTACAAGCTGGGCGCTTCCGCCGTCAAGGTGTTTCCGATGGCGAGCCTGGGCATCGGATATTTGAAAGAAATCCGCGCGCCGCTGGACCACATTCCGATGGTGGCGACCGGCGGGGTCAATTTGCAAAATATCCGCACGGTGCTGGAGTCCGGCGCCTGCGCTGTCGGCCTGGGCGGCAACCTGGTGGACAAGAAGCTCATCGCGGAAGGCAGATTTGACGAACTGCGCCAACTGGCGCAAGCGTTCACGAATGAAGTCAAGGGCGTGAAACGCATATGAACGACAGAACCGTCCGTCCGGAAGTCGATGTCGTGACCATCGGCGAAAGCATGATTTTGATGCAGCCGATGACGGAAGGGCCGCTGGCCTACACGCCCCTGTTCACCCGCACGATCGCCGGTGCCGAGTCGAACGTATCCATCGGATTGGCGCGGCTCGGCCGCAAAGTACGCTGGATCAGCCGGCTTGGCGCCGACCCGTTCGGCGACATCATCCAGTCCACGCTGGCAGGCGAAGGGATCGACGTCTCGTTTGTCGAACGGGACGACCGGTATCCCACGGCGATTTATTTCAAGGAGTTCAAGGGATACGGCGATCCCAACGTTTACTACTACCGCAAAGGTTCGGCCGCAAGCCGTCTGGCGCCTGAGCATGTCAAACCGGAATGGTTCCGGGGTGCACGGCATCTGCACGTTACGGGCATTACGCCCGCGCTGGGGGCGCATACTGCCGATGCGGTACGGGAAGCGATGCGTCAGGCCCGCAGCCAGGGATTGACGGTGTCGTTTGATCCGAATTTGCGTCGCAAACTGTGGTCCGAGGAAGAAGCCCGCAGTACGCTGCTTTCGCTCATTCCGCTGTGCGACCTGTTTTTGCCGGGGCTGGACGAAGCCGAATTTTTGCTGGGTGCGCATGCGGAAGAAAAGTATGGCGAACTGTTTGCGGAAATGGGGCCCAGGGTCATTGCTTTGAAACTGGGTGAGCGCGGCGCATTGGGATTTCTGGACGGTCAGGTGGTACAGGCAGACCCGTACCGCATTGATCGCGTTATCGATACGGTTGGTGCAGGGGATGCTTTTGCGGCCGGGTTGCTTTCGGTCTACCTGGAAGATGGCGATCTGACGGTGGAACGGTTCGGGCGTGCCCTCCGCACCGGTGCGACCATGGGGGCAATCGCGACACAATATCGCGGTGATTGGGAGGGCATGCCCAATGCGGGAGAACTGGCGCGTTTGCTGTCGGGTGGCAAAGACGTAACGCGGTAAGGCGCTAAACGTGATGCGGACAAGCGTGATTCCGTGAAAGAATGGGAGCGGGAACGAATGGGTACGAAAGAAACCATTTTTGCTTATGTTGGATCTTACGCAGAACCGGAAGGATCAGGGGTTTACGCCTGCCGTTTCGATGCGGATACGGGGAGTCTGACCCTGGTAAACGAAATCGGCAACCTGAAAAATCCGACATTTCTGGACGTCGACGTACAACGGTTGACCGTATATGCCTTGGGTGAAGAGCAGAACGCCGATGGCAGCAAGTACGGCATTGCCGTTTCTTTCGACATGGATCGCAACACCGGTGCGTTGACGCAAAGGAACAAGGCGGTGACAACGCCGGCGCCAACCTGCCATCTGGTGCTGGACAAGTCGCGGCAAGTGTTGATGGTCTCAAGCTACCATGGTGGCATGATCGGCATGAACCCTTTGCTGCCGGATGGCAGCATCGGCCACGTGTCGGACGTCCGGCGGCATGAAGGCCGCAGCGTGCTGCCGGTGCAAAGCCAGGCGCGTGCGCATTCCGTGACGGTGGACCCGAACAATCGTTTTGCGGTCGTCTGCGATCTGGGGCTGGACAAATTGTTCCTGTACCGCCTCGATCTGGAGGCGCAGCGGTTTGTGTGGCATGGCGAGGTGTCCACAGCGCCGGGCGCGGGACCGCGACATTTTGTTTTTCATCCTGAAGGGTTCCATGCTTATGTCATCAATGAATTGAACGCAACGATTACGGCTTATTCCTATGATGAATATCAAGGTCGTTTGCGGGAATTGCAGACAGTTTCGACGTTGCCCGAGGGATATGAAGGACCAAACGCCTGCGCGGACATCCACATTTCACCGGACGGCCGCTTCCTGTACGGTTCCAACCGGGGTCATGACAGCATTGTCGTTTACCGGATCGACTCGGTAACCGGACGATTGGAATATATCGAGCATGTTTCAACGCTTGGGGAGCATCCGCGCAATTTTGCCCTTTCGCCGGACGGCAGGTTTGTATTGATAGCCAACCGGGACACAAACAACATCGTTACATTCCGCCGGGATGCCGAATCAGGCAGGTTGACCGCTGCCGGCACGCAATTTGAAGTATCCAAACCGGTTTGCATCAAATTTGCCGTGCTGGGTGGCAATGGATGATCCCTGAGCGAATTCTGCATAAATTCTGCTCCGATGGAAGATGCTACCGTTCATAAATCCAAAAAGGTGGCGATCTTCTTGAACGAGCGTCTGACATTAACGACAGCACCCGCAGATTTGACAGGTGAATTTCGCGTCGACCGGATTATGTTCTCCTATGATCAATTGGCATATTTTACACCCACCAACCCGATTCCAGTCATCCAGCCGGTCGGGAGTGAGCGTTATCTGAGTGGACAACGTTGGGGACTGATGCCTTATTGGGGGAAAAGTTCGATATATGTGCATCGCGATTCCCTCGAAGACAAGCCGTATCTGATGGGGATGCTGGCACGCCGAAGATGCGTCATACCATGCAGCGGCATGTATTTTGAACGGTTCGAAGGAAATCGCAAGATGACCTACATCCGCAAGCATGTGACCAGGGAGGTATTTGGTGTTGCAGGCCTGTTTGATGTCTGGGTGGATTCGGAAAAGCGGGAATACCCGATGTGTACGATCATTGGGCTCGATGCGCCGGAAGGCGGCCATCTGCCTCTCGTACTGGAAGGGGAGGCGCTGAACGTGTGGCTCGATCCGGATGTGCGTACGGTTCATCCGGTAAAACGGCTGCTTTGGTCGATTGCGGTGCCGGCATTTGAAACAAAGCCCGCCGATCATTGATCTTTTTTCGGTTTTCGCCGCATAAGCATGAATCAGCGGTGGTTCGTCCGAACCGCCGCATCCAATATTATGGGAGGGGCTGCGATGCGGCGCAGATGGGGGAGTCCGTTTGATGCGATCAAAAAATGGACGGCGCCCAAACCGATCCCGCGCAAGTGGGGTGGAGCTAGGTGGGGCTGGAAAGCGGTGTCGGGTATGCCGGGAAACTTATCATCCAGAGGTTTGACGCCTAGACGGCCCAGACGCAAACGCAATCGCAAGCAATTGTGGGTAATCGTTCTGTTGCTGGTCTTGTTCGCAACGATTCAAACGTTTGTTTTTATTGAGCAGAAACTGAAGGAACCGCTGATGTTTCTCGCCCAGGTGCGAGTGAAGCAGTTGGCGACAGATGCGATCAATGCGGCCATTACCCGGGAAATTGCCGATTCGGCCGTCGCGGACAAGATGATTCAATGGAAGATGGACCATTCCGGCAAAGTTTCGGGTTTTCTGATCGATTTCAAGGAGCAAATGAAGTTGACATCAAGGGCGGTCACGATTGTCGACCAGGTGCTGAAAGAAAAAGAACATGTACCTGATCACATTCCGATTGGCCATGCGCTCAACAGCCCGTTGCTGTCTGCCATTGGTCCCAAGATTGCTGTCACGTTCCATCCTGTCAGCGTAGTCAAGGCCGAGATGGATACACGCCAGACGGAAGTCGCCATCAACATGCTATTGGTGGAAGTGTTTATCCGCATCCGGACGGAAGTAGCCGTCGTCATCCCTTTCGATCGGGAACCCGAAGTATTGGAGACGGAAATTCCGCTCTCATATGCGCTCGTAGTAGGGGATATCCCCATGTACTATTATGACGGCAAAGGAAATCCGGTCGGCAATGGTGCAGCCAATGCGCCATCCATCGTATTGCCGGCGCCGGACCGAAACGCCAGCCATGACGGTTAACGGGCGACGCGCATGGTATTGCGTCGCTCTTCCCGCTCCCATTTGCGCAGGAGCGGATACGGGTCAAACGCCCATTCAACCATGCCCCGGTCCCGGTAAACACCGTAGTGCAGATGCGGCGGAAATTTGCCTTGGGTACCTGGTTTGCCGTAACCGGAACTGCCCACCCATCCGATGATTTGGCCTGGACGAACGACGTCGCCAGGCTTCAATTTTTTATCAAACCCCTGCAAATGTGCGTAGTAGTGGTACATGTTGTCCAAATCCCGGATGCCGACCCGCCAGCCGCCATACCGGTTCCAGCCCATCAGTTCCACAATGCCGTAAGATGTGCTGCGGACCGGCACGCCATAGCGGGCAAAAATGTCGGTGCCTTCGTGTATGCGATATCCTCCCCAACCCCGGCTTGCTCCCCACGTGCTCTTGTACGAATAGTCGGCGGTGAGGGGCAAAGGGAAGGCGTGCGTATTCAGGTCGAAACGGCCAAAGGCGCGGATGATGGTTTCAAATTGCATGATTCGATGGACAGCCCGATCGTTTTGATAATAATTCCATAGACCAATGCGAAACCGGTCGGTACCGGTTCCCGCTTCGCGTACATGGCTGGCCACCGTATACAGCAAATCGATACCGGATGAGCGGTCGGCCTGCCCGTCACCGTCTCCATCTCTGCCGATGCCGCCAAAAAATTGTATTGATACGGGAGAAGTATCTTGCGGATCCGGGTTGAGCTCACCGGCCCAGCGAATTTCGGGAATATAGACACCGACGGGAGAATCGGATGACACAGGTCTCGATTTGGGGCGGGCCTTGGTCAAGGTGCGCTCATATTGATCTATGGCAGCAATCGCCTGCCAGGGCAGTCCCGTTTTGCGGCTAATTTCGTCATAAATTTGCCGGAGCTGCTTGACAGTGTCCGGTTGCGAATGCCGGTTTTCACTTGCCTGTGCAGGTGCGGCGCCCATTGCCGCGATGGTTGCTAGGACGACAAAAACCCGCAACAGGCGGGCTGAACGCTTCTGGCAAGGCGGAACGGATTTCAGTCCGTGGAACAAGCGGAATTCCTCCTTGGTTACGAATGAGTGAAAAATAACCATCTGGCAGCCCTTTGTACGGTTATGGTTTGCAGAACGTTGGTTTTTATCCCATTCATGCTATAATAGGGGTCAGGAAAAAGGGGGATGTCGAAATGACGGCCAGCGCAAAACCGCGTAAACCCGATTGGTTGAAAATCAAGTTGTTGACAGGTGAACCGTATCAGGAAATCAAGGACATGATGCGGTCAAGAACGTTGCACACGGTTTGCGAAGAGGCGAGATGTCCCAACATTTATGAATGCTGGGCGAATCGAACCGCCACTTTTATGATACTGGGTGATATCTGTACCCGGGCATGCCGGTTTTGCGCGGTCAAATCCGGTTTGCCGACGGAACTGGATTTGCAGGAGCCGCAGCGTGTCGCCGAGGCAGCCGAGCAGATGGGGCTTCGGCATTGCGTCGTCACATCTGTCGCACGCGATGATTTGAAGGATGGCGGCGCTTCCATTTTTGCTGCGACTATCCGGGAAATTCGCAGGCGGTTGCCTTTTTGCTCGGTGGAAGTGCTCATACCGGATTTTCAGGGCGACCGCGATGCGCTGCAAATCGTGATGGATGCCAAACCGGATATATTGAACCACAATGTCGAAACGGTGGAGCGGCTGTCCGATCGTGTTCGGGCCAAAGCGAAGTATCGCCGTTCGCTTGAACTGCTTCGCCGCGCCAAAGAGATGCAGCCTTCCATTCCGACCAAGTCCAGTTTGATGCTGGGTGTCGGCGAAACCTATGAGGAAGTGCTGCAGACGATGGATGATTTGCGTGCAGTTTCCTGCAACATCTTGACGCTTGGTCAATATTTGCAGCCAACGCCGCAACATATGGAAGTAGTCCGGTATGTTCATCCCGATGAATTTGCCGCTTTAAAAGCGGAAGGTTTGGCACGCGGATTTTCACATGTCGAATCGGGACCGTTTGTCCGCAGTTCCTATCACGCGCATGAGCAGGTGAAATCCGCGGCTGCGACGGAAGCCGGGAAAGTTTGAGCCGGGAGGCGAACTTGGTGATTTTTAGGGCAGGCGGAAATGTCTATAAATTGGCACATGAACACAAAAATGGCTGGGATGCGGAAGCGTTCAAAGAAAGATACAGCGAAGTGCTTGACCGATACGATTATATCGTGGGTGATTGGGGTTACAACCAGCTTAGACTCCGCGGTTTTTTCAGGGACGGGCATCCGCGTGCGGCCAAAGATGCGACGATATCCTGTCTCGTGGATTATATTAACGAGTACTGCAATTTCGGCTGCGCCTATTTTGTGCTGCAAAAAATGGATGCGAATGCGGCACCGCCGGGGATTCCCGATTTGACGGCACCCCGCATATTCGAACTGGCTGGAAAATGGGCTGAAGGCGCCGGCGGACAGGCGGCTGAAATTGCTGTATCCGCCGCAACGCAAAATGGCATATTGATGCGCTGGCCGCTCAAGGAACGTCAGGGCGGGCCGGCCCGAATGCCGGGAGCAGCGGCTGTCGCACGGGCCTTCGCCGAAGCCGAAAAGCGCCAACTGCAATTGCAAGTTGCCCATTCGAACGGCAAGTCGGCGGAATCACGAGCCGCGTCAACAGGGCATGCGCCATCGGAACAAGTGGGCGGCCACAAGCAGGGCAACCGTTCATCGTCCAGCGGGGGCGTAGAAAAGCGTTCCAATCGGGGAGCGCAAACCGGACAAGCTGAGGAGCGTACAGGCGGCAAGGCGGGACAGGGAAGCGGCCGCGGACCGAAACCGCAAGCCGGGGGACGCCAGCAAAACGGATCGGCCGACAATGGCAATCCGAAACCCGAAGGGGCCAAGCCATCCGGCCGATGGGGCGGCAAAAACCGCAGAAGAAACCGGTTCGGCAGCAAACCGAACCGGACGGAACAAACAAATCGCCAAAGCGGAACAACAGCTCAGCGGAGTCCCGCTCCCGAGTAATCGGAGCATTCAGGTTTTCGCCCGTTCGCCGATAAAAGCTTCCCGTACCCGATTCCAGAAAGGGTACGGGCGGTAGCGGGCGAACGTAATTTTTTCCTCGGCAACTCGGCATGTAATGGATTGCACGCCGTTCATTTGCAGCATCAGATGGTCGATCGCCAGGTAGAGTTGCTCATTGGGATCGGGCACGATGTCGCAAAAATGATGTTTGGGCAATATGATCGAAGAGCCAAGCGTCCGATAGACCCGATTGTTAATCGAAGCAATTTCGGCGATTTGCAGCCCTTCGAATGAAGGATGAATGACGGCGCCCCCCAAACTTTTATTGTAGCCGGTGCTGCCGGATGGCGATGAAATGACGATGCCGTCCCCCCGGAACATTTCGAACGGTTCGTTGTTGATGTTAATGCCCGCCACCAGTGTACCGTCTACCCCTTTGAGCGTAAACTCATTCAACGCCAAATATTCGGTTATGCCATCAGCTTTGTGAACCTCGATTCGCAACAGTGGATACTGCACTTTTTTGGGTTCTTTGGTGGCAATCAATTCAACCAGATCTTCCAATTCTTCCTTTTGCCAATCGGCATAAAACCCCAGATGACCGGTATGGATACCGACAAAAGCCACCCGGTCCAAAGCGTTGCGGTAACGATGGAATGCTTGTAGCATCGTACCGTCTCCTCCGATGGACAAAACCAGATTGGGTGATGCTTCGTCCGCCTGGAGTCCCCGTTTGTGTGCGAGGGCGTGAAACCGTTCCGCCAAATTCCTCGACAATTCGTCGCCCCGATCGATCAGCGCATATTTCAACGATGACGCCCCTTTGTCTCATGATCACAATACGATCATAAACAATTCACCTGGGGAAAACAATCATTTGCGCAATTGTTGGATGATCGAAGCCGTTGTGCCTGTCGCAATCAGGAAGACCAAGGTCCCTCCGAAGATCAGGACTGGCCACGTTGCAAACTGTATGGCATGTTCGGGAACCGCTATCAAGGGGACGAAAGTGGGCGAGCTGTTTTCAAGCGGGAAAATCGGCCACAAAACATATACGAGCAAGCTTGCCGCAATCGCGTGCAACAGTCGGGATTTGGCAAACGGCATATACCGCCACCCGGTTTTGCTCATCAACCCTGCGACTTGCGCATGGACGGACAATCCGGCCCAGGAGAGGACGAAGGCGGCCGCTGCCATTTGGTCTGCCAGGGAGATTGCGCCGGATTGGGGAGGCGTTTGGGCTGCCGCTTGTGCACCCAATGTCACTTCAAAGGCGCCCCGCACGATGGAAGGAGCCAATTGGGCCGGCCACCCGAACAGTTGGATCATCCGGGCAATCGCATTCTGGATCAGGCCAAGAATGCCGCTCATCAGCAAAAGTTCCAGCGCGGCACAAAAAAATACGACAAGGCCGCCTACGATGATCACCAGGGAAAGGGAATGGCGAATCGAAGCCTGAAGCAGGAGGCTTGGCGGCCGTCCATCGGCCAGTCTGGCCTGATGCATTGCCGTAAGCGCTGATTTTATGCGTCCAGCGAAACCCAACCTGGTCGGCTCGGGCAGAGCTTCCCTGGCGTCTTCCTGTCGCCAGCGGCTCCATAAGCCAAGGAGCAGTGCCCCGCCATAATGCGCACATGCCAAAATGACCGCAACATCCGGTCGTCCGAAAAAACCGAGGCTGACCGCGCCGATAAGGAATATCGGGTCCGCAGTGGTCGTCATTTCGACCAGTCTTTCTCCCTGCGTGCGCGTAACCAGGTTTTGTTCCATCAATTTTGAAGTCATTTTGGCGCCTACCGGGTATCCGGAAGCAAACCCGATCGCCAAGACAAATCCCCCGGCACCAGGCAACCGAAACAGCGGCCGCATAAATGGGTCCAGCAATTGTCCCGCCAGATGTACCACGCCAAATCCGAGCATCAACTCGGACATGACAAAAAAAGGGAACAATGCGGGAAACAAAACGTCCCACCAGATCTTGACGCCGCGAATCGAGGCGTGCAATACGACATCGGGCATGGCAAGCGCCATTCCCCCGATCAATAGGATGCTTCCGCCTGTGGCGATCAAGCTGAAGATTTTCATATAACGACGATTCGTCAAATGCCAGTTGCGTTCCAATCCGGATGCCAAGTGATCCCTTCTTTCCCATGTCACTTGTCCAAGCTAAGTATATGATGGAAACAGTCAATCTTTCCTGTTCTGTATACGTTAGATGCGGATTATGGTAAAATAGCACCAGAGCATTCCGGATCGGTATTCAATGTCGCGGACTGGAGTGATTGATTTGAATTTGACCAAGACCAAAGCCCTAAGCGGGCTTTCTTTGCTTTTCCGACAAGACAGCATGAATCATCCAGGAGGCATAAGATGACCGGCTATACTTCATTGTATGAAGCCATCGGGGGGGCCGATGCGATTCGAAGCATTGTGGAAAAATTTTACCCCAAAGTCCAGCAAGATCCATTGCTGGCCCCGTTGTTCCCGGAAGACATTCGTCCGGTAATGGAAAAGCAATACCAGTTTTTGACCCAATTTTTTGGCGGTCCGTCTTTGTACTCCGACCAATACGGACATCCCATGATGAGAGCGCGCCACCTGCCATTCCCGATCACGCCTGCCAGGGCACAAGCATGGCTATCCTGCATGGCGCGCGCTTTGGCTGAAACAGATATTCCCGAACATCTTCAAGCGGTCGTGCTCGAACGTTTATCAGGTCCAGCGCATCATTTTATCAATACGGATCAAGAGTCTACGGATCAAGAGTCTACGGATCAAGATTCGCCATAAAGGGAGGCGTTCCGGATGAACCCGCTATACCAGATAAAAGTGAAATGTGCCTGTTGTGAATCCCAATTCAGCACTTCTCGCGTACGTCCCAGCTACAAGAGGGCCATTCGCAGTGATAGCGATTTCTGTTCGTACTTCAAAGAGGTAAATCCGGATTTTTACGTGGTTCGTGTATGTCCGTTTTGCGGTTTTGCTTCAACGGAAAGTTTTTCCGAGCATTTGAATACCAAACAAAAAGAAGCCTATTATGAACGGATCGGGAAGCATTGGCGCACAAAAGATTATGGGATGGAGCGAACGGAAGAAGAAGCGTTGGAATGTTATAAACTCTGTCTGCTGACCGCACAAACGATCGAAGAGAAGATCCGGGTCATTGCCGGCATTTTGCACCATATCGCGTGGATTTATCGGTATCGGGACGACAAGGAGCAAGAAAATCGATTTCTCTCCCACGCCCTGGATGCTTATATCAAGGTGTACGAAACAGAACGGGATTCCTTTCATAATGCCCGGTTGATGTATCTGATCGGTGAACTGAATCGCCGGTTGAATCGCAACAATGAGGCGGTACGCTGGTTTTCAAGGGTCGTCAATGACAAAAAAATCATGGACAGCAGCATGATTCGCGCATCTCGTGAAATGTGGCAAAAAATCCGGGAAGACATGACGAACAACGGTGAGGAACTGCCGGAAGAAATGAAGGAAACGGGAGCTTGACAGGCATGGCGCAACCAAATCCTCCGATGAAGTGGAATCTTGAAGGGTTCTTTGCTGGCGGGTCTGATTCGCCGGCGTTTGCCAGGTTCATGGATCAAACCGAGACGATCATTGCGGGGCTGTTGCATGCTTTGCAGTCCGATGATCGTTTGGAAACGGACGGGAACACCATGTCGGAATGGGCCAAGCAATTGCAGCAGGTACAAATGCGACTGCGTCAAGCAGACAGTTTTGTTGCTTGCCTGACGGCCCAGCAAGTATCGGATCACCGTGCCGTGGCGTGGACCGAACGAGTCCAGTCTTTATACGCCAAATATCGTCAAGCCGGGGACGCATTTGACGTCAAATTGGGGGCCATGCAGGAGGAAGCGTGGCATTCATGGCTTCAACGCCCGGAAACCGCTGAAATTGCTTTTGTATTGAATGAACGCAGGGAAGAGATTCGCTGCAAGCTGCCTCCTGCGCTAGAAGCGTTGGCTGGTGAACTGGCGATCGACGGATACCACGGATGGGGAGAGCACTATGGTACCATCGCGGGAACGATCGCGATCCCTTGGGAAGAAGACGGAAAACCTGCAACTTTGTCGGCAGGACAAGCAGCCAACAAGCTGGAACATCCGGATGCTGCCGTTCGTCAACGTATGATGGTTTTGTGGGAGTCGGCCTGGGCGGAAAAAGCTGACTTGTGTGCCGATACGCTGAACCGGTTGGGCGGGTTTCGCCTGAAGCTGTATGGGCTTCGGGGTTGGAATGATATTTTGCAGGAGCCGCTGCGGATGAACCGGATGAGTCGGTCAACGCTCGAAGCCATGTGGGAAGCCGTGGAAGATTCCATGGCCCCTTTGCGCTCCTATCTCGCCTTGAAAGCAAATTTGTTGGGCAAGCAGACACTCGAATGGCAGGACGTAGATGCACCCTTGTCTGCCCAGCAGTCGCAAATACCGTATGAAAAGGCCGCTTCCCTCATTACCGAAGCGTTTGCCGGATTTTCGGATCGGCTGGCCGCATTGGCTGAACGGGCATTCCGGGAACACTGGATCGAAGCGGAAGACCGTCCAGGCAAAAGGGCGGGCGGATTTTGCACGGATTTTCCACTGTCGAAAGAAACACGGATATTTATGACTTATTCTGGTACTCCGAGCAACGTTTCGACATTGGCTCATGAACTGGGCCATGCCTATCATAGCGAACTTGTTTTTGATTTGCCGCCTTGGAATCAGGCCTATGCCATGAATGTTGCCGAAACGGCCTCGACATTTGCGGAAGCGCTGGTAAACGATGCCCTGCTGAAAAATGCGTCCACAGACGAAGAAAAGCTGGCACTGCTCGATGCGAGGCTGCAAAATGCTGTCGCATTTTGCATGAATATCCGGGCAAGGTATCTGTTCGAGACCCGATTTTACGAGCATCGGGCCAAAGGCATGCTGGATGCATCGGCATTATGCGAATTGATGGTTGAGGCGCAAAGGGAAGCATATGGCGATGCGCTTGCTTCCTGGCATCCGCATTTTTGGGCATCCAAGCTTCACTTTTATTTGACAGATGTTCCTTTTTATAATTTTCCATATACTTTCGGTTATCTTTTCAGCACGGGGCTTGTTGCAATCGCTGAGCAGGAAGGACGCAAATTCAGCCAACGTTATGACCATTTGTTGAGGGATACCGGTGTGATGTACGTAGAAGAACTGGGGATGCGCCATTTGGGCGTGCGACTGGATGAGCCGGATTTTTGGCGGGGTGCGGTGGCCCGTGCTGTTGCGGACGTAAATTCGTTTGAAAAGCTTGTCCGGAAAAAAGTTTAATCGTTGGGATGGCGTTGGGGTGAATCAGTCCTGAAAATCTTCCCTTTGCCGAAATCCCCTTCGCTCAGGAAGAGGTAGGGAAGAGGTAGGGAAGAGGTAGGCAACGATTTCCCATCAACTGTCGGGCCTGCCAACACGCTTTTTCAGAAGCTCCAATTCGTCCGAAACGCTAACTGGCAGATGATTGTTTTACCGGAACTATGGGAACAAATCGTTTGGATTTTGATTTTTTGCCAACAAGCGTACCGTAATCAATTGCTTTATATTTTCCGCAATGTGCGAGCAATTCGTCGAAAACGCCACTGCAATGCTGTCGGTTCCAAAGAAAGCAAAACTGGTCCAAATAGGCTTGCAAATGTTTGGGACCGATCCCTCCGAATACGAGCGCGAATGTTCGCTCGGCATCTCTGCAAATATTGATCAGTGTCCAATTGCGTCTTCCCCGGCAGTAACTCGTTACGCTCACTTGTGCTCGCGAGGCGAATGCCACATTTTGTGCAATAAAACGGGTTGGATCGGGAGAATGGAAAGGGCTGCGCAGCAGTTGTCTGTTTTGTACCTGGATTTTGATGCGGCCAATGATCCCCGGTCCAGCCTCGGATGCGCCAATCAGCAAGGATTGTTCGCGTGGTTTCCAATTGAAAATGTCCGCAGAAGTTGCCTTGCAATAAATGGCATCCGATATTTTGACGAGACCGGACAACAACTGTCGGGCTTCGGCTTGGCTCATCACGTAGCGGATCTTGTGGCAAATGAGCCAGGCGGTTTTATAGGTAACCGAGAGGATACGCGATAATTGCAATGCATTGATGCTTTGGGCTGAAGCATGAAGCTGGATGGCATGGAACCAGGAGGTTAATGGTATTCGGCTGCGCGACATGACGGTTCCCGCAATCAGGGATGTTTGAACATGGCATGATTTGCATTCATACAGTGGCAATCTGCGGGTCGTGATGCAATAGGATTCATGGTGGCCACATGCGTGACAACGGAAACCGTTAGGCCATTTTGCTCGAAATAGGGCAAAAGCGCACTCCATCTCGGTAAATCCCAGCATGGACCTGGCCGATTGTGCCATGTTCACACCTCCCGCCAAACAGGAACATTTGTTCTCATTATACAGAACTTCATTTTACTTTTCAACCAGAAATTTGGTAAAGAAATTAGTTCAAAATGCGCATGTGGTCCATTCCTGAGCGAAAGGGATTTCGTCAAAAGGATCTGATATCAAATGCTCATATCCGACAGGATTCCTAAAAAAATACAAAACTTTACAAAAAACATTGATTATTGCTAAATAATGCTATATACTAAGTCCGAAGTAACAAAATGGATATTTAGAATAGAAATAAAGGAGGTGGACTGAATGGATCAAATTTCACTGGCCAGACAAGTGAATTTGGCTTTGGAACGTCTCACAGGCGAATTGACAGGGATGTCCGCAGGGACCATTGTACTGCAAATTCGCAATGACGAGGTTGGCAAATTTGGCATCCGTCATTTGCCTGTGGAATGCGGAACCGTTGAAAAGGAAAATGTCGGTTTGACGGTCGAGCAAGCGGTGCAACTTCGCAAATTGGCGGTGGATGCATTGCGGCACAAGCGTGGCTGGACACATGGGGAGATCGCATTTGATTTTGCCCTTCGCCAAGGAAAAATGAACGTGAGTGTTCAATTCGAGTCGAACTATATTCAAGCCCGTAGTTACGCGGTTTAAAGGCTCAAAAATCGATTTTGCCCACATTTTGCCCACATTGTATGGCTAAAATAAAACGGCTCCCAATTGCTTTGCCGCTTCGAGTTGCATGTTAGGCAGGATATGCGAATAGGTATCCATTGTCGTCTTGATCGTGGCGTGCCCCAGCATTTCCTGGACGATTTTCGGATTCACGTTGTTCGCCAGCAATGTCGTTGCAAAGGTGTGCCGCAATCCGTGGAAAGAGATCTCCGGAACGCCGGCACCACGCACCGCTTTCTGGAATGCCTTGTCCAGGGAATTCGGGTAGAGGATTCCACCAGTTTTCGGACTCGGGAAAACCAGGTTCAACGAGTTGGTCGGGCAGGCAAGCTGCCACTTTTTTAATTCTTTAGCCGTTTGATTGGGAAGCTGAATTGTTCGTATGGAGCTTTCCGTTTTCGGCATATCTTTGAGATATAAATTCCGCTGCGCCCAAACGACGGTTCGCTTGACGCTGACGACGCCTTGTCGTGTGTCCACGTCGCCCCATTGTAACCCTAAGATTTCCCCTTTTCGCATCCCCGACGTGAGAGAGAGAAGGAACAGCGTGTAATAAAACGTAGATTCTGATTTGACGTGTTCTAAAAATTTCTTCTGCTCCTCAATTGTCCAAACTTTGATCTTCGTGTTTTTTCGTGAGGTGGACGGCTTTTTGACAAGTGCGGCCGGGTTACGGCTAATGATGTTCCAGCGCACGGCCTGGTTCAGTGCTTTATTTAGTAGATTACCAATATTCTGCACGTGACCGGCTCCGTACTTTTCACGAAGTTCGTTATAAAATTTTTGGATTTGCACTGGTGAGAGATCGAACAGTTTAATCTTGCCGATCTTAGGCGCAATATGATTTTTTACAAAAGCGAGCCGTTGCTCATATGTGTTCGGAGCCACTTCGTTTTTTAATGTGTTTTCTACGAAATCAAGTAGAAATTCCTCTACGGTCATTTTGGTGGGCTCTACATATGTCCCTTGCTGAATCTCTGCCAAAATCTTTTTAGCCGCTTCCTCAGCCTCCGCTTTTGTGCGGAATCCCCCGACTTCCTTCTGCTTTCGTTTACCCGTTGCTGGATCTGTGATGTCATATCGATAGTACCACTTCGCGCCGCATGTACAACGTTTGCGGTCAGGTGGGCACTTACACCCGCGTTGGCGGAATGAACCTAACATGATTTATACCTCCTTCTCCGGTTTAAAGTGTCCCATATATACACCGCAGATCGTGACTTGATTCGGTGGAACCTCAATCACGTTGTACTCGTCATTCTCCGGCTCCAGCCGGATCAGCGGCGAGTCGGCAGACCAGCGAATCCGCTTGAGTGTTCCATCCTCATGGTCATTGATTAGGGCCGCTACAATTTGCCCGTTGTAGTCGGCCCATGGTGCATATCGCATATATACAATGTCACCGTCTTCAATGCCCGCTCCGATCATGGAATCACCTTTGACTCGAAGGGCGTAATCGGGCTGGCGTTTGTACGGGAACGGGTAGTGAATGTATTCCTCGATATTTTGTTCGACCAACAGCCCGTCGCCGGCACAAATCGTGCCGACAAGCGGTATCATTTTGCGTTCCCTCCAACTGCTGGGTTCCGGGTCGTCGGTCAACCCCATTATATACAGTGGTGATGTCCGAAGCGCTTTAGCAAGTAATGCAATCTTGTCGCGCTTCATATTCTCGATGTCTCCGGTTTCCCATTTACGGACCGTGCTCTTACCAACGCCTACAACCTTCCCGACTTCTTCAAGCGTCATATTTAATTCCAAACGTCTTCTTTTCAAATGGTCACCGTTCAACTTTAATCCCTCCATCCGGGAACAAGTATAACGGAAAAGTGTCATTTATGCAACTGTTTACGCCAAAACAATTCAAAAAAGTGTCGCGGAGGGGTTGACTGTGTCTTTGAGTGGATGTAATATGGAGGTGTCATCAAAGACACCGAGCGCGAAAGGAGGGGAAGGTGTGAATGTAAATGCGTTGAAGGCTCGAATGGTTATGGTTGGTGTTAAAGTCCCTGATCTCCTCGAAAGATTGCAAAGGCGCGGTATAGCAATGAGCAAGAGTGCTTTCTATCGTAAATTGAAGGGATCTAGTGATTTCAGCCGCAAAGAAATTCTCGCAATTGCTGAGGAATTAAACATCGGGGATCAGGAGCTGTTGGCTATTTTTTTTCACGAAAAAGTGTCTTAAAAGACACCGCGGAGGGGACATAAAATGACCGATGAACTTCCTGCCATCCTCACTGTGACACAGGTTGCCCAATACCTGGGGTGGCATCCCAACACCGTGTATCAACGCTGCAAGTCTGGAGAGTTGCCCAGCTTTAAAAGCGGCAATCTCCGGCGGATCCGGAGAGAGGCGTTTCTGGAATGGATGCGTCGGCTCGAACAATCAGGGTGAAAGCGAGGTGACCACCGCATGAGCAAGCTCATTCTCAACCCTGAATACCGCCTGTACGAACGAAACGGACGAGCCTTTTGCGGCAGCCGGCAGGTGGCTGAGGAATTCGGGAAGCGGCATGACAACGTGCTACAGGACATTCGTAATCTGGACTGTAGCAGTGAATTTCATCTCCTGAATTTTCAGGAGGTCACCTACAAAGACGATCAAGGGCGCAGGTACCCCGAATACCTCATGACTAAAGATGGCTTCACCTTTCTCGTCATGGGCTATCGTGGTAAGAAGGCTGCTCAATTCAAAGAAGCATACATCAGGCGCTTCAACGAAATGGAAGCTTTCATCCGTTCACTCCAGGCGGCTAAGATGGATTTCCCGGCGTTTACGGAGGCGATTATGACAGCGCACAACGAGCCGAAGCACTATCATTTCTCGAACGAGATAAACATGATCTATCGGATCGTGCTTGGGGTAGACGCAAAGGCGTTCCGGGAACAAAACGGGCTGCCGAAGGGTGAAGTTATACGGCCGTATCTGACCGCCGAGCAGATTCGCGCGATTGAAACGCTCCAGCGGGTTGACATTGGCTTGATCGTCGCGGTTCCCGATTTTCAGCAACGAAAAGAGACGCTGGTGAAGTATTACGAGCGCCTGAAACTGAAACGGATCGCGTGAAAGGAGGCTCCGAATGCTTACGGTCCAAATCGATGAAACCGAAGTCAAGCAACTCGCCCGGGAACGGATCGCAGAGCTCGTCAAAGAAGTCGATGCTGAGTATGTGTTCTGGGATGCGAAAGAGCTTATGCGCCGAACCTGCATGTCATGGAACTTCATTCAGCAGCAATTTTTCTTTGACAGCCGATTCCCAAAGCGCAAAGTCGGCAACAAGTGGTACTTTCCGGCTAGGGAGACACGGGAGTTCTTGATCCGCTGGCTTGACGAGCAAACCTGCTAATCATCAACGCAGCTGTCAGCTGCGGGAGGAGGTGAAACAACGTGATGACGGAAGAAATGGCGGAACTTGTTACGCACATTTGCAAAGAGTGCGAACGTCAAGGGCTGACTTTGGAACAAACGCTTGCAGTCTTTGCGGCAGTAGTCGAATTTCAGCAACAAAACAAAAGAGAGGGGTAATCCTCTCTAAGTCGATCAACCTATATGACACTCTCTGCAGCACCAGAAACAACCATCAAAATTGGATTTTCCCGTTTCGATCATCACTCTGGTAATGGCTTTTGAGCAGCTAGATTCATAACCAATGTAGACGCGATTTTGTGGTGACGGTAAGAAACTGCACGAATCAGTATGAACCTCGTGATTCCCCTTGTTATCGAGGTTCACGTTGTAGTAATAATGCTCGTACACATTTATCACCTCACTTTTAAATGGAAATGTATGGGCATGTACCATTATTCGACAATAGCTATCAAAATCCTTCTAAGGAGGTACCCATCCAATGATCGCACAAACAATCCCCATCACCGGGCGGATCACCGAGATCCGCGACGGGCGCGTCTACACAAGCAGCGGAGACAGGCGGGATAGTTACAACCAACGATACTATCGGCCATCCGCCGAAACGGTCGAGATTCGGAGGCATGCTCCGCGTAAAGACAAGACGTTTGCCAATCTGCTGCAGCTCGCGATTATGGCTCGGACATACAGAGGACGGGACGTGTACACGCGACAATATCTGACGATGGCACACCGGCGGTTACAGTACGAGGCAGGTGATTGATATGGACAGTGTTGTTGCGATTGTGATGTTCGGGTTGTTTTGTGTAGTTGCCGTTTTGATACTGTCTGCATTTATGGATTTGGTGGAAATTCATCGTGACCAGGAAAGGAGGTGAACAGTCATGCAGGAACTGATCGACACGATCAATGAGGCAATCGAAGCGGCAAAGTCGCAGCCACGCACGCGCGAGATGAGCATTGTCATCACACATCTTGAGACTGCGTTGCTGTGGGCGGAACATGCGGAACGGCTGGATGATGACGAACAGCCCCAAAAATGAAATCAGCCGCCGGGCAGGGCGACTGATCTCAGGCAAATCAAACTATATCACCGCCATTGTATCACAGATGGCGGTCAGGAGGGAACGGTTATATGAAAGCTACTGGAATTGTTCGCCGTATCGATGACCTGGGCCGGGTAGTGATCCCGAAAGAGCTGCGGCGCACACTCAACATCGCAGATGGCGACCCGATCGAAATCTTTGTTGATAGCGAACGGATCATCCTGAAAAAGTACGCACCAGGCTGCAAATTGTGCGGTTCCGTCGAAAATTTGACCGCAGTAGTTGAGCACCTGCTTTGCAAGACTTGCATAAACAAGATCGCCGACGCAAAGTAACGGAGGTGTCGAAGGATGTCCATGACAGCGATAGCACCAGCGCGTGATCTGGAAGCCGATCTGGCGATCTGTGAGGCGGCCACGCCGGGGCCATGGGTTCAGGTTTTGGTTGACACAGTTGTGCAAGATTTTTGGGCGCCAGACGGCAGCCGGAAAGTCATTTTCACTAAGTCTGAACCCGAAGATTTACAGTTCGCGGCGTCTGCCCGCGAAGGCTGGCCGTACGCGATCCGCCGGGCGATGGAGGCGGAGAAGAAGGTCGCGAAACTGGAAACTGAGTTGGAACGCCTCCGGAATGAACGCGACTTTTGGATGCGCAACGAAATCGCGCTTGCCGAAAAGGTGATGCGTTTGGAAAAAGACCTGGAAGTAAGCGAGGCCGAAGTGGACAAGCTCCGGGATGAAATCCAGATACTGAGGGAGCAGTTGGAGCAGCGATGCGCCCGGATGTGACGCTATTTGACCATCAGCAGACGATCCTGGCGAATGCTGAGGGGCGAATCCAGCGGGGGATGTCGTTTTACGCGATCTTCGCTGAGCAGGGAACGAGCAAAACGCTCCCGATGCTGATCCTCGCTCTGCGCCTGTACAAGGCCGGAGCGATCCGGCACGCGCTGGTAGTTTGCCCGACGAGCGTAAAAGGTAGCTGGAGCCGGGACATTGACCTATTCTTCTCCCCGCTCGAGCAACGGCTGTTCGACAAGTTTCTGACCGTCACAACCTATGACTTAATCTGGCGCCGGCCGGAGCTGGACCGGGAATGGGACATGATGGTGCTCGATGAAAGCCATTTTATCAAGAACCGCACCAGCAACCGGTACCGGGGCCAGATCAAAACGGTGGACGGTAAGCGCCGACGGGTCACGAACGGTATCCAGCAGATCGCCCGGCGCTCAAAATTTCGGTACATCCTGACAGGCACGCCGATCGGCAACAGCCGCTGGGAAGAGATTTGGGCGCAGTTTGACTTCATGTGCCCGGACATCTTCGGTCCGTATTCGCACTTCGAAGCTCGGTACTGTATTCTCGGGAAATATTTCAAGCCCGTAGCATATCGAAACGTGGACGAGCTCAAGGCGATCGTCGCCCAGCATAGCATCTGGATTCGTAAAGCGGATTGCATGGACCTGCCGGACAAGCTTCCGCCGGAGCGCTTCACACTCGAGCTCGAAGAGCGAAAGCTGTACAAGGAAATGCTCCAAAACTACATCGCGGAGCTTGACATCGAAGCGAAAAATCCGCTTGCCCGCATGATCAAGCTGCGACAGATGTGCAGCGGGCACGTCCGGGACGAATTGGGAACGGTCCACCGGCTCAAATGCGAAAAGCCCGCGGCCCTTGATGAGTTCCTGGAAAACCGGGACAAGAAGCTCGTCATCTTCGCCGAATTCGAAGAGTCCATCGCAGATATCTGCCGGGTCCTTACAAAACGAAAAATCAAATATATTACGCTCGATGGTCGCCAGAAGGACAAGCAGATCTGGAAAAGGTTCCAAACCGAGCCGGATCTGCAGGTCATCGTCTGCCAGTACCGATCGGCGGCGGCCGGCATCGACCTGTTCGCAGCGGATACGATGCTCTTTTACGAGCCAACACTCAGCAGCCAGACGTTCGAACAGGCTTGCGACCGAATCCACCGGGCCGGGCAAAAAGAAAAATGCAGCTATATTCTCTTCGAAACAAAGGGGACGGTCGAGGTCAAAATTTGGGACGCCCTAATGAAACATCGGGATTTCAACGAGACGGAGCTGAGGGCGTTTGTGAAAGAGGTGAGGAAATCTGGGTATACCGGTCACTGACGATCACATCAGGGAGCATAAGGGACTGGTCCACAAGCTGGCACAAAAGGTTTACTGCCAAGTTAAAGACCCTGCGATTAGCTATGAGGATCTCGTCTCGGAGGGTTATATCGGACTGGTGAAGGCGCTTGAGTCCTTTGACGAGACTTCTGGTAACGCATTTTCCACCTATGCATATCCGACCATTTTGGGTTACATGAGATCGCTGATCAACCGCCGTGGAAATTGGATTCGGTTTCCTGCGCACACCGTGCTGCTTGCGCAAAAAATATCGAAGCTTGATTTGCAAGAAGAAGCTCCCCAAGTTATTGCTCAGAAACTAGATCAAACAGTTCCATATATCGAACAAGCGTTGAAATACCTTCGTCTTCGGAATATTTATTCACTTGATTTGCCCAGAAGAGATTCGGAAAAAGAGGAAGACGATCATCATTATCTTGCCAAAACAGAAGACGATCTGTCGGTTACCGTGGTCCATGACTTTCTCGAAAAGCTTCCACCCAAAAAGCGCAGAATACTCGAGCTTACCATGCAAGGGTACAATCGCCGGGAAATCGGTCGGGTATTCGGTTTAAGCCATCAGGCAGTATGGTCGCATCTGCGTTCGATCAAAAAAATTTATGAACGGACTTATGTGAAGGAGGCAAAACCCGTGAGCGTGAGTGAGTTGACCAAAGAGCAATATCTTCGGATGAGACTGAACGGGCAATCCCGGACAGTCATCCAGAAAGAATTTTTCCCGAAGAATCCGCCCAAATTTTACGAGCAGTTGAGAGCTTGGGACATCAAAGAAAAAGACGCTGAAGAAGCTGCGCTGGATCTGCTCCAGGCGGAGTTGAAGAAGTCAGGGGAGATCCCGACGGAAACGAAGACCGATCCGAATGAAGTAGCCACTCAGATCATCAAAGCCGAAGTAGAGTTGCACAAGGAGAAAGACGCCGAAATCGAACGGCTTCAAAAGAAACTGGCCGAAGTGATCGGCGAACGCAACCACTTCCGCGATTTGTACGGCCAGTTGGAAGGTGAGAATGAGCAGCTGCGGAAGCGGCTCGAGGCCGCTGAAGCGTATGCGGAGGGTGTGCCCCAGAGTCCGACAGAAAATGATCCGATCAACCATCCCGCACACTACACCGCCGGCAAGGTGGAGTGCATCGACGCAATCGAGTCCGCAACGGCGGGTCTGACCGGCGGGCTGGCCTACGCTACCGGCGCCGCGATCGAGCGGCTCTGGCGCTGGCAAACCGTCGAGGATTTGCGGCTGGCTCGCCGACATATCGATCGGCTGGTTGAGTCGGTCGTGGCGGAGGGTGCGGAATGATCAGCGGGCAAATCAGGCTCAGTGACGGCAACTTCGAAATCATCCGCAACGCAGACGATTTCGCCCGGATCGTCGAGGACAAACTCGGCTACGACGCGGCACAAATGGTGCGGGATCTCGCAAATAAAGCAACGCGCGAAGCAGCGATCGCAGACACTGATATTATCAGCTACGAGTCGGAACTATCCGAGTTGCATCAAGCGATCGACGAACTGCAACGAATGTCTAGGTTCCTTCTACCGCTTTCGAATAAAGATAGACTTAGTTCGGCGGACCGGGAGGAACTTCGTAGATTGGCACACATCATTCGAGCGTTAGCGTCGTGAGGTGGTGAGATGAACGAAAACATTTGGATCTACGACTGCGAAGTCTTCGCTCACGACTGGATCTTCGTCGCGAAGCAGCCGGTCGAGGGTGGCGAGCGGGCAATCTTCCACAACGACATCCCGGCGCTCCGCTGGTGGGCTGACGCCTTCGGGCGGCAGGGGCTAGCGATCGGTGGTTACAACACCAAAAACTATGACCAGTGGATTTTGCGGGCCATCTACACCGGCGCCACGCCGGAGCAGGTCAAAGAGATCAGCGACTGGATCGTCGGCGGCAATAAAGGCTACGAACATCCATACTTCAAGGGCGCCGCCTGGCCGCCTTGGACAAATTTTGACCTCATGGACGATATACCCGTTTTTCTCCGGCTCAAGGAGATCGAGGGCAACCTCGGGATGGACATCGAGGAAAGCCGCGTCCGCTTTGATCTCGACCGCCCGCTGACGGAAGCAGAGCGAAACGAAGTCATTGAGTACTGCTGCCACGACGTTGACGCTGCGATCCGACTTTTTTATGAGCGGAAGAGCTACCTACAGTCGAAGATCGCCGTCGGTGCCATGTGCGGGCTGTTACCGGGTCAATCCTTGCGGCTGACGAATGCGAAACTGACAGCGCAGTTCCTCGGCGCCCGGGAACCGCAGGAGGCCTGGCCGGACCGAGACGTATATGAGTTTCCCGAGAATCTAATCATCACGAAATACCCGGAAGTCATCGAATTTTTCGCCGACGTCGATCCGGAGCGAAAACGGAAACTCCAAATCGAGATCGCCGGAGTCCCGCACACCATCGCTTGGGGCGGTCTGCACGGTGCCCGGGAGTGCTATCAGGAGGAGCGGACGGAAACACGCCGGATTTCTAGCCGAGATGTCACCAGCTATTATCCGTCGCTCATGATCCAAAACGGCTACATGAGCCGGAACGTCCCGGATCCGGATGAGTTCCGCCGGGTGTATGAGCGCCGGCTGGAAGCCAAAAAGTCTGGCGACAAGGCAACCGCGGACGCGCTGAAGCTGGTCCTGAACACGACATACGGCGCCATGAACAACGAATATAACGACCTGTACGATCCGCGCATGGCGCTTGCGGTTTGCGTGTCCGGGCAGTTGTACCTGATCGACTTGATCGAGAAGCTGGAGGAAGTTCCTACGTTCCGGCTGATTCAGTCCAACACGGACGGGCTGATCATCTCTTACGATACCGAGCATGAGGCTCAGATCGACGACGTGATCGAGGAATGGAGCCGGAGGACAGGCTTCGGTATGGAGGCGGACGAGGTCCAAAAGATCGTTCAAAAGGACGTGAACAATTACGTCCTGCGGACCGCTGGCGGGAAAGTCAAGGTGAAAGGTGGCTACGTCACCAACTACGAGGGCGGAGACTGGATGAACCGCAGCCTTGTCATCGTAGCCAAGGCAATCGTTGCCAATCTCCTGGATGGTGTTCCACCGGAAGAGACGATCAATGCCTGTGATGATATGGAACAGTTTCAGATCGTCTGCAAAGCCGGCAGTACCTATGACAAGGTGATCTGGCAGAGTCCTGGCGGCGAGGTCGAGGTGCAGAACGTAAACCGGGTGTTCGCCTCAATCAATAAGGATGCCGGTACGCTTTACAAGGTCAAGCTGCCGAAGGCGCCCGGGGAAAAGGAGCGCCGGGACAAGATCGCCAACCTACCGGATCACTGTTTTATCGCGAACCGGGCCGGCTACAAGCTGGCGATGGTGGACAAGCAGTTCTATGTCGACCTTGCGCAAAAGCGCATCAATGACTACCTGGGCATCAAGCCCGAAAAGCCCAAAAAGGAGAGGAAGAAATCTATGGGTAAAACCAAAACGGCTGAAATCCAGCAAGCGGCTCCGCAAGGACTGGCCGCGAAACTCATGGTCTTGCGTGAAAAAATGAATTCGTTCGCGTGGGAGAAGGACGGCAAAAACCGGCATCAGTCCTATGAATACATTACAGAGAAGCAGTACAAGAACAATTTCAAATCGGCGTTGGCAGCCGCCGGGCTCGATTTCAAGAGCTCGATTCTCGAATACCAGTTCATCCCGCAAATCAGCGACAAGATGAATATGGTCATCGCCAAATTCCAGTTCGAGATTATTGATCGCGAAACGGACGAACGGGAAGTCTACCAGGCTTTCGGCTCCGGCGCCGACACCGGGGACAAAGGGCTCTACAAAGCCTACACCGGCGCGATCAAATACTTCCTCGCGAACAACTTCCTCGTGGCCGAAGGTACGGACCCGGAGAATGACGAGGAAATGCGGAACATCAAACCTGCTTACGTGCCGCCAGAACGCCGTGAAGAGATCCGCGAGAAGATTACCAATCAGGACGAGCCGGCTACGGAGGAACAACTGGAGGCCATTGCGCTCGGCATTGAGGCCCTGCAGGCGGCCGGGGTGGATGAGGAAACGATCAATGGTTTCTCTGCGATGCTCGAAACTGAATTGACGAAAGCAGACGCTGAGCAGCTGCTGGATGCGATCACGGAGCTGGTGCCGGTATGAAAGTAAAAGATTTGATCATTCAATTGCTTGAATATCCGATGGACTCTGATGTAGCCGTTGAAGTTAACAGGCTCGAAGAATTTGAAATCGATGCTATCCGATATTACCCATACGGTATTGTCCTGCAAATCGAAAATGTACCGCTGAGGGAGGAATAATTTCGTGAAAATCGACCTCCAAACCAAAACGATCACGCTGGCTGAAAAGCCGAAGCGCGTGAAGAAAATCACCGGCACGCGGCTGGCCCCGATTCTGGGGCTCAGTCCGTGGTCCACGGAGTTCGAAGTCTGGTGCGATATGACCGGCGTCTACAAGAAGCCGTTCGAGGAGACGATCTACACGGCCGCCGGGAAGATCATCGAACCGAAGGTCATCGCCTACCTCAACCGTCGGTATGCTTTCGGTAAGCTCCGGACGCCCGCGGAATATTTCGGCGGCCAGAAGCGCTACGAATGGGACCACTTTCCGGACGATCCGATTTTCGGCGGCCTGTGGGACGCGCGGACGCCGACGGCGATCTGGGAGCTCAAGACGACCAAACGGGTCGAGGATTGGTACAAAGGCGGCCAACTGACTCCGCCGGAATACTACAAGTTGCAGGGGGCGCTGTATGCGTACCTTTCCGGGCTCGATGAATTCCGAATGGTGTTGACAATCCTCAGTGAAAAAGATTACGAGGCGCCGGATAAGTTCGAGCCGAGCCCGGAAAACACGATCGTCAAAAAGTACAGCGTCGCTGCCGAATACCCGAATTTCGCCGCGCATCTGAACCGGGCGCTGGAATGGTACGAGCGGCACATCAACGGTCTAGTGAGCCCGTCTTGGGACGACAAGAAGGACAAGGAGATCATCCAGGCGCTCACGACTGTGCACGTCCCGCAGCCGGCCGCCGACGAGGAAGGGGACATCGTGGCGGAGCTCATCCGGCGGATCGAGCCGCTCCAAGCCGAAATTGAAGCCGCGGAAGAAAAAATTGCTGAGAAAGTAAAAGTACACAAACAACTTAAAGAGCAATTGAAAGCAGAACTGGTGGGACGCATGAAGGACAGCGACAAGAAAATCACTGCTAAAGGTCAATTCTATTTCGTCGAAGTTTCCAAGAAAACCGCAAGCGGCATCGATACGGATCGTCTCAAGCAGGATGGACTGTATGACAAATACAAAAAAAACGGCTTTACCGCTGAGATCAAAATCAAAAGGAGCGATGCAGTATGAAAAGAAAGCTGATCGAAGGTGGATTCCAACCGATTCCGGTAGGGGAGCAAGTCGTCCGGATCAAGGAGATCGACGAGTCCGATTACGAGAAATTCGACAAGCTGGTCGTCACGATCGAAGACGCCGCTGGCCGGACGGCGCGGGTCAACTACAACTTCGTCAACGCCGACGGCACGCCGAACGAGACGGCCGACTTCGTCTACTCTCGCATGTGCCGGGCGGCGCTGGGCGATGAGACGATCGATGAAGTCGATACCGCTGATCTGATCGGAAAGTTCGTCCGCGTGGAAATTGCACACTCGGAAGGATCCAAAGGCGGCACGTTCGCCAACATCAAGAAGTGGATCGGCCCTGGTGAACCGTTCGAAATCAAAAAGACAGCTGGCACCACAGCCGGGAATAAGCCGGGTGGATCCGCGCCGGCTGCTGATAAGCCGAAGAAAACCGCAGCGGAAATTCTGGCCGAAATGAAGGCCCGGAAGGCTGCCGGTGGGAAATGAGAGAGAAGCAGTTGCAGGACGCTTGCGTGGAGTATCTCGAACAGCGGGGTATCTATCACATCGTAACTCAGGGTAACGCTTTTGAGCGCCGCGGGCGGCCGGACATTTATCTCTGCTACCTCGGGCGGTTCGTAGGCGTGGAACTCAAAAAGGGGTCGGGCGACAAGCCCACCCCTTTGCAACAGAAGCATCTTAGGGAAATTCGCGAAAGCGGAGGGATCGGCGTATGGCTCACCACTCTAGACGAACTGAAAAACCTGCTGTCCTCGATCGATTCGATGGGTTTCTGAAGCTCCGCGAGGACAAGGCGCCGGTCAGCTGGGACACCTATCCGGTCGAGAAGCTCGCCGTCTGGCCGAACGTCGGCCTGCCGATCCCGGAACCCTATGTTGCTGTGGACATCGACGACGCCGAGCAAGCCGAAAAGCTCACCCGGCTGGTCATGAGCGAAGGTATCAAGTGCCAGATCATGCAGACCACCCGGGGGCGGCACTTCTGGTTCGCCACAAGCGAGCCGGTCAAAAACAGCGTCAAGGTGACCACCGGGATCGGTTTGGTGGCAGACTACCGCAGCTGGGGTAAGCAGTCCCAAGTGGCCGTCAAATTTGCTGGCGAGTGGCGCGAGTGGCTCACGGACTTCGATTGGGATGAGCTCGACGAGCTGCCCTGGTGGCTGCGGCCGCTCAGGCAGAGTCGGTGGAAATTCTACGAAATGGGTGAAGGCGATGGCCGAAATCAGGCGCTTTTCGAGTACCAAATAGAGTTGTCCAAGCGTGGATTTACGCATGCAGAAGCCGCTGAGGTCATCCGCCTGATCAATCAATACGTTCTCAGAGAGCCTTTGCCGGAAAGCGAATTGCGCACAGTTACCCGGGAAGAAGCATACCCGGAAACCGATCCGCCGGCGCCGGGAATTGATATAGATGCGCCATGGTTTACGGAAAAAGGCAAGTTTCTGCACAACATCATGGGCGACGTTCTAATCGGTGAGATGCACATCATCAGCCGACATGATCACCTCTATGTCTACAAAGACGGCTATTACCAGCCGGGAGAATACGAGATCCTGCGCGCGATGGTCGAAAAATACCCAACCTCCAAGCGCAGTGAGCAAAACGAGGTGCTGAACTACGTCACCATCCAGCAACACATCGATGACCCTCCGGTCGAGGAGTACATCATCAACATTAAAAACGGCCGCCTGGATCTGCGGACTGGTGAGCTGCACCCGCACACGCCGGAGGTCTACGATTTTCAGCAGGTCAACGCCACGTACAAACCGGCAGCCTATTACGAACCGATTGATCGGATGCTTATGCGCGTCTTCTGTGGTGACTATCAACTCTACAAGCTGTTCGAGGAAATGCTCGGGTATTGTCTGATTAAAAACTGCCGGATGCAGAAGATTTTCATCATGTTTGGCGACGGCAATAACGGCAAATCGACACTTTTGCGGATGATCCGGGAATTCATAAGTGAGCGCAACATTTCTACGTTGTCGCTACAGGATCTCGAAACCACCTTCCGGCCAGCGGAGCTCGAGAACAAACTGGTCAACCTGGGCGATGACATTCCAGCGACGACAATCAAAGATTCAAGTCGCCTTAAAAGTATCTCGTCCGGGGAATGGGTGACAGTTGAGCGCAAAAACAAGGACCCGTTCATTTTGAAAAATTACGCAACGCTGATCTTTACGACAAATAAAATGCCCCCGGTCAATGACAAGTCATTCGGCTTCTATCGGCGCCTGATCCTGATCCCGCTGGATGCGAAATTCTCGAATACAGATCCGGATTATGACCCGGACATTTCCCAGAAAGTCGTGTCCGAAGAAGCACGCAGCTATCTGCTGAATATGGCGATCCGCGGATTGCGCCGGTTGCTCAAGAAGGGCTTCACGAAGTCGGAAAAAGTCGAAAAGGCAATCCGGACGTACAAGGTCCAGAGCTCGCACGCGCTGACATGGCTCTCGGAAAATGACATCACCGAGGAGTATTTGCTCTCGAAGCACACTGGCGAGATTTACGCCGAGTTTAAGACCTGGTGCGAGTCAGAGGGCGTGGAGAACATCCCGAGGCAGCAAACCTTCACGCTCGACATTCAAAGGGAATTCGGTTTTGGGATTTCAAAACAGCAACGAGATCCGAAAACCGGTCGCAAGTGCCGATACTTTGTCCCGTCGTCCCGTCAAGAATCGGAAAAAATTTCGGAAAAATGAAGGGACGAAGGGACGTTTGTCCCGTCGTGTCCCGTCGGGATTTTGCGAAGGGACAAATGACGGGACAAGCTTCAACCCTTGTGGCTCTAGGAAAATCCGGTTTCTGTCCCTTCGTCCCTTCTATCTCTCTATTCTTATATACGCACGCGTACGCACACGCGCATGCGCGCACATGTAAAAGAAATTGCACAAAATGACGGGACGACGGGACAAAACGGAGAAAGCCCAGTAGTGACGCGAATTCTGGTTGTCCCTTCGGAAAAATAGCGACGGGACATGAGGGGGACGCGACGGGACAAACCGAAAGGGGCCCAGAGATATGCCTGGAAAACCGCACAGAGCAATCCGCACCAGCCGCTGCGGCGGGCAATGCTGGCAGAATTGGCGAGGAAGGAGTTGGAACTGCAATGAAGCGCGATCATGAAACCTGCGCAGTATGCGGGGCACAGGGTTTTTGGACGGTAGAGTATGACGAATACGGCAACATGATTTGCGACGACTGCAATGACGAAATCGAGGAGGATGACGAGGAATGACCAATCCAAACAAAGCGGAGACCCAGCAAATCCAGAATTGCATTAAGGCGCTGGATCGGCTGGAGAAATCACTGGCATCGCTGGTTGTGAAGATGGAGCTGAACGGTCGGAACCGCAATATCAAACACGCCTGCGCCCATGCGCGCGAACTGGTTGATAAGGCGCAAAGGATCATGACGGAAGCGGTCGGGAAGGTGATCTGAGATGGACGAACGCCAACAGCGTCGCATTTTTCAATGGGTCAAGACCCTCAGTAACGAAAAATTCTGGGCTTTTCAAAATTGGCTACACAGCCGCGCCTACGCTGCGGCCGTCCAACACTACATGGAGGCGGCGGAGATCGTGTTGCCGCCCCGGCTGCAGAAGCAGCTGCACGAAAAAGCGGCCGAGATTCGGGAGCAGTGGGACGGGATGCGGGCAGTCACGCTGGAGGGGACGGGACGATGAAGTGCGAAGTGTGTGGCGGTCGCGGAGGATGGTATGACGGTATCGGACCGAATGCGGAGCCGATATCTTGTGAGATTTGCGGCGGTCTGGGTGAGATCACAACCTACCTCTGCAAGCAATGCGGCCGCCCGGGGGAGCTGCGGGACAACGAGACATACTGCGAGCATTGCGGCCCGGGCGTGGAGCTGGTGGCGGTGCCGGATGAGGCGAGCGTGTACGGGATGCGAGCAGGGACGGGAGGTGTGAGTTTTGAAAAGGCGGATCCGGAAGAAGTTGAATAAGCAAGCCATCCGGAAGATTGAATCTGGTGAGTTGCCGACTCGCAAAGAGATCAAGGCTTACCTCGCGGAAACGAACTGGGCGATTAAGCGGGCGGTTAAACTTATGTTGCAGGGGTGAGCCAAATGGATAACCAAACGGTCGCATGGTACGAACATGGTTGTTTTTGGTCGGACAACTTGCAATTTAGTCCATCCATGACCACCCACTGGCAACCTATGCCGGAGCCGCCGAATGGTGACTGCCGATGAAACCAAAATCACGCAAGCAACGCAGATTTGAGCGCCGCTTGGCGGAGCGCCGGGAACGTGAGTGGCTGATGCTGATAGGCAAGATCGCCAGCGAGGGATTGGACGAGAGGAGGGCGACGGATGACTTGGGTGAAAGATCGCCTAAAAGAGTACCACCGCGGCAAACGGCGCCTTGAGCGTTACCGCGAGATGTTGAAGCGCCCACAGCACACGCCAACAGCTGCAGAGCAGGCCGAGATCGACATCGTCAGCAGCATGATCTCCAGCATGGCCTATGCCATCGAATGGATGCGGACAGGTCGGCGACCACATTCCAGGCGCGGCGTCGAGATCAGGGACGCATACACCCGGGCGGTGCTGATGGATATGGATCTGCTGCCGGCTGAGGTGCCTCCGGAGCAGGAGATGCGAATTACCGAGCAGCAAAAACGAGAGCTGGCGAAAATTCTGTTGCGGTTGAGCGAGCGTGAGCTGCAATGCTTCTTGATGCATGCGGTGGATGGGTTGTCGTACGCGGAGATTGCGAAGGAAATGAAACTTACAAAGCGTAGTGTGCAGGAATATATCGCGAGGGCAAAAGCCAAAGTGGGACAAGGGATTTGAGGATTTTTGTCGTACGATTTGTCGTACGAAATGGCAGTTGTATATAGAGGGGTATAATTCGTTCTCCGGACGACGGCAGTCCGCCGAATTATGTGAACCGGGTACGAACGGATGACGCCTCTCAAAAATACTGATTATGTATCTTCGTTTTCAGTATCTTGTGGACAATACTGATTCGGAGGCGATGCATATCAGTGATTGAGCGACCGACGTCATTGCGCGTCGGTCAATTCATCGGTGATTGGCTCATACTCCCAATGAGCATCACATATCCGACTGCCGGTAGACCGGCGCGGCCCCTGCAGATTACGCACAGGGGCCTATCCAATTGACATAACTCTATTTTTGCGGCCGCATCGCGAGGTTGCCTGGCCTCCCTCCGCCGAGTCCGGATAGGTGCGATGCGGCTTCCGAAATAAGTAAAGCCCGCAAGGAGGGGCGCTCCTGCAGACTTTACTAAATCACTTGAATTCAGTACCGTGGCATTTGCGGCAAGGGGGCAACGTATCTGTATCATCATCCAAGGTCACAGATGTCCCGCATCTTGTGCAGTAGTATGTTCCCTTGCCTGGTTTTTCACCTGTAGTTGGCATTTGATTTTCACCTCTTGTGTTTGGTTTTGTCAACGGGAACCCAAGTATTCCCGGGTTTACTGGTAGGAGGCAGGGGCTTACCTTCAATTCCAGTAATTTCGGTCTTTCCGATGATGCCACCTCTAGGACCAGCTTCCTTGAATTGAGCGGAATCTGGTGGCCTTTGACCTGGTTTATATTTCTCAACCATGACTTATTCACCTCCTCTAAATTCCTAATACGATCAAAAAATGGATAAGTTTCACATATCGAAGAGAGGTTTGTAGAATGTTGTCAAAGATTAAGATCGGCTATCAAAATTATGATGTGATTGAGGTAGAGTGCGTAAATAAATACGAACCCAGAAAAGGTGAGATAGATTATTTCAGCCGCCAGATCCGGATTGATCGGGACATGACAGTTGAGGACAAAACGGAAACGTTGCTTCACGAAATTATTCATGGTCTCGATGAGTTTATGGGGATTGGATTGAAAGAAGAACAAGTAAGAAAACTTGGGGCCGGCTTAGCAATGGTCCTTGGAGACAATCCCGATTTGCTGGGGACGTGACCGGTGCTTTTTATTTTTGCGTGAAAGGAGGCGATGCGAGTGAGTTTGAGAGAAAAGCAAAAGCGGTTCGCTGACGAATACTTGATCGACATGAACGCTGCGGCGGCGTATGTGAGAGCTGGATACAGTCCTAAGCACGCCAATGCCAATGCGCAAAAGCTACTGCAAAATACAGCAGTTCGCGCGTACATCGATCAGCGCATGGCCGAGATCAGCCGTCGAACGGGCGTCACGCAAGAGCGCATCATCCGCGAGCTCGCCCGCATCGGCTTCTTGGATCCGACGCAGCTCGTCAACATGGATACAGCTGAATTGCTCGACAATGCGGCAGCCGATGACCGCGCAGCGATCGCCAGTGTCAAGGTCAAGTCAATGAGCGGCGAGACGGAGATGATCGAGCGCGAGGTCCGTTTCGCGGACAAGATCAAGGCTTTGGAGCTCCTCGGCAAGCGATTCGGTATGTGGATCGACAAGCAGCAGGTAGAGGGTACAGTGGGGGTGCAGATCATTGACGACATCGGCGGCGAAGCAGATTAAGCTTTCCGAGATCGTCACTCCAGCTTTTCAGCCGTTCTGGCGCGCGTCGAATAGTCACAGATACCTTCGACATGTCTGCAAAGGCGGTCGCGGATCAGCCAAATCGACGCACATCGCGCTGAAGCTGATCAAAGACATGATGAAGTATCCGGTCACGACGCTTGTTGTTCGGAAGGTTGCTAGGACACTGGAAGAATCGGTTTTTGAGCAGCTGAAAGAAGCAATAGAGATCCTTGGTGTTGGTCAATATTGGCGCGTGATGAAATCACCGCTGCAACTGATTTATTTACCTCGTGGGAATAAAATTATATTCCGCGGCGCTGACGATCCGCTGAAAATCAAGTCGATCAAGGTGAGCAAGTTCCCGATCGCCTTTTTGTGGATCGAAGAGCTGGCTGAATTTAAAACCGAAGATGAAGTGACGACCATTGAAAATTCCGTATTGCGCGCGGAATTGCCGGATGGTCTTTTTTATGCGTTTTACTACTCCTACAATCCGCCAAAACGCAAACAGAACTGGGTGAACAAGAAATATGAGTCACAGTTTATCCCGTCAAACACATATGTGCATCACTCGACGTACTTGGACAATCCGTACATTTCTCAGGCTTTCAAGGATGAAGCTGAAGAGGTTAGGCGAAAAAGTCAGCAGAAATACGACTGGGAGTATCTCGGTAAAGCAATCGGCTCCGGAATCGTGCCGTTTGATAATCTTGTGTTTCGCCGGATCACCGACGATGAGATTAGGCGGTTTGATAACATCAGGCAAGGCATTGACTGGGGCTATGGTGTGGATCCGTTCTGCTTTGGCCGTTGGCATTATGACAAAACCAGGCGGCGACTTTACGCGATCGACGAGCTGCATGGCGTAAAGATCAGCAACCGGGAGGCTGCCGAATGGATCAAAGCTCATAGTTATCATGATGTGATGACAATTGCAGACAGCGCAGAGCCGAAATCCATCGATGAGATGAAAAGTTATGGAATCCGGATCAAAGGTGCGAAGAAGGGTCCGGGATCTGTTGAATACGGCGAGAAGTGGCTGGATGACTTAGATGAGATCGTAATTGATCCGCAACGGACGCCGAACACCGCCAGAGAATTTGAGAACATCGACTATCAGACGGACCAGGACGGAAATCTGCGAGCGAAGCTTGAAGATAAGGATAATCACAGCATTGACGCTGTACGGTATGCACTAGAAGGCGACATGCGTAAGCCTGGAGTATCGTTTTAGGGGGTGAAACAGTGACACCAGAAATGCAACACATCACATCGATCATTGAAGCCGGTGCTCAGGCGGCAATGAGTATGTCCGACATCATAAAGCAGGAAATCAGCGATTGGTTGGCGTCTGATGAGCGACAATGGATGGTAACTGGTCAACGATACTACACTGGAGACCACGACATCCTGCAGCGCAAGCGTACGGCGATCGGCGAGGATGGAAAGTTGATCGAAGTGGACAACCTGGCGAACAACAAGCTTGTACACTCGTACGCACGAAAATTAGTAGACCAGAAAGCCGGTTACCTGCTCGGAAAGCCGCTCAGCATCCAGACCGAGAACAAGAAATACTTGGGTTTGTTGAACGAGATCTTCGACAAGTCTTTTTTACGTCTCCTGAATAATCTGGGTAAAGAAGCCGTCAACAAAGGTAAGGCATGGCTGCATGTCTACTACGACGAAAACGGTGTGCTGTCGTTCAAGAAGATCCCCTCCGAGGAGATTATTCCGCTGTGGCGTGACGCGGATCACACTCAATTGGACGCCATTATCAGGGTATACGAGATCGAAGCTTACGAAGGCAAACACAAGAAGACGATCACGAAAGTTGAATTCTGGGACACGTCAGGCGTGCGGCGTTATGAACTCGATTCCGGAGGTTTGATTCCAGATGTTGAGTTCGGTGAAGAAGGTAGCCATTTCATGGTTGTTCAGGGTGATCAGGAGAAGCCGCTTAATTGGGAGCGTGTGCCGTTTGTGTGCTTCAAGTACAATGACGACGAACTGCCACTCATCCAAATCATCAAATCGTTGATAGATGATTACGACGCGAAGACCAGCGACACCGCGAACAACTTAGAGGACCTGCCGAATAGCATCTATGTGATCAAGAACTATGACGGGCAGGATCTCGGGGAATTCAGGCGTAACATGTCCACCTATCGGGCGGTTAAGGTGACGGATGAAGGCGGAGTGGACACGCTTGATTTAGATCTCAACACTGAGTCCGCCGAAAAACACCTAGACAGACTCCGGAAGGACATTTACGAATTTGGCCGCGGGGTGGACACGCAATCCGAGAAGTTCGGCAACAGCCCCAGCGGTATCGCGCTCAAGTTCCTGTATGCCGACCTGGACATGGATGCGAACATCATGGAGACCGAGTTTCAAGCATCGCTTGAGCAACTCATGTGGTTCGTGAATATGCACTTGGCCAACGCCGGCTCTGGCGACTTCTCGGATGAGACAGTCGAATTCGTATTTAACCGCGATATCCTCATCAACGAAACTGACGCGATCACGAACATCCGCAACAGTGTCGGCATCCTGTCTGACGAGACGCTCGTCGCTCAACATCCGTGGGTGACTGATGTGCAGGAAGAGCTGGAGCGGATCCGGAAACAGCAGGAAGAGCGCTCGGAGGCTTACGGCGGGCTGCCAAATGAGGGGGGTGAAAAAGGTGGCGAAGAAGGCGAGAAAACCGACGAAGAATGAACCGTTGCAACGAAGCATCACCAAAAACGGCAAGCGGTACAACGTCGGTATTTCGAAGGACAAGAATGGCTACTATGCCCACACCCACCGAGCCAGGAGCAAGAGCTACCCGAGCAAGAAGGACATTCCAGTATCGGTCCTGAAGTTCATCGAGTCGACGGGGTGATGGCGTGAAAGCCGAAGAATACTGGGCGCGTCGGATGGACGCCTTAAACGAGGCGATGCTTAACCGCGGTGAAGATTACATCCGCCGGCAGCACGAGGAGTATGAACGAGCGCTGGCGAAGATCCGCGAGAAGACTGAACGCTGGTATGCGCGCTTGGCCAAGAATAACGACATCAGCCTGGCTGAGGCTAGGAAGCTGCTTGATCGGAACGAGCTCAAGGAGTTTCATTGGACTGTTGAAGAGTACATCCAGCGAGGCCGGGAGAACGCCATCGATCAGCGATGGGTGAAAGAGCTGGAGAACGCCAGCGCGAAGGTGCACATTACCCGGCTGCGCGAACTTGAGATCCATTTGCAGAATGAGATCGAGCAGCTTGCGGCAAAGCGCCTGAAAGGCACGACAGACACGCTCGGGTCAATATACAAGGATAGCTATTATCGCAGCGTATTTGAGCTCCAGAAGGGCACCGGAGTCGGCACGTCGTTCGCGCAGCTCGATGACCGCCAGGTGGACAAAGTGCTGGCCAAGCCCTGGGCGCCTGACGGTAGCAACTTCAGCGCGCGGATCTGGAAGGACCGCGACAAGCTCATCAACGAGCTACAGACGATCCTGACACAGGATCTGATCCGCGGCGAGCCGGCTGAAAAGGTGATCTCGGACTTCGCGGAGCGCATGGGTGTTAGTCGGCATGCGGCCGAGCGCTTGATCCGGACGGAGGCGTCCTATTTCTCTGGCCAGTCCAGGCTCGATGCCTATCGCGAGATGGGGGTCGAGCAATACAAGTTTGTGGCGACGCTGGACCGCCGGACATCGGAAATTTGTCAGGACATGGACGGCAAGGTGTTTAAGCTGTCCGAGGCCAAAGCAGGCGTCAATTATCCGCCGTTGCATGTTTATTGTCGATCAACGACAATTCCGTATTTCGAGGACGCGGAGCCTGGTGAACGGGCTGCGCGGGACAATGAAGGTAAGACATATATGGTGCCGGGAGATGTGACCTATAAGGAGTGGGCGGAGCAGCATGTGCCCGCGGCCGCAGAGCCTGCCAGCGCACATGTGCCGCGTCCGGTGGAGCCGCCAAAGGTGACGACAATGTCGAAACCGCCAGCTGAACCGCGACCGCCTGAGGTCAGGGAGAAAGACCGGGTGTTCACAAGTGTAGAAGAAGCTGATGATTGGATCGATGAATCTGCATCAGAATGGATCAAGCAAATAACAGTCGAAGAAATCAAGGCAATCCGCAAATATTCCGGTGATGATTACGAGTATTTGAATCAGGAGTTACGGTCATTCAAACCATCATCTGATATATTAAACTTTGCGAAAGCGTTAAAAAGCGCTATCGACAAGTTTATCTTGACAGAACCCATTGTCACATGGCGAGGTGTAGATAATTTTTTCGGCACCAATAACCCAGATAAACTAATTGGGGTAGAACTTAACGATTTCGGTTTTTTCTCGACTTCACTGTTACGAGAAAAAGCCTTTGCAGAAAAAGAAGTAATCATCGAAGTTCATGTACCATCCGGAGCACACGGAGCGCCAATCAAATACTTCAGCGAATATCCGGATGAATACGAGTTTCTACTCTCACCTGTCGTAAAGTATGTTATACTTGACGCAAAGGAACAAAAAGGAAAATTGTACTTGATCATTGAGGTGATTGTAGATGGCGAGGGATAGAGGCATCATGTTCGGCGTTGAGAAGTGGCCTGATGGTCGATATTTTGAAACTGTGCCGGCTGACAATGAACAAGGTTATGAGCGTCGAGAGATTACCGAAGAAGAGTATAAGCGGCAGATTGACGTTGCTCGGAAAATGTTCGAATAAAAGCACTCCCGTAAATATGCGAGGGTGCTTTTTTATGCTTAGGAAGCGAGGTGATGAGGTTTGGCCACCGCTCAATATCGCCGAAGTACGATCTGCGAAGCTATTCAGTTTTTATCCGCTGACCACGAACACGTGCAGGAAATTATTGATTTCGTTGGTTTGCCGGTATCTGTCGATTACAAAACGGAGGGCATCCAACTGCGCGTGATTCGTGGAGCGCTGGATGTGGCTGTTGCTCATACGGGCGATTACGTCATTAAACATCAAAATGGCAAGATTGAGGCCGTCAAGCAGGCCGAATTTGAGTCGCTATATGAACCAGTGGGCTCCTGATGAGACTTCAGGGGCCCAAAACTTTACTCTCGGCCAGAGTATAATGGCCGGACACCATCAGCGGTCGAACCGCTATACAAATTCGGAGGGTGATCACGAATGGAATGGCTTAAGGAGCTGCTCAAGAAAGCAGGGATTGAGGAGTCGAAACTCGACGGGCTCATTGGTGACATCAACAAGGTGCTTCCGGAGCATTTCGTGCCGAAAGCCCGATATAACGAGGTGGCCGAAGCCAAAAAACAGGCGGAGGACGCGCTCAAGGATCGGGATAAGCAGTTGGCTGACCTGAAAAAGGCTGCAGAGGGGAACGAAGAACTCAAGAAGCAGATTGAACATCTGCAGTCCGACAACAAAACTGCGGCCGAGAAGTACGAGGCCAGGATCAAGGAAATGGCAGTGACAACGGCTATCAAACTGGCGGTAGCTGGAGTTGCCCATGATCCGGATCTGGTGGCGACGTTGTTGGACAAATCGAAAATCGAGATCGATGAGAACGGCAACGTGAAAGCCGGTCTCGACGATCAAATCAAAGCCCTGCGCGAAAGCAAGGCTTTCTTGTTTGTCCAGAAAGATGACGGCAATCCGAAGTTCAAAGGGACCAAGCCTGTCGAGGGAAGCGACAAAGGTAGCGGAGGCGGCCAGAAGAATCCCTGGAGCAAAGAGCATTTTAATTTGACGGAGCAGGGCCGCATCTTGCGGGAGAATCCCGAACTGGCGAAGCAGCTTATGGCTGCCGCTAAATAACATTGATGAGGTGATTGAACAATGACTACTCGTATTGCAGACGTTATCCAGCCCGAAGTATTCACGCCGTATACGATCCAGCGCACGATGCAGTTGTCGGCGCTGGTGCAATCCGGAATCGTGCAAAACAATTCGGAATTCGATGAACTGGCCAGCGGCCCGAATACGCTCGTCAATATGCCGTACTGGAACGATTTGACGGGCGATTCCGAGACCCTCAAGGACAGCGGAGCGCTCACTCCCGCAAAAATCGGTTCCAACATGGACGTCGCTCGGAAGCAAGCACGTGGCCGCGCATGGGGCGCAAACGGACTTTCTGCTCTTTTATCTGGTGATGATCCGATGCGGGCGATCGCTGATCTGGTTGCCGCATACTGGACGCGTGAAATGCAGAAGATTCTGCTGGCGACATTGGACGGCGTTTTCAAAGCGTCGAACATGTCCGGTCATGTGCTCGATATTTCGTCTCAGTCCGGCGACGACGCGCTCGTCAGCGGCGACAGCTTTATCGACGCGACGCAATTGCTCGGTGACGCTAAGGGGCTGCTGACCGGCGTCATGATGCACAGCGCTGTCGAGGCGTACCTGGCCAAGCGTCAACTGATTGAGTACGTACAGGAGAAAGACCAGTCCGACCGGGTGCCGTACTTCATGAACAAACGCGTCATTGTGGACGATGGCATGCCGTACAACACGAGCACGAAAGTTGGCACGATGTATCTGTTTGGCCAAGGTGCGATTGCGCTTGGCAACGGTTCGCACCCGAGGATCATTGAGACGGAAATCGACCGGGATTCCCTGGCATCATCTGGCGAGGATTTCCTCATCAACCGCCGTATTTTCATTTTGCATCCGCGCGGCGTGAAGTGGACGGAAGACTCGGTTGCCGATGAGTTTCCGGAGAACACGGAACTGGCAGACGGCGACAACTGGTCGCGCGTTTACGAGCCGAAGGCTATTCGGGTCGTGAAGCATGTATTCAAAATCGCTTAAGAGAGGCTGCCCATGGCCTCTCTTTTTCGCATGGAGGTGTAATCAGCATGAGTCTGGCAGGTTTTCAACGTCGCCGGCGTGAATTGGCGGCGAAGCAGGCGGCCGAGGAATCGACGAAGGAAGCGGTCGAGATCAAACCGATCGACAAAATGACGGTGGAGGAACTGAAACAGTACGCTGCGGAGAACAGAATTGACCTTGGCGCCACGACGAAAAAGGCCGACATCCTTGCGGTGATCGCTGCGCATAAAGGGGCGTGATCAGATTGCCCTTGATCGAATATTGGGACGATGAAAACAACAAGCCAGTTGTCGTGTCTACCGCCAACCCTTTGCCAGTAACCCAAACCGATCTTCAAAGCCTGCAGCTCCTATGGATCAAGATCGCCGATTTGGAATCCCGATTGGAGCAATTAGAAAATGGAGGCACCGAGCCAGAACAACCGGAACAGCCCGGCGGGCCCGAAATCCCAGGCGAACCTCCCGAATCCATTACGCTGAATTACACTGAAACAACACTTGTCGAGCCGGGTGTCGTTAGACAACTGATCGCCACTGTCTTGCCGGAAACCGCTATCCAGACCGTGGAATGGTCGAGTTCTGACGCCTCGACGGTAAAGGTCGACCAGTACGGCCTTATCATGGGCATCAAACCGGGTACGGCAACAATCACAGCAAAGACAGTCAATAACTTGACGGCGACATGCGTTGTCACAGTGAAGGGGTGATGTGCGTGCAAAGCGACGTGCTCACCGCTGTGAAGCTCCGGATTGGAATCACAGATGACTCTAAGGATGCGCTGATCAGCTCCTATGTGCAGGAAATTGGTCTGCGTATCCTGCACTACATCAACCAGCCGGAGGTGCCGGTCGAGCTTAAGTTTACTTGGGCGTCGATGGTCGTGGATGCGGTTCGCGTAGACCAGCCGCAAGACGAGCAGATCGCGGCGACGGTAGGCGGAGGCGGAGAATCCATCAAAATCGGGGATACATCAGTGTCGCCGGAATCCGGTAAAGGGCTTACAAACACGTCCAAATCTGTTATCGACCAGGTCGTGCTGAATTACCAGGTCGACCTGAACCGGTATCGGAAGCTGAGGTGGTGACGATGAACCTAATCAGACACCGCCGAGCGATTGAGCGGATGTATACGGATAGGGCGACGATATATCGGCATCAGGCCGTGAAAGATCCGGTCACGAAAGAAACGAAGCAGGTTCCGCAGCCTGTGCATACGGATCAACCCTGCCGCATCTCGCAGCGCGCGCTCGCGGTCAACGGCCAGACTGAGGCGCAGAACGACATCGACTATGAGACGAAGATGTTCATCTCACCGGAGGTCGAAATCAGGCAGGGTGATTTTCTTGAGGTCACACGCGGGACCATGACGAGACGGTACACGGCCGGCGAGCCGTTCCCGTATTCAACCCATCAGGAGGTCAGCCTGCAGCGCAAGGAGTGGGCGTGATGGCCAAATGGGGCGAGTTTAATTTCGATGAACTGCGGCGCCTGGCGAAGAACCTGAAAGATATGGAGAAGGAACTCCCCAAATTCTTCGAGGAATGCGTGCGCGAAATCGCGCTCCGTTTGCTCGCAAAGGTCGTCCTGCGGACGCCGGTTAAAACCGGGGAACTTCGCCGGGGGTGGACAATCGGCCGCATCCAGCGTATTAACGGCGGCTGGCAGGTGGACGTATTTAACCCGGTATTATATGCGATCTACGTCGAATACGGCCACCGGGGCGTGTATGTGCCGGCATTGGGCGTCACGCTGCATGTTGACACCCATTGGACGGAAGGTAAGTTCATGCTGACGATCTCTGAACAGGAATTGCAGCGCGAATTACCGGCGATTCTGAAACGAAAACAGGAAGCTTTCCTGAAAAAGTATTTGGGGTGATGGGATGGCGAAGGTCGTGCGTTTTAAAACACCACAGGGCGATGTTATCGAGACACTGGAATATTTGCTTGAGCAAGCTCGTCGTGGTCATATGACGGGCTTTGTCTTTGCTGCCAAGTGCCCAGACGGCAACATCGCAACCAGTTGGGCAAATGTCGATGTTGGGGAGCGTAACGAGCTTGTCTCTCATCTTCAAGTTGACGTAATATATGCGGTTGTTGAGGCGAACGTAGACCGGTTGGTGGAGCGTATATGAGTCAAGTCACAATCAACGATGTGCGCTACGCCGTCAATGACGCGCTCGATAACGCATTCCCTGATGTCCCTATTGCTGGCGAGGAGATCAAGCAAAATCTTGATCCTCCTTGCTTTTTTGTTAAGCTGCTGGAGCCCGCACACACCCAGGAACTCGGCCGCAGGTTCCGCCGTGACCATCCGTTTGTGGTGCATTACTTCTCGCCTGGTCGCGAGAACAACGATATGTACGCGATCGCGGAGCGGCTGACAGACGCGCTGCAGCGGATTGAAGTCGGCGGCCGCCCGGCGATAGGGACAGGTATGCGTTTCGAGATCGTCGATGAAGTTTTGTATTTCTACGTCACCTATCAATTCCGTGTTTGGGCGCCTGCATCGGACGATCCGACCATGCAGACGCTTGAACAGGATGGGGGGATCAAACCATGAGCCGGAAACCGGCAGAAACCAGTGCACAGCAGGCTAAACATAGCAAGGGGCGAATTCTCACGTCGAAACGGTTCACGGCGATCGAGAAGGATTTCCTGCGCGGGTTGTTGCGGGACGATGAGTTATACACCGTAGACGAGGCAGCGCAGTTGCTCGAAAAATACTTGAAACAGGAGGCGAAGTAACCAATGGCTGGTGGGAATTTTACCACACAGAACAAGGTCCGGCCGGGCGTCTATGTGAACTTCAAGAGCGCTCCGGGTGCACTCGGCGCTTTGGGAGAGCGCGGCGTCGTTTCGTTGCCGATGTCGCTATCGTGGGGTCAGCCGAAGTCGATCCTGACGATTGAAGCCGGCGAGGACACGATGGACAAGCTCGGGTATCCGATCACGCATCCGTCGCTCCTGCTCGTCCGGGAGGCGCTGAAGCGCGCGAAGACGCTTTTGCTTTACCGCCTCAACACGGGCACGAAAGCAGTCGTGACAAGCGGCAATCTGACGGCGACGGCCAAGTGGGGCGGCGTCCGCGGGAACGATCTGTCCATCGTCATTCAGACCAACGTCGACGACGAGGACAAATTCGACGTGAAGACGCTGCTCTCCGGCGACGAGGTTGATTCGCAGACGGTCGCGGATATTTCCGAACTTGTAGCGAACGACTGGATCGACTGGAGCGGCACTGGTTCGCTGGCCACGACTGCAGGCGCGCCGTTGGTCGGTGGCGCGGATGGTACTGTGACCAATCAGGACTATCTCGACTATCTTGCAGCAGTCGAGATCCACGACGTGAACACAATTGCGCTGCCGACAACCGACAACACGGCGAAGGCGGCGTTCGTCTCGTTCTGCAAGCGGCTGCGCGACGACGAAGGGAAGAAGATCCAGGTTGTTCTCGAAAATTACCCGTCCGCTGATTACGAAGGCGTGATCAGCGTCAAGAACGGCGTCATCCTGGACGATGGCACGACGCTCACGGCCGCACAAGCGACCGCATGGGTTGCCGGGGCGACGGCTGGTGCCCAAGTGAACGAATCGCTGACATACGCCGCTTACGACGGCGCTGTGGACGTGGCGACGCGGTACACGAACAGCCAGATCATCGCCGCGCTGCAAGCCGGCGAATTCGTGTTCACGCCGAACAACGGCCGGGCGATCGTCGAGCAGGACATCAACACGCTGACGACATTCACGCCGGATAAAGGGAAGTCGTTTTCGAAGAACCGCGTGATCCGCGTGCTAGACGGCATCAACAATGATTTCATCCGGATCTTCTCCGAGTTCTATCTCGGTAAGGTTCCGAACAACGACGACGGCCGGAATTTGCTGAAAGGCGAATGCGTCAACTACCTGAACACGCTGCAAGGCATCGCGGCAATCCAGAACTTTGACAGCCAGACGGACATTACAGTTGCCGCCGGCAACGATGTGGATGCCGTCGTGATCGACGTGGCTGTGCAGCCGGTGGACTCGATCGAAAAAATCTACATGACCGTGACGGTCCAGTAAGGGGTGAAACGAAATGGCATTTTTCCGTGAATCTGACGCGATCAGCGGCAAGCAGGCCCGGGCGTACGCGACGATCAACGGTCGTGTGGAAGAATTGTTTTACGCGCGCAGCATCGAAGCGACGATCGAGAAAAACAAGGTTGATGTGCCAATCCTGGGCAAAACGAATACTGGCTCCCGATCAGCCGGCTGGAAAGGCACCGGTACACTTACGATCTATTATGTAACGTCGATCTTTCGCCAATTGATGCTCGATTACGTCAAGAATGGCCGGGACTTCTGGTTTGACCTCCAGATCATAAACGAGGATCCGAGCTCGGGCGCGGGCAAGCAGACGGCCGTGCTTAAAGGTTGCAATCTCGACAGTGTGATCGCGGCTCGCTTTGACGCGACAAGCGACGATATGCTGGAAGAGGAAATGCCGTTTACGTTCTCGGACTATGACTTGCAAGATCAATTCAACACGATTACGGGCGCCTGATCAGGCGCCCTATTCTTTGGAGGAAGATTATTATGGACCTGCAAGAATTTTTGAATAGTCACCCGGTCGACAATCTGACCGAGGAAGTTGTCGTCTCCCCGCGCTTCAAGGATGGGCAGGGGAACTTACTGAAGTTCACCATCAAAGCCATGACGAGCCAGGAATTTGATGAAATCCGCCGGGCGTGCATGCAGGTGAAGAAAGGCCGGAGGGTTGAATTTGATGCGCAGAAATTCAATCTCAGGGTCGTGATCAACAACACTATTGTTCCGAATTTCAAAGACGCGGAGAGCATCAAAAGGCTTGGATGTCACACGCCGGAAGAGTATGTCCAGAAGGTGTTGCTGGCCGGAGAAATCACGACGCTCGCGCAGAAAATCCAGGAACTCAGCGGTTTCGATGTCGAGATGGATGAGCTCGTGGAAGAAGCAAAAAACTGATCAAGGAGGGCGACGCGGAAGCAAATTACGCATATTACGCCCTCCACAAGCTGCGGATTCTCCCGGGGCAGTTTGTCAGCTTGCCGCGGGAGGAAAAGGCATTTGTTATGGCAGCGATCGATATTCGGATTGAAGCAGAAAAGAAAGAAGCGGCTAGAATGAAACGACGGTAACCCTTCTGTCGTAAATTATGGTATGATTTACTATATTGTCGATGGGAGGGTTACTTCGTGAAAAGACGTGTATTTGTTATGTTGATAATTTTATTATTTGCTACCGCATGCGGAAAAGAAAAAACAGAAGAGGAAAAAATCGCAGAAGCGATCAAAAGCGTAATACAAACTGAAAATAGCAAAAAAGAGGCAAACACAACCGAGGATAAATTATTTGAAATCAATAATTTCATAACAAATGACATTTGGAATAAAGGATTTGTGGATGTTCAATGGTACATTACGAATGGAACGAGCAGTACTGGTGGTGAACTCGATATCGATTTCACCATGGAACGGCTTGACAAGGCCGTTGCAAAGAAAAACGAATACGACGTGTATTTTGAGAGTCTATCCGATGAAAAATATACCTCAATAAAACAGGTTTGGGATAAACTTTCGGGAGAGATTGATAGATTACACGAACAATTAAAAAATAGACCACCTGTAGCAAATGACAAAGATGCTGATTTCCAATTGGGAAAATTTAAGCAATATAGAGAAGCATTCGATGATGAAGTTGATAATTTAAGAAAACAATAAAGCACCCTAAGCACCCACGAGGGTGCTTTTTAATTTGACTCGAAAGGTGGCGGTGGTGGCAATGCCAACGATCTCCTCGACCCTGAAAATGCTTGATGGTATGAGCGGGCCCATAGGTAAAGTAATCAGTCGAATGAACTCGCTAATCCAATCGTCCGAGAAGCTCAATCGTGTTATGACCTCCGCACCTGGAACGAGTCTCGTACCAGTGAAGACGGTCAGCGATCAACAGCGCGTAATTAACAACACGCAGAAAATTATCCACCTCACCCAGGTCATCAACAATAACTACCACCAGGTCAATAATACGATTAACCAAACGAACCGAATACTGAATCAGACGAACAATACCATAAACCAAGCCGCGCAGAACCAAAGGAGATTCAATGACCAGTTGAGAGCTGGGCGGAGCGAAGGGAATCGCTTGTTGTCTACGATTCGCAATGTTGCCGCCGCGTACCTGTCATTCCAGGGCGCGAAAACAGGTATGGGGGCTACCGACAGCTACATCAATTCGTTGTCCCGCTTGAAACTCATTAATGACGGGATGCAGAGTTTGGATGAACTGCAACGTATGGTTTATGGAGCAGCATCCCGAGCGCGTGGCGAATATGGAACAATGGCGGATGCTGTGGGGAAACTCGGATTGCTTGCTGGGGATGCGTTTGGAAGCAACCGAGAAATTGTTCGTTTTGCTGAGTTGATGCAAAAATCATTCAAGATTTCCGGTGCCAGCACAATGGAGCAGCAGGCCGGTATGTACCAGCTGACGCAAGCAATGGCGGCCGGCCGATTGCAGGGCGACGAGTTCCGGAGCATTATGGAAAATGCGCCGATGCTGGCGGATGCCATTGCGAAATTCGTCGGGAAGTCAAAAGGCGAGCTGAAAGAATTGTCGGCCGATGGAGCGATAACAGCTGACATTATCAAGGGGGCATTATTTGCGGCAGCAGACGACATAAATGAGAAGTTTAAGCAAATGCCCGTGACGTTTGGTGTTATCACGAATCGGGTCAAAAACAGTGCGCTTCGTGCGTTTGATCCCGTAATGCGGCGAATCAGCAACTTTTTGAACAGTCCAGCGGGCGATGAATTTGCTTCCAGTGTTGAAAATTCGATGAATCGGGCGGCCAGTGCTGTTAATAATTTTTTGACAGTCGGGTATCGAGTTTATAAGTTCATGAAAGATAATTGGAGTATCATCGAACCGATTATTTGGGGGATCGCGGCTGCTATTGTTTACTGGACAGCCGTGCAATGGGCATTAAATATAGCCTTGAGCGCGAATCCGATTGGGTTGATTATAATGGCTGTTGCCGCTTTAATCGGACTAATCATTGCTCTGGTTCGTTATTTTATCAACCTCTGGAAGACAAACGATGAATTCGCCGCCGGATTATATCGTACTTGGAATTCGATTCTGAATTTCTTCGACCAAGTGCCAATATTCTTCCAGCGCGTTGGCAACGGAATTGTTGACGGATTTCAAGCTATGAAGGTTGATTCTATCCGACAGTTCGATGAGCTGGCGAACAGTATTATAGATTCGATCAACTGGATCATGGAACAGTCGAATCGATTCTTAAATACAAGCTTTAAGATGATTGATCACGTCGAATTCACCGCGAAAGCAGCAGCTGAAGCTGAAGCTATAAAACAGGCTGGCAAGGAAAAGATTGCTCAGATGCAAGCTGATGCCGCTGCGAAGGCAGCAGAGCGTGAGCAAAAAGTCCTTGTTATGCTTGATAACAGAGCAGCGAAACGTGCCAGAGAAGAAGCAGAGAAGGAATCAAACAGCCAGGCAGATTTAGATCCACTCGCAAAATACACAACCGGCTCGATCTCCAACATCGATAAGGTTGGGGAAGTCGGTAAGATTCGCGACAAAGTGGACATTTCCAATGAGGATTTGAAAGCGATGCGGGAGTTGGCAGAGATGAAGAGCATTCAGAATTTCGTAACTTTAACTCCAACAGTGCAGGTGCGAACCGGTGACATCCGAAACGGCTATGATGTCGATACAATCATCGCTCGTATCGAAGAGTCGCTAACTGAGCAAATCGCTTCGTCCGCAAAAGGGGTGTATAACGTTGGCTGACCGCAAATATGGTATATGGCTGAGTTGGAACAACCAAGAGGATGGCTTTGAGTTGCCTGTGCTGCCCGGCGAAATCGGACCGAGTATCCGAGGAAACGGGATCGAACATGAGGTATATGGTTTGGGCAAGATAAATGTCATCAAGGACCGTGGGTTGGCTGAGTACACCATCGACAGTTTTTTCCCTGCGGTTTTGGCTGATCAAAAGGGGAAGGCTCTTCCGCCTTATATATCCACCTCGATCATATTAGAGCCCATGGAATACGTCAGGAAAATTATGAAATGGTGGGAGACAAAGAGGCCTATCAGGTTCGTGGCGGTGATGGGCAATGAAGAAATCAATACCGCAGCCAGCATCGAATCGTTCGAGTGGGGGGAGTCCGCCGGCAGTCCTGGTGATATATCGTATATCCTGAAACTCAAGGAATATCGGTTCTACTTCGCCCAAAGGGCAGAGGTGCTGGAGGAGTCCGGCGGAGAGGTGACGGTGCAAAAATCTGAACAAGAGCGAGCGGATGAGCGCGTGATTCCAAAAACATATACGCTCATTGCTGGAGATAATCTATGGAAAGTTGCGCAGCAGATGCTAGGCGACGGCAGCCGGTGGCGAGAAATTCAAAAGTTGAACGGAATAAGCGACGCTCAATTGAAATCCCTGAAAATCGGAATGGTGCTTAAACTGCCTACAGGAGGCGGTACCATTGCTTGAGCTTATCATTGACAACAAAGAAGGCGTCCTTTGGGATGTATCCGAAATTGCTAAAGACGTAAACTGGACAACTTCCCGCGTAGGTAGACCGGCCAGTGTCGACTTTAAGCTTGTCGGCAGCGGTATTTACCAAGATCGGTCTTTTGGCATTAACAACGGTGACATTGTACGGGTGCGAATGGGCGACGTAAACGTATTTTACGGATACGTTTTTAGCATCAAGCAAAATCAGGATGCTGAGATTAGTGTCAAAGCCTATGATCAGGTCCGATATCTGCTGAATAAGGCTACCTATAAATTCAAGGGCGCTACTACCGGAGACGTGATCAACCAGATTGCGAAAGAATTTAAGCTGAAGGTTGGCCAGATCGATGACACCGGGTATCGAATTCCCAGCATGATCGAGGACGGACAAACGCTGATTGACATCATTGAGAAGGCCAACACGCTCACCATGTCGGCTACGGGTCGTTTTTTTGTTTTCTTTGATGACTTTGGTGAGTTGTCGCTGAGGGATGTAACTGCGTTTAACGCAGAGATTTATGTAGGCGATGGCAGCCTGATGACGGGTTTCGAATATAGTCGTGACATCGACCAGGACACTTACAATCGGATCAAACTGTACAGGGACAATGAAAAAACGAAAAAGCGTGAAGTTTACATGGTTGAGGACAGCGCCAATATCGCAAAGTGGGGCGTGCTGCAGCTATATGAGAGTGTTGACGAGGACAAAAACACGGCTCAGATCAACGAAATGCTTCAGCAGCTTGCGGCGCTCAAAAACAGAGAACAGCGCGCACTGAAACTGGATGCTATAGGCGACATACGAGTGCGCGCTGGGATATATTTGCCGATCGTCATTGAATCGCTCAGCATCAACCAACGGATGATGGTCGATGAGGTCAAGCACCAGTTTGACGGAGCGAATCATACAATGTCCTTGACTTTGAAGGTGATTTGAATGTTGGAGGCAATCAAGCGAGCAGCAAAAGATGCCATAGAAGCCAGCAATCTGGTTGCGGTCATGCTCGGCACCGTAACAAAAACAAGTCCGCTCGAAGTGAACGTTGATCAACGTTTCACACTCGATGCGGATTTTTTAATTGTCCCTGAAACACTTACCCCTTATGAGGTCAATATTGACGGTGTTGAATACATCATTCGGCGCGGGCTCGAGGCGGGTGATGGCGTGATTTTGCTTAGGATGCAAGGCGGGCAAAGATATTTGATTCTCGATCGGGTGGTGAATGGCGCATGATACCGACAGGAGGCTCAATAACCAATAAACAGATTGTTGAGGTTCAGCGGCCAAGCCGGACATACCGTATTGACTTGAAAAAGGGGCGAATAATCGGATGGGCGGACGGTTCGGAAGCAGTAAAGCAGGCGGTATTCAAAATTCTGCAAACGGAACGATTCAGGTATTTGATTTATGATTCGGATTACGGATGCGAGCTTGCCAATCTAATTGGCCGTGATCCGTTATTCGTTAAATCTGAATTACGTAGACGAATCACAGAGGCACTCATGCAAGACGATCGAATAGACAATGTTACGGACTTTGAAATCAACATTGCTGGCGATGTTGCAACGGTGCGGTTTACGGTGGTATCCGCGTTTGGTTCGTTCAAGGAGGAGGTGACGACACGTGTATGAACATCAGACTTATGAGACCATCTTGCAGCGGATGCTGGCGCGGGTTCCGGACAACATCGACAAGCGTCCCGGCAGCGTGATCTACGATGCGCTGGCGCCGGCGGCCGCGGAGCTGGCGCAGTTGTATGCCGATTTGGATGTGTTCATGAGGCTTACGTTCGCCCGGACGGCTGACGGAGACTTCCTGACGTATCGAACAGCAGAAAGCGGTGTAAACCGCAGGCCCGCGACGCCCGCTGTTCGCAAGGGCGTTTTCGACGCCGCTGTTCCGGTTGGTAGCCGCTTCAGGGGCGGGGATGTCGTTTATATCGTCCGCGAGCATATTGGCGGGCAGGAGTACCGTATGGAAGCCGAGACGCCCGGTGCTATCGGGAACGTGTATTTCGGCAGTCTGCTTCCCATCGAATACATCGAAGGACTGACGACGGCGATGCTGGCCGACGTGCTGATTCCCGGTGAAGACGAGGAATCCGACGAAGCGCTGTACCAGCGCTATTTGGAGGAAATCAACGCTACGCGGTATGGCGGGAATGTGGATCAATACCGAGAATGGATCAGCGATATTCCGGGTGTTGGCCGGTTCCGTGTTCAGCCGTTGTGGAGTGGCCGAGGGACCGTCCGCGCCGTCATCACGGACGCGGCAAATATGCCGCCGTCGCCTGAACTGGTGGCGCTGGTGCAGAACACGCTTGATCCCGCGCAGGATGGAATGGGTACGGGGCTGGTTCCGATTGGGCATGTTTTCACGGCGTTCGGCGCCACTCCGAAAACTGTAAACGTGACGATGACAGTTCTGTTCGAGGACTGGTACGGGCCGTCTGACATCCAGCAGGAGGTCGAGCAGATCATTACCGGGTACTTCTCGGAGATTAACTTCGAGGACCCGAATTTCGTGCAGACGACGGTTCGGCAGTCCGTGATCCTTAGCCGCCTGATTGGGATTGCGGTGGTACGAGACATTCTGTCGCTGACGCTGAATGGCGTGGACGGAAATATTGTGATGGAACCTGACGAGGTGGCCCAGCTCGGGACGGTGACGATCAATGTCGCTGTTTGAGTGGGTCGAGGAAGAATCTGATTATCTCGGCTATCTTCCGCCTGTTTTGCAAAATGTCCGCGAGTTTCAGGAAATTGCGAAGGCTGTCAACCCGGAGATCGTGATGCTGAAACAAGCGATCAATAAGGTGATGAATGAGCAATTCGTTCTGGGCGCTGTCGATACGCTTACGTGGCGTGAACAGGAGTTTGGCATTACAGCAAGTAACGACGAAACGGTAACGTTCCGCCGGGAGCGCCTAGTCGAACGGAAAAGCCGGAAGCCGCCAATTACGTTGCGAACGTTGCGTGACCGTCTGAATGCTTATATCGGCACGACACAGGCGACAATCGAACTGGTTCCGGGCGAGTATGCGTTCTCGATTAGTATTCCGGCTGTGGACGGGTACAAGTTTCGAGACATACAAGGACTAATCGAAGATTTAAAGCCTGCAAATATGGAATATATCCAGTATCCGTTCTCGGTCGAGCGCGTTCGCATCCGGGAAACGAGCCGCGAAATGAAGGTAGCGTATGCGCGGGCTGGGCTGGCTTTGGCCGGACTTTCGACGGTTGGCGAGATTGTTTCCGACCGCGTGATTTATCAAAGGTAGGTGATGGCAATTGGCGGTAACAACGTTTTACAAGGAACAACTTGTTGGTACAACAGAAAACCTCTTGGCCAAGGCGTTGATAAATGGATCAGTCGAAGTCACTACGCTAAATATCACAACCTATCCCGACAGTATAACGGTTGAAATCATCTTGCCTCCAGATATGGTTGTCACAAGAATTGATTTTTTGGACAACGAGGACAATATCATTACTTCAATAACAGGCATCGAGATCGACACGTCCGTAACGACCGTGTTCAGCCACAACATTCAATTCGTGCAAGGTGGTGCGTGAAGATGGACTTTCAGAAAAAGGATTGGCAGTTCCGGGACATTATCAGTGAGGATGAGTTGAACCGGATGGAAGACGGCATCGAGGAAGGGATCACGAAGGCGGAGCAGGCAGAACAAGTAGCAGAACAGGCTCAACAAACCGCTGAATTCCACGCTTCCCGCCATGCTTCGGATGGCCCCGACCCGATCACGCCGGGGATGATCGGGGCCGAAACACCTGCTGGCGCACAGGCCAAAGCCGATGCCGCCGAAGCCAACGCCAAATCTTACACGGATACCATCACTGGATTACTCGCTAACCTCACAACCGAGCAAAAAGCTAATCTTGTCGCGGCAATTAATGAACTTGTGACAAACCTATCTACATCGCAACGCTGGAAATTAACTATTGATACTGGACATACACGAAACATCAGTGGTCAAGATTTAAACAATCTGACCAATACCGGATTTTACTCGGGCAACAATCTAACCAACTCTCCTGACGGATCGACAAACTATTTTTATGTGGAGGTCGTCAATCATTCATCTGGCACGAATTATGTCAAACAGACAGCCGTTGGTATATCCGGCGGAGGATACTCGGATACCGCGTACAAGGTCTACGTTCGGCAAAAATCAACGGTTGGTTGGGGTACTTGGCGTGAGGTAATCACCAGCGCGGTCCTTCGCTGGAACGTCGATCATCTCGAATACAACGACGGAGGGGTGTGGCGTCATTTGGGAAACATACAAGTAGGTAAATTAAGAAGCGTAACGTCAGGAGGAACAGTCGGAACATGGGTAGATGTTGTAAATATTACCGGGGTAAAAGGCCGGGCAGAAAGGATATTCGCACTTATACCCACCAACTATCAAACAATTGGAATACGCGTGACAATTGACGGAATCACAGAAGAAATTACAGGAACCTCAGCAACTTCGGGATTATCTTTATCATATCTCGGTAGACAAATGCAAACATCCGGCATTACAAACGCAACAGAGCCGATTTATTTTAATAGCCAATTTAGAGTGCAATTTTACAAGCAAAATGCATCTACGAACGATACGTGCTATGTGGATTATGCGCTCGAATTGGGGACGCCTTAAAGGAGGGTTGATGCATGGCTGTCGTAACGCACGAAATCGAAGAAAACGGGATACCGTATCGCGTGACTGAGGACCCGGAAACAGGATTATACATCAAAGAGTCATTGCAATTGCCACCGCCGGAACCGACGCCGGACGCAAGGATCGCGCAACTTGAATCAGAAAATGCGCTCATAGCGCTGGAGCTTGTGGAAACTCAAATCCAATTGGAGCAAGTGCAACAAGAGCAAGCGGTATTGCTTCTGGAACTGGTTGACAAGGGGGTGATCTGATTGGATTGGCACGCAGTCGTGAAACGCCATTATGATGCGGGAAGGTATACGGCTGAGCAGGTCGCCGTGTTCGTGCAGGCCGGAAAGATCACGCCCGAGCAGTATGAGCAGATAACCGGGCAACCGTACGAAAGCCCCGCAGAATGATGCGGGGCTTTTCCTTTCTCGCAAGAGGCTTGTGACTGATGAGGTTTAGGGGGGGTGGATAACATCGAGACAGAAGTTGTGAAATATCTCGTCACGCAAGGGCCGTTTGCCGTCCTTTTTATCTGGTTGCTGATTTATGTTATGCGGCAGAACGAAAAGCGGGAAGTCCGTTTGCATGATATTCTGGACAAGTTCTCCGAAAAGTACGATGTTATCGTGGACGAACTGCGGGAGATTAAGGAGCGGATTGGACAGTGATGCTGATCCGCTATTTATGTCTCGTTGTCTTTGTGTGCGTGGCGGTTGTTGTGCTTCTCGGGACGTTGGATTGGCTGTCGAAATACGTTCTGTATGTCCAGCAACGATCTGCGCTTCACGAGCTGATCCGTGGCGGGCAGGAGTATGAGGCGATGAAGCAAGCCGTGGCGTATCTTCAAGGGTCGGCAACGCGGACGCTGAATAACCTGAAAAGCACATGCCTGTATCTGGCCCCGCTTCTGGCGGCGGCCTTTTATATTTACCGAAAGGGGAAATGACGTTATGCCGAAAAAGTGGCTGAAGGCGGCGGCCATACGAGCTATCCGGACTGCCGCACAGACGGCAGTCGCCGCCATCGGCACGACGGCCGTCATCTATGATGTGGATTGGCGGATCGTCGGCGGAACGGTCGCACTGGCAACGATGATGTCGTATCTGACGAGCCTTGCGGGGCTGCCGGAAGTGACGAACGATGACAAAGAGTGAGTTCATTGCCACTTTGGCTCCCATCGCCGTCCAGGTGCGCCTCGAGAGGTCACCCATGTTTCCATCCGTCCGATTGGCCCAAAACCTGTTGGAGACCGGCGGTGTGATTCACCCTTGGTACAACCTTGGCGGAATCAAGGTGGGAAGTGGAAAGCCGAATGAATGGTGGGATGGCAGCAGCGTAAAGAAAGGCACCTGGGAAGTGGTCAATGGCCAGCGGGTGGACACATCAGCAAACTTCCGCGCTTACAAATCGGTGTATCACTTTTACAAAGACCAAGACCTGCTGTTTGCCGCCAGCCGATACGCCCGCGTACGCGCGGCCAAGACGCCCGAAGAGCAGGCGGACATGCTCTATGTTTGCGGTTACGCCACCGATCCGGCGTACGCCAGGAAGCTGAAGGACTTGATTCGTGCGTATGATCTGAAGAAATACGACAGGGAGGCGGAGAAGATGCTGCAACAACTGCAAGCGACAATCAACGAGCAAAGGGACCAAATCGCCCGTCTGGAGCGGCGCGTGAAGCAATTGGAGGTACAGGAATCCATGTCGGTACCTATTTGGGCCGAGGAAGCTGTGGAAGCTGCGGTCAAAAAAGGGCTGGTGGCGAATCCGGATGGGGCCAGCTACGATTTTTACCGGTTTGTCACTGTGCTCCATCGTGCGGGTATCATTTAAACACAACGCCCAGGGGCTTCGGCTCCTGGGCTTTTTTTGTTTCCTTTACAGGAACAAACGTTCTCATTATAATTCAATCAAAACCTTGTATCGGAGTGACACCCCATGAACCAAACCAAAGCTCAAATGTGCCCCAACTGCCAGACCGTCTATGCCGCGCCCGCGACGTCCGGATGCACGATCTGCCCGCGATGTGGTCAGCGTTCCTGCGGGGAGTGATGGGTATGCAGACATGCGATTGCAAGGCGCTCATGCGACCGCGTTGGACGCGAGACGACAAGCCGAGAGCGTTTATTTGCACCCGCTGCGGCCGATCAGTTCCGGGGTATGAGCGGTTGTGGCTCCAGCGGCAGGCGACCATAGAAAAGGGGGTACGGCGCTGGTGATTGCCCACTTTTTGCCCACAATGTGCGTTGTTTTAATGTGTTTTTGGGTGTTTCCACTTGTGACTAAATGTGAAAATAAAAACGCCGAAATCCCTTGAAAATAAAGGGCTCGGCGGTTTTGCGTGTGAATGAATGTGATTGGCTGTGAAGGTCAAAAATAATCCGAGTCGAACTATAACATGGCAAACATATTGTTCCGGCGTGCACCCCAAAACCGGACCCGCAGGGATGTATCGAGTGAATAATCATGTGTATAAGCGCATAATAAAGTACATAAGCTAAAAAAGATGCTGGCCGCAATCCTGCGGTCGGCATCTTGCATGCTTGGTCAAGTTGACTTCTGCAGGTGAAAGTGTATAATAACTTTCTAATCAAGCTAGTTGCAGAATCGGCAATGAACGGAACAAGTAAGCGAGGGAACGGCGTTTCAGAGAGCCGGTGGTTTGCTGTGAACCGGTGCGGCGTCCTCGCCGAATGGATCCCGGAGCCGGGAGCAAAAGATGGCAAGCATGCGTCGATGCTCTCCGATTGTTCCCCGTTACAGGAACATAGAGGTTATACAATTTTGTATGACGAATAAGGGTGGCACCACGGCTTCCACGTCCCTTGCGGACGGGAAGCCTATTTATTTTATTTTTCTCCATCGAAAGGCGGTTGCAAAAATGGCAAGACAGCGTGTTTTATCCGGTATCCAACCGAGTGGCAAACTGACGCTTGGCAATTACATTGGAGCCATGATCAACTATGTGGCTTTGCAAGATGAGCACGAATGCTACTACATGATTGTAGATCTTCATGCGATTACCGTTCCTCAAGATCCGGCAGCGCTTCGCGAACAGTCGGAAATGGTGGCTGCACTGTTCCTTGCTGTCGGTCTGGACCCGTCAAAAGCAGCGATTTTCATGCAATCTCATGTTCCGGCACATGCCCAGTTGGGATGGATCATGACGACACTTGCTTATATGGGAGAACTTGAACGCATGACGCAGTTCAAGGACAAGTCGGACGGCAAAACAGCTGTCGGTGCGGGTTTATTTGTCTATCCCGCTTTGATGGCTGCGGATATTTTGTTGTATAAATCCCAACTGGTTCCGGTTGGGGAAGATCAAAAGCAGCATCTGGAACTGACCAGAGATTTGGCTGGCCGTTTCAACCACCGGTTCGGGGAAACCCTGGTCATCCCGGAACCGCTGATTCCGAAAGTTGGCGCACGCATCATGTCGCTTGACGATGCATCCAAAAAAATGAGCAAAAGCAATCCGAATCCGGGCAGTTACATATGGCTGCTTGACACGCCGGATGATATTCGCAAAAAAATATCACGGGCCAAGACAGATCTCGGCCGGGAAATTGTCTACGATCCGGTCAACAAACCGGAAATCAGCAATCTGATGAGCATCATGTCATCGTGTTCCGGCAAGTCCCTTCAAGAAATCCAGTCAGCCTATGAAGGCCAGGGATATGGGGCTTTCAAAAAAGATGTGGCAGAAGCCGTCGTTGCCACATTGGAACCGATTCAGCGCAAATATGCGGATATCCGGGCGTCCGGCGAATTAAGACGGATATTGAGGGACGGGGCAGAACGCGCTTCGGCCATAGCGGAACAAACGTTGCGCGAAGTGAAGGAAGCGATGGGCTTTCTTCCGGCATGATCTGTTCAGTGATCCGGCAATGAATTCGCCTGTTTTCGGCGTTTGGCCTTCCAGATGAATCCAGCCGCGACATTCATGCAGGCCAACACGCCGAAACCTGCAGCAAGCCAACCGTTGTGGCTAAGACTGACGGCGATTCCGATCATCCAGAGTACGGATGTGAGGGAAAATAATAACGATGCGGTTTTGCTCAATTTCGAAACCTCCCGAAGCATATTTCTTACTTTGACCCCGCATACTATGAAGGCAAGCTTGCATCCCAACATTTCAACGAAAGGAGATTGCAACATGCCTGCACAATCCGGAAGAAGCAGCCGCAATCAGGTATTGGTGCCGCAAGCCCGTGCCGGCTTGAACAACTTGAAGATTGAAGCTGCTCAAACGTTGGGCGTTCAAATCCCCGCCGACGGTTACTACGGAAATATAACAAGCCGCGAAACAGGTTCGCTTGGTGGCTACATCACCAAGAATCTGGTGGCGATGGCAGAGCAGCAATTGTCCGGAGGCCAAGCGTTCAAACGTTAAAACCGTTTCTGGCATGAAACGGAAAGCCCGGGGCTATCCTCGGGCTTTTAATATTTATTATTGTGAACGTCAGGACGGTCAACGTCAATAGATGGTCAGGTCATCCGCAGCCTTTTGGACAACCGCTCGTCGTTCAACCAACCGACAAAGGATTGAAACGGAACCAGTTGCGTATCGACGAAGACGACAGCGACAAACGGATACTGTTTGCGATGTCGGTACCGGATATCCTGCCATCGCACTTCATATCCCCAGGGATGTTCGTTGACTCTGGCGCATGGAAAGGGAGTGACGTCCAAAAAGGCTTGCACATCCGGATGTGATTTGGAGGATTCGGCAGCCGGATGGTGGTCGCTGGACAGCCTGTCATGCCAGATCAATTGGCCATGATTCCATTCGCCGATCCCGTATTGGCCATCCGGGGAAGCGCGGACAATATGCCAACAATATGCGGAAAGTGCCGGCAAGAGCGTATAGCGGTCCCCTTCGCGCCTGTCCGGATCAATCAAGGGAAGCTTGCGCAGCAAACGCCGGTGAACGGCTGTGCGCCAGCCATAATAGAGGAGCAAAAGCGTATACAGTACCGGGAAAATGGCATCAGGTTCCGCGCTGCCTGAAATCCACAGGAGGATGGCGAGCATATGGGCAAAAAAAATAAACGGATCGAAAATGTGGATGATGTTCCATTTGATCCATCGATTGCTGAAAGGCCATAACGCCTTGGTTCCATAGGCGTTGAACAGATCGGTCCAGATATGGACAATGACCGATAGCAAAATCCAGAATGCGAGATGCTGCCAGGGGATTCCGGGAAACAGCATGGTGACAACCAGCGAGATGAGACCGGTCCAAAGTGGTATGGCCGGGAGAGAGTGGGACATGCCTCGATGGTGTTTAATGTAGTCGGCATTGCTTTTTAACCGGAACAGCGTATCCAGGTCGGGTGCATTGGAGCCGGCAACGGTCCCAAGGATGACTGCGGTTGCTCCGAGCGGATGCGAAGAGATGACAGGGTCAATCATGGCCAGTCCGCCCAATCCCACCCCAAAGACGAAATGGGTGCCTGTATCCATGGCAAGCCAGCCTCCTTTTTGCAATTGTATTTGTTTCACTTACATGTGTTATGGTTAAGTATGATCATAGCTTGGCGCAATTATGTCGAAAGGGTGAAGGACATGTCCATGATGCTGTTTTGTGAATATACCGTACTGGAGCCACATCTCGAACAGTTCCAGCAGTGGGCTGAATCACGGAAATCGTTATGGCAAAATGCGCAATTGTTCCAAAATACGGAGCAGCCGGGTGTTACATTGGAAATATGGACCGCAGAAGACGAAGAGGACGCCCTGCGCATAAAAAAAGAACGCCTCGGCGGGCGTTCTGCGTGGCTGGAAATGGCGCCATGGATCAAGGGCGGACAGGCGGGCGTGCGCATCTGGACATTCCGACCCTTTTTTAGCGGGTGACGGCGGCAGTTGGTGTCGAACCAAAAGGAAGGCTATAGACCAAAGGTTCGTCAAACGTGATGTAATCCAAATAGATGGTAAGCAGCAAAAAGCGCATGCCGGTTGATGGATCGCTAATAATAATGTGATCCCGGCCGGCAGCTTCGAGTATGCCACGGAATATTTTGGCATTCCACACGCGGTTGTTTTCAAACGTCATGTAGAGGGTGGCGACTTTGCCCAGATTCATGCGCAAAATATTTTCGACATAGGATTGTTCTTGCCCGATGGGCAGCTGGACCACCGTCCCCCCGGGGGTAATGGGCTGGCCGCTGGGCACCTGCGGCGGAACGCCGCCGGGAATGCTACCCTGTTGTTGACCGGCAGTGCCCTGGGAAAGGGCTTGCCGCCATGCTGGCTGGTTACTCATAAGCATTCATTCCTCCCGTTCAAATTTATAAACATCAGAGACCGTTTTTAATAAACGTCAGGACAGTCTTCAGGCGTCGGGGCAAAAAAGCAATGCGCTTTATACCGGCCTGTGTTGGCCTGATTGTACCAGGTGGCCGGACAATTGCCTGTCGGCCGGAAGAACCATAGCGCATTGCTGGCGGGATACGTCCGTTCGCCCTTGACGACCCGTCTGGCCAGACGGGTATCGAGTTCACGCGCCCGCTGGTAGAAATAGGGTTTCTGCACCGCTTCAAATCCGCCCGGAGACTGGTACACCATCTGCGGAATGGTGCGGATATTTTTGAAGTCGAGACAATTGCCTCGCACCCGGTTGACGCCGACATTGCCCACCATCAGCATGCCGAGCTCACCTTCGCCTTCGGCTTCAGCGCGCATGAGCCGGCCCAACAATTGAATGTCGCTTTCAGTTGCCTTGATTACAGCCACCTTGGCCGTCATCCTTTCCAAACCATTATGCCGGGCATTTGCCGCATTACAGTGTATTGGGCGATGGCATGCTTGGTGACAGCTTTTTTGGTACCATGGCGATTTGATGAACTTACAGGTGCGAACATTGTCAATGGCTTTCCGTTTGGAGTATTATTGAAACGAAACTTTCGCCTTTCAAAAGTTAAGGAGGCCCAAAGTGCTTAAAGATCTCGTGGCCCTGACCAAACCGGGAATCATCAGGCTGAATCTCATCGCCGCATTCGGGGGATTCTGGGTCGCTTCCAAATGGCATATCGATATCTGGCTGCTGATCTGGATGCTGATCGGCTCTGCCTTGACGATGGCGTCCTCGTGCGCGTTCAACAATTACTGGGATCGCGATCTGGATGCAAAAATGGCCCGCACCCGGGACAGGGCGCTTCCGCAAGGACGCATCAGTCCCGCTTTTGTGCTGATATACGCCGCCGTGCTGGGGATCGCCGGCCTGACGGTACTGTTCATATTGGTCAATCCGCTTTCGGGATGGCTGGGCATCCTCGGGATGTTTGTGTATATCGTGATCTATACGATGTGGCTCAAGCGACGCTCCACCTGGAACACCTCGATCGGCGGCATCTCCGGCGCCATGCCGCCAGTCATCGGCTATTGCGCCGTGACGGGGACGGTGGACCTGGGGGCGTGGCTGTTGTTTGCCCTGCTGTTTTTGTGGCAACCGCCGCATTTTTGGTCGCTGGCGATTCGCAAGCTGGACGACTATCGCAATGCCGGATTTCCCATGCTACCGGTTGTCAAGGGCGTCAAACGGACCAAATGGCAGATGATCCCTTATATCGCCCTGTTGCTGCCGGTTACCATCCTGATGTATGTATACGACTATGTCGGCATTTATTTCCTGATTATTGCAGGTGGTTTGAGTGCCGTTTGGCTCATTCACGGAGTGGCAGGCATCAAGACGCGCGACGATGAAAAATGGGCCAGGACCGATTTTCTCATTTCGATCAATTACCTGATGGTCGTATTTGTGGTCATGATTCTTAATACGAACGGGGGCGCTTGAATATGCAATCTTCTTCAGGGAAAAAATTTGTTTTTCCACTCATCGTATTGGCGGTCTGTCTGGTGCTTGGCGGGTATTTGCTGTACAACGAGTACGGCACATCCAAATACAAGATGGGGGCGGATTTCTCCTATACAGATACGGATGGCAATACGGTGACGCTGAAAAATACCAACGGAACCGTGCGGTTGCTGTACTTTTTCTTTTCCTATTGTCCCGATGTCTGTCCGCCGACGACGTTTTTGCTTTCGCAAGTGCAGGAGGATCTCAAGCAGGAAGGATTGTTCGGCAAAGATGTGCAATTTTTGTCGGTCACGATCGATCCGGAGCGCGATACGCCGGAACGGCTGAAAGAATTCGCGAATACTTACGAAGCGGATTTCAGCGGCTGGAAGTTTTTGCGGGGAGATGAGGCGGAAACGGCAGCGCTGGCCAAGCAATACGATATTTTGGTCACCAAAGACAAGGACGGTAATTTCGGCCATATGAACCTGATCGTGCTTCTGGACAAAAAAGGCCGGATTCGCGACTGGATCTCGGCCAATGATTATTTCATGTACGGGCAGAACAATTTGCCGCGCGAACATCTGGTGCAAAAAATCAAAGATCTGTTGTAGGATCCGTAGGGTACAAAATATATTGTTCAAGTCCGGCTTTTTCCAGCTGCTGGATCAAATACTCTTCGGGCGTGCCTTCCACGCCGCGGTATCCCCGGCGGGTATAAATATGTTCGGCATCCGGGAATACATCGGCCAATATGGCACGAATGCGTCTGCCCGAGGCATCATTGTCCAAAAACAAATAGACATCACGATTTTCCGCCGCTTTGCGAAGCGATTCGATCCGCTCCGAGTTCAAGGTGCCAAACGTGCACAGAATCGGGATTTGCGGGGAAAGAACGCGTGCAAGGCGGCTTTTGTCGTTTTTGCCTTCTACGATCATGACAACGTCCATGACGCTCCCCCCTTGTTCGTTGTTTTCAGTATACCACACCCCGCCCGGGACGGTATGCCGGGCAGGACACGCGTTCAGATTCGGGGTGCTGCGGGGGGACTGTGCCATCCTTCCACAAAGGTTTTGCGCGGATAAAGCAGCATGAGCGCCGTCATTAGTGCCACAAATGACAAGAAATAGGGCGAGACATGCGAGCGGATCATCCCGGCGGCAACCGGACCGATAAAAGAACCGATGGACAATGCAATCGACAGAAAGGAAAACGTTCTGCCATATCTGGTGGCGCCACTCAGTTGCAGCAAAAATGAAGTCATTGCCGGAAACAGGATGCCTTTGGCCATGCCGATGGCAAACAGGATAAGCGCCAGCGGCAGCGGCCAGTCCGCAGCCAGCGCGTAGTACGCGCCTGCCAGCATCGACAGTCCGAGCAGGGTACGGCTATAGGGCAAATAGCGGTTCAAAAACAGCATGCCCAGCGTAACGAGTGCTCCCAGACTGACAACGGAAAACAATAGGCCGACCGTCATCACTTCGTTTCCCGTTCGCGCGCTGAGCGGCAGTTCGAATGACAGGATGCCCTGCGCGCAGGAAAGGGAAATCGGCAGGATGAACACAATCCAGGGAAAACGGGTGTTTCCGGCGTCAGACACCGGCCGTGGGGGAATGCGGGTGTCCGCTGGCAAATGTGCCCGTCCATCCGGTTCATCCCCGGCACTTGCAGGCGAAGCCGGGAGCATGGGTTCATGGATGAACACCATCGACAATAGACCGGTGGCCAGCAGCACCCACCCGAGCAGGGCAAATGCGGTGTCAAACCCGATCGATGCCGCCAGCCATGCGCCCGCAGCCGGGGACACGACGGATGCGACCGTATGCACCAGCCCGTTGCCTGCCATCAATTTGCCTTGCTGAAATTGGTTGCGCGCAAGCCGGGCCAGCAGGGACATGCAGGCAGGCGAGAGAAAGGCCAGGACAAATCCGCTAGCCGAACGGATGCAAAGCAGGTCCCACGGATCGGTGACGCGAGCCTGGAGCAAGAGCAGTACACCGGCGCCGGACAGGCTGGCCGCGATGAACAACCGGCTGCCGAAGCGGTCGACGCCGTAACCGGCCAACAGGTTGCCTGGCAAGTGGGTCAGCGAGTACATGCCCATGATCAAGCCGATGAAGGATGGTGCCGCGCCAAGTGAAACCGCATAGGGGGTCAGCATCGGGTATTGCGCATGAAGATCGAAAAAGGCGACAAACAGAAAAAAATAAAGCCAGATGGCGGTTTTCATTGCGCTGAAACTCCTTCCTTGTCCGCGTCAGGCGGCTTATCCTACTTCTACGTTCCAGGCCTTGAGGTTATGCCCTCGTTTACGGGGCATAATTCCGTAAGGTATAATTACTGAGATACGTTTTATGAGAGGAGTCAATCGGCATGTGGAGTCCCGATTCATGGACTGCGGACGCCTGGTCGCAATATCTGGCATCAAATTGGTACATCATCGCGGCTGCCATCCTGGTGATCATCATTGTCATCAAAGCGGTCAAGACCGTCCTGAAATGGTTGCTGGTGGCCGTTGTCGTCATCGGGTTGGTGCTCTACAGCGGGTACAATCTGGACGATCTGGCCCAAATCAAGGATCAGGCTACACTCGCATACAAGGATCAACTGATCAAGACGATGGCCGGTGAAGCGGCCGATGCCAAATACCAGGATAATCCTGACGGTTCATATACGATCAAGACGCCGTCCCTGGAGTTGTCGGGGTTTCCGAACACGGGTGAAATCCAGGTCAAACTGGGTGGCGTATCGATTGGTACCTGGAAATTGGAAGGAGAGGTTCGCGATTTTGTCATCGCGGCCCGCAATGCTGCCCGTCAGTGAGTAAGGCAAGGAGGTACGGCATGTGAGCCATCCCAAGACGGAGGAAGCGCAACGCAGGGAGTTGCGCATTCGCCGCCACTTCAGTTTCCGGCTGAACGTATTTTTTTTCACGACCTTTTTTTTGTTTTCCGTGCTGATTGTGCGGCTGGCCATATTGCAATTTGTCGAAGGACCGACGCTGAAGGAAGCGGAGCAAAAAATGGGGACGCGGGAAGTCCCGATTCCGCCGATCCGCGGCAATATATACGATTCCGAAGGCAGGCCGATCGCGTATTCGACTTCGACGCAATCCTTGTATTTCACGCTTGAGCCGGGGTTCAAAGAAGAGCAGGGGAAGCAGCTGGCCGCGTTGCTCGTGGGCGTCTTCGACCGGTACGGCAGTCCGGACGCCAAAAAGCTGACGGCTGAAGAAGTGTTCGAGTACATGGACTTCAAAGGCAAGGTCCATTACCCATTCCAGCAGCGCCGCATCAAATCCGGACTGACCAAGGAAGAGATCGCCTATTTTTCCGAAAACCGCGACCAGTTCCCAGGCATCGAAGTGGTGGAGGAGAGCATTCGCCAGTACAGCAGCGAGCGCATCGCCGTGCAGCTGGTCGGGTACATGAAAAAACTGAGCGGCGCGGACTCGCTGGAAAAATACAAAAACATCAATGTGAACCAGACCGACGCCACCTTGAAGTATCTCAGCACAGAAGAAGTCGGATTTGACGGCCTCGAGTTGATGTACCAGGACGAATTGCGCGGGCGCAATGGGCTCAAAACGTATCCGGTCAACAACGAGAGCCGGATTATCGGCCCGATGGAACTGACCAAGCCGGTCAAAGGAGACAATCTCTATCTGACCATCAACAAGGATGTGCAATTGAAGACACAGCAGGCGATCATGGATCATCTGCAATTCATGAAAGAAGCGCCGCGCTCCTCCCTGTTCTACGAAGGCCATCAGGCCACGACGGGATATGCGGTTGCGATGGAAGTGAAAACCGGCAAAGTCATCGCGATGGCGAGCATGCCGGATTACGACCCGAACCTGTGGCAGGGAGGCATCAGCGCCAAGGACTACGAAGCGGTCCGGTTTTTTACCAGCAACGGGGCGATTCGCGAAGTGCAGGCGCCCTACGAGGATGACAAGGAGCGGGCCAAACATCCGTCCTCCCTCGTATTTCTGGGCTCGACACAGAAGCCGCTGACCATTCTGGTCGGACTGGCGGAAAAGCTGATTACGCCGACTTCGACCATGAATGACCCCGGCTATTTCGCCTTCGGCGCCAAGGGACACGAGACGCGGGTGCGCAACTCGTTTAATGCCGCCAACGGCCTTCTCAACCCGTCCACCGCCATCACCAAGTCGTCCAATGCCTTTATGGCGGCGATGGTCGGCAACGCGCTGTATTTGCGGGATGGTGAAAAAGGCGTCGACATCTGGGACAGCTACATGAAGCAATTCGGACTGGGGGTCACGACCGGAAGCGGATTGCCCGGCGAGTCCAAGGGTGATATCAACTATTACACGGAAATGAAGCGGGGCAGTGCCCAGTCCGCTCTGATCTACGCCTCGTTCGGGCAGCAGGGTCGCTATACGGCGTTGCAGCTGGCGCAATATGCGGCGACGCTGGCCAACCGCGGGGTGCGGATGAAGCCGCAGTTCGTGGATCGCATTACGGATGCCATGGGCAATACTGTGCAAACCTATCAGCCGGAAGTGCTCAACACCGTACAATTTCCGGATGTATACTGGGAAACCATCGAAAAAGGGATGGCGAACGTCCAGGTGCAGGGATTCGAAGGTTTTCCATACAAATTCATGCGCAAAACCGGCACTTCCGAACAAGGGGTAGCGGGGCAACTGGTTGAAAACGGCGTGTTCATTGCCTATGCGCCGGCGGAGGACCCTGTGCTTGCGGTTGCTGTCGTCGTGCCGGAAGGCGGTTTTGGCGGCTGGGCCGCAGCGCCGATTGCCCGGAAAATATTCGATGCCTACGACGAGGCAATCGGCTTGACGGGCAAGCCCCGCAAGCCTGCTGCTGCACCGGATGCCGGCGGGCAGCATGATTCCCCTGCTGCAGCGATCCAGGATTGAAGAAAGAGAGGCGAAAGCCATATGACTCGTTATCGATTGTTGGCGTTGGATCTGGATGGCACGCTGCTCAATGAGCGAAGTGAAATCAGCCCCGCGAACCAGAAATGGGTAAGGCATGCGATGGAAGCCGGCATTCAAGTCATCCTTTCTACGGGAAGAGGGTTCCACAGCGCGCTGCCTTTTGCGGAGCAACTCGGGCTGGATACGCCGATGGTCACGACGAATGGAAGTGAAATTTGGCGCAAGCCGCATGTCATTCACCGGCGTGTCTTGCTGGACGCTGCGTATGTAACCAGGCTTCGCCGGATTGCCGAACGATACCCCGATCTCTGGTTCTGGGGCAATTCGATTGAAGGATTGTTCAACAAGGAACGATGGGTGCAAGACGAATCGGACATGCATTGGCTGAAATTCGGCTACTATTCGGAGGATCTGGACGTGTTGCGTCACGTCCTGGAGGAAATCCGTCAGTGGGAAGGCCTTTCCATTACGAATTCTTCGATTTTCAACATCGAAATCAATCCGCCGGGCATTACCAAGGGCGCAGCCCTGGAAGAAGTATGCCGCATGATCGGGTGCGATCTGTCGGAAGCCGTCTCCATCGGTGACAGCCTGAATGATCTGGCGGCCATCCAGGCATGCGGCCTCGGCATCGCGATGGGCAACGCCCAGGAAGAAGTCAAGGCATTGGCCGACCGGATCACCGTCAGCCATGAGGAAGACGGCGTCGCCTACGCGATCCGGGAATTCGTTTTGAAGGCGTGATCCGGGATGGTGGATGTCATTGGCTGGTTGTTGATCGTGACACTGTTTGCGTTAGGCATGGCAGGCGCCATCGTCCCTGTGCTTCCGGGGGCGCTCGCGATATTTGCGGCTTTTTTCGTTTACGGTTTCTTTTTCGGTTTTGAAAAATTCGGTTTCTGGTTCTGGACAATCCAGACGTTGATCGTTGTCGTGCTATTCGTTGCCGATTACATGGTCAACGCTTGGGGGGTCAAAAAATATGGCGGTTCCAGGGCGTCGGTCGTTGGAAGCATGATCGGCATCCTGATCGGGCCATTCATCATCCCTGCAATCGGTTTGGTGATTGGTCCGCTGGCGGGCGCCATCATCGGTGAACTGCTGGATGGCGTCATTCGGGGCAAACGCCTCGACCGGACTTTTTTCGTTCAGGCCGTCAAGGTTGGTTGGGGTTCATTGATCGGATTGTTGAGCAGCACCGTCGTGAAGATCGTCCTGCAGCTGGTCATGATTGGCCTGTTCGTCTTCTGGTTGCTGTAGGTGGGAGGATGACGGACAGTGAAAAAAGACTCGCTGCTTAAAGGTACACTGGTTTTGGCTGCGGCTGCGCTGGTCGCCCGGGCGCTGGGTTTGTTCCAGCGGGTGCCGATAGAGCACGTATTGGGCGATCAGGGCAACATCTATTACGGTGTCGCAAACAATGTTTATTTGTTCTTGCTGGTCGTTGCGACTGCTGGCATTCCGAGTGCGGTCAGCAAGATGGTATCCGAGCGGTACGCGTTGGGCCGCGAAGATGAAGCGCGGCAGGTTTACCGCGTTGCCATGTTGTTTGGCGCCGCAGCGGGCATCACGGTTACGATGGTGATGCTGGGCCTGGCCCCGCTGATCGCCGGCACGATCATGGATGAGCCGGGTGCGGCGGCTTCGATTCGCGCCATTGCCCCGTCGCTCTTGCTGTTTCCGATGATTGCGATGATGCGCGGCTATTTCCAGGGTCGCCGTTTCATGACGGCCGGAGCCATCTCGCAAATCTATGAACAAATTTTGCGGGTGGCGGCCGCCATCGCGCTGGCGTTCAGCTTTGCCGCATGGGGGTGGAGCGATGAAAAAATCGCCGCCGGCGCATCATTCGGCAGCGTGTTCGGCAGTGTCGGCGCCTTTCTTGTCATGCTGTATTTCAGCCGCAAGTTGAAACGGGAAGATCGTGCCGCCAAGCTGGCGTATGCACCAGCGGGGCAAAAACGGTTGTCGGCGCGTGCCATTTTCAGGGAGCTGCTTCGGCTTTCCATGCCGGTCATCGTCACCGCCTCTACCGTCCAGCTGTTGTATACGCTTGATTCCATCATGATCAAACCGTTGCTGGCGGGGCATTTCGAGCCCGAAACGATCTACATGTGGGGTAGCGTTCTCGTCCAGCGGGCCCAGTCCATTGCGGGCATTCCGGTCATTCTCGCGGTGGCGATGGGCCAGTCCATCATCCCGGTCATCTCTTCTCTCTATGCATCGCGAGATCGGGAAAAAACCGGCCAGCAGGCTTCGCTGGCCCTGCGCGTCGCGTTGTTCAGCGCGATGCCGATCATTTTGGTATTGTCCGTCGGCGCCTACAGCGTGAACGGGCTCATCTTCAGTTCGGACGAAGGCAGCGCGATCGTCGCTCTGCTCACTTGCGGCACCCTGTTTCAAATCGGGATGATGATTACCAATTCAATCTTGCTCGGGATCGGTCAGCCCATCAAGGCCACCAAGCATGCGGTTACCGGCATATTGCTCAAAATCGTGCTCAGTTTTGCGCTGGCGCCGTGGCTGGGCGTCTACGGATTGATTGTCGCGACTTCATGCTGTTTTATCTGGACGCTGTTTTTCAATTTGCTCAGCCTGAAGAAACGCACCTCGTTCCAGTTGCTGGCCAGAGACCGCTGGTCCGGTTTCCTGGCAGCGACGATCGTTTGCGCGGCGGTCATCGGCGGCGTGCAATGGGGTGTGCTCGGCTTGCTGGCGGCATTGCCGGCCAAACTTGCGATGCTGATTGCCGCGATGTTGATGGGCGCAGCGGCGATCGGAACATTTCCGGCCCTGCTCGTGTTGATGAAGGTGATCCGGCCCGGGGAGACGGACATGTATCCGAAGCCAGTGCGCAAACTGCTGGCTCCGCTGTTTCGCTTGCAGCGCGTTCGCGGCGGCGGTTCGGCGCACACGGACTGAGCCGTCGGTTTCATTTTTTCTGTCCGGGAAGGACATTCCGGCAAAATTGTAGAATGTAGATTACGATCACTAGCCGGAAGGAGCCTATGGAATCATTATGCATCTCTTGAGAAAATGGAGCATCACGTTGTGCATGCTGGCTGCAATGTTGCTAGCGGGGTGTCAATCTGTCAACGGGTATGACGTAGACAAGGCCATTCTCTCCCAGATCGAAGTGACCACGCTTGAACAGTCAGCTTCGTTTCAGCTGAAGATCGACTGGCAGGAGCAATTTCTGGAAGACGTGGATGAACGAACGCTGAGGATCATGAGGTTGTTCAGCGATATTGACCTGCAGATCCACAATGCCAAAACCGATGGCCAATTGCGTTCGCAAATGGCCGGCACGATCAGGCTGGGAGATCTGCAACCGATCGCGTTTGAAATGCATACAGACGGCCAGAAAGTCCTTTTCGATATTGAAGGATTCAAGCAACCCATCGTGATGGATTGGAATCCGGCGGATGCGTATGCGATTACCGAAATGGATTTAAATGTGTGGCAAGAGCCGCATATGAAGGAATTGATCAAAGAGATTTACGCCTATATGCTGGGACATTTCCCCAATCCCGCTCACCTGAAACTGTCCCGGGAATATGAGAAGGTGCATGGAGAATACGTGCAGCTCAATCGTCTGCATACGGAATTCGATGGCGAAGAAGCGGGCGAATTGATCGTTCAATTTGTGAATTCGGTGGTCCAGGATGAAGAAGGCTTGCGCGAACTGGTTCTACGCATCATGTCCTGGGCAGTAGCGCTTCCGCCTTCGATGAAAGAACAGCTGGGTATAGATGAAGCGGATTCCGAATCCGGTCAAGGTCCGGGCACGGTGACGGAAGCGGAATTCCAGGAGTTGTTCGACAGTCTGCGGGAACTGCATGGTCAGCTTGAAGAGGCCAAAGCAAGCCCGATTTGGTCATCCATATTTGACAAAAATATCAAAGTGACCGCAGACCTGTATTTTGACAACAAGCCCAATTTGCGCAAATCCAGCTTGCAGATGGAATTGAGTCCGGCAATCTTCGATTTGCCGGGTTCTCCGGTCGAACGCATCACGCTCCGGTTTGCATCAGAGAACTGGAATGTCAACGGAACAGTGGATATTCCGGACGTCACCCGCCCGAGAGGGGCACTTGGTCCGGAGCAACTGGATTCGCTGAATGCCATTCAAACTTTGCACTTGCTTGAAGAAGATTCGGTCCTGTACAATGTGTTGAAACACGAATTTCAGATAGACGATTCCGCATTCGATATTTACGGATGGTGGGATGAAGACCAGGCGCCATTCTATGTGGACGACAAACTGTACGTTCCCATTCGGCAAGTGATGGACGGTTTTGAAAACAAAGTTGCCTATTTGCCATACGCCAAAGAAATCCGCTTTAACGACGATGGTACCCGTCAGGGGGTCGTGATGCATGTCGATTCCGACATCGCACGGGTTAACGGCGTGCCGGTAACTTTAAGCGGCCCGGTAATTTGGCGCAACGGGTACACGTTTGCCCCTGCCGAAGACCTCTTCCGGTTGCTCGGTGCGGAATATGAAGTGACTGTAGACGATTTCGATGATATCATCGTATCGATCACACGCGATTTGTAAAAAGGGGGTTTTCAGCGTGCAAAAAGTAGCGGACGAGCAACTTTTTCGCCAACTGGTCGGAGAAGACCGGTTGACAGTTGCCGTATTCAAGACCACGTGGTGCAAGGACTGTCACTTTATCGAGCCGTTTATGCCTGAAGTGGAAGCGGCTTATGCGGATCGGCTCCGGCTGATCGAAATCGATCGGGACGAACTGCCCGATCTGTGCCTGGAATTGAACATTTTGGGGATTCCGAGCTTCATCGCATTTCGCGGTGGGCAGGAGTTGGTCCGCTTCGTCAGCAAATTGCGCAAAACGCGGGAAGAAATCGAGCAATTTCTGGACAGGGCAGTTGCCGTCTCTGCAGGTGTGCAGCAGCAGCAGGTGTGATTCCAGTGGACACACTGCGCATGAACGACGAATATGCTTGCGGTTGGACGATGACGCCCAAAAATTCACTTTAACAAAATCCCCTTCGCTCAGGAATACGGTGCTGCATGTCCTCCTGAGCGAAGGGGATTTTCATAAAGTAGACTGCAGACCCAATTTCCTTCCCTGCATTGTTCACGTTTTGAACATAGTATTGCTGTCGAAGCTTCGGTATAATGAAACATGGCCACCACTTGCGCCAACTTTCACAAAGAGATCGGGGATAGGCATGTCCACAATAAAGTATCGTTGGCTGACCCTGTTGACATGTATAGGCATGTTTCTTGTTTTGATCGCCGGAGTCATGGTGACCAATACAGGTTCAGGAGAGGGATGCGGCACCGACTGGCCACTTTGCAACGGGAAATTTATTCCGGCGTATACGCTGGAGTCCATGGTCGAATATACCCATCGATTCATCAGCGGAATTGTTGGATTGTTGGTCGGCGCAACTTTTCTGGTCACGCTGTTCTGGAAACCGGCCAGACGGAAAGAACCGATCTGGTACGCATCGGCATCGCTGTTTTTTACGTTTTTGCAGGCTGCGCTTGGCGCAATGGCTGTCATGTGGCCGCAATCGGATCTGGTCATGGCCCTGCATTTTGGCATATCCCTTTTCGCATTTACCTGTACCTGGCTGCTATACGCCTATGCCAGGAAGATGGTGTTCGCCGGGGGAGAACCTGTTACGCTGATCGGCGGCGGCAATGCAGCCGATGCCGGTTTGACCCGGAAGCTGTACCGATTCAGCCTGTTTGTGCTGGTGTACTGTTACGGCGTCATTTATCTGGGGGCCTATATCCGGCACACGGGATCGGGAGGCGCTTGTTCCGGTTGGCCGCTGTGCAACCGCGAATGGTTTCCCGCGCTGGATGGCGCTGTCGGGATTGCGTTCGGTCATCGATTGGCCGCACTGGTCATGGTGCTGCTCGTCATCATCCTGGTATTTGCCATCCGCACACAGACCGATTCCTTGTCGGATTTGCGGCGCCTTTCCCGGAATGCCCTCTGGATGGTGTTGTTGCAGGTGCTTAGCGGCGGATTGTTGGCTTTCACAATGGACAATGAAAATGTCTATGTATTCACGGCGCTTCTCCATACCGTGATCATATCCATATTGTTCACCATATTGTGTGTCATTGCGCTGCGGGTCAGGCATCGCTCGGGCTTTTCCCGCTGATCCCGGGCGGAATCATGGTCAGCAGTGAAGGGGGCAGGCGAACTGTTTCACCGGGAATCGGTTGAGCGGTTCGCCTGCCATACGTTACAATGAAAATATCGTCCGGATTCATGGATCTGTACAAGTTTGCGTTTGCGGAGGGGTTGCTTTTGCTGCGGTCGCTGCTGGGTGTGGAACTCAATGACGGTGACGGCTTGCTCGGTGAAACGGTAAGCGCGATGGAAGCATTTGTCCGTTTTGCAGACAAGAAAGCCGATCAGCCGATGGAGCGCTCGCCCCGCTTTCATTCCTACGCGGTTTGGACGATCGGACTGATGCGAGCGCTGAACGAACTGGAAGAAAGTCTGTTTGCCGCCCGTTATTTTGCCGAACGTATTGGCGAAGCCCACTGGCACGATCTGACCGAATCGGAATTATTAGATTACAATCGCCATATCTACTTTGAGAAGAACGCATACATACGCATTTTTTCAACGTTGGACAAGACGGGTACGCTCATGAATGAATTGATGGAACTGCGGACGGAGCGGGTGAAGCCTTATTTTTCCTACTTCACCGTCCTCCGGCGGCTGCGGGATGTCCGTCGCCATACGGATTTGGCCGATCAGTTGACAGAGCTCAAGGATCGTTACCAACCCGCATTGACCCGGTTGCGCGAGCGGAGAAACATGGAAATCCACTACATGAATGCCGAATTGAAGGACGACTTGAAATCCAGCCGGATTGCCAAAGCAGAAGTATATGAAGATCGCAAATTGGACGCCATCGCCGATAACCTGGCCGATCTGCAGCAAGGGTGGGAAATGGTGCTCGGGACGCTGTACCATGTTTTTCAATTTGCGGGCAATCGGCTTCGCCAAACGTTCTGAGAGGAGGAGACGTCTTGCTGGAAGGCAAAACGGCGCTGGTTACCGGCAGCGCCAAAGGACTGGGCCGCCGCACGGCGCTGGAGCTGGCGGCTGCCGGATGCGATGTTGCCGTAAACTATGTAAACAGCCGAAAAGAGGCGGAACAGGTTGCGGCAGAAATTGTGGCTATGGGACGAAAAAGCGTGGCCATCCAGGCGGACGTTGCCACTCCGGAAGGAATCGAACAGCTCGTGACCGGCGTGGAGCGTCATCTTGGCTCTATCGACATTCTGGTTAACAATGCCGGTCCGTTTATCCGCGAGAGGAAATGGTTTGCCGAATATACAACGGAAGAAATCCATTATTTGATCAACGGAAATCTGGTGGGTGCGATACTGCTGGATCATCGGGTTCTGCCCGGCATGCGAAGCCGGGGTTGGGGGCGCATCATCCATTTCGGGTTTGGACATGCAGCCGAAGCCAGAGCCTGGCCGCATCGCGCCGTCTATGCCGCAGCCAAGGTGGGGCTGGTTTCGTTCACCAAGACGCTGGCGGTGGAAGAAGCCGCGAATGGAATTACAGTCAATATGGTATGTCCGGGAGATATTCGCGGCGAAAATAAGGAAAAAGATATCGCCGATGTGGCGGGCATGACCGATGAGGAATCGCCGCGCGGCAGGCCCGGCACGGGCCAGGATGTGGCGCGTGTCATTACGTTTTTGTGTCTGCCGGCTTCCGATTTCATCACCGGCAATACGATCGACGTGTCCGGGGGACTGGACCCGATCCGCACGATCGTCAATTCGATCGTCAAAAGATAAAGATCCTGCCCATGGGCAGGATCTTGACAAACACATTGGCTTGCATCAACCATCAGAATACCTGGATAACTTCTTCAATGCCTTCCACTTCTTCGAGCAAGGCTCTTTCGATACCAGCCTTGAGCGTAATGGTGGAACTCGGGCAGCTTCCGCAGGCCCCCATCAGGCGGAGTTTGACGACGCCGTTTTCCACGTCGACCAATTCAACATCGCCGCCGTCCCGTTGCAGGAAAGGACGCAATTTATCCAGAACTTCGAGCACTTCATCATATTGCGTCGAGTTTTGAATGCCGTCACTCATCGGTTCTCCACTCCTTTCATATTTTCATTATAGTACAATTCAGCATGAATTCAAACGGAAGTTGGCACAATCGCCGACTCCGGAGAGGAAGATGATTTTGCATATCATTGAAATATGCGCCAGCAATACGCATCATGGAACCGGATCGGTCATGAAGCGCCTGGAGCAGGACGGCCGGTTTGAAGTGATCGAATACGGCTGCCTGGGCAATTGCGGAGAATGTTTTTTGTCACCGTATGCCCTGGTCAACGGTGAATCGGTCGTTGCGGATACGGCCGACAAGCTGTATGCGTTGATATTGGATGAAATCAGCCGGCAGGAAGCTGAACGCGCAGCGCTGGACAAGCTGATTGACGACCTGTAGCAGGGCAGCTGGCCGTCATCCCAAATGGTGTTTGCTCATCCATAATACACCGCTCTTCAGTACGCGGGGGACGCGCCCGATAATCGCTGTCGATCCCATCATGCCAAACCCCGCTTTTTTGCCGAGTGAACCGAGAACGCCCTTGAGCTTGATCCGTGGCAACCTGACTGTCGTTCCGTTCCAATCGCCGACAAGCACTTGCACGACTTGCCGGGCCATGGCTTCAGCAAGCTGTGCGCTCGGGGAAAAAGCCGAGGAGGCGCAATCTCCGACGACAAATACGTGCGGCACATCCGGCAGTTCATGGCGCTCGTTGATCAGGAGTCTTCCTTGCCGGTCTTTGGGAAGAGGCAGTTTCTGGACAACCGGTACGGGCTGGATGCCGGCCGTCCATACGGTCACGTCGGTCGGGATTTCTTCCGTGCCGTTATAAATGACGCCAGGTGCAACGGCGGTAGTTGTGACATGTCCCCGCATTTCGACATCATGTGCATGAAACCAGTCGGCCACATACGCTTGGAGCTTGCGGGGAAAACCGTTTAAAATGCTGCTGCCGCGATCCAGGATGCGGATGTTCAGGTCGGGACGGCTTTCCCTGAGTTCGGCGGCGATTTCGACGCCGCTCAGTCCGCCTCCGACGATGGTCACCTGACCGTATGGCCGCGTATCGTTCAAACAGCGATACGTATTGCGGGCTGCGGACAGCGACTGCAAACTGCATGCATGTTCGAGCGCCCCCGGAATGCCATGGTCGTTATCAGTGCAGCCCAGCGCAATGATTAGCGATTCGAAGGGAAGCGGGTCGTGACCGGACACCGATACCGTCCGTCCGGACAAATCGATGGATTCGATTTCGCCGTAAAGAATGGTCAACTCAGGATGCTCGGGGAACTGGACCCGGATGTCCCGTTCGGCAACGGTGCCTGCAGCCAGTGCGTAATACTCGGTTTTAAGCCCCTGGAAGGGCATCCGGTCAATCAAATAAAGTTGTTTTCCCGCTGGCAGTTCGGTTTTCAACAGTTCCTGAACAAACGTGATTCCGCCATATCCGCCGCCAAGTACAACGATATTGCCCATCATCATTTCCCCCTTGCGGACAGCTTGCCATAGTATGTCACGGAAGAAGCCCCGTCTACACGACGGGGCGAATTCTTAATCATAGACCTGGATTTCGTTGTAAAACGTATCTCTTTCTACCGGAATTCTGCCCGCACCCTTGATCAGCCAGATCAGGTCCTCGCGTGTAATTCCGGCTGGCGTCAGTGCGCCGGCAGAATGGCTGATGCGTTCGCGAACGATCGTACCGTGGGCGTCAGAAGCCCCCATCGTCAGCGCAATCTGGGTCAGTTGTGTTCCGATATTGATAAAATAGGCCTTGATATGCGGAATATTGTCCAGCATCAGACGGCTGATGGCAATGGCCTTCAAATCTTCAAATGCGGAGTTGCGCCGCCGGATGCCGGCATTCGGATTTTTCGGTTGCATGGACAGCGGGATGAAAACAAGAAAACCGTTTGTTTCATCCTGGAGCTCCCGGATATGCAACATGTGCTGCACCCGTTCCTCCACGGATTCCACCGAGCCGTACAACATTGTCGTATGCGTCTTCAAGCCCAGCTTGTGCGCCTGGCGGTGTACTTCAAGATATTGCTCGATATTCGCTTTTTCCACGCGCATTTTGGTGCGGTACTGTTCGGACAAAATTTCCGCGCCGCCGCCGGTCAGCGTTTCCAGTCCCGCATCGATGAGCGTCTCCAGCACTTGCCGGTAGGACAAGCCGGACAAGCGGGAGAAGAAGTCGATTTCCGCAGCGGTGTATGCCTTGATGGTCACATGCGGATATTTCTGTTTCAGCGCCCGGATGGATTCGACATAATATTCAAACGGCACATGGGGATTGTGGCCGCCGACGATGTGAAATTCCCGGACACCAGGATGGATATGCTGTTCGACATACTCGATCATTTGCTCGGGTGTGAGCGTATAGGCGCCTTCTTCACCCTGGTCTTTGCGAAAACCGCAAAATGCGCAATGGGCCTCGCATACATTCGTAAAATAAAGGCTCATATTTTCGATAAAATATACTTTTTTACCGTTTTTGCGCAAATTGACTTCATTGGCCAGCTGGCCAATCGTCAACAAGTCATCGGAACGATATAGAAACACGCCGTCTTCAAAAGACAGCCTGACACCGTTTCTGACTTTTTCGGCGATCTCTTCCATGGTTCTCGCTGCACTTGCCGAATCTTTCGTGATGAGTGACAAAGTTCAGCCTCCTTCAAATCATGCAACAAGTTTGCAACATTAAAATCATTATAAACCCGGGACTTGCGCACCGGCAACTGCAAAAAGGACAGTCAAAAGGAACAGGAACAAGTATATTCTTTAAACAAATTGGGAATCAACTTGAAATATAAACAGTTAATGGTTATCTTTATGAAGAAGAAAAAGTTCAGATTGGAAACAGAGGAAGGTGTTACCGAGTTGAAGACCGAGATTATGCCGCTCAGTGAACTGGAGCAGCTGGAACAATCGGAAAAAATCGAGACGCTGCGCAAAATCAGGGAAAATTATACAATCAAGGACATTAGCAAGGCATGGGGGCTGTCAAATCCGATCCAGTATTATATGTGGTTGAAAAAACAAAATATTTATGAACATATCGTGCGGAAAGCGGACAAGTTTGAACCGTCCAAGGAATGGAAGCGAATCCAGTCCCATGATTTGCGGAATGGGGAAAGAGCGGGCATCCGCGGCATTCCGGCCGATCAGTTCCGCTATTCGATCGATACCGATACGAACGGGTATGAGCTGGCGCAGGTGTTCCGGCGGTTGTCTGATTTTCTGCAAAATGAAGTCGGCCAGTTCCGTTGCAAAATCGAGCTGAAAGCCATTGCCGGTCATGTACAGCAGGCCAAAGAGTGGAAAGAAGAGGAAGCGGGCGCCTGAGGGCATGAGGGGAATCGCGGGCAGGGGCTTGAGGCAGGTTGAGCCCTGGAGTATACTAAAAGAAAAAGGCGGGAGGCGTTGGACACCCCCGCATTCCAGGGAGCTGAGAGAACATGTTGACCATCAGCGAAACCGCCTGCGAGAAAATCCAGGAGATGCTGTCAGCCGAGAATTCGCCTTCGTTGTTTTTGCGCATTGGGGTCAGGGAAGGCGGATGCAGCGGTTTCTCCTACGGCATGGGCTTTGACGATGAAAAGCACGATTCCGATAAAGTGTTCGATATTCGCGGATTGACCGTCGTGGTGGACGAGGAAAGCGCCAAATATTTGTATGGCGTCGAGATCGACTGGAAAGAATCGGCCATGGGCGGCGGCTTCACGATCCATAACCCGAATGCGATTGCGACTTGCGGCTGCGGCAGTTCCTTCCGGACGCGGGATGAGGCGGGCAAACCGGAAGAGTGCTGAGGCGTGACGGTCTCCGAGGAATATGGAATTAAGATGGCCTGCTAAGCGTGTGTATTCCATCCGGACACATGTTAGCAGGCCTTTTTTCTGGACGATCGATTATCCGAAACAATTTGACCGCTGCGGGATGATGTTCAAGTTGTCCACCATCCTTCCCGTTTATCCACAACCTATCCACAAGAGGTTGTGGATTTCCTGCGGTGGCGAACAACAACTCCGGCTTCTTGCGCGCAAAAACATTACAATTTCAGATTGCTGCTGTGTCCCGGCGACAGTTTGGCGTCGGGATCGATATACACTTTCGCGTTGTTGATGGCGGTAGGCGCTTCTCCGAAGCCGACGGCGATCAGTTTCAGCTTGCCCGGATAGGTTGTAATGTCGCCTGCGGCGAAAATGCCGGGCACGCTTGTGGCCATCCGCGAATCGACGACAATGGAGCCGTTTTCGATCTTCAGTCCCCATTCGGAAATCGGGCCGAGCGAACTGACGAATCCGAAGTTGACGATGACGGCATCCACTTCGATTGTTTCGCTTTCTCCTGTCTTGGCGTTGGTCAACGTCACCCGCTCGATGGCCTCGTCACCGTGGAGCGCGGTAATTTCCATGGGCGTCCGGATGTTGACTTTGGACTGTTCGAGCAGTTGCACACTATGTTCATGCGCCCGGAACTTGTCACGCCGGTGGACGAGCGTCACTGACGCGGCAATCGGTTCCATCATCAACGCCCAGTCGACGGCGGAATCGCCGCCGCCGCTGATCAGCACTTTCTGGCCGCGGAAACGTTCCAGATTGCCCACAAAATAGTGCAGGTTGGCTTTTTCGAATTTGGCCGCCTCGGGCAATTCCAGTTTTCTTGGCTCGAATGCCCCGACGCCGGCGGTGATGATGACGGCGCGTGCATGGATGCTGCCCTTGTCGGTCACAATTTCAAATAACCGTTCTTCTTTCTTGTGGACCTGAAGCACTTTTTCTTCCAGTCTCACATCGATGGGGAAATGCGCCATCTGCTGGCGCAAGTTGTCAACCAGATTTTGCGCGGTCACTTTCGGGAAGCCGGCGACATCATATATGTATTTTTCGGGATATAACGCCGCCAGTTGTCCTCCAAGTTGTGGCATGCTTTCGATCAAAACGACGGACATTTTGCGCATGCCGCCGTAATAGGCTGCAAACATGCCCGCAGGTCCGCCGCCGACAATCACGACATCTACGATTTTGGAAACCGATTGACTCAAATCCTGTGCACCTCCAAATGCTGCTTGACCTGATATATCTTTTTCATTATAAGCTTCCCGATATGCAGAGAAAAGTCAATTTGTGAACAAGAACTAACAATATTGTAACAATTGCAGCTTGAAAATTCGTGAAAAAGTCGATATGATCACTACTATAGGAATGTACGAAAATGTCGGCGGTAGGCTTTGTGTAATTTTTCACAAACTTACTTCAGACAAAACACACACGATTGGATGGGATTGCAATGAGCAGCATTCCGAAGATTGTCATCCTGGGGGCAGGATATGGCGGCGTTCTGACGTCCCTGCGGCTCCAGAAAGAACTGAATTACAACGAGGCAGACGTGACGCTCGTGAACAAGCATGACTACCATTACATCACGACGCATCTGCACATGCCTGCGGCCGGCACGGACAGCCCGGAAAATGCACGTGTCAGCATTTCGAAATTGATCGATGAATTCAAGATCGATTTTGTAAAATCCACCGTTGTCCAAATCCGTCCCCAGGATCGCAAAGTCATTTTGGAGGATGGAACGCTGTCGTATGACTATCTGGTCATCGGACTCGGCGGCGAGCCGGAAACGTTTGGCATTCCCGGCATGGTCGAGAACGCGTTCAACATTCGCAGCATCAATTCCGTGCGCCTGATCCGGGAGCACATTGAATATCAGTTTGCCCGTTACAAACGTGAACCGCATCGGACGGACTATTTGACGTTCGTTGTCGGCGGCGCCGGATTTACCGGCATCGAATTTGTCGGCGAACTGGCCGACCGCGTGCCGGAACTGTGCAAACAGTTCGACGTGGATCCCGCACTGGTCAAGATTTACAACATTGAAGCGGCACCAACCGCATTGCCCGGATTTGATCCGGAGCTTGTGGAATATGCCATGGAAGTTCTCCGGAACAAAGGTGTCACGTTCAAGATCGGCACGGCCATCAAGGAGTGCAAGCCGGACGGCGTCATCGTGGGCGAAGGGGAAGAAATCAAGGCCCAGACGGTCATCTGGACCGGCGGTATCCGGGGCAACCGCCTGATTGAGGAGGCAGGCTTCGAAACGATGCGCGGCCGCGTGAAAGTCGACGAATATTTGCGTGCGCCCGGCCATGAAAATATTTTTATCCTGGGTGACAATGCGCTGGTGTTCAACGCGGAAGGCCGTCCCTATCCGCCGACGGCGCAGATCGCGATGCAAATGGGCGTCAATTGCGCCCACAACCTGGTCGCTTCGATCCGCAACCAGCCGATGAAGCCGTTTGTTTTCCAACCGAAAGGCACCGTCGCCTCGCTGGGCAAAGGGGAAGCCATCGGCATTGCATTCGGCAAAAAATATAAAGGCCGCGTTGCGGCCTGGCTGAAAAAAGTGATCGATTTGCGCTACCTGTTCATTATCGGCGGGCTTCCGCTGATGCTGCGCAAAGGGAAGTTCCTGTAATGAGACATTGTAGCGTGCAAGTGCGGGGCCTGTTGACCCGGGAAGAGCTGGATCGTTACAATGCGCTGATGGAAGTCGGCGCCTTCCTGGAGTCGCAAAGCCGGTACGATTTGTCCGCCATCATCCAGTCCGAAGTGGACCGGCTGATTTTGCCGGCCATCGAAAGGCTTAAAGCAAAAAGCCGGGAACGCGACCGGTTGTCGCAGCAATTTCTGGAAGAGCAGCGGCGGCTGGAATGGGAAGCACGCATGCGGGAAATGGACAATGAAAATGACGATTGATGCAGTCTTGCATCATCAAGAACGGGTCATCCGGACCACCGGAAGACCCGTTTTTTTGTGGTGACATGCCCAATTTACTTTAGCAGCAGTTTCGATAGCGATTCGCGGGTCAGCCGGTTGCCTACGTAGAACGGTCCGAATTCGCCGTAACGCGCGCTGACTTCGTCAAATCGCATTTCATAGACGAGTTTTTTGAATTGCAGGGCATCGTCTGCAAACAGCGTTACGCCCCATTCCCAATCGTCGAAACCGACGGAGCCGGTAATAATCTGTTTGACTTTGCCGGCATAGCTGCGACCGATCATGCCGTGGCTGCGCATCATCGTTTTGCGCTCTTCCATCGTCAACATATACCAGTTGTCTTGCAGGAGTCTGCGCTTGTTCATCGGATAGAAGCAGATGTGATTGGTTTTCGGCAGAATCGGCTTCAGCCGGGCGGCAATTTCCGGCACCTGCATCGGGTCCACTCCCGGCTGGGCCAGATAGTTGCTCAATTCCACCACACTGACATAGGAATAGGCCTTTTGCGTAAAAGCGCCAAATGCGCTGCGATTGAACGCATTTTCGATCGCATTCAGTTCCCCGAGCGTTTCCCGCAAATGCATGAATACCAGATCGGCTTTTTGTCCCACGATGGCATAGAGGGCCAGGCTGCCTTCTTTCCGTTCTTCGACCGCTTCCCATTCCGCAATCAGTTGCTGCAGTTCCGCCCATGCCTTCTCGCGTTCGGCGTCTGTGGCCGCATTCCATGCCTGCCAGTCCAATGTGCGAAAATCGTGCAGCGCATACCAGCCTTCCAGCGTCTGGGCCGCTTCGCTCATATCGAATCTCTCCTTTTACCTTGCTGCATGCTTGTACCCATCTATTGTACCAAAGTTGTCTGGCTTGTTCACATCCTGTCCGTTTGACGCACCCAAAACCGATCTTGTACACTATGATGAGGACCAGTATGACTTGGGAGGTTTTCAGGCGAGTGAATCCAATCATCCAGGAAATCGTCGGTGCACTATTGTTTTTCGTATTGCTGTTCGGCATCGGCTTTATTTTGAATATGCTGATCAAAACGACCTGGCTGCCCGTGTGGCTGTGGGTCATCGTATTTATCCCGCTTGGCATTTGGCATTATTGGAAGCCAGACACGACGATCGGCTCGTTCCTGGCCGTCTGGCTGCCATCGATCATCTCGAGCACTGCCGGCGCCATAACCAGCGGATGGGCGATCCGGAAGCTTCGCAGGAGCGGATACAAGATGTTCTGATGCCGTCAAGCGGCGGGGAGGTCTGATCATGCGCGGAGCGGAAAAATTGAAAATGGCGAAGTTCGCGCTGGTCGGAACTCTCAATACGAGCGTGGACTTCGCCCTTTTTCTCGTATTGGCTTACCTGTTCCATCTTCCGGCCTGGCTGGCCAACACGATCTCCTATTCGACAGCGGTTGCCAACAGCTACTGGCTGAACCGCACCTGGACCTTTCGCGCAGACGGCAGCAGCAATTGGCCGGAATTTGTCCGTTTCATTACGGTTAATGGCATCTCGTTTGGCGCGTCGACGATTACGGTCATCGGCCTGCACCAGCTTTTGGGCATCTCGCCGTTTTTCGCCAAGGTGGCATCGATCGCGATTGCCATGACCGTCAATTATCTGGGCAGCAGGTATTGGGTGTTCCGGATGGAACGCAGCCAAAAACAGTCGGGATAGCCGCTGGACTTTATGCTACAATAGAGGAACCAAGTTTACGGAAAAGAGTTGTCGATTCCGCCATGCGTGTGCAAAACTTGTTGGAATTTACGGAACAGCACCGGTTTTTTACGGAACGGAATTTCTCGCTCGGCGCTCTGGATCGCAAGCTGCTGTCGTTGCTCTATCAGCCGATGGTCGGCGCATTTGCAATCGGACTGTATTACGAGCTCTATCATCGGCTTGGCGAAGATGAGACCGGTTGCAGCCCCCTGGAGTTGCAGCGTGCCCTGTTTCTGGGCCTGGGGCTTGAACCGAATGCCAACGGCCGTCAGCAGCTCATCCGGGAAGCGTCACGATTGGAAGCGGTCGGCTTGCTGCAAGTTTTTCGCCATCTCAACCCGCTGACGGACGAAACGGTATTCGAATATGCGCTGCTCAAGCCGCTTGGGGCTTCCGAATTTTTTGCCAGCCTGCATTTGACATTGCTGCTGCGGGACAAAATCGGCAAGCAGGCGGTACTGGACCTGCGTTCGAAGTTGTTGCCGGAACCGCCTGCGGAGCTGGTGCGATTCGTCAGCCGCGAAGAAATCACCGTGCCGTTTTACGAATTGTTCCGGATTCCGGCGGGGCCGGTCGATCCCGATCTGGAAGCGGGATGGCTGGAAACCGCCCCGGCCCGGGAGCCTGCCCGGCCCGTGGCGCGCATCCGTCATGCCGACATGTTGATGCGGTTCCCGAGGGGATCGGCCAATCGCCGGTTTGTCGAGCAGCTGGGCCGGGCGCCGGAATCGATGGCCCAGATCAATTACCTGGCGTACAAATATGATCTGGAAGTGCCGGAAATTTGCCGGCTGCTGGATGAAGATGGCGTTTTCGCAGCGGACGGCTCGCTGCAATGGGAAGAGCTCAACCGGCGGGCCCATATGGTATTCCGGCAGGACCGCAAGCGGGAAGAAGAGCGCGAACGGTTCATCGCGCGGGGAGAGCGCCGCTTGTCCGTGGACGGGCTTCCGGTGGAAGCGGATGGCGGAGGATCGGCGATGCGGGGCGAACCGGAAGCAAGCGTGCCGGGACTGGACGTGCCTGAACGGTTTGCCGGCATGTGGTCCATCGAACGCTACAATGCGATGCTGCAGCATGAGCCTTATACGCGCATGCTGGAGCGATATTTTCCGGGGACGGTTCCGGACTCGTTCGCACGAATTTTTGAGCGCATCGATTTGAATTACAAGTTGCCTGAACCGGTCATCAACGTACTCATCCATTACGTGTTCGGAATGAAACATTCGCAGCGCCTGACGCAGGCGTACATCGATGCCATCGCATCGAACATGCTGGCCAGGGGAATCGATTCCTACGAAAGTGCGGTCATGTATGTGCGGGAGCAGATCAAGCTGAACGAAATGCTGCAACATCGGGCCAAAGGTGGTGCAGAGGCTGCGGCGTCTTCTGCGAAGACCAGGCAGCAGAAGCCTGCGCGCCGCAAACCGGAGATGCCCGTCGTGGAAGATACCGGTCCGTCGAGGACGATTACGCCCGAGGAACGCGAAAAGATGAGAGCATTGGTCAGAAAGCTGAAAGACGACAAATGATGCGAACAAGGCCACTGAACGGCAGAAAGGGGACAATCGATGGAGTCGCTGCAAGAGGCGCTTAAAGGTTGGCGTGTGCCCGGCGAAGCCGGAGACCTGGCACGCGTCGCGGAAAAAGTATTGAACGATCCGCTGGTCAAGGCGTTTCGTTCCCGGCATCCTGAGCTGGATGACGCTGCCCTGAGACGCGATTTGAACCGGTTGCGCCAAATGGCTGTCGAGTCCCGGAACTGCAAGCAGTGCCCCGGTCTGGACCGGTGCCCGAATGACATGCAGGGGCATGCGACCGGACTCAAGGTCGTGGAAGCGGGAGGCCGCTGGCAAATCGTCGACCACAAGACACCATGCCCGCTATGGATTCAGCACGAACAACAAATGCAACTGCGGCGGCGCATTACCTGTCTGTTTGCGGATGAGGCGCTGATTGGCCAATCGTATGACGAAGATGAAATGTTTGATATGGATGAGGACCGCATTACTGCCGTCCATGCATTGGCCAATTACATCAGCCGGGTCAGGAAAGAGGGCCTTCCCAAAACCGGCCTGTACCTGATGGGCGGTTTTGGCACCGGCAAGACGTATCTGGCGGGGTATCTGTTGCAGAAACTGGCCAAAGAAGGATATACGGGCGTCATCGTCTATATGCCCGAATTTGTGGAAGATGCCAAGGCACTCGCGTTCGAACCGCAAAAGCTGAAAGATACGATTGCCCTGATGAAGGAGACGGATCTGCTGGTATTTGACGACATCGGGGCGGAAAATCTGAGCCCGTGGGTGCGCGATCACGTACTGGGGGCAATATTGAATTACCGGATGAACCGGAAACCGACTTTCTATACTTCCAATCACGATCTCGACGCATTGGAGAGGCATTTCAGCTTCACACACAAAGAAGGCGAAGAGTTGCACAAGGGACAACGGCTCATGGACCGGATCAGGCCTTACGTCGAAGTGGTGCATGTTCGCGGTTCCAATTTGAGAAGACGCCGTTGACGCGTCTTCTTATATTTTTTTCCAAATAACTATTGACAATCTACCCTATTTTCGGTTACGATTGCGACATTACCAACTAAACAGGTAGGAATAAATTGCTTTGGCAACCGGTCAACCGGCGTTTGGCAAGTTCCTTCCCGCAATTGAAAGAAGGGGTGTTGTTGCAATGAAATCTTTGAAGTCCATTCGTATCGTGTTGGCACTGTTCCTGCTCGCAAGCGTCTTGTCCGCGTGCGGAGGCCAAAACAACGGCAGCGCATCGACCGGCCCCAGCGGGTCCGCATCGGGTGAACCGTCGGCTGCTGCAACCAATTCTACCAAAAAGTCGGGGCCGATTGAACTTTTGAATGTTTCCTACGATCCGACACGTGAACTCTATGACGAATTCAACAAAGCTTTCGTCCAGCATTGGGAGAAGGAAACGGGCGGTACGATTACGGTCAAGCAATCGCACGGCGGTTCCGGCAAACAGGCGCGTTCCGTCATCGACGGACTCGAGGCGGATGTCGTGACCTTGGCGCTGGCCTATGATATTGATGAAATTGCACAGGCGGGACTCATCAAGAGCGACTGGCAGAAGTCGTTTGAAGAAAACAGCACGCCATATACGTCAACCATCGTTTTCCTGGTCCGCAAGGGCAATCCGAAAGGCATCAAGGATTGGGACGATCTGATCAAGGAAGGCATAGGCGTCATTACGCCCAATCCGAAAACGTCTGGCGGCGCAAGATGGAACTATCTGGCAGCCTGGGGTTACGCGGAAAAGAAGCTCGGCTATAATGAAGAGCAAACCAAGCAATTTTTGAAAGACCTGTTCAAAAACGTGCCCGTGCTGGATACCGGCGCCCGAGGCTCCACGACGACGTTCGTCGAAAAGGAAATCGGCGATGTATTGCTGGCCTGGGAAAACGAAGCTTACCTGGCGCTCAAGGAATACGGCGACAAATTCGAAATCGTGACGCCTTCGCTCAGCATTCTCGCAGAACCGCCCGTCGCCATCGTCGACAAAGTGGTAGACAAGAGAGGTACGCGAGAAGCGGCTGAAGCGTATCTGAAATACCTGTATTCCGAAGAAGGCCAGGAAGTTGCGGCCAAAAACTTCTATCGTCCGCGCCTGCAATCGGTCGCCGACAAGTACAAGGAGCAATTCCCGCCGCTCAACCTGCTGCAGATCGATGCAGACTTTGGCGGCTGGACGGAAGCGCAGAAGAAACATTTCAGCGATGGAGGCACATTCGATCAAATCTATACGCCGGGATCCTGACCAAGGGCCGGTGAGAGGAGTTTGCCTGCGGCATGGCTTTGTTTCGCAAGCGAGATAAAATTTTGCCCGGGTTTCGCCTGACACTCGGGTTCACCATGCTCTATCTAAGCTTGATTGTACTCATTCCGTTAGCGGCTTTGGTCGTCAAATCGCTCGAACTGTCACCGGCCGAGTGGTGGGCAGTCATTACGGCGCCCCGGGTGCTGGCATCCTACAAAATCAGTCTGCTCACCTCCCTGATTGCGGCACTGGTCAACCTGGTGTTCGGTTTGCTGCTTGCCTGGGTGCTTGTACGGTACCGGTTTCCAGGCAAAAAGATCATCGACGGTTTGATTGATCTGCCATTTGCCCTTCCAACCGCAGTGGCCGGCATTTCGCTGACGACGATTTATTCGCCGAAAGGCTGGATCGGATCGTTGCTGCCGGAAGGCGTCAAAATCGCCTATACGCCAATCGGCATCACGATTGCGCTGATATTTATCGGATTGCCTTTCGTCGTGCGGACGGTGCAGCCCGTGCTGCAGGACATGGAGGCGGACACGGAAGAAGCTGCGGCCACGCTTGGCGCATACCGGTGGCGTACCTTTCGGAAGGTCATTTTTCCGGAATTGCTTCCGCCGATGCTGACAGGTTTTGCACTGGCATTCGCTCGAGGCATTGGCGAGTACGGCTCTGTTGTCTTCATATCGGGCAACATGCCATTCAAGACGGAAATCGCACCTTTGCTGATCATTACCAAGCTGGAACAGTTCGAGTACGGTCAGGCGGCTGCAGTTGCAATCGTATTGCTCGCGATTTCCTTCGTGCTGCTGCTGCTCATCAACCTGCTTCAGCGGTGGACGAATCGCCGCCTGAGCAAAATCTGAATCCGGGAGGAGAGTGAATCCACATGGCCGGTATTGTTACGAATCCCCGCGCCGGAACCGATCGCGCTCCAGTCGCCAAACATTTGACGGAACCTCCTGTCGTCAAATGGATTTTGCTCAGCATTGCGCTGCTGTTTATCGGGCTGGTGGTCATCCTTCCGCTTGCGACGGTCATTGCCCAGGCGTTCAACAAGGGATGGTCCACTTACATCAACGCATTGCGTGATCCGGATGCCATGGCTGCACTTCGACTGACGCTGCTTACGGCACTGATTGCCGTGCCGCTGAACACGGCGTTTGGCGTTGCGGCGGCATGGGCCATCACCAAATTCCGGTTTCGCGGCAAAAATTTGCTGATTACGCTGATCGATCTGCCTTTTGCCGTCTCACCCGTCATTAGCGGTCTGATCTTTGTGTTGCTTTTTGGCGCCCAAGGCTTGCTGGGTCCCTGGCTTGCCGAACACGACATCAAAATCATCTTTGCGACGCCCGGCATCATTTTGGCGACCATGTTCGTGACATTCCCGTTTGTGGCGCGGGAATTGATTCCGTTGATGGAGACCCAGGGCGTACAGGAAGAAGAATCTGCGGTCAGTCTAGGGGCGCGCGGCTGGCGTGTATTCCGCAGAGTGACGTTGCCCAATATCAAATGGGGTTTGCTTTACGGCATGATTTTGTGCAATGCCCGTGCGATGGGCGAGTTTGGAGCTGTTTCGGTCGTTTCCGGTCACATTCGCGGAGAAACCAATACGCTGCCTTTGCATATCGAGATTTTATACAACGAATATCAGTTTACGGCATCGTTTGCGGTGGCTTCGTTGCTGATGCTGCTTGCGATTGTCACACTGATTGCCAAGTCGATTGTGGAAAGTCGCATGAACCGAAATCAAGAAACGTAAGTTAGGTACTGTGAGGAGGGATTCGTTTGGCGAAGACGGTTCGGGAAAACGAAGATTGGCCAACACGCGTACAAGAGGCAGTCAACGGTTTGCGATATGGAACGGTACAAATCGTCGTGCATGACGGACGGGTGGTACAAATCGAAAGAACGGAAAGATTCCGCTACGAAAATTCGGGTGAACGGCTGAAGAATGCATCTGCTCAAACGACGAAGTGATGCATTGCCATAAAAAAGACCGACCCTGCGCAGAAATTGCTGCCTGTGGGTCGGTCTTGTTTGTTCGAAGTGAGCCGCTTACGAAATGACCGCTTTGATGATAATTGCCGCCACAAAAACGACAACCATGAATCCGAACATGACGCCGAATCCAACGGCGGTATCGATAAAGTCGTCACGCGGTTCTTCGTTTACATGCAATCGGGGATCTTGGATATTTTCCATGGGAGCCTCCTGATTCAACTTCGTTGGTTCTAGTATACCCAACTTCGCATTTTGTTGTAAAGGCACAGGGACGTTCACCCGTGACAAGTTTGCGACAATCCGGGCAAGGGGTTCCTGTGTTACAATAGATGCAGAATTCAGGCAGGAGGAAGGAAGCGAACCGATGGAGGCAACAGAACGGGAAAAAGCGATGGAGAAAATCCGCAGCAAGCTTGCACTCCTTCCGGATCAGCCGGGTTGTTATTTGATGAAGAATGCGGATGGACAGGTCATTTACGTTGGCAAAGCCAAGGTGCTCAAAAACCGCGTAAGATCCTACTTCAACGGCAGCCATGACGCCAAAACGCAGCGGCTTGTCTCGGAAATCCGCGATTTCGAATATATTGTTACCGCCAGCAACACCGAATCGCTGATTTTGGAGTGCAATCTGATCAAGCAGCATTTTCCCCGCTACAATGTGCTGCTGAAGGACGACAAATCATTTCCGTACATCAAAATCACAAATGAGGAGCATCCGCGCCTGGAAGTCACGCGCCGGGTGCTGAAAGACAAGGCCAAATATTTTGGTCCCTATCCGAACGCCTTTGCCGCGCAGGAAACGAAAAAATTGCTGGACCGGCTCTATCCGTTGCGCAAATGCCGCACGTTGCCGGACAAAGTGTGCCTGTATTATCACCTGGGCCAATGTCTCGCGCCATGTGTGCAACCGGTGCAGTCCGGCGAATACGAGCGGATGATCGGTGAGATGACCCGATTTTTGAAGGGCGGTTACCAGGAAATCAAAAAGGAACTGCAGCGCAAAATGATGGAAGCGGCGGAGGCGTTGCAATTCGAGCGTGCCCGCGAATACCGCGACCAGATCGCGGCGATTGAAGCGACCATGGAAAAGCAGACGATTACGGTGCAGGATGCACAGGACCGTGACGTATTTGGCTATGCGGTGGACAAAGGCTGGATGTGTGTGCAAATCCTGTACATGCGCCAGGGGAAAATGGTTCAGCGCCACGTGTCGGTATTTCCGTTTCATGGCGAAGCATATGACGATTTTATCAGCTTTGTGACGCAATACTACAGCGACAATCCGGCTTTGCCGCACGAGATGCTCATTCCCGCGCCTGATCATGCTGATGGTGCCGAAGTGGAGGAAGCGTTGCGCAACTGGCTGAACGTCAAGGTGGTCATGCCCAAACGCGGCGCAAAACGTGCGATGGTATCCATGGCTTGCGATAATGCGCGTGTGGCGCTGGAAGAGAAATTCAGGCTGCTTGAGCGTGATGTGGAGCGCAGCGTCAAGGCGGCATCGGATCTGGCGGAAGCGCTGGGCATTCCTTCGGCCAACCGGATCGAAGCGTTTGACAACTCGAACATTCAGGGTGTTCATCCGGTATCCGCCATGGTCGTGTTTGTGGAGGGCAAACCGGACAAAAAGTCCTATCGCAAATACAACATCAAGACGGTGCAGGGATCGGACGATTACGAGACGATGCGGGAAGTGATCCGTCGGCGTTATGAGCGTGTGCTGAAGGAAGGGCTGCCACTGCCGGATTTGATTGTCGTCGATGGTGGGCGGGGGCACATTGCGGCAGCGCTTGATGTATTGGTCGACGAGCTCGGACTGGATATTCCCGTGTGTGGCCTGGCTAAAGATGCGAAACATCGAACCGCGCAATTGCTTTTCGGGGATCCGCCGGCGGAAGTGCCTTTGCCGCGGGACAGCCAGGCATTTTATTTGCTGCAACGCATCCAGGACGAAGTTCACCGCTTCGCGGTTGCATTTCATCGGGAAAAACGCGGCAAGTCGATGATTGCGTCCCGGCTCGATGCGATTCCGGGTATCGGAGAGAAGCGGCGGAAGCAGCTGTTGCGGCATTTTGGCTCACTTAAGGCCATCAAGGAAGCATCTGTGGAAGATTTTCGCGCAGTATCGATTGGAGAAGGATTGGCTCGTCGTATTCTGGAGGCTTTGCAACAGGATTCATAAGCCCTTTGCCAAAATCCCCTTCGCTCAGGAGCCCCAAACCGGCACCTTCCTGAGCGAAGGGGATTTCGTCAAAGTAAGGTTTCGTGATGCTTGATTGACGCTTTCCTGAGCGAAGGGGATTTCGTCAAAGTCGGGACTGCGGCCATGCACGCCCTCCGCTTCCCCGCCTCCGATGCGCTAAAACAATCAAATAAGCGACACAGGCAGGCAAAAACAGGCCAACCCCTCCCGCAATCCAGTCACCCGGCAACCCATCAAACAGCATTTGCACGCTCATCAACGTCGAATTGAAAATGATATGCGCAAACAACACGGACAGAAATCCAAACTTCAGCATGAACCAACCCAAAAGCAACGAAATCAGGACGAGCTCGATCAGGCGCGAATAAACCGGATAAACGGCATAGCTGACATGACCAAATGACCAAAACAAGCCGGGGGGCAACATGGCCAACACCGTTAGCCAGTCGCCTGTCCGTTTGGACACTTCGTGCCCGGTAATCCGGGAAGCAGCATCCAGCAGCCACTTGCGGAACAGGCCGATGCCAAACAAGCGGCTTTGGATTTCTTCGGAAATGCCGGCGCACCATGCAAGCAGCAATAATAACCAGGGGAACGTCATGTTGGCTGGTGAAGAAGTGACGTCCGTCGTGCCAAACATGCCAATGCCCGAGGCAAGAACGGACAGAATGACCGATTGAACCCCCAGCAACAGGAAAGCAAGCAAATAGCCGCGCTTCATGCCGATCCACACGGCATTGCCGAAACCAGCTTCCCGCCATTGCGGCCACAGGGAGAAGCCCATTGTTTTCCACAAACCGTCTCCAGCAACAGCCGCCAGGTAAGTAAACAGGGTCATGATGCCCAGTATGACGAAATTGATCGCAAGTGAAAACAAAACCTCAACGTGACCGGCTTGGAGACCATCTTCCAGCAAGTCTGCCCGTAGTCCCGGAATCAGGTTCAAATAGAAAATCGTATACATGGCCAGAAATAGAACGGCCAGCAACATCCCCCGCCACGGTGTCGTGTAGTAGCGGCAGGTTGTGGCGTATACCATGGCAAAAATCAGCAGCAGCAAATGAGGCAGTATGAATCCGTAACCGTTCATGTAACCAGCCCAGCGATTTTGCTGGTCCAGGTATTCGGCAAAATCGTCCGGAACCTGGACTTCGTAGGTGACCATGCCGCCTTCCCATGGTTTGGCCGGGGACGTATTCGTGTGGGCGTTGGTCGGTAACACCACATGCAGCAGCAATCGGGATTGGCCGATTGATTTCGATTTCGAGCGGAATGTCCATCGACCCTGGGCATCTGTCGGATTGCCGTCCCAGATCCAATCGTCTGCTTGTTCCCCCCAACCAGCTGCAAATTGAAGTGCCTGTTGGGCATCCGCTTCACGATTGTTGCCGGTCACTTGTGCATCCGGGGGCGTGATGTCGCTGTGCCAGCCAACCAGATTCCCCGTGTACATATGCAAAAACAAGGTAAGCGTGCCGGTGCGGCCGGAAAATCGGAGATCCGCCCGGTATACGTCCAAGGGATAACGCGCATCCCAGATTTCATGATAGCGCTTTTCCAGATCCTGACGGGTAATGTAACCCGCTGCAACACTGTCCGACTGGTGCGTCAAATCGATTTTCAACGGGGGTTCCCTCAAGCCGAACTGCTGGTTGGCGATGTCGAGCGCGATCCGTTTGGCTTGTGCACGGCTGAGCAACTGCTCGGGTTTTTCGATTTGCTGCACGATAACGGGCAGGACCTGCAACGCCAGATAGAGCAGGAGGCCGATGCCGGATGCCCACATCCAGGGACGCGTCATGATCGGATTTCGATGCACAATTTGCGCTCCTTTTGCTATAATTCGAACATGTTCAAGTAGATCACACCGGGGAGTTGACATGGCATGATCGGCCGTTGGTATCGAGCAGTTGCGGCATCGCCACCCAAACAACTTGTGCTCGGATTTGCACTCATCATTCTGATTGGCGCACAGTTGCTGGCATTGCCGATTGCTTCCAGTGAAGGACAGGCGACCCGGTGGCTGGATGCATTGTTCACCGCCACTTCCGCAGCTTGCGGCGTCGGATTGAATCTTGTGGATACCGGAATCTATTTTACCACGTTCGGACAACTTGTCATCCTGGGGCTGATACAGGTTGGGGGCGTCGGCTTCATGACGATGGCGACATTGTTTGCGCTCGTTTTGCGGCGGCGGATTTCGTACAAGGAGCGTTTGGCCTTGCAGGAAGCGCTCAATCAGTCTACTATGGAGGGCATCGTCAGACTGGTTCGCAAAATCGTCTTCTATACGCTGGTCATCGAGGCGATTGGCACTGCACTTTTGTCGTTGCGGTTCATGCTCGACATGCCGCCGGGACCAGCCATATATTACGGTTTGTTTCACGCGGTTTCCCTGTTTAACAATGCCGGGTTTGACATCATGGGTGCGGGCGGCTTTACGCCTTATGCCGACGATCTGTGGTTCAATCTGACGGCGATTCTGCTGATTGTCTCGGGCGGCCTCGGTTTTGTCGTGTTGGCCGATCTGATGGATTTCCGGATGAAACGCAGATTGTCCCTGCATTCCAAAGTGGTATTGATGATGTCCGGCCTTCTGGTTGCCATAAGCACATTGCTGATTTTCGCGTTTGAATTTACCAACGGTCAGACGATGGGAAACATGCCGTTTGGTGAAAAGTTGCTGGCTGCCCTGTACCAGTCGGTGTCCGCCCGTGCGGACGGCACGAATACACTGGACATTTCCGCAATGCGGCAGGCAACGCAATTGATTTTGATTTTGCTGATGTTTATCGGGGCTTCTCCGGGATCGACCGGCGGTGGCATCAAAACAACGACATTCGCGGCATTGCTGGGCGCCGTACATGCCATGTTGCGCGGCAAGGAAGATGTCGTCATGTTCCGTTTTCGGTTGGCCAAGGAACGGGTATACAAGGCGCTTTCGGTCACTTTGTTTGCACTTGCCATCGTTTTGGGAGCGACTTTGTTTTTGTCGACAACGGAGGATCACCACTTTCTGATGATTTTGTTTGAAGTGGTGGCGGCCTTCGGCAATGTCGGATATTCCATTGGGCTCACACAGGATTTGACCGTGAGTGGCAAAATCGTCATCATGCTGATGATGTTTATCGGACGGCTGGGACCGCTGACATTGTCCTACGCCATTGCTCCCAAGCTGGAACGCCCGCGTTATCGCCATGCGGAAGGGAAAATCATGATCGGCTGAATGAATCGCCTTTCCTTTGCCAACGCTAGTCGGGAACGAAGGAGGCGATGGTCATGCCGATGGGCAAACCGGGGTGGAACGGGTGGTTAGGGCTGCTATTGCTATTGTGGCTTCCGGCGACGATTGCAGCGCCGTCCCATGCTGCTACAGCCGCATTCACCGGTGGGCAGGATCATCCGGAAAAAATGCAATGGTCGGAAATGCAGCGCCGATTCAAGGGTGCGTTTGTGCTGTCCGCCTCCAGGGACGTGCGGAAAGTTGCATTGACGTTTGACGATGTGCCGGACCCCCGTTTCACCCCCCGATTACTGGACATTCTGAAACAAAAACAGACGCCAGCCACCTTTTTCGTGGTGGGCAGCCGGGCCGACAAACATCCCGCACTCGTGAGACGCATTCACCGGGAAGGTCACGCAATCGGCAACCATTCCTATTCCCATCCCGATTTTTCCCGGCTTTCGCTCGGAGAGATGAAGTCGCAGATCAAGCGGACGGAGCGGAGTATCGAAGCTGTTCTCGGGTTTGCCCCCCGATTGATCCGTCCACCATATGGTGAAATTTTGCCCCGGCAGCTCGCATGGGCGAAAGAATCGGGGTATACGGTGGTCAACTGGGATGTGGACTCTGCGGATTGGCGACAGTTGGATGCCGACCAGGTGTATCACAATGTCATCCGGGCGGTTCGACCGGGGTCGGTCATTCTGCTGCATGCTGGCGGAGGTACAGGCCAGTCTTTGGCGGGGACAATCGAGGCGCTGCCGCGCGTGATTGATTGGCTGCGGTCCAACGGATATGAATTGGTGACGCTTCCTGCATTGCTGGACATGCCGGAAGTCCGTCATATGCCGGTACAACAGGGGGGCCAAATGACCGATATCCCTTCGCTCCGGAAGGGCCAATAGCAGTTGGCATCCCGGACGAAGGGATATCGGCATGGCTTGTTAATCAAGCAAATATACTTTTACGTTCTGAAAACCAAATTTGTACACTTCGGCAGGGGTGCCCGGCACAAAGATGTCGATGCGGTTTCCCCGGATGGCACCACCGGCATCTGTTGCGTAACCGATCATGCCGCCCTGGGGCAGCCCGCTGAATTGGTATCCGGTAATGTACACCTTGGAGCCAAACGGTATGACCTTCGGATCCACGGCAATCGTACCCAGCGTCAGCGGGTTGCCAAAATAGTCGATGGCTCCCCAGGGATTTTCGGCGACAGAAGCCGAATAGGCCGACGCGGTAACGTTAAGTACTTTGGAATAGCTCAGCACCTGTCCGGAAGCTGTCTTGACGGTAGCGGATGCAACGCCGTTTGATGCACCGTTTGCTTTTGCAGCGTTGGCCGGCGTATTGTTTGCTTTGACGGTATTGGTTGATGCCGCGGTCATGGTTGCAGTGTTGGCTGATGCCTTGGTTGCATTTGCGGCAGTGTTGGCCGCGTTGCCGGTGTTGACGCCGGGCAGCGTCAATTTCAGACCGCCGTATATGTTCAGCGGATTGATGCCCGGATTGGCATCCAACAGCTGTTGCAGCGGAATACCGTACCGCTTGGACAGCAACCAGAATGTGTCTCCTTCAATCGCTGTATAATTGGGAGCCGCATGGGCAGCAGTGCCGCCGATGAGCAGCGTGCCTCCCAGCAGCAACGGTGCAGAACGGACAACGACTTTTCTCCAGGTCGATTTCCAGTTCCGATTCAACGTGACGGTATCCTCCTTCTTCTAGTTCAGTCTGGATGTCGCTTTCGAGGATACCACAGGTTGAATTGTGGTACTACCGGTAAGTGTTGCCAAGAGGCGTCAAACCCTTGATGCGACAAGCATTTCGGTCAGTGATTCCGCCGGGCGAAATGGGCCGTTGTTTCCTCGATCAAATAGCGAATGGCCGGTGACAGCCACGCCGGGTCGCCATGCACGAGCGATGTCGTCCGTTTCGTATGTTCCAGGTCGCGCACATGAACGATAAAGAGATCGTTGTCTTCTAGCAGTTGTTTTCGCAAATAGGATTTGGGCAGGAGTGTGCAGGCCCGGCATGCGGATAGCAGCCGGATGATCGCCTCGAAGGAATCGATTTCCATTTGCACTTCCGGTTTGACGCCATGGCGGCGGAACAGCTCGTCCGTCAAATTGCGGTACCACGTACCCGGCGTAAACAAAATCATTTGCATGCCGTTCAGGTCTGACATCTCCAGTTGCGTTCCTTCCAATATATAATGCGTCCGGGGAAGCACCAGCATCAATTGATCGTCAAACAGCGGCAGGCTGGTGATGGACGGATCATCTTCAACGGCGGAAGCGACCAGTCCGAAATCGACTTTCCGCTCTTTGATCAACTCCACGATTTCGTGGGATTTGCCGGTCACCGCCTTGATTTCCAGGCCTGGATGCTTCTCGTTCATTGCCGTGATCCAGTCGGGCAAAGTCGTTTGCAGCGTCGTGAGGCTGGCGCCGATGGTCACGATTTGTGCTTCTCCCGTTTTGAAAGCGTTCAGCCGCTGCAAATACGACCCGTGGAATTTGAGGAGTTCCAGCGCAAATTCATAGGTCAACTGCCCGGCGGCTGTCAATTCAAGCCGTTTGCCCACCCGGCGGAACAGTTCGACGCCCAGTTCGTTCTCCAGTCGCGATATTCTCCGGGACAGGGCGGGCTGAGACAGATTCAACCGTTCGGCAGCCTTGTTGAGGCTGGTATGTTCAACGACGGTAGCAAACAGGCGCATGTTTTCCAGCATTCCGATGGACCTCCTGAAGTTGCATATGCAAAAAAGTTATAACAAATTATAATAAATAAGCAGTTCCATTATAAGTGAAAATGCAGTAACCTAAAAGTCGAGGCAATATTGTGGCGGTTTCGGGAACAATTTGTAACAGCCGTGACAATGGGTCTGAACGCGAAAGGGGATATCACGAAGACATGAGTGGAAATTCGTACCTGCCCCGCAAGTTGCATTCACTGCTCGGGGTCATTCCGCTGGGCTTGTTCTTCATTGAACATGCCTTGACGAACTTTTCTGCCTTTGAGGGCGGAAAAGAAGGATTTGCAGAGAGCGTCAATTTTTTGCATGGTTTGCCGCTCGTATTTTTTCTTGAAATGTTTGTGATCTGGCTGCCGATTTTGTTCCATGGGGTGTACGGTCTGTACGTTGCCTACCAGTCCAACATCAACACCGGCCGCTTCAACTACGGTCGCAACTGGGCGTTTGCCCTGCAGCGCATTTCGGGTGTCATCACGTTCATTTTTGTTGCCTGGCACGTTTGGGAAACGCGTTTGCAGGTGACGTTCGGCAATACGACGTATGACCAGCTCGGGGAACATATGCATCAGATTTTTTCCAATCCGGTGTCGATCACCCTTTATGTCATCGGCGTAATCGCCGCAGCGTTCCATTTTTCCAATGGCCTGTGGGCGTTCCTGGTCAGCTGGGGCATCACGATCGGGCCTCGGGCGCAACGGGTTTCATGGCGAATTTGCATGGGCATTTTCGTCATCGTCACTGCGCTGTTCCTGCTGTCGCTTGTCGGGTTCCGCAGCGATGAATTTGCTTCTGCGGCCCATGCGGTTCTGACAGCGGTTCAGCCGGGCGTGTTCGGTTAAAGGGGGTAAAACATCATGGCGAACAATAAAATCATCGTAGTAGGCGGCGGCCTGGCCGGCCTGATGGCAACGATCAAGGCGGCGGAAGCGGGCGTGCGCGTCGAGCTGTTTTCGCTCGTGCCGGTCAAGCGTTCCCACTCCGTGTGCGCCCAGGGGGGCATCAACGGGGCTGTAAATACGAAAGGGGAAGGCGATTCGCCCTGGGAGCATTTTGACGATACGGTGTACGGCGGCGACTTTCTGGCGAACCAGCCCCCGGTCAAAGCGATGTGCGAAGCGGCGCCCGGCATCATCCATTTGATGGACCGGATGGGCGTCATGTTTAACCGTACGCCGGAAGGTCTGTTGGATTTCCGCCGATTTGGCGGCACCAAGCATCATCGCACCGCATTTGCCGGAGCGACGACCGGTCAGCAATTGCTGTATGCGCTGGACGAGCAGGTACGCCGTTGGGAAACGGCGGGCCTTGTAGAAAAATTCGAACATTGGGAGTTCACGTCCGTCGTGCTGGACGACGAAGGGATCTGCCGCGGTATCACGGCGCAAAATTTGCGCTCTATGGAATTGAGGGCATTCAAGTCGGATGCCGTCATCCTGGCGACCGGCGGTCCCGGCATCATCTTCGGCAAAACGACCAACTCGGTCATCAATACGGGTACGGCGGCAAGCGCCGTCTATCAGCAAGGCGTCTACTACGCCAACGGCGAATTTATCCAGATTCACCCGACGGCCATTCCCGGCGACGACAAACTGCGCCTGATGAGCGAATCGGCACGCGGCGAAGGCGGACGGATCTGGACTTACAAGGACGGCAAACCTTGGTACTTCCTGGAGGAGAAGTATCCGGCTTACGGAAACCTCGTGCCGCGGGACATTGCGACGCGCGAAATTTTCAGCGTTTGCGTGGACCAGAAGCTGGGGATCAACGGCGAAAACATGGTCTATCTCGATCTTTCGCACAAGGACCCCAAGGAGCTTGACGTCAAGCTGGGCGGCATCATCGAAATCTACGAGAAATTCATGGGTGAGGACCCGCGGAAAATACCGATGAAAATTTTCCCGGCGGTTCACTATTCCATGGGCGGCCTGTGGGTCGATTACAACCAGATGACCAACATTCCCGGCCTGTTCGCCTGCGGGGAATGCGATTACCAGTATCACGGGGCCAACCGTCTGGGCGCCAACTCCCTGCTGTCCGCGATTTTCGGGGGCATGGTCGCAGGACCGAAAGCCATCGAATATATCCGCGGCCTGAAAAAATCCGCAGAAGATGTCGCTTCCAGCTTCTTCGACAACGAAGTATCCAGGCAGACAGCCAAATACGAATCCATTCTCGCCATGGACGGTACGGAAAATGCCTACCTGCTCCACAAGGAACTGGGTGAATGGATGACCAACAACATGACGGTTGTCCGCTTCAATGACAAATTGCAGGCGACGATCGACAAGATCAAGGAACTGAAAGAGCGCTACAAAAAAATCAACATTCATGATACGGCACGCTGGAACAATGCGGGTGTGGCATTCACGCGCCAGTTGTGGAATATGCTAGAATTGGCCGAAGCGATGACGCTGGGTGCATTGCTGCGCAATGAAAGCCGTGGCGCGCATTACAAGCCGGAATTTCCGAATCGCGACGACGAAAATTTCCTGAAAACGACGAAGGCCAAATGGACGTCGGACGGCCCGCAAATTTCCTATGAAGACGTCGATGTCTCGCTGATCAAGCCGCGGGTTCGCGACTATTCGTCGGATAAGAAGAAAGAGGGATAAAGATGGCGGAAACGGCAACGCAACAACGAACGGTCAAGTTTATCATTACGCGTCGGGATACTCCGGATTCGGCTCCCTACAAAGAGGAGTTTGAGATTCCCTACCGTCCCAACATGAACGTGATCAGCGCCCTGATGGAAATCCAGCGCAACCCGGTCAGGGCGGACGGCACGCCGACTTCCCCCGTATGCTGGGAATCGAACTGCCTGGAAGAAGTGTGCGGCGCTTGTTCCATGGTCATCAACGGCAAACCCCGCCAGGCCTGTTCGGCATTGATCGACAAGCTGGAACAACCGATCCGGCTCGAACCGATGAGCACATTCCCGGTCATTCGCGACCTGGTGATCAACCGCGAGCGGATGTTCCAGGCGCTGAAAAAAGTAAAAGCATGGATTCCGATCGATGGCACATACGATCTGGGCCCCGGTCCCAGAATGGCGGAATCCAAACGCCAGTGGGCGTACGAACTGTCCAAGTGCATGACTTGCGGTGTTTGCCTGGAGTCTTGTCCGAACGTCAATGACCGCAGCACGTTTATCGGACCGGCCGCCATATCACAAGTTCGTCTGTTCAACGCGCATCCGACGGGCGAAATGAACGCCCATGAGCGTCTGGATGCGTTGATGGAAGAAGGCGGCATCGAAGGTTGCGGCAACTCGCAAAACTGCGTGCGCTCCTGCCCGAAGGGCATTCCGTTGACGACTTCGATTGCGGCGATGAACAGGGAAACAACCAAACGACTGTTCACCAAGTGGCTGACCAGCTGATCTCAGCCAAGATGTGACGCAGGAGAAAGGGCGAGCCCCCTTGTCGATCATGACAATGGGGGCTCGCCCTTGTTTGCCCATGAGGCGGTCCATGACCGGTTACGACCGGTTCAGGCCGACTTCCAACGATTCAAAGTATTCCTCCAGCGTCAAACCGCTTGCCGTTACGGCTTCCGCGGCTTCAACGCCGATATAGCGCAAATGCCAGGGTTCATACGTATAACCGGTGATGTCTTCCTTGCCTTCAGGATAACGGATGATGAATCCGAATTCGTGCGCGTGCTCCGCCAGCCAAATGCCCTCTTTGGCCTTGCCGAGATCTGCGGTCAATTGGTATTTTACGCTTTGGCCGGAAATGTCCATCGTGAGTCCGGTCTGGTGTTCACTCTGGCCGGGAAGCGCGCTGTAGCGGTTGGCCGCTTCGATGCCGTCTTTGCGCGCATAGCTGTCGAACAGGGCCTTTTGGGTGGCGTAGGAGCGGTAGCCGGAAACACCCTTGAGCACGATGCCATCCTTGCTTGCGGCAGCGACCAGTTTTTCCAGCGCTTGTGCTGCTTCTTTGCGCATTTGCTTCTTCGGCGAGTCGCCCGAGAAGGCAAAAGGGATATCCGGGACGACCAGATCCGATGGGGCATAGTCTGCCGGCAAATTGCGCTTTTTGTTGACGATGACGTACAAGCTGGACGGGTTCGTCACGACAGCCAGATCGTTTTCCATTTTGATCGTCATGCTTGGCAAATGGTCCGCTGCCCAGGCCGGAATGGCAGGGGCTTCCCCGGATTGCACAGTACCTGTTGACGGTTTTGGAGAAGCGGTTCCGATTACATAAGATCCTGTTGTTGACGAACGGTGTGGCGTCGTTTCGGCAATGCTGGCCGATGCTGACGGCTTGGCCGCGGAAGTGGCGGGCGATTCACCCAGGCCGAGTTCGTCCCGGTAGATAAAGCCTGCAGCCACGGCCGCCGCCAGCGGCAGCAGCAGCCATCTACCCGATTTCATTTTTCCAATTCCCCCAAACTTCGAACAAAAACCGTACCTGTATCTGGTTGCAATGAAGCGACGTTGATTTCGCAGGTTACAGCCATTTTTCACCCCAGGCCTGGATGGACTCAATCATTTTCTTCATGTCACGGCCCATGTCGGTCAATTCGTATTCGATCCGTACCGGCATTTCCGGGTAAACCTTGCGAATGACGACACCCGCCGCCTCCAATTCCTTCATGCGATCGGTCAGCATTTTGTCGCTCATGTCGGGGATTTGCGCCTTGACATCCTTGAACCGTTTCGGACCTCCCATCAGCACCCGAATGATGAGACCTGTCCACCGCTTGCAGATCAGATCGGCAGCCTGTTCGAATTTCGGGCACATTTTGTCGAAATCCATGTTCGGTTCCCCCCTCTTTGTACCCAAATTACCGATAAAATCGCCATGGAAATCGTTATCTTTATTTTAACACATCCGGAACGTAAAGTAAGCAGTTACTTATAATATGTCTATAACTTTATTTAAGTTAGTTTTTGCCGGACCTTTTTCGCTCGCCCCGATCCCGCAAAAATTGTCTGCCATATTCGCCATGCGGGTGGATGGTTGCATGTTCCATCTGCAGCGTAGAGTGGGTAATCCCATATTTGGTTTGCAGCATTTCGTTGGCGGCCAGAATGATGCAGAAGGGCTGGATGTCTTCCCGGATGAACAGGTGTGCCGTCAGCGAATAATGATCGGTTGAAATGGCCCACAGATGCATTTCATGAACGTCTTCGACGCCTTCCACCTGCGCGAGATCTTTGCGGATTTCGTCCAGATCGAACTGCTCCGGCACGGCTTCCATCAGGATGCGGGTGGATTCTTTCAATATTTTGGCGCCGCCGGCAAAAATGATTCCGCCGATGATCATGGAAATGATCGGGTCAAAAAAAACATACCCAGTCAGATAGATCAGGACGGCCGCGATGATGACGCCGATGGAACTCAGCAGATCGCCGAGAAAATGCCACAAAGCGCTTTTGATGTTCAGATTGTTCTCTTCTCTGTTGCTCCGGCTCAGCACGATCGTCAGCACGAGGTTCACGATCAAGCCGATTGCAGCGATGGTCAGCATCAGCCCGAACTCGACTTCTTCCGGCTGAATCATTCGCCGTATGCCTTCGATGAAAATCCCGATCGCGATGATGCACAAGGCGAGGCCGTTCAAAAACGAAGCGATGATTTCAAACCGGAGATATCCGAAGGTATACCGGGCATTCGGCTGTCTTCGCGCCAGATAGACCGCGGCCATGCTCAGTCCCAGCGCAACGACGTCGGAAATCATATGTGCGGAATCCGACAATAGCGCCAGAGAATTGGACAAAATACCGCCGACGATCTCGACAATGGTGAAAAGCAATGTCAGCGTCAGCACGATCCACAACGTTTTGATCGATTTCGTCTGTTTCTTGCGATGCTCCAGATGGTGAAAATCGTAAGGTGCTTCCGGTTGTCGCGCCATCGTGCCCGCCTCCTCATGGTCGATGATGAGATTTATTTTATCACAAACCGATGGGTGCGGACACAAGGTGTTCAGCCGCGGATTTTGTCATGCATACGCATTTGGTCGCACATTTTGTTACACAATTGAAATCTTTATGTTACAAACTTGTTGCAATAGGGGATTACAATGTTGGACATGACCCCTTTTTCATATTACTAGAACCTGCCAATGCGGCAGGTTCCTTTTTTTGTAGGCGTGCACCCTTCTTTCGACAATTTTTCTGGACGCAAAAACAAAAGATGTAATAATATTGGTTAAAATGGAAGAGAAAAGGAGCGCTTGATTTGAAAAAGCTATGGATTGCAGCAATCATTGCTGGGTTGTTATGGGCGTCGATGCCATCGGCGGCATTGGCCAAGGACGAGCCTTCCGGCTGGGCGAAGGAAACAGTGGCGCAGGCAATCGCCAACGGACTTGTCCCGCAGCGGCTCCAGTCCAATTACCAGGCGCCGATTACGCGCGGGGAGTTTGCGGAGTTACTGGTGCAAACGGCGTTTGTTAGAATAGTAAAAGAATACAGATATTCAGGATACGAACCCTGGACTTACGAAAACTTTTTGAGCAAGGTCAAGGTTGAAAAAGAGTTCACGGATGCCCATGAGGACTATATCAAAATTGCTTATGCCCTTGGAGCGATCAATGGCCGGACAGCGACGACATTTGCGCCGAATGATTTGATTACAAGACAAGAAGCGGCAACGATGATTGCCAATTTGGTTCATATGATGTTCCCGTTTACTTACACTGACAACGAAGTGCTGGCCTACAAAGACTATGATCAAATCGCGGATTGGGCCAAGCCAGCCATATTCCTGGTACGTCACTCCGATATTATGGTCGGTGTCGGGGACAGATTTGACTACGCTGGTTTGTTCACAAGAGAACAAGCGATTGCGACGATGAACGTGATTAACGAAACCACTTATACTTATAGATTTGCGCTTAGAGGAAACGTTATAACCAATGGTCCCTTTGACGAAATTACGTATACCGTCGGGGATGATTATGTGCGCGTTCACTTTGATGAAAGTAAGGCTGCCGACAATTCAATGGAATGGACATTGGAAGCCATGTGGTGGTCCTTTAATTTGACAAATAGTCTGGACTACTTTGACATGAAAAAAGCTGCGGTCATCTATTCCCATAATTTAATGCGTACAATGATCGAAATCTTGTCCGAACCCACTTTGCGCAACGAGCCGGTGCATATCGATTACGGCTACCTAACGATGAAGACATTGGGACCGGACTATTTGCTGGAATTCAAGTTCAAAAAAGGCATTCCAGGCTATGCGAATATAGTGGCTGGTTACACGTATGGATTTCCGGAAGAAGTCCTCGTGGAACCGAAAGTGATTGGACCGTAATCACAAATGATTCGGGACGATCCCTGTGCGGGATCGTCTTTTTTCTTTTTCGACTGCGCATTTTCATGTCCTTTTAGGACATGAAATGCACGAAAAACAAACCAGAATGGCATTTCATGTCGATATGCTGGCATTTCGCGCCAACCATATTCCTGAACGCCCTTAATTTCCTTAATATACAAGGTAATGAGGAAATTGGCGGGAGGACAAGGCATGAAAGGAAAACGGTTAGTATCGCTATTGTTGCTGATAGCGTTGTGTGTTACGACGTTTCTGTCATCGATAACACCGACGGTGGAGGGGGCCGTCGTCGGGACAGGGAAATCGTTGCCAACCGGAGGCATAGCGGGCCCTGGCGGCGGTGTCAATCTTACGCCTGTATACCGGGTCGGCTTGGCCAAAGAAACGTTGAGCGGCAACAACAAGCTGGATGAAACTATGACGAACGATCTAGTAGTGGCGCGGATAAAATCGCATTTTAACAATCATTATCCCCGTATAGAACGATCGATCTTTTTTGCCTATGCGGACAACCATAGCACCAACTCCATGATAGCTTGGTATTCTGCAAGCGCCGGCCAATTGAATCCGATCATTTATGATGCAGTTTATTACCAGAAAAAGCTGCGGAAAATCGATACGTCCAATACGCGCAGCCAAAATCTTTTTTTTGACAAGCTGCTGCAAAAAGCTCCCTTCAGTACGGAAGAAGACACAATGGCAAACAAGCTGGGCAACATGCAGTGGCAAAAAGTGATTACAGAAACTTGTTCGACCAATTGTGTGGCCCAAGCGGCAGCCGTTTGGAACTTCATTTTCAAAAATCCCGAAAAAATTCATGAAAATCTGCGAATATACATTGGAGAAGATGTAATTTTAAGCACCCCACTAGACCAACACAACGCACGCCTTAAATACCTGGACCTGCTCATGACCATCTACCTGCTGATGCCTGCCGAAGAAGACCAGCAATTCGTTGCCGGCGAGATCGAACGGTACATCAACATGGTCGAATTGGATACGCGGCCGGTATTGGTGTCCATTGATACGGTTTCCCGTTTCTATGCGCCGAATTACAGCAGCAAATATTACTATATCCCCAGCATCGATTTCGTGCTGTGGGCGCACGGGGCGACGCCGAGGGCGGACTTGCGCGAAGCTGACTTCAATGCCGGCAGTGCTGCCGGCAATACGAAGAACCTGATTTCCGAATCCGCGCGAATTTCGATGGCCGAACAGCCGAGCCGCGACCGGACAACGAGCCAGTCCGGCGAAAATAATGCCTTCAAATACGGCTATAACGGCGTAACCGGCTGGTTGTTCAGCACGTCCAGCGGCGTTCCGGTCTGGGGGAGCAGGGGATCCGTGTCCAAAGGCATCATGGAAGTGCTTGATTTCAGCGGCAATGGCCAACTGTACGGTTTCATGATCGCCGGCATCCAGGCCAACAAGCCGGACATTTCGGGCATCAAGTGCAAATGCAGCCAGACCGTCGCCCTGCCAAACAAGGCAGAAGTCGAAGGCAGGCTCGAAGGCAACATCGTCGGCAAGTTTGTCGAGTTGACAATCAACATGAAGGAAAGCGACCCGAATGAACGGGAAAAATGGGACAAGCTGCTGAAAGATGCCACCGATTTGCAAATGAAGGTCCAGCTCTGGCGCAGCCAGGCCCCAGGTGTTCCGAAGTGGCTAACGGCAGGCGGGACAGAATACCTGAACACGGCTGAATTCGTCACGGTTGACCCAAAGACCATTAAAGCTTACCTGGACGGAGAGCTCTTGCATTTCCGCGACGATTTGCGCGACTATGAAATTCCCGATGAGCAAACGATAGAGTTCCGTTATAACGCATCCATCCATATTCGCGGCAAGGACAAGAAAGGGCGCGAGTTTAACATCCAGTGCAGCGCCGGTGAAAGCCAGTTCCTGTTCATTACGGGGCCCAATAAATATATCCCCGAAACGGGTGCTTACTCGTCTTCTCCGGTATTCTGGTCGGAAATCAAGCAAGGATCGCCGGGCAACGAAAAATTTGAAGCGATGGCGGGAACGCCAACAACGGAACATCTGTATTTTGCCACAGGCGGTTCCGAATTTATCGTGGATGTCGAAGTGGAATACGTCCCCGATGCGACCTCGACCCGCAAGTACCGGTCCTACTTCTCCGGTGTACCCAGCGAGTTCAAGGACGGAGACAAGGCACCCGACTATACCGTACCGGCGCCTTCCGGCGCCTCGTCATCCAGTCTGACCGTCAACGGCCATTTGGGCGGCACCGTGACGGCAACCTGGACGGGCACCATTCCGTATATCGGTTCGGTCACCTGGGGCGACCATTGGACGAACGTCGACAACCGCTGGGATGAGACGCCTTACGAGACGGCGAAAAAGCAGGCGCAAGACTGGATCAATACGTTGAATAACTTTGAAATATCCCACAAAGCGGCCAGTGACGGCATCGTGAGGAAATTCAAAAATTGGGGAGCGTCGATTACTTCCGATTCCAAAACGCTCCCGGCCGGCTGGGCGAATCCGGGTAGACCGGAGGTATGGGGGTCTTGTGGCTATCCGGCAACTCCCTGCATCGTCCAATCATATGTGCCCGCATCCGGGCAGAATGGCAAGGATGGCCAATACAGCATCACCGTGACCGCCAGATTGCCGGCAAGAATTATCGACGGGCCATCGTCCGTGTACGATTTGCCGCCGATCGAAGACACCTGGACACAAACGGTCACTTACGACTATACGAAGATTACGAAAGCAAAAGTCTGGAAAATCGATCGTTCCACAGTGAACGGCATGCGCGTGCTGACGGATGCTGATGATGAAATTACGGCCACCATCCAGCAAGGCGATCCGACCATCTTCATGAATATCGCGGACCCGTCGAAGCTGGCGACCGGAGCGAGCCGGCAAAACCGGCTGAGATATTCACTTGAGCCGGATATGCATGACGAAGTGGTATGGTATGAAGGCCCCCGCACCAACAAGGACGACGGACGGGGCGACAACGGGCTCATCAAGGGACCGGGCCAGTCTGCAAGCTGGGCGACGGGAATCATCTATACGAATAATACCTACAGTGACACTGAAAACTATCACGCGCTTCATTCGACGGACAAAGACAAGTTGACACCCGAATACAAAAGATTTCACGAACGCCGAACGGCGCTGATGGAAGTGACGGCCATTTCCGATTTCCTCATCCTGCAGACGTCCGGCGGCGACCAGGCCGTGCTGTATTTTGAAAAAACGTCGCCCAAAATCCAGGCGCAGCAGCAGGCGGACATCCCGAAAACGTCTTTCGACGAGCAGTGGACGAACAATGAATATTCGGCGGCCCAATGGGACAAGCACCATATCCATGTCGGTTCCTACAACGGGAACTATGCAACGCCAAACAGCAAATACAGCACTTACGGTACGACGAAGGTCCCGACGATTTTCGATGCGGACCGGCTTCCTGCCGGCTTCAACCGGACAGCGCGGCCGACGGCAGCGCTCCGATTGGTCAAGACAGGCATCGATATCGTGGATACCAAGCCGAACAAGGAATATGTTACCGGCAACTCTGAAGTGTTCTACAAGCTGATCGTCGACGAAGGCAAGCCGAACACGATATTCCCGACGACAATGAATGCCAAATATGGCGACAGAGGGGTTGTGTTCCAGACAACCTACTCCGACAATCACGGCAAAGTGAACAATATAGTCATTCACAACCCGGTGTCTACGGAATATGCCATGGTTGTTACGGAGGACCATTGGGTGGATCAACGTACGGCATCCACCAGTGCGGTCGGCGGCAATTTGCAGCCGATTACGTACAATTACGAACGCAGGTTGAAGGAGGGATATGTATTTACGCCTGCACCTCCCGTCTATGAAGAACAGGTCGTGCCGAACCCGAATTACGTACCGCCAGCGCCGGCCCAATCGTGGACGTTCAACTACACGGGTTCGGTCCAGAAGTTCAAGGCGCCCCGATCGGGTACGTATACGATCGAGGCATGGGGGGCGGAAGGCGGCGGTATCTCGACACCGGTCCAATATGAGTGGTACAACGAATACCACAACGTGTATATCTGGTATCCGTCCAATACAGGGCACGAATACGACCATTGCATCAACCATATTTCCAGGCCGACCGGCCGCATGATGGGCGGGACCGTCACGGGCGGTGGTCTCGGCGGGTATGCCAAAGGCCAGGTTCACCTGCATGCCGATGAAGAGTTGTACATCCATGTGGGCGGTTCCGGGGCAAACGGTATGGCTGGCGTTGCATCCGGCGGCTGGAACGGCGGCGGAAACGGCTATTACCATAGCGGCGGCGGCGGTGGTGCGTCGGATGTGCGGAGGAACGGAACGGGACTGGCGGACCGGATTCTCGTTGCCGGCGGCGGCGGGGGCTCCACGGCAACCGAAAACCATTCCCATCATGCCCGGGGCGGCAGCGGTGGCGGTTTGGTTGGCCTGAATGGACAAACGCATGGTTATTGGTCGGTCGAATTCACATCCACAGGCGGCACGCAAACGGCTGGCGGCAATGTCGGCGGAAAAATGATGTACCAATGGTACAATCCGTATCACGGTGTTTATATTTGGTATGACAGCCCGACCGGATATACCGATGCATATTGCAGTTACGATCATCCTTCCTATTATACCGGTGTCAGCCAGCTGATGAGCAATTACGGCAATCCGGGGACGCTGGGTGCGGGCGGCAACTTTACGCACACCTATCAGGGCGGCGGCGGAGGCGGTTACTATGGTGGAGCTTCCGGCGCATACCACGGCTATTCCGGCGCAGGCGGCTCGGGTTACATCGGCGGTGTCCAAGACGGAGAGATGGAAACCGGTGTCCGGTCGGGACATGGCATGGTGAAAATTTCCGCACCGGCATTTCCCGGCATCGGTTCCCCGACGATGATCGAGCGCAAGATGGTGCGTCCGGGCATCTATGAACCGCCTGAAGATGCCTATGAATATGTCTTGATTGAAAACAATCCCGCAAGAACGGTCCTGACCCCTGAAGGACCGCGGGAACCGGGCAAGTTCATCTATCTGGACCATGAATTCCGGATTTATTTTCCGAACAAAGGCAATTTCTACGGCAATGGCGCTTATGGCCTGCATTCCACCAGTCCGATCACCGGCAAGGGATTCATCAACGAAATGGATACGTCGGACTGGACGGCACGAAAACAGGTGAAATTCGATTTTTATGTCACGTACAACGGAGTCACCTATGCGCCTGGCGAGTGGATTGATCTGGTTGATGTACACCAGGATTATTACACCTTCTATTCGCCGCTTGCCAATCGGGAGGCGATCAGCGCATTGGTGGAATTCCGGGCAATCGCCAACAATGCGTTCACGGTAGACAATGACTATACGGAACGGAACAAGGAGCGCTATGAAAATCTCGCCGCAAGACACAATGGCATCAAACGCTGGAACATCGACCTGATCGGCAAAATCGGCGCGCTTGTCATCGAGGATACGGGAGATTTCCGATTCTCCAACCTGTTCAAACAGCCCGTATCACCGGAGGAATGGCTGGTGCCCAATGTCGTCCGCAAAGTCGATCCCGGCAAGCAAAACCGGATCGTGGGGGATACGAAAGATGTGCGTTTGCAGACCGCAACGGCCCCCGGTTATCTGGACACTTATGGTTTGCTCGGCCATCTGCGGCAGTCTCCGATTCCGTTGCCGCTATCGCCAAGCATCAATACGATTGCGGCGCTGCAGCGGCAGCCGATGCGGATCGGGTATTCGGTATTCTCGGATATCCAGACGATCGGCAACTATTATCACAGACTACAAATTATTCCGTATTACTACATGCTGGATCTGAACAAACCGTCCGGATCATCCGGGGGCCATGCGCCATTTGAACCTGTGGATATCTATATGAACGTGAACGGCGAATGGCGGGCCATCAACAAATTTGGCGTGGCACAACCCGGCTGGGACCCGTCTGCGGCAGGCATTTACGATCACATCTACACGATGGATTGGGAAGCGGAGCAGGCGCGGCGCAACGTTTCGGCAGCGGAGATGGCCAATACGAATGCGGTAGCCGATGCCACCAAGACGGAAGATGCAAACGGAAATGAAGTGAGCATCGACAAGCCATACGGGAAATTCCATGCCTACGGCACGGCGCAATTGATGCATTTGACGGGCCGGAACCGGACGTTTATCGGAACGGAGTACACCAATGGCGTCAACCGCAACCCCGGATCGGCCATTCCGGAAATTATGTTTGGCATGCAGGCACAGCGGTGGCATTTCACCTTCGGTCTTCCGTCATCGGCCGTGGCTGTCCGGGCGGGACAGCAGCCAACCGCTGACAACATCCGGGATTTGCGGAACAACAAGACCGTATTGCTTGTCGCGCTGGACATCAAATCGATTGGCGATACGTATGTGCTGCAATACGACAAACCGAACGGCACGGTGGAAATCGCAGGAGAGACGTATCATCTCTCGGCCATTCCCTACCCGGTCGTGGCGGTATATTCGGCAGAAAAAACATCGGGCGACGATTTGTCCGTGACGGGCACGCATTAGGAGGGAGCGAACCATGAAGTTGCGCTGGATGAAGTGGATGGTTTGTACGGCTGCCGTATTTATGTTGTCAGGCGGAACGGCAACGCATGCGGCCGAAGCCGTGCAGGACGAACCGTCTGCCTGGGCGCGCGCATCCGTGAACGAGGCCATTGCGCTTGGTCTCGTTCCGGAGCGGCTCCAATCCGGTTACCAGCAGCCGATTACGCGCGAGGAATTTGCCGAACTGATCGTGCAGACGGTGTTTGCCAAGCTGAAGCGGGACGCGGAAGCTGCGGGCGCTGCGGTGTATTGGACGCCGCAGCGTGTGCTTGACAAGGTGGATCTGGATATCGAATTCCGGGACGCCAAACAGACCCATGTCAAACTGGCCTATATCCTGGGCAGCGTCAACGGCATATCCGAGACCGAATTTGCGCCGGATCGGCACATTACCCGGCAGGAAGCGGCGACGATGCTGATCAATACGTCTCATCTGGTGAACGGATTGCGATACCGTTCTCCCGAAGCGCTCGGCTACGCCGATTTTCAGCAGATCGCCGATTGGGCCAAGCCTGCCGTCCAGGCTGCTGCGGAACTCGGTTACATGCTGGGGGTTGGCGGTAAGTTCGACTATGCCGGCAAATATACGAGGGAACAGTCGATCGCGACGATGCTCCGGTTGTACAACACGCGTTATGTGTTTGCGCTGCGCGGCAACATCCGTGCCAATGCGGCCTATGAAGAGTTGAGGTACAACGTCGGCGCCCGTTATGTCAGTGTTTCCTATCACGATAAAGGGGCGGAATCCGTCCTGCACGCCACAATGTACGAACGCTGGCACCAGCATCCGGTGACGACGGAACGAAAAGACCAGTTCCGGATGGAACGCGCCATCGCGATCTTCGCGTTTGCGGACACGCTCAGACCCAATGATTACACGGGCATACTCGAACCGACCATCGAGGGACGCACGTCCAAATGGGATTATGGCTGGATGCAAGTGACGACTTTCGACAACCGCAGGGTATTGAAGTTTGAATTCAAAACGATTGGCGGTTACGTATCCGATTCGTCGGGTTACATGTATGGCTATCCGCAAGTTCCGGTCTCGGTCGAACAGATCGAAGCGGTCTAGCGATCCAAACAGTCAAACCAAACCGGGCGCGCCAATCGGGCCAAGTCGGGTCAGGCGCTCAATCACTCCAAGCCAGGGGCTCCGATCGAAGCGGTCCGGTGCCTGCAAGCTTACAGCGCAACGGCCACTTTCTGCTTCTGCCGGTAGAACACCCACCGCTTGAAGCCGATTTCCCGCAGGCGGTCGCGCACGCGCTCCCAATCTTCCCCGACGCGTGCCGGAACATGGGCGTCCGAGCCGAAGGTGACGTCTGCGCCAAAATGCAGGGCCCGCTCCAGCAGTTCATCGGATGGATACCAGCCGCCGCACCATTTGGTGCTGCCGCTCGTATTGACTTCCAGCGCAATATCGAGTTCGGCGACCGCCTGCAGGACGGCGTCGATTTCCGCTTCGGCTCCCCGGATGTCCGAAAAGGCAGGATAGTAACCTTTCATGGCGTCGATATGGCCGAGAACCTGAAACGCGCCGGTGCGGGCAGACGCCAAAATCTGCCGATAGTATTCCTGCTTGTCAGCCAGCTTGCCCTGCGCGTCAAGCTTGTTCCACCGGTTGCGGTTAAAGATGCTGATGCCGCGGATCTGGTGGACGGAGCCGATGATGTAATCAAACGGATATTTTTCGTAGACAGCGCGATATTGGTCAAACACGTCCGGAAAAAAGTCGGATTCGACGCCGAGCAGCACTTCGATGCGCCCTTCGTACTTGCGTTTCAGTTGCAGCACTTCTTCCACGTAACGCGCAAATTCGCTTTTTGCCATGGCGATGCCCGGCTGGGCGCAATCCGCTTTTTCGGCAAAGTAGGGAGAATGGTCGCTAATCCCGATTGCAGTCAACCCGGCATCGATGGCAGAACGGATGTAGTCCTCAATGGTTCCCGTGGCATGGCCGCATCGTTCATGATGGGTGTGCAGGTCAAATTTCATGGGTAAGCTCCTTTCGCTGCCTAGTCATTCGCCACCGACAAATTGTCCTTCGGGCATTCCTTTCAAATCGCTCAGAAATTGGCGCATGGCGCTGTTGACGTAGCGGCCCGATTTCGTCATGACGCCGACCGGGTGCGCCTGTTCCAGTTCGCTGACCGGGATCATTTTTAATGTTCCTCGTTTCAGCTCTCCGGCAACCGACATTTTGGAGACGATCGCGGCTCCCAGATTGAGTTCGGCCATCCGCTTCACTTCTTCGCTGCTGTTCAGTTCCATCACGATGTTGGGCTGGATCTGGTGATCCCGGAAAATTTGATCCACGAAGCGGCGGCCTACCGTATCAGGCGACAGCAGGATGAGCGGTACGTCCTTCAGCATTTCGACGGTGACCTTGCCCCTGGAGGCAAGCGGATGCTCGGGAGCCGTCACCAGTTCGAACGTATCGTAGTAAAGCACGGAAGTTTCTACCTGGGGATTGGTTTCCGTCAGGTAGCCGATGCCGATATCGACGGTGCCGTTTTCCACGCTGGCCAGCACTTGCAGGGACGACATGGATTGGATGGACGTTTTGATCAGCGGATATTGATTCTGGAAATAGGACAGAACGCGCGGCAAAATTTGGATGGCAATCGATGTTGTCGTGCCAAGCACGAAGTGGCCCTGTGGCACCTGGTCCAGATCCGACAGTTTCAACTTCAGCTCTTCTACGATGCCCAAAATCCGTTCCGCATGTTCAAGAAATACCTGTCCCCGGTCGGTCAGCGTCACAGGTTGGCTGCGATTGACCAGCACGGTCTTGAATTCGTCTTCCAGGCTTTTGATTTGTGCGGAAACGGCCGGCTGCGTCAGGTTCAACAATTCGCCAGCCTTGCGAAAACTGAGCGTTCGGGAAATCGTGAGCAGTGTTTCCAGTTGATTGATATTCACACGAATCCGCCTCCCGAATGTTTTTGTTTATCGCGTTGCATCCGGACATAAAATTGTTTTGTCACTATTATAGGGGAAATGGGCGGTTACCGCAAAAAAAAATGTTTTTTGCCCATGTGAACATCCGGTGACAGGAATCTTCGCCATGTTGTCGAATTACTCTCCATCACACCAGCCTGTTCTGGGCAGAAGGGATGAATTTCATGCGGGATGATCGCAAATCGGTAAGGTCCTGGGTCATGTACGACTGGGCCAATTCGGCATTTGCCACAACGGTTATGGCGGCAGTCATGCCGATTTACTACCAGCAGGCCATCGGCGGCACGGATGCCGACTGGGCGATGACGCAAACGGTTTCTGCGATCGTGATCGCATGTCTGGCGCCGCTTTTGGGAGCCATGGCAGACGATTCGGGAAACAAGAAGGCGTATCTGTTCTTTTTCATGCTGATCGGATCGGCTGCAAGCATTGCCCTGGTCGTGCCGGGCCATGGAGAGGTGCTGCTTGCATCCGTCATCGTCATCATCGGCATGATCGGCTTTGGCGGCGGGAACAGTTTTTACGATGCCTTGCTCAATGATGTCGCTTCACCGGAAAACCGGGAAAAAGTCAGTGCGCGCGGCTATGCGATGGGGTATCTGGGCGGCGGGATCTTGCTGGCGGTCAACCTCTTGGTCATTTTGAAGCCGGCAATGTTCGGGCTGGACGACGGACCTGTTGCGTCACAAGTTGCTTTCGTTTCGGTTGGCATCTGGTGGCTGGTGTTTTCGGTGCCGCTGTTTCGCAACGTGAAGGAAGCGCAAGCATCCGGCCGGGACAAGCTGATCGGGCGTTTCCATGCGGGGGTGCGCCGTTTGGCCGAAACGTTCCGGGACATCCGGCATTACCCCGAATTATGGAAATTCATGCTGGCCTATTGGTTTTTTTTCGACGGCGTCAACACCGTGATCGTCATGGCCGCCAGTTATGGCACGACGATCGGAATTGAAAGCACACACCTGATTACGGCGTTACTCATCACGCAATTTGTCGGTTTTCCCGCATCGTATGCGTTTGGGTCGCTGGCGGTGAAACTGGGCAGCAAACGCATGCTGTTTGCTTCGATGGCCCTGTATGTCCTGATTGTCGTGTTGGGCTTTTTCATGCAAAATGCGCTGCATTTTTACCTGCTTGCCACGCTTGTCGGGCTGGTGCAGGGCGGTTCGCAGGCGACGGCGCGCGCCATATACAGCCGTCTGATTCCGTCTGGCCGCACGGCTGAATTCAACGGCTTTTTGACGAGTACAAGCCGCTTTTTCTCCTTCCTGGGGCCGCTTGTATTCGCGCTGGTCAAAATTTTTTCCGATTCGAGCCGGTATGCTATTTTGGCCGTTGCGTTTTTCTTTGTCGTCTCCATGATTCTTCTGTCCCTGGTCAATACGGTCAAAGGAGAGCGCGAGGCGCTCCGGCAGGTGGGCGCCTGATCCGTCCGTCCGGGCGGATGGCGCCAGATCGGTCCAGTCCGGATGGTGCCTAACGGGTCAGGCCGGATAGCCCTGAACGGAATGTTGCCTGTTCGGGCCGTTCCATGCGGGGCACCCCGAACAGGCGGGGTTGACCGGATCAGGCGGGGATAACCGGTTCGGCATACATGATCCGGGCTTCGCCGCAGGCGAGGCCGGTTTCATAGGAGATGTCGCCGAGCTTGGCCGCAAAGGTCGCGCGCAGCTTGTCAGCTTCTTCGTCGTCTTCGGCCAGCAGCCAGTCCAGGGCGGTACCGGCCGTATCCAGTGCGTCCGCGAGCGCATTGTCCCACAGATCGTCTGCGCTCAACGCGTGGTATACGGTGCGGTCTGTCGGGTCCACCCAACGCTCGCGCTGGTCGTTCATGACATCCCATTCGGGCAGCCTCAGCGGAGGGGAGAAGGGCGCCAGACGGCCCAGCAGCAGCTTGCCCTTCCAGCCCCGCGGATCGAAAAACAGCCGGTGAGCCCGGATCATGTCCGCAACGGCGGCATCCAGGTGAGCTGGCGCGAATTGCCGGGCCAGAACCGGATAATGCTGGCTTACAAGATCATGGAAATCCGCAGCAAACTGCCCGGGCAGGCAACTGCCTGTATCGATTTCGGGCGCGACGGGAACTTCGCAGGTGCGAATGCCGGCCCTGCGCCACATCACGCATGCGTCCATCGCTGTCTCAAACCGCTGGTGATGCCATTTTTTGAACCCGGATCTGCTGAAGACGAACGGGTGCATGTGCCGGTCCAGCAAATGGTGCATCAGAAAGCCGTACGCATAGGCCGCGACGGGATCGTTCAGTTCCCGGTTGCGTACATGCGCCAGCAAAGACAGCAGGAATGGGCCGCATTTGGTGTTGTGCATTTGGCTGCCCAGCAAGTTCAGGGCCGATTGGGACTGCCAGGGAAGAAAATGGTGATAGAACAAAAAATCCGGACCCTGGCAACCTAGCTGGAAAGCGGTTTTCCAGGCCGCATCATCCAGCAGATGAAGCAAGTTCTGGTGTGACAGCGTCTCACGTCCGAATTGGATGTGGGCCCAAATATTTGGCATGAAGGATCAGCCTCTCCCCGGTTGGCTATAGGTGCCATTATAGCAGTTTTGCCTGCGGATTTCCCGCAATCGGCATCAGCGGGCAAGGCGAATGTATCCGGAAGCACACGGGGTGATCGCCGTCGCGTGCCGTTGCACCACGCGCGGCGGGTTGCATGGGGGACCGGAAGCGGGGGGCCGCTGAAAAGGCGGGACTTTTATCGCAATGAAGATTACGTCCGCAGTCCCATGTTTTTGTCGAAATGTGTGTACGAAGTTGCAGGATTCCATTATAATAGAGGTAAACGATATACGTAAACGCTTACGGCTCTTACGGCGTGCAGTCGAAATTGCTGTTGAGTCTTCGCGATGGAGGGAGAAACGAAACTGCATGAAGGCCGAATACATCAATCCGTTTCTGGAATCCGCCCGGATTGTCATTGAACAGATGATCCAAATCCGTCCGAGCACGGGTCAATTAACTTTAAAAGATATCAAATTTGTCGATCATCATGTCTGGATCCAAATCGGCATGACCGGGCATGTGAATGGAGACATCATCTTCGGACTGAGCGAGTCTGTCGCAATGAAAATCATTTCCGCCATGATGGGCGGGTTTACCATTACTGAAATCGACGAAATGGGCAAAAGCGCCATTTCCGAGCTGGGCAACATGATCAGCGGCAACGCCAGCACCATGCTGTACAACCAGGGTGTTCATGTGGACATTACACCTCCGCGTGTCGTGGAAGTCAGCAATTTTGAAGCCCGGAAAGCGCTCGCGATTCCGCTTATCATGGAAGGCATCGGTGAAATGGAAATTCAGGTTCTGATCGCGTAAAATGGAAGATAAGGCAATGACGCCCCTGCGGGGGTTTTTTTGTTTACAGGGGAGGAAATGGCGTGAAGCATGCGTTGCGCGGACAAGTCGTATTCATCACGGGCGCATCCAGCGGCATCGGGGCGCTGACGGCGCTTCGGCTGGCGGAGAAGGGGGCCATCCCGGTCATGACGGCGCGTTCGGTGGACAAGCTTGCGGCGTTGTCTGCCAAAATGCCCGGCGAACATGCCATTTATCCGCTGGACGTCACCAATGAGGCGGAAGTCGGTGAGGTTGCGGCCCAAATCCATGCGCGGTATGGCCGGCTGGACATTTTGCTGAACAACGCGGGATATGGCGCGTTCAAACCGTTTGGGGACACCCGTTTGTCCGAATTTCAGGCGATGATGGATGTCAACTTTTTCGGGATTGTACGTTGCACGCAGGCGGTGCTGCCGTACATGATTCGCGCTGGAGGCGGGCAGATCGTCAACGTCGCTTCGATCGCAGGCAAAATCGGCACCGCCAAATCAAGCGCCTATACGGCGACAAAACATGCCGTGATCGGATTGACAGAAGCTTTGCGGATGGAGTACCGGCACACCGGGATCGTATTTTCCGCGGTCAATCCCGGTCCCGTGGATACGCCTTTTTTTGAACGTGCGGACCCGGATGGCCATTACCTGCGCAATCTCGGTTCGTTTATCATGCCCCCGGAAAAAGTGGCGAAAGCGATCATCCGGGTGATGGAGCGACGTCTGCCGGAACTGGATTTGCCCTGGGCGGCTGCGGCAGGCGTTCGCATCCGCAGGCTGTTTCCCCGGATGACGGAGAGCATTGCTGCGCGATTATTGAACAAAAAATGACAGGAGCGAAGCCGATATGTCGTCATTTGAACAACTTTCCTTCGAAGGGCTCGGCCTTGGGCCGGTATTGGCGGCCCGGTTGGCGGAAGCCGGCGTGGTGCAGCCCGCACCGGTCCAGTCGCAAGCCATTCCCGTGCTGCTGGCAGGCAGGGACGGCGTCATCGTATCGCCGACCGGGACCGGTAAGACGCTGGCCTATCTGCTCCCGGTGCTGCAACGGCTCGATGCTGCACGCCGGGAAACGCAAGCGATTATACTGGCGCCAACGCAGGAGCTGGCGATGCAAATCGTGCGCGAGGCCGAGCGATACGGTGCGGCGCTGGGGGTGCGTTCAGCGGCGCTGATCGGCGGCGCTTCGCTTGCGCGCCAGTTGGAGCGCATGAAGTCGAAACCTGCACTCGTTGTCGGGACACCCGGTCGCGTGCGTGAAGTGGCGGCAAGGGGGAAGCTGCGTCTAACGGCTGTCCATTTCGTCGTTGTCGACGAAACGGATCGGCTGTTTTCGCTTGGCGGACGTGAGGATGCTGAATGGATTCTCCAAAGATGCGCACGGGACAGGCAGACGGTGTTTGTGTCCGCGACCCGTTCGGAGACGATGCGGCAGGCGGAGAAGAAATGGCTGAAGCAGCCCTGGGTTGGCGACGCCGGCGCGGAAGCCGCTTCGGATGCGGATCGAGCGGGTGCAAGCGGCGGCGGTTTGCCGGATACGATCGAACACTGGTATATGGTTTGCGACAAACGTGACAAGATTGATCTGGTGCGGCGTCTGCTCCTGCATGTCCGCTTGAAGCCGGCGCTGCTGTTTTTGAACGATATCGAGAAAATCGGCGAACTGCAGGCCAAATTGGCATATGAGGGCATTGCTGTCGAGACGCTGTATGGCGACATTTCGGGCCGGGAACGGGGACAAGCGCTGCAACGGTTCCGCAGCGGCCGTATTTCCGTCCTGATCGCGACCGACGTGGCCGCCCGCGGGCTTGACGTGCCGGGTTTGCCGCTCGTCATCCAGTTTGATCCGGCGCTCGATGCGGATCATTATGTCCATCGGGCGGGGCGGACGGGCCGCATGGGCAACAAGGGCGTTTCGGTGACGATCGTGACGGCGCAAGAGCGGTTCATCATCGACAAGCTAGCTTCCAGACTGGGCATCGCGATGCATCAGAAGACATTGTACGGAGGCAGGGTCGTATCCCCCGAGGAAGCAGGCTCCCGGCGCATCAGGAGACTGGAGATGCTGAATGCGCAGATTCGTTCGGGCCTTCGGCCGGGCAATTCGCCGAAGGCAGGTGCGGTTGCGGATCGGCGGGGCGCTGTCAAGCCAGGATCGGATCAGCCGGGTTCCGTTGGGCCAGGTTTGATGCAGTCAGGTTCGGTCCAGTCATCCGCTGCCAAGTCCAGTCCTGCCGGTGTCCCGCAGGCGGCTTCCAAGCGCGGCAATAGTGCGGCCAAAACGGGCCGCAAACGGGAACGGGAACGCGATCGCAAAAACAAGGGCGCTCCCCGGTGGCTCAAACAAAAACGGGAAACAGGACCTGCGACCGATTGAGGAAATGCTGCGAACCGGGACGGGACAGCGGGTTGGCCGCTGGGCCGCAAGCCTCAATTTGCGAATGGGTCCCGCCGAAAATGGGATTCGCTCCCGAATGTTTTGATCGAACGGTTCATACCGTAGATTGCAAAACAAAGGAGCGGATCGAATGAGCAGCTTTGGAATCGGGTGGAAGAAAACCTTAGTCGCCACATTGGCGATCGCCATGCTGGTCGGCAGCGCCACAGCCGCGATTGCAGCGGCCAAACCGGGTCATGGTGGCGGCAATCACGTCCGTCACAATCTTTCGTTCAAGGATCTCGACGAGAAGCAATGGAAATGGGCCTATGCGCACATCATCCGGCTGGCATCCAAGGGTGTATTCAAAGGCTATGATGACGGCAGTTTCAAACCCCAGAACAACATCTCCCGGATTGAGACGCTGGTGGCGGCCATCCGTCTGCTGGGGCTGGAAGCGGAAGCGCAGAAGCCGGAAAACATGAATGCGAAACTGAACTTCAAAGATTTCGACCAGTTGAAGAAAAAATATCCCCAGGCGGTCGGCTATGTGGCAGTCGCATTGAAACAGGACCTGTTCAACGAGAATGACGACAAAATCCAACCCGAGAAGCCGGCCACCCGATTGTGGGCCGCCGTGCTGCTCGTCAAGGGTTTGAAACTGGAGTCGGAAGCCAGGGCATTGATGCATGCCGATTTGCCGTTCAAGGACAAGCAGGAGATTCCGGCAGGATCGGTCGGCTATGTGGCAGTTGCGCTGTCCAAAGGCATCATTTCGGGATACACCGACCAAACGTTCCAGCCGAACAAACCGGTGACGCGCGCCGAACTTGCGGCAATTCTGGACCGGCTTGGCGTTCAATTGCCCGATCAGGGTCATGCTGACGGCCAGGCGATCGTCGGTATCGTAACGGCAAACACAAACGGCAGCATTTCGGTGAACAAAGCAGATGGCACGACGATCAGCATTCCGCTCGCCGCAGATGTGTTCATTTTCCGTGACAATGTCAAAGTGCAGCCTTCTTCGATCCAGATAGGCGATCAAGTGCTTGTGCGGACTTACGAAGGCAAAGCGGTCTTCATCGATGTCACCCGAAGCGCACCGCAGGCGGTTGTGTTTGTGGATTCGGGCAGGGTGGGCGTCATCACGTTCCATTCCGACGGCAAACTGGCGACCATTTCACTCAATCGCAGCATTAACGGTTCGAATTCCTCGGTTACGTACAATGTGGACGCCAACGTGAAAATCACCGGTCAAAATGTTGCGCTTTCCGCAAATGCCATTGTCGTCGTCAGGGGCGACAACCATGTCGTCAAAGAAATTGAAATCATCGGGTAACCTGCATTTGGCAGGTAGAATGGGCAGGATCTGAACAAGCGTTCCCGGCTGACGGGAGCGCTTGTTTTGTCGTTCGCATGTGTTTTGTGGTCCGCTTCCCGCTCGCGTTATAATGGAGAGGTTAACGAGAGGAGAGTTGTGCCTTGGATCATCGAGAGCAGGCTGCTCCTGTGCTTCAGGTTTCCGATTTGGTGGGCGGATACAGTGCCCAAAAACCGGTGCTCCACGGCATTTCGCTGGAAGTGCGGGCCGGGGAGATCGTTGGATTGATCGGACTGAACGGCGCAGGCAAAAGTACGGCCATTCGTCATATTTTGGGTCTGATGACTCCACGATCGGGTGAAATCAAAATAGCCGGTGTTACACTGGCACAAGATGTGGAACGCTATCGGCAATCAAGCGCCTACGTGCCCGAGCAGCCGGTGTTGTTCCCGCATTTGACAGTACGGGAGCATTTGCGGTTCATGGCGACTGCATACGGAATCGGCCGGGAGGAAGCAAATCGGCGTGCGGACACGCTGGCGAAGATGTTCCGGATGACCGAGGCGCTTGATGCGATGCCCGATACGTTGTCCAAGGGGATGAAACAAAAAACGATGCTGATGTGCGCGCTTTTGGTGCGTCCACCGCTGTTGATTATCGACGAGCCGCTGCTGGGACTGGACCCGTTGGCCATTCGCGGCTTGCTGGACACGCTGGATGAAGTCCGGCGCGGAGGCAGTGCCATCCTGGTCAGCTCGCATATTTTGTCAGCGCTTGAACGCAGCGCAGACCGGCTCGTTGTATTGCACCGGGGGCGCGTCATTGCCCAAGGCTCGCCGCAAGAAGTCAAGCGGCAGGCTGGCTGCACACAACCGGCACATACCCTGGATGATGCATTTGAGGCACTGGTGATGCACGCGGAGCCGGATGGGGAAAGGGGCGCATCGTTTCGTGGTTGATCCGAAAGGTGGTCAGAACCCCGGCGCATCCGGCAATACTCTCCCCTTTGCCGATGCGCAAAAGCTGCAACTGACAGCGCTGAGACGGCGGAGAGCCGCGGCTTTTCGCGCCGAAGTGGTGCCTTATTTTCGCTATGTGCTGCAAAGCGGATTCGGACTATTGGTGGCTGTCATTTTCTTTGCGGCGCTGATCGGGTATTCCAATTTGCTGCAAGACATGCCACACGACTTTCCGGCAGACCTGGCGGGCGTTGCGGCAATCGCCTGCGCGGCACTGTGGACTCCGTTGCGGACCTATGTGCAGCCTGCGGATACCGTATTTTTGCTATCGCTGGAAACGCAGGTGGAACGCTTTTACATACGTCAGGCATTGAACAGGGCCGCATTCCGCAATGCTTTTCTGACGCTGATGGTCTATGTCGTGTTTGTGCCCGTTTATATGCGGGCGCCGGTTACATTGGAAGCGGCCCATTCGCGGCCATTGTGGCTGGTGGGGTTGTTGCTGGTTGCGGTTGCGGTTTGGAACGTCAGCGGAAACTGGCATGAACGGCGTTTGTCGGGAGCCCGGCGTTACTTGTCCAAAGTCGTCAGGGCGGCCATTACCTTATCGGCGGTCTGGGTGCTGCTAAACAACGCATTTTGGCCGGCGGCAGCATGGGTTACGGGATTGTTGTTGCTTGTCCGCATCGGATGGCATTACGCCCGCAATACCGGATTTCCCTGGGAGTTGCTGATGAAGGAAGAGGCCGTTGCTAACCGGCGGTGGCAACGGTTTCTCGGCTGGTTCGTGGACGTTCCGTCAGCGGAGGCCAAATCCGTACGCAGGCGCTGGGCATCATGGATCGGGGATCGATTGCCCTGGTCGAAAACGCATGCCTGGCATTACTGGTACGTCAAAGCCTTCATCCGGGGGGAAACGTTCGGCCCCTGGATGCGCTGGCATCTGGTGATAGCGTTTATCATGCTGGTCGTCGATCATCGTGTGGCGGACGGCATCATCTATTTGACCGGTTTGTTTGTCGGCGGCATGCAACTCACTGAACTGGCCCGCCTGCGCATGGGACCGTCTGTCCATGTGTTGCCGCTTGGGCAGGACGACTGCCAGATGGCCGCCATGTCGGTTGCAAGGTCGGCTGGCGTATTGGGGGCAGCCTTGCTGTGGCTGGTGGGCGCCTTGCCGAATGGTACGGGAGTCGCCTTGTCGTGGCAGGCATTGGGGCTGCTGTTGGCGGGCATGATGTGGAGCGGCTGGCTGGCCCCGCGGCGTTTGGGCAAATCTTTTGCGACGGATGAGGATTGAAGAGGCAGCGGGGATGTTGCAAGTCCCCATTGCAGTGCCGTGCCAGGACGTATGCACGTGTTTTGGTAGGAGAAGCGATGTGCTGCAAGAGCAAAAAATGTTGCTACAGCGACGCGTGAGGCGGCTAAACGCCGCCAAACGGAAAAAACAGCGACGCGGGAGCGGCACTCCCGAATCGCTGTTTTGCGTTATTTCCCGGATTTTACATCAAGCACAGCCTTGTAAATCCGGTCGAACAAATCTTCCAGCTGGTGTTCCTCAATGCAGGAGAAGGCGACGCGCAAATCCGTCTGTCCCAGCGCGATTGTGCCAACACCGTATTCGGACAGCAGCCGCTGGCGAACCGATTCTGCATCGACATCCAGTTTCAAACACATGAAATATCCCGAATTGAACGGATAATATTGCAATTCGTTTCCGTATTTGCCGCTGTCCAGCAGTTGTTTGACCCGGTTAGCGCGGCCTTTCATGATCGCATATTTCTCTTCCTTCTGCCGGGCAAATTCCGGCGATTGCAACGCCTTCAGCACAAAGGTTTGCGATGGGTGCGAGCCGCTGGAAATGGTTGCGCGGATGATGCCCATCGTTTTTTGCTCCAGCGCCGCCAGGCACGCTTCGGATGTTCCGCCGTAGGTGATGAAGCCGACGCGGAACCCCCACACGTATTCTTCTTTGGTCGCGCCGTCGACCTTGATCGGCATGACGCGTTCATGCAAACCGCACAGTTGTCCAAACAGCGATTCGTGCAGCGAATCTTCGAAGAACAGGGCGAAATAGGCGTCATCCGTTACGGCGACGACATTGATGCCGGCTTCCGCGGCATCCCGGATGGCGGCTACGATGGCGCGTCCTTCCTCTTCGCCGGGCGTGTAGCCGGTCGGGTTGTTCGGAAAATTGAGCAGCACGATCGCCTTGCCGCGTTCCCGTTGTGCAAACAGGGCATCGCGCAACCCGGCAGCGTTGAATTTGTTGTTTTCATCGTACAAGGGGTATTGAACCATGACGGCTCCCCGGCGGATACCGAAAGTGAGCTCGTAGTTTTCCCAGTTTTTGTCAGGTAAAATGACGGCATCTCCTGCATTGGCGAACAGGTCGGCAACGATGCTGAGGCCGTGGCTGAGCGCGTTGGTAACGATGGGCAGGCTGAATGTGCGTCCCGCCATCGACGGGTTTTCTTTCAGCATTTTTTCCCGCCAGACGCTGCGAAGTTCCGGTTTGCCCGCTGGCGGCGCATATTCGTAAAGGTCTTTGGGCGCATAGGCGGACAGTGTATCCTGAATGACGGCCAGATGCATGGGTTGGCCGTTTTCAAGGGCGATGCCGATTGTGGCGTTGTAGACGTTTGCCTTTTGCTTCGCTTCGGCGGATTGGCTCAAAATGCCGACTTTCGGAAAATAAATCGATTTGCCAAGATCGGACAGCATCTCATAGACATGCGGTTGCGAATTGGCAATCGTATCATTCAATTGCCGGGCAAGAGGATTCATGGCGGTCATCCTTCCAATGGGTCATTCATTTCCTGAATAAAGTCAATAAACAATTATACACGAATTGACATGGAACGTCATCTATTTACAATTGGCCTGAAACGCCCCGGAATGGGACGGTTTGCGCCAGCAAACAGGGACAAAAACGCGCCCGCACCGGATGAATCCGCGATAACCGCAAAGGACGGGCCATAATCGGCAACAACAAATGGGCAGAAAACGGAATAATGCGTTACAATAGAGGTATACCATAATTCTGCAGGTTTAGGAGGATTCGACGATGCTGAATGCGTCTCCGTCTTCATTTGTCCTGTTGCCCGCATTCGCCAAAATCGTCTGTGAACCAAACTGGAAATGGCAAAAGCGCGAGCGCGCAATGTCCAACTATGATTTATTCTATGTTTGGAGCGGAGAAGGGGAAGTCATTCTGCACGACAAACCCTATGCGGTGGGAAAAGGAAGCTGCTTCCTGTTCCGGCCGGGCGATCATCCGACGGCGACGCACAATCCGCAAAAACCGCTCGTGTTGACGTATATTCATTTTGACGTATCGGAACCGGTGACCGAGGTGCCGGCACCCTATCGCGTGCTGGATGATTCGATTGATTTTGAAGCCATGCTGGCACGGTATGTCCGGTTGTTTTTGGTTGAGACGTTTGCAGCGGAAGAAGAGGCCCGGCTCATCCTGAAACAATTGATGATCCATTTGCTTCGCCATGACCGGGTCGTGCCCGTGGAACGCAAGGCCAGCAACCAGCTCACGGAGAGCATTCACGAAGTGGCCAACTATATCCGCCAGCATCCCGGCAAAGCGCACCGGGTGGATGATCTGGCTGCAAGGGCCGGGTTGTCTCCCCGTTATTTCTCCATCAAATTCAAGGAAATGATCGGCATGTCCGTCCAGACGTATCTGATCCGCACACGCATCGAACGCGCACAGCACCTGCTGACGCATGCGGGGATGAATGTGACGGAAGTGGCGGATGCGCTCGGTTATCGGGATATTTTCTTCTTCAGCCGGCAATTCAAGCAATATACCGGAAAAAGTCCTTCGGAAATCCGCTAAGCAGGGTTTGAGCGCATAATGAAGTCCATAGACGTACGAAACCGCATCATTGGCGATTCGTCAAACTGGCGAGTCGCGTCCCCATTTTGACGGTGTCCCCGGCGTTGATATCGCTGCGCGGCACCGTCGTTCCGTTTTCCGCCAGCAATACGACGGTTGACCCGAATTCGAAATAGGCCAACTCTTCGCCACGCGTCAGCTTTTTGGGAATGGGTTCGACATAGCGAATGCTGCTGACGTTCAATGCGCCGACCTTGATGACGGCCAATTCGCCCATTTCGTGGCGGATATAGGTGATGAGTCGCTCATTTCGCGACAGCACGCGTTTCATGAAGGTCAGGCCAAACTCATTTACCGGATACACGCGGCCGGGCACATGCTCCGTTTCCATCACATCGCCGTCGCAAGGGGCATGAATGCGGTGGTAGTCGGTCGGGCTCAAATACAGCACCCAGAAATAACCGTTGCGGTATTGGGGCAGCCTTGGCGATCCGTTCAACAGTTCCTCCAGGGTATAGTTCTGCCCTTTGATTTGCATCAGCATCCCGTCGCGAATCGGACCGCAGGCGGTAATGCGGGCATCGACCGGACTGATTAGCGCATGTTCGGACATGTCAATCGGGCGGCTGCCCGGCTTCAGGCGACGGGTAAAAAATTCGTTCAGCGATTTATATTGATCGGGGTGTTTTTCTGCTTCCTCCAGCGGAATGCGATATACTTCGGCAAATTTCCTGATGAGTCGGCGACTGAACGCCGATTTGGCGAAGGCGCCGGTGATCCGGCTAACCCATTTTCGGGATGAGAGTTCAGTCAACGCCCGCAAGAAGCGGCGTTCCATAAGCGAAACACCCCTTACCATGAAGTGCATTATCATCCAGGTTAGTGTGACACATTGCGGTGCAAAGTGCAACAGACCCGGCGTCCGCATCGAAGTTTCATACGAAGAAGACGCGATGGGCGTGACGTGCCCAATGGGTGCATGCATAGTATGTACCGGACCGATTGCGGGGAAGGGGAGGAACATGCGCAAAAACCGTTCGAACAAACCCGTCCGGAAAACGTTCCAGAAGCGGTTGCCCAACCTTTTTGGAGCATCCTGTTTTAGCGGATTATCCGGTGTGTCCGGCAGGCTTGGCCCTGGCGGGTCGTCCGTTTGGGGATTTTCGCGGAAGCCGGTTGTCCATGATCGAAGAAACCGGCTCCCATCAGCAGATGCCCACCAAGGCGGGAAGCCATCCTGGACGCCACAACCGGATGCAACACCGTCCGGAACCAGCCCAGGCCTGCCAAATGCGAACCTGGTGGGAGCTACCACGCCGGAGACGGACAGGATGCGGGCGTGGACCGGTTTTTCCGTCACGGCGACCAGACTCGCCGACGACTCTGTTGCGATCTCATTTTCGGAAAACGGCACAGGTGATCGGGAGGATGCGCCGGATCGTCCGTGACAAGACGTTTTCCCGGCCACAAAAAACAACCGGCTGGCTGTGAGCAGCAGCCGGTTGTTTTATTTGTGGCGGGGCAAAATCACAGGGGACACATGGGGTTCCCGTCTCATTGCGCTTCCGCCGTCCAACGCATCAACAAGCCCGATTGCGCCAATCCTGCGCCAAACCCGAACAGCAATACCAGGTTGCCGGGACGCAACCGGCCGTTCCGCAAGCCCATATCCAGCGCGAGCGGGATGGACGCGGATGAAGTATTGCCGCAAGCAGTCACACTTTCCAGCGCCCGCGTTGACGGGATGCCCAGTCTTTCGCAAATGGCTTCGATCATGCGCAAATTTGCGCTATGCGGCACAAACCAGTCCAGTTCGTCGATGCAATGGCCGGATTGGGCCAGCCAATTGCCAATCGCGCCGGGAATGGTCGAGACTGCCCACTTGTACACTTCACGTCCGTTCTGGACGAGCTTGTCCCTGTTTCCGATCTCCGGCAGCGATAGGCCTTCACGCATCCGGGACAGGCCGTTGAGGTACACAAGATGGCCTCCGTTTCCGTCTGTTGTGGCAAAAGAAGACAGGAATGCGCCTTCCGTCGCGGCTTCCACCATGACCGCTCCGGCGCCGTCCCCGAACAGGATGCAGGTGGACCGGTCGGTATAATCGGTAATTTTCGTCATCGTATCCGTACCGACGACGATGATTTTGCGATACGCTCCGCTCAGGATCAGGCCATTGGCCATTTGCAACGCGGTCACGAAACCGGCGCAGGCGGCATTCAGATCGGCCGTCAGGGCGCCAGGCATGCCGAACGACTTCTGGATGAGGGCGGCAGTTGAGGGAAACGGCATGTCCGGCGTCGTCGTGGCGACAAGGATGGCATCGGCATCACCCGGGTCGATGCGGAATCTTTCCGCCATGTTCCGGATGGCGGCAATGGCCATATGGCTCGAGAATTCGTGCGCTGCCGCCCGGTGCCTCGTCCGGATGCCCGTTCGCCGGACGATCCATTCATCACTGGTATCGACCAGTCGTGACAGGTCTTCGTTCGTCATGATTTCTTCCGGAACGTAGCTGCCAATGGCGGTGATGACCGCTCTGGATTGAAAAGGTTGCGGCATGGTGCCATTCCTCGCTTTCCCTTGGATTATAACCTGGTATTAGTACCAGATACTAAATGTCATGTTACTACAACTTTTCCCACATGGCAAGCCGCATACGGCAATTGCGGGCAGAACAAGCTAAAGAAACGGCAAGTTGTGCGTCACGCCGGATTCAAAACTGCCTGATCGTTTTATCAAACGGCACGAAGGAGGTTCGGTCATTTTGCGCGACCTTCGATTCCAAATCATTTGCCCCGCAATTGTGTCCGCATGCCTGGCGTTGCTCGCCGGTTGCGGTGGAGCCCTGGAAAAAACGGGGGACGTGGGCAACAAAAATCTGCGCCCTTATGAGACGAATGAATACCAGGAAAAAGGTCTGCGGTTGAACGGTGTGCATGCGCCAGGCAGCCGCACTTACCAGCAGGGAGAAAAGGAATACAACCTGCAGGATCGATGGATGTTGCGCAACCCGATGGGCAACAACTGGATCACCGAACATGGCAACGACCGCCTGGCCATGGACCGCAAAACCGCGGACCGGCTCAAAACGTTGCCCGGCGTGTCGGAAGCCTATGTGCTGATAGCGGATGACCGGGCTTATGTCGGCATTGCCTTAAAACGTCCGGCAACCGCCAGGTCCGGGACGGCCGATTCGGCCCCAATCAGCGATTCGCTTTACCGGCAGGTTGCCGGGAAAGTCCGGGAGGCCGTACCAGCCGTACACAAAGTCTATGTCACCTCCCATCCGGAATATATGGAACGGATGCGCATCTACGATGCTGCCGAAAAATCCGGTCATTCCGTCCAGGACTATGTAGCTGAGTTCAATGCGCTGGCTGCCCGCATTTTCCCGAATGTCACCTATAGGGAAATCACGCGATAGGCCGGTATCGGACCGGCAGATAAACGTTGCTGCAGGCGGGAATCGTCTGCAGTGATTTCCATGCCCAATTCTGTATAGCAACCGCACCGACACCATAACCCGTACATAAGATAAAGTTGACTGTATCCCTATCCCTTGTATTGAATCCAGCCCGGGCAAGGAGGGGTGACACCACGTTGAAAAGCAGCGATCACAAAAGCAAATTTCTACTCACGGTTCGGGAACGCGAAGTGTTCGAACTGCTTGTACAGGACAAAACGACTCGCGACATTGCCCAGCAACTGTTCATCAGCGAGAAAACGGTTCGCAACCACATCTCGAATGTGATGCAGAAGCTGAATGTAAAAGGTCGTTCTCAAGCGGTCGTCGAACTGATCAAGCTTGGGGAACTGAAAATTTGACGTCATGCTTGTCGTGTCCATCGGTGCTGGCCTTCTTTTTCCGCCACCTGCCATCAGGCGGCGAAGGGGAAGGTTTTTTTGCGTTTGCCATGCGGAGATACACCGTATTTGTGGTATGATGTCCGTATGAAAGGGGTCTTTGCACATGTCTGCAAACGGGTTTGAACCAGGCAAGCTGCTGCTGTTGCTCAGGCATCCCGGAAACAGCCGCAGGCTGGAACCGGCGGACGATTGGCTCTACGGCGTGATCGGCGCGGCCATCGGAGTCGCCGGATTTGCGCTCTGGGCCTGGGCCGAGCAAAGCGGCATCCGCAGCACGCTCTCATTTTTCGGAAGTTTGCTTTTCAGCACCGCCTTGCAGCAAGCGATTGTAGGCGAACTGATCTGGCTGGGCATCCTGTCGATCATCCTGTTGACCGCATTGCTGGCAATTGCGGGCAACCGGATGGGCGGCCGCAAGCGCAACTGGATGGAGGCCATCGCCTATTGCGGAGGCGCGCAAGTCTGGTTTGGCGCGGCGTTTGCCGTCTGCGCCATCGTGGGTCTCGTGCTGTGGAAAGTTTCACTGGTGCTGGCGGTTGTGCTGCTGTTGCTGGATTTGAACTGGCTGACGCTGCAGGCGATGGAACTGCATGCCGTGGAGGATGGCAAGCGACTGCAATTTCTGTGCACGGTGCTGGGCATTTATGCGTCGTTGATGGCGCTGGCGTTGTCCGGGTTGTTCTAATCCTTTGCCATTAATCCATTGAAGGCATCTGCAAACGCGGGGATGGCACCTGCAAGAACGGGCAATCGGAGGGTCAGACATGACGGATCGGGATTATCCGGCGGAAGAAACGACCAAACACGAAAGGCTGATGCAATATATCCAGGGACTGGCGGTCGGCACGAAAATATCGGTCCGCCAGCTGGCGAAACTGCACGATGTATCCGAAGGAACCGCCTACAGGGCGCTGAAATCGGCCGAGCAGCTGGGGCTGATCAGCACGAAGGAGCGGGTCGGCACCGTGCGCGTGGACAAAAAGCGGCGCAACCATCCGGGCCAGCTGACGTTTGCGGAGGTGCTGGAAATTGTACAGGGAAGCCTGCTGGGCGGAGAAGAAGGTCTGGACAAGCCGCTGCACAAATTTGTGATTGGCGCGATGGAATTGGGCGAAATGAGCGGTTATATCGATGCAGGCAGCCTGCTCATCGTGGGCAACAGGGAAAATGCCCACCGGCTTGCGCTGCAGCATGGTGCCGGCGTGCTGGTGACAGGCGGTTTCGGCACGAGCGAGGATGTCAAGGCGCTTGCGGATGAGCTGCGCCTGCCGATTTTGACTTGCCGCCATGATACTTTTACGGTCGCTTCGATGATCAACCGGGCGATGTTCGACCGCATGATCAAACGCAAAATCATGATGATCTCCGATCTCGTTGAACCTTCTTCCCGCAGCGGCTCGCTGAAACAATCCGCGACGGTGGCCGATTTTCTGAAACTGAGCGCGGAAACGGGCGTCTCAAGGTTTCCGGTTACGGATGAATGGAACCGGGTTGTCGGCATGATCACGTCCAAGGATGTGCATGGGCGCCCTGCGGACCAGACGCTGGACAAACTGATGACCCGGCGGCCGATGACGGTGACGATGAATACGCCGGTTGCTTCCGCTGCGCACCGGATGGTGACGGAAGGGCTGGAACTGTTGCCGGTTACCGATCGCCAGCGCAAACTGCTGGGCACGATCGGGCGCAGCGAGGTGCTGCGGGCGATGCAGCTCGAAGGACGGCCGGAGCAATTGGGCGAAACGTTCGACGCGCTCATGTGGAGCGGTTTCAGCGAACGGAGGGACGAAGAGGGGAAGCTGCATTTTACCGGTGCGGTAACCCCCCAGATGTCCGGTCCGATCGGAACCGTTTCCGAGGGTGTGCTGGCGGCGCTGATGCAGCAGGCGGCAGCGCGGGCCGTGGAAGATTTGCGCAAGCAGGAACATGTGCTGGAAAACATGACCGCATACTATTTGCGGACGGTGCCCATTGAAGCGGTCATCGACATCCAGCCGACCGTCATCGATGCGAGCAGGCGCTTCGTCAAACTCGAAGTGCAAGTGACGATGGATGGCGAACTGATCGCCAAGTCGGTGATGACGGCCCATTCGATCGATCCGGCTTGACCCGGATATGTTCAGGAAAGCCGGCTGAAATGGGCGTGGTTGCGCAACCCCGCGAACAGGTTGAACAACCCGAGCAACATGAACACCGCGCCGATGATGACGCGTACCGTCGAACCGCTGAACAGGAACATCTGGATAATGGCCATCAGGATCAGCATCAGCCCCATGCTGATGTTCATCCGGGCGTTGAAGAGCCCGCGGAGGCGCGTGTCCGGCGTGCGGCGGTAGCGGACGCTGTACAGGACGGATGCGGCGCAGGACAGCGCGATCAGGACGGCCAGTACAATCTGGATGGTATCGGTCACAACAAGCAGCTCCTTGCATTAAGAAACGTCTATTTGCGGACAACCGCTAGATGTCCGCAGGACCCATTGTACCACACTTTCGCGCCAAACGCGTCATCAGGCTACGGCTGCAAGTGGATTTCCGCCGTCACCCACACCTGAAGCACGCCGTCTGCCGCGAGCATCGTCGTGATCCGGACCTCGTAATCCGCTTCTCCGATACCGGTGTACACTTTTTTCTCGAACAGTGCCCTGGCGAACTGCGCGTCTTTGCCGATCTGGTAGATGCTGCGTCCGCGAAAGCCGTCCAGGTCGTTTTTGATCCGTTTTTTCAGTTCATTTTCCGTAACGACGTCGATGGCCGGCTTGTCTGGCGCGTTTTCGACAAAAACGGTGATGCGCCGGATGGTGCTCTGTTTGTCGGAATCGTCCTTGGCCCGGTTCAGGTCTTCCTTGTACGTTTCAAGTTGCTGGGCCATCTGCAGGTTGTCCAGCACGACCTTGTTGTACTGTTCATTGGCCAGTCCGCTCCACAGGGCCGCTCCGACAACCATGCCGCACACGAAGAACGCCCCGGCTGCCGACATGCGCTGAAATCGTTCGAACGACGGCACGCGCATCCGGATTTACCTCCCGCTCCTGCACATCCACTGGATCAATTCCGTACCCATGTGTGCCCCGAGAAACGCCAGCAAGATGTAACCGATTTGCCGGAAAGCAAGCGCCAGATTGCCGCCGATGACGTTGGATTCGATGACGCGAATCGGATCGATGGTGCCGCCGACCGCCGCGACGAGCGCCCAGATTTTGAGGCTGGCTGCCGTCTTCAGCATTTCGACCCGGGGCGGTGTCCACAGGAAGATGGAACCGGCGCCGGCCAGCAGCGCCCCGCCAACAACGACGCCGAACGCAATGAAAAAGCACAACGTTGCTTTTGCATAGATTTCGTTCACAAGCGATCCCTCCGCCAAGATATTCCCTTCTACATATGTATGGGACAATCCGTCCGGCAAATACCGAACGTATGTGCTATAATGAATTTGTTTGGGGCAGAGCCGAACGGAAAAGAGGTGGGACGCATGTGCGAATTCGTTCATCTGCATGTTCATAGCGAATACAGTCTGCTGGACGGCGCGTCGCGCATCCGGGAACTGGTGGCCCGGGCGGTCGCCGGGGGCATGAAGGCACTGGCACTGACCGACCATGGCGTCATGTACGGCGCTATTCCGTTTTACAAGGCCTGCAAGGAGCAAGGCATCAAACCGATCATCGGCATGGAAGCCTACATGACGTCCCATTCCCGCAGGGAGAGGACTTCCCGCAGGGAACAGCCGATTTATCATTTGACATTGCTTGCAAAAAACGAAACCGGATACCGCAATTTGATGCGGCTCAGCACGATCGGGCATCTGGAAGGATTCCATTATCGCCCGCGCATCGATTTTGATGCGCTGTCCGCGCATGCGGAAGGGCTCATCTGCCTCAGCGGCTGCATGTCCAGCGAGTTGTCCAGGCTTTTGGCCTCGGACCGCTATGAAGAGGCCAGGGCGCTTGCGCTCCGCTACCGGGACCTGTTTGGAGAAGACTATTTTCTGGAAATCCAGGACCACGGCATGCTTGACCAGAAGCGGATCACTTCGGAAATATTGCGGCTGGCAAAAGAGACGGGCATTCCGCTGGTGGCCACCAACGATGTGCATTATCTGGACCGGGAAGACCATGCGCTCCAGGATGTGCTCCTGTGTATCGGCACCGGCAAGACGCTGGAAGATGCGGACCGGATGAAAATCGAAACGCCGGAGCTGTATTTGAAAAGCGGGGAAGAGATGGCCGCCTTGTTCCGGCACGTCCCCGAAGCGATCGCCAATACGGCGGTCATCGCCGACCGCTGTGAACTGGAACTCGTATTCGGCCGCCCCGTGCTGCCTGCATTCCAGCCGCTGCCGGAAGGCATGGATGCCGGTACGTATCTGGCTTCGCTGTGCCGTGAAGGTTTGCACAAGCGGTATGCCGGAACGCCGCAATGGCAGGACGCCGATTTCCGCACGGCGGCCGAAGCGCGCCTGCGATATGAGCTGGACGTCATCGGCCGGATGGGTTTTGAAGACTATTTTTTGATCGTATGGGATTTCGTCCGCTTTGCCCGGGAACGGGGCATCGCGACCGGACCGGGTCGGGGTTCGGCCGCGGGCAGCCTGGTTGCGTATACGCTTTGGATTACCGATGTCGACCCCATTGCCCACAAGCTGCTGTTTGAACGCTTTTTGAACCCGGAACGGGTGTCGATGCCGGATATCGATATCGATTTCAACGATGAACGGCGCGACGAAGTGATTCGGTACGTCGCACAGCGTTATGGTGAAGATCGCGTAGCCCAAATCATTACTTTCGGGACATTGGCCGCCCGTGCGGCGGTGCGCGACGTCGGACGCGTCATGAACCTGCCTTATGGCGAAGTGGACCGGGCGGCCAAGCTGATTCCGGGCATGCCCGGCATGTCGATCGATCGGGCGATCCGTGAAAATCCGGCGTTCCGGGAACTGGCGGAAAATGGCGGTCAAATCGGAGAGCTGATCGCCATGGCGCGGCGTGTGGAAGGCATGCCCCGGCATGCCTCCACGCATGCCGCCGGCGTCGTCATCGCGCCGACACCGCTGACCGACTATGTGCCTTTGCAGGAAGGGACAGGCGGCATTCCGCTGACCCAATACGCGATGGAGCATCTCGAAGCGGTAGGGCTGCTCAAGATGGATTTTCTCGGTTTGCGCACGCTGTCGATCATCGAAAGGGCTGTCGCATGGATACGCGAGGAAACCGGACAGGAATTGGACTGGCGCAAAATTCCGCTTGAAGACGAGGCGACGTTTGCGCTGCTCGGCCGCGGGGATACGACCGGTGTCTTCCAGCTGGAAAGTGCGGGCATGCGCCGTGTATTGAGGGAGATGAAACCTTCGACATTCGAGGATATCGTCTCCGTATTGGCATTGTATCGTCCGGGGCCGATGGATTTTATCCCGCTGTTCATCCAGGCCAAGCACGGCCGGCGGCCGGTCGAATACCCCCATCCCTCCCTTGAACCGATTTTGAAAGATACTTACGGGATTATCGTCTATCAGGAACAGATCATGCAGATCGCTTCCGTCATGGCGGGTTTTACGCTTGGGCAGGCGGACCTGCTGCGGCGTGCGGTCGGCAAGAAGAAGCGGGAAATTCTCGACGAACAGCGGCAGCATTTCGTGGCGGGCTGTCTGCGGCAAGGCCACCGTGAAGAAGATGCGAACCGGGTATACGACCTGATCGTCCGGTTTGCCGACTACGGCTTCAACCGCGCCCATGCCGCTGCCTATGCGGTGCTGGCTTTTCAGACGGCTTATTTGAAGGCGCACGCGCCCGTGCAATTCATGGCCTCCATGTTGACATCCGTCATCGGCAACCAGCGCAAAACCGCCGAATATGTGGATGAATGCCGCCATATGGGCATCGAGGTGCTGCCGCCGGACGTCAACGAAAGCGGCGTCCTCTTTACGCCGGTACGCACGGGACGGGATCGTGAAGGCGCAGGCAAATCCGGTGCCATCCGCTTCGGTCTGGCCGCGGTCAAAAACGTCGGCACGCAGGCGATCGAGGCGATTTTGGCGGCGCGTGAATCACGCAAGTTCGAATCGCTCAGCGATTTTTGCCGCAGGGTCGATCCGCGGCATTGCAACAAGCGTGTCATCGAGTCGCTCCTGCTCGCAGGCGCGCTCGGCTCGCTTCCCGGTCACCGGGCGCAGCAGCTGGCTGCGCTGGACGAGACACTCGCGGCCGCAGCCGCATGGCGCAAAGAGCGGGAGGCGCTGCAGATCGAACTGTTTGATTTTGGCGAATCCGTCAACCGGATAGACGAATTGCCCGATGTGGCGCCGTTTGGCGCTGCCCAAACGCTGGAACTGGAGCGGGAACTGCTGGGATTGTATTTATCGGGCCATCCGCTGGACGAATATGAATTCGTCTGGACGGAACTCGGCGCGGAGAAACTGGTGGATCTGGCGGAGGCGCCGGACGGATCGACCGTGCTGACGGCGGGCATGATCGTGTCGCTGAAGCCGTTTGTGACGCGCAAAGGGCAGTCCATGGCATTTCTCGAAATGGAAGACCGGGTGATGGCGGTGGAACTGGTCGCATTTCCGGCCGTATGGAGGAAGGCGGCGGCATTCGTGCAAAAAGGGTCGCTTGTGCTCGTTCGGGCCAAAGTGCAGCAGGATGACGAGAACTTCAAGCTGCTGGCAGACGACATCGTGTTGCTGGATGGGCCGGATTTGCGGACGCAGGCGGCCCGCTGGCGCCGGATGGTTGCGGGCGCGGGCCGGTCGGCGGGCCGGGAGGCAGGTGCGGGTCGGCCTGTGCAACCGGATGCCGCGCGTGTGGCGTCTGGCGGACATGCCGCGCCAGCCGGACATGCCGGAAATCCGGCGCCATCCGGGCGTGAAGCGGCGCCCGGATTGGCCATGCCGCAGGGCCATGACGGGACGTCTTCGACGCTTTCCGCAGGGCAGCGGGCGTACATCCGCATCGACGCCCGGCACGAGGACGCTGCGTGCCTGACGAGCCTGAAGGCCCTGCTGGCCAGCAACCGGGGACCGGTGCAGACGATTTTGTATTACGACCGCGGGCGACGGACTGTTGCCCTGACGGAAGAATTGTGGATCCGTCCGACTGCGGGGCTGATCGGGGACATCGAGCGGCTTCTGGGCGAAGGTTCGATCCGATTCCGGTAATCCGCGACGCAAAACCGCCTGCAGTTTTGTTGCTAGTCTTCGGGTGATTATGCTATGATTCCGGTATTGATTCTTTATGACTTTTTATCATATTGACTGACAATGGGGGTTCACTTCATGTGGACGGTCATTTATATTGCACCGACCGCGAAGATCGCCGAACGGATCCAGAATCGCCTCACTGAACAAGGGTTTCTCGTGCGGGTGCGCCCCATCAATCTGACGAAACCGCAGTATGAAATATTGGTTCCTTCCGGCGAAGTAGAGGAAGTGCAGGAAGTGCTCGGCAGCATCCTGACGCCCTGAATCCGTTCGCTGACGATCAACGGCCTGAACACTGCGGACCGATCCCGTCTGGAACGGGCCGCCATTTTTTTCGTCATGTGAGGTGTCGTTGTGTTAAAGGATTTATTCCAGAAAAGAAAATATGCCGTCATTCCTTCCGAACGCATCAACACGGAACGTCCCAAACGTGAAATTCCGGAAGGTCTCATGAACAAATGTTCCAAATGCGGAACGATCCAATTCAGCAAGGAACTGGAAAAGAATCTGAAAGTATGCGCTTCTTGCGGTCACCATTTTCGTTTGAACGCATGGGAACGCATTGCGCTGACGATCGACGAAGGTACGTTTGTTGAAATGGACGGCGAGATGATTTCGGAAGATCCGCTCCAGTTTGCCGGCTACACCGACAAATTGGCACAGCAGAAACGGAATTCCGGGCTGAAGGACGCGGTCGTGACCGGCGAAGGCCGGATCGGCGGTTTTCCCGTCGTGATTGGCGTCATGAGTTTCGATTTTTTTAGCGGGAGCATGGGTTCAGTCGTCGGCGAAAAAGTGACTCGGGCAATCGAGACGGCGACGGAGAAGCGGCTTCCGCTTGTCACGTTTTCGACATCGGGCGGGGCGCGCATGCAGGAAGGCATCCTGAGCTTGATGCAGATGGCCAAGACGAGTGCGGCGCTGGCCCGCTTCCAGGACCAGGGCGGGTTGTACATATCCGTCTTCACCGACCCGACGCTGGGTGGCGTATCCGCCAGTTTTGCAAGCCTGGGAGACTATCTGCTGGCCGAACCGGGCACCATCGTCGGATTTGCCGGACGCATCGTCATCGAGCAGACGATTCGGCAGAAGCTGCCGGACAATTTCCAGACGGCAGAGTTCAACCTGCAGCACGGTCAATTGGACAAAGTCGTTCACCGCAAGGACATGAAAACCTTTTTGGCGAAGTTGCTGGATATGCATGCGGGGAAAGGGGGAGCGGCAGATGGCGAATGATCTCCCCTACGAAAAGCCGCTTGCCGAACTGCGCAAAAAAATAGAAGAGTTGAAAAAGTTCGGCGCAGAGCGGGACATTGACTTCACGGACGAAATCAACCGGCTCGAAATCCGCTACCAGGAGCTGGAACGGGAAATCTACAGCAACCTGACGGCTGCCCAGATGATGCATCTGGCGCGCCATCATTCGCGTCCGACAACGCTCGATTTCATCCACCTGCTGTTTACCGATTTTATTGAACTGCATGGGGACCGCATGTTTGCGGACGATCTGGCGATCGTCGGCGGCCTGGCCAAATTCAATGGCATTCCTGTTACCGTCGTCGGCCATCAGCGCGGCAAGGATACGAAGGACAACATCCAGCGGTTTTTCGGCAGCCCGCATCCGGAAGGATTCCGCAAAGCGCTCCGCCTGATGCGCCAGGCGAACAAATTTGGCCGTCCGATCATTACGCTGATTGATACGAAGGGCGCTTATCCCGGCAACACGGCCGAAGAGCGCAACGTTTCCGAAGCGATCGCCCGCAACCTGCAGGAGATGGCGACATTTGGCGTGCCGATTTTGTGCGTTGTAATCGGCGAAGGCGGCAGCGGCGGCGCGCTGGCGCTGGGTGTCGGCAACCGGGTGCTCATGCTGGAGAACGCCATCTATTCGGTCATCTCCCCCAATGGCGCCGCGTCGATTTTGTGGAAGGACGCTTCCAAGGCGGATCAGGCTGCCGAAGCGTTGAAAATTACCGCAAAAGATTTGTTGCGCTTCGGCGTGATCGAGGAAATCGTTCCCGAGCCGATGGGCGGTGCGCACCGCGATCCGGCCGCGACAGCAGAGGCGATCAAGGAAGCGCTCTGGCGTCATCTGCAGGAACTGCGCACGATGACGCCGGACGAGCTGGTGGCGGACCGGTACGAAAAATTCCGCCGCGTCGGCAAAATCGCATTTGCTTCGGCAGAAACCGACAGAGATTCAGGCACCGAGTCCGAAGCGGATAAAATATCGGTTCCGGATGCGAAATCCGATGCCGAATCGCAATAGCAAGGGCCCGAACCGCATTCGGGCGTAAACCGGTGATGGATCAAACGGAGGAAAGAAAACCATGCGAAAAACCAAAATTGTATGTACGATCGGGCCTTCCAGCGAGTCGCTCGAAAACATCAAAAAACTGATCACGGCCGGAATGAATGTGGCCCGGCTCAATTTTTCCCACGGCGATTTCGAGGAACACGGCAGAAGAATCCGCACGATTCGCCAGGCTTGCCAGGAACTGAACAAAACGGTTGCGATTCTGCTGGACACCAAAGGTCCGGAAATCCGGCTCGGCAAGCTGAAGGAAGAACCCATCGAACTCGTGCAGGGCGAAACGATTACGCTGACGACGCAGAATATCGAAGGGGACCGCAATCGCATTCCGGTAACGTATGCGGGTTTGCCGGGTGATGTCAAAGTCGGTTCGAGCATTCTGATCGATGACGGACTCATCGGGTTGACCGTAGAAGCGATTGAAGGAACGGAAATCAAATGCCGCATTGTGAACAGCGGACCGATCAAGAGCAAAAAAGGCGTCAACGTGCCTGGTGCGGCCGTCTCGATGCCGGGTCTCACCGAAAAAGATATTGCCGACATCCGGTTCGGCATCGAGATGGATATCGATTTCATCGCGGCTTCCTTCGTGAGAAGAGCAAGTGATGTGCTGGAAATCCGCGAATTGCTGGAACGTTACGATGCCCGCCATATCCAGATCATCTCCAAAATCGAAAATCAGCAGGGCGTCGACAATCTGGACGAAATTCTGGAAGTGTCCGACGGACTGATGGTGGCGCGCGGGGATCTTGGTGTGGAAATTCCGGCCGAAGAAGTGCCGCTCGTGCAAAAAATGATGATCGAAAAATGCAATCGCGCCGGCAAGCCGGTCATTACCGCCACGCAGATGCTCGATTCGATGCAGCGCAATCCGCGTCCGACGCGTGCGGAAGCTTCCGACGTGGCGAATGCGATTTTTGACGGAACCGATGCCCTCATGCTGTCGGGAGAGACGGCGGCAGGCAAATATCCGATGGAGTCGGTGCAGACGATGTCCCGCATTGCGGAACGTGCCGAATTGGCACTTGCGTACCGGGATATTTTCATGAAGCAGGCGAGTGTAGCCCAGAAATCCGTCACCGATGCGATCAGCCAGGCCGTCGCCCAGTCCGCCCTCGATCTGGATGTCAAGGCGATCGTGACTTCCACGGAAAGCGGCTATACGGCGCGGATGGTGTCCAAATATCGGCCCAAAGCGCCGATTATCGCCGTTACGCCTGTCGAACAGGTACAGCGCCGTCTCCAGCTCGTATGGGGCGTCATTCCGGTGGCCGGCGTATCCGCTTCGACAACAGACGAGATGTTCGATATCGCGGTGCAGGGGGCGATCCAGTCCGGCATCGTCAAACTGGGCGATACGATCATCATCACCGCCGGCGTGCCGGTGGGCCGTTCCGGTACGACCAACCTGATCAAAATCCACAATGTCGGCGAACTGATTGCCCAAGGCCAGGGCATCGGCTCGCTGAGCGCCACGGGCAAAGTCGTGATGGCGAAGACGCCGGAAGAAGCGAACAGCAAAATGACCAAAGGCGCAATTCTCGTTTCGCCTTCGACGGACAAGGAGTACATGCCGGCGATCGAGCAGGCCGCCGCGATCATTACCGAGTGCGGAGGCATTACCTGCCACGCCGCCGTCGTCGGGCTGAATCTGGGCATTCCGGTCATCGTTGGCGTCGACAATGCCACATCGCTGCTCAAGGATGGTATGGAAGTTACCGTTTATGCGGAAAAAGGTTTGGTCTATTCCGGCCAGGCCAAAGTATTGTAACAGTGAACCCGATTCCGATCATGAAGAACTGCCGGGAGCTTGCATCCGAGGCAGTTCTTCTTGCGCAGACAGCCGCCGGGGCGCAAGCGGTTGAAACCGTCCGGTTCGCAAGGGGTGAAGCTGCCCTGATGAAAAGGGGAAACGCCAGATGAGCAAATGGTTTTTGCACGTGTTGCGGGTCAGGTACCAGGAAACCGATCAGATGAGGGTCGTCTACCATGCCAACTATTTGAACTGGTTCGAGATCGGGCGTACGGAGTGGGTCCGGCATGCGGGCATCGACTACAAAAGCCTGGAGGAAGCCGGATTGCTGCTCCCGCTGACGCACGTGGAAGCGGAGTTTGTGCAGCCGGCCCGCTATGACGACTGGGTCACGATCTGTACCCGCGTATCGGAGATGAACGCGCTGCGCCTCACGTTCCAGTCCCGGATCGTACTGGGGGACCTCGTTTCGGCAGGAAAATGTCCGGCACTCGTTGCCGACGAACCGCCGGGAACGGTGCTTGTCCGGGGCAGCACCAGGCATGTATGGGTCAACAAAGACTTCAAACCGGTCAGGCTGGATCGGGAAGCGCCCGAAGCGTACAATAAGATCAGGAAGCTGTTCAATGACGGAAGCGAATCGGCATAGAAAAGGGGAATGACGCTTGTCCAGATGGCTGCCATGGGTGGCGGTGCTCTTGCCCGTTGCCGAATTTTGCGGCATCCTGTTGATGACGGATTGGATTGGCGGATGGCAGACATTTGCGCTCATCTTGCTGACCGGCACGGCCGGCTTCTGGATGGCGCGAACCCAGGGACGCAAAATCTGGGCGGATGCCCGGCGGCAATTGCTGTCCGGGGAGATGCCAGGCAGGGCGCTGCTGGACGGGTTGTGCGTGCTGGCGGGCGGCTTGCTCCTGGCATTGCCCGGATTTCTGACGGACTTGCTCGGCCTTGTTCTGCTGCTACCGCCTGCACGTCCCTTTTTCCGGATGTTTCTGTTCGGATTGCTGGAACGGGCGTTTCGCGCCGGGCGGTTCACGATCCGCCGGTGGTAACCGCAGCGCAGTTTTCGATGTTTGCATTTTATGCAAGATTGTGGTAGTGTACGGCATGCGACTGAGAGTGTTTCCTTATGATGTCGATAAAACATTTTGATCTGCCTGCGGTTTCTTTCGGTAGTCAAATGGTTTATCATGAGAAAAGAACTGAACATTTATGGATAATGGTCATGCGATAAAGGAGAGAGAAGTTCATGACGGCTACCAAAGGTCTGGAAGGTATCGTTGCCGCTACATCATCAGTCAGCTCCATCATCGATGGCGTGCTGACTTATCGGGGCATTAACATTGATGACCTGGCGGAACATGCAACATTTGAAGAAGTTGCCTACTTGCTGTGGCGCGGCAAGTTGCCGACGCAATCCGAACTGGATGGCCTGATTCGCGATTTTGGCGAATACGCTGCTGTTCCGCCGGAAGTGATTGCGGGTATCCGGCTGTATCCCAAGGACAGCAATCCGATGGCGGCATTGCGTACGGCCGTCTCCAGTCTGGCCCTCTACGACCCCGAAGCCAACGATCCGAGTCCCGAAGCGAACCTGCGCAAGGCGATCAAGCTGCAAGCCCAGTTGCCGACGATTGTTGCCGCATTCGACCGCATTCGGAATGGCAAGGAACCTGTCGCTCCCAAGAAGGGAGTCGGCATTGCGCACAACTTCCTTTACATGTTGACGGGAGAAGAACCGGCGGAAGTATCGGTACGGGCGTTGGACAAGGCTCTGGTCCTGCACGCCGATCATGAGCTGAACGCATCAACGTTTGCATCCCGTGTCACGGTGGCGACCTTGTCCGATATTTATTCCGGCGTGACTTCCGCCATCGGCACGTTGAAGGGGCCGCTGCACGGCGGCGCCAACGAAGCGGTCATGATCATGCTGGATGAAATCGGAACGATTGACCGCGTCGAGTCCTACATCCAGAACAAGCTGAACAACAAGGAAAAGATCATGGGCTTCGGTCACCGGGTCTATCGCAATGGCGATCCGCGCGCGAAGCATCTGCAGGCAATGTCCCGGAAACTTGGCGAACTCAAGGGCGACTTGTCGCTGTACAACATGTCCGTGAAGATCGAAGAACTGGTCACCAGCCAAAAAGGACTCAGACCGAATGTCGATTTCTATTCGGCCTCCTGCTATACCATGCTGGGATTGCCGCGCGACCTGTTTACGCCGCTGTTTGCCATCAGCCGGGTATCGGGATGGACGGCGCATATTCTGGAACAATATGCCGACAACCGGCTGATCCGCCCGCGGGCAGATTATGTAGGGCCGTCGAATCAGCCATTCGTACCGATTTCCGAGCGTCGTTAAGGAGAAGAAGCATGCACCGGCGGACGTCTTTCTGCAATTTGCGGAAGATGCCACGCCGGTTTCTTGCGAATAATTCATTTGGAGGAATTGAAGCATGAAACTGGAGAAATTTTCCCCGCCTGAATCCGGTCAACCGATTACGGTGAAGGACGGTGTCCTGAACGTTCCCAACAATCCGATTATTCCTTTCATTGAAGGCGACGGCACGGGCCGTGATATTTGGCGTGCTGCCAAGCGCGTATTGGATGCCGCTGTTGAGAAAGCCTATAAAGGCGAAAAGAAAATCGCCTGGTACGAAGTGTTCGCCGGTGAAAAGGCGTTCAACAAATTCGGCGACTGGCTGCCGAACGATACGCTGACGGCGATCCGCGAGTACATTATCGCAATCAAGGGACCGCTCACCACGCCGGTTGGCGGCGGCATCCGCTCGCTGAACGTGGCGCTGCGCCAGGAGCTGGACCTGTACGTTTGCCTGCGTCCGGTTCGCTACTTCCAGGGCGTTCCGTCTCCCGTCAAACACCCGGAACTGGTCAATATGGTCATTTTCCGCGAAAATACGGAAGACATCTACGCCGGCATCGAATATCAGGCTGAAACCGCCGACGCGCGCAAAGTGATCGAATTCCTGCAAAAGGAAATGGGTGTCAAAAAGATCCGTTTCCCGGAAACGTCCGGCATCGGCATCAAACCGGTATCTTCCGAAGGATCGAAGCGCCTTGTCCGCGCCGCTATCGAATATGCGATCAAACACAAACGCAAATCGGTGACGATCGTCCACAAGGGCAACATCATGAAATTTACCGAAGGTGCATTCAAAAACTGGGGCTATGAAGTCGCAGAGACGGAATTCGCCGATCAAACCTTTACCTGGGGACAATATGACCGCATCAAGGCCGAACAAGGCGAAGAAGCGGCGAATGCGGCGCAAAAGGCAGCGCTTGAGGCCGGCAAGATTCTGGTGAAAGACGCCATTGCCGATATTGCCCTGCAACAGGTGCTGACGCGTCCGACCGATTTCGATGTCATCGCGACGCTGAACCTGAACGGCGACTATCTGTCCGATGCCCTTGCGGCGCAAGTTGGCGGCATCGGTATCGCGCCCGGCGCCAACATCAACTATGTGACGGGGCATGCGATCTTCGAAGCGACGCATGGCACGGCACCCAAATATGCGGACAAGGACGTTGTGAATCCGGGCTCGGTCATTCTGTCCGGCGTCATGATGTTCGAGCATCTGGGCTGGCTGGAAGCAGCCGATCTGGTCTACAAGGGCCTCGAAGGCGCCATCAACAAAAAAATCGTCACGTACGATTTTGCCCGGTTGATGGAAGGCGCGACCGAAGTCAAATGCTCGGAGTTTGCTGACGAGGTTATCCGGAACTTCTGATTGGATGGGTGCGGTGCTCATCCCGAGCCCTCCCAATGCAGATTTTGTTGAACCCGGTGAACAGAAGGAGGGCATATCGCAACATGGCGATCAAACGTGCCAAAATTACAGTCGTCGGAGCCGGATTTACCGGTGCGACGACGGCGTTCATGCTGGCGCAAAAAGAACTTGGGGATGTCGTGCTGCTGGATATTCCCCAAATGGAAAACCCGACCAAGGGCAAAGCGCTCGACATGCTGGAATCGACGCCCGTACAAGGGGTCGATGCCCACATTGCCGGCACATCGGATTATGCCGATACCGCCGGTTCCGATGTCGTCATCATTACCGCGGGTATTGCACGCAAGCCGGGCATGAGCCGGGATGACCTGGTTCATACGAATGCGGGAATCGTCCGTTCGGTTTGCGAAAATGTGAAGGCGACAAGCCCGAATGCGTACGTCATCGTTCTGTCCAATCCGGTTGATGCGATGACCTATGTGGCCTACAAGGCGCTCGGCTTCCCGAAAAATCGCGTCATCGGCCAGTCCGGCGTGCTGGACACCGCGCGATACAACACTTTTCTGGCACAGGCGCTGAACGTCTCCGTCGAGGATGTTCGCGGTGTTGTGCTGGGCGGCCATGGAGACGACATGGTGCCGCTGGTCCGATACACGACCGTTGGCGGCATTCCGGTCGAGCAACTGCTGCCCAGGGCGCAAATTGACGCGATTGTCGCCCGCACCCGTACGGGCGGCGGCGAGATCGTCAATTTGCTCGGCAACGGCAGTGCCTACTACGCACCTGCCGCATCCATCGTCCAGATGGCGGAAGCCATCCTGAAGGACAAAAAGCGCATTTTGCCGGTCATTGCATTGCTGGAAGGCGAATATGGGTATAACCAGCTGTTCATGGGTGTACTGGCGGTGCTGGGCGGCGACGGCATCGAGAAAGTGATCGAGCTTGAGCTGACGCCGGAAGAAAAAGCGGCGCTCGACAAGTCCGCCCAATCCGTCCGCAACGTCGTGCAAATCGTGGACAGCAAGTAATCCGACAGTACCGCACGTGCAATCGGAACACGCGGGGTACATGACAAGGCGGTGCCGGTACACTTCCGGCACTGCCTTTCATTTGCAGGATCAAATCCGGCACCCGCAAGACATGCTGCAAATTTTCCGTTCGGCTTTGCGGCAACAGGGCAACTATAACAAACGGTTTGTCTCGGGGACACGTATACATATAGGGCAAACAACAATTCACAAAGGAGTGGAGCCAGCATGTCCGGTCATCCGCATTGTCCTGCACAAACCATAGTTGATCCGCCCCAATATGTGTACGAGAATTACTTCCACCCCCAGGTTGTCCAGGTCATCCATCCCATCGAGGTGATCCGCCAGCATCATTGTGTTCCCGTTCCCCATCATGTGGTATGTGTTACTGCCAGGGACGTATGGTATACGGACACGGAACATCGGGGCGCTTGCCGCGCGAAGAGGTAATCGTGGTCAGGCACGGATTGCGGCCTTGCGCCGGCAAAGACCCCCAGGGGGCGATGCATATGATTCCTTGCCGTAAATCGGCCGGGAATTTTTTTTGGCCGGATGTGAATGTACGGGATACATAGCCAGGTGCAGAAGAGGCGCTTTGAATCGTTTGAAACGCAGCGGGAGAAATGCCGTATAATTTCTTGGGCAAATCAAAATATAACAGGATAAGGAGCGAACATATGGACGTTATTGACATTAACGCCAAAAAGTCGCCGGAACTGCCGCCAGGCACGTTTCGGATGATCGGTTGGGGCATCTTGGCGATCGTCTTGCTCATGCTGGGGTATTCCTCGTTCTATACGGTTCAGGAACAGGAGAAAGCAGCCATTTTGACATTTGGCCAATATACGGACGAAAAAGGCGCAGGTTTGCATTTCAAGTGGCCTTATCCCATTCAGGAAGTCGTCAAGGTGCCTGCCGAGCTGACGCAGCAAATCACGTTCGGCTATCGTGAGAACAATGGCGTTTTCACCGTGGTGGAAGAAGAAGCCATGATGATTACGGGGGATGAAAACATCGTCTCCGCCGATGCGGTCGTGCAATGGAAAATCAGCAACGTGCGCGATTACCTGTACAACGTGGAAAATCCCGAACAGTTTTTGCGCAACGCGACGAGCGCGTCGATCCGTTCCGTCATCGGTTCGGAAAAGCTGGATTACGCGATAACGGACGGCAAGACGGATATTCAGGAGAAGGTCAAAGCCAAGCTGCTGGAATTGCAGGAAGTGTATCAAACCGGCATCCAGATTCTCGACATCAAGTTCCAGGACATCGAACCGCCGGGCGGTCAGGTGGAAGAAGCGTTCCGCGAAGTGACGAACGCCCGCGAGGAGAAAAATACGAAAATCAACGTGGCGACCAAATACGAAAACGAGCGCATTCCGAAAGCGCGGGGTGAAGCGCAGGCAATGCTGGAAAAAGCGGAAGCCGACAAAAAATCGCGGATCCTGAATGCGCAGGGCGATGTAGCCAAATTCAACGCCATCTATGAAGAATACAAATCCAATCCGGGCGTGACGCAAAGCCGGCTCATTCTGGAGACGCTTGAAAAAATATTGCCGAATGCACGCATTTTCATTACCGATTCTTCCGGAGACACGGTCAAATATTTGCCATTGAATGAACTGATGCAAGGAACGAGAACTTCCCCGACATCGGCATCGGGAACCGGTGCACAGGGAGGGACAGCGCAATGAAACGGTCGAACAGGAGAAAAATCTATATTGGCATCGCAGCAGTCATTTTGTTGATTCTGGCGTTGAATACGTTTTTTGTCGTGCAGGAAGGCCAGTTCAAAGTGGTGCTGAAGTTCGGGGAAGCGGTGCGCATCGCCGATACGCCGGGCCTCAAAATGAAAATTCCGTTTATCGAAAATACGATGACGCTGCCCAAGAAGCAGATGACTTACGAGAGCAGCCCGACGCAAATTTTGACCAGGGACAAAAAGCCGATTATCGTGGACAACTATACGGTATGGCGGATTGAAAATCCGGAGCAGTTTTTGCGCACCCTGAAGACGGTTGGCGTCGGTGTCCAGCGCATTGACGCGGCGGTCTACAACACCGTTCGCCGGAAGCTGTCCGAAATCAACTACGACCAGATCATCAGCGAAAACACCGCGCGCGGCAACATCAACGACGAGATTACCAAGGACGTTGCGGATGCGCTCCGCCGCGACAATTCGGGCATCCAGATCATCGACGTCCGGATCAAGCGGACCGATTTGCCGGAAAGCAACAAGGAGAGCGTGTACAACCGGATGATTTCCGACCGGCAATCCATCGCGGCCCGCTACTTGTCCGAAGGGGACGAAGAATCCCGCAAAATCATGTCCAAAGCCGACCGCACCGCGACGGAACTGCTTGCGGAAGCCGAATCGCAGGCGAAAAAGATCGTGGCGGAAGGCGAGGCCGAAGCGGCCCGGATTTACAATGAAGCCTATGGCAAAGATCCGGCGTTTTACGAACTCTATCGCACGCTGGAAAGCTATGTCACGACGCTGCAGAACGAACCGGTCATCCTATTGCCGATCGATTCACCTTATGCCCGCATCCTGATGGGCCAATAACCGCCCGGTCAACCGCAGATTGTCCGACGGCGTTTGGTTTCAGGCCATCGTTTCGTGTATACTGGGAATGGTCTTGTATATCGTTGCGATGGAGGGTGTATCTCGTGGTCAATACCATCATTCTGTTTTTGCACGTCATTGGTGCCGTTGGCATGGGTGTGTACGCCATCATGCCGTTTCTGGTCGGCCAATTCCGGAAGCTGCCGGGCGCAGCGCAGGAAGGTTTGGCGAAGGGACTGCTCGTTGGCGGTCGGATCGGGCAATTTTCGCTGCTGTTGCTGCTGTTGACCGGCGGGTACCTGATCTCCAATCTGGGTCCGGATTACGCCATCAGCTGGAGTATCACCGTGCTGGTTATTTTCCTGGCCATCGGCGCATTGACTGGCAACGCGCAAAAACCGCTCAAGGCAATTGCTGCCGCTGCCAGCGAAGGGAAAGATGTCAGTGCGTTTGTCGGCCGCGTCCGGACGTTCAGCGTGCTGATTGTCATTTTGTTTATCGCCATTTTGTGGATCATGCTGGACCCCTGGTACAAATAAGGCGTATCGTGCAGCAGATCCGGCACCAATGGTGCCGCTGTTGCGACGGTGACGGCAAACCAACCGCACAAACCCCGCCAGCTTCGCGTGCGCGAAGCCGGGCGGGGTTTGTGCATGGTTGCGGATGGCATCGTTCATGATCGATTGTCTTCATTTGGACTTTGGACGGGCTGCTCGTCTTCGGCCAGTTCATCGATCGTTTTGGCGAAACCGTCGGCCATGTGGGCAAGCAGCCAATCCACTTCCGGCATGGCGTATTGCTTCAGTTTCTCTTCCACCTGCCGTCTGGCGGTTGAAAACTCCTGGTTGCCGGCTGCGATTTCACTGACGCATTTGAGGTAGGCATCCAGCGTATCGGCTGCTTTGACATACCGGAGCAAATCTGCGTCAGCGGCTTCGTTTTCGACAATAAAAGGAGAATACGTGCGCCGCAATGCATCCGGCACGGTGGCAATGAGACGTTTGGCAGCCAGCGACTCGATCTCGCGAAAATTGGCCAGAATGCGGGGGTTGTGATGTTTGACCGGCGTCGGAATATCCCCGGTAAACATTTCGGTAACGTCGTGGAATAATGCGTAGGCTGCGGCGCGGTCCGGATCGACCGGCTTATGGAACACGTCCCTGGCAATCGTGCATAGCACATGGGTCAGCACGGAGACGTAATAGGAATGCTCGGCAACGTTTTCAGGTGTCGTATTGCGCATCAGGCTCCAGCGCGCGATATGGCGCAGTCGGTACAAATAGGGCAAAAAATGATGGGCCACGGGTAAAGCGCTCCCTTCGGCAAATTCATGTAAGCTAGTTATACCATATGCCGGTCGATGAGGCCATCTCCAGACGGCAAACCGGGGGCTGAAGGTCCGTTGCCCGGATTCATTTTGGCGAATCTTTGAAGCTTCCGGATATTCGTCGTTGGACGCCGGGTGTGATATGATAAAAACAGGAAGCGCATCAACGAATCGAGGGGGAGAAACTTCAGGATGTCCACTTTTGAACAAAGCATCTATCAATTGATTGTCGAAACTTCCACCAATCTGCCAGCAGACGTAAGACGCGCCGTTGCGGCCGCACGAGAACGGGAAGACCAGGCGACGCGTGCGGGATTGTCCCTGGCCACGATCGCCCAAAATATCGAAATGGCGGAATGCAACGTTTCGCCGATTTGCCAGGATACCGGCATGCCGACATTTATCGTGCATACGCCGGTGGGCGCCAACCAGATCGTCATGCGGCGGGAAATCCGGGAGGCCGTCGCCCGGGCAACGAAGGACGGCAAGCTGCGTACCAATTCCGTCGACTCGCTGACCGGAGCGAATACGGGCGACAATCTGGGTCCGGGCACGCCGGTCATCCATTTTGAGCAATGGGAACGGGACGATGTGGAAGTCAAGCTCATCCTGAAAGGGGGCGGCTGCGAAAACAAAAATATCCAGTACAGCCTGCCATGCGAGCTGGAAGGCCTGGGCAAAGCCGGCCGGGATCTGGACGGCATCCGCAAGTGCATCCTCCATGCCGTTTATCAAGCCCAGGGGCAGGGATGCAGTGCCGGATTTATCGGCGTCGGCATCGGCGGCGACAGGACCTCGGGTTATGAGCTGGCGAAACATCAGCTGTTCCGGCCGGTGGACGATGTGAACCCGATTCCGGAACTGCGCCAGCTGGAAGAATATATCATGGAAAAAGCGAATCAACTGGGCATCGGGACGATGGGCTTTGGCGGCAATGTCACGCTTCTGGGATGCAAAATCGGGGTCAACAACCGGTTGCCGGCGAGCTTCTTCGTTTCGGTGGCATACAACTGCTGGGCCTTCCGGCGCCAGGGTGTCATACTCGACGGCAAAACATTCGAGATCAAGGAATGGGTGTATGAAGGCGGCTCGGCAGTGCCGATGAACGCGCAGGCGGCATCGGCGGATTCGGCTGCACCTGCCGCATCGGCTGGCGCCGGGGACAAGTCGGAACCGCGCCGCGAATTCGTACTGCGCGCGCCGCTCTCGGAAGAGGATGTGCGCCAGTTGCGCGTGGGAGATGTCGTCATCCTGAACGGCGAAATGCATACGGGACGGGACGCCCTGCACAAGCATCTGATGGATCACGATTCCCCGGTCGATCTGAACGGGGGCGTGATCTACCACTGCGGTCCCGTCATGCTGAAGGATGAGGAAGGCTGGCACGTGAAAGCGGCCGGACCGACGACCAGCATCCGCGAAGAACCGTACCAGGGCGATATCATCCGCAAGTTTGGCATTCGCGCAGTCATCGGCAAAGGCGGCATGGGCGCCAAGACGCTGGCGGCATTAAAAGAACAGGGCGCTGTCTATTTGAACGCGGTCGGAGGCGCGGCCCAATATTATGCGGAGTGCATCAAACGCGTCAAGGGCGTCGACTTCATGGAATTCGGCATTCCCGAAGCGATGTGGCATCTGGAAGTCGAAGGTTTCGCCGCGATCGTGACGATGGATGCGCACGGAAACAGCCTGCACGCGGACGTGGAGAAGGAATCCCTGGAGAAGCTGGCGCAGTTCAAAGATCCCGTATTCTCGTAATCATTGACGGACGCAAGTTCCATCCGGGGGAGCGGTCGATCGGCCGCTCTCTTTCCACAGCACCGTGATGGGAAAATAGGCGTGATGATTTGCGGGAAACGGCAGGAAGGAGCCGTTCGTCGCCGTCCATGACCAAATTTCGGCTGAAGCTCAGTTTGTTGTTCATGCTGCTTGTCGGACTCGCGGTTTTGGCGGCGGGTTGGTTGTCCGGCAGTTCATTCCAGGCAACGTACAAGAAGTCGCTGCGCGAACACATGATTCGCGAACTGCAATTGATTGACGCGACGACCCCCTGGCCGGCGGGACTGGATGCAGCATCGCTGCGCAGGGAGCTGCACCGGCGTGCGCTGCAATTCGAGCAGATTGCGGGCATGCGCGTCACCTATATCGGCGCGGATGGCACGGTGCTGGGAGATTCGGTCCATGACGAATCGTCGATGGACAACCACCGGGATCGGGAAGAAATTCGTGCCGCGATGCAGGAAGGTTTCGGCAGCAGTGTGCGCAAAAGCCGGACGCTCGGCGAGCGCCATATGTATGTGGCGATGATGGTCCGCCAGGATGAACGGCCGATCGGGTTCATCCGGGTATCCATGAGCCTGAACGAAGTGGACAGCGGCTTGCGCAGCATGTGGGTCGTGCTGGTGCCGGGCCTGCTTCTGCTGTTTGTGCTTGCGGCGGTAGTCGGGCATCGCATTTCCCTGGGTGTCACACGGCCGCTGGAGCGGATGACTGCGGCGGCCAGGCGCATGTCGAATATGGATGATCCCGTGCGCATCCCGGAAACCGGCAATGACGAAATGGGCGAACTGGCCCGCACCTTGAACCGCATGGCCGAAAACTTGCAATTGCAGCTGGAGCTCGTCAGACGCAACGGGGAAAGGCTGCAGGACGTACTCGACAACATGCCGAGCGGTGTCGTCATGATCGGTTATGATGGACGGTTGACGTTCTACAATCGGCAGGCGGCATCGCTGCTGGGCGGATTGACGCCCGAACGAATCGGCCGTCCGTATGCCGAATTGAACCAACATCGCGAATTGACGGAATGGATCGGCAAAGGGTTGTCCACCCGGGAAGCTTTGTATCGGGAAATTGCCATTTATGCGCCCGAAGAACGGCTGCTTCAGCTCAGTTTGATTCCGCTGACGATGAGCGGAGATCGTGAACCCGGTTTGCTGCTGGTTTTGCATGATATCACGGCAATTCGCAGGCTGGAGAACATGCGCAGCGAGTTTGTCGCCAACGTTTCCCATGAATTGAAAACGCCGATCGCCGCCGTCAAAGGTTTTTCCGAAACATTGCTTGCGGGTGCGCTGGAAGATCGGGAGACCGCGCGTTCCTTTTTGACGATCATCCATGATGAAAGCGAGCGGTTGAACCGGTTGATCGGCGATATTTTGGAGTTGTCCCGGATCGAGTCCCGGCGTACACCGCTTCAATGTTCGCCTGTCGAAATGGAATCGTTTCTGGCACGCATGAATGAATTGATCGCACCGGAAGCAGCCAAAAAGAAAATCAGACTGGAAATGCATGCGGAAGCGGGTTTGTTCCTGGAAGCCGATGAGGACCGTCTCGGGCAGATCGTCCTCAACCTGTTGCAGAATGGCATCAACTACACGCCAGAGGGCGGCATCGTGAAGTTGCATGCGGCGTCGTTTGTGGCGGCTGGAGACACCGATTGCGTCAGAATCACGGTTGCGGATACGGGAATCGGCATACCGAAAAAAGATTTGCCGCGTATATTTGAACGATTTTACCGGGTGGACAAAGCCCGCTCGCGGAGTTCCGGAGGGACGGGGCTGGGGTTGTCCATCGTCAAGCACCTGGTCGAATTGCATCACGGCACGATACGGGTGGAGAGCGAGCCGGGAGCAGGATCGCAATTCATCATCGAGCTGCCTTTGCTTCAACCTTAGTTTTGTGGGGCTTGACCGGACATTTTACATTCCGTTAACATTTCGCATATATGCCGGAAACAAAAAGCTGCTAGCATGGAAACGGTGAATGGCAACGGGCAGCGGTCTGCTGCAAACGGAACCGGAGGGACGCATGGCAGACAAAGTGCTGATCATTGAAGATGAACCGACGCTGGCCCGATTAGTCTCCTACAATTTGGCACAGGAAGGTTACGACACGGAAGTGGCGGGCACCGGAACGGAAGGTTTGCATCTTGCGGTGAACCAGGTTTACGCCGTCATTATTCTGGATCTGATGCTGCCGGGCATGAACGGTTTCGAGGTGCTTCAGAAATTGAGGGCGCACGGCGTCGCGACGCCGGTCATCATCCTTACGGCCCGCAATGCGGAAGAAGAAGTCGTGCAAGGCTTGCGGCTCGGCGCGGATGATTATATGACGAAACCGTTTGGGGTAGCCGAATTGCTGGCCCGCACTTCGGCGGTGCTGAGGCGTTCACGTGACGGCGGTTTGCCGCGTGAAGCGCTCTCTGACGCAGGCAAGGTGATCCGGCTCGGGGATTTGCACATTTTTCCCGAGAAATATGAAGTGTATCATGACGGCAATTGGATTTCGCTGCGGCCGAAAGAATTTGAAGTACTGTGCTATTTGGCCGAACGTCCAGGCGTTGTGGTTACGCGGGATGATCTCATGAACGTGGTGTGGGGCTTCGATTATGTGGGCGGGCAGAGAACTGTGGATGTGCACGTCAGTTCATTGCGCAAAAAACTGGAACTGGATCAGCAACAAGTGCGGATCGAATCAATTCGGGGCGTTGGTTACAAATTGATGGTCAAACGCCAAACATCTTGAACCGCGGGAGTCCTGGTTTTTTGTTTTTGGGTGACAATGGGGGCGCGAACAGCGGGAGTGCGGCCCGGTCGGCGCATCTAGGTGCAGCACCGCAGCTTATGTTCGGCCCCAGGCGAGCATTTTGCGTTGGAAAGCTTTGGGCGAATCGCCGTTGAATCGCTTGAACATCTTGTAAAAATGGGCCATGTTCGCCATGCCGATCATGTCGCCGACTTCGCTGACGCTCAAATCGCGGGTGAGCAGCAGCTGTTCGGCGCGTTTGATTTTGCGGAAATTCACATATTCCGTAAACGACATCCCCATCGATTTTTTGAAAAATTTCACGAAATAGTAATAGCTCATATTGGCAAGCCGGCAAGCGTCATCAACCGCAATTCGCCCGTCGATGTTTGCATCGACATAATCCAGCACCGGCTTGAGCCGGATCTTTTCCATCCGGTCCTGACTGGCGAGCAGTCCCTGTACATCATTGCGAATCAAAATCAGCAGCATTTTTTTGATCAGCATGTTGACAGCCAGCTCGTACCCGATGGCTTTGCGTTGGGCTTCCTCATGCAGCTGTCGGATGCAATCGGCCATTTCGGCACGGGCGGCCGGGTTTTCGCGGAAGATGTAATTCAGCGCACTGAGCGGGGTCTTTGTTTCGTTGAAGTATTGCAAATAGGGAATCGTGCTCTGGTCAAAAAACGTTTGCAAATCAAACTGCAGCACGATGTAATCGAGCAGGTCGTCATGGATGCGGTCGCTATGCAGTTGCATGCTGCCCAATATGACAACATCGCCATCCGACATCTCAAACGTTTCCCCGGCAATGTCAATATCCAGCCTGCCCCGCTGCACGAGCAGCAGTTCGCATTCCGGATGGTAGTGCCAACCGTTGTATTTGCGGTCGTGCCGGATGGCCCGCCAAATTTTCAACGAGAGCAGTGGATTCTCGTATTCGATTTTTTCGGCGATTGGCTGCATGGCATACGCCTCCCCTGATGTCCAAAAAACATATAATCCTCCCACGAATGAAGATAACAAAAGTGGTAAAAGATGTTACACTTATTGTAGTAACCACGCAGCGAATGCGCAAGGAGGTTGACGCAATTGTCGACGGTAAATGTAGGATTGATCGGTTGCGGCGGTATTGCCATGGGCAAACATCTCCCGGCGCTCGCCAAAATACCGGAAGTTCGCATCACGGCGTTTTTTGATGTGGACAGACATCGCGCAGAGGAGGCGAAAGCCCGATACGGAACACCGGATGCGTGGATTTACGAACATGTGCACGATTTGCTTCATGACGGAAACGTTCAGGTCGTCCACATTTGCACGCCAAACGATACGCATGCCGAAATTTCCATCGCAGCGCTGGAGGCGGGCAAACATGTCATGTGCGAAAAGCCGATGGCCAGGACGGCTTCGGATGCGTTGCGGATGCTGGAGGCGGCGGAACGTACGGGACGCAAGCTGAGCATCGCCTACCAGAACCGTTACCGCCGGGATGCCCAATGGATGAAAGAAGCAGCCCGAAACGGGGAATTTGGCGAGATCTATCTGGCCAAAGCCCATGCGGTTCGCCGCAGGGCCGTGCCGACATGGGGCGTGTTTCTCGATCACGGCAAACAGGGCGGCGGCCCTTTGATCGATATCGGCACGCATGCGCTGGATTTGGCACTATGGATGATGGACAATTATGAGCCCCGCAACGTGCTGGGGACAACCTATCGCAAGCTGGCGGAACGGGGCAGCCAGGCCAACGAATGGGGGCCATGGGACCCGGCCAAATTTACGGTGGAAGATTCCGCATTCGCCATGATCACGATGAAAAACGGCGCGACAATCTGGCTGGAATCCAGCTGGGCATTAAATACGCTGGATGTGGACGAAGCGAAAGTGACGCTGCATGGGACGAAAGCCGGCGCGGATATGAAAGGCGGCTTGCGGATCAACGGGGAAGAACATGGGCGCCTGTATACGAAGGAAATCCAGCTGGGTTCGATGTGGGACAGCAGGATGCCGGACGATGCGCCGTACCAGGAAGCGCGGGCCTGGATTGATGCGATCCTGCAAGACCGGGAACCGGTGGTGACAGCCAGACAGGGCTATGTGGTGCAGCAAATCGTCGAGGCCGTATATGAGTCCGCACGCAAAGGCGAGGCCGTCAGCTTCGTCTGACATGTCCGCCCCGCCATCCGGAAGGCTAAGTTCTGCAGGGGATGGACGTTCGCAAAGGCATGCTTCGCATAAAAAGAAAAGCGTTTCATCCGACTTTCACAAGAAAAGTTCGTCATGGCACAATTTTTCATGTAAAATAATAACCGGAAGGTGTACACGCGTACATTTCTTGTATCCCCCTCCATAAATGGGCAGAGAAAGGTCAGGTGGTTCAAGTGAAACTTGGCGTATTTATCGTCCTGTTTGGTCAGCAGACTTTCGAGCAAGCGTTGGATGCGGCCAAATCGGCTGGCTGCGAGGCCGTCGAAATCGGTACGGGCGGATACCCGGGAACGGCCCACGTCAACGCCCGTTCGGTGGTCCATGACGATGAAGCCGTCCGTCGCATCCGCGAAGCGGTGGATTCGCGCGGGCTGACGATCAGCGCGCTCAGCGTACACGGCAATCCGCTGCATCCGGACAAGGCGCAGGCCCGGTCGTTCCATGAAGATTTTGTGGCAACGGTCTTGCTGGCCGAGAAGCTTGGCGTGGACACGGTCATTACGTTTTCCGGCCTGCCGGGCGAATCGGAAAACTCCAGATATCCCGCCTGGGTCACCTGCCCCTGGCCGCCGGATTTTCTGACCGTGCTGGAGTGGCAATGGAACGAAGTCGCCATTCCGTACTGGAAGGAACAGTCCGCATTCTGCCGCCGGCATGGCGTGAAGGTCGCGATCGAAGCCCATCCGGGATTTCTCGTGTACAACACCGAGACGGCGCTGCGCTTGCGCCGGGAGGCAGGCGACAACATCGGCGTCAATTTCGATCCTTCCCACTTGTTCTGGCAGGGCATGGACCCCATTGAATGCGTGAAGGCGCTTGGCGACGCGATCTACCATGTCCATGCGAAGGATACCAAAATCGATCCGCGCAACACGGCGCTCAATGGTGTGCTCGACACCAAACATTACGGTGACATCCTGAATCGCTCCTTCGTCTTCCGCACGGTCGGTTACGGTCACGACGATGATTTCTGGAAGCATCTGATCAGCACATTGCGTCTTGTCGGTTACGACGGCGTCATCAGCATTGAACATGAAGACGGCATCATGAGCGTAAACGAAGGATTTGCGAAGGCGGCGCGTTTCCTGAACGAAATCATTTTGAAGGAAAGAGCGGGTGAAATGTGGTGGGCGTAACGAAACGGACATTAAACGTCGGCATGGTCGGCTACAAATTCATGGGCAAGGCCCACAGCCATGCGTACAAAGATGTCGGCATGTTTTTCGATCTGGATGCCGATCTGGCATTGAAGGCGATCTGCGGTCGCGACGAGCAGGGCGTCAGGGCGGCTGCGGAAAAATTTGGCTGGGAAAGTTACGAGACCGACTGGAGAAAACTCGTTGCGCGGAAGGATATCGACTTCATCGACATCAATGCGCCAAGCGATGCGCACAAGGAAATTGCACTGGCGGCCATCGCCGCGGGCAAACATGTCTTTTGCGAAAAGCCGCTTGCGCTGAATCTGGCGGACGGTCGCGAAATGCTGGAGGCGGCCGAGAAAGCCGGCGTCAAACATGCCGTCTGCTTCAACTATCGCTTCCTGCCGGCCGTGCAACTCGCCAAACAATTGATCGATGCCGGGAAAATCGGGGAGATCCACCACTATCGGGCGACCTATCTGCAGGATTGGCTCGTCGATCCGCAGGCGCCGCTTGCCTGGCGGCTGAAAAAAGAGATTGCGGGTTCCGGCGCGCATGGCGATCTGAATGCACATTGCATCGATCTGGCGCGGTTTCTGATCGGGGAATTCGACCGCGTGGTCGGCCATAGCCGGACGTTTGTCAAGCAGCGTCCGATTCCGGCTTCCACATCGGGCCTCTCCGGTGTCGCGTCGTCGGAAGTGGGCGAAGTGACGGTCGATGACGCAACGGGATTTCTGGCTGACTTCAAGAACGGGGCCATGGGTTCGTTTATTGCGACCCGTTTTGCCACCGGCCGCAAAAACGGCAATACGTTCGAAATCCACGGCAGCAAAGGTACGATTCGCTGGGATCTGGAACGGCTGAACGAACTGGAAGTCTATTTCCGTGAAGATGAGCCAAACGAGGCCGGATTCCGCAAAATCATCGTGACGGAACCGACGCACCCATATGCGGGCAACTGGTGGCCGACGGGGCACATTATCGGCTATGAGCATGGTTTCGTACATATCGTGTACGAGTTCGTGCAGCATATCGTCGCGGACAAACCGTTTGCGCCGACGTTTCTGGATGGCGTCCGCTGCCAGGAAGTGCTGGAGGCGGTCGATCTGTCCATCGAGCGGGGCACCTGGGTGTCGATTGACGAAGTGTAATATGGATGGGGAATCAGGGAACAAAAAACGGGAGGCGTCCCGGCAGGTCCAATTGGACCTGCGGGATTGCCCCCGTTTTTTTGGTTTGCGGTACGCTTGACCGTCCGGCGCGGAGACAAATTCATCATTTTACACCCACTTAACAAACAGAACGTTTGGATTTTACACCCGCCCGCTACAATGACTTTGAAACCAAACGAAAAAGCAAGGAGTGGGGGACATTGTTCACCAAAGGTCGTCGAAACAAAGGTTGGATCGGGATAGCGGCATTGTTGCTCATCGCGATGATCGCAACGGCTTGCGGAGGCAAATCGAACAGCAGCGTCGAAACGGCAGGCGCACCGGCAAACGGTGCAGAAGCAAGCGGTACACCGGCAGGCAACGCACCGGCTCAGAGCGGGGAGGCGAAGCTGTCCGGGCAAGTGGAGCTGGATGGGTCCAGCACGGTATATCCGATTATGGAAGCTGTAGCCGAAGAATTCGGCAAAGTGCATAAAGACGTCAAAATTGCGGTTGGCGTCTCCGGCACGGGGGGCGGTTTCAAACGCTTCTGCGCAGGCGAAACCGCAATCAGCAACGCTTCTCGCACGATCAAAGCCGAAGAGGCGGAAACGTGCCAGGCTGCGGGTGTCGGATATACCGAATATCAGATCGCGTATGATGGACTGTCCGTCATCGTCAACAAGGACAACGATTTTATCGACTATTTGACAGTGGAAGAATTGGCCCTGATTTTCGGATCGGAAGGTGCCGCCAGGACGTGGCAGGACGTGCGCGCCGATTGGCCGGCCGAAAAAATCCTGATTTTTTCGCCCGGCGCCGACTCTGGTACGTTTGATTACTTCAACGAAGTCGTGCTGGACAAAAAAGGTTTGCGCACGGACGACGTGGTTACGCTCAGTGAGGACGATAATACGTTGGTGCAAGGGATTGCGGGCAGCAAATACGGAATCGGCTACTTCGGCTTCGCCTATTACGAAGAAAACGCCGACCGGTTGAAACTGGTCCCGATCGATAGCGGCAACGGACCGGTCGCCCCTTCCATTGAAACGATCAAGGATGGCGCGTATTCTCCGCTTTCCCGTCCTTTGTACATCTACACAAGCAACAAAGAATATGAACGTCCGGAAGTCAAAGCGTTCGTGGCATTTGTGCTGGACAATGTGCCGTCACTGGCTGCCGAAGTGGGTTACATCCCGCTCTCCGACGAAGGATATGCGGCTGAAAAAGCGAAACTGTAAGGTCGTGCGACCGGGGGGACAAGGAGAGGACGCAACGTGCGGGAGCAGGCGAAAATGATCTTCAAAAACGAACGTACGAGCATCATGGACAAGGTGATGCCCGTCCTGTTGTTTGTATGTGCCGGCGTTTCGGTCCTGACGACGGTTGGCATTGTTTATACATTGTTTTCAGAGACGGTCCGGTTTTTCTCGCTCATCCCCATCGGTGAATTTTTGGCGGGCACGAAGTGGAATCCGTTGATGAATCCGAAATCGTACGGGATATGGCCGTTGCTTGGCGGCACGCTGCTTGTGACGGTGATCGCCTGCATCGTGGCCATCCCGATCGGCTTGGCTGCTGCCATCTACTTGAGCGAATATGCACCGGCCAAGGTTCGCAAAGTGGTCAAGCCGGCATTGGAAGTGCTTGCAGGTGTGCCCACCATCGTCTACGGATATTTTGCCCTCACGTTCATGACGCCGCTGCTGGGCAGCTTCATTCCGGGTCTTCCGGTATTCAACGCGTTGAGCGCAGGCATCGTCGTCGGCATCATGATCATTCCGATGGTCAGTTCCCTGAGCGAAGACGCCATGATGGCCGTGCCGAATTCGCTTCGCCACGGCGCCTATGCGCTCGGCGCGACCCGATTCGAAGTCGCGCTCAAAATCGTGCTTCCCGCCGCCGCTTCCGGCGTCGTCTCCGCTGCCGTGCTCGCGTTTTCGCGCGCCATCGGCGAGACGATGATCGTGACCGTCGCTGCCGGGGCGACACCGAAATTGACGGCCAATCCGCTGGAAAGCATCCAGACGCTGACCGCCTATATCGTGCAAGTCAGTCTGGGTGATACGCCACATGGGTCGGTGGAATACGGAACGATATTTGCCGTTGGAACGACGCTGTTTGTCATTACGCTGCTGTTGAATATTGGCGCACGGAAGCTGGCCAAGCGATTGAGAGAGGAGTATTGACGATGACCGGATGGAATCGGGCGGACGATCATGTCCGCGTCTTGAGAAGACGCCGTACAGATTGGCTGCTGCACCTGCTTTTTTTGTTCTGCACCTCGATTGGCGTCGTTGTGCTGCTCGTTCTGATCATCGACATCGTCATCGACGGAATCGGCTATATACGCCCGGAGTTGTTTCAAAACTTTCCTTCGCGCAAAGCTGCCGAGTCCGGCATGAAGTCGGCCATAGTAGGTTCTCTCTACATGTTGCTGATCATGTTGCCGCTTTCTTTTGTTTTTGGCGTCGGGGCGGCGATTTATTTGGAGGAATACGCGCCCAAAAACCGTTTTGCCCGTTTCATTCAACTCAATATCAGCACGCTGGCCGGGGTGCCGTCGATCGTTTACGGCATATTGGGCCTGACGCTGTTTGTCCGGCTGCTCTCGCTGGAACGCAGCCTGATTTCCGGCGCGCTGACGATGACGCTGCTCGTGTTGCCCGTCATCATCGTCGCCTCGCAAGAAGCGATCAAAGCCGTCCCGCGCAGCCAGCGCGATGCCTCATTCGCGCTGGGGGCGACGCCTTGGCAGACGGTGTGGCGCTCGGTGCTGCCTTCGGCTTTGCCGGGTGTGCTTACGGGTGTCATTTTGGCGATGTCCCGGGCCATCGGCGAAACGGCGCCGCTGGTCATGATCGGTGCGCTCACGTATATCGCTTTTCTGCCGGCAGGGTTGAAAGATTCCTTCACCGTCATGCCGATTCAAATATACAACTGGATTTCGCGGCCGCAGCCGGAATTCCATCAATTGGCGGCGGCGGGCATCATCGTTTTGCTGATCATGCTGCTGATGATGAACTTCTCGGCCATTCTGCTGCGCAACAAGTTTCAGAAAATAGGCAAGGAGTGAGCCGATTGGACGATGCAATCATCCAAATTCGCGATTTGAATCTATATTACGGCTCGTTTCAGGCGCTTCGCAACGTGTCGATGGACATACCGGAAAAGGCGATTACCGCGTTCATCGGGCCGTCGGGATGCGGGAAATCGACACTGCTCCGGACGTTGAACCGAATGAACGACCGGATTCCCGGCACGAGAATCGAAGGGAAGATTTCGATTGGGGGAACGGACATTTATTCGCAGGAAGTGGATGTGGAGACGTTGCGCAAAAAGGTCGGCATGGTGTTTCAGCAACCGAACCCGTTTCCGAAATCGATTTTCGACAACATCGCATACGGACCACGCCTGCACGGCATTCGCAACAGCAAAAAACTGAATGAAATTGTAGAATCGTCCTTGCGTGCGGCCGCCTTGTGGGAGGAAGTGAAAGATCATCTGGGCAGATCCGCACTCAGCCTCTCGGGCGGCCAGCAGCAGCGTCTCTGCATTGCCCGCGCACTGGCTGTGGAGCCGGACATCTTGTTGATGGACGAAGCGACATCCGCGCTGGATCCGATTTCGACCCTGAAAATCGAGGAATTGGTCCAGACGCTCAAAGACCGCTATACGATCGTCATGGTCACGCACAATATGCATCAGGCCGCCCGCGTATCCGACCGGACCGTGTTTTTCCTGAATGGGGAAATCGTCGAGTCCGCAGAAACGGAGAAGCTGTTTTCCACGCCGAAAGATGCGCGGACCGAAGATTATATCAGCGGCCGTTTCGGTTGAGCAGGTGAAGGAGGAGTCGCCGGGATGGCACAAAGAAAAACGTTTGACCAGGGTTTGGAAGAGATGGCGCGGCTGCTCGTCGAAATGGGATCGGGCGTTGCGCGGGTATTGTCGGCTTCGATGAAGGCGCTGGAAAGCGTCGACGTACCGGCGGCCAGACAAATCGTGGCGTCGGATGCCGAGATGAACCGGCTGGAAGAAAAAGTGATCGAAGTCGGCACCCGGCTGATTGCCACGCAACAGCCGGTCGCCAAAGATTTGCGCCGCATTCTGATCGCCTTCCGGATTGCGTCGGATCTGGAACGGATGGCCGATCTGTCGGTGGATATCGCAAAAACGGTGATCCGGCTGGAAGGTCAAACGTACATCAAACCCCCTGCGGATCTGGTGCGCATGTCCGAACTCGTTTTGGTCATGATTCAAGCGTCCATTCAATCCTACATGGATGAAGACATGGATTTGGCTTGCAAAATGGCCGGCATGGACGACCAGGTCGATGAGATCTATGCGCAAATTTTGCGGGACTTGTTCATGCGGATTGCAGATCATCCGCAAGCGGTCGGACAGGTCATGCTGCTTGGTTTCGTTGGCCGGTATATGGAGCGTATTGCGGATCATGCTACCAATATCGGGGAGGATGTCGTATATTTGCTAACAGGAAAACGACCGGATTTGAATCAATAGGCGCAAAACCATTCCGACACACGATAATTAATGTAATATAAAGTGACATGAAAATGTTCGCTGTTTATGCCGGACAGCCGGTAATTCGGTTGATTCGCGGCGGAAATGGCCCATATTTGCCCGGAAAGCGCAGATTCCTTGTGGAATTTGCGCTTTTTCTTGTGCAGAAATACCGAAAAGGGAGATGTAAGCGTTTTATACATGAGTACCATGGGGATTTTCTATTGCCCAAGCCTTTTGCATGTGTTATTATTACTAACACAATCCTATAAGACCAACACAGTTGGTAATATACCAACAGTCATCGAGGGGTGATGTCGTGGCATTGCAAAACGATCGACTGTTTGCCCGGGTCATGCAGGAAATTGAGGCGATGTGGCCGCAAGCGGTCGAAGATTTGGTTTCACTCGTTCGCATTCCGAGCGTAACAGGTCAAGAGAATGATGCGCAGGCATGGATGGCGAAAGCGATGCGGGACACGGGACTGGAAGTCGATCAATGGGCCACTCCGCTATCGGATCTGATCGATCACCCTGGCTACATGAACATTGCGGACAGGGAAACGGCGGGCCGCTTGAACCTGACGGGCAGATGGCCGAAGGCGGATGGCGCGGCTATGTATGGGCGATCATTGATTTTGAACGGCCATGTCGACGTTGTTGCAGCAGGGTCACCCTCTCGCTGGACGCAAGATCCATGGGCCGGAACCATTGTGGGCAACAAATTGTACGGCCGGGGAGCCTGTGACATGAAAGCGGGGCTGCTGTCCGGGCTGTACGCCATCCGGGCGTTGGCGCGGGCGGGAATTCGGCTTTGCGGTGACGTTTTTTTGCAGAGTGTCATCGGGGAAGAGGAAGGTACCACGGGCTCTCTGGCTGCGCTGCTCAGGGGTTATCGGGCAGATGGCGTTGTCGTCATGGAGCCCTCCAGGCTCGAGGTTGTTCCGATCTCGGCAGGCGTCGGATTCTTCCGCATTACCGTCCAGGGATTGAGTGCCCACAGCAGCATGCGTTCGAACGGTGTCAGTGCGCTGGAAAAGTTTTGGCCGATTCACCAGGCGCTTGTTGCATTGGAGAAGGAAATGAATGCCGAAGTGTCAGACCCGCGGTTTTCCGGTTATGAGGCTCCTCTTTCTTTGAATTTTCACAAAATTGTGGCAGGAGACGACAGCGGAACGGTGCCGGATCGTCTGGTGGCCAGCGGCCGATTCGGGTTTCTGCATGAATCGGAAACCAAAGCGCGCCAGCGCTTCGAACACGCGGTTCAAACCGCCGCAGCCCAAGATGAATGGCTGAGCGCACATCCGCCGGTCGTCGAATGGATCGGCAAAACCTGGAGCGCCACTCCTCCGGATGAAACGATTGCCGGCACGATGGCGCAAGCCTGTGAACGGGTTTTGCAGCGCAAGCCTGTCGTCTCCGGTGTCACCTACCGTTCCGATATGCATCTGTTTGCGAATGTCGGCCGGATGCCGACGGTCATCTTCGGGCCGGGAGACATCCATTTGGCGCATTATCCGGACGAACACGTGCCGCTGGATCAATACAGGCAGGCGATCGCCATATTGGCGATGTTCATGGCGGATTGGTGCGGCGTACAAGACGCAAGCGAATAAGGAGGCAACATCATGACAACGGAAACATCGAAAAGATACGAAGAGCTGGCAGCCCTGGACAAAAAGCATTATTTGCATCCGAGCACCGCGATCCGCCTGCATCAGGATCAAGGACCCACGTTTGTATTTACGGAAGGCAAAGGCATTTATTTGACCGATGTGCGCGGGGATCGGTACATCGACGGCGTATCATCGCTCTGGAACGTCAATATCGGCCACGGCCGCGAAGAAATCGGCGAAGTGGCCAAAGCGCAGATGGGCAAGCTCGCTTACAGTTCCAGCTTTGCCGGCATGTCGCACGAGACGGTCATCCAGCTTGCGCACAAAATTTCAACGATGACGCCCGGCGATTTGAATGTCAGCTTCTTTACGTCCGGCGGTTCGGAATCCAACGATACGGCTTTCAAGCTGGTTCGCTACTATTGGAAGCTGAAAGGCCAGCCGGGACGGACAAAAATCATCGCGCATGAACGCGGATACCACGGGATTACGATCGGTGCCACAAGCGCGACGGGCCTGACCAACTTCCAGAACATGAGCACGGCCAAAGCGCCGGATTTCCTGCACGCCAGGGGCGCATGGAATACGGAAGCGGAGCTCGGAGACCGGACGCAGCCGGGATTCGCGGACAGTTTTCGGGGGATCATTGAACGGGAAGGGCCGGAAACGGTTGCGGCAATCATCGTGGAGCCGGTACAGGGTTCCGGCGGTGTCGTCATCCCGCCGCCAGGGTTCATGCAGGCGCTGCGCAAGCTCTGCGACGAGTACGGCATCCTGATGATCGCGGACGAAGTCATCTGCGGGTTCGGCCGCAGCGGCAAATGGTTTGGCGTCAACAACTGGGACGTCGTGCCGGACCTGATGACCGTGGCCAAAGGGATCACAAGCGGATACATGCAGCTGGGCGCCGTCATCCTGAGGGAAGGCCTGCGCGACGAACTGGCCGACCTCAGCGACAGCCTGCTGTTCCACGGCTTTACGTACAGCGGACATCCGACCGCGTGCGCCGTAGCCCTGCGCAATCTGGAAATTCTCGAATCGGAAGCGCTGCTTGACAATGTGAATGAAATGAACAATCATCTGCAGGCCGGACTGGAATATCTGGCCGGCAAGCACCGGCATGTCGGCCGCGTCCGTTCAATCGGCTTGATGGGCGCCTTCGAAATGTTCCGCGATCCGGATGAACTCGTGCTGTTCGACGAATCGCTGGAAGTCGCGCAAAAAGTCGTCCGCGCCTGCTTTGCCCGCAAGCTGATCGTTCGGCCGATCATCTTCCAGGGCACACAAAACATTGCAATGGCACCGCCGTTCATCATCAACCGCCAGCAAGTGGAAGAGATGATCGCCATTCTTTCGGACGCCATTGCGGAAGTAGAAAAATCTCTCGGGTAAGCGTTCGCGAATGCTCGGCATCCAAAGTGAGGTTATGTCATGCAAAATTTACACTTTCAAACCGCCTTTGAGGAACTGTTTCCGCAATTGCTGGATGCCCTGTGGGTAGTTATCACCCTGGCCGTACTCGCTTTTGCGCTGGCGCTCGTGATCGGTTTGCTGATCGCGTTGGGGCGATTGTCCAAACTGAAGCTGCTGGGCCGCATCCTGCTCATCTTTGTCGAAATCGTGAGGGGTACCCCGCTGCTTGTCCAACTGCTTTATGTGTACTATGTTTTGCCGGAAATCGTCAGCCGCATTGTCGGCACCTGGAATCCGGGATTCCACTGGAACCTGAATGCGATGACGGCAGGGATCATTGCGCTCGGGATCAACTACGGATGCTACCTGTCCGAAGTATTCCGCGCATCGATCCTGGCCATCGATCCCGGCCAGATGAAGGCCGCTCAGGCGCTGGGCTATACGCCGCGCATGGCCATGTGGCGCATTGTCATACCGCAATCGCTGCGCATTTCCGTTCCGACGCTTGGCAATTATTTCATCATGATGTCCAAAGATACGTCGCTGTGTGCGTTTATTACCGTTGGTGAAATCATTTTGACGACATCGTCCTATGCTTCGCAGACGTTTTTGACGATCGAATCGTATACGCTGGCGGCGATCATCTATCTGGTACTCAGCCTGCCGCTTGCCCGTCTCGTGCTCGTACTGGAAAGGAGGTTGAGCCGTCATGTCTGAAGCGATGATCGAAGTGGTAGGCCTCCACAAATCATTTGGCAACAACGAGATTCTGAAAGGCATCGACCTGACGATCCGCAAGGGCGAAAAGGTGGTCATCATCGGCCCGTCCGGTTCGGGCAAATCGACGCTGCTCAACTGCATGAACTATCTGGAGCGTCCCACCAGGGGGCAGGTGCTGATCGAAGGCACGCCGTTTGAACCGCCTGGCAAAAAGTACAGTGAAAAACACGTATCTGCGCTGCGGGTACATGTCGGCATGGTGTTCCAAAATTTCAATCTGTTTCCGCACAAGACCGCACTGCATAATGTGATGGCTGCACTCGTAACCATCCGCAAAATCCCGAAGGACAAGGCGCGTGAAATTGCGGAACGGTATTTGCAAAAAGTCGGTTTGTCCGACCGCCTGCATCATTATCCCAGCCAATTGTCGGGGGGACAGAAACAGCGGGTGGCCATTGCCCGGGCGCTGGCGATGGAACCCAAGGCGATGCTGTTCGATGAAGCGACATCCGCACTGGACCCGGAACTGGTCGGCGAAGTGCTTCAGGTCATCCGCACGCTGGCGATGGAAGGGATGACCATCGTCATGGTGACGCATGAAATGAAATTTGCCAGGGAAATTGGCGACCGCATCCTGTTCATGGACCAGGGACGCATCGTGGAAGAGAACACGCCGGAAGTCTTGTTCCAAAATCCGCAGCATCCCAGAACAAAGGCGTTTTTGCAGGAAGTCATCCATTGACCCGTCTCGATCAACACGTTAGGCAAACTGAAAACGACAGGGGAAATTGCAATGAAACAATATGTCAGAGAAGCAACAATCGAAGATTTGGATGGATTGGTTGACATTCGCTGCGAGTTTCTGAATGTGCTGGAACGCGCAAATGTGCCCGATCTGGAAATTGTGACCCGTGCCTGGCTGGAGCAACATCTCAAGAATGGGACGTTCAAAGCCTGGATTGCGGATATCGATGGCAAAATCGTCTGCTGCAGCGGTCTGATGATCGTCGATTATCCGCCGGGCTATATGCATTCGGCCGACGGCCAGGAAGGGTATATCCTGAATATCTATACGTCGCCGGAATGGCGAGGCAAAGGGCTGGCCAGCTGCATCATGGAGGAAATCGTCAATTACCTGCGCAAAAATCAGATCAGACGCGCAACGCTCCATACGACGGAAGAAGCGCGCTCCCTGTACGAACGCTTCGGTTTCAAGGCGACGCACACCGAAATGGAATGGCTGCTTGAAGCTTGAGAAACCGCGTTTCGGAAAAAAGGAGGACACGCGATGAATCTGATCGACAAATTTGGCGGCGATCACTTTATCGATGGCGAGTGGGTTACGGCCCGGGGCAACGGCACGTTTGATTCCGTCAATCCCGCCACGGGAGAGACGCTCAGGCAGCTGACGCGCGGAGGACGCGCCGAGATCGACGCCGCCGTGGCCAGCAGCTGGCGCTGCTTTGACAACGAATGGTCCCGGCTGGGCGCTGGCGAGCGCGGTGAACTGCTGTACCGATGGGCGAACCTGATGGCGGAACATCTCGAGGAAATCGCGCTGCTGGATACGCTGGATAGCGGCAAGCCGATCCGGGACAGCCGCGGCTCCGCGCAGCGCGGTATCAAAATGTTGAAATTTTTTGCGGGACTGACGGACAAATTACTGGGGAGACAGATTCCGGTAGCGGAAAACTTGCTCAATTACACCCTGCATGAACCCTACGGCGTTGTCGGCGCCATCACGCCATGGAACTATCCGACGACCAATTTCCTGACCAAGGTGGCGCCAGCGCTCGCCTGCGGGAACACGATCGTTGTCAAACCGGCGGAACAGACACCGCTATCGGCGCTGCGGCTGGCGGAACTGGCCGTCGAAGCGGGACTTCCCAAAGGTACGGTCAACGTCGTCAACGGTTTTGGCCAGGAAGCCGGCCAGGCGCTCGTCGCGCATCCGGACGTACCCAAAATTACGTTTACCGGCAGTACTGCAACCGGACTGCACCTGACGCACGCCACGGAAGGCCGCGTGAAATCTTTTACGCTGGAGCTCGGAGGCAAAACCGCCAACGTCGTCTTCGCAGACAGTGATCTGGATGCCGCAGTCAAGGCAGCCGCCTATACCTGCTTCATGAACCAGGGACAAACCTGTACGGCGGGAACCCGCCTTTTGCTGGAAGATACGATTGCCGATGTGTTCCTGGAGCGGCTGCTCGCTTACGTGAAGACGCTGAAAGTCGGCGATCCGTTGAAGGAAGATACGCAAATCGGGGCCATCGTGTCCGCGTCACAATTCGAGCGGATTGCCGGTTTTGTAGCGGGAGCGAAACAAGAAGGCGCAGTGCTGCTGTGCGGTGGCGAACCTTTGGCGCCAGCCGGTTGTGAGCGGGGCTACTTCATGGCACCGACGATCTTCGACCGCGTGACGCCCGGGATGAAAATTTTCCAGCAGGAAATTTTCGGTCCGGTGCTGAGCGTCGTACGGTTCCGGGATTTCGGGGAAGCGGTCGATTTGGCCAACCGTACCGAGTATGGCCTGGCGACGACCGTCTGGACCCACAATCTGCAAAAAGCGCATCGCTTCGTACAGCAGGCGAAATCCGGAATCGTCTGGGTCAATACGGTTCATATGCTGCATCCCGCTTCACCGTATGGCGGGTACAAGCAAAGCGGGCTCGGTACGGAAATGGGTGTGGAAATCGCCCATGAATACATGCGCCACAAAAGCGCCTGGATCCAGTTGGATACATGGAAATCCCCCTGGCAATAGATTGCCGGTACCGTTGGCAAAGAACAGGGAGGTGAAGCCATGTTATTGAAAGGCGAGGAACTCAACCAACATGTGATCCGATTTCGGCGGGACTTGCATGCCCATCCAGAATTGAGCGGCCAGGAAGCGAGAACGTCGCGCAAAGTGCAGGAGGAGCTGGAGCGGCTGCAGATACCGTATGAAACCGGATTTGCCGGCTACGGAATCCTGGGTGTGATCGAAGGCGCTGAACCGGGACCCACCGTGGCGCTCAGGGCGGATATGGACGCATTGCCTATCAAGGAAAATACGGATCTGCCGTTCCGATCGCAAAATGAGGGCGTCATGCATGCATGCGGCCATGATGCGCATACGGCCATGCTGATCGGCGCTGCACATTGCCTGAAGGCGGAAGCGCCGCGGATGAAGGGCAAAGTGCTGTTGATCTTTCAACCCGCGGAAGAAGCATCGCCCGTCGGCGGTGCAGAACCGATGATGCGGGACGGGCTGTTCGCCCGGCATCAGCCGGATCTGCTGCTGGCGCAGCATGTATGGCCCAAATTGCCCGTCGGCACCTTCGGCATCCGGCCGGGCTACATGATGGGGGCATCCGACCGGTTTGAACTGGTGCTCCGGGGGAAGGGCGGTCATGGCAGCATGCCGCATGACGGCGTCGATGTCATCGTCGCTGCCGGACAGATCATCAGTGCGGTCCAATCGATCATTAGCCGCAATATCAATCCGCTGGAGGAGGCCGTACTGACGATCGGCACCATCCAGGCGGGATACCGATACAATGTCATCGCGGATGAAGCGCATCTCACCGGCACGATCCGCACGTTCCGGCCGCAAGTGCGAAAGCGTGTGGAGGAACGCTTCCGGACCCTCATTGCGGGCATCAGCGAGGCGATGGGCGTGACGGCTGAATTGACCTTGTATCATGGCTATCCGTCCACGTGCAACGACCGGGAAGCCGCCGGGTTTGTCCGGGATGCCCTCGTGGAAATGTACGGCGACCAAAGTTGCCCGGAAGTGGAGCCCAGTCTGGCTTCCGAAGATTTCTCCAGGTTTCTGGAAAAATACAGGGGCGTTTATTACTGGCTTGGCGTTGGCGGAGACCATGGCGATTATCCGGCGCTGCATGATTCGCGTTTCATACTGGACGAGCGGGCGCTGCGCATCGGTTACGAAACGATGTCCCGTTTGACGCTGGCGTATATGCAGCGGTGCCAATCCCAAAAATAAAGGAGTCCAGAGATATGATTATCGGGGTCCCGAAAGAAATCAAAAACAATGAAAACCGCGTGTCCATGACACCGTCCGGGGTATTGTCGCTGACGGCGGCGGGTCATCGGGTGCTGGTGGAACGGGGAGCCGGAGAAGGCAGCGGCTTTCCCGATGCGGATTATGCGGCAGCTGGCGCACAAATCGCCGAAGAAGCCGCCGCCGTCTGGGAAACGGCTGACCTTGTCGTCAAGGTAAAAGAACCGCTGGCGTCCGAGTACAAGTATTTCAGGCCCGGTTTGATCCTGTTTACGTATTTGCATCTTGCAGCCGAACCGGAACTTGCTTCCGCTCTCATCGATACACGTGTTACCGCGATTGCCTATGAGACCGTCAAAGTCAACGGCACGCTGCCGCTTCTGACGCCCATGAGCGAAGTCGCAGGGCGGATGGCAGTCCAGATCGGCGCGCAATTGCTTGAAAAATCCAGAGGAGGAAAGGGGGTGCTCCTGGGAGGCGTCACCGGTGTCAAAAGAGGCAAAGTCACCATCCTCGGGGGCGGCGTCGTTGGCTCCAATGCGGCCAAAATTGCCGTTGGCATGGGGGCTGACGTGACGATCATCGATTTGAATCCGGAGCGGCTGCGCGAACTGGAAGCCATCTTCGGCACATCCATCCAGGGTCTGATTTCGAATGCATCCAACATTGCAGAGTCGGTGGCCGAATCGGATCTGGTGATCGGTGCGGTGCTCATTCCCGGCGCAAAAGCGATCAAGCTGGTCACGGAGGATATGGTGAAACGGATGCAGCCGGGTTCGGTCATTGTGGATGTGGCTGTCGACCAGGGCGGCAATTTTGAAACGATTGACCGGATCACGACGCATGACAATCCCACCTATGTGAAACACGGGGTCATTCACTACGCAGTTGCCAATATGCCGGGTGCGGTTCCGCGCACATCGACGATCGCACTGACCAACGCCACGATGCCCTACGTGCTGCAAATCGCAAACAAAGGACTGGCGCGGGCATTGTCGGAAAGCGAACCGTTGCGGCATGGCGTCAATGTGATGCAGGGACATGTCACTTGCGAGGCAGTCGCCAAAGATCTGGGTTATGCCCACAAGCCTGTCGGACAATTGCTTTGATCACCTCATCGCAAAAAGCAGCATTTCCCTCTCGACGAGAAAACAAAGAACTGGAGGAAACAACATGAAATGGGGAAAAAGTATTATTGCGGCAATTTTGTTGATCGGTCTGCTGGCAGGGTGCGGATCGGCGAAGAACAACACGTCATCTTCTCCGTCTCCTAGCGCCTCATCCGGCGGAGCGGCCACTGAAAGCCCGGCAGAGACGGGAACTTTGGCTGAAATCAAGAAAAGAGGCGTGCTGATCGTCGGTTCTTCCAATGACGCACCGTTCTCGTACATCGATACCAGAACAGGCGAGTATACCGGTATCGATGGCGAAATCATCAAGGAAATCGCCAAGCGGCTCGGCATCGAAAAAGTGGAAATGAAGACGGTCAAGTTTGAAAACCTGCTGGTCGAACTGAACAACAAAAACATCGATATCGTGGCGGATGCCATGTATATCAAGGACGAACGCAAAAAAGTCGCCAACTTCACGAACGTCTGGTATCAGGACGGCGATGCGCTGATCGTGCGTGAAGATTCGACGATTGCCGGCCTGGAAGACCTTTCCGACAAAGTGGTAGGCGCCGTCAAAGGCACCGTGTTCCTGGAATATCTGGAGCAACTGAAGGCAGAAAAGAAGATCAAGGACATTATCATTTTCAACTCCCAGGCGGAAGGTCTGCTTGGCCTGAACACCCACAAGATGGACGCGCTGGTCACCGACGGCGGCGTGGCGGCCTATTCCATCCAAAGCGATTCTTCGCTGAAATTGAAAATCGTCACGACCTACAAGCCGCAATTCAACGGGCAAATCGGCGCAGCTGTCCGCAAGGAAGACAATGACTTGCTGGAAGCGGTCAATAGGGAACTGGACAAGCTGAAAGACGAAGGATTCGTGCTGGAAGTGCTGAAGAAATACAACCTGAATGAAAACAATTTTGTGCCTTCCGGTCAATAAGGTTCATCCGGCAAGAAAGGGCGGTTCCCGAAAGTCCGATTGGACTTACGGGAACCGCCCTTTGTCGTACGCGGGGATTTCGCGGCGGGACAACCGGGTCTGCCCAAAATCATAGCGAATAGCGCGTCAGTTTTTCGGACAGTTCCCGGCCGGTTGCGATCATGATCCGTTCGATTCGCTCGAGATCATTGGCCACGCGTCCGATCGGCCCGATCAGGCACAGACCGGCGATCACTTCATTCCGTTTCCAGACCGGTACCGCTACGGCAGCGACGCCAGGGTCGATTTCTTCCATGCTGACGGCCACACCCCGTCTGCGAATTTCGGCGACTTCCCGGAAGAACCCGTCACGGTCCGGCGATGTGGGTGTAAATTTGGTGAATTCATAATCTTTGGCCAGTGCCTGCAACTCCTCGTCCGACTTGAAGCTGAACAGCACTTTGGAGCCGGCGCCTACATGCATCGGGGTGCGTGAACCGGTTGTATCGGAGTAACGGATTTTGGAAGGGCCTTCCACCACTTCGATGCAGACACTCTCCCGGTGATGGGGAACGGTGAGGATGATGCTTTCGCCGGTTTGCTGCGCCAATCGGTGCATGAATTCCAGCGCAATCTCCTTCATGTCCAGCTGGCTGCTGACCAGCTTGCCCAATGAGAGCAGGGCAAAGCCGAGCCGGTATTTCCGTGTTTCGGGGTTCTGGCTGACGAAGTCTCTCTCCTGCAGGGTCGATAGCATCCGCTGGACGACACTTTTTTCCCAACCGAAGTGCCGGCTCAATTCGGTGACGCCCCACTCGGGTTTCTGTTCCGTAAAAGCAAGCAGCAATTGCAGCGCACGATCGATCGTTTTGAGAATCGATCTGTCGTTTTCCGGGCTCATCCCATGACCTCAATGCGTATCAATTTTCGTCATATATCTGCGATATATTATAGCACATTTCCCGATCAGTTTCGAATGAATTGGAATCATTTGCAAGGAAAGAATAATTGTTTGCAGCTATAATGGACTTTTAGAATAAACGCATTAACGGCAATACATGCAAAAATCCAGTACATCAAAAGGGAGACCCGTTGCCATGAAATGGTTCGACAACATGAAAATCTCGTACAAATTTATTGGAAGTTTTGCTGTCGTTATCGTTTTGTTGATGGTGGGAAACATCGCAGGGGTCATGAACGCAAACAAGCTGAATCAAAATGTAACGAACATTTATGAGCAGGATTTGACACTGATCAAAATTTCCGGGGAAATCGCCAGTTCCGTCAACCGCATCAACAGTTCGGTGGGAAGCTACATCCTGACGCAGGATAAAGATTATCTGACGACGGTTGAACAGCAAACGCAAAATATCAACAGCTTGCTGGAGCAATTGTATGCGCAACAACTGCTGGAAAGCGAATTGCGGGATCTTGAAGTCTTCCGGATCGTCTGGAATGGCTATCCCCCGATCATCGAAAGAATCGTCGCAAATGTCCAGAACAATGAGATGGAATTCGCCATCTCCAGCTACAAGCGGGAATTGCTGACCAAAGAAGACGGCATTCACCGGGCATTCCAGGGATTCATCGAAAACAATCGCGATAAAGCGGCGAACCGTTACGAAGAGTCCAAAGCCATGTATTCGGGCATCCTGTCGTCGTCCATCGCCATCATGGTATTGACCTTGCTGCTGTCGCTCGTCATGGGATACTTGCTGAATCGTTCGATTACAGGTCCGATTCTTCGGCTTCTGAAATCGTTCAAGCGGATCGAAGAGGGAGATCTGTCGCAGCCGATCGAGGAGAAACGCAAAGACGAATTGGGACAGCTTGCGGCCGGTTCCGAAAACATGAGAAAGAGCATTGCGGACATCGTGTCCCAGACCAAAGAAGCGGTGCATACGCTTGCAAATGTGTCCGAGGAAGTGCGTGTAGAAGCGCAGGAGACCGGCACATCTTCGCAATTGATGTTCCAGGGGCTCAAAGATACGGCTAGCCGTTCCAAAGAACAAGCGGGCAAAATTTCGGACGACGCGCAAATGATCAAGGAAATGATGCAAAGCCTGGGCCAGATCGCCGCCAGCGTCGACAGCGTCAGCACGTTGTCGGCGGATTTGAAGCAAACGGCAGACCGTGGCCGGATCGTCGTCCAGGATGCATCGGATACGATGAATGAAATCAAACTCAAGTCGGAAGAAACCTCCAGCATCGTTGAAATGTTGAACGAGCAATCCAAGCAGATCGATACGGTCATCGCCACCATCAAGGAAATTGCCGAGGAAACGAATCTGCTCTCCCTCAATGCGTCAATCGAGGCTGCCCGTGCCGGGGATGCGGGCCGGGGATTTGCTGTCGTGGCTACCGAAATCCGCAAGCTGGCGGAAAACAGCAAAGCGTCGGCCGAACAGGTCCGCGAAGTTGTCGCCAGCATCCAGGAGGGCACGGCTCAACTGTTCAAGTCCAATCAGATCAGCCTTTCGGAAATTCACGAAGGACATGGCAAAATGGAAGATGTCCTGCAATCGTTCCAGCAAATTTTTGAATGGATCGAAAATATCAACATGAGCATCCAGGATATCACGGCCGGGGTTGAGGAACTGTCGGCGGGAAGCGAGCAAATCGATCATTCGATGCGCCGGATTGAAGCCTATTCGGATGACGTCGCCCAAACCAATGAATCCTACGCCCAGCAATCGGGCCAACAGGTCAGCCGGATGGAAAAAGTCAATGCGGCGGTCGGCGAAATGTTGAAACTGTCGAATGCCCTGAATGGCCTCGTCAACCGCTTTGTCACGGAAAGTCGCTAATTCCCGGTCAGATGCAGAATCGTTTGCCGATATGGTATGATAAATATATTTAGCGATGCGATATCGGCGAGGTGAGATCGGAATTGGCGCCAGCAACGGACAAACTGGTACTCATTGATGGCAACAGCATCATTTACCGCGCATTTTTTGCCATTCCGCCGCTGACTAGCAGTAGCGGATTGCAAACCAATGCCGTCTACGGGTTTGCCACCATGTTGCTCAAAGTACTCGAGGAAGAGAAACCGACGCATATTCTGGTGGCTTTCGACGCGGGCAAAACGACTTTTCGGCATGAAGGCTATGCGGAATACAAAGGCGGGCGGGAGAAAACGCCGCCGGAATTGTCACAGCAGTTTCCGGTGCTGAAGGAACTGATTGACGCCTTTTCGATCCCGCAATATGAATTGCCCGGATACGAAGCGGACGACATCATCGGCACATTGTCCCGGCTGGCGGAAGCGGAGGGCAAGCAGGTTGTCGTCGTTTCCGGAGACAAGGATTTGCTTCAGCTTGCATCGGACAAGGTTACGGTCATGCTTACGCGCAAGGGCGTAAGCGAAATGGAGAAGTACGGACCTGCGGATATTCAAGAACGCTACGGGCTGGCGCCTGCGCAAATCATCGATCTGAAGGGATTGATGGGCGACGCCAGCGACAACATTCCGGGGGTGCCCGGGGTTGGCGAGAAAACTGCACTGAAGTTGTTGCATGAGTTTGGTACGGTGGAAAATGTGTTGGCGAGCGTTGACCAACTCAAGGGCAAGCTGCGGGACAATCTCGCAACACATGCAGACAGTGCGCGGTTGAGCAAGCAACTGGCGACCATTTTCCGGGAGGTGCCGCTGGATCGCACGCTGGACGACATCGTCTGGCAAGGCTATGATCGCGCCGCATTGTCGGACATGCTGCACAAGCTGGAATTCAAGTCCCTGCTGTCCCGGCTGGATCTGGAAGCGGAAGCGGGCAGTTCCCCTTTGGAGAACGTTCAGGGAACGGTTGCTTACGAGACAGTCATCGTGGGCGACGATGCGGAGGGTTGGTCGCAGCTGGCAGCGGCATTGCCGAATGCGGAAGCGTTGCTGGTGGAATCTTACGGGGAAAATCCGCACTTGGCCGAAGGGATGGGGCTGGCCATTGCTGCCCAATCCCGTATTTACGTATTGGCCTATTCGCAGTTGCAATCCCGGTATGCAGATGATTTGCGCGCATGGCTAGCCGATCCGGCAATGCCCAAAGTCGGGTATGATTTGCACCGGGCCGAGCTGGTGCTGGCACGCAGCGGCATCCGTCTAAAGGGACAGTCATTCGATGTATTGCTGGCCGCCTGGCTGCTGGACCCGACCGAAGCGGAACCGTCGCTGGCACGGCTGCTGCAGCGCCATGGGCAGCCGACCATCGCCGCAGACGAAGCGGTATACGGAAAAGGCGCAAAATTCCACGTTCCGCCCATCGCGGAACTGGCCGCCCATCTGGCGGCCAAAGCCGACGGCATTCGCCGTCTGCGTCCCGTCGTCGATCGCAAACTCGACGAAGTGGGCATGCATGCGCTCTATTATGAACTGGAGCAGCCGTTGTCCGTCATTTTGGCCAAAATGGAACTGCAGGGCATCAAATGCGACAGCGACACGCTGCAGGAACTGGGACGGCAATTCCAGGCTCAAATCGACGAAATCAGCAAATCGATCTACCGGCTCGCGGGCGTTGAGTTCAACATCGGTTCGCCGAAACAACTGGGCGACATCCTGTTTGAAAAACTCGGCCTGCCTGTGATCAAAAAGAACAAGACCGGCTATTCGACCGATGCGGAAGTGCTGGAAAGACTGGAGCCGTATCATGAAATTGTGCGGCTTGTATTGCAATACCGGCAGCTCAGCAAACTGCAATCGACCTATATCGAGGGACTGACCAAGGAAATCCGGGAAGATACGGGGGGCAAAATCCATACGTTTTATCGCCAGACGATCGCGCCGACAGGCAGATTGTCCAGTCAGTTTCCCAACTTGCAGAACATTCCGATCCGTCTCGAGGAAGGCCGCCAGATCCGCAAGGCATTTTTGCCGTCCGAACCGGGCTGGCTGATTTTGGCTGCAGACTATTCGCAAATCGAGCTTCGCGTGCTGGCTCACATTTCCGGTGACGAACGGTTGAAGGAAGCGTTCATGCAGGACATGGACATCCATACGAAAACGGCAATGGACGTGTTTGGCGTGTCCAAGGACCAGGTGGACGCGAACATGCGCCGCTCCGCGAAGGCGGTCAACTTCGGCATCGTCTATGGCATCAGTGATTATGGCCTTTCCCAAAATCTCAACATTACCCGCAAGGAAGCCGCTACATTCATCGAACAATATTTCAGCGTGTTCCGCGGGGTACGCAAATATATGGATACCATTGTGGAACAGGCAAGACAGAACGGTTATGTAACAACGTTGCTGGATCGTCGCCGCTATTTGCCCGAAATCAACGCTTCCAATTACAATGTGCGTTCATTTGCGGAGCGTGTTGCGATGAATACACCCATCCAGGGATCGGCTGCCGATATTATCAAGCTGGCCATGGTGAAAATGGATGAAACGATCCGCAAGCGCGGTTTGCGCAGCCGGATGTTGCTGCAGGTGCACGACGAACTGGTGTTTGAAGTGCCGGAAGCGGAATTTGAGGAAATGAAAATCCTAGTGCCGCAAATCATGGAATCCGCGATTCAACTGGATGTGCCGCTGAAGGCGGACGTCAGCTTCGGGGCGAACTGGTACGAAGCGAAGTAATTGCAGGCGTTGGCGCGTGCTGGTGCGCAACCGAAGCAATATGCAAGGAATGGAAAGCGGGGGATGGGCGTTGCCGGAATTGCCTGAGGTAGAAACGGTCCGCCGCACACTGGAATCATTGATCGTCGGCAAGACCATCCAGCGTGTCACCGTCAGCCTGCCGCGCATTTTGCAGCGGCCGGACGATCCGGATGTCTTTGCGGCGATGCTGGAAGGCCGCACGTTTCAAGGTGTGGAACGCAGGGGCAAGTTTTTGCGGTTGCTGCTGGATGGGCTGACACTCATATCCCATCTCCGAATGGAAGGCCGGTACGGCCTGCATCGGGAAGAGGAACCGATTGCGCCGCATACGCATGTGATGTTTCATTTTACCGACGGGACGGCGCTGCGCTACAGGGATGTCCGCCAGTTCGGCACGATGCATCTGTTCCCGGCCGGGGAAGAATGGCGTCACCCGCCATTGAATAAACTGGGATTGGAGCCGCTGTCGGACGCATTTACGCTGGGAGCCATGGTTGGCGCGATCGGCAAGCGCAAGACCAGAATCAAGCCGTTGCTGCTCAATCAGGAAATCATCGTCGGTCTGGGCAATATTTATGTGGATGAAGCGCTGCATTTGGCCCGCATCCATCCCGAACGAACGGCGGATTCGCTGAGCAAGGCGGAAAAGGAGCGGCTTCACCGCGCCATTGTCGATACGCTGGCAGCTGCGGTTGAAGCTGGCGGTTCGTCGGTGAAGTCATACGTCAACGGGCAGGGCGAGATGGGCATGTTTCAGCACCGATTGCGGGTGTATGGCCGCACGGGTGAACCTTGTAGCGAATGCGGCAGCGCCATCCAAAAGTCATTCGTTGGCGGACGCGGCACCCATACATGTCCGACCTGCCAACGGTTGCCTGGCGCTAAACGCAAGGCTGTGCAGGGGACATCGCGTTCCCATGCGGTGAAACGCCGTCTGGACGGCTAGTTTTTCCTCATGGTGCGCGACAGCGAATACGTGCCGGGGTGCATGCAAAACTGTACGATTGCGAATATTCGGGGCATTTCTCGTTTTTCCCGCATAGGATGATCCCAGAAGTTCATCCGAGGGGGAACAGCATGCTGGCATCGTTCGCATCGCTTTTGTTGCTTGCATTGGCTGTCAGTCTGGACGGTTTTGGTGTCGGCATGACTTATGGCTTGCGCCAGATTCGCATTCCCGCACGTTCGGTCTGCATCATTTCGTGCTGCTCCGGCATTGTCATCCTGCTGTCGATGACGATCGGCTATGGACTGATTCGATGGATACCGCCGCATGCCGCTTCGGTGATTGGCGCTGCGATCCTGATGGCCATCGGCATCTGGACACTGGTGCGATTTGTTCGGGGAGAAGCTTATGCGGAACAATCGCGTGAAACGGCCGGAAAATCGTCAGCCGGTGCGGGGCAGGCTAGTGGCACCGTGACCTCCGCCAAGCCGGCACAATGGTCGGTCTGGAAATTGGAAATCCGGCAATGGGGCATTGTCATCCAGGTTTTGCGCACGCCGGTTGTCGCCGATGTGGACCGTTCCGGTACGATTACGGCCGGGGAGGCGTTTTTGCTTGGTTCGGCGTTGTCGCTGGACGCGTTCGGTGCCGGGATTGGTGCAGCATTGGTCGGATTTCCGCCGCTTTTGACCTCCATTTGCATTGCGGGCGCTTGCGGCATGTTTTTGTGGCTGGGCACCCGGGCCGGCAACCGGGCTGCAGGTTTGAAATGGATGAAGCCGATGGCTGTGCTGCCGGGCATCATCCTGATACTCATGGGACTATCCAAATTGTTGTAGAAATTTTGATGGAGAGAAGAGGATACGGTGAATATCGGACTTACGGGCGGAATCGCCACTGGCAAAAGCACGGTGGCGAAGATGCTGGTCCAGCGCGGTGCAATGTTGATCGATTTGGATCAAATTGCCCGGGAAGTCGTGGCGCCCGGACAACCGGCGCTGGCCCAGATTGCAGAACGTTTCGGACAAGCCATACTCCAACCGGACGGTTCACTCGACCGGAAAAGACTTGGTGCCATTGTATTTGCCGATGAGGAACGCCGCAAGGAACTGGAACAGATTACGCATCCGGCCATCCGCAGCGTGATGAAAACACGAATGCAGGAATATGAGCGGGATCACCCGGACAAACTGGTGGTCGTGGATGTTCCCTTGCTGTTTGAGTCTGGGCTGTCGCCAATGTATGATCGTGTTGTTGTCGTATACGTGCCCAGATCCGAGCAGCTTCGGCGTTTGATGGAAAGGGACAAGCTGACCAGGGAAGATGCCGAAAAACGGTTGAATGCCCAGATGGACATTGAACAAAAAAAGAGACTGGCTGACGTGGTCATTGACAACAGCGGTAGCCTGGAAGAGACGGAGCGCCAGATCGAACAACTGTGGCAGGATTTGGGGCTGGAATGACCAGACGGCGAACAAGAACCTTCAAGTGGCAACGGCTGCTGTTGCTGCTTTTTTTGGCAGTGCTGGTGGTGTTGTTCGTTCGTGCGGAATGGATCGGGCGCATGATTTATCCGGTGTACTATACGGCGGAAATTACGCGGCATGCCGCCGCAAATGAAGTGGACCCGCTGCTGATTGCCGCCATCATTCGCGTGGAATCCAATTTCAGGGCAGATGCCGTTTCGCCCAAAGGCGCACTCGGGATCATGCAGGTCATGCCCGATACGGCGGAATGGATTTTGCAGAAAGGCGCATTTGGCGGACTGACGGTCGAAGATGTCAGCAAATCAGCCGATGCCGGCATTCAACTGGGCACCTGGTACGTCAGGGAATTGAACCGCCAGTTCGGGGGAAGTTTGCCGCTTACGTTGGCTGCGTACAACGCAGGTCCCTCCCGCGTCCGCAAATGGCTGGATGAGGGCGTATGGGATGGCCATCTGGAAACGATCCGCAATATTCCTTTTGGTGAAACTCGACATTATGTGCAACGTGTGTTGTACTATTATGAGAAGTATCGGGAAATTTACGGCGACGATCTTCAGAAGCGGACATGAGCGAACTTGAAAATGTTCAGGAGTGAACCTGAGAATTTTCAGAAGCGGACAAGAGTGTTCTTGAAAAGCGGACTTGAGCGTTCCCGAAAGCGAACATGAGGAAGCCTTGAAGCGATCGCCCCAAAGCTTCCCTCTATCTTTATTTGTATTTGAGATTCAAAACGCATTAGCGGTTAGCAAATTGGCTGGCAAGTTGCTGTTCCGCAATTTGGACCAGTTGACGGGTGATGTTGCCCCCGATTCGGCCGGCATCTCTTGTAAGAATGTTACCGTAGTATCCGTCCTGGGATAACGTGATGCCGAGCGATTGCGCCACTTCATATTTCAGTTGATCCAGCGCTTGGCTCGCTTGAGGAACGACCAATTGGTTGTTGTTGTTGGCCATGTTGTTCACCTCCTTGCGGTTGGTAATCGTATTGTAACCACTTTTGCGGGTTTCATGATAGGAAAGGCTTGGCAAATTTGAAGTTCGGGGCATGGATGATCACAGTCGTCATGCCGGAAAGGAGCTTTGTTCGAACCATGAAATGTCCGTATTGCGACTATAATGGCACCAAAGTGCTGGATTCCCGTCCGGCCAATGAAAACAAGTCCATTCGGCGCAGGCGGGAATGCGAAAAGTGCAACCGTCGTTTTACCACATTCGAGACGGTGGAAGAAACGCCATTGATCGTCATCAAAAAAGATGGCAGCAGGGAAGAATTCAGCCGGGACAAAATGCTGCGCGGTCTGTTGCGTGCCTGCGAAAAAAGGCCCGTTTCGGTTGAACAACTGGAAGTGATCGTCTCGGGCGTGGAACGGGAATTGCGCAATACGGCGCAAGCTGAAGTCGAAAGTCGCGTCATCGGCGAACTGGTCATGGAAAAATTGTATCCGGTCGACGAGGTGGCCTATGTCAGGTTCGCTTCCGTATATCGGCAGTTCAAAGATATCAATATGTTTTTGAAAGAATTGAACGGGTTGATCAACAAGCACAGCATGTAATGCAGCAGCACAGCATGTAATACAAGCACAGCACCCGTAATGCAAGCACAGCATATAGCCTTCGCCAGCAACCAGTGTCGGGTGTTGGAGCTTGATCAGATGCGATTGCCTTGATGGGCTGAATGCAGGAAGCTAGCGGATCGTTTTCCGCTGCCGTTTTGCAACGTCCAGCCCTTTGTAGTTTATCGGTCTTGTAGTTTATCGGACAAGATTGTCCGTTAGCATGGCATAAGATCTGAATTTCGCCCAAAATCGGACATGGAAGACCGTTAGAAAAAAGGAAAATGTTATTCTGCAGAAAATGGATCGCTAACGGACATTTTTGACCTTTTAGATGATCGAAAATTACCATTCTCGATGCTAACGGACAATTTTGACCGATTTTATTTGGTGATCCATAAGACGCAATCACACTTGAAACATAGTCGCATCAATCGTTGCGAACCAATATCATTCAGCTTATCCTACCATTTCTTACTTATTTCCCCACGCTAACCCCAATCCACAAACAAACCGCTACCAAACCGCACATTCAAACTGCACATCCAAACCGCACATTCAAACAGCACATTCAAACCGCTCATCCGAACTGCACATCCGACCAGCATATCCGAACCTTTTGCCGATATTGACACACATTTTTTTCGATCTGTACGCGAACCCCGGTTTCGACAGTCAGTAGATACACAAATCGCCGTGATCCCTTATCCCGCTTGGGATTGCGGCGACTGTGGATAACTACGTGTGGTGCCTACGATTATTCGTACTCAAAATAGCGAAATGTCCCA
>Ga0310837_100047_pt1 | contig 184340 bp, 159 predicted proteins | sample SM_ome_5_FD_201315 | JGI IMG/M metagenome (GOLD analysis project Ga0310837, IMG submission 201315) | Sorghum-adapted microbial communities enriched on stacked mutant (SM) sorghum from Joint BioEnergy Institute, Emeryville, California... ...
TCGACCTATGATTCGCCTATACTAATTACCTCAAAAAATGGGAAGAGGAGCAAGCCTCATTTTTCATTTATGGTGATGGCCGTCAGGTCATGTGGGATTCTAACGTGACTGAGCGATCTGATTTGCCCCGTTAGGGCGATTTTCGGCTCGGTTCGGCGCGGATAGCGTGTCTCAGTTTCGTTGCAATTCCGAGATACCATGGTTTGCCACAAGTAACGATTGTCCGTTTCGTTTGAATTGCGCCGCATTGCGCCTCGCTCAACCTTCCCTGGCAAAATCCCCCCTCCCAGTTCAGGAAAAATCTTCTCTGTTGACAGCTCTGGTAATTTCCGATAGATTTACTTGTATTAAAACACTGTCAATTCCGAGGGGGAAACTGTGCAATGAAACGCAAGGTCGGGGTCCGCGGCGCGCTCGTGCTCGTGCTGGCGGCAACGCTGGCCGTGACGGGTTGCGGACAAGGCAAATCGGGCGGAAGCAAGGCCGATGTGGATGTGCCCGCCAAGCTCGCCAAACGGGGCGACGTGAAGATCAAGGTCATCCGCAAGATCGGAGGCGACGATCATACGGCGCAATTCCTGGCGGGCGCGAAGCAGGAAGGCGAAGCGCTCGGCTTCAAGGTCGACACGTTCGCCGCGAACGGCGACTCGGTAAAGTTCCTTGAAGCACTCGAGCAGGCGGCCACGGAAGACGTCGACGGCGTCATCGTCTCCCACGGCGACGATCCGGCGACGGTCGAAGCGGTGAAGAAGCTGCGCGAGAAGGGCGTCGAAGTCGTCACGTTCGACTCGATCGGCGATCTGGCCTCGATCGACGGCGTGACGCTCACGGCGCAGGACGACCAGGCGCTGGCGCGGTTCGCGCTGGACCGGCTCGTCAAGGACACGGGCGGCAACGCGAATATCATCTACCTGTGGGTGGACGGCTTCCCGCCGATGGTGCGCCGCAACGTCGTGTACCAGGAAGTGCTGAACGCCAATCCGGGCATCAGGGAACTGGAACGGTTCGGCGTCGCGAATGAGAACACGTCGGTCGAGACGCAGAACGCCGTCGCGGCGATGCTCACGAAGTATCCGAAGGGCGAGATCGACGCCATCTTCGCGACGTGGGACGCCTTCGCCATCGGCGCCGCGCGGGCGCTGATCGAAGCCGGCCGGACGGAGATCAAGATCTACGGCATCGACGTGTCGAACGCCGACCTGCAGATCATGCAGGAAGAAGGCAGCCCGTGGGTGGCGACGGCCGCCGTCGATCCGAAGATGATCGGCGCCGTGAACATCCGGCTGCTGGCGAAGAAGCTGGCGGGCGAAGAGACGCCGGCCGAATACAACCTCGAGGCCGCGCTGATCGACCAGGAGACGCTCGGCAAATCCAATGAAACGGTCAACATGGCGACGCTGGCCGAGATCATTCCGGGATGGGGCCAGACGGACGCGTTCGAAGAGGACTGGATGAAGGATCTCAAGGCGGCAAACGCGAAGTAATGTCTGTCAAGACCGGTTATTGACAGCGCCCTTGTCCGGCTGGACGAGGGCGCTTGATCTGTGCGCGGGAGGTGAGCCGGATGAGGCAGACGGCGGCGGGGTTGCTCGAAATGCGCGAGATTTCGATCGCGTTTCCCGGCGTGCAGGCGCTCAGCGGGGCGGATTTCACCGCGGCCGCGGGGCGGGCGCACGCGCTGATCGGCGCGAACGGCGCCGGCAAATCGACGCTGATGAAGGTGCTGGCGGGCGCCTACGGCCACTACACCGGATCGATCCGGATCGACGGCCGGGAAGCGAAGATCCGCACGCCGCGGGACGCGAAGGCGCACGGCATCCAGGTCGTCTACCAGGAGGTCGACACGGCGCTCGTGCCGAATCTCAGCGTCGGCGAGAACATCATGATGGAGAAGCTCGTCCACGAGATGAAAGGACGGCACCGGGTCCGGTGGGGGGAAATTCATCGGTCGGCCGGGGAAGTGCTCGGACGGCTGGAGGTGAACATCCCGACCCGGAAGCGGGTGGCGGAGCTGTCGCTGGCCGAGAAGCAGATGGTGCTGATCGCCCGCGCGATGACGACCGCCTGCCGCTTCCTCATTCTGGACGAGCCGACGGCGCCGCTCAGCAACGCCGAGACGGAACGGCTGTTCCGTCTCGTCAGATTGCTGAGGTCACGGGGAACGGGGATCATTTTCATCTCGCACCGGCTGCCGGAGCTGTACGAAATCTGCGACGACATCACGATCATGCGGGACGGCCGGGTCGTCGCGCGCGGCGAGCTCAAGCAGATGACCCAGCAGCAGATCGTCGAGCACATGCTTGGCGAGAAACTGGAACGGCAGTTCCCGCGGCGGACGAACACGCCCGGTCCGGTCATGTTCGAGGCGGCGGACATCCGCGACGGGGACAAGGTGAAGGACGCGAGCCTGTACATCCGCGCCGGCGAGATCGTCGGCCTGGCCGGCCTGGTCGGCGCCGGCAAGACCGAGCTGTGCCGGACGCTGTTCGGCGCGTCCGGACAGGCGGCAGGGGAGCTGAAGCTGAACGGCCGCCGTATCGCCATCGGCTCGCCGCACGACGCGGTGAGAAGCGGCCTGGCGCTCGTGCCCGAGGAGCGCAGGCGCGAAGGCGTCTTCGTGGAGGAGACGGTGACGGCCAACCTGACGGTGGCGACGCTGCCGCGGTATACGCGCCTCGGCGCATGGCTGAGCGCGGCGCGGGAGCGGCTCGCGGCCGGGGAGATGATCGGCCGGCTCGGCGTGAAGACGCCAGGCGGCGCCGCCAGAGTCGCCAATCTGTCGGGCGGCAACCAGCAGAAGATCGCGATCGGCAAATGGCTGCTGGCCGACGCCGAAGTGTATATTTTCGACGAGCCGACGAAGGGCGTCGACGTCGGGGCGAAGCGGGACATCTACGAGCTGGTCGCCGGACTTGCGGCCCGCGGCAAATGCGTGCTCTACGCGTCCAGCGAAGTGCCGGAGATCATGGGGCTGACGGACCGGGTGTACGTCATGTACGACGGCCGGATCGTCCGGGAGCTTGTCACCGCGCGCACGAGCGAAGATGAGATCATGCTCTACAGTACGGGAGGCACGGGAAAATGAAGACGACGATTGGCGCGGCTTCGGCGCTCAGGAGTTTCCGGCTGTTCGATTGGCTGTACAAATACGGGACGCTGCTGACCATCGTGCTGCTGGTTGTCATTTTCTGGGCGTCGACGGATCATTTTTTCAGCGACACCAACCTGATCAACATTCTGCGGTCGATCTCGATCGTGACGATCATCGCGACCGGGCTCACCGTATCGCTGGCCGTCGGCGGCTTCGACCTGTCCGTCGGCTCGACGGCGTCGGTCGCGTGCGCGGTCGCCGTTTCAATGTTCGTCTGGCACGGCCAGCCGCTGGGAGTCGGCGTTGCGGCGGCGCTGGCGGTCTGCCTCATCGTCGGCCTCACGAACGCGCTGCTCGTCACCCGGTTCAAAATCCAGGACATGCTCATGACGCTGGCGACGATGTTCGTCTTCCAGGGGCTCGCGCTCACCTACTCCCGCGGGGCGACGATCTCCGAGAACATGATCCTGCCGAACGGCGACTTCGCGACCGGCAAAATTCCGCAGGCGTTCAGCCTGCTGGGACGCGTGCCATGGATCATCGTCATCATGCTGATCGTCGTGCTGGCGGTGCATTTGTTCCTGAACTACACGAAATACGGCCGCTATATGTACATGATCGGCGGCAACCCGGAAGCGGCGAAGCTGTCGGGCATCCCGGTGAACCGGTACCGGCTCCTCGCTTACGTCATCTCGGCGCTGCTCGCCGGACTCGGCGGCATCGTGCTCGGCGCGCGCGTCGGGAACGCGGAGGTGAACGCCGGCGCCCCGTACCTGATGGAAGCCGTCGCGGCGGCGTTCATCGGCTTCTCCGTGCTCGGCTCCGGCAAGCCGAACGCGCTCGGCACGTTCGCGGGCGCGGTGCTGATCGGCGTTCTGTCGAACGGGCTCATCATGCTGTCCGTGCCGTATTACGCGATGGACATCGTGAAGGGCGGCGTGCTCGCGGCCGCCCTTGCGATCACGTACTTCCGCGGGCGGCATTGACGAAGCGGGCGTGTTGGCGGAGCAGACGGCGTTGACGCGGGGCAAGGCATTCGAATACGCTGGGCGCGACTCCAAACGCGAAAGGAGCCGCGCCCTTCATGTTTCTGCGCAGTGCCGCCCTGCTCCGCGGGCCGAGAGCTTCCATCACCGGCCGGCGCGCCGGATCACGAATCCGCTCCGATGACAGGGCGCTCCGATGACAGGGCGCTCCGATGACAGGGAGCGGGATGCCGCCGAAGGCGGGAGCGCTCCGCGTGCGCGATCCCCGGGGACCGATTACCGCGTCAGATCGCGCCGCAGCGCGATGAGCTCCCTGAGCTCCTCCGTCGACAGCTCGGTGATCCAGTTCTCGGAGCCGGCCATCACCGTCTCGCTGAGCAGCCGCTTGCTCTCCAGCATTTCGTCGATCCGCTCCTCCAGCGTGCCGAGCGCGATGAGCTTGTAGACGTGGACGTTCTTCACCTGTCCGATCCGGTAGGCGCGGTCGGTCGCCTGATTCTCCACGGCCGGATTCCACCAGCGGTCGTAATGGAAGACATGGCTGGCCGCCGTCAGATTGAGCCCGACGCCGCCGGCCTTCAGCGACAGGACGAACACGTGCGGCTGCCTGCCGGCGGGCAGCGCGTTCGACTGGAACATCTCGATCATCCGCTCGCGCATCGCCCGGGGCGTGCCGCCGTGCAGATAGAGCACCGGCTCGCCCAGCGTTTCCTGGAGCACCGCCTGCAGCAGCTTGCCCATGCCGACATATTGGGTGAAAATCAGGCACCGTTCGCCCGCTTCCCGCAACTCCTTCACCATCTCGAGCAGCCGCTCCAGCTTCTCCGACCGGGCGGCAAGCGCCGCCGCGTCCACCGCCGGGCCGTCCGTTTCCTGCGGCCGGACATCCACGTCCGCGTCCAGCGCCGTTCGCACGGCCGGCAGCGGCTCCTTCGTCACCAACGCCGGATGCGCGCAAAGCTGCTTCAGCCTCGTGATCGCCGCCAGGATGGCGCCTTTCCGTTCAATGCCGGTCAGCTCGCCCGACCGCTCCAACAGTTCGCGCACCGTCCGCTCGTACCACGCGGCCTGCTCGGCCGTCAGATGCACGTACGTCTTCATCTCGTTCTTCTCCGGCAGGTCGAGCTGCACGGCGGGATCCTGCTTCTGCCGCCGGAGCAGGAACGGCTTCACCAGCTTCCGGAGCTCGGCGAGGCGCGCATCGCCGCCTTCCTTCAACGCGGCGCCGCCGTACCGCTCCCCGAACGCCCGCTGGCTGCCGAGATACCCCGGATTCAGAAAATCGAAAATCGACCACAGCTCGGTCAGCCGGTTCTCGATCGGCGTGCCGGTGAGCGCGATCCGGTGGCGCGCCGGGAAGCTGCGCACGGCCGCGGCCTGTTTCGTCGCGTAGTTCTTGATGTTCTGCGCTTCGTCGAGGCAGACCGCATCCCACGAGACTCCGGCTAGCGTCTTCCGGTCGAGCGCCGCCGTCGTGTACGACGTCAGCACGACGTCCGCCGACTCGGCCGCTTCGCGGAATACGGCGCCCGCCGAACGCCCGCCGCCGTAATGGAGCAGCACGCGCAGCGAAGGCGCGAAGCGGTCGAGCTCCTTCTGCCAGTTGCCGATGACCGATGTCGGGCAAACGATGAGCGACGGCATCGTCCGTTCCTCCCGCGCATGCAGCAGGTAGGCGATGAGCTGCACCGTCTTGCCGAGCCCCATGTCGTCCGCGAGGCAGGCGCCGAGGCCGAAGCGCCTCAAAGCGACGAGCCACGAGAAGCCGGTCTGCTGGTACGGGCGCAGCGCGGTTTTGAGTCCGTCCGGCGCCGGCAGCAGCGGATTGTCCTCCGGGCGGCTGAGCTGCCCGATCAACCGGAGCAGGCGGCCGCTCAGCTCCACCTCGAGCGCGACGCGGAAATCTTCGGCCGAGTCGCCGGCTTCCGCCTCGGCCTCATCCGGGTCGTCGCCTCCGGCCGCGCCGCCGAGCAGGTGAAGCTGCAGCACATCGCGGAACGACAGGCCGCGGGACGGGTCATACTGCGCCATCGCCTTGCGGATGGCGGGCAGCATCGCGGGATCGAGCGCGACCCACTGTCCGCGGACGCGGACGAGCCGCTGGCCGCGGGCGGCCAGCTCGAGGAACTCCCGCTCCGTAAGCTCTGCGTTCCCGACGGCGATGCGCCAGTCGAAATCGACGAGCGACTGCAGCCCGAACAGCGCCGGGCCTTCGCCCGCGTCCGGCCGGATGCGGGCGCGCAGGCGGGGCCGCGCGCGGCGGGCTTCCTCCCACCACGCGGGCAGCAGCACCTGCCATCCCGCCGCGATCAGCCGGACGCTGCCCGAGCTGAGGAAGCGCCACGCCGCCGCGTCATCCAGCGCCGCGCCTTCCGGCCGCCATCCTTCGGCCGACACCTGGTCGGGCAGGGCGGCGCGCAGCCGCTTCAGCCAACCGGCAGCCCGCTCGCGCACGGCGTCCGTCCATTCCTCCGGCAAGCCGCCGGAGACGGCTCCGTCCGGACCGAGCCGGACGGGCACGACCATGGCGGGGCGCTCCTTGTCCTGGAGCACGAACCGGAGCCGCCATTCAGCTTCATCCGGGCCGGGTTCGATGAGCTGCACCGCCGGACGGAACGGCGCGGTGTCCTGCCGCCATCCGATGTGGACGAGCCAGTCGTCGTCGCTCATGCTCCGCGCCGCTTCACCGGCATCGGGATCGAAGAGGCGCGGAAATTCCCGGCGCAGGTCGGCCGCCCGTTCCTCCGTGCCGTAATGGCGGTCGAAGACGGCCGCCGTGAAGGCGGCGCGCAGCCGCCTGCCGAAATCGTCGTCGGCTTCGCCCGACATCACCAGCGCGTCGATCCGCCGGTCGATCTCCCGGTCTTCCCATTTCCATTGCAACAGGCCCGCCGTCATCGCTTCGCGGCTCGGCGCATAGCGCTTCTCCGTCGCGCACGCCATCAGGGCGGGCGCCAGCCGCCGGAGCAGCTCGGCCTCGCCTCCCCACGCCCAGTCCACGTGCATGAGCAGCGGCAGCTCCGCGAAGAACGGAATGACGAACTCCGCCGGCAACTCGACAATTTCGATATTCCGCAAGCTGCGGATTTCCAGTTCCGTGCCGTAGTACGAATCTTCGTGCCAGGCGAAAAGTTGTTGTTTCAGCCGCATGCCCGGCACGAATCCGCCGGATTCGTCCAGCCCGTAAAGCAGCGCGTCGCCGTCCTCCGTCAGGCTGAGCCGGACGTCGATCGTTCCCAGATCCATTCTCATCTTCGGGTTCCTCTCTTCCGCTCCCGCCGCCGCGCGTTCCGGCCGCGGCGGAAGGCGGACGCATCAATAAGCCAGCATCATTATATCACAGCGGGGAAAGGCCGATTCCGGTTATTCCTTTCTTGTCAAACTTGAGCGCGGCAAGCTATAATTTACGACAATCCTGTATAAGATTTATCAATTTTCTTCCTTTATCGGCACGGTCTGACATCCTGACAGAGGACGGGGGATGACGTGAGTCGCTGGACGATCGGCGTATTGATTCCGGTTCCGGACGGGTTTTATTACGGCGATATTCTGTGGGGCATTTCGCGCGAAGCGCTGCGCTGCGATATCGACGTTCTGGTCATCTCGACCGCGGCGTTCGACAGCTTCGGGCTGCGAATATCGTACGACGCCCGGGTCGGCTGGGATCTGGCCGACGCGTGGATTGTCGTGGCTCAGGCGGTTTCCCGGGAATATGCACGGGAGCTGGCGGGCACCGGAAAGCCCATCGTGACGATCGCGAATCACAGCGAACTGTCGGATTCCGCATACGTCGTGCAATGCGACAACCGCGGCGCGTCGGAAGCGCTCGCCCGGCATCTGATCGAACAGGGACACCGGCGCATCGCGTTCGCGGGCAGCCTCGCGAACGCGGACTTCCGCGAGCGATTTCAAGGCTGCAAGGACGCCATGGAGAAAGCCGGCATCGGCATGGGCACGGGCAACGTGTATGACGTGCAGAGCGGCGACGCGGCCGCCCGCCTGATGCTGGAGGACGGCCTGCCGTATACGGCGGTGTTCGCCGCTTCGGATCTGGTCGCCTCCGCGCTGGTCAGTCAGCTCACCGAAGCCGGCGTGCGCATTCCCGAGGATGTGGCGGTCGTCGGCTTCGATGACAGCGGCATCGCGAAGATGTGCAAGCCGGGCCTGACGACAGCCAGGCAGCCGATCATCGATCTCGGCCGCGTCGCGCTGCGGCGGACGATGGACATTCTGGAAGGCCGGACAGACCGGGTGGGCTCGACCGTCCTTCCGGTCGACGTGGTCATCCGCGAGTCGAGCGGCGGGATGGCGTCCGACCTGTCGGCGAACGATCAGACGCTGTCGTGGAAGAACATTCCGGGCGAAGAGCTGGAGCAGCTCATCGAATCGCACCGGCGGCTCAGCCTGCGCCTGATCGATACCCGCGACATGTCGTGGCTGCGCTATACGAATCAGCATTGCGGCGTCGTCAGCCTGTGGGAAGGGGAGCCCGGCAGCTCCGATCTCGTCGTGGACAGCGTCTACAGCGTGAGCGGCACGGGCGTGCCGGAGCCCGGGAGCTGCTGGAAGGCGGAGCGTTTTCCCCCGATGCCTCCGCTCAGGCGAAACGGGGACGATCCGGAATTCGTGCTCGTGCAGTTGATCCAGTCGGAGACGCGGAACTGGGGACTGCTCGTCACCGCGGGGCCGGTGAACGAGCGGTTCATCCTCGGCCACGACACGCGCCAGCTTCCGTCGCTGCTCGGCGCGATGATCGACCACAGGAAGCTGCTCGCCGAACTCGAGCAGCGGGAGGCCAGCTACGCCGCGCTGGCGGAGCGTCTCAGCATCGTCTCGAGAACGACGCATGACGGCGTCTTCGAGCTCGAGCTGCCGTCCCGCAGAATCGAGTGGATCACCGGCATCAAGTCGCTGCTGGGCGTCAGCCGGGAGGAATGGCCGTCCGACAGCGGGGCGTTCCTCAGCCTCGTGCACCCCGAGGATGTGCCGCGCGTCCGGATCGTATGGGAGGCGGCGCTGACGCACCGGCTGCCGCTCCATATCGAATTCCGGATGAAGCGGGAGAACGAATATATCTGGGTGTCGGCGGCGGGCGAGATTCTGTCCGATGCCGGCGGGACTCCCGCCCGGTTCGTCGGCGCCATTACGGACATCCACATGCGCAAGATGGCCGAGCGCGCGCTGCTCGCTTCCGAGGAGCGTTACCGCGCGTTTTTCCGGAACACGCCGGTCATGCTGCTGTCCCTCGACGAACAATTCGTCATCACCGATGCGAATCCGTGCTGGCTGGAGGCGATGGGGTACGAGCGCGAGGAGGTCGTCGGCATCAGTTGTCTGTCGTTTCTCGCGCCCGAATCGGTGGAGAAATGGCACGCCCATTGGTCGTGCGAGACGGCGGAAGCGGGCATCGCCGACATGGAGCTGCAGTGGGTGACGCGCGGCGGCCAGATGATCGACGGGCTGGTGAACTGCCGGCGTTTCGGCGAATCGGGAATGGCGCGGATCTATCTCTCGGTTCGCGACATCACGGAGCGGAAGCGGGCGGAACGGCAGATTCATTTTCTCGCTTATCATGATCCGCTGACCGGATTGCCGAACCGGCGGATGTTCAATGAACGGCTGGTGCAGGCGATCGACGAGGCGCGAGAAAACGGGACGAGCGTCGCCGTGCTGATGATCGACCTTGACCATTTCAAGGTCATCAACGACAGTCTGGGCCACGATATGGGCGACGCCCTGCTTCGGATGGTGGCCGGGCAGCTGGGCGGGATCGTCGGCGACGCCGGCCTTGTCGCCCGCATTGGCGGCGACGAATTCATGATCATGCTGACCGGCGGCGAAGCCGGGGAAGCGGCGGAGCGGCTGGCGGAACGGATCGTGGACAAGCTGCGGCAGCCGTTCGCGATCGCCGGCAACGACCTGTTCGCCACGGCCAGCGTCGGCATCAGCCGCTATCCCGAAGACGGCGGCGACATCAGCGAGCTGGTCAAGAAGGCGGACACCGCCATGTACCGGGCGAAGCAGCAGGGACGGAACCGCTTGGAGACCTACAGCGGCACGATGGAAGAAGTGGTTCGGGAGCGGCTCGCCATCGGCAGCCGGTTGCGCCTGTCTCTGGGCACGATGCAGGGCTTCTATCTGCTCTATCAGCCGCAGCTCGATATGAACAGCGGCAGGCTGATCGGGGCGGAGGCGCTGATCCGCTGGACGCTGCCGGACATCGGCACCGTGCCGCCAAGCATGTTCATTCCGCTCGCGGAAGAGTTCGGCATGATCGTCCCGATCGGCGAGTGGGTGCTTCGCGAAGCTTGCCGGCAAATGAAGGATTGGTCCGAACGCTTCGCCGGAGGGGACTGGCACATGTCGGTCAATCTGTCGGTGAAGCAGCTTCAGCAGCCGGACTTCGTCGTCGGCGTGGACCGGATTCTGGCGGAGTCCGGTGTCGATCCGGGGCGGCTCTGTCTCGAGATTACGGAGTCAGCCGCTTTGCTCAACCTCGATTCGTGCGTTCAGATTCTCAACGAATTGCGCGCGAGAGGAATCCGGATCGCGCTGGACGACTTCGGCACCGGCTACTCGTCCCTTCTTCTCCTGAAGAGCCTGCCCCTGTCGATCGTGAAGATTGACCGCTCGTTCACGCTCGATTTGCTCGGCGGCGGCGCGACGGCCTCGATCGTGTCCGGCATCATCGCCATGTCGAAAGGGCTCGGCATGTCCGTCATCGCCGAAGGCATCGAGACGGAGGAGCAGCTCGAGGCGCTCGGCAGGCTCGGCTGCGAAGGCTTCCAGGGCTTCTACGAGAGCCGTCCGCTTCCGCCCGATCTGTTCGAACGGCGGTATCTGGCGGACGGGACGCAGGCGGAGGACTGAATCGGGCGGAGAGCCGGCAGAGTGTTGAACCGCGTTGGCGGAGAGCCGCGCAGGGCGTTGGCGGAAGGTATTGGCGGCATGACAGCCTGACGGCTGGTTGCGGATCGTTGATTGCGGGTAGCTGCATGCGATAGCTGAGTGTGGTAGCTGAATGTGATGGCTGAATGTGATTATAGTCGTGTGAGATAGCCGAGTGTGATAGCTGAGTGAGATGGCCGAGTGAGATAGCTGAGTGAGATAGCCGAGTGTGATAGCTGAGTGAGATGGCCGAGTGTGATAGCCGAATGAGATAGCTGAGTGAGATAGCTGAGTGAGATGGCCGAGTGTGATAGCTGAGTGAGATAGCCAAGTGAGATAGCCGAGTGTGATAGCTGAGTGAGATGGCCGAGTGTGATAGCCGAGTGAGATAGCCGAGTGAGATAGCTGAGTGAGATGGCCGAGTGAGATAGCCAAGTGAGATAGCTGAGTGTGATAGCTGTATATGATAGCTGTATGTGATAGCTGAATGCGAGTAGCTTATTAACGGATAGCTGTTTGCGAATCGATGGTGCGAATAGTTGGTTGCGGATAAGCGAAGCAGCTTCGTCTATTTTGTTGAAATGGGCCTGGATGGCTGGAATAGACGAAGTAATTTCGCTTATTTTTCTGAAATCGGGAGGATTCGGGAGAAAACCGAAAAATAAGCGAATATATTTCCCTTATATCGGCGGAAGTATTGAGAAATCACGAATTAGAGGAAAAATCTTCTCCTAATCTTGATGGCCGACCAGGAATCGGGACCGATGCGAAAGCCGTGCATGGCGGTTCCCAAGGAGTCGCGGCGCGGCTGCGCTCGACGGCGGAACCCCCGGGGAAACGCGGCGGATTGTCTTTTGACGCAAAATGGACGCGACCGTCCGAGGGACGGCGCCGTTCCGCTTTACTTGCTTCTGAGCGCGGAAAAGAAGAGCAGAATGGCGGTCAGAAGATGAAGCAGCCACCCGAGAATCGGTATCCAGGCCAGCATGGATGTGAAGATGCCCAGTGCCGAACCGTAGTAAGAGTCGTGATGTTTGACGCAAATCAGCAGCGTGGCGGCGTGCAGGACGCACATGACGACCAGCATCCAGTAAGCGCTCGCCACGACAAGGAAGCCTCCGAGCACCGGAATGGCCAGGACGGCTTCCATCACGCCGGTCAGCAGTTTCATCGCTCTGGAATTGGACAAGGGCCGCAGCCTCCCCCGAATCGGAATCAATCCCCTGCTGCCATGTATATTCGCCGCCGGCATGTTCCATCAGCGGAAAACGTTCCTTGTTCCCCGCGTGCGCCTGTTTTACAATGGAGCGGACGGTACACGCGTTGGCCGATCTGTATCTGTATCCATGGTGAAAGGGACGATGGCGCATGAAGAAAATCGGGTTTATCGGACTCGGGAACATGGGGCTGCCCATGGCGCGCAACCTGGTCAAGGCCGGCTTCGAGGTGTACGGATTGAACCGCAGCAAGGGAGCGGAGGAGAAGCTCGCGCAGGCCGGCGGCAAGACCGGCCTCCCCCGGGCGCGGCTTGCGGCGGAGATGGACATGGTCATCACCTGCCTGCCGATGCCCGCCGACGTCGAGGCGGTCTACATGTCGGAGGACGGCCTGATTCCGAACGGCCGGCCCGGTCTCCTGCTCGTCGATTGCAGCACGGTCGGCCCCGATCTGAACCGCCGGCTCCACGAAGCGGCGGCCGCCCGCGGCATCGCGTTCCTCGACGCGCCGGTGAGCGGCGGGACGGTCGGCGCGGCCGAGGGCACGCTCAGCATCATGGTCGGCGGCGAGCGCGAAGCGTTCGAACGGGCGAAGCCCGCCTTCGAGGCGATGGGCAAGCAGATCTGGCATGTCGGCCCGAGCGGCAGCGGCTCGGTCGTGAAGCTGATCAACCAGCTCATGGTCGGCATCCACACCCAGGCGGTCAGCGAAGCGCTGGCGCTGGCCCGCGCAGCCGGCGTCGACGAAGCGATGCTCGTCGACATTCTGATGGCCAGCTTCGCCAGCAGCCGCATGCTTGGCCGCCATTATTCGGGGTTCATCGCGAAGGACGCGTACGATCCCGGCTTCGCCATCAGGCTGCTCGGCAAAGATCTCGACCTGGCGGCGGAGATGGCGGAGAGAGGCGGCGTCCGGCTGAAGGCCGGGGCGCGCGTGCGCGGCCTGCTCCACCGCGCGATCGCGGCGGGCTACGGCGACCGCGACATGGCTGCGATGTTCCGCTTCCAGACGGACGAGGACGCGAAAGAGCGCGAAGCGGGGCCGATCCGGCACTATGCCGTCTTCCTGCCGATGAAAGACGCGGAGAAGAGCGACCGGTACCGGCCGGAGCATCTTGCGTTTCTGGCCGAGCAGCGCGCGGCCGGCAGGCTGTTCGCCAACGGCCGGTTCACCGACGGCGCCGGCGGCCTCGTCATCTACAAGGCGCGCTCGTACGAAGAAGTGGAAAACCGGGTGAAACAGGATCCGTACATCGTGCACGGCGCGCGCGGGTACGAGATCCACGAGTGGGATGTCGTGCCGGCGGAAGGGTGACGCCGGGCACGGTCCGGACAAGCCCGGCGCGTGCGGGAAGCTGTCCCGGCGGTCCGACAGACGGCCGCGCGGGACGGCTTCCCGTTTTCGCTTACCGCACGCGGAAAGATTCTTTCGTTTTCCCGGTGTTTGCGATGGTGACGCTTACGTCAATGTTGCGCAGCGACGACGAATCGAGCGGGAACCGTCCTTCGCCCGCGAGTTTCCGGAACAGCGGATAATCGCTCCGGTAGACGGGTTCGAGCAGGTTGAGGACGTCCGTTTTCCGCTTGAGCCCTTCGTTGAACGTGCGCCGGATTTCGCTTTGGATCATCTCTTCCGCCCGCCGGGCGAGCGTGTCGATGGTCATGCCGGCGCTATGCTCGGAAATGGCGGCCCGCAGGGAGAGCCGGATGTCGAAGCGGAGGCGTTCGCCCTCGGCGTGCCAGGCGATGTCAAACTTCGGACGGCGGAAGACGAGCACGGCTTCCGTCCGCTTGCCCTCCTTGATGTAGAGATGCGTTCTTGCCGTTTCGGATTCGAGCCAGCGTCTGCCGAGCAGCTCTTCGTCGGACATGACCGCGTGCCATTTTCCGTCCTTGAGGATGACCGCGTCATGGATGGCGATGGCCGCATACCGCTTGTTCTTGTCCATCCAGTGGCGCCGCTCCAGACTGATGACGGGAAGGAACGCCGTGCGGCCTTCCTCGTTCATTTCGACGATCAGTTGATACATGCGTTTGGGGCGGATGAGCGAGTTCTGGTAATAGACGTCCATCGGATCGCCGAGCTGCGAATAGACCGGGGAAAATTCGAGAATCGGCGACGCCAGCAGCACGTCCTCGATCGGCTCGCGCGTGGCGAACAGCCAATGGGTGTAGCGGAATTCCGGAAATCGCGACAATACGCCGACGCCCGTTTCGATCCCCTGCTTCAGCATCGACTCGCTGAACACGACGCTGTTCAGATGCCCCCAGTAGATGCGCCGTTGGGACGAGACGTACAGATCCTGGAGCGCCTCCTGAATCGATCCCCCGACGCCTTGACCGACCCAGGCGCCGCCGGTTTCCTGCGGCTCCGGGCTGCCGCCTTCCTTCTTCCCCAGCGCGGAGAAGTCGGCGATCTGAACGTAGAGTTTGTAGACGCCGTCCACATGGTCGACGCCGACGGCATGGGCATAGAACATGTGCTCCAGTTCGCGGAGATCCCAGCAGCCGGCGAGCAGGAAGACCATCAGCGCCGGCAGCGCGGCCTTCACGGGGCGGAGCGTCTTCATTCGGAATCCCCTCCCGTGCGCGCGGGATCGACGGGGCGGAGGATTTCCGGCCGCTGCTGCGGACGGCGGCCGGGGATGCGCAGGATGGTCCGGATGGCCGCCGTCGCGTCGCCCGCATTGAACGGCGAGATCGGCGTGAGGTATGGCAGGCCGAACGACCGGGTGGAAGCGAACAGCACGATGATGGCGAAGGCGGACAGGATGAATCCGTACACGCCGAGCAGCGAGGACAGGACGAGCACCCCGATCCGGAGCAGTCCGACGGTGCCGGCCAGCGAACGGTTGGCGATTGCGAACGTGGCCACCGCCGTCGTCGCGATGACGACCTGCAAGGACGGGCTTGTCATGCCGGCGCGGATCGCGGCGTCGCCGATGATGAGGCCGCCCACCACCGTGAGCGTCTGGCCGATGGCCCGCGGCAGGCGCACCCCCGCTTCCCTGAACAGCTCGAAGGCGAGCAGCATCAGGAAAGCCTCCACCGGGGCGGGCACCGGCACGCCTTTGCGCGCCAGCGTGATGGTCGCGAGCAGGGTGAGCGGAATCTGGTCCGGATGGTACGTCGTGACCGCGATATAGAAGCCCGGCAGGAACAGGGAGATGACGAGCCCGAGGAAACGAAGCAGCCGCCCGACGAAAATGTTCAGGTAATGGTTGTGCAGATCTTCCGGCGACGAGAGCAGAAAATACAGGTTGGCCGGCGCGATCGAGGCGTTCGGCACGCCGTCGATGGCGATGGCGAACCGGCCCCTGAGCAGCGAAGCCGCGACGTGGTCCGGCCGGCCCGAATAATGGAACACCGGCAGCGGCGACAGGCGGGAGCCGGTGAGCCGATGCTCGAGCTGATCGTTGCTCTGGACGGCGTCGATGTCGACGGCGTTCAGCCGCTCCCGCACCGCCGCGATCATTTCGGGGCGGGCGATGTCTTTGATATAGAGAAGCGCGGCCTTCACCAGGCTCCGCTTGCCGATCACGAAATACTCGCATGCCAGCGAGGCGGTGCGCAGCCTTTTCCGCACCAGCGCCACGTTGACGGTAAGGTCTTCCACAAAACCGTCGCGCGGTCCGCGAATCGACACCTCGGTCGGCGCTTCTTCCGGCATGCGGCGGGGAGGGTTGGCCATGTCCAGCACGAAAGCATGCCGCCGGCCGGGCAGGAACATCACCAGCCTGCCGTCCAGAATGTCGCCTGCCGCCTCATCCAATGTTGCCCGCCTGTCCAACGCGGACATCGGCCATCCGTCCGTGTCGGGCCTCTCCGCCGTCTCATGGCCGGTCCCGGCGCCCAGCAGTTCGCGCAGCACCGTCTCGTTCAGCCGGGCGGAATCGGACAGGCCGTCGCAATAGACCAGCAGACCGTCCGTCCCGCCGCGGGCGAGGGCCATGTTGCGGAACACGATATCGTCGCAGCGGTCGAACCATTCGCGGAGTCGGGCCCGGTTCTCTTCCGGCACCGGAGAGACGGGGACGGGCGCCTGCCTTGCGGCGGTTTGTCCGCCGTTCATGCCCGAACGCCCGCCTTTCGCCGCTCCGTCAGGGCGATGAAGGCCAGCAGCAGACAGAGCGCCGCGATGAAGATCAGGCTGCCGGGGATATAGAGATTCGACAGGACGGCGTCGAAGACGGTGTCGCTGACGGGAAACTGGCCGGCGAAGGCGAGCAGCGCGGCGATCAGGAGGAGCGCGGCATGCCGCCGCTTCGAACCGGTCAGGCCCAGGATATCCAGCGCGATGTACAGGCCCAGCGAGATGCGGATGAACGCGCCCGACAGCCATTGGTAGATGGACAGGAAATCCGCATGCTCGAAGAAATGGCCGAACGTCACCAGCCGCCACTGCTCATACGATGGAAACCGCATGCGCGCGCTCTCCTCCGGTCCGAAAATGGTGATCGCGCCGAGCAGCGGGCCGAGGGTCAAATGGATGAGCAGGAGCCCGACCGCAAACAGCGGAAGGTGCCGGACTTTCGATTTCAGCCGATGCTGGAGGAAGAGGATGTAGCCGACCTCCGACAAACCGAAGCCCGCGCTGATCATGCCCCGCAGCAGCGGGATGTGCCCGTCCTCAAACAGCGGGAACAGGAGATGGTAGTCCTTGTGCGGGGAGTTCGCCGCCATGACGAACAGGCCGAGCAGGATGACAAAGGGCAGCAGGATGCCGTTCGCGATCGCGATGGAGCGCAGTCCGGACCATACCAGGGCGAAAATGACGAGCACGAACGCGGAGGTGATCACGATTTTCGGCGTGCCGGGCAGATAGGAAGTTTTCGCCCAGCCGGTGACATCCCGCAGCGTCAGCCAGCACAGCGTGAGGAAGTAGAGCGCCGCCAGACCGGTGATGACGCGGGATGAGACCTTGCCGACGCGCCGCCGGAGCCAGTCGCCCAGGTGCTGATGCCGGCTGCGTCTCATGATGAATGCGATGAGCGGAATCCATACGGCGAATTGCACGGCGCCGGCGAGGAGGACCGACAGCCAGGAATCGCGCCCCGCCGCCCGCAGCAGCATCGGGATGATGATGACGTGATTCAGGATGCCGCCCGAGGTGATCATGATCATTGCGGCGTTTGGCAGCGTAATTTTGTCCGAATCCATGGCAAGTCTCCTGCACCCGGTTTTTTTGTGTTATTGTGGATACGAAGGCAAAGATTTATGCCAAACGCTGCGGGAGGGAATCCGTGTGACGATTCTGGCGTTTCCGAGGGACTTCGTCTGGGGCGTCTCGACGTCCGCCTACCAGATCGAGGGCGCGCTGACCGAGGACGGCCGCGGACCGTCGATCTGGGATACGCTGGCCGCCGTTCCGGGGCGCATCATGAACGGCGATGACGCGAGCGTCGCCTGCGACAGCTACCACCGGTATGAGGAAGACATCGCGCTGATGAAAGAGCTCGGCGTGAAGGCCTACCGCTTCTCGGTGTCGTGGCCGCGCATCTTCCCGCAGGGGGACGGCGAGACATGCTGAAGCGGACGCCGAAGGACAGCTTCTACTGGTACAAGAAGATCATCCGCAACAACTGGATTGAGCTCGAGAGTCGTTAACGCGCGTTCACCGCAGGGTCGCCCGGTTGAGGGCAGATGCCGGCCGCCGATCGCGGCTTCTGCTGCGGACGGGCGACTGCGCCGCTGATCGCGGCCTGTCGGCTCCCGGGCCGCCGCCCCGCACCGCCGGTCCCTCCGCTGCGGCACAATTGCGGCATGCCGGGACGGATTGTCCGGCCTCATCCGATTCGCCTGAATATACTGGTGGCGTGGCCATCGGAGGAATTTTCCCAAGCGAACGGGAGGCGCGGATCGGAGCATGATTCCGAAGAGGTTGTGGCATGTCAGAAGCAAATGGCGAAGGCATCTGGGGCTGACCGGCGGGCGCTTTTTTCGGCGGCGGTATTTACAAACCTCACATCGCATGGTAATATCTGTTCTCAACAAGCAATTGACGGAAGGATTTCTAGGGATCCGACGGCCGGACGGGCCGGGCGAACCAAGCGAAATCGTCGCGTCGGCGAGGGAATATCAGGACGCGATACACCGTAAGGGATAAAAGACCTTCGGCAAGTTCCGCCACCACCGGCGGAGCAAGGCCGGAGGTCTTTGTTGCTTTAACAGAACAGAGAAAAGCGGGAGGGTCGTTCAGCCGTGTTGGCATTGGAAGTGGAGAGGCTTGTGAAAACGTTCCGCGTCAAGCGGAAACCGGAGGGGCTCGCGGCCAGTTTTCGTTCGCTGCTGCGGCCGGATTGGGAAGAGAAGACGGCGGTGGCCGGCATTCATCTGAAGGCGGAAGCGGGCGAGACGCTCGCTTTCCTCGGGCCGAACGGCGCGGGCAAATCGACGACGATCAAAATGCTGACCGGCATTCTGCATCCTTCGTCCGGCCATGCCCGCGTGCTGGGGATGGTGCCGTGGAAGGAGCGCGCCGCGCTGGCTTTCCGGATCGGCGCCGTCTTTGGGCAGAAATCGCAGCTCTGGTACCATCTGCCGCCGGCGGACACGTTCGAGCTGCTCAGCCGGATGTATGAGCTCAGGCGGTCGGATTATTTGCGCCGCCGCACCGAACTGGTCGAACGGTTCGAGCTCGGGCCGTACATGGAGACGCCCGTCCGCAAGCTGTCGCTCGGCGAGCGGATGCGGTGCGAGATCGCGGCGGCTTTCCTGCACCGTCCGGAGCTGCTGTTTCTGGACGAGCCGACGATCGGACTCGATGTCATCGTGAAGCGGCGCATCCGCGAGCTGATCGCGGAGCGCAACCGGGAGGAAGGGACGACGGTCTTCCTCACGTCTCACGATCCGTCCGACATCGAGCAGCTCTGCCGCCGGGCGGTCGTCATCCATCACGGGACGGTCATCTTCGACGCCCCGGTCGAACGGCTGAAGCGCGAGGTGCTGACGTACAAGACGGTCAGGATCAAGCTGCGGGACGGCGCGCGGCTGCCGGAGAGGCTGCCGGACGGCGTCCGGGCCGCGGAAGCCGGTCCGTCCGCGTGGCGGCTCTCCGTGGACACGACCGCCGTCCCGATCGAGGATGTGCTCGCCGCGTTCGTCGGGCATTGCGCGATCGAGGACATGACGATCGAGGATCCGCCGATGGAGGATGTCATCCGGGCGATCTACGAAGGCAAGACCGGTGGCCAGCCCAAGAAGGAGGGAGCGGTATCATGACGCCCGCCTTGGCCAAGTGGCACAAATACCGCGCGGTCGGGATCATCACGGTCAAGCAGCAGCTCCATTACCGGGCCGATTTCGTCGTGCGGGCGCTGTTTTTGCTGCTGATCCTGTTCATCTTTATCCATCTGTGGAAAGCGGCGTACGCCTCGAGCGGGGCGGACACGATCGAAGGGTTCGCGCTGAATCAGATCATCTGGTATCTCGTCTTCGCGGAAGCCGTCACGATGGCCTGCCCGCAACTGTGCATCCGGATCGAGGAAGAGGTGAAGCAGGGCGAAGTGGCGGTCCGGCTCATCCGGCCGATCGCCTACAACGGGTTTCACTACATGACCTATCTGGCGGAGGCGGGCGTCCGATTCGTCGTCCAGCTCGCCGCGGGGAGCGCGATTGCCTGGGCCTACATGGGGCCGCCGGCCTTTGGGCTCGGGTGGGCCGGGCTCGCCGCGCTGCTGCCGGGAGCGTTCACCGTCGCGTTCCTGCTCAATCTGGCCGTCGCGCTGCTCGCCTTCTGGGTCGAGGAGACGCGCGGCATGGAGTTCGTGTTGCAGAAGCTGAATTTCACGGTCGGCGGCATGCTGCTGCCGCTCGAGCTGATGCCGGACTGGCTGGAGCGCGTGTGCGGGTGGCTGCCGTTCCAGGCGGTGCTCTATTTTCCGGCGCGGACGGGCGTCGCGTTCGACGGCGGGCGGCTCGCCGCGTTTCTGCTGATGCAGTGGGGATGGGCCGCCGCGCTCGCGGTTCTGTGCGCGTTCATCTATCGGAGAGGAGTGCGGAAGCTGAATGTCAACGGCGGTTAGTCTGACCGGCGGCCGCGGGAGCCGCATCCGGCGCGCGGCCGGCGTTGCGCGGTACGTGCTGACGTGCTGGAAGCTGAATCTGGCCGCAGCGATGGAGTACCGGGCCAGCTTCTTCATGCTGGCGATCATGATGTTCGTGAACAACTGCATCTGGCTCGTGTTCTGGGCGATCTTCTTCGCGCGTTTCCCGGCCGTGAACGGTTGGGAACTGCGGGATGTCATGCTGCTGTGGGGCATCAGCGCGGGCGGATTCGGCTGGTCGAGCGTGTTGTTCGGCAATTACCCGCGCATCGCGGCGATCGTGGCGAACGGCGAGCTGGACGTGTTCCTGACGCAGCCGAAGCCGCTGCTGCTGGGCGTGCTCGTCAGCCGCATGTCGCTGATGGCGATGGGGGATTTCCTGTTCGGCGTCGCGATGTACGCGCTGGCGGGCGAGCATACGCTGCCCGGCGCCGCGAAATATGCGCTGGGCCTCCTGATCAGCGGCCTGCTGTTCCTGTTCGTCACGCTCGCGGCCGGCTCGCTTGCGTTCTTCTTCGGCCACGCGGAAGGGATGGCGTTCCAACTCTTCAACGGATTGATTGCGCTCAGCACGTATCCGACGGACATTTTCAAGGGAACGGCGCGGATCGTGCTGTTCACGGTGCTGCCGGCCGGCTTCATCAGCTACGCGCCGATCGGGCTGCTCCGGCGGTTCGACGAGACGTTCGTATGGCTCGCCGCCGCCGCGGTCGCCGCGTTCGGCCTGCTGGCCGTCTCGCTGTTCACCGTCGGCCTGCGGCGGTACACGTCGGGCAACCGGATCGCGATGCGCGGGTAAATCCCGCCGGTCCGGTCCGAAACCGGAAGTTCCGGAACGATCTGCACCATGAACGGATCCTGAACAGGCAGAACGGACAGGCAAAGAAACAGGCGGAGAGGAGCGCGCGCGGCGCTCTTCTTCATCTTCGATGGCGCCGTATTCCTGCGAAAAAAGATGTTGCCGGATCGGGCGGCCGGGATGTATAATGATTCTGAAAAGCTTTTCAAACCTGTTTCAAGCTTGTTTCGGAATATGTTATGGGGTATGCGGCGCAATGAAACCGACGATTCGCGACGTAGCGAAACTGGCCGGCGTGTCGATCAGTACCGTATCGCGGGTCATGAACGCACCCGAAACGGTCGTGCCGGAGAAAAGGCGGCGCGTCCAGGAAGCGATCGAGCGGCTTCAGTACCAGCCCAACGCTTTGGCGCGCGGCTTGATCTACAAGAAATCCAACATCATCGGCGTCATGATTCCGGATATCGAGAACCCGTATTACGCGGGGCTGCTCCGGGGCATCCAGGATGCAGCGGTGAGGCTGAAACACAGCGTCATCATCTGCAACACGGACCACGACAAGAGCCGGATGCTTGCCTACGCGCGAAACCTGTTCGAGAAGCAGGCGGACGGCATCATTTTCGCGAGCGACACCCTGTTCCGTGAGTTCTACGACGAAATGAAACGCAGCAAGTTGCCGTTCGTGCTCATTTCGACCGAAGCGCCGGAATACGACGTGCCGTCCGTGGACATCGACAACGAGCAGGCGGCCTGCGAGGCGGTTCGCTATCTGATCGGGCTCGGCCATCGGGAGATCGGGATGATCAGTTTCCCGATCGGGGACATGATATCCGGCGCTCCGCGGCACGCGGGCTTTCTGAGGGCGCTCGGCGAAGCAGGACTCGACCGTTGCGCGTCGTATGTGGAATTCGCGGCCTATCGGTTCGAAGACGCCTATGAGGCCGCGAGCCGGCTGTTTGCCAGGGCGCCGCAGATCACGGCGGTTTTCGCCGCATCCGACGAATTCGCGATGGGAACGATCGCGTGCGCGCGGGACTACGGCCGGACCGTACCGGATCAGCTCTCGGTCGTCGGCTTCGACGACATCCGGATGGCGCATATGTTCATCCCGAGGTTGACCACCATCGAGCAGCCCGTCTATCAGATGGGCGTGCGGGCGGTCCACAAGCTGCACGAACTGGTCGCAAACGGGAAGGTTGCCGACTTGCGCGAACGGCTGCCCCACCGGCTGATCGTCCGGGAATCGACCGCCAGCCCGAAAGTCCGGGTGCGATGACGGGAGCGGTATGCTCCGGTCGTTCAGGGTGAACTGTGCGCATTTCTGAAAAGCTTTTCGAGGCGCGTCGTCCCGTGTAGTCCGAAGATGCGGCAGGCGATGACCGGTCTGTCTCATCTTCCGCAGAGATAGGACATACCTGCAGGGAAGAACATTTCGGGAACGAGAGTTTGAAAAGGTTTTCGCTGACGGGATTTCCGGCGGAAGAAGCGGGAGCATTGCTGAACAGCTTCCGTGATCACGATGCCCGCGCCGGTTCCGCCGATCTCCCCGAGCCGTCAAAAACGGTTCGGTCATACAATCAAATGAAAGGGTTGAGGTCTCATGCATTTCATCATGAAGAAGAGAGGGTATGCCCTCGTCGCCTTCTTCATGGCCGTTGTCCTGGTGCTGTCCGCATGCGGCGGCGGCAAAGGCAACAACAATGATGCCAGCACGGGAGGTTCCAGCAGCAACGCCGGCAATGAAACGACCAATTCCGGCAACTCCTCCAATTCCGGCGAAGCGGGCAACGCAGGCACGGAAAACAGCAACGCGGAAGAATCGTATCTGGCACAGGCGATGAACGGCGCGTTCAAAGGCAAGGTCGTCACGATGTACGGCCCGTTCGTGGACGCGGACGAAATGAAGTTCAACGAGAGCATCAAGGAATTTGAAGAGAAGACGGGCATCGACATCCAATATGAAGGCTCGAAGGAATTCGAAGCGACGATCGGCGTCCGGGTGAACGGCGGCAACGCGCCGGACATCGCGGACTTCCCGCAACCGGGTCTGCTGAAAACGTTCGTGAAGGACGGCAAGGTCATCGACGTCCGTACGTTCCTCAGCGACGACCACCTGAAGAAGCAATACGCCCAAAGCTGGCTCGACATGGCGACGATGCCGGGTCCGGGCGGCGACGTGATGGCCGGCATCTGGGCGCGCAGCAGCGTGAAGAGCCTCGTCTGGTACAACAAGAAAGAATTCGAGGCGGCCGGCTACAAAGTGCCGACGACCTGGGACGAACTGATCGCGCTGTCCGAGCAAATCGCGGCCGACGGCGACCCGGCATGGGCGATCGGCATCGAGAGCGGCGCGGCGACGGGCTGGCCGGCAACGGACTGGGTGGAAGACATCATGCTGCGCACGACGTCGCCGGAGAACTATGACAAGTGGGTCAACGGCGAACTGCCTTTCACGGATCCGATCGTCAGAAACGCCATCGAGAAAATGTCGGAAATCTGGTTCAATGAAGACTACGTCTACGGCGGCCGGAAGTCGATCGTGCAAACGCCGTTCGGCGACGCAGTCAAGGTGCTGTTCGACAATCCGCCGAAGGCATGGCTGCACCGTCAGGCCGGCTTCATCACGAGCTTCTTCCCCGAAGGTCTGACGCCGGACGACTTCGACTGGTTCCCGCTGCCGTCGATCGACCCGCAGTACGGCACGCCGGCACTCATCTCGGGCGACATTTACGCCATGTTCAACGACCGGCCGGAAGTCCGCGCCGTCATGGAATTCTTCACGACGGCCGATTCGCTCAAGACGTGGATCCAATCCGGCGGCGTGACGGCGCCGATGAACGGTGCGGATCCGTCCTGGTACGCGAACGACGCCGAGCGCAAGATGGCAGAATTCCTGCAATCGGCTTCGACGATCCGTTTCGACGGTTCCGACCTGATGCCGGGCTCCGTCGGTGCGGGCACGTTCTGGAAGGGCATGACCGACTACGTCAGCGGAACGGCTACGCTGGATCAGGCGCTTGAGACGATCCAGTCGGGCTGGAATCAATAGCCTAATGACGGAGCCGCGCTGGTCTTTCGCCGGAAAGGCCGGCGCGGCTTCCGCCGCTCATCCGTGAAGGGGGGAAGACCGCCATGGAACCGGCAACGGCAACGGCGAAACCGCCGAAGACAGGGCGATTTCTCTGGCTTCTGCTGATTTCCATCATTGTTCCGGTTTTCAATGTCGGCGTGCACGGTCTCATTTTTTGGTTTTTCCGCGACTCGCCGCTTCATCCCGTCGTGAACGCTCTGCTTGCCGTCATATGGGGGGCGGCGGGCGTCTACTCCATTTACTGGTCGCTGAACTGGGTGGTTGAGCAGTATCCGGACGCCTGGAAGCGGAGATTGCTGCCCTTCGTCTACGTCGGTCCGGCGGTCTTGCTGCTCGGTTGGCTGCTCGTGCTGCCGACCGTCCGCACGCTGTACCTCAGCTTCTTCGACGCGACGAGCAGCCGGTTCGTCGGCCTGGCGAATTTTGGAGCCGTTTTCACCGACCGGCTGCTGGCGACGGCGCTGCGCAACAACCTGCTCTGGGTGTTCTTCGGCACGATTCTGTGCGTCAGCCTCGGACTCCTCATCGCGATTCTGGCGGACAGAAGCAGCTTCGAAAGACTAGCGAAGACGATCATCTTCATGCCGATGGCGATCTCGTTCGTCGCCGCAGGCGTCATCTGGAAGTTCATCTACTACTACACGCCCGAGGAGCAGCAGATCGGGCTGCTTAACGCGATCGTGAAGGCTTTCGGCGGAGAGCCGCAGGCGTGGCTCACGATGGTGCAGCCATGGAACAACCTGTTCCTGATCGTCATCCTCGTCTGGATGCAGACGGGGTTCGCGATGGTGATCTTCTCCGCGGCGATCAAGAGCGTGCCCGATGACATTCTGGAAGCGGCGCGCGTGGACGGCGCGGGCGAAATCCGCATCTTCTTCCAGATCATGATCCCGTACATTTCCGGCACGCTGCTGTCGGTGACGACAACGATTATCGTCTTCACGCTCAAGATTTTCGATGTTGTCATGGTCATGACGGGCGGTCAGTACGGCACCGAAGTCGTGGCGACGCAGTTCTACCGGCAACTGTTCATGTACCAGAACACGGGATACGGCTCGACGCTCGCCATCGTGCTGCTCATCGCGGTCATGCCGGTCATCTGGATCAACCTGCGGCAATTCCGTCGGGAGGGGGGCTTCTGATGCGGCGCAGAAACGGACTTCGCAGAGGCAAAGGCATCGTCAATGTTGTGCTCGCCGTCATCTGTTTCATCTGGCTCATCCCGACGTTCGGGCTGCTCATCTCGTCGTTCCGGCCTGCGGCGGACATTCTGTCGACCGGATGGTGGACCATTTTCCCGCACAAGGACTGGAAGACCGTCGAGAGAATCGAACTGTCGCGCGACACCGACCTGCGCCAGCCGATCGAAGTGCGCGGGAAGACGTACAGCGACGATGAGCTGCGCGCCGGCGCCGAGGTGGAAGGACAGAGGTTGATCTGGGAGAACCGGCGGGCGCGGATCGTAAATGTCCAGGAGCAGAAGTGGACGTCGACGCTCCGGTTCACGCTGCAAAACTATGAGACGGTGCTCGGCGGCAAACAGTACAAAATCACGCTTCCGGACGGCGGCACGAAGACGGAGCAGGGCAGCGGCATGGGCCGTTCCTTCTGGAACACGGTTGCGGTCGCCGTGCCGTCGACAATCATCCCGGTGTTCATCGCGTCGTTCGCGGCCTACGCATTCGCGTGGCTCAAGTTCCCTGGCCGCAAGATCATATTCGTTGTCATCGTTGCGCTGCTCGTTGTGCCGCTGCAGGTGGCGCTGATTCCGATCCTGCGCGACTACACGGGGATCGGGCTGAACGGCACCTATTTCGGGATCTGGCTGGCCCATACGGCGTTCGGTCTGCCGCTCATCACCTATTTCATGTATAATGCGGTGCGCCAGATTCCGCGCGATCTGTTCGAGTCGGCCTACATGGACGGCGCGACCAACTTTACGACTTTCAGCCGGCTCGTCCTGCCGCTGACCGTGCCGTCGCTGGCGTCCATTTGCATCTTCCAGTTCCTGTGGGTCTGGAACGACTATCTGGTGGCGCTGATCTTCCTCGGCAGCCTGCCGGATGTGCAGGTGCTGTCGATGAACATCGCCGGTCTCGCCGGATCGAGGGGCAATGATTGGCATCTGCTCACCGCGGCCGCATTCGTCTCGATGTTGATGCCGCTCGCCGTCTTCTTCACGCTGCAGCGGTACTTTGTGCGCGGACTTATGGGAGGATCTGTCAAGGGATGATTATAGAGAAAATTTCGGAGAGAGAAGAAACCATGCTGGGCAAACCGACCTGGTGGAAAGAAACCGTCGTGTATCAGGTGTATTGGAGAAGCTTCTTCGACACGAACGGCGACGGAATCGGCGATTTGCGCGGGGTTACCGAAAAACTCGATTACATCCGCTCGCTGGGCGTCGATTTCATCTGGCTCAATCCGTTCAACGCGTCGCCGGGCGTGGACAACGGGTACGACATTTCCGACTATTACGCGATCGCGCCGGAAGCGGGAACGATGGCGGACTTCGATACGTTGGTCGCGGAAGCGCACCGGCGCGGCCTCAAGATCATGATGGACATCGTGCTCAATCACACGTCGGACCGCCATCCCTGGTTCCTCGCTTCGCGGTCGTCGAAGGAGGATCCCAAGCGCGACTGGTACATCTGGCGCGATCCGGCGCCGGACGGCGGTCCGCCGACGAACTGGCGGTCCTATTTCCACCCGAGCTGCTGGCGGTTCGACGAGGCGACCGGGCAATATTACATGCATTCGTTCGCGATTGAGCAGCCGGATCTCAACTGGGCGAACCCCGAGGTGCGGCAGGCGATGTACCGGATGCTCCGCTTCTGGCTGGACAAGGGCGTGGAAGGGCTCAGGCTCGACGCGCTGGCGCTGCTCGCCAAGCCCGCGGCGTTCACCGATGCGGCCGATCCGTACGATATCCGCTATCTGACGCACAATCCGGGGCTGCATGATTATTTGCAGGAGATGCACCGCGAAGTGTTCCGGCATTACGACATCATGACGGTGGGCGAGGTCGCCTTCGCGACGCCGGAGCAGGGCGTGCTGTTCGTGGACGAAGGCCGGCATGAGCTGCACTCGCTGTTCCATTTTGAAGTGGCGGACGAGATGCCGACCTGGGACATGGCGCGGTTCAAGCGGATCCAGCGCCGCTGGGCGGAAGCGTTGCGCGGACGGGGCGTGATGGGACAGTTCCTGAACAATCACGACCATACGCGGCAGGTGACGCGCTACGGCAACGACCGGGAATATCGCGTGCAGTCGGCCAAGCTGCTCGCCACGATGGTGCATACGCTGCCAGGCATTCCCTACGTCTATCAGGGCGAGGAGCTCGGCATGACCGGCGTCCGGTTCGCGTCCATCGACGACTACCGGGACGTCATGATGAAGAGCCGCTATGAGGAAGAAGTCGGCGCGGGCCGCGACCCGGAAGAGGTGCTGTGCGAGCTGCAGCCGCTCAGCCGCGACAACTCGCGCACGCCGATGCAGTGGAACGCGGGACGGAACGCCGGCTTCACGGACGGCGAGCCGTGGATCCGGCCGAATCCGAACCACGACGCGATCAATGTGGACGAGGCGGAAGCCGATTCGGATTCGGTTCTTCACTATTACCGGAAGCTGATCGCCCTGCGGCGGGAGCATCCGGTCATGGTGTACGGCGATTTCGAGGACATCAGCGGGGACGATCCGCATGTGTACGCCTACGTGCGGAAGCTCGGGGAGACGGCGTGGATCGTCGTGCTCAACCACAGCGACGCGCCGGGCGCGTTCGAGCTGCCGGAGCCGTACGCCGGGCGGACGATGAAGCTGGTGCTCGGCAATTACGCCGGCGCAGACGAGCTGCCGCGGGCGGGAAGATTGGAGCTTCGGCCGCATGAGGCGCGGATCTTGAGCTGCGTGTTCTGATCGGGCCCCGGCGTGATAGGGACACGGAAAGACGAAGGGGAGCGGATGCTCACTTCGTCTTTTTTGCTTGGCATCCATAACCTTGCGGCGGATTCAATCAGACTTTTGACCGGGCTGATGGTCAGCGCCGTCAACAGTCAATGCGCTTGAAATTTAATCAGGTGAAATGCAAGGCGAAGCACGGAGCCGGTCGCGGGATGCGTCCGGCATATCGTTCGCCGCCATAACGGATGCGCCTTTCAGGAACGGTGCCGGCCGCTTTGCGGGAAGGAAGTTTCGGTGCGATAATGGAAGGCGGGACATTCGGGAGGAGAACCGCATGGATCGAACTTTTGCGAAAGTCTTGACGACATTCGCCGTCGGAGCGGCGGGAAGCGGGCTGTTCGCGGCGCTCGGGCTGCCTCTTCCGTGGATACTGGGGGCCGCGTTCGGCGTGATGACGCTGGGTGCGGCGCGGCCCGGATTCGCGGCGTGGCCGCGCCTGATCAGCGATGCCGGAATCGTGGCCATCGCCTATGTGCTCGGCTGCACCATGACGCTCGGCACGGTGCTGACGATTATCCGGGAGCTGCCGCTGATGGCGCTGGCCGCCGGGCTGTGGACGGCCGTCTGCGCGATGATCGGGCTTCTGATCGCGAAGCTGACCGGCCTGAGCGTCCAGGACGGCGTGCTCGGCAGCATGCCGGGCGGCCTGACGCAGATGGTGCTGCTTGCGGATGAAATGCGCGGGGCGGACGCGGGCAACGTGGCGGTCATGCAGACGTCGCGGCTGATCGTCGTGCTGTACGCGGTGCCGTTCCTGGCGGCGTGGTTCGCCGGCGATTCCGCCGCGGTGGCGAACATGGCGGACGATCCGGGCGCCTCTCCGGCCGCCGCCGGCGTCCTGGCCGGCCTGCCGACTTGGACCGGATACGCCGCGCTGCCGCTTGCGCCGCTGGCTGCGTGGCTCGGACAGCGGGTCCGCCTGCCGGCGGGCGAATTCCTTGGCCCGGTGCTGATCGTCGGAGCCGCGGCGGCCGCCGGTTTGCCGTGGCCGGCCGCTCCCGCGCCGCTCGTCGCCGCCGCCCAGCTCGTCATCGGCATTTTCATCGGCTGCCGGGTGCAGCCGCGCATTCTGCTCACGAACCGGCGTTTCGGCCCGCTCTCGCTGGTCTCCGCCAGCCTGCTCATCATCTTGACGGCATTGGCCGCACGGGTGTGGTCGGCTCTGGACGGGGACTCGGTCGTGACATGGTTTCTCGCGCTTGCGCCCGGCGGTCTCAGCGAGATGGCCGTGACCGCGATCGTGCTGGGAGCGGACGAAGCGCAGGTGACGGCGTATCAGCTTTTTCGGCTGCTGTTCGTGCTGATGGCCGCGCCGCCGCTCATCCGGCTGGCGTTCAGGTGGCGGCGGAGACGGGCGGCAGGAAACGGGAAATAGACGGAGGCTCCCTTCGCGCTCATGACGGGCGGGGAGCCTCTGTCGTTCATTGCATCGTCCGCAAGTACGTCTCGATCAGATGCAGCGCATTGTCGATCCGCTCCGAGTCCCGGCGGATGCCGACGATGAACCGGTCCTTCAGGAGCGGCAGCTCTCCGATCAGCGGGCTGTCCGCAAGATCGATGCCGTAGATGTGCTCGCCGTAATCCTCGCCGCCTGACGCCTTGACGGCGGCGCCTTCCGGAATCAGGGAAGCGAACCTTCCGGCCGCCGGTTCATCGAGTTCCATCAGAATGCCGGTCCGCGCGAGCCAAGGGTAGGTCTCGCCGTCCAGAATATAGATGTCCGGCCTCTCCGTGGCGAGCAGCACCGTCGCCTTCTGGAGCATCGCGATGTCCAGTTCGGTGCGCGCTTCCAGGGAGAACGTGAGCATTTCCAGCTCGACGCGCTTCCAGTCCGGAAAATGGCCGAGCATGGCGGCTTCGATGTTCTCCGTATCCGCGCTTCCGTCCGGGACGAAAAACTGCCCCAGCATCATGCCTTCAATATCAATGGGCGGCAGGGCGGCAAGGCGGGCCTGCTCCTCCTTGTGGTCGATATAGGCGTTGATTCCGTAGACGATAAGTGCGACGAGGAGGATGGCGCCGAGCGTGTGCCACTTGTAGTAGCTGATGAAATGGTCGATTTTCTCGGCCAGTCCGGCGAACTGCTTGTACTTGCCGTATTGCTGCTCGGTCAGCTCGGAGACGGCCTGCTTCTCTTCCTGCTCCAGGATGAAGCGGTAGGCGCGCGTAATCTCCGCAAATTCGGGGCTTTCCCCGTCGCCTGCCCGGATGCGGCGCCGCTCCTGGCGCAGCAGCATGTCGTAGCGCTTCTCCACCATTTCGCGGGTGGCGTCTTCGGGAAGTCCGAGCCGTTCGTACGCAGTCTTCAGATCCATCTGTCGGTTCACCTCTAGCAATTCTACGATGTCTCCGGCCGCAGGTTGCGCGTCGATGGCGATGAAAAAAAGATCACGCCGGATCGTCCCGGGTTCTGTCCGGCGGACGCCCTTCGACCGGCAGGTAGAGGGTAAACGTCGTGCCTTCGCCTTGCCGGCTGTCCACCTCGATCCGGCCGCCATGGTTCCGCATGATCCGATAGCAGACCGTAAGTCCGAGACCCGTGCCGTTCTCCTTCGTCGTGAAGAACGGACTGCCCAGCCGGTCCAGCTTGTCCGGCGGGATGCCGGTCCCCTGGTCGGCGATCCGGATCGCGGCGGTGTCGTGATCGGCGGTCGCCTCGATCGAGAGCGTTCCGCCATGTTCCATCGCTTCGATGCCGTTCTTCACAATGTTGATCAGCACCTGCTTGATCTGATTCTCGTCGCAGTAAATGTAGGCCGTCTCGGATATCGGGCGCACCTTGATCTCGACGCCGCGCATGACGGCCTGGGGCTGCAGCAGCAGCACGACATGGCGGATCAGATGCGCGATGCGGGTCTTGGCGAACTGCACGGCGCGGGGGCGGGACAGGACGAGCAGCTCGCCGAGAATTTGCTCGATCCGTCCCAGTTCCTCGAGCATGATGGTCAGATAGGCGTCCCGTTTGGCCGTGGAGGACGAACCCGATTTGAGCAATTGCAGAAATCCCTTCAGGGATGTCAGCGGATTGCGGATTTCGTGCGCGATGCCGGCGGCAAGCTGGCCCGCGGCGGCAAGCTTCTCGGACTGGAGCAAGTTCTCCGCCCCGTACATCGCATCCGCATCCTGCGTCAGCCGCCGGACCTCGTCTTCCAGTTGAACGGCGGCGGACAGATCTTCCACTTGCAGGATGCCGGCCGCCGGATTTCCGCCGTCCGCTTCGCCTTCATCCAGAAGGGTAAGGTGGACGTGCAGCCACCGCGGATTTCCGGAGGGCGGCTCGTACCGGCATCTGGCCGACAGCGGTTCCAGAGGCTTGCGCCATGGCAGATCCGGGAACAGATCCGGCGCGCTGAGTCCGGCTATCTCTTCCGGTTCAAGCCTGAGCATGCCGCACAAGGCGGGATTGGCGTACGACAGCCGCCCGTCGCGGTCAATGAACGCTTTGCCGATTCGATCGTGCTGGTATGCGAGTTTATAGAGCCGGAAATCGTCCCGAAGATTCACCATTCAACTGCAATCTCCCGTAACAAGATGACCGTCAGCCGGCGGCGAATCTGGCGGTTCCGGCCGGTTTCCGGTCTCGGTTAGGATCGTTCCGGGATGGCGCATCTTAAGACGTTCGATCCGTCTCCATTATCCATCACCCAGGGATGATTTTCAATCTTTCACCAGAAACCGGAAACGGACGCTTTCACTGTCCCATCGAAAAGTGGCCGCCGCTGCCGCGAGGCAGACGACGGTGAATGCGGCGAGCGCCGCGATCGAGGTCAAGATTTCCGCCTGCCAGCTTCCCCGCGCCGCGGCGGACAAGAGATCGACGAAATGCGAGAACGGATGGAGGCGGCTTGCGATTTTTACCCATTGCGGGGCGTGTTCGAGCGAGTAGAACGCTTCGCTTGCAAACAGCATCGGCAGGCAGATCAGGTTCGAGATCATGCTGGTGTCGCTTTCGTTCCGAGCCAGATTGCCGGTGATGAATCCGACGGCCGTGAAGCAGACGGATCCGATGAGCAGCGCAAGCAGCATCAGCGCAAGCCCGGGGATGGTGAGTCTGACGCCGAAGAAGAGGGCGCCGGCCGCTATCAGGCAGGCGTTCACGACGAGAGACAGCGCCGTGCGGGCGAGCGCGGAAGCGGCGATGAACGCCGGAGTCGGCAGGGACGCCGTCCGCAGCAGCTTGAACACCCCCGGTTGCGGAGCGTCATCACCTGGAACGGGGTGACCATGCCGGGGCCGAACAGGATGTTGATGGCCAGCACGCCGGCGAGCAGCCGTTCGGCGTAACCGGGCTCGTCGAAATACAGCCCGAGGCCGATCAGCAGCGCGAACGGGAGCAGGATGGTCCAGAACAGCGTATGCGCGTCCCGGAACTGGCCGGTCAGCAGCGTGCGAAAAACGGTGGTCATGGGGCGAATCCTCCTTCATGGAATGGTCATGCCGGATGGAACGGTTCTGTTTTCAGTCGGCGACTGCGTCCGCCGTCAGTCTGCCGTCAGCCTGCAGTCAGCCGGAGGTACAGTTGTTCGAGATCGGAAGCGCCATGCGCGTCGAGCAGCGATTCGGGCGTACCTTCGGCCAGGATGCGGCCGGCGCTGATGAACACGATCCGGTCGGCGAGGCGGTGGACTTCCTCCATCTCGTGCGACGTGAAGACGACGGATGTGCCGCCTTCGGCCAGCGAGCCGATGAGCTCGCGGACTTCCAGGCGGGCGCGCGGATCGAGCGCGGCCGTCGGCTCGTCGAGGAAGAGCAGCTTCGGATCGTGGACGAGCGCCATTGCGATGGCGAGCCGCTTCTGCTGGCCTCCGGACAGGCGCGCGGCGTCCGTCTTCGCCGCCTCGGCCAGTCCGCAGCCGGCCAGCCGGCGCAGCAGCTCGTCGTCCCGCATCCGCAGGCGATGGAACGCGGCGGCGAGGCGCATGTTCTCGAGCGCCGTGAAGCCGGGGAAGAGCGGCGTCGACTGCAACTGGACGCCGATGCGCCGTCCAAGACGCGCCTCTACGTATTCGACGGCGCCTTCGTCGGGCGCGCGAAGGCGGAGGATCAGATCAAGCGCCGTCGACTTGCCCGCGCCGTTCGGGCCGATGACGGCCAGCACTTCGCCGGCGTTCACGGTGAGGCTGATGCCGTCCACGACGGCGCGCCGGCCGTAGCGCTTCACCAACGATAAGGCGCGGATCAGAACGGGTTTGTCTGCCATGGGGAACACTCCTTTTAGCCAATGTTAGATAACCAATGTTGGATATTAGACAACAGGAAGACCGGGCGAAAGCCGGCGGCAAGGCGCCCGGGAAGGCCGCGGCTGCAGGTTTTGCGCGATGAAGGGCCCCGGACAGCGCGGCTTCAGGCGTGCGCGACGATGTTTGCGGGCTTGCGCGTTGCATGATCGTGATGTTGGCAAACCGGCGGTGTACGCGGGTTCGTTTTTTCCTGCGGGGCGGGGCATCGGGGTTTCGGTCCCTGTTTCGGCATCAGCCGGACGCATCTTCCCGCAGCAGCGCGATCAGCCGTTTCAAATAGGCGATGTCGAGTTCCAGCACACGGATGGTGTTGTCGAACGAGGCCATGACCAACGGCGTGAGGCCGTACCGGCTTTTGATCTCCCGTCCGGCCAGCCACTGCTCCCGCGTCCGCTCCACTTGCTCCAGATTCCGTTCGAGCAGCCGGATCGCCTCATCCCGCGGAACGGCGTCGATCCAGGCGAGCCCGAGCGCGAGATCGGATTTCATGGAATGGGGGCTCAGCGTCAGCGATTCGCGGACCATCTCCCGGAACTGAGCCTCGCCCTTTTCCGTAATGGCGTAGATTTTGCGCAGCCGGTTGCCGGTTCGCACTTCCGCTTCGGCGCGGATCAGGCCGTCCTGCTCCAGCTTGCTCAGCGCGTAATAGATGGAACCGGAGAGCAGATTCGCCCAATCGTCCATGCGGCTCTGCTGGATGAGCTGCTGGATTTCGTAGCCGTGCATCGGCCGCTGGCGGAGGAAGCCGAGCACGATGAGGTTCGTCACGTTCACCGCAACTTGCTCCATTTCTTAAGTTGGATATCCAACGTTGGTTATTTAGCGTTTACTATATCGCAGCGCGGACTGGAATGTCAATGGGCGGATGCGGCGCGGCGCAAAATCTGGCGCGGCCGAACGGCGCGAAAGGCTCCGCGCCCCGGGCAGAGCCTTCCTTACGTGGTTCCGGTCAGTTTGCGGCCGACTGCTTGCGGCGAAGCGCTTCGAGTTGCTCGTCGATCTGCGCGGCGCTCACGGTGTCCGGCGCGGGCGGGTTCCAATACCCGCCGCCGCGGGTTTTGCGGGATTCATTTTCCGCTTCCCATTGCAAAATTTTCTCCTCGATCCGCTCGAACCCGCGCGCCGCGGCGCGTCCGATCCGGGAAATGCCGTCGACCGTCTTGGCGCCGAAGCCCGAACCGCCGGTCTGGGCGCCTGCTGCCGCCGCCTTCTCCGCCCGGGCGGTCAGTTCGACGCGTTTCTCGCGCAGCCGGGTCAGTTCCGCCTTTGCCTGCCCGATCTTCGCTTCCAGTTCGACGGCGCGCTGGCCGGCTTCCTCATGCCAGGTCAAATACTGCGCCGCCTTCTGCTCGAAGGCCAGCTTATCCGCAATCGCGGCTCTCGCCTCGGCTTCCCGGCCGGCGGAGAGCGCTTCGGATGCGCGCGCCTCCAGCTCGGCGGCGATCCGGAGGTATTCCTGGTGGCGCAGCAGCGCGGTCCGCTCGACCGCCCGCTGGCTGAGCAGCGCTTCCTGCGCGTCCTCCAGCTCTTCCTCCATCTCGCGGATGTAGTGGTTCAGCATCATGACGGGGTCTTCCAGCCGGTCCAACGCTTCATGGGCCGTGGCTTTCGCGACGTCTGCAAGTCGTTTCCAGATGCTCTTCATCGGGTTTGCTCCTTTCGCAAAATCGGTTATGGATGGGAAAAACGGGCGGCCCTTCGTCGATCAGCGGTACCGGTGATCGAAAAACGGGTCAAAGTGGTGGTGCATGTACGGCTCGGACGGGACGACCAGGCTGCACAGAATGTAGATCAGCAGCACGGTGCCGAAGCTGAACAGCGCCGCGATGACGGCCACGAGGCGGACGAAGGTCGAATTGACGCCCAACCACGCCGCAATGCCGCCGCACAGACCGGTCAGTTTGTTGTCCGTCCTGGAGCGATAAAGTTTTCGCATGAACGATTCTCCTTTCCCTGGGCGGCCGGCGCCCGCCGCGCCGAGCCTCCGTTGCTTTGTGATCCCTTTGTTGATCTTATTGTAGCGTTCGGCGAAAGATGCCCGTAACGGTCCCGCGGCGGTTTTCGGGTCTGGACCGGGGTCGGGGATTTGCCCCATCCGGGGGCGGAATTGCGGCATGCGGGCACACCGGTTGAGCGGAGAGGGAGGGGGTGACGCCGCCTGAGCGGAGGGGTTACGGGCAAAAAGGGGACGACGGCACGCGGCTGAGCGAAGGGGATATGAGCAGAAAGGGAACGGCGGCACGCGGCTGAGCGAGGGGGATATGAACAAAAAGGGAACGGCGGCACACGGCTGAGCGAGGGGGATATGAACAAAAAGGGAACGGCTGCACGCGGTTGAACGAAGGGAATATGAGCAGAAAGGGAACGGCGGCACGCGGCTGAGCGAAGGGGATATGAGCAGAAAGGGAACCGCGGCACACGGCTGAGCGAGGGGGATATGGTCCCAAAGTGCGCGGGCGTTTTTTCTGAGCGAAGGGGATACGGACAAAAGCGGGGACCGGGCACGAAAGAGGCCGCCCGACCATCGCCAGGCGGCCCCGACATCCGTCTAGCTCGACTGCCGCCCGCTTTCTCGTGTCCGTTCGGGCAACTGCGAGATGTAACTGTGCGACATGCGGAACAGATCGAGCGCGCGCCGGTACTCGTCCTCGGTCACAAGCGGCGCGCCGTCCTCCCCGACGCTGTCCGCGCCGACCGGCTTGCCGCCGTCCAGCGGATAGACCGTGCCGTCCCCGAACCCTTCGCCGGGCACGAAGATCGCGCGGTCGTTGATGAACGACCCCGTGGGCAAATAATAGCGGATCGGCAGCAAGTTGCTGCGGTAATTGAGCAGATCCTGGCCGAAGACCACGCTGCCGTCGAGTCGGATGCCGGCGAGATTCGCGACGGTCGGCATGATATCGCTCTGGCCGCCGACGGTCTCGATCGTCTGCGGTTCGAGCGCGCCCGGCGCGACAAGGAGGAGCGGCACGCGCAGCATGTCTTGGTAGCCGTACGTTCTGCCGAGCAGCTCTTTCAGCAGCGACCGGTCTTCTTTCGTCAGCGAGTAGACGGGCATGCCCATATGGTCGCCGTAGATGACGATCAGGCTGTTCTCCCACAGTCCCGCCGCTTTCATTTCCTCGATGAACACGCCGAGCGCCGAATCCGCGTAATGCTGCGAGCGCAGATAGTCGCCGACGAACGTGTCCCGGAACCGCCCGGGCAGATCGAACGTGTCCTTGTGTGCGGGCAGATTGAACGGATGATGCGCGGACATCGAGATGAGGTTCGCGTAGATCCGCTGTCCTTCGTCCGCCAGCCGCGCCATTTCGGCGACGCTCTTCCGGTACAGCACCTCGTCGGATGAGCCGAAATGGACGAAGTCTTCGTCCTTGAAGAACTGCTGGTCGTAATACCGGTCGAAGCCGAGGGCGGGGTACAATGCGTCGCGGTGCCAAAATTTCACGTCGTTGGTATGGAACGTGACCGTCTCATACCCCCGCGCATGAAACAGCTTCGGGAGGCCCGGCAGCGCCTTGTCGCCGTACGTCTCCGAAGCGGCGCCGGCCGGCGGCGTCAGCAGGGAAGTATTCGCCGTATATTCGGCGTCGGAAGTGTTGCCTGCGCCGACCTGCTGGAAGAACCTGGGGAAATAAACGCCTTCCTCCTTGAGCCGGTTCAGGACGGGCGTCACTTCGACGCCGTCCACTTCAAGGTCGAGCAGGATCGTCTGGAACGCCTCGAGCTGGACGAAGACGACATGCCGTCCTTCCGCCGCCCGCCAGTACGCGTGGACGGCCGGCCGGGGCAGCCGCTTTATTTCCCGCACGGCGGCCGGCGTGACGACGGAGGGCTCGAACAGCATTTCCTGTTTCGACGTCAGCATGACGTCGACTTCATAGTTGATGATCCCCATCCGCTCGGCCCGCGCCAGTTCGTTCACGATGCCCCGGTTCGGCACGACCTGCAGGGCGCAGACGGCTAACATGACGATGAACAGGACGGCCGCTCCCATGCGGTACGCGCGGCTCGGCCGCGGCCGCGACGCCCAGCGCCGGAATCCGCGGTGACGCGCGGCAAGCAGCGCCATGACGACGAGATCGGCGAAGATGAGCAGGAAGTAGGGATGCAGCAATTGAAAAACGCTCCCCTTCACCTCCTTGACCTGTCCGATCTGCGAGAAGGCGTGGTAAGTGACGATGATGCCGAAATATTTGTAGTACATGATGACGGCGAAATAGACGCAGGTATAGATGAGATCGACGGCCGCGTAAGCGAGCGTCTTGCGCCTGTCCGCGAGCAGTTCGATCAGCGCGAATGCCGCCCATACCGAAGGCAGCGAGGTGACAAGCGGATTCCAGACGGAACCGTCGAAGACGACGGCCGAAGCCATATAGAACTTGATGGTCAGCAGTACCGTGAACAGCGCGAACGGACTGAGCAGCGCCGCACGTACGCGTTGGTTCATTTCAGAATCCCCCTATCTTTTCTCCATAGAACATCATAGCGCAACGCGGGCAGCCAAGAGAAGTCCGTGATAAAATAGAAGCTGAACCTGCGGAAACGGAGCGATTGCGATATGGTGAACGAAGGGCCCGGCCGGGCGGAGCGGCTGCATGCGGCGGGCATGGCGGCGGCGATCGCGCTCTGCGTTGCCGGGCAGCTCGTCTGGCTGCCCGACCCCATGCCCTTGCCCGGCGGCATGCGCTGGATCGAAGCGCTGGACGCGCTCGTGTACGCGCTCGCGCTGCCGCCGGCGCTCTGGGCGGCGGCGGCGGCCGTCCGCCTCGCGGAAGGGCTCGCGGACGGCGCGCGCAAGCGGGCGCTGATTCCGCCCGCGCTATCCGCCGTCCTCGGCGCGGCCGCGTGCGCGGCCGTCTTCCTTATCAGCCTCGAACCGGCGCGCATGTTCGCGGCGCTCGGCGCGCTCGGGGCGGCGTGGCTGGCGGCGTTCGCCGACCTGGCCTGCGCCGAGCGGCGCCGGTTAAGACGGCGCGTTCCGGCGCGCACGCTGCGCGCCTTCGCGGCCACGCTCGCCTTGCTCGGCCTGCTGTTTACGCCGACGGGCGAGATCGTGACCACTCCCGGCCTGACGTTCGACGTCAGCCGGTACGTCCGCGCCGCGGACGGCGAGCCGAAGGGGCGAATCGACGGCGTGCTCGTCATCGGGCGGCCGGCGTTCCTCGCCGACCGGCTCTACGCGCGGCTCTTCCCGCACTACGAGTTCGAGCCGATCGGGAATCTCGGCATGCCGCTCGCCGAATACGACGAGCTCGTCCGCAGCCTGAAGCTCGATGCGGAAGCCGCGGGCGCCGCCGTCGCCGGGGAGCGGGCCGGCCGCGGCGAAGGCATCCGCATGCGGGGCGCGCGCGTCGTCGCCGTGCTGAAGGACAGCCCGGCCGCGGGCGCGCTGCATGCGGGCGACATCATCACGGCGGTGAACGGCGCCGCCGTCCGATCGCCGGCCGACCTGGCCGAAGCGATGCGGCAGGTCGCGCCGGGCGAACCGGTCGGGCTCACCGTGCTGCGGAACGGGACCGCGACGGCCGTGACGGCGGCGACGCGTCCGGCGGAGGACGAGCCGGGGCGGGCGGTCTTCGGCATCATCGTCGAGCACGCGCTCGACCCGGACGTGCCGGACGGCCTCGTCTACCGGCGGTATTTCATGCACGAGGGCGGCCCGTCGCACGGGGCGATGCTCGCGCTGGCGCTGCTCGACCAATGGACGCCGGGCGGCGTGACCGGGGGGCTTCACGTCGCGGGCACCGGCACGATCGGGCCCGGGGGCGTCATCGGCCCGGTCGGCGGCGTCCGGCAGAAGGCGTACGCGGTCAGCCGGACGGGCGCGGACGTTTTCTTCGTGCCGGCGGGACAGGAAGAGGAAGCCCGTCTGGGCGCGCCGGATCTGACCATCGTGCCGGCGGCGACGCTGGATGACGTGCTGAATTGGCTGAAAAGCGGCGGATAATGCGGGTAAACGGGCCGGTATGACGCGAGAACGCGCCAGAGCCGGCCTTGTTCCGTTTGCTTTCACGGCGGGCGGGTCTACAATAGGGGGCAAGCGGCATGACCGGACAATGGCACCGGAAGGGGAAAGCAGCATGGGCTTATGGTCCCGGATGAAGACGCTTGCGCGGGCGGGAGGCACCGTCGATCCGAGTCGGCGCCTGTCAGCCGAAGCGGTGCTGACGATCGGCATCCACAGCTTGTTCCAGTTCGGCGCTTCGATGGCGGGCCTGTTCCTGAACCTGTATCTGTGGCGTCTGACCGAGGATCTGGCCGTCAATGGCATTTACAACATCATCGTGTTTCTGCTGACCCCCTTCGGATTTCTGGCCGGCGCCTGGCTCGCGAAGCGGACCGACCGGCTCGTCACGTACCGGATCGGCATTGTGCTGACGGCGGTGTTCTACCTGCTCGTCATCCTCGCCGGCACGGCCATGGTCAAGTATTACATCGGATTCGGCCTGTTCAACGGCTTCGCTTCCGGCATGTACTGGACGGCCTATCTCGTCATGATGTACGACGTGTCCACCGGTTCGAACCGGATCCGGTTCCTCGGACTCAACACGACGTTCTTCAATCTGGCCGGGCTGGCCGGACCGGCGGTCGCCGGCACGATCATCGGCATCATGGAAGGGCTTACGGGCTACCTGACCACCTTCGCCCTGGCCCTCGCCCTGTTCGTCACCGCGGCCGTGCTCAGCCTGCGCATCCGGCCTTCGGAAACGCGCCACAAGGCGTTCTACATGAATCTCGTGCCGCTGGCGCTGCGAAGGCAGCCCGCCTGGCTGAAATCGCTCCTCGCGTTCTTCCTGTGGGGGCTGCTCCAGGGCATCACGCTGTTTCTGCCCAACATCATGCTGTACGCCACGATCGGCCGGGAAGATTGGGTCGGCTATCTGACGATCTTTTTCGCCGGGCTCGTCATCCTGTCCAGCTTCGCCATCTCGCGCTTCGCCCGTGAGCATCTCGGCAAGCTGTACGTCCTGCTGTCGTCGGTCGGCATCTCCGCGGGCGCCGCTTTCCTGTTCGTCGACTTCACATTTTGGACCGTCGCCGTGTTCATGATCCTGTTCTCGCTCGGCAATCCGCTGATGCACAATACGTTGTCGAACTACTACTATCGCCAAATCGCGCTGCTGCCGCTCAGAGGCCAGCTTCGAAACGAGGCCGTCGTCATGCGGGAGACGTTCCTGAACGCCGGCCGCGTCCTGTCCATCGTGCTGCTGCTCGCGTTCGCGGATGATCTGCGGTCCTCGCTGCTGCCGGTCGTCCTGTTCGGAGCGGCGGTCACGCAGACGCTGATCTTCTTCCTTATTGAAAAGCCGGGGCGGCAGCCGGCAGAAAGCAGGTGAGAATCCGGTTGGGCAAACCTGGGCTGATCATCGCGCAGATCCGAAAATACTGGTTCTGCTATGTGCTGGCGGCGCTCTCCATCGCGGCGGCGAACATGATCCACGCGCTGTACCCGGCCGTACTCGGCGACTTCGCCGATCAGGTCGACCTGGGCGGCCTGACCGCCGAAGCGGTGCGACGCAGCGGCGTCGCGCTGCTTGCGATCGGCGCCGGCTACTGCGTCCTGTTCGGCGTCGGCCAGTACATCAACCACCGGTTGGGACGCTTTTTCGAATTTACGACGCGAGAGAAGCTGTTCCGGCATTTCACGGACTTAAGCGAAGCCTGGTTCGCGAAAAACGGCATCGGAAAACTGCTCAGCTACGTGATGAACGACGTGTCGACGGTGCGTGAATCGATCGCCAACGGGTTCAACCAGCTCACGAACGCCGTCGTGCTGCTGCTGTCGGCGGTGACCATCATGCTGCTGAGCGGCATTCCGCTGTATGTGCTGGCCGTCAGCATCCTGCCGCTCGGGGCCATTCCGTTCCTCGTCGTCTGGTTCGGCCCCCGCATCCGCAAGCAATCGCTCAAGGTGCAGGAGTCGCTGGCGGCGATGACCGAGTCGGCGGAGGAGCAATTCGGCGGCATCAAGGTGACGAAAACGTTCGCGGCGGAGCCGATCGCGCGCTCGCGCTTCGGGGAGACGGTCGACCGGATCCGCGAGAACCAGCGCAAACTCGTAAGGCTCAGCGGCAAGTTCCAGGCGTCGCTGCCGCTCGCCGGCGCCATGGCGCTCGTGGTTGCGTTTGTCTGGGGCGGCGTGCTTGTGCTGCAAGGCCGGCTCTCGCTCGGCCATTTCGTCGAATTGACGCTGTATTTGCGCATGATCGCGAACCCGCTGCAGCAGATCGGCAACGTGATCAACATGGTGCAGCGCGCCCGCGCCTCGCTCGAGCGGCTGAACCGGCTGCTCGCGATCCGTCCGGACATCGCCGACGCGGAAGGCGCCCGGCCGCTGCCGAAGGACGCCGCGTCCGTCGAGATCCGCGGCCTGACGTTCACCTATCCGGGCGCCGCCCGGCCGGCGCTGTCGGACATTACGCTGGACATCCGGCCGGGGATGACGGTCGGCATCGTCGGACGGACCGGCAGCGGCAAGACGACGCTCGCGAAGCTGCTGCTGCGCGTCTGCGACCCGCCGCAAGGGAGCGTGTTCATCGCCGGACGGGACATCCGGGAAGCGACGCTGGAAAGTCTCCGCACCGCCATCGGATACGTGCCGCAGGACGGCTTCCTGTTCAGCACGACGATCGCGGACAACATCGCCTTCCACAACCGCGCGGAAGCGCGGGAGCGGATCGAGGACGCGGCGCGGCTGGCGGACATTTACGACAACATCGCAGGGTTCCCGGACGGCTTCGACACGAAGCTCGGGGAGCGGGGGCTCACGCTGTCCGGCGGCCAGCGGCAGCGGACCAGCCTCGCCCGCGGGCTGATCAAGGAAGCGCCGATCCTCGTTCTGGATGACAGCGTCAGCGCGGTCGACACCGTGACCGAATCGCGAATCCTGCATAACTTGCGGAAGACCCGCCGCGGCAAGACGACGCTGATGATCGCCCACCGGATCAGCGCGGTCATGCACGCGGACCTGATCGTCGTCATGGACGGCGGGCGGATCGTCGAGCGGGGGACGCACCGCGAGCTGCTGCGCCTTGGCGGCCATTACGCGGCGATGGCCCGGCTGCAGGGAGAGGAGGCGGCCGTCCATGGCTGACGCAACCCTCGGCAGCACGGCGCGGCCCGGAAGCGCGCGGCCCGGAAGCGCGCGGCCGTCCGGCGAACCGCCGCAGCTTCCGCTTCACCGCCGGCGGGCGATCCGGGCGCTGCTCCGCTACGCGCGGCCGCACCGCCGGACGTTTCTGCTCGGCTTCCTGTGCACATTTCTGGCGATCGCGGCCGACCTGCTGCAGCCGGTCATCGTCAAGACGGCGATCGACGACACGATCCCGCTCGGCGCATCCGGCGCCCCGGTATTGATCGGACTCGGGGCGGCGTACGCGCTGCTCGCGGTTGTCGCGTTTGTCTTCTCCTACCTGCAGAGCAATCTGCTCCAGCGCGCGGGGCAGGCCATCGTCGCGCAATTGCGCAAAGACTTGTTCCGCCACATCACGGACCAGTCGATGTCGTTCTTCGACCGGCACCCGATCGGCAGCCTGGTGACGAACGAGTCGAGCGACACGGAGACGATCAACCAGTTTTTCACCCAGGTGCTGCTCAGCCTCGTCCGGGACGGCCTCATGCTCGTCATGATCATCGGCTTCATGTTCTGGCTGGACGCGGAGCTCGCTTGCTACGCGCTGATCCTGATCCCGGTCATCGGGGCGATCGCGCTGCTGTTCCGCCGCATGCTGCGCAGCGCGTACCACCGCTCGCGGGCGCAGCTCTCGCGGCTGATCGCGTTCACCGCGGAGAACCTGTCCGGCATGAGCCTGATCCAGGCGTTCCACCAGGAGGAGGAGCAGAACCGGCGGTTCACCGATTTGAACCGGACCTATCTCAAGGAAAATCTGCGCGAAGTGCGCGCGACGATTCTGTTCAACCGCTCCTTCGACCTGCTCGGCAACGCCGCGGCAGCGGCCGCCGTCTGGCTCGGCGGGTACGCGGTGCTGCACCAGAAGTTCGAGTTCGGCGTACTCTACGCGTTCATTACGTACATCCGGCAGTTCTTCCAGCCGATCAACGCGCTGACCCAGCAATGGAATACGCTGCAATCGACGATGGTGTCAATGGAGCGGCTGTGGCGGATTTTTTCCATCGAGCCCGAAGTGCGCGACCCCGATCCGGCCAAGGCGGTTGCTTTTCGAAAAGAGGACGTGCGCGGGCGGGTCGACTTCAACCGGATCCGGTTCTCCTACGTTGACGGCCAGGAAGTGCTGCGCGGTCTGGATTTGCATATCCGGCCCGGCGAGTTCGTCGGCATCGTAGGCGTGACCGGAGCGGGCAAGAGCTCGCTCGTCAGCCTGCTCGTCCGCTTCTATGACGTGAACCAGGGAAGCGTGGAAATCGACGGCGTCGACATCCGGCGTCTGCCGCTCGAGACGCTGCACCGGATCGTCGGGCTCGTGCAGCAGGAGCCGTTCCTCTATTCGGGGACGATCATCGACAACGTTCGTCTGTTCCGGGAGGAGATCAGCCGGGAGCGGGTGATCGAGGCGTGCCGTTTTGTCGGGGCGGACGAAATGATCGCGCGGCTTGCGGACGGCTATGACACGCGGCTGTCGGAGCGGGGCAGCGGCCTGTCGGCCGGGGAGCGGCAGCTTGTATCGTTCGCGCGGATCATCGTTTTTCAGCCGAAAATTCTCATCCTCGACGAAGCGACCGCCAACCTGGACTCGCATACGGAGCGGCTGGTGCAGCAGGCGCTGGACCGCGTCGCGTCAGGAAGGACGACGCTCGTCATCGCGCACCGGCTGTCGACCATCCGGCACGCGGACCGGATCATCGTCATGCGCGCCGGCCGCATCGTCGAGGAAGGCAACCACGAGTCGCTGCTCGCCGCAGACGGCTATTACGCCGAGCTGTACCGCCATTCCCGGGAGCAGGCGCAGGCGGGCATGGTCTGACGGGCGCATTGCCGGGGAACGGACGGGCTCGTCGGCATTCGCCGCTCGCTTCCGTTGAGGGAGGATGGGCGGCGATTCGTTCGATGTGATTTTTGATATTTATCTGCGGGAAGGAAGCCGGTATACTAAAGTCGATCGACAAAATATTGGAAAGCTTGCCTTGTTGCTCGACAGGGGAGGAGTTCCATGCGCGCGAAACTGTGGTCCTGGCTCGGTCCCGTTCTCTTGATCGGCATATCATTGGGCGCCTTCTTCATGATCCACGAAATGCCGCACCTGCATGCGAGGCTGGAGCACCCGGTCGGACATTTCTACATCGTATCCATCGTGTCGCTGCTGGCGATGCTGGTGTCGACCGCCGTCGGCGTGGCCGGAATCAAGCTGCGGAACGTGAACATCACGTTCCTGTCCGTCGGGTTCATCTCGCTGGCGGGGCTGTTCATGCTGCACGGCCTGTCGACGCCGGGATTCATCGTGGAAGAAGGCCGCGCGCTCTCCGCCCTGTCGGGACGGCTCAGCGTCAGCGTCGCCGCGGCATGGGTTTTCCTGTCGGCGCTTCCGACCGATATGGCCTTCGTGGGCTGGCTGTCGCGCGTGCAGCGCCCCCTTGTGCCGGCATGGAGCGGCATTCTGGCGGTCGTCGTCCTGCTGGCGGTCGCCTGCGCCGAACGGCTTGAATCATTGCTCCCCGATCCCGCTTCGTACCCCTGGCTGCCCGTCGGCGTCACGGCGGCCTTCTGCCTTTTCGCCATGTACCGTTACCGCAAGCTCTATGTCATGACCCGCTTTCCGATTCATCTCGGCATTGTCTACAGTTCCAGCCTTCTGATCGTTTCGACCATCATCATGGTGTACGGAACGGTGTGGGAAGCGAGCTGGTGGCTGTACCATGTCACCCTGTTCGGGTCGATGCTGTGCATGGTCGTCGGCGTTGTCGCGCAGTACATCGGCCAGCCGTCCGTCGCGGGGCTGTTCAAGACGCTGTTCCGGCCCGATCCCCGCGGCCTGATCGATTCGTCCATCTCGCCGAGCGTCCGGTCGCTCATCGCCCAGACCGAGAACAAGGACGCCTACACGGCAGGGCACAACTACCGCGTGGCGATGTACGCGCTCCGGCTCGCCGAGCATATGGGCGTGCAGCCGCGGATGCTGCGTGCCCTGGCGCAGGGCGGCATCGTGCACGATGTCGGGAAGCTGTTCATTCCCGATGAGATTCTGAACAAGCCCGGCAAGCTGACGCCGGAGGAGAGGGCCGTCATCGAGCTGCACCCCGTCTACGGCTACAATCTGTGCAAGCAGCTCGGCTTCATGACCGAGGAGCTGGAAATCATCCGCTCGCATCACGAGCGATGGGACGGAACCGGCTACCCGGACCGGCTGAAGGGCGAAACGATCCCGCTGCTGGCGCGGATCGCCGCGGTGGCGGACGTCTACGACGCGCTGACGTCCTCGCGCGCCTACCGGTCCGCGATGCGCCATGAGGATGCGATGAAGATCATCGCGCAGGAGAGCGGCAAGCAGTTCGATCCGCGATGCGTGGACGCCTGGCTGGCGCTGGCCGAGGATGATCCGGAATTCTTCCGCGCCATGCACGGCAAAGCCGCCGCCGCCAAGACCGTGGCCGTTCCGGCGGCGGGGTCGATGTGAACGTTGCGGGGATGCGGGTTGAACGGGGCGCGATGTGAAGGGGTGCGGCCGACAAGCTACCGCTCCCCGGCGGCCAGATCGAGCCAGTCCATTTCCTCCCGCGTCAGCTTGATGTCCATGCCCTCACGGCAGGAGCGGAGCTCCTCCGCGTTGCGGGCGCCGATCAGGGCGCAGGTCGGGAACGGCTGATTCAGCACCCAGGCCAGCGCGATCTGCGCGACCGACGCGCCTTTCTCCCGCGCGAGCTTCTCCGCCCGGCGCAGCCGCTCCCAGTTCGCGTCGCTGTAGAACACCCGGACGATGTCCGGATCGTCCTTCACATCGGGTGTGAACCGCCCCGAGAAGAAGCCGCGCGCGAGCGACGACCAGGACAGCAAAGGCATTTGCGACGCTCCATGCCACCTGATCGTCTCCCGATCCGCCGACACGCAGCCCGGCCAGAACGGCTCGTTCGCCTTCGCCAGGCTCAGATTGGGGCTGCTGAACGCGAAGCCGACCAGCCCGTGCGCTTCGGCCCAGGCGTTCGCCTCCCGCAGCCGCTGCCACGTCCAGTTGGAGCCGCCGATCGCTCCGATCCGGCCGGCTTCGATATGCTCGTTGAGCGCCTCGATGATTTCCCCGACCGGCACGTCCGGATCGTCCCGGTGCAAGGCGTACAGTTCCACATGATCGGTCCGCAGCTTTTCCAGGCTGGTGAGCAGATCTTCCCGGATCGCCTCCCGGTTGACGCGGGGACCGTGCCGGTCATGGTGCGCGCCTTTTGTCAAAATCACGAACCGGTCCCGCGCCTTCCGCTCCTCCATGTACCGCCCGAGCACTTCCTCGCTCTCGCCGCCGCAGTAGATGCGCGCCGTATCGACCGTGTTGCCGCCGACCGCCAGGAAGGCGTCGAGATTGGCAGCCGCGGTCTCATAGTTTCGGTGCCAGAAATAGTCGGTTCCCTTGATCAGCCGCGATACCGGCTTCTCCACGCCCGCGATGCGGATCGTCTCCATTGGCGCATGCTCCTCCCTCGTGTATCTGGAAATGAAGTCCCTGAAGTGATTATAGTGGATCGGACAAGCGGAAGATACCGTCACAATCCGACCTATAATCTTGCAACCCGTTTGAAAAAAAGCGCCCTTATCTCCCGACGCCCGCCGTTCTACAATGGGTGTACGGTCCTGCCCGGCGGAATCGGGCGCGGCCGCACCGGGAGGGATCGCGATTGGACATGGAGCTTGAAGCCAACCTTCAGCGCGCCTCCATGACGCACCGGCAACGATTCGTCAAACTGCTGCGCAAACTGGCCGCCCAGCGGTATTTGCAGCTCATGGCGCTCGCCGGAGCGGCCTGGATGTTCGTCTTCAACTACATCCCGATGTACGGCATCATCATCGCGTTCAAGGATTACGACATCATCCGTTCGATCGCCGAATCGCCGTGGGTCGGCCTGGAGCATTTCCGGGACGTGCTCGAGGATGACGAGCTGCCGCGCGTGCTCCGCAACACGCTCGGCATCAGCCTGATCCGGCTGGCGATCGGATTTCCGCTGCCGATCCTGTTCGCGCTCCTGCTGAACGAGCTGCGTTCGCTCAGGCTCAAGAAAGCGGTGCAGACGATCTCCTACCTGCCGCACTTTCTGTCCTGGGTCATTCTCGGCGGCATCCTCGCGACCTGGCTGGCGGACGTGGGGCTCATCAACAAGCTGCTCATCGCGCTCGGCATCCTGGACGAGCCGGTCTATTTTCTCGCCGAGCCGAACTGGTTCTGGACGATCGTCATCACGTCGGACATCTGGAAGGAGCTCGGCTGGTCGGCGATCATCTATCTGGCCGCGATCACGGGCGTATCGCCGGAACTGTACGAAGCGGCGACCATCGACGGCGCGAACCGGTTCCAGAAAATGCGCTACGTCACCATCCCCGGCATCAGCGGCACGATCACGATCCTGTTCATTCTCGCCGTCAGCGGCGTGCTGAACTCGAACTTCGACCAGATTCTCGTCCTGCGCAACTCGCTGAACGAGAGCGCCAGCAACGTGATTGACGTCTACGTCTACCATGTCGGGCTGCTGTCGGGCCGGTATTCGTATGCGACGGCGTTCGGTCTGCTGAAATCGATCGTCGCCCTGATCCTGCTCCTGATCGCCAACAACGTGACGAAGCGGATCAACGGCACCGGGCTGTTCTGATCCGCGAGGGAAAGAGGGTGTGTTCCCATGCTTACCCGGAAGCAACTTTCGACGGGCGACAAGCTGTTCGACGCGGCGAACGTCATCGGCATGCTCCTGCTCTGCTTCGTAACGCTCTATCCGATCTGGTACGTGTTCGTCAATTCGCTGAATGACGGGCAGGACGCGATGCGGGGCGGCATCTACTGGCTGCCGCGCAAGTTCAGCCTCGACAATTACGAGGCCGTATTCGCGAACGCGGGCATCATGACCGCGATGGGCGTCACGGCCGCCAAGACGGTGATCGGCGTGGTGTGCCACGTCTTCTTCACCGCGATGGTCGCCTACGCCTTCTCGCGCCGGGAGCTGATCGGGCGGAAGTTCTACATGATGATGGGCACGGTGACGCTGTTTTTCGGCGGCGGCCTCATTCCGACGTTCCTGCTCATCCGCGATCTCGGCATGCTCGACAAGTTCGCCGTTTATATCATTCCGGCGCTGTTCAGTTTCTTCGATCTGATCATCTTCCTCGCCTTCTTCCGGGAAATTCCCGACGGGCTGGAGGAGGCGGCCCGGATCGACGGCGCGAACGACCTGTCGATTTTCGTCCGGATCATCATTCCGGTGTCGATGCCGGTCGTGGCGACGATCGCCCTGTTCCACGGCGTCTGGCAATGGAACGACTACTTCACCGGGATGATTTACATCAACAATCCGGATCTGCAGCCGATCCAGACGTTCCTGTACCGGGTCGTCGCCCAGAGCAGCTCGAACCAGATCGTCGCCAGCGTCGGGCCGGGCATCAACCGGACCGTCACGAGCCAGTCGATCAAGCTCGCGACGATGGTCGTGACGACGCTGCCGATCGTGTTCATCTACCCGTTCCTGCAGAAATATTTCGTGAAAGGGCTCATGATCGGCTCGATCAAAGGGTGAAAAAAAGGTTTCCGGTCCTGGAAACAGGCTTCATGCCATATTACGATGACTCGACGAAAGAGGGGAAATGCGCTTCATGCGGAAACAAAGCACGCGGTTCACGGCCATGGCGCTCGTCCTGGCGCTCATCCTGACGCTCGCCGCCGCATGTTCCGGCGGAGGAAAGAGCAATAACGCCGGCGACAACGGAGGCGGCACGTCAAATACCGGCACCTCGCAGAACCAGAATGCGGGCACGGATTCCGGCGGCGGCGACGCGAAGCCGTCGGGCGACGAGCCGGGCTGGAAGTCGAACACCGACCCGATTACGTTCGACTGGTACATCAACTTCGCCTGGTTCCCGAGCAAATGGGGCGAAGATCCGACGTCCCAGTACGTGACGCGGAAGACGGGCGTGGACATCAACTTCATCGTCCCGGCGGGCAACGAGAACGAGAAGCTGAACGCGATGATCGCGTCCGGCAAACTGCCCGACTTCATCACGCTCGGCTGGTATGAGGACGGCGTCAAGCGGATGATCGAAGGCGGCCTCGTCCTGCCGCTGAACAAGCTGGCCGAAGAGTACGACCCGTACTTCTTCAAGGTCGCCGACCCGGCGAAGCTGTCGTGGTACACGCAGCCGGACGGCAACGTGTACGGCTATCCGAACGCGTCGTCGTCGCCGAAAGATTACGAGCTGTACGGCGAGCATTACATTTCGAATCAGACGTTCGTCGTGCGCAAGGACATGTACGAGGCGCTCGGCAAGCCGGACATGCGGACGCCGGAAGGTTTCCTCGCCGCGCTGAAGAAGGCGAAGGAGATGTTCCCGGAAGTGAACGGGCAGCCGCTCATTCCGCTCGGACTGCACGAGTTCGGCGAGACCGGCAACTACTCGCTGCAGGATTATCTGCAGAACTTCCTCGCAATTCCGCGCGAGAAGGACGGCAAGCTGTATGACCGGCAGACCGATCCGGAATACGTGCGGTGGCTGAAAGTGTTCCGCCAGGCGAACGAGGAAGGACTGCTCGCGAAGGACATTTTCATCGACAAGCGCCCGCAGATGGAAGAAAAGATCGCCCAGGGCCGCTACTTCGCGATGCTGTATCAGCGCACCGACTTCACGGCGCAGCAGAACGTGCTGTACGCGAACGATCCGAATTCGGTGTACATCGCGATCGACGGACCGGCGAACGCGAACCTCGATCCGCCGACGCTGGCGGGGCCGTCGATCTCCGGACGCTGACGCTCATCTCGAAAGACGTGAAGGACAAGGAGCGCGCCATCCGGTTCCTCACCTACCTCATCAGCGAGGAAGGGCAGAAGGACCTGTACCTCGGCGAGAAGGGCGTCTCCTATGACAATATCGACGGCAAGGACCAATTCCTGCCGGAAGCGCTCGAGCTGCTCCAGACCGACCGCTCGGCGTTCGACAAGAAGTACGGTTCGTCCTTCACGTTCTGGATGCTGATGGACACGAACATGAACCTGCAATGGGCGCCGCCGTCCGTCGATCCGTTCAAGCAGATGGAGGACTGGACGAAGGGCAAGACGTACAGCTTCTCGCAGTTCGACCTGCTCGATCCGCCGGCCAACTCCGAGGAAGGCATCGCGAAGACGAAGATCGACCAGGAGTTCGGCAAGACGCTGCCGAAGCTGCTGCTCGCGAAGAACGAAGCCGAGTTCGACAAGATCTGGAACGATTATCTCGCCGAGCGCGATAAGGCCGGCTGGGAAAAGCTCCAGGCCTACCGTCAGGTGAAATATGAAGAGAACGTCAAGAAGCTGGCCGAGTTTCTGAAATAACCGGCCCGGCTTCGGGAGTCCGCCGATGCCGCCCTCTATGGGGCGGCTATCGGCGGCTTGCCGCTTTCCTCGCCTGTAACGGGAATTTGTACCGTTAGCGGCGGGGCTGTGGAGGGCGCGGACGGATGAGGGCTTGGCGCCGGGCCATCCCGAAGCTCTATAATAGAAAGCATCTCGACCGCCGCTCATCCGGCAGGCCGGACACGAACAGGGGTATGGCGATGAAACAACGGCTTGGCAGATGGTTTCGTGAAATCGCATTCAAGATGGAGCAATGGCCGATCCAGCAGCGGCTCATCATGACGTACATCGTCATCCTGCTCATTCCGAGCCTCATCATCGCCTGGCTGCTCTTCCGCGAGATGTCGGCGGACTACATCGACAAGGTGCGGCGGGAGAACGAATCCGCCATGGAGCTGGAGCGCGCGAACGTCGAGAGCAACATGGAGACGATGCTGCGGGCGGCGGAACTGGCCTACACGTACAAGGACGTGGAGGACTATCTCCGCCTTGTCCGCGAGCCTGAGACGCTGGAGCTGATGAACATCCGCGACAGTCTCGTCTCCATCATGACGCATCTGCAAAACACGAACCCGAAGATCCGGCATATCCGCATTTTCTCGGACAACGAGAACGTGCGGGAACTGTATCCGGTGTTCTGGCACGAATCGCGAATCGCCGTGGAGCCCTGGTTCGGGACCGTGAACGGATTGAACGGCCAGATCTGGTGGCAGGTGTCGCCGGACGACGACGAGCTGATGCGGCGCGGCGTGGCGGACGACAAGGTGCAGCTTCCGAAAATGATGCTGCTCCGGGAGATCGAGTACATTTCCGGCGTTCACGCGGGCGTGCTCGAAGTCGACATGCGGCTGTACAATTTTTTTCCGTCCATATACACCCGCTACGAAGGGCAGCAGGCGCAGATGGCGGCGGTCGACCGGGACGGAAATCTCTATTACAACCGGGACAATCCGTGGCTGGCGGAGGCGGGCGTGGCGGAGGAGCAGCTCAGGGAGCTGGCGGCTTCGGCCGGCGCAAGCCGCATCCGGAGCGTGCGGTTTCAGGCGGACGGCAGGCCGATGCTGGCGGTGACCGCCTGGTTCGACCAGCTCGACCTGCATCTCATCAACGTCGTCTCGCTCGAACAGGCGCTGCGCGACATGGACGAGGCGCGGAACAAGCTGATCGCGGCGATCGTCTTCCTGCTGGCCGTCCTGTCGACGGTCACCTATTTCTCGGTGAAGCTCATTTTGAAGCGGCTGATCATTTTGCGCGATTCGATGAAAAAAGTCCGGCAGGGCGATTTCGCGTTCGACATTCCGGTGCGGGGCGGGGGCGAGGTTGGCGAACTGGCGCATCATTTTCGCAAGATGCTGAAGAAGATCAACGAGCTGATTGCCGACGCCGTCCGGAAGCAGGCCGCGTCCAAGGAGGCGGAACTGCGAACGCTGAAGAACCAGATCGACTCGCACTTTCTGTACAATACGCTGGAGAACATCAAGATGCTGGCGGAAATTGAGGGCAAGTACGAGATCTCCGACGCGCTGACGTCGCTCGGCGGGCTGATGCGCTACAATCTGCGCTGGACGAGCGAATACGCGCAGCTCGGAGACGAGCTGGCGCATGTCGCCAACTACATCGCGATCATGAACATCCGGTTCGAGCGGAAGATCCGGCTGACCACCGATATTCCGGATCGTTTCCTGGGCTGTGAAATGCTGAAACTGACGCTGCAGCCGATCGTGGAAAACGCGGTGAAGCACGGGCTCGCGGAAGGCGGCGGGCGCGGCCTCGAGATCAGGCTCGCGTGCCGGGCGGAACAGGGGATGCTCGTGCTGAACGTGGAGGACGACGGCAGGGGGATGACGCCGGAGCAGGCCGCGGCGCTGAACGGCAAGCTGGGGCGGAGCGGCGCGCCCTTGGCGCCGGAAGGAGCGGCGAGGGACGGCGCGGACAGCGGCATCGGCCTGCTCAACGTCCAGCAGCGCATCCGGCTCTATTACGGGCCGGATTGCGGGCTGAGCGTGGACAGCGATGCCGGCCGGTATACGCGCGTCACCATGCGGCTGCCGCTGCGGATCGAAAACGGGGGGGACGGATTGAAATGAGAACTCTGCTCATCGTCGACGATGAACGGAATATCCGGCTTGGCGTGAAAGCGATGATCGACCGCGAATGCGCCGGCCGGTACGAGACGTTGACGGCGGAAGGCGGCAGGGAGGCGCTCGGCATCATCCGGTCGCGGAAGACGGACATTCTGATCACCGACATCCGGATGCCGGAGATGGACGGGTTCGCCCTGATCCGCGAGGCGGCGGAAGCGGGGCACCGGCCGGCCGTCATCATCCTGAGCGGGTATGACGATTTCGCCTATGCGAAAGAAGCGATCCAGTACGACGTGAAGGAATATCTGCTGAAGCCGATCGTGCGCGAGGAGCTGTACCGGGCGCTGGACCGGGTCGAGGAAGCGCTGCGCCGGGCCGAGCAGACGGAGGAGCTGCGGCAGGTGGCCGAGCGGTACCGGACGGATATGGCGGCCAGCGTGTTCGCCTATCTGCTCGTCGGCGAGCCGGCGGATGAGGCGGCCGTCCGGCAGCGGGCGGAGGCGGCCGGTCTGGCGGAGCTGCTCCGGCCGGACTACGCCGTCGGCGTGCTCAAGACCGCCGTGGACCCGCTCGGCCGCGCAAAAGCCGAAGACTGGCTCAAGCAGCGGGCGGCCGACGGGATGCGGGCGGTCTGGACGGCCGATCGCGACGGCCTGCTCGTCTTCGCCTCCCCCGATCCGGGCCTTGCGGAGGCGCTGGCCGGGGAGCTCGCGCGGATCTGCGAGCCGCCGGTCTATGTCGGCCTCAGCGAGCGCGAGGCATCCGCCGCCCGGCTGGCGCAGCGGTACCGCCAGGCGAAGCGGGCGCTCAAGCGGAGCCTCGTGATCCCGCCGGTCCGATCGGCGGTGCTGGCGGCCGAGTCCGCGTGCGGGGCCGGGGCGGCCTCCTGCGCGGCGGACGTGCCGCAGGATGAGGTGCGCAAGCTCGCGAACATGCTCGGCACCGGCCGCGACCAGGAGATGATCGCGCTCGCCGGCCGCCTGTTCGAGCTGCCGGAGTCGCCGGGCGGCGTCGCCTACATCGAGGCGCTCAGCCGGGCGCTGAACGAGCACGTGTTCGACCAGGTGTTCCGCACGTTCGGCGAGGAATCGGTCGAAGTGCTGAAGCTGTACCGGCGCGTCGGCAGCCTCGACCATTACGCGTCGCTGGCGGACTACCGGCGCGACGTCGAGGAGCTTTTGCTCCTGCTCTCGGACTATATCCGCTCGCTCCGGTCGGCGCACGCCGAGCACAAGGAAATCCGCGCCGCCGTCGCCTATATCCGGGAGAACTACTGGAAAGACCTGAACATGGCCATGGCGGCGAACCACGTCTCGCTCAACTTTGCGTATTTCGGGCAGCTTTTCAAGGAGTATACGGGGGAAAGCTTCGTCTCGTACCTGCGCCGGGTGCGCATCGAGAAGGCGAAGGAACTGCTCGTCCATACGGACGCGAAGGTGTACGAGATCGCACAGCGCGTCGGCTTCGACAATGTGAAGCACTTCAACCGCGTGTTCAAGGAGCAGGAGGGGATCACGGCGCTCGAGTATCGGCAGCGCCATGCGGCCGTCGCCGCGGCGGATGCGGCGGGCGAGGGGAGCACGGGGTCTCGCGGGCCGCTGTAGCGTGATATGCACGCTACAGCCGCGCTGGCGCTCCAAAGGCAAAGGAAGTCCGGAAGACCCGCATATCGGTGCGGCGTCGTCCGGACTTCTCCGTGTTCACCTTTGCCCCGGCGCCTTCAGCACGACCTCGAATTCGCGTTCGCCGAGGTCCGACCGGGACGCTTCCCAGCCGAACACCGCCAGGGTGTCGCCGAGCGGCACATAGGTTTTGCCGCCGATGAGCCTCGCCGGGTCGGACAGCGCGATCGTCTCGCCGTTCGCCAGCGCCGTCGTCTCGTCGACCGTCAGCTCGAACGACCGGCCTCCGGCGGCCAGAAGGAGGCGCTTCGCTTCCTGATCCCACTCGAGCTCCGCGCCGAGCAGATCCGCCAGCTCCTTCGCCGACACACGCAGGCCGCCGCTCTCCCCGATCATCATGGCGCCGAACGAGAGCGGGACGCGTCCGCCGCCGTCTTCCAGCCAGACCCGGACGCGGAACAGCCGGTCGTCGTCCGACACCGCGGCCTCGTCCACCTGGCGGCGAAGCTCCTCGACAAAGCCGCGCACATTGTCCGCCGTGACGAGGTATTTCGGGTCCCGCCGGCCGATCGCCTGCGCGATCCACGTGTTGATGTTCTGGTGGTGATGCGACATGTCCTTGTAGTAATCAAGATGGAACGTCCAGTCCGCTTCCGTCTGGAAATCGTACACCTCGACGTTCGGGTAGCCGCTGAGCTGCTCGTACATCCATTCTTTCATGAGGAGTTGATTCTCGTACCGCTCGGGATTCGTCTCCCGCCAGACGACATGGCGCAGGATGCTGTACGGCGGGTAATAAATCAGAAATTTCACGTCCGGATACGCCTCGACAAGCGACAGGACGTTCTTCCTGAAGCTCGCCTGTACGGCTTCAAGCGAATCCTCGGGGCCGTGCGCCGCTTCCTCCACCAGCGCCTTGCGGTAATGCCGGATCGTGACGTCTTCCCCGAACTTGACCATGAAGTTCCAGTTGTACAGCCCTTCGAGTCCTTGCACATGGCCTGTCCGGTATTGGCGGACCAGCCCCTTGATGAGCTGCTCGTAGGGCGTGTAGTTGAACCAGTAGCGGTAGTCGTTCAGGAAAATGCGGTCGTACAGGTAATGCGGGAACGCGTCGCCGTCCGTGTCCGATTTGAGCGCAAAATAATCGAGTCCCCACAGCACCGTTTTCGCCTTGCCCGTCTCGATCGCGAGCTTGGCCATCTTGTATTGCTCGTTCGCGTAGGAACCGCGGAACGACAGTTTCATCGTCTTGCCGCCGATCGCTTCTTCCACCTTGCTCGGGAAGAAGTTTTCGGTCATCGAGGTGCCGATGATGATCGTCTCGTAGTCGTAGTTTTTCGCCAGACCCGGGTTCTGGTAGCGCTGTTCCGTCAGGTAGACCGGTTTGTAGAACCACGGCTTGTGATAAAGCTGCAGCGGGTCGACGATGTATGCGAGCAGGATGAACAGCGAGCCAATCAGCATGCAGCCCAGGAGGAACCAGCCGATCGTCCGCTTGTACATGGCGGAACGTTTCCGGGAGCGTCTTACCGTCCGGTGGCTCGGCGGCAGCGGACGCAATGAATCGTTCGGTGTCATCACGTGTTACGCCGCCTTTCTAGAAGTTGAAGTAGAGAAATTCGGAAATCCGGTTCAGGAAGAAAAGCGAGACAATGAACATGGCCGCCGCCGCGAGCCCGGTCCTCCAGCCGGGACGGAAATCGCGCTCCCGTTCCGACGAGTTGCGGGTGAACAGCACGATCGGCAGGAAGACGGCGATGAGCAGAATCGGGTAAAAGTGCACCTCGAAATGGCTGAACGCGACGCCGTTCAGGCCGGCCATCCCCTTGAGCAGGCGGAGCGCCTGATCGAACGATTCGGCGCGGAAGAACACCCATGTCACATTGATGAACAGGAACGTGATCCCCCACGCGAGCCAGCGCGGCAGCGGACGGAAATATTCGCCCCAGATCCGCTGGATGATCTGCGCCGCGCCGTGAAGGAAGCCCCACATGATGAACGTCCAGCCGGCGCCGTGCCAGAAGCCGCCGATCAGGAACACCGCCATGTTGTTGAAATAGGTCCGAAACTTGCCCTTGCGGTTGCCGCCGAGCGGGATGTAGATGTAATCGCGCAGAAACCGGCTCAGCGTCATGTGCCAGCGGCGCCAGAAATCCTGGATGCTCGTCGCCTTGTACGGCGAGTTGAAGTTCTGCGGCAGCCGGATGTTGAAAAGAAGCGCGATGCCGATCGCCATGTCGGTGTATCCGCTGAAATCGAAATATAGCTGGAGCGTGTACGACAACGCCGCGACCCAGGAGTCGATGAACATGTGCGCCCTGGCGAATCCGTCGTTGGCGAATTCGGCGAACGTGTCGGCGATGACGACCTTTTTGAACAGGCCGATGCAGAAAATATAGCCGCCGCGCACGGCGTTGCTCCAGTTCCACACCTTGTTCCGGACGCGGTCGAACTGCGGCATCATTTCGCCGTGGTGCAGAATCGGACCGGCGATCAGGTGCGGATAGAAGGTGACGAACAGGACGTAATTGATGATGTCGTATTCTTTCGCCTTCTGCTTGTAGGCATCGACCAGGAACGCGATCTGGGTGAACGTGAAGAAACTGATGCCAAGCGGCAGGACGAGTCTAAGCAGCGGGAAGCCGGTGCCCAGGGCGGCGTTCACGTTTTCCAGGAAGAAGTCCGCATATTTAAAGTAGCCCAGCAGCAAAATATCGCCGACGATCCCCGCGGTCAGCAGCTTCTTCCGGTGGTTGCGCAGCTTTGACGACGGTTCGCCTGATGCGATCAGCAACCGGCCGACGGTGTAGTTGAACGCGATCGAGGCGAGAATGAGCGGCACGTAACGGACGTCCCACCACCCGTAGAATACGAGGGAGGCAAGCGCCAGCCACACTTTGGCGGCATAGGCAAGCCGGAACCGGCACAGGATGAAGTAGCCCGCCACCGTGATCGGGAAGAAGGCGAAGATGAATTCGTACGTGTTGAACAGCATCGGATGCGGTCACGTCCCCACGTTTTAATAAGACAAGTATATTGTAACCGTTCGGGATCGGCAAACGTGATTCGGCGGGTCTGCGCGCGCGAAAGACGCGGATCGAACGCATGTAATCGGCGCATACGCATGGCGCGAACGCAGTTTGCCGGCGCGCACGAAAAAGCGGCGCAGGCCCCGGTTGTCCGGAATCCGCGCCGCTCTGGCGTTATCGGAATGGTGCTGATGAAGGGACTCGAACCCCCGACCCGCGCATTACGAATGCGCTGCTCTACCAACTGAGCTACATCAGCGTGAATCGCCGTCGCTTCAGGCGACTCTTATAGAATATCAGGGTTGAACCCGCGTGTCAACCGTGTGTTGCGATCTTTTTTTGGCGGTCATGCAACATGCATATTGTCCGGATCGCGGGGATAGGATGTCAGTAGAGTGTGCGCGAAGGAGTGTTCTGCATGCGGCGGGAAGAGCCGGACGGGAATGCGCTGGCGGGGCTTGCGCTCGGCGCGCTGCTCTCCGCGCCGGTCTGGATGGCGGTGTGGGCGCTGGTCAGATTTTTGCGTGGATGACCGTCAAGATCGCCGGACCCGGTCATACCGATTTCGTTTCATGTGCCGATGTTCGTCGGTATTGAAATCCATCATCGTCAAGACAGGACATTTGTACAGAATGAGCGTACATTTGTGAATTCAATCCTTGAGATCGCTTTCAGTATCCATTATGATGGATTTGTAAGCGCTGTCGCACAGTCACGTTTGTCAGCCTTAATGGTTGACCAGTTGAATGGTTGTAGGCTGTCCGATTTCCAACAGAAGCGAGGGTGAAATGCAATGGGATCCAAAACCGTGTTGCTGCTGGGCGCATTCGATACCAAAGGTGAGGATTACGCGTACGTCGAGCAGCTGGTCCTCTCCCGCGGTCACCGCGTGCTGAAGGTCAACTTCGGAACGTTCAGCGCGGAGCAGGACGCAAGCTGGGATTACGGCCCCGGAGATGTGGCCGCCGCCGCAGGTTTTACGCTCGAGGAGCTGCACGCCCGGAACGATCGCGGCCACGCCATGACGGTGATGAGCCGCGGCGCCGCGGCGCTGGTCAGGAAGCTGTACAGTGAAGGGCAGTTTCACGCCATTCTCGGCATGGGAGGAACCGGGGGAAGTTCGGTCATCAGCGCGGCCATGCGCGAGCTCCCGATCGCCGTGCCGAAGGTGCTCGTCTCCACCGCCGCCAGCGGCGACACGTCCGCGATGGTGGGCACCCGGAACATTGTGCTCGTTCCGTCCGTGGTGGACATTGCCGGCATCAACCGGATCAGCGAGGAAGTCTACCGGCAGGCGGCGGGCGCCGTATGCGGCATGATTGAAATGGAAGCGGCGAACAACACGGCAGAAGTTTCGAAACCGGTCATTGCGGTGACGATGTTCGGCAACACGACGAAATGTGTGGAACGGTGCAGGGAGCGACTGACGGCTCTCGGGTACGAGGTGCTGGTTTTCCATTGCACGGGCACCGGCGGACGGACGATGGAAGGACTGGTGGAGGACGGTCTGGTCGAAGCTGTTCTGGACATCACGACAACGGAACTGGCGGACGAGCTGTGCGGCGGTGTCTTTACGGCCGGCCCGACCAGGCTGGAAGCGGCGGGGAAGAAGGGCGTGCCGCACTTGATCGTGCCGGGCTGCCTGGACATGGTGAATTTCGGTCCCGTCGAGACGGTCCCCGAAGCGTATCGGGACGGGAAGCTCGTCGTCTGGAATCCGACGGTTACGCTGCTAAGAACGAACCCGGAACAGAACGCGGAACTCGGCCGGATGATGGCCGGGAAGGCAAACCGCGCGCAAGGACCGGTGCGGTTCATGATTCCGTTGCGCGGCTGGTCCATCCTCGACAGCCCGGGGAACGAGTTCTGGTGGCCGGAAGCGGACGCGGCGCTGATCAGCGCGTTGAAGGATAATCTTCGCCCCGGCATTCCGCTGACGGAGCTCGACATGAACATCAACGACGATGCGTTCGCCGACCAGGCGGTTGACCAATTGCTTGAAATGATCAAGGAGCGTGAGAACCATGTCTAAAAGCCGTAACGAAATTCTGGCCGCGCTGAGGAAGAAGGCGGAAGCGGGCATTCCGATTCTGGGCGCGGGCGCGGGGACCGGCATTTCCGCCAAGTGCGAGGAAGCCGGCGGCGTCGATCTGATCATCATCTACAATTCCGGCCGGTTCCGCATGGCGGGCCGCGGCTCGCTCGCCGGCCTCATGCCGTACGGGGATGCCAACGCGATCGTCATGGAGATGGCCGGAGAGGTGCTGACGATCGTGAAGGAGACTCCCGTGCTGGCGGGGGTGTGCGGAACGGATCCGTTCCGGAACATGGACGCCTTCCTGAAGCAGGTCAAGGAGACCGGTTTCGCCGGCGTGCAGAATTTCCCGACCGTCGGCCTGATCGACGGCGTGTTCAGGGCAAACCTCGAAGAGACCGGCATGGGCTACGAGCTGGAAGTCGAGATGATCCGGAAAGCCCGCCGGCTCGATCTGCTGACGACGCCGTACGTGTTCAACACCGAGGAAGCGAAGCGAATGGCGGACGCGGGCGCGGACATCATCGTGGCCCACATGGGCCTGACAACGAAGGGGTCGATCGGCGCGCACACCGCGATGAGCCTGGACGAAGCCGTGGAGAAGGTGGGCGCCATCGTGGAAGCGGCGCGCAGTGTCAATCCGGATATCATCTCCCTCTGCCACGGCGGGCCGATTGCGGAACCCGAGGACGCGGCATACGTGTATCGCGCGGTGGACGGCATCCACGGCTTCTACGGCGCATCGAGCATGGAGCGGCTTCCGACGGAGACGGCGATCACCGAGCAGGTGCGGAACTTCAGGACGATCATGGGAACCCGTTAGGGTGAAGGAGCGATACGACATGGAAAAAGTCGGGCTGATCGGACTGGGCACCATCGGAACATACTTCACCGACCGGCTGCTCAAGGACGGATACCCGCTGACGGTGTATGATCTGGACGCGGAAAGGGTGCGGCAAGCGGTGGAGAAAGGCGCGCGGGCGGCGAATTCCCCCGGCGATGCGGCATCGCAGTCGGACATCATTTTGCTGGCGCTTCCGGGCAGCGGGCCGGTGGAAGCGGTGATGAACGGGGACGACGGTATTCTGAATCGCCTGCGTCCGGGCCAGTTGGTCATTGACACGGGCACGTCGCGGCCGGCGACGGATATCCATTTCGAGCGGCTGGCCAGGGAGAAGGGCGCCGGTTTTCTGGACGCGCCGATCACATTCAGGGGGGCCAAAGGCCTCATCATGATGGTCGGCGGAGACGAAGCCGAGTTCGAGAAAGGGAGACGGGTGCTCGAATGCCTCAGCTACAAGCTGAAGCATGTCGGCGCGATCGGACAAGGCCAGGTGTTGAAACTGATCAATCAAATGATCCTGGCCAATTTGCTGGCCGCATACTGCGAAGCGTTCGAGATGAGCGTCAAGCTCGGCGTCGATACCCGTCTGCTGAAAGATTTTCTGGAGTTCGATGTGCCGGAAAATCTCTACAACGATGAATTCGTCGGTGCCGGACAATTGTCGCTTCACTACAAGGATCTGCTGTACTTGATGGAAATCGCCCACGACTGCGGGGCCAATATTCCGATCAGCAGTTTCGTGCACGAGATTTTCAAGGCGACGAAGCCTCATGGTCAGCCGAACTGGATGCAACCCGGAATTGTAACGTACTGGAGAAGATTGAACCAGACCGAGCGATGACGCTTGCCGCTCAAGCGCGGGTAAATGTCCACGCCGTAAATCCGGGCGGGCAAACCATGATGGCTCAGGAGAGGAGTACATGCTCATGGCTGATCCTTCGCAATATTTTGTCTCCCAGAACGAAGCCGGCGGAAGCCGCTTCACAGGAGTGATGCCCCTATGATTCGACTGGCTTGCGCCAGTTTGTCGTGCGACGGATTCGTTGATCAGCAATTTCGGCCGACCTTTTCCTTGCTTCCGAAGCTCGGGTACAAATATGTGGAGTTCAACTGCTGGCATCCCTCGGATCTGACAGCACGGTCGGTCGCATCGATCAAGCGGAGACTTCAGGAGACCGGGCTTGCACCGGCTGCCATATACGGTTCCGCATTTGGCGCCGCCACTCCACACGATATAAGCAAAGACGTCTGCCACAAGCTCCGGATGATGGAAGTCGCCCTGGAGCTCGGGTGCAGCCGCATCTGCGCCACCGGCGCCGCCAGGGGACAGGCCGGCGGACTGGAGACGATCGCGAAAGTGCTGGAACAGATCGTGCCTTTCGCCGAGTCGAGCGGCATCCTGATCTGCCTGGAAAACCACGCGCGGAACAACCTGGAGAATATCGAGGATTACGAGCGATTGTTCCAAATGGTCGATTCCCCCAACCTCGGCGTGTGCGCGGATACCGGGCATTTCGAAGCGGCGAGCGTGTCGCTGGACGAAGTGGCGGACCGGCTGCATGCGAAAATCAACCACATTCACGTCAAAGAGGCGGCTTCCATGGGGGAAGAGCGTTTCGTGCGATTCGGCGACGGCGTGACCGACAACGTCCGGTTTGTCGAACGGATGATCGGATACGGTTACAGCGGATACATCACCGTCGAGCTGGCGTTGGAAGACAAATCGACCGTGGAGAAGGATCTGAAAGTGCCGATCGACCTGTTCAGCCCGTATTTGATGTAAAAAAATGGCAAATGGAGGTTCGCTTTGGCACGAGGCGGACCTCCATTTCATCGTTGCGAAATGACCGCGACGGGCATGTTCGTCAGGCGGCGGGTGCGAGACGGGCACTCGGGACGTATACTGCAATATCTTGAATGCCGAGGGGGCACGACCATGCCGCTCATACCGAATTTCCCGCGCCAACTGTTGGAAGAACACCGGGCTTGGCATCACGCGCGGATGTCCGTCAATCCCGCGTTCCCGCCGCCGGGGTACGGCACCGACTTTCTGGAGTTTCATCGCAGCTTCATCCGGCGCGCGCTGGACTGGTACCGTCAGCAAGGGTTGGATATGCGCCTGGTGCAGCCGTGGACGGTTCCGCCCGAGCCGATTCGCGCGTCGCCTTGCTATGACCGGGCCGCGGAAGCGCGCATTCTCCGGATGCCCGGGTCGTTCGCGTCGGCCGACGAGCTCGGTCTGTTCATCGAAGGGCTGCACAATTGCATTCACGAGCAGGCGGCGCTGCTCTACGGGGAGCCCGATCTGAACGATCTCGACGTCGCGCCGCGGAACACGGTGTTCTACCAGATCCACGGCATGATCGACAACTGGTACCGGGCCTGGGAGGCGGCGAACGGGATCATGGGCCGTACGGCGCGGCTGACCGCGGCATCCGGCGAAGAACGGCGCGCGGTCAAGCGCGGTCCGGCGCGGCTAACCGCAGCATCCGGCGAAATACGTCGAGATAGTAAGACGCGTCGCGGGGGACGAACCGGTCCGCCGTCACGCGTTCGACGGTCGGACGCAAGCCCGTGCCGGTCCTGTCGGGCACGCGGCCTTCGGCCGTCAGTTCCGGGACCCTTCCTTCGAACAGCGCGATCAAATCCCGGGCATCCGCTTCGTAGATGCCGGCCGTCTCTTCGGCTTGCAGCCGAAACGACTCGAGCGGCACGTCGGACAGCGCGCCGTACACGCGGCTGATCTCGCGGTCAATGAACGGAACGCCGCGGGCCGCGCCTTCGCGCACCGACCGGCACTCGAACAGGAAGGTTAGCTGATCGAACGGGATATGGATGCCGATCTCTTCGCGAATCTCGCGCGCGGCGTCGCGATGCGTCTCTCCTGCGGCCAGGTGGCCGGCGACGGTGATGTCATGGAAGTCCGGGAAGGTGTCCTTCCCGGATGCGCGTTTCTGGAACCGGACAAGCAGCCTGCCGTCCGCAGGCCTGCCCAGCCAGCAATGAAATGAGCGGTGCCAGTGGCCCCGCGCGTGCACTTCGCTGCGCGGCGCGACGCCGATCGGCCGCAGCGATTCGTCGTAGATGTCGAACAGTTCTTCGCCGGTCAAGTCCATTTCGCCGCCCACAGCTTCATCTGCTTGATGATCGGATGGAGGTCTTCGCCCTTCGGCGTCAGTTCGTATTCGACGGTGACGGGCACCGTCGGATAGACATGGCGCTCAAGGACGCCCTTCGCCTCGAGATGGCGGAGCGTGCTGGTCAGCGCGCGCGGGCTGACATGGGGTATCGCGCGCTGCAGCTCCCCGAACCGCTTTTTCCCTCCGAACAGTTCGCGCAGGACGAGGAAGGCCCATTTGCCGCCGAGCACTTCCAATGTTTTCTCGATGTTGCATTCGATGTGGACAGGATTTTTCGGGATGGAATTCCGGCTGCTCTGCATGACGATGGCTCACCTCATCCGGGATATGATTTTCCGCTTTCACCGCTATCAGAAGTATAGTAGATATCGCGGATATAATAAAATGAAGTATATTTCACTTCTTACCATGATATATGAACTGTTCTAGAATGGGAAGGGGACGACGGTCCTCTGTTCAAAGACGGGGCGGCGCGGGCCGATTTTCGCTTGCGGCGCCTGAAACGGGATTCCAGGAGGAGATGCGGCATGAAGTACCGGAGACTGGGACGGACGGGTCTCAAGGTAAGCGAAATCAGTCTGGGAAGCTGGCTGACCTACGGCGGGTACGTCGAGCGGGAAAACGCCGTGCAGTCGATCCGGAAAGCTTACGATCTCGGCATCAATTTCTTCGACACCGCGAACGTGTACGAGCGGGGGGCGGCGGAGGAACTGATGGGCGCGGTGCTGCGCGAGTATCCGCGCGAGTCGTACGTGCTGGCGACGAAGGTGTTCTGGCCGATGGGCGACGGGCCGAACGACCGCGGGCTGTCGCGGAAGCACATCATGGAGCAGGCGCATGCGAGCCTGAAGCGGCTCGGGCATGATTATGTCGATATATACTATTGCCACCGCCATGATCCCGAGACGCCGCTCGACGAGACGCTGCGCGCGATGGACGATCTCGTGCGGCAGGGCAAGGTGCTCTACGTCGGCGTCAGCGAGTGGACGGCGGCGCAGATGGCGGAAGCGCTGGCCGTCGCCGATCGCTATTTGCTCGACCGGATCGTCGTCAATCAGCCGGTGTACAACATGTTCAACCGCTACATCGAGCCGGAGATCATTCCGCTCGGCGAGCGACGCGGCATCGGGCAGGTCGTGTTCTCGCCGCTGGCGCAGGGGTTGCTGACGGGCAAGTACACGTCGGTGAACGACATTCCGGCGGACAGCCGCGCGGCAAGGCTGGACTGGGTGAAGAAAGGGATCACCGAAGAGAAAATCGCGAAGGTCCGCAAGCTGTCGGAAGTGGCGGGCGAGCTCGGCATCACGGTCGGCCAGCTCGCGCTGGCGTGGATTCTGCGCCAGCCGAACGTCGCAAGCGCCCTGGTCGGCGCGAGCCGTCCGGAGCAGGTCGAGGAGAACGCGAAGGCGTCCGGCATCGAGCTTTCCGCCGACGTGCTGGAGCGGATCGAGGAGATTTTGAAGTAAGACAAAGTGAAAGCCGATGCGTTCGCGGGAAAGTCCGCGGGGTGCATCGGCTTTTTGTTGTGCGCGGGAGCCGTTGATGGGCGCCGTTAATTATGAGGCTGGCGCATTGTTGCATTACATGGCCGGGGAGCGCTGTCCGCCGCAAGCCGCACGCCCGAAGTTCGCCGCATTTTCCGCCTCCCGCCGGCCTTCCCCGATGATCCGCTTCGCCCGTTCGATCTCCCGCCGCGTCGGCTCCCGCACGCCTTCGAGCGGGTACGGCATGCCGAGCTGCCGCCATTTGTAGACGCCCATCCGGTGGTAAGGCAGCAGCTCGAACTTGTCGACGCCGCGCAGCGTGCCGACGAAGCGGCCGAGCGCGAGCAGATCCTCGCGGCGGTCGGTAACGCCGGGAATGAGCACATGGCGGACCCACATCCGCCGGTAGGTGTCGGACAGGTGACGGGCGAAACGGAGGATGCGGCCGTTCGGTTGCGACGTCAGATCGTCGTGCCGCGCCGAATCCATCATTTTCAGGTCGAGCAGCACGAGGTCGGCCGCGTCCAGCAGGCCGCAGGCTTCCGCGCGCGCGGGATCGCAGAAACCGGAGCTGTCGATGGCCGTGTGCAAGCCGTACCTGCGCTTCACCTCGCGCAGCAGCGCGGCGACGAACGGCGCCTGCAGCGTCGGTTCGCCGCCCGATATCGTGATGCCGCCGCCGGACTGCCGGTAGTAGTCCAGGTAGGGCTCGATCTCGGCCAGCACCTCCCCGACGCTCATTTCCCGGCCGTCCGACATGTCCCAGGTGTCGGGGTTGTGGCAGTATTGGCAGCGCAGGGCGCAGCCTTGAAGGAAAAGGACGAACCGGATGCCCGGTCCGTCCATCGTGCCGAACGTCTCGATCGAATGAACGCGTCCGGTGACGGTGTGGTCGAGTCGGTCGTGGTGCCGCATTTTTGGTTCCCTCCATTCGATCGTGCCGGCCTTGACCCGCCCCAAACATCACATCGACTCGTGGAACGTCCGGCTGATCACCTCGAGCTGCTGCTCGCGCGTCAGCTTGATGAAGTTGACGGCGTAGCCCGAGACGCGGACGGTGAGCTGCGGGTACTTCTCGGGATGCTCCATCGCGTCGAGCAGCGTCGACCGGTCGAACACGTTGACGTTCAGGTGATGGCCGCCCTGCGCCATGTATCCGTCGAGGAGCGAGGCCAGGTTGTGAATCCGGCTGTCCCGGTCGCGGCCGAGCGCCTTCTCCACGATCGAGAACGTGTTCGAGATGCCGTCCAGCGCTTCGCTGTAGGGCAGCTTCGCGACGCTCGCGAGCGAGGCCAGCGCGCCTTTCCGGTCGCGGCCGTGCATCGGGTTCGCGCCCGGCGCGAACGGTTCGCCCGCCCGGCGGCCGTCGGGCGTCGAGCCGGTCTTCTTGCCGTAGACGACGTTCGACGTGATCGTCAGCACCGACTGCGTCGGAATCGCGCCGCGGTAGGCTTTGTGCTTGCGCAGCTTCGCCATGAACGACGAGACGATCCCGGCCGCCAGGCCGTCGACCCGCGGGTCGTTGTTGCCGAACTGCGGGTAATCGCCTTCGATCTCGAAGTCGACCGTGATGCCCCGCTCGTCGCGGATCGGGCGCACCTTCGCGTACTTGATCGCGCTCAGGCTGTCGGCGACGACCGACAGTCCGGCGATGCCGCACGCCATCGTGCGGATGATGTCGCGGTCGTGCAGCGCGAACTCGAGCCGCTCGTAGCAATATTTGTCGTGCATGTAGTGGATGACGTTCAGTGTGTTCATGTAGAGTTCGGCGAGCCATTCGAGCACGCGGTCGAAGCGCTCGCGGACCTCGCCGTATTCCAGCGTGTCCGACGCGATCGGCGCTTCCTTCGGCCCGACCTGGATGCCGAGCTTCTCGTCGACGCCGCCGTTGATCGCGTAGAGCAGCGCCTTCGCCAGGTTCGCCCGGGCGCCGAAGAATTGCATCTGCTTGCCGACGCGCATCGCCGAGACGCAGCAGGCGATGGCGTAGTCGTCGCCGTAGATCGGGCGCATCAGGTCGTCGTTCTCATACTGCACCGAGCTCGTCTCGATCGACACTTTCGCGCAGAAGTTCTTGAACGCCCGCGGCAGCCGCGCCGACCAGAGCACGGTCAGGTTCGGTTCGGGCGCGGGGCCGAGGTTGTACAAGGTGTGCAGGATGCGGAAGCTGTTCTTCGTAACCAAAGTGCGGCCGTCTTCCGCCATGCCGCCGACCGATTCGGTCACCCAGGTCGGGTCGCCGCTGAACAGCTCGTTGTACTCCGGCGTGCGGAGGAACTTCACGATCCGCAGTTTCATGACAAAATGGTCCGTCAGCTCCTGCGCCTCGCGCTCGGTCAGCGTCCCTTCGGCAAAGTCGCGCTCGAAGTAGATGTCGAGGAACGTCGAGACGCGGCCGAGGCTCATCGCGGCGCCGTTCTGCTCCTTGATCGCGCCGAGGTAGGCGAAGTACAGCCATTGCACCGCTTCGCGGGCGTTCGACGCGGGCCGCGCGATGTCGAAACCGTAGGACAGCGCCATCCGCTTCAGCTCCTCGAGCGCGCGGATCTGCTCCGCGTGTTCCTCGCGGGCGCGGATGACCTCTTCGTTCATCGGCCCCCGCTCCATCGTCCGCAGGTCGGCTTTCTTCGCTTCGATCAGGCGGTCGACGCCGTAGAGCGGCACGCGCCGGTAGTCGCCGATGATGCGGCCGCGGCCGTAGGCGTCCGGCAGGCCGGTGATGATGCCCGCCTTGCGCGCCGCGCGCATCTCGGGCGTATAGACGTCGAAAACGCCCTGGTTGTGCGTCTTGCGGATGTCCGTGAACAGCTTGACGATCTCCTGCGGCAGTTCGTATCCGTAGGCCTTGCAGGCATCCTGCACCATGCGGATGCCGCCGAACGGCAGGATGGCGCGGCGGAACGGAGCGTCTGTCTGCACGCCGACGATTTGCTCGAGCTCCCGGTCGAGGTAGCCCGGTCCGTGCGAGGTGATGGCGGACGGGGTGTTCACGTCGACGTCCCATACGCCGCCGCGTTCCCGCTCTTCCCGGGAGAGCCGGCTGACGATCGCCCACAGCCGGGTCGTCGCTTCGGTCGGTCCCGCGAGAAACCGGTCGTCTCCCTCGTAGGGTGTCACGTTTCGCAGAATGAAGTCGCGCACGTCGATGTTATCCGTCCACCGGCCGGATTGAAAACCGCGCCAGCAGTCCGGTACGCCGTCGGTTCGGGGTTGCTTGACAGCAGTGGTCATGACCCGCTCCCTCCTTGTAACGCTTCGCGCAGGAGCCGCGGATAGCGGCGCGCTGCTTTCATCCGCAATGCTACCAACCTTTGGACGAAAAGTATGTGAAATAAATCACAAATCGCGGTATTGAAGGTCCTGCCTCAAATGCTGCAGATCTCCTTCGGGCACGCCGGACATTCGGGGCAGCCGGCCATCTGCTTCAGCCTTGCGAGCTGCAGCACGCGCAGCTTGCCGCCGGGCGCCATGTCGATGACGCCTTCGTTCTTCAGCGTGTTCAGCATCCGGTTGATGCTCTCGCGCGTCGTGCCGACCAGCTCGGCCAGCTCCGTGTTCGTCAGCTTCAGGCGGATGAGGATGCCGTCCGGCTGCGCGACGCCGAAGCTGTTCGTCAGGCGGATCAGCGTCGAGGCGAGTGCGCCCGGCTTGCCGAGCATGATGAGATCGCACAGCTTCGACTCGCTCCTGCGGCGCATCATGCTCATCCACATCGCGAACCGGAACGCGAGATCGCCGTCCTTGCCGAGCAAAAGTTCCAGTTCCGGCAGCGGAATGATGCCCGCTTCGACATCGTCCATCGCCTGGCCGCTGTTGCGGTGGTTCGGGTCCCAGGCGTCGAAGTCGACGAGGAAATCGCCCGGCTTCAGAATCGACAGCAACAGGTCGCGGCCGTCGTCCGTCGTGCGGCGCAGCTTCACATGGCCCTTGCGGATATAATAGACCGCTTCGGCGGGGTCGCCCTCCCAGAACAGATAGGCGCCCGTTTCGTAGCGGCGGATGTGCATGACCGATTCCAACGCCTTGAGCTGGCGTTCGGTGAACGGGCTTTCGCCCTGCTCCCGCCGGCAGACGGCTAGCGGCGCGAATCCAGCCGGGGCGGTCATCTGTCTCGTCGGCATGGCGGTTCGCCTCCTTGCATCTCCTGCTCATCTCAAGCATACATGGTCCGCGGGGCGAAGGTAATCGGGGAATCGACGGAGTTTTCGGCGGGAAGAAACCGGATTTGGATGATGATGAAAATCACAGACTTTGGCCGCAAAATCGCGTATTCTGACCGTATCGGCGCAGCCTGGGGCGGACATCCCGGGAGCGGACTCAGGGAATTCCCCGACTGCGGCCCGCATTTTACGGAGAACGGATGCGGAGAGCATCATGATTTCCGCTCAAAATCGGACCGGCATGCGGCAGGAAGGTGGGAGGATGATGGAGAGCGCCAAGGAAGCGATTTTGCGCGAAGTGAAAAAGCTGCGCCGCGAGACGGAGAGCGACTTCGCCGGTCTCGGGCTGCTCGATCCGGCCAGCCGGCGCGTGACGTGGCGGGTCGTGGTCGGCAGCGTCAGCAGCCGGACGCCGAACATGACGCAGCGACCGAGCGTCGGGCTGCTCGGCCTGGCGATCCGCTCCGGCACGCCGGTCTGCTTCGACCCGAGCCGTCCCGGCGCGGAGCGGGCGCGGATCGAAGACCCGATCCTGCTCGCCGAAGGTCTGGCCGCCGCCGTGTTCCTGCCGGTCAGGACGGGCTCCGACTTCTCCGGCGTCCTGCTGCTCGGCAGGCGGCTGACGAAAGATTTCACCGATGCGGAGATCGGCCGCGCGGTCCGCGGCATCAAGGCGCTCGGCGCGCGGGAAGATTGGTGGCGGGAACTGTCGATGGAGGCGGCAACATGGCCGAAAAGGTAGCGGTCGTTGCGGCCTTTTTGTCCGTTCTGCTACAATTCGGGTAACAGGCCGCGGAAGACGGAGGAATCGGACATGGTGAAGCTGCTCCTGTGCGACGATCATGCGGTGGTCCGTTCGGGATTGCGCATGCTGCTCGACGGCAGGCACGGCATCGAGGTGGTCGGCGAGGCGTCGGAGGGCGGCGAGGCGATCCGGATGGCGCTGGAGACGAGGCCCGATGTCGTCCTGATGGACGTCAGCATGCCGCACGGCATGGACGGCCTGGCCGCGACCGCGGAGCTCAAGCAGCGGCTGCCGGAGACGAACATTCTCATTCTGACGATGCATGACGACGACGAGTATCTGTTCCGGGCCATCCAGGTCGGCGCGTCGGGCTATATCCTGAAGAACGCGCCCCACGAAGAGCTGGTGTCCGCCATCCGGTCGGTGGCGGCCGGCGACGCCTATCTGTACCCGACGGCGACGAAGCGGCTGATGAGCGAGTATTTGAGCCGGCTGAAGGCGGGCGCCGAGCCGCCGGACGCCTACGACACGCTGTCGGAGCGGGAGAAGGAGATTCTCGGCTGGATCGCGCGGGGCTATTCGAACAAGGAGATCGCGGACAACCTGATCATCAGCGTCAAGACGGTCGAGACGCACAAGGCGAATCTGATGGAGAAGCTGGGGCTCAAGACGCGGCCCGAGCTGATCAAATTCGCGCTGAAGAAAGGATTGTTGAACTTTGAGTAAACCGGCCGACGCGAGATTGGGCAGGCACGAGGCGGAAATCACCGCGCGCCTGCTGCGCGAGATCGACGCGCACATCGCGGACGAGGACGTGCGCAGGCAGCTCAAGACGGCGCTCAAGCAGCTCGCGGACGTGAAGTTCGCGCTTGACGAATCGTCGATCGTGGCGATCACGGACGCCAGGGGCATCATCCAGTACGTGAACGACAAGTTCGTCGAAATTTCGAAATACAGCCGCGAGGAGCTGCTCGGCCAGGATCACCGGATCGTCAATTCCGGCTATCACGACAAGGCGTTCATGCGGGATCTGTGGCGGACGATTTCGCGGGGAGAGGTCTGGCGCGGCGAAATCCGCAACCGGGCGAAGGACGGCACCTACTATTGGGTCAACACGACGATCGTGCCGTTCCTGGACGAAAACGGGCGCCCGTACCAGTACCTGTCGATCCGCAACGAAGTGACGAAGCTGAAGCAGGTGGAGCAGGAGCTGAAGACGATGATGACCCGCGTCATCGAGGTGCAGGAGGAAGAGCGCAAGCGGATCTCGCGCGAGCTGCACGACGGGGTCGGCCAAAGCCTGTTCTCGCTCCTCATCCGCATCGACAGGCTGCTGGACGACCATCCGGAGCTGGCCGAGCTGCGCGGCCTGCGCCGGGACGTGGCGGACGTGATGGAGGACATCCGCAGCATGGCCCGGGAGCTTCGGCCGTCGGTGCTGGACGATCTCGGCGTCGGCCCGGCCGTCCGCACCTATGTCGAGAATTATTCGGCGCACTACGGCATCGACGTAAGGCTCGCGATCGAGCTGCGCGGCAGGCTGGACATCGCGGCGGAGACGACGATCTACCGCGTCGTGCAGGAAGCGCTTACGAACATCGCGAAATACGCCGATGTCGACGCGTGCGAAGTGTCGATCACGGAGACGGAGGAAGCGGTCGAGACGGTTGTGCGCGACGAAGGCGCGGGCTTCGATCCGTCCGTCCGCAAGACCGGCGTCGGCCTGTTCTCGATGGAGGAGCGGGCGCGCGCCGTCGGCGGGTCGCTCGCGGTCCGGTCTGCCCCGGACAAGGGGACCGAGGTGCGGCTCATCGTGCCGAAGGAGCCGGCGGCCGCGCGGTGACGGGCGGACTCCGGAACTTGCCCGAGCCGCATGCCGGACCCGCAGCGGTCCCGGAACCGCGTTCCCGACTTGCGGCGGGCCGAGCCGCGTCCCGGGCCGCAGCGGTCCCGATCCGCGCTCCCCGACGGCAAAACGGCCTTCCCGGCTCGCCTTGCGGCAAGCGGGAAGGCCGTGTTCATCCGGGCGTCTGCGGACGGATTCAGACGGAGCGGATGCGGGCGTCCGGAGCGGCGGCGGGGGCGCCGGCCAGGCCCGTGAAGGCGCGCAGCATCCAGGCGTGCTTCTCCAGGCTGGTCCGGATGCCGGTCAAGAGATCGGCGGTCGACGCGTCGCCTTCCCGCTCCGCCGCGCGGATGCCTTCGTTCAGCTCGGCGGCGATCGTCCGGAAGTCGTCCGCGATCGCGAGCGCCATCGCGTCCGCGTCTTCCGTGCCGGAAGCTTCCTTGACGGTCGAAAGCTTCAGGTAGTCCGCCATGCGCGACACCGGCCGGCCGCCAAGCGCGAGCAGCCGTTCGGCCAGCTCGTCGACATATCCGGCCGCTTCGTTGTACAATTCCTCGAACCTGGCGTGCAGCGTGTAGAATGAAGCGCCCTTCACATACCAATGATAATGGTGAAGTTTGACGTGGAGCACGCTGAAATTGGCGATCTGGCGGTTAAGAATGTCAGGAATGGACGCCATGTCGGATATCCTCCTTCGCAGTTCATTGAGAATCGTGCGCAGCATGCCGCGGCTTCGTTCCCGCGTTAGGTTGCGCGTATCCGGCGAGATTATGCCGTTTGCGGAGCGGACAATATTAAATTTATTATTAAATTAAAGTCATTATAAATAAGGTGCGGCCGGTTTGTCAAATGCGGATCGGATTTCCGACCGAAATCATCAGAAACCGGAAGCTTTCGGGAGCATTCGCGGGCAGGATGCCGGTGTCGGCTCATTATTGACCGTGGCGGCGCATTTTCGTACAATAGTGAAACACAAACGCTTGCAATGCCGGGTTTTGTCCGTATGGTGCGTTTATGGGGTTGCGGTTTGCCGACGGTATTTTCATGAAGGAGGAGGAGATCGGGAATGTATGCCATCAAGGACTCGGAGTACATGTTCGTCTTCACGGGTCCGGACGGATCGGGACGGAAGACCGTCGCGGACGCGGTTGCGCAGACGCTCCACATCCGCAAGGTGCCCGGGTACGCCACCCGCAAGCCGCGCCCGGGCGAAGTCGACGGCGTCGATTATCACTTCATTTCGCGGGCGCTGTATGACCAGCTCGAAGAAGACGGCGAATTCCTCGAGAGCATCGAGCTGAGGGGCAACAAGTACGGGATTCGCGACAAGGATGTCGCCCGGGCGTTCGAGAAGAGCGGATCGGTCTACCTGATTCTGAACCGTGAAGGCGCGGACATTCTGAAGGAAAAGTACGGCGATCACTGCATCCGGCTGTTCATCTATGCGGACCGCCGCACGGTCGAGGAACGGCAGCGCGCGCTCGGTTTGCCGGAGGACGTCATCCAGGAGCATCTGAGCCGCTACGAGTACGACATGGCCTATCAATCGCAATGCGAGCATGCGTTCGAGAACTACGATCTCGCGCACACGGTATTCGATATTACGAATACGCTCGAGAAGTATCTGAACAGGGGACTCGTGGACAAAGACTGACCGTTCCCGACGCCAAAATGAAGACCGCCGTCCGCTGCGCCAGCGGTTCGGCGGTCTTGTCTCATGACGGAATGTTTCAGAAGGTTTGTTGCGGCTGCGGGATGAAGCTTCCCGCGCCCGTTGCCGTGTAGGACAGGCCGGCCGCCGGGACGGCGCCTGTCACGGCGCTCTCCAGTTGACGGCAGATGGCCGAAGCCTGATAAAGCTGGTCCAGCGCCGTCTGATGGCCTTGCAGCGCGGTCTGGATGATCTGGACCGCCTGGCGCTCCCGCTGCGCAAGCTGTTCGAGCGTGGCGACGTTCTGCTGCTCCTGCTGCAGCATTTGCTGGTATTTCCGGGTCGATTGCTGCGTCTGCTGGATCAGTTGCGAGAGCAGTTGCTCGCAGTGCCGGAGCTGCTGGGCGGCGTTCGGGGCGTACGTCTGGTTCATCTCGATTCCTCCTGGTCATCATAAATCGGAGACGGGCGCCGGGATGTGGGGGTCCTTGCAAGCCGCTCCGCGATTAGGATGGCGGACGGGAGGCATTTTATGCACCACGGGAGCTTGACGGACAGAGAGGCGCGGACAACGTGGCGGAATGGCGAAGCGCGATCCGGCCATCGGCGGATGAGGCAGCGGGCGAGGCATCGGCCGGCCCGGCCTCAGCCCGCGATGATCTTGACCATGAAGGTGCGGGTCCGGGGGCCGTCGAATTCGCAGAAATAGATGCCCTGCCACCGGCCGAGCAAGAGTTGTCCGCCGGAGACGATCACGGTCTGCGAGGCGCCGGCGGTGATCGTCTTCAGATGCGAGGCGGTATTGCCTTCGATGTGGCGGTAGCCCGGATGCTGCCAGGGATACACTTCATTGAACCGGAGCAGCACGTCGTGCCGGACGTCGGGGTCGGCGTTCTCCTGGATCGTGATGCCGGCCGTCGTATGGGGCGAATAGATGACGGCGATGCCGTCCGCGACGCCGGAACGCCGGACCGCGGCCTTGACCTGCCTGGTGATGTCGATCATTTCGTCGCGTCTTGACGTGTGGAGCGTCTCAGTCGTGAGCATCGGCATTCGTCTCCTTCTTTTGGTAACGGGTCAGCCCCATTGTGCATGGGGGAGCGGCCGGTTGTCAATGCGGGACAAGCCGTGGAAGCCCGGCGGCAGCCGGCGGAAGCCGGATATCGATATGGAAAGGGGAATCCGCATTTGACCAGAACCCGCATCCGCAAAGCGGTGCTTCCGGCAGGAGGACTCGGCACGCGGTTCCTGCCGGCGACGAAAGCGCAGCCGAAGGAAATGCTGCCGCTGATTGACAAGCCGGCGATCCAGTACATTGTCGAAGAAGCGGTGAAATCCGGCATCGAGAGCATCATGGTCGTCACGGGCCGGAACAAGCGCGCGATCGAGGACCATTTTGACAAATCGGTCGAGCTCGAGATGGCGCTGGAAGCGAAGGGCGACAGGGAAATGCTGGAGATCGTCCGCGGCATTTCGAATCTGGCGGAGATCTACTACATTCGGCAAAAGGAACCGCTCGGGCTCGGGCACGCCGTCCTCAGCGCGCGGCATTTCGTCGAGAACGAGCCGTTCGCGGTGCTGCTCGGCGACGACATCCTCGTCTCGGACCCGCCGTGCCTCCGGTCGATGATCGACGTGTACGAGCAGACCGGCTCGTCCGTCGTCGCCGTCATGCAAGTGCCGTGGGAAGAAACCGAGAAATACGGGATTGCCGATTTCGACGCCGGATCGGGCGATCACCGCATCCGCGGCCTGGTCGAGAAGCCCCCGCGCGGCGAGGCGCCGTCCAACTGGGCGGTCGTCGGGCGGTATGTGTTCACGCCGGACATCTTCCGCTATCTGGAGAAAGCCGCGCCCGGACGCGGGGGCGAGATCCAGCTCACCGACAGCATGCAGCAGCTGAACGCGGAATCGCCGATGATCGCCTATCCGTTCCGCGGACGGCGGTACGATATCGGCGACAAGTTCGGCTTCGTGCAGGCGACCGTCGATCTGGCGCTGGACCGGCCGGATCTGGCGGAGCGCGTCAGGACGTATTTGCGGCAGCGGCTGGGAACGGAATAAACCGGCTATGTGCGCGGCCGGCGGGCGATTGCCCGGAACGCGGCCGATTGGGCCGCCGGCAACCGCCCCCCTCGCGCGGCATCAGAAGAACCGGCTCAATTCGAGCGAGATGAAGCTGCCGGGCTGAACCGGCGTGTTCAGGAATCCGGGCGGAATGACGCGGCCGTTCAGCCGGACGATCGTCCGGATGTTGCTGCCGGGACCGGTATAGAGGCCGCCGACCGACACGATCTGGCCGCCCAGGCCGAACTGCACCGCTCCCGTCGAGGCGAGCGCCTGGCGCACCGTCAGCCCGAAGCGGTGCGGGATGTTGAAGGACCGCGTCAGCCACGGGAATTGCCGGCCGCCGTTGATGAATACCGTGACGAACCGCTGTCCGGGGAACGGCGGGAACGGTCCGGGTCCCGGTCCGGGAAATGGCGGGAACGGGCCAGGACCGGGTCCGGGGCCGGGCCCGGGGAAAGGCGGAAACGGACCAGGGCCGGGGCCGGGACCGGGGCCGGGGAAAGGCGGAAACGGACCAGGTCCGGGGCCGGGCCCGGGGAGAGGCGGAAACGGTCCGGGACCAAAACCGGGCCCCGGGCCGAAACCCGGGCCGAGTCCCTGTCCGGGCGCCTGCCCGGGCCCTTGCTGCCCCGGAGCCGGAGGAGCCGGGAAGGCGCGCAGCGAACCGCAGCCGCATCCGGCGCTTGCTTTCGGGTTGGCGTGCTGTACTTCCATTTCTTGATTGCTCCTTCGCGTAAGATTGGGCTTCCGGGATATCGTATGCGGCACATGCCCATCCGGTGTATGGCGCCGCTGCGCATCAGTCGGCGGTTTCTCCGCCCGCGCCGCCGGGCCGTCTCGGGTGCGGCGCGGGCGCGGCACTTGCGCGTCACGGCGGATGGTGTACAATGGAAGAAGCTGAGCGATTGACGGGCGGCAGTCGGAATGCCGCCGTTGTCATTACAGGGGGGAACGCACGCATATGGGCGGCACACTGGATCTGCTCCTGAAGGAGCGCATCGTGGCGATTGTGCGCGGACTGGAAGGCGAAGCGGCGGACCGGGCCGCCGAAGCGCTGATCGAAGGCGGCATCCGGCTGGTGGAAGTGACGATGAATACGCCCGGCGCGCTGAAGACGATCGCCGGATGGAGGGAGAAGTTCGAAGGCCGGGCGGCGATCGGCGCGGGCACCGTGCTCGACCTGCGGATGGCGAAGGAAGCGGTCGCGGCAGGCGCGACGTACTTGATCTCGCCGAATCTGGACGAATCGGTGATCGCCTTCGGCGCGGAGCGGGGCCTCTCCGTCTGGCCCGGGGTCATGACGCCGACCGAGATCGTGCGCGCGTGGAAGGCGGGGGCCGAGGCGGTGAAGGTGTTCCCGATGGCGTCGCTGGGTGTGGAATATTTGAAGGAAATCCGCGCGCCGTTGGATCATATCCCGATGATCGCGACGGGCGGCGTTGATCTGACGACGATCCGGTCGTATTTCGAGGCGGGCGCGGCCGCGGTCGGAATGGGGAGCAAGCTGCTGAACAAGGAATGGATCGAGGCGGGCAATTTCGAGCGGCTTACGGACAATGCCCGCCGCTACGTCGAGATCGTCCGGTCGCTGGCGCAAGCGGGCGCTTGAACAAGCGGACGAACGCGAAGGGGGAGACGGGAGCCATGTTCGGCTGGCTAATCGGTGCGGCGGCCGCCATCGCGGCGGCGGGAGGCGGCGCCTGGATGCTCGGCGTAAAGACGCAGCAGCCGAAGCGGCGGCCGATCGAAGAGCTGCCGCGGGCGCCGTATGAGGCGGTCCGGTTCGAGAGCGAAGGCGTGCCGATGGCGGGCTGGCTGATCCGGCCGGAAGCGGCCGGGCCGGATGCCGCCGGGCCGCTTCCGCTCGTCGTCATCGCGCACGGCTGGGGCTCGAACCGGTCGCGCGTGCTGCGCTACGCGCATCCGCTCATCGAAGCCGGGTACACCGTCTTCATGTATGACGCGCGCTGCCACGGCGAGAGCGGCTCGGTCAAGGCGCCGACCGGGCTCATGTTCACGGCCGACCTGAAAGCGGCCGTCGCGACGGCGGCGCGGCTGCCCGGCGTCGACGCGTCGCGGATCGCGGTGCTCGGTCATTCGATGGGCGGGCTCGGCGCCCTGCTCGCCTTCTCCGACGGGCTGCCGGTGCGCGCCGTCGTCACGGACAACGCGCCGCTCACCATCGAGACGATTCTCAGATCCGAGCTGAAGCGGCGCCGCCTGCCGGTGTTTCCGCTCGCCCCGATCATGATTCGCGTCTGGCTGCTGCGCGCGGGCATCCCGTACAGGGAAGTGCGGGCGATCGACATGCCCGGCTGGCTCGCGGCCAACGCCGAAGCGGTCCTAAGCGGCGGCGGCAAGCCGGTACTCATGATCCATTCCATCGGCGATCCGGTCATACCGCCGGAAGAGCTGCGCCGCGTCACCGACCGGGCTCCGGTCGAGCACCGGTTCGTCGACGCGCAGGGGCACAGCAGCTCGGAGCGGGACCCTGCCTTCTGGGAGACCGTGTTGCCTTTCCTGGAGCGTCATCTGGACGGGAGCGGGCGCTCGCGGCGGGACGTCGGGTGACATCACGTTTTTGACTGATCATGCAAAAGGGGAACTGACATGGCAGAGAATGCCGCAGCCGTCGAGAACAAGAAGAAGCCGCTGACGCCGAACCGGGCCTGGATGTACGTCGTGTTCGGCGGCCTGCTCGAGATCGTCTGGGCGTCCGGCTTCAAGTACGAGCAGGTTCCGCCGCTCGTCGTCATCGTCGCGCTGATCATCAGCTTCGACCTGATTATCCGCGCCACGAGCGTGCTGCCGGTCGGCACCGTGTACGCGGTATTCGCGGCGATCGGTACCATCGGCACGACGGCGGTTGAAGCCGTCGTCTCGGGCGGCATCGGCCCGCTGAAAGTCGTTGTCATCCTGCTGCTGCTCTTGTGCATCATCGGGCTGAAACTGACGGGCGACAGGGGGTAGACGCGCATGGGCTGGTATTTTCTCATTGCGGCCGGGCTCCTGGAAGTCGTCGGCATCATCGGCATCAAGCGGGTGGCGCAGAAGAACAACCTGGTCAACAACGTCATCCTGATCGGCGGGTTCGTCGTCAGCTTCCAGCTTCTGCTGCAGGCGCTCGAGACGATCCCGCTGTCGACAGCCTACGCCGTCTGGACCGGCATCGGCACGGTCGGCGGCGCGATCGTCGGGATGCTGCTCTACCGCGAATCGAAATCGCCGCTGCGCCTGCTGTGCATATTGGGCATCGTGCTGTGCGTCGCGGCGCTCAAGCTGATCGACGGCTGACGCCCGATCCTCCGAAGGCAAAAAAAGAGGCCCGCGGACGATCCGGTTCCACCGCCGCGGGCAAAAGGAAAGGGTATATGAAAATGGGGGGTTATGCTTACATGTTACCTGCCCAATATGAACGTAATCTGAAAGGAATATTACAATTTCATTACAAATTTCGATCCGGCCGGCCGGAATGGCGGAAGTTTCCGCGGTTTCGGCATCGCCGGGGGAATCTGCGAAATCGAGGCTGATGCGACAGCCCGTGATGCGGGATGTTTCCCGGATGCAGCTGCCCGGACGGGCGGCGCATCTTTTTTTTTTGGGAACGGCTGGGAGCGGCGTTTCGTTTGTATGCGGATATTGTTGTTTGTTGATGATTGCGCGCGTTTGTCATTATACTGGAGAAAAAGGGTGCGTCCGCGGCGGAAGGTTGATGTTCTCGTTCAGGGGGGAGTTTGCATGTTCGCGGCACAGCGGAGGGAATGGCTGCTCAGGCGGCTGGCGCAGAACCGGCAGATCATCGTGAATGAAGCGGCGAAGGAGCTGAACGTCTCGGAAGGGACGATCCGCACCGACCTCCGGCTGCTGGAGGAGGAAGGGATGCTCGAGCGCACGCACGGCGGCGCGGTGCCGGTCCGGGCGGGCCATCAGCCGCCGGCGCGCGCGATGCCGTCGCGCGGGGAGCTGAACCGGCAGGAGAAGCGGGCGATCGGCCGGCGGGCGGCGGAGATGGTGCGGAGCGGCCAGTGCATTCTGCTGGACGCCAGCTCGACGGTGTTCGAGCTCGCGCGCTGCCTGTCGGAGTACGACTACCTGACGGTCGTGACGAACGGGTTGGCCGCCGCCGAGGAGGTCGGGCGCAATCCGCGCAACAACGTCATCCTGATCGGCGGCATTCTCCGGCCCGGCTCCCGCACGGTGGAGGGCACGCTCGGGCGCGGGCTGCTGCAGGAGGTGCACGCCGACCTGTTCTTCACGTCGTCCGAAGGGTTCACGGTCGAGACCGGCATGACCGATTTCAGCCCGAACGAGGCGGAACTGAAGAAGCTGATGGCGGCGAACGCGTCGCAGGTCGTCGCGCTGCTCGACCATACGAAGCTCGGCCGGCGGTCGATCGTCACGTCCATCCAGGCGAAGGACATCCGGACGCTGATCACCGACGCGGGGGCCGATCCGGCCTGGCTGAAGACGCTCGGGAAGATTCGGGTGGTCGTGGCGGACGTTCCGGCCGGCGAAAAATAAAAGCCTGACGCGGCGAAATACGAGAATAGCGAAAGAAAACGACGACATACGGAGGCAAACGACAATACGAACGAAAACGCCGCCGTCCGCATTCAATCGTTGACTTTCCGGCGCGGCGGGACGGACAATGGAAGTCGAGAACAACGCGGAATGGAGGGGCGGTGACGCATGGCGGACGGATGGTCGCCGGACGGGTTCATCCTGGATCTGGACGGCACGGTAAATACGGGCCGACGCCCGATCGAAGGCGCGGCGGAGGCGATCGCTTATCTGCGGTCGCGCGGGAAACGGATCGTGTTTCTGAGTAACCGGGGCAACATCTCGCGGCGGATGTGCCGCGAAAGGCTGGAAGCGATCGGCATTGCGTGCGAGGCGGAGGACATCATCCTGACCTCGTCGGTCGTCGCCCGGTATCTGGCGGAACATGAGCCGGACGCGCGCGTCTGGGTGCTCGGCGAGCAGGGCCTCCGGGACGAGCTGGCTTTGCACGGCGTCCGGTTCGCCGCGCGGCCGCAGGAAGCGGACCGGCTCGTCGTGACGCTGCACGAGACGCTCACCTACGCGGAGCTGAACGACGCGTTCCGCGCGGTCAGGGCCGGCGCCCGCATCATCGCGACGAACGAAGACCGGACGTTTCCCGGCGAAGACGGGGAAGCGATCGACGTCGGCGCGGTGCTCGCGGCGCTCGAGCATGCGACCGGGACGAAGGCGGACACGGTCGTGGGGAAACCGTCATCGATGATGGCGGGTGCCGCGCTGGACCGGCTCGGCCTGCCGCCGGAGCGGTGTGTGGTGGTGGGCGACAGTCTGCGGTCGGACATCGCGCTGGGGCGGCGCGCGGGAATCCGGACGGCGCTCGTGCTGACCGGTTCGGCGACGCGGGAGGCGGCGATGGCGCTGGATCCGGCCGAGCGGCCGGACTGGATTCTCGATTCGCTGGCGGACATCCGCAAGCTGCTGGAGGAGATGGAACGATGAACGGTGCATCGGATGTGTTCGGGGGAGCCAAGGCCGCCGGGCTGCCGGACCCGATCCGGCTTGAGCGGGGCGCCTCTGACGAGGCGGCGCTGTACCTGCTGGGCGCCGGCCTGAAGCGCGCGCTCTTCGTCGCGGACGAGACGACGGCGCGGGTAATCGGCGGCCGGCTGGCGGACGCTTACGGCGCGGCGGGCGGCGCGGCCCGCCTCGAGATCATCAAGCCGAACGCGACCGGCGACGTCGTCGCCGACGAGGCTTCGGTGCTGCAGGCGATCATCGCGGCGCAGCACCACGGCGCGGACGCGCTCGTCGCGGCGGGGAGCGGCACGATCCACGACATCGTCCGCTATGCCGCGTACACGCTCGGCCTGCCGTTCGTGTCGGTGCCGACGGCGCCGTCGGTCGACGGCTTCACGTCGAAGGGCGCGCCGCTTATTCTGCGCGGCGAGAAGATCACGCTGCCGGCGGCCGCGCCGGCCGCCGTGTTCGCCGACCTTGACGTGCTGCGCGCGGCGCCGCAGCCGCTCATCGCGGCCGGATTCGGCGACATGCTCGGCAAGTACACGTCGCTGTTCGACTGGGTCCATGGCCGCGAGACGGCGGGCGAGCCGTACGATGACGGGATCGCCGCGCTGACGCGGGGCGCGCTCGAGCGGTGCGTGTCCCATGCCGAAGCGATCGGCAGGGGCGCGGAGGAAGGCGTGCGCGCCCTGATGCAGTCGCTCATCGAATCCGGCATCGCCCTGCTGCGGTTCGGGCAGTCGCATCCCGCATCCGGCGCGGAGCACCACATCTCCCACTACTGGGAGATGAACTTCCTCCGCACCGGCCGCCGGCAGGTGCTGCACGGCGCGAAGGTGGGCGTCGCCTGCGCGGAGGTCGCGGACCTGTACAAGCGGTATGCGGGCGAAGGCCGGCCGCTGCCCGACGCGTGCCGCCGCATGCTGGCGGAGCTGCCGGACGGCACGGAGCTGCGCCGGCTGCTGCGCGTCGCCGGCGGGCCCGCCGATCCGGCCGAGCTCGGAATCGAGCCGGAGCTGCGCGACGAAGCGCTGCGCCTGGCGCACGGGGTGCGCCCGAACCGGCACACGCTGCTCCGCGCGATCAACGGCGGGTAATCCATAAAAAAACGACAGCCGGTCAGGAACATTTCCTGCCGGCTGTCGTGCTGACGAACAAGTTGGACTCTGCGGGGCGGATCGAAACTTTTTGTAACTTGTCCACGCGCGTTGGCGGTGTTTATTTTTTGAAGAACCCCTTGAATTGTGCAGAGAATTCTGCCATTATTTATTTCAATGTATCTTGTTATGCACAGTACCGTTTAATATCGCAATGTTGAACACTTGGGGGTGTCCGTTTTGAGCATATTGGACCAGGTGAACCATCCATGAACGTCCAGTTCAAGAAGGGCGTGCTGGAATTGTTGGTCCTCAGCCTGATCGCCCGGCAAGACCGCTACGGCTATGAACTGGTGGAGGAGATATCCAGGAGCATCGAGATCGCCGAAGGCACGATCTACCCGCTGCTCCGCAGGCTCACGAAGGACGGTCTCTGCACCACCTATCTGGTGGAATCCATGGAAGGCCCGCCGCGCAAATATTACCGGCTGACGCCGGCCGGCCATGAGGTTCAGCAGCGGCTGCTCCGGGAATGGGAGCAGTTCGTCGAAGGCGTGCAGCATGTGGTGAAGGGGGAGTAGACGATGACCAAGGCGGGATATCTCGCGGAACTTGAGAAACGGCTCGGCGCTCTGAGCGCGGAAGAGCGCGCGGAGCTGCTGGCGGATTACGACACGCATTTCGAACACGGACGCGCGAACGGAAAGACGGAAGAGGAAGTGGCGCGAAGGCTCGGATCGCCGCAGCTTGTCGCCCGGGAAATTCTGTATCAGCTCAGCGTTGACGAAGCGCGAGCCCATCCGGATTTGCGCCGCGTCGCCCGGGCGGTGTTCGCAGGCGCCGGGCTCGGGCTCGTGAACGTGCTGGTGCTGCTGGTTCCTTTTGCGGCCGGGTTGCTGGTGCTGGCCGGGTTGTTCATCCTGGCGTTCTATTTGCTTGCTTCGCCGGCGCTGCTGCTTGTGCAGGACGGATGGACGGCCGACTGGCTGCTGAAGCTGCCGCTGGCGGCCGGACTGGTCGGGGTCGGCCTGATTCTGTGGGTGGCGGCGGTGAAGGGGGCCGCGCTTTTCAGCAAATGGATGCTGGCTTGTCTGCAGCGCAATGTCAGAACGATAACGGGGGATAGGTCATGAGCGGAAGATACGGCAGATTGATCGTGATCGGGTTGGTGTTGATCGGGGTGTCCGTGATCGGCAACGCGGTGCTGTACGCGATGGGCGTGTCGCCGTTCAACGGCGTGAAAATCGATGAAGAACATACGGTGTCGGCGGTAAGCATCACCGAGATCGTAATGTTCTCCAACGCAGGCGATGTCCGGGTTGTGACCGGGGGCGATGAGATTGCGGTGAAGATGACGGGCAAGACCGAGCGGCTGCGCAGAGACGATTTCCATTTGTCGGTGGAGCAGCAGGGCAGCCGGGTGGTCATCGAGGCGACGCGGGATCTCAAGCGCAAGCTTTTTTCGATTTATCCGGGAGACTACGAACTACTCGTGGAAATTCCGGAACGTCTGTACGACATGCTGGAGATCAGCACGGAAAGCGCGGACATCTCGGCCGCGGGCGTCCGGGCGAACCACATCTTGATACAGTCCGGGTACGGCGAAATCAGGACAACCGGAGTGGCCGGCAGTATCAGTGCCCGGACCGATGCGGGCGACATCCGGCTGGGCGTGCGCGCCATTGCGGACAATGTTCTGGCTGAAACAACGTTCGGAGATATCGAGGTTGCGTTTGATGAGAAGCCGGAGGCGCTGGCGCTCGATCTGAAAACGTCGCTCGGCGAGCACAAGGTCGATCTCCCCGGGACGGCAATCCATCCCGCCGGCGCGGACGTGCCGACCGTGCGGCTCACCGCGGGTGTGGGTGATATCGCCGTGACGGTGGCGGGGAGGTGAAGGCGACGGAAAGATAATGAACATGCCCTGCATCCCTGTTTCGCGGGGTACAGGGCTAATGTTCCAACCAGTGGACTTTCCCAAATATTTTCTGGGCAACCGGTGCGAATGCGAGATGACGGTGTGGGTACGTTATCGGTAAGTTGGAAGGTCCTGGCGATCCGAGCCGCCAGGGCTTATGATGAAAATCCGACACCCCGATCCTAGAAATGATGGCTGGCGGACGGGCCCGCGCGCCCGATAGAATGAAGGGAAACCGGGCGTGGAAGGGGAGAGTTCCGCTTGAAACTGTGGTACACGAAGCCGGCTTCGGCATGGTTGGAAGCGCTGCCAATCGGCAACGGCAGATTGGGCGCGATGGTGTTTGGCGGCATGGAGCGGGAGAGGCTCCAGATCAACGAGGAGACGTTCTGGTCGGGAGGGCCGCACGATTACCGCCGTCCGGGGGCGTCTCGGTATTTGTCGCAGGTTCGGGAGCTGATTTTTCAAGACAGGGTCGAGGAAGCGCAGCAATTGTTCGATGAGCGGATGAAAGGCGATCCCGAACTGCTGCACGCTTTTCTGCCGTTCTGCGACATGGCGCTCCAATTCCCGGGTCATGCGGAAGGGCGCGACTATTACCGCGAACTCGATCTGGACCGGGCCATCGCGACGACCCGCTATCGGGTGGACGGCGTGACGTATACGCGGGAAGTTTTCTGCTCGTATCCCGATCAGGCGCTCGTCATGCGGATTTCATCCGACAGCCGGGGCGGGGTCAACATGACCGCGGCGCTCGATGCGGTCCATTGGGATCACCGGGTTCGCTTTGCGGGCGGCGACACCCTAGTCTTGACCGGACAGGCGGGGAAGCGGGAAGCGAAGCCGAGGCGGCTCAACGCCGGATGGGACGGGCCGGGGGTGCGGTTCGAAGCGAGGCTTCGCGCCATACCGGAGGGCGGATTCGTCCATACCGGAGAAAAGGCGCTCGTGGTAAAAGAAGCCGACGCCGTTACGCTCGTTTTCTCCGCCGCGACCAGCTTCGTGGACTATCGCAGCATGGACGGGGATCCGGGCATCAAGGCGGCGGGCGCGATCAAGCTTCTGCAAGGGAAGTCCTACGAGGAACTGGTCAGACGCCATCTGGAGGATTATGCCGCCCTGTACCGCCGGGTCGAGCTGGAACTCGGAGACGGCTCCGGCGACGACGCGCCGACGGATGAGCGGGTGCGGACGTACGCCGAGACGGAAGACCCCGGGCTGGCCGCGCTGTATTACCAATACGGGCGCTATCTGCTCATCGCGTCTTCGCGGCCGGGCGGGCAGCCGGCCAATCTCCAGGGCATCTGGAACGACGAGCTCCATCCGCTCTGGGGAAGCAAATGGACGACGAACATCAACGTGCAGATGAACTACTGGCCGGCGGAATCGGGCAACCTGCGGGAATGCCATCTGCCGCTGTTCGATCTGATCGACGATCTCCGGGTCACCGGGGCGGAGACCGCCGGGACGCATTACGGCTGCAGAGGGTTCGTCGTCCATCACAACACGGATCTGTGGCGGGCGGCCACCCCCGTCGATTACGACGCGGCGGTCTGGCCGATGGGCGGCGTGTGGCTGGCGCAGCATCTGTGGGATCACTATGAATATGGTCCGGACCCGGCGTTTCTGCGGGACAGGGCATATCCGGCGCTTCGCGAGGCGGCCTTGTTCGTGCTCGACTACCTGACGGAAGCGCCGGAGGGCACCCCGCTCGCCGGCAAGCTGGTGACCAATCCGTCCTATTCTCCCGAGAACCACTATATCGACCATCAGGGGCGGAAGCGCTATTTGACCTGTGCGGCGACCATGGATATTCAGCTCATTCGCGATCTCTTCGAACGATGCGTGAAAGCGGCGGAGATTCTGGGGGTGGACGAAGACTTTCGCGAACAATTGAGCGGGACGTTGACGCGGCTGCCCGGCATGCGGATCGGAAAGTACGGCCAATTGCAGGAGTGGGCGGAGGATTGGGACCGTCCCGACGACCATAACAGCCATGTGTCCCATCTGTACGGACTGTATCCCGGGAATCAGATCGCCGTCAGGGATGCGCCGGAGCTGGCCGCGGCGGTCGCGCGGAGCCTGGAGCTTCGCGGCACCCACGAATTCCGCGCGTGGCCGGCCGCCTGGCGGATCGCCCTGCACGCGCATCTGCGCGATGCCCGGATGGCGCACCGGCGCCTGGTCAATCTGATCGCGCTGTCGGCCAACCCGAATCTGCTCAACGAGAAGCCGCCGCTTCCGATGCAGATCGACGGCAACTTCGGCGGCGCGGCCGGCATCGCCGAAATGCTCCTGCAGAGCAGGTGCCGCTTTGACGGAACGGAAGCCGTCCATGAGATCGAGCTGCTGCCGGCGCTGCCCGCGCAATGGCCCGGGGGCAGGGTGAAGGGGCTGCGGGCCAGAGGCGGGTTTGAACTGGCGTTCTCATGGGAAGGCGGCGAACTGAAAGAAGCTTCGCTTCATGCCCTGTGCGGCGGAACATGCCGAATTTATTACGGGGACAAGTCCGTGCAACTAAAGACAAACAAGGGCGACACGGTGCCGATTCGCTTCTGACGGGAGAGGCGGATACGGGATCTTCCCCGGACATGCGACGGGTTTGCGCGGTTGCGCGGACCCGTTTTTTTTGTTGGCGTCAATGTGAAATTCCCGTTGTATTTTTGGGCGGCAGGGAATAAAATGGAACCAACGTTGGCTAAAACGAAAACGCTACCACTGGAACTCCAACAACATCACGATGAAAGGAGCTGTTGGAACAGTACCAAGGAAAAGTAAAGCGTTTTCCAGACACGTTCAGCGCAAACCGCAAATCCGCTCATAAGCTAAAACGAAGTTGCAATCCATTCGGGAAGCAACGGGAGGAGCGATCCATCCATGAGAAGGGGAGCGAGAAGGTTCGGCGCGGCATGGGCCGCGGCATCGCTTTTGTGCGCGCTGCTGTTCGGCATCCGGTCCGGCGGTTACGCCAGTGCGGCCGACGCGCAGGATACGGTCAAGGAGGTCACCAAAACCGTGGTATTCAACGTGGAAGGCAGAATCATCGCCCAATTCGGATCGCCCGTCATCGACGGCGAAATCGATCCGGTGTGGGCGAAGGCGCGGGCGGTCAAACCGTGGCACAAATCCGGCAACACCGACGCGAGCGCAACGTTCAGGGCGCTGTGGGACGACCGCGCGATCTACATCCTGGCGGAAGTGAAGGACGGCAATCTGTCGGTTCAATCCGGAACGCCGTACTTGCAGGACTCGCTCGAAATTTTCCTGGACGAGAACAATGACAAGACTCAGGAATTTGGCGCGGACGATCTGCAATTCCGCGTGAACGTCGAGAACGTCCAATCCGTGGACAAAGGAGACGCTTCGCGTTTCTACACCGCCGCGCGCAAGACGGAAGACGGCTATGTCATCGAAGCCCGGATCGCCCTCAGGAAGAAGCCGGTCAACGGCACCGTAATGGGCATCGAGCTGCAGATCAACGACGCCGTCGGCGAGGAGCGCGTCGGCACGCTCAATCTGTTCGATGGAACGGGATTGGCGTGGAACGATACGAGCCTGTTCGGCGAGATTGCGCTGGTCGGGAAGAAACCCGGCGATGCGAGCGGCCCCAACCCCTACGATCTTCTCAACCTGATGAAGCGCGCGCTGTCGATCGATTACTCGCTCTACAAGAATCCGGATGTCGTGAAAGATGCCCTCCTCCGGATCGCCGCGGACAATCTGCTGGGCGGCGAAGCGACGCAGGAGCAAATCGACGGGCAGTATGCCGCGTTGAAAGAAGCGATCGGCGCGCTGGAGATGACGGAAGAAGCCGCGAACGAGAAATATTTTGCTCCGCTTCCGACCGACTATTTGGCCGCAAGCGACAAGCCGGGAACCATCGAGACGCTCGCGTACGAGACCGCGAACCCGGACGGCGGCATGGACAAGAAGAAGCTGCATGTGTATCTTCCGCACGGCTATGACGCGGCCGACAAGGGCAAGAAATACAACGTGCTGTATCTGATGCACGGCGGCGGCGAGAACGAGGATCTGCTCTTCGGCGGTCCCGGCGAGAACCGGGCGCTCAAGAAGATTCTGGACAACATGATCGCCCGCGGCGACATTGAGCCGCTCATCGTCGTGACGCCCACCTTCTACGGCGGGAAGAACGACGTCGCCCTGTTCCATGAAGAGCTGATCAACGACATTCTTCCGCTGGTGGAGTCGAAGTACAACACCTGGGCGAAATCGGCAGCCCCGAGCGATCTGAAGGCGTCCCGGGCCCATCGCGCATTCGGCGGATTCTCCATGGGGTCGGTGACGACCTGGCACATTTTCGCGAAGGGCGGTCTGGACTACTTCAAATACTACATGCCGCTCAGCGGCGACAGTTGGGCGCTCGGCGACAGAAGCGGCGGCGCGAACCCGCAGGAAACGGCGAAGTTCCTCGCGCAGGTTGTCCGCAATTCGGGCTATGGGCCGCATGATTTCTACATCTTCAGCGCCACGGGCACCCAGGACATCGCTTACCCGAACCTGAAGCCGCAGATTGACGCGATGAAGGGGCAGACCGACGTGTTCCGCTATTCTTCGGACCTTGCGAAAGGAAACTTCTACTTTATCGAAGCGGATGGCGGCTCGCACACCTGGTACTGGCAGAATCAATACATTTACAACATTCTGCCGGATCTGTTCAACGGCGAAGCTTGACCGGCGCGCCCCCGCGCTTCCGCGCAACCGGAGCCGGGGGTATTTTTTTCTCCTTAATTGTAAGCGCTTACAAACAATGTGAAAAATGCACACGCGCATCTTCAAAATCTTGTCTGCCCTTCACCAAGCCATCCGCCTTACAATGAAGAGTGAAAGGAGTGCTTGCACCATGACCGCCGACACGAACACGGCCGCGGCGAAGCCGATTCGCTCATCGCACATTTGGAAGCGTTTCAAGAAGCAGCGGACGCTGCATCTCTTCGTCGGGATCGGCATGATGTATCTGCTGGTGTTCGCCTATACGCCGATGTTCGGCATCTTGATGGCCTTCAAGAACTACACCGTCACGCAGGGCATCAAGGGGATCTTCACGAGCAGTTGGGCCGGATTCAATTATTTCATCGAGTTCTACAACGACTACAAATTTTACGTCATCGTAAGAAACACGCTGGTCCTCAGCCTCCTGAAGGTCATCTTCACGTTTCCGGTCCCGATCCTGTTCGCCATCATGCTGAACGAAGCGAAGAACATGGCGTTCAAGCGGGTGGTGCAGACCGCCAGCTACCTGCCGCATTTCATCTCCTGGGTGGTCGTGCTCGGGCTGTCCTTCACCTTCTTCTCCAGCAATGTCGGGCTGATCAACCAGCTCCTCCTTGACTGGGGATGGATCGGCAAACCGCTGCCGATCCTGACGAGCCCGAACTATTTCTGGGGGCTGGCCGTCGGCAGCGCGATGTGGAAGGAAGCCGGATGGTGGGCGATCATTTTCCTTGCCGCCATCTCCGGCATCAATCCGACGCTCTACGAGGCGGCCCAGATCGACGGGGCCGGAAGGCTGGCCCGCATCTGGCACATTACGCTGCCCGGCATCCGGGGCACGGTGGTCGTCGTGCTCATCCTGACGATCGGGAGCATTCTGGGCGGCGGGCTCGTCGGCTCGAACTTCGACCAGGCGTTCCTGATGGGCAACGCCGGCAACAACGACACTTCGGAGATTGTGCAGACCTACGCGTTCAAAGTCGGGTTGGCTCAAGGCAGATATTCGTATGCGGCTGCCATCGACCTGGTTCAATCGGTCATCTCCGTCATCCTGATCTTTACCAGCAACGCGATTGCGCGGAAGGTTTCCGGAACCAGCTTGTTCTAATACCGTCGGGAGGGGCATCATGAGAGGTCGCCTGGAAGACCGGATATTTGACAGTGTCAACTATCTGCTGCTTGCGCTCATCTTCTTCGTCACCGCCTATCCGTTCTATTATCTGCTGATCACCTCCTTCAATTCGGGAGCGGACGCGCTCCTGGGAGGATCGTATTTCTGGCCGTCGGATTTCACGCTGGAGAACTACAAGACGTTCTTCAACGATTCGAAATGGCTGGCCGCATTGTTCATGAGCATTGCGCGGACGGTGGCCGGCGCGGTCACGGGCGTGCTGTTCACCTGTCTCGTGGCGTACGGCCTGGCGCAGAAGGACCTGGTGTTCGGCAAAGTCTATTTTGCCCTGGTCATCTTCGCCATGTATTTCTCGGGCGGACTCATTCCGTACTACGTCGTGCTGCGTTCGCTCGGGCTGCTCAATTCGTTCGCGACTTACATCATCCCGGGCATGCTGAACACGTTCTTCCTGCTGATCGCGATCTCGTTCTTCCGGGAGATTCCGAACGATCTGAAGGAGTCGGCGTGGATGGACGGCGCGGGAGAGCTGAAGATTTTCTACAAAATCATTCTGCCGATCTCCAGGCCGCTCATCGCCACGATGGCCCTGTTCGTCGGGGTCGGGCACTGGAACTCGTGGCTGGATTCCGCCTACTTCGTGCGGGCGGAGTATCTTCGGACGCTTTCCTACCGGCTCATCGAGATCATCAACCAGAGCCGGGTGCCGCAGGAGGCGATCGAGGCCGCCGCCGGCGCGTCTTCGGTCACCAGCTACTCGCTGCAGGTGACGGCGATGATCGTGTCGATCGCGCCCATTATCAGCGTGTATCCGTTCCTGCAGAAATACTTCGTGGCGGGCATCATGCTCGGCTCGGTCAAGGAATAGTATCCCATCCGTTATTAAAGCGCAAGCTTTAATAAGATAAATTACCGACAATGGAGGGCTCAGGAATGAAAAAGACATGGAGTTCGCTGTTCATTCTGACGCTCGTGCTGGCCTTGCTGGCCGGATGCGGCGGCGGAGGAAACACGAAATCCGGCTCGAATTCGGGCGGTCAGACGGGCCAGACCGGCAATACCGGAACGGCATCCGGCAATTCCGGCAATTCCGGAACACAAGATGAAATCGTGGAATTGTCCCTGTTCATCAATCACTCCTGGTACCCGGTCCGGTCCTGGACGGGAACGATCGCGGAAGAGATCACGAAGCGCACCGGCGTCAAGCTGAATGTCACGGTCGCCGCCGATTCGGAACAGCTTCCGCTCATGATCGCATCCGGCGACCTGCCCGACCTGATCTTCACGGTGCGGGAACCGCGGCTGGAAAATCCGGACATGTCGTATCCGTGGAACGAGCTGATCGAGAAGTACGCGCCGGACTTCCAGATTGATCCGGTGCGGCTCGCGGTCAACACGGCGCCGGACGGCAACGTGTACACGGTGCTGAACGCCTTCGCGACGCCGGACGAATGGGCGAGCAACCCGTACGCGCTGGGCAACGACGGCAACCCCGGCATCGCGGTGAGACAGGACATTCTGGACGGGCTCGGCGCCAGGATCGAGACGATCGACGATTTCCTGTCCGTCCTGGAGCAGGTCAAGCAGAAGCATCCGGACATGGTGCCGATGACGATGGACATCGAATGGATTCCGCAATATTTCAAGATGCAGTTCGGCATCCCGCCGCACAGCTCCTGGCATGATCAGGACGGCCAGCTCAAGCACGTCATCTCGCATCCGAACGCGCTCAAGTTCTACAAGTTCATGAACAGCCTGTACCGGAAAGGCTATATTCTGGCCGAGAACTTCACGTACAGCAACGACCAGATTGACGACGAGTACGCGGTAACCGGCAGGGCGTTCGCCCACAGCCATACCGTCAGCATCGCGGAGGCGGACAACGCCAAGGCGAAGAACCAGGGCAAGGACTACCAGTTCACGATGATTCCGTCGGCGCTTACCGATGAAGCGTACAACCTGAGCACCGGCACCGGATTCTCCGGGGTTTACATCACGAAGAACAACAAGAACCCGCAGAAGTCGATCGAGTTCATCAAATTCCTGGCAAGCAAGGAAGGTCTGGAACTGGTCATGTTCGGCATCGAGGGCAAGCATTGGGAATGGCATCCGGACGGCTATCCGGTCTTCCATTATGACGTGAACGATGGCGACTATGTCAACTCGGAAGGCCTGAAATGGTGGTACCTGTATTCGGACGCGATCGTGGAAGGTCTGCGCGGATACGTGCCGGGCACGCAGACGACGAAGGCGCTGCAGGAAATCAAGGCCATTACGGAAAACAAGCCCGAGATCGGCATGGTGAAGCTCCAGGACGGCACCGACGAGAAGATCATTTTCGACAAGATCCGGGAGATGGTGAAGACGGAGGAAGTCCGGATCTATCTCGCCGAATCGGAAGAAGCCGCGGAACAGGCGTATCAGAAGATGCTCCAGCTCGCGGAAGACATCGGGCTCGGCAAGCTGGAAAGCTGGGCTACGGCCGAATATCAGAAGGCGAAGGCGAAGTTTGAATAAGCCTCCTTCAGGCTGCCGGAAAAGGGGTCGTCCGAACCCCTTTTTTCCTCTTGTTGCGCGGCTGCGCGGGGTGGTTTAATGGAGTCGTACGAGACCGGAGCTCCCAAGGGACGTGAAGATGATGAAGCCTTTTTTCTCCAGGATGAGCATAGTCAAGAAAATGGTGCTGGGCTACTTCATTATCATCGTTGTCCCGGTCATCACCTTCGGCCTTTACCATAACAACCTGCTGTACCAGAGCATGATCGAGGAATACGCGAGCGGCAAGCAGCAGATTATTGAACAGGCGTACGCCAACCTGAGGATCGATTTGCTGCAGATCGCGTCCAATTACGGGCTGTTCCAACACAACTCCAACGTCATCGACTACCTGAACGGCGCGTACCGGTACAACTGGGAATACGTCTATTCCTATCAGAAATACATCAAGCCGCTGCTGTCGGGCATGCTCTACGGCAACGACTACATCGGGGATATCCGGATCTACAAGGACAGCGAGCGGGTGTTCACCGCGCCGGAACACATCGTCGACAAGGCGGCCATGCCTTCGCACATCCGGGAAGAACTGGACCGGCTCCCTCCGGGAAAAGGGTTCTGGTACTGCAAACTGGAAGAATCGGGCGAATGGACGCTGGCCTATTACCAGAACATGTATGCCGAGCGGTTCTCCAAGCATGTCGGGGTTTTCGCCGTCGAGGTCGATCCGAAACTGCTGGCCGGCTTCGTCAAGACGCTGAGCAACGAAGGGCGCTCGGAAGTGTACCTGCTGACCGGCGATCTGAAGTCCAGCCCGCCCGGCGCGAGGGAAGACATGATCGGGAAGATGCTCGAGAAACCGTTCGCGTACTTCTTTCTCGACCGCAAGTCGCTGGTCGTCAACCATCTGACGATCGAGGAACTGGGGCTTCGGGCGGCCGTCGTCAGCAAGGCGGATGATGTGTTCGCCAGCACGGCCAGGCAGCGCGTCTGGCTGTACCTGATGATCGCCGGGCTGCTGTTGCTCCTGTCGGGCATTTATTATATGCTGGCCGTATCGGTGACGAAAAGGCTGTTGCGGCTGGCCAGACACATGCGCCAGGTCGGCGAGAACAACTTCAAACGGCTGGATCACCGGGACGACCAGGACGAAATCGGCTATCTGACCTACACGTACAACTCGATGCTGCAGCGGATCGACGAGCTGGTCAACAACGTGCAGCGTTCCGAGCTTCTCCGGAAAGAAAGCGCCTACAAGGCGCTGCAGGCGCAGGTCAAGCCGCATTTCCTGTACAACACGCTGGAGACGATCCGCATGCTGGCGGAGGCGAACGATGACCGCGAAGTGGCGGACATCGCCTATTCCTTCGGACAGTTCATGCGCTACAGTCTGTCGGGCGAGCATGAGCAGTTCCGGCTGAGCGACGAGGTCCGGAACATCGAGAACTACATGAAAATCCAGAAAACCCGCCTCGGGAACCGGCTCGAGTACAGCGTTTCGGTCGGGTGCGACATCCGGCAGATCCCGTGTCCGCAGTTTATGTTGCAGCCGCTGGTTGAAAATTGCATCGTGCACGGGCTCGCCACGATCCGGCGGAAAGGGACGATCACCATGCGCATCTCGGACCAGGGCGCCCACGTGCAAGTCGAGATCGCGGACAACGGCGCGGGCATGACGGAGCAGCGGCTGGAGGAAGTCCGGAAACTGCTGGGCAACCGGCTCGACATCAAGGAGTTTTCGACCCAGGGCAGCGGCCACGGCATTTACAATGTCAGCGAGCGCATCAAAACGTATTACGGGGAGGACTCCCGGCTGGAAGTGGACAGCAAGCCGGGCGAAGGGACGGTCTTCAGGCTCTATTTGAACAAAAAAGGGATGAATGGACATGTTGAACCTGCTGGTCGTGGATGACGAGATGGTGATCCTGCACGGCATCGTCAAGATCATAAGGGAAGGCAAGACGCCGTTCGCCCGCGTCGAGAGCGCTCTGGATGCCTGTGAAGCGCTGTCCGTCATGTCGGATTTTGCGCCGGATCTGATCATCACCGACATTCACATGCCGGAGATGAACGGTCTCGAACTGATTCAGGAAGCGAAGGAGCGGCGGCTGTGCGACCGGTTCATCATCCTGACGGGCCATGACGAGTTCGAATACGCCAGGCAGGCCCTCCGCCATCAGGTGATCGACTATCTGCTGAAGCCGATCAACAAGACGGAATTGTTGCATCTTCTTCGCCAGGTTGCTAAAACGATATTGGAGGGGCGGGAGGATGGCAAGCCGGAGGACGGCGAGCGGGGGGAGCGGCCCGAATCGCGGTACAGTTTCCATGTGGAAAAAATTTTGCGGCACATTGACCAGCACTATCACCGGGACCTGTCGCTGGATCAGTGCTCCGAGCTGACGGGACTGCATCCCAACTACATCAGCCAACTCTTCCGGAAGGAGACGGGCGTGACGTTCGTGCAATATTTGCACCGTCTCCGGATCGAGAAAGCGAAGGAACTGCTGAAGAAGGACGGCGGCCTGCCCGTTCAGGTGATCGGCCATCAGGTGGGGTTCGAGAATCCGCAGCATTTCATGAAAGTGTTCAAGAAGCTCACCGGATGCACGCCGGGGGCTTACCGGGAAGCGGGAGGTGACGGAGCTTGAGCCGTTTGGTGATGAAATATGACCGGCCGGCCGCCGAGTGGAACGAGGCGCTGCCGATCGGCAACGGCCGCATGGGCGCGATGATCTTCGGCCATCCGGTGAATGAGCGGCTGCAACTGAATGAGGATTCGCTCTGGTACGGCGGCCCGCGGGAGCGCAACAACCCGGACGCGGCGAAGGTGCTGCCGGAGATCCGGCGGCTCATCTTCGCGGGGAAGCCGAGGGAAGCCGAGCGGCTGGCGGTGCTGGGCCTGTCGGGCATACCCGAGACGCAGCGGCATTATGAGCCGCTCGGCCAGCTCCTGCTGACCTTCGAAGGGATCGATCCGGACGCGGTCGAGCGGTATGAACGGCGTCTGGATCTGGAACGGGCCGTCGCGGGTGTGGCGTTCATGCACCGGGGTGTGTTGTACCGGCGGGAATGCTACGCGAGCTATCCGGATCAGGCCATTATCGTCCGCGTGACCGCCGACCGGCCGGGGCAGATTTCGCTCACGGCGCGGCTGGATCGGGCGAGGTGGCGGTACGTCGACGCGACGGGTCGAAGCGGGACGGACGCGATCTACATGACGGGCGCGAGCGGCGGAGCGGAGGGCATTTCCTTCGCGGCGGCGGTGACGGCGAAGGCCGAAGGCGGCCGTCTGGACGCGATCGGCGAGCATCTCGTGGTTGAGCATGCGGACAGCGTGACGCTGGTCATCGCGGCGGCGACCGGCTTCCGCGAGAAGGAGCCGCTCGCGCATTGTCTGGCGCATGCCCGCACCGTGTGCGCGGCGCCGGACGATAAGCTGTACGAGCGGCATGCGCGGGACTATCGGGAGCTGTTCGGCCGCGTATCGCTCTCGCTGGCCGGGAGCGGGGCGCGGAGCGAACTGCCCGTACCGGAGCGGCTGGAACGGCTGCGCCAAGGGGAGGACGACCCGGGGCTTGCGGCGCTGTATTTTCAATATGGCCGGTATCTGCTCATCGCCTCCAGCCGGCCGGGATCGCTTCCCGCGAATTTGCAGGGCGTCTGGAACGACCACTTCCTGCCGCCGTGGGACAGCAAATATACGATCAACATCAACGCGCAGATGAACTACTGGCCCGCGGAAAGCTGCGCCTTGCCGGAATGCCACGAGCCGCTGTTCGATCTGATCGAGCGCATGCGGGAGCCGGGCCGTGTGACGGCGCGGGTCATGTACGGCTGCCGGGGCTTTGCCGCGCATCACAACACCGACATCTGGGCGGACACGGCGCCGCAGGACACCTATATCCCCGCGTCGTACTGGCCGCTCGGCGCCGCCTGGCTCTGCCTGCATCTGTGGGAGCATTACCGGTTCACGCAGGATCTGCCGTTCCTCAAGCGGGCACTTGAGACGATGAAGGAAGCCGCTGTTTTTGTGATGGATGTTCTGGTCGAAGGGCCGGGCGGCGAGCTCGTCACCTGTCCGTCGGTGTCGCCGGAGAACAGTTACGTGCTGCCGAACGGGGAAACGGGCGTGCTGTGCGCCGGTCCGACGATGGATACGCAGATCATCCGCGCGCTGCTCGGGGCTTGCGTGGAGGCCGAACGGGTGCTCGCGGATCGGACGGGCAAGGCCCTCGACGAGGCGTTCATCCGCGAAGCGGAGCGGGTGCTTGAGCGGCTCCCGAAGGAGAAAATCGGCAAGCTCGGCACGATCCAGGAATGGTACGAAGACTATGACGAGGCGGAGCCGGGGCACCGCCACATCTCGCACCTGTTCGCCCTGCATCCGGGCGACCAAATTGCGCCGAGACGGACGCCGGAGCTGGCGGAGGCGGCGCGCCGCACGCTGGAGCGCAGGCTGTCGCACGGCGGCGGGCACACCGGCTGGAGCCGGGCGTGGATCATCAACTTCTGGGCGCGGCTCGAGGACGGCGAGCAGGCTTACGACAATCTCGTCGCGCTCTTGTGCAAATCCACCCTGCCGAACCTGCTGGACAATCATCCGCCGTTCCAGATCGACGGCAACTTCGGCGGGACGGCCGGCATCGCCGAGATGCTGCTGCAGAGCCACGACGGCGCCATTCATCTGCTGCCGGCGCTGCCGAAAATGTGGCCTTCGGGCGAAGTCGCCGGGCTGCGGGCGCGCGGGGGATACGAGGTCGATATCCGATGGGCGGAAGGGGCTTTGTCCGAGGCCTGGATCACGCCCCGGCGCGACGGCGCCTGCACGGTCCGGGTGTCCCGCGATGTGGAGGTCCGGCAGGGCGAACGCGAGGTTGCGGTCCGGCGGGACGCGCGATATGCGGATGTCCTGTCGTTCGAAGCGCAGGCGGGGCTCAGGTATTGGCTGAAGGCCAAATAGATCAAAGGGGATGATGCGATGAAAAAGCAAGCGTTCAATCCGTATTTGCCGTCCTGGGAGTACATCCCCGACGGCGAACCGTATGTCTTCGATGGCCGCGTGTACGTCTACGGCTCGCATGACCGGTTCAACGGCCATGTTTTCTGCCTGAACGATTACGTCTGCTGGTCGGCGCCCGTGGACAATCTCGGGGATTGGCGGTATGAAGGCGTCATTTACAAGAAAACGGACGACCCGCTCAATCCGGACGGCAGCATGTGCCTGTACGCGCCGGATGTGACGAAAGGGCCGGACGGCCGGTATTATCTGTTCTATGTGCTGGACAAGGTTTCCGTCGTATCGGTCGCGGTGTGCGACACGCCGGCCGGCAAATTCGAGTTCTACGGCTATGTCCGGTATCCGGACGGCACGCGGCTCGGGGAGCGGGAAGGCGATCAGCACCAGTTCGACCCCGGCGTCCTGACGGAAGGGGACAGGACCTATCTGTACACCGGGTTCTGTCCGAGAGGCGACAAGTCGCGGAGCGGCTGCATGGCGACCGTGCTCGGGCCGGACATGCTGACGATCGTCGAAGAGCCGGTGTTCGTGCTGCCGAGCGAGCCGTACAGCCAGGGCACCGGCTTCGAGGGGCACGAATATTTCGAGGCGCCGTCGATCCGCAAGCGCGGGGACACGTACTACCTGATCTATTCGTCGATCGTCATGCATGAATTGTGCTACGCGACGAGCAAGGACCCGACGAAAGGGTTCAAGTATGGCGGCGTCATCGTCAGCAACGCGGACCTGCACATCGACTCTTACAAGCCCGCGAACAAGCCGATGTATTACGGCGGGAACAACCACGGCAGCATCGTGGAGATCGAAGGACAGTGGTACATCTTCTATCACCGGCAGACGAACGGCCACCATTTCTCCCGGCAAGGCTGCGTGGAGCCGATTCATTTCCGGGAAGACGGCGGCATCGTGCAGGCGGAGATGACATCGTGCGGCCTGAACGGCGGGCCGCTTGCCGGGCGCGGGGAATATCCGGCCTATATTGCCTGCAATCTGTTCTGCAAGGATGAAGAGCTGTACATCGGCACCTACGGCGCCTGGATGGACGGCCGGTTTCCGAAGATTACGCAGGACGGCAAGGACGGGGACGAGGAGGTCGGCTACATCGCGAACATGCGGGATACGGCGACGGCCGGGTTCAAGTATTTCGACTGCCGCGGCGTGAAGCGGGTCAAGATCAAGGTCCGCGGCTATGCGAAGGGCGCGTTCGAGGTGAAGACGGCGTGGGACGGCCCGGCGCTCGGCTCGATTCCGGTGAACTTCACGAACGTCTGGAAGGAGTACGCGGCGGACATCGCGATTCCGGACGGCGTCCATGCGCTGTACTTCACGTACACGGGTTCGGGCAACGCCCAATTGGCATCCTTTACGCTGGAATGACGGGAAGAGGGAGGCTTGCGGCCTCCCTCAGCCTGTTGAAAAACCTTCAACAGGCTTTTTTTATTATCGAAATCTTTAACAAATCACCGCGTTAATGTGTTATAATATGGCTATATTGAAAATAGGCGGTGGTCACGTGCTTCGCTCCAATCGGAATGTGCAAAATCAATATGAGTTTGTTTGCATCGAAGACCTCGTGCTGCCCAATCATCCGCTCCGCAAGATCCAGAAACAGATCGACTTCTCCTTCATCCTCGATCTGGTCCGGCCCTACTACAGTGAAGACAATGGCAGACCTTCCGCCGATCCGGTCATGCTCTTCAAAATGCTCTTCATCGGTTACATGTTCGGGATTCGTTCGGAGCGTCAACTGGAGATGGAGGTTTACTCCAACGTCGCCTATCGGTGGTTCCTGGGGCTCGGCCTCACCGACCGCGTTCCGGATCACAGCACGCTGAGTTATTTCCGTGAACGGCTCCGTCCCGGGGATGTGCTGCAAAAAATCTTTGACGAAGTGGTCATGCTGGCCATCAAGCATCGCCTCGTGGGTGGACGAGTGCTCATCACGGATTCCACGCATCTGAAGGCCAATGCCAACAAGCGGAAATTTGTCAAAGCGCAGGTGACGCAAAGCACGAAGGCATACATGGAGGAATTGGACGAATCTATCCGATTGGACCGTGAGGCTAACGAAAAAAAGCCCTTGAGCGAAAGGAAGGAGGTGAACGAGCAGAAGGAGATCAAAGTCAGCACGACTGATCCCGACAGCGGTTATATGGTGCGGGACGGCAAGCCGGAAGGATTCTTCTACCTGGATCATCGGACGGTCGATCACAAGTACAACATCATCACAGACGTACACATTACCGCCGCGAACGTCCATGACTCGGTCCCCTACATCGAACGTCTGGAACATATCGTGAAGAAATTCAACTTTACCGATACGCTGGAAGCTGTCGCGCTCGATGCCGGCTACTACACCGCTCATATCTGCAAGAGACTTCACGAGAACAAGATCTTCGCCGTGATCGGAGCAAGAGCCTACACGCCGACAAAGGGACTGATCGCCAAGTGGCGATTCAAATACGATGCGGAGAAGAACGTGTACCTATGCCCTCAGAAGCATGAGTTGACATACAGGACGACAGACCGGCATGGTTTCCGCCACTACAAGTCCGATCCTGCGCATTGTGCCCAATGCCCCATGCTCAAGGAATGCACCCGGTCGAAGAATAAGACGAAAGTGATTACGCGACATGTGTGGCAAGACAGCAAGGAATGGGTGCGCGCCAATGGCAGGAGCAGATCGGGCAAGTATTTGTACCGATTGCGATACCAAACGATTGAGCGAAGCTTTGCGGACGCCAAAGAGCTCCACGGGCTTCGCTACTGTCGTTTCCGAGGACGAGAAAAAGTCCAGCAGCAGGCGCTACTCACCGCCACATGCCAAAACATCAAAAAGATCGCCAATATCCTGGATAAGCGAACAGGATAATGGCGATCTTCTTGATTTTCATGGCCAGGAATTACGATGGTTTTTCTTCACGGCTTTCATGAATGCATCTAAAGCGAAAGCCCCGCAAAACGGGGCTTTGCCAACAGTCTGAGGGAGGCTTGCGGCCTCCCTTTTGTCATGCCGGATGTTCAAACGCCGGTTGTGAGATTCGGTCCTTTATAGACGATGATGTAATCTTTCGGCACCTTGACTCTGGACATCAGGATGTCGGTCAGCGGCTTGCGATCGGTGTTGATCCAGTAATTTGTGCCGCACGGGACACGGGAGCCGTTCTTCAGATAAACATAGCATTCCAACTCGGGCGTGTCCTTCGTCAACTCGATCGTGATCAGGGTTCGCTTCTCGACAAGCTCGATTTCGCGAATGTCCGCAAGAATAATTTTGCGGACTCGAATATTCAAAAAATACTGTTTCACGCTGGTGTCGTCCAGCCGGTACCAGATGGCCGGAGGCACGCCGGAAACCAGGCATATCGCGATGCACAGCACTTTGAGAAACAGGTTCGCATCAAACACGAATGCAGCCGCCGAACCGATGATGCCAAGCGAGAAGACGGCGAGGGGGAGTTTGAACGAGCGAAACCAGAAGATCAATTGGGCTTTCGGAAAGGCACTTTTTTCTTCCGTCATGCGTCCACCACTTGCGTCCCCGAGAGGAAATCCCCGATCCTCCGCCCCCTGGAGATCAGGAACACCAACAAGTCAACTGGCAAGATCAGAAGGGTCACGTTCCGCAAGATCAGCCGGCGTTGTTCGGGCATTGTTCCGCGATCCGCGTCAACTACCCGCAGTTTCAGCAGCCGTTTGCCCGGACTGCGGCCGTTCAAGCAATCCCGAAGCAGCAATAAGGCAATCGCCGGGATCATGGCCAAATACATGACGGACTGCGCTGTTTCGAAGTTGACGTCCGGATTCAGGATCAACCACAACGCGAGCACGGGTCCAAACATCAGGCAGACTAGTGTGTGATCGATAAAGTAAGCAACAAGTCGTTTGAGCATGACGCAAACCTCGACTATCCTCTCGTAAGATCAGAATTAAATATAATTATAGCAATTAATAAGAAATAATTCAATGCTTTACAAAAATCGACTCAATATAGTAATATTCGTGTCGAATCAAGAATATTGAAATATCAGTAAATGGAGGTATTTGCTGTGCCGTCCGTATCCTCTACCAAATCTACCAGCACGACCGCAAAAACACAAGCCAAATCTGTCAACGAGAACAAGAAGGGCAACGTTACCTACTCCCAGAAAAGTACGAGCATTGCCACTGTCACGGTCAATACCGGAACCGGTTTAGGGGCCAAAGTATCCGTAGCAGGCGTCAAAGCCGAGATATCTGCAAAGGCGTACAACTCCGTTTCAACGAGCGGTAAACCTACACAAAATTTGTATGCGGGCGCCAATGTCAGCGTTACAAACAAACTCCAAATTGCCGTTGAGGCTGAAAGAACAAAGGAAGCGAACGGAAAAACGAGCAGTTCAGGATTTGCGGGAGTTGCCGTAGGCGACCGCACGTACGGAGTTGGATCTACCAACAATAAAGGCGATATCAAAATTGAATTCGGCGTAGGTGCCTATTTGGTGGCAGGCGGAGAAGTCAATGTGGAAGTAAATCTTTCCGAAATTGGAAGAAGGATTGACAAAAACGTGGTGCAGCCCGTCAAGCAAACCGTAGCCAATACCCTGAACAAGCTGCAAGACCCGAAAACCTGGTTCTCTGTAATCTATTGAGATGGATGATATTCAATTTACAGAGGCCTCTCTCGATCTCATCGGATTGTGCAAAGCAGTCGACGATTCATTGAATCCCGTTGACCGTACGCTGTATTTTGATTCGACGGATGAATTCATCGTGATTTATTTCGACAAGAGAATGGTCAAGTTCGGAGATACCGTCTCCATGTACTTCTTTATTTATCACGAATGTGTATACATCATGAATTTGAACATCGATCGCGAGGTGGAAGGGAAGTACATCTATTCCCAGATGTCCATTCCGTACTTGCTGTCTCTTGCGAGTGAACCGAGGAGCCAATACTACTGCACCATTGGCATGGTAAAAAACGAGGATACGATTGTAGGGAAGATACAATTCAAAATTGCATCCAAGAACTTCATTTATTCAAATCGAAAGAGGTGAGCCAAGAGGCTCCCTCTTTTTTCTTGATTTCCTGATGACACTTTGGTTTCTCCATTGTTGCCATATCAAGACCACTCCACCATCGCCTTGATGACCCCGCTCTCCGGCCGAAGCCACTCGTCGAAGACGCCGATCATCGCATCGAACGGCGCGCGGTGCGTGATGAACCGGTCCGCGTCGACCGCGCCGCTCCGGACGGCCTCCAGCACCCGCGCGAAGTCTTCGCGTGTCGCGTTGCGGCTGCCCATCAGCGTCGTCTCGCGCTTGTGGAAATCCGGGTGCGGAAACGCGATGTCGTTTTTGACCAGACCGACATAGACCAGCGTGCCGCCGTGGGCAACATAGCCGAGGGCGTCCATCATCGACCTGGCGCTTCCGGTCGCGTCGAAGACGATGGTCGGGAAGTCGCCGCCCGTCAGTTCCGCGACCCGTTTCACCGGTTCATCCGACGCGTTCACGGCATGATCCGCGCCTGCCCAGCTCCGGCAGAATGCGAGCCGGTCGTCGCTCAGGTCCATGGCGATCACCCGCGCGCCCGCGATCTTGGCGAAGGCGGCGACGCCGAGGCCGATCGGTCCGGCGCCGATCACGAGCGCCGTCTCTCCGCTGCTTAAGCCCGAGCGGCGAACCGCGTGGGCTCCGATGGCCAGCGGCTCCAGCACGGCGGTCTGGTCGAGCGTGAGCCCGTCGGTCTTGATCAGATGGGTGACCGGCACGGCGATGCGCTCGCGCATGCCGCCGTCGGTGTGGACGCCGAGCACCCGCATATTGACGCAGCAGTTCGTCCGGCCTCTCCGGCAGGCGATGCACGTTCCGCAATGCAGATAAGGGATGATGGCGACCTGATCGCCTTCCTTGAGCCCCGCCTCGTTCCCGCCGACCCATTCGACGGTTCCCGCCAGCTCATGGCCGAGGATGCGGGGATAGGTGAAGTAGGGCTGGTTGCCCTTGAAAGCGTGCATGTCCGTCCCGCAGATGCCGACCCGGCGAATCCGGACGACGGCCTCTCCCGGCCCGGCCTCGGGTTCGGGCAGATCGTCCCGCAGCCGGAAGACTCCGATCTCCTCGCATACGATCCCTTTCATTCTCCCAAAAACCTCCCCGCGCGAAGCTATACCCGGATGTTCTCGTTGTATTCCGGCCGGCCGCTGACCCAGGTGACGTTATGGACGGGTTCAAGCAGCTCGAGCACTTCCCGGAGCAGTTCCTCGTCGATCGGTTCGAGGGCCCACCGGGCGTTGCGCGCGATGTTGTCCGGATTCGCCGTGCTGACCAGCGTCGTCGGAATCCGCTCGTTCGCCGTCGAGAACTGCACGGCCAACTTGGCAATGTCGGTCCCCCGGGAAGCGCAATATTCGGCGGCCTTCTTGCAGACGGCTTTCAGCTCCGGCGAAGCCGGGTGCCAGTCGGGCGTTCCGCGCAGGCTGAGCAGCCCCATGGACAAGGGCGACGCGTTGACGAGGCCGATGCCGCGCGCTTCCAGCATCGGCAGCAGATCGAGCAGCGCCGTGTCATTCAGCGAGTAGTGGCAGTAGGAGAGGATGACGTCGGCGTCGATTTGCGGGAGCATTTTCTCGAACAATTGCAGCGGCAGACCGGAGATGCCCCAATACCGGATCTTGCCCTGCTCCTTCAAACGCATTGCGGCCGGGACGGCCTCTTCCAGCACGATCTCCGCCGGCACGAATTCGATGTCATGCAGGAAAAACAGATCCACGTAATCGGTATGAAGCCGGGTCAGACTTTCTTCGAGGCTCGACTGAATCCGCCCGGCGGAAAAATCGAACGCGTCCACGCCGTACCGTCCCGCCTTGGTGGACAGCAGAAACTTGTCGCGCGGGATTTCGCGGATCGCCTTGCCGAGCACCGTCTCCGCGCGGGTCAACCCGTAGTACGGGGAGACGTCGATGTAGTTGATGCCGGCGTCGATCGCGGCATGCACCGTGCGGATGCTCTCGCGCTCGTCCGTCTCGCGGAACACGGAGCCGAGCGAGGAAGCGCCGAAGCTCAAGACCGAGACGTCAAGGCCGGTATTGCCGAGTTTCCGGTAATGCATCGGGGTGTCGCACCTTCCTTGGCCGAGGTGATGGTTGTTGCATTCAAATCCGGTAAACCTTCCGGGCGTTCAAGCCGAACAGTCCCGCCCGTTCCCGCTCGCCCCAGTCTTCCGGCAGCGCCTGGAGCAGCACGCCGACCACTTCGTCGTATTCGGCCGCGAGCAGGCATACCGGCCAGTCGCTGCCGAACAGGACGCGGTCCGGGCCGAACAGGTCGAGCACATGGCGGACATAGGGCCCAAACTCCTCAGGTTTCCAATTGCGAGGGTCCGCTTCCGTCACCATGCCGGACAGCTTGCAGTACAGATTCGGATAGCCGGCGAGGACCCGCATATGGCCGAGCCACGGCTCGATCTCCCCGTCCCGGATGCGGGGTTTTGCGATGTGATCGATAACGCCGCGCAAACGGGGAACCTGCTCCATCAGCCGGACCAGCGGCTCCAGCTGGCTGCTCTTCACGAGCAGATCGACCGTCGCGCCTTCGTCCGCATAGCCCCGGAGCGCTTCGACGAACGCGGGCTCGAGAATCCGGCATGCGTCCGGCATGTCCTGGATCATGATGCGGAAGCCGACGAACTTCGGGTGGCGGCTGAACCGCTCATAGTGTTCACGGTGGGCGGGATCGAACAGGTCCAGCCAACCGACCACGCCGAGGATCGTGTCGTCCTGATCGGCCAGGGACAGGATGAACTCGGTCTCCGCGATGGTGGGTGCGGCTTGCACCAGGATCGTGCCGTCCAGTTGATGCGCTTTCAAATGCGGGGACAGGTCGGCCGGCAGAAAATCCCGGTACAGCACGGGATACTCGGGCGTAATCCAGCCGTAGTCGCCCCGCTCGATCTTCCAGTAATGCTGATGGGCGTCAATTCGCACGATTGGGCCTCCCTTGCGCGCAGTTGGAGTGTTACCTTCATTATACAGGTACGCATAGTGAATAAAATGGCCGCGATTTGCGTGATTGTACCCTATTTTGATTCGAATTCTTGTTAATTGAAATAAATATTAAATTAAATATAATATTATTAGAGAACTATTAAAATTAGCTTTGCAACAGGAAGGAGGAATGATCGGGATGCGTCATGCGCTGGTCATCGGCGGTTCCGGCATGCTTGCCGGCGCAAGTCTGTGGCTGGCCCGGGAGGGCCGCGAGGTTACGGTGATCGGGCGGAATCCGCAAAAGCTGAAGCGGCTCTGCGATCAGCACCCGAACCTGTACGGGGTTTCGGCGGATTACTCGCGCGCCGCGGCATTTGCCGGGACGTTGAACGAACTGATGCAGCAGCGGGGGCCCGCCGATCTTGTCGTGGCGTGGATTCATCATGATGAGGAGCGCATCATCGGGCACACGGCCGAGGCTATTCGGCTTGCGGGCGGACCCGGATTCGCCTGGCGTCTGTACCATGTCCTGGGCAGCGGCTCGAATCTGGACGAAATTCTGCGCAAGGTTCCGGTGCCGCCGGAATGCGCGTATCATCAGGTTCAGCTGGGCTTTGTCATCGAGGAAGGCCGGTCCCGCTGGCTGACCCACGACGAAATCAGCGGCGGCGTGATCGAATGCGTGCAGAACGGTCATCGCCGCCATGTGGTGGGCACGCTGGAACCGTGGGACAAGCGGCCCGGATATTGACCCCATGGAGACGACTTCGCCAATTTTTTATCCCGGACCAACAGGGCGGCCTGCCGGTCCGGGACGATCTGCCGCTCCCTAGATCAACTCCGTCTCTTTCAAATACATATAGCTGAACAGCGCCGTGTCGAACCCGGACAGATGGCGGAGCTGGTCCTGCTCGACCGTCATCCACCCGGCGCCGATCTCCCGCGCCGCTTCGATCGAGCCGCGGATGTCGACGACGCCGGTGCCGAGCGCGGTCCACTTGCCGATCTCGTCCGTGGCGTAGACATCCTTCAGATGGATCGCCGGCACGCGGCCCGCCATCTTGCGCAGAATATGCGCCGGGTCGGCGCCGCCGAGCGTGATCCATGCGGCGTCCAGACGGAAATAGACCGCTTTCGGATCGGTATGCTCCGCCAGAATGTCCAGCGCATACACCCCGTTGAACACGGACTTGAATTCGTGGGCGTGGTTGTGGTAGCAGAACCTGAGGCCCTCGGCGGCCAGCCGCGCGCCGGCCGCGTTGTACAACTCCGCGTCGCGCAGCAGTTGCTCGCGCGAGTCGGCGGGCGCCCACCACAGCGTGACGTCCTTCGTCTCCAGCAGATGCGCCTCCCGGATGACGCGGTCCAGCTCCTTCCCGTCCGCGAGTTGGTCCTGGCTCACGCTGTGCGTCGCGACCTCAAGCCCGAGCGAGCGGAAGCGGGCGACGTTCGCCTTCGCGTCGCCTTCAAGCAGCTTCGCGCCTCCCTCGATCCCTTCGTAGCCGATCGCCGCGACGCGCTCCATCGTTCCCCAGAAATCCTGCTTCGCCTCTTCGTGGATGATGCCGATCAGACCCAGCTTCGGCCTCGTCATGTCGTTTTCCTCCCGTCCGCGGACGCCGTGAACCGGCCTTCCTCAAGCATGGTGATGAACGGATTGTCCGATACCCCTTCGAGGGGCAGCTCCACCCGCGCATTGCGCCGCACCGACTCGTAGAAGGCGTAAATGATCTCCGAGGCGCGCAACGCCTTTTTGTGCGAGACTTCCGGCTCTTCCCCCGAAATCAGACAGTCGACGGCATGGCGAACGTACCCCGCCATCTGCTCGGCATGCGGCGTCTCTTCGACTTCCGGCTTCCAGGTCGGATCGGCATAGACGGCGCCGCCCTTGATCTCGCCGTCCCACATCACCTCGAGGAATCCTTCCGTGCCGATGACGCGCACGCCGCCCCAGATGTCCATGTCGGGTCCGCCCGCCTGAATGTTCGCCCGCACGCCGTTCCGGAACACGACGAGGCCCGCCGCGACGGACTCGGACGGCACGTTGAACCAGTTCAGCGTCTCGCTGGCGTCGACGGCGCCGAGCACCCATTTCGCCGGCGTCTCGTCCATGAAGCTCATCGCCTGGTCGAACGTATGGATGCCGCAGTCGAGCAGATTCGGCGGCGAGTACAGATCCATCCGGACAATCCGGCCGATCCGGCCTTCCCGGATGAGCCGGCGCACCGTCCGATTGCCGCGCGCGAACCGGCGCTGCAGCGAGAACGTCAGCTGGCAGCCGGTCTCTTCGGCGATGCGGGCTATTTCGAGGCACTCGCCCCATCCGGGCGCCATCGGCTTCTCGGACAGCACCGCCCGGACGCCCGCTTCCGCGCAATCCCGGAACACCGGCAGATGCAGCGGCGTCCAGAGGCAGACGATGACGATGTCGGGCCTTACTTCCTCAAGCATTTGCCGATAGTCCGTGTATACGGCGGCGCCGAAGCCGAAAGCTTCGTTCAGACCCGCCGCCGACGCCTCCGAGATGTCGGCCAGCGCGACGACCCGAAGCCGGCCGTCGGCCTTGACGCCGTGGGCATGCTCATGGGCGCGCTTGCCGCATCCGATGAAGGCGACGCGAAATGTTGCGTTCGTGTTCATGCCATCATCCCTCCGAATGTTGAGATGTTGTATCCCCTTTCATTATGGGACGGCCGGCATGGAAGCTCAATGCACGCAAGCGAAGTTAAACTGGACAAGTTTGATGCGGTGAGCGGCATCACTTCCTTCGTCCGGTTTCATGCCTATAATGGAAAAAATAAACCGACGAAGGAGCGGATGCGTCATGGAAAGCGGCAAGCGGACATTCGTCATGATCAAGCCGGACGGCGTGGAGAGGGGGCTGGTCGGCGAGATCGTGTCGCGCTTCGAGCGCCGCGGGTTCAGGCTGGCGGAAGCCCGGATGATGCGCATCAGCCGGGAAATCGCGGAAGAGCATTACGCCCAGCACAAGGACAGACCGTTCTTCGGGGAGCTGGTCGACTATATTACGTCCGGCCCGGTCTTCGCGATCGTTCTCGAAGGGGAGGGCGCCGTGCGCCTGGCCCGGCAGATGATCGGCGCGACGAATCCGGCGAACGCCGCGCCCGGCACGATCCGCGGCGACTATGCGCAGTCGGTCGAAGCGAACGTCATCCACGGTTCCGATTCCGACGAGAGCGCCGAGCGCGAGATCCGGCGGTTCTTCGGGCCCGAGGCGTAAAGGCGTCGGGCGGATGATGTGCGTGGCGGGCAGCGGGCGAACGGGGTGAGGGGCGGCCGTGTGCGTGAGGGGCGGCGGACCGGTGATGCGCGTGTGGCGGGCCGTGAGGCTTAAGGTCCGGCGGTTCCGGTTATACTTGGGTCCAAACGGGTTAGTCCGGAGGGTTTCATGCCAGTGAACCGCAGCACAATATTCCGTACCATCATCTGCGCGCTTGTGTCGTTGTCCTTGCTGACGGGAGGCATCGAGCCCGGGCCGGCCGCCGCGGCCGCCGTGGCGGCCGATCTGTCCGAGCTGGAGACGGCCGTCGCCGCCGCGCTGCTCGAGCGCCGCGAATTCGTGCAGATCGACTATGCCGGCGACGGCGGCGAGCTGTCCGGCCGCATCAAGGACGTCATCATGCGCGCGCTCAAGCGCGACGATTATACGTCATACATCGTGGATTCCTACTACTATTCCATCCGCACGCTCAGCGGCCGGTCGCACATCCGGCTGACGCTGAACTATCGGGAGACGCCGGAGCAGACGGCGGAAGTGGACCGGCAGGTGCGGGATGTGCTGGACCGGCTCATCGCGCCCGGAATGAACGACCATCAGCGGGTGAAAGCGATCCACGACTGGATTGTGCTGCGGCTGGCCTACGACGTCGGGCTGAACCGCTATACCGCGTACGAGGCGCTCAGGACAGGCAAGGCCGTCTGCCAGGGCTACGCCCTGCTCGCCTACAGGATGCTCACCGCCGCCGGGCTCCCCGCCCGGATCGTGGAAGGCGCCGTTCCCGAAGGCGACCACGCCTGGAATCTCGTGCGCGTGGCGGGACGATGGTACCACCTGGACGTGACCTGGGACGATCCGGTGCCTGACCGGAGCGGCGCCGTGTCCTATCGCTACTACCTGAAGACGGATGAGGAGATGCGCAAGGATCACGCCTGGACGCGCGAGTATCCGCGCGCGGACACCCCGTATCCGGCGACGGTCGCGGCGGCGAAGACAGCCGACCCGGAGCGGGCGGGCTTCTACGAGTCGCTGGAGGCGGCGCTCGGGTGGAAATGGCTGCGGCCGGAGCATACGGCGGCGACGGCGGACGACCTCAGGCGCAGAATGGAGGATGCGGCGGCATCCGGCGCGGACGGCTTCAAGGTGCGCTATTTGCGCGGCGACGCCGTCCGGAACGATCTCCGGAAGGCGGCGGCGGAAGCGAAGGCGGCCGGCTTCCGCGCGTTCGAGGCGTCCATCGTGCCGTTCGGCGAAGACGGCGCCGTGCTCGTCGAAGTGTCGCTGGTCCGGCAGCCGCGCTCCTGATGCCGCTCCGGCGGCCGGGTACGGATACGCCGTTCCGGAGGGCGGGCGCAGTCTTGCCTTCGTTCCGGCGGCAGACCGCGGGGCTTGCCTCCGTTCTGCCGCCTCTCCCGCGGGCATATACTCCTTACGGTTGACATGAAGCCGGAAAGGAGCGGAGAAGCCCATGGATATGGCGAGCCTTGCGGAGCAAGGGCCGCTGTTCGAACATCGGTTCTGGCTGCAAATTCTGGGAGACCACGCCCGGTTCATCCTGATGGCGCTGTCGCCCACCGAGAAGGCTGACGTCCGGCAGGCGGAATCGTTCATCTCGCGATTCGACGCGCTGCTCACGGCCGCCCGGATGCAGGACGCGGAGACGCGGCTGGCGGCGCTGAACCGGGAGGCTCTGGATGCGACCCGGGAACTCAAGCAATTCAAACTCAGCCTGCTCGAGCGGCTGCTGCTCGGCAAGGTGGACCTGCTGTTCACGCCTACCTTCCTGAACCATATGGTGAACGAACTGGAGGAATACGAACACATTCTCGAAGAGTTGCTGGCCGGGCGCCCGGTCCCGCGCCGGCATCCGCTGCACTACGACATGGTCTGGCTGCAGGACGCGATCGGCCATGCGGCCGAGCTGTCCTTTGACATGGACCCGGTCGAGCGGCGATGGATCGAGAAAAGCCGGGCGTTCCAGCAGGAGTTCGGCGCTTTTTTCCTGAAAGCGGTTGAAATGGCGGGGTATCTCAGGACATCGCTCCGGACGTTCCCGGCCTTCCGGAAGTTCCATTCCGACATCGACCTCGAAATGAAGCTGTTCATGCGCTTCCTGCAGGAGATCGAGGAGCTGCAGATCGGTCCGAAACTCCTGGACCGGATCCATCCGCTCATGCCGGACCATATGTTCCGCGAAGAATGCTACTACCTGACGAAGCTGGCGGCCTACGGCCTCGTCCCCGAACCGGGATGCGATCCGGCAAGACCGAGGCTCGCATGACGGGAGGCCGCCGCGCGGTCTGTGTCGATAAAGCACGAATCAGGGACTTGTCCGCCTATTTTTAGAAGAACCGTGCGATGTACCCATTCCTTGTCCAACAAATCTCAATATACTGTAACGGGGCAAGGAAGGAGTGATCGCGATGAGGCGATGGGTCGGCAGAATGTTGCTGGCGGCCTTGCTGATCTTGGCCGGCGCAGCCATCGCGGCGGACGGCACGACGTCCGCGCAGACGGAGAAGTCCGTCTATCGGCTGGTGCCCGGCGATTTCGGCATCTACACGGATGGCACGCATCCGGAAGAGACGACGAAAGGATTCAACGATGCGATCCGGTTGGCGCACGATCAAGGATACACGACATTCATCGTTCCACCCGGGACTTACATGATCAAGAAAGGCGTGAAAGGGCAGCCCGGCCTGGACGCGCGGATCAACATGGTGCCGGACATGACATTCGAGCTCGAGGACGGCGCCGTGCTGATGAAGGAGCCCAATGACGCCGAAAACTACGAGTTGCTGTTCATCGGTCATGGCGTGGACAATGTGACGATCAGGGGCGGCAAGTATGTCGGCGACCGGGATCGGCACGACTACAGCCGCAAGGATAACCCGTACTCGGCCGGCACGCACGAGGGCGGCTACGGCATCGTGGCGCTCGGCGCGCGCAATCTGACGATCGAGGGCGTCGAGGTGTACAACTTCACCGGCGACGGGATCGTGATCGGCGGCCTCGGCAATATGGTGAGGGATCTGTATGCGGGCAGTTTTGTCCCCGGCGCCTTCGATTCGGACGGCAGGCCGACGGCGGCGGAAGGAAAGATCCGGACGGCAACGCCGGTGCCGCTCAACCATGAGATGCTCAAAAAAGAACCCTATTTCGAACTGTCGAACAACATCAATTTGCCCGCCGATTTCGAACTGTTTTTCCTTGACGCGTCCGGAAACATGATCGGTTCGAAGCTGGAGGCGAAGGTGCGGCAGCGGATCCGGATTCCCGCCGGAGCGGCTTCGTTCCATCTGGTGTTCGAGCGGGCCAACAGCAACGGCTCGTATATCGAAGTCTGGTCGCGGGTGCCGTCGCAGAACGTCGTCGTCCGGGAATCGGAACTGCATCACAACCGCCGCCAGGGCATCACGATCGGCGGCGTGGAGAATGTGTTGATCGAGCACAACGTCATCCATGACATCAGCGGGACCGCGCCCCAGTCCGGCATCGATGTGGAAGGCGGCTACGGCGAGAACGGCATGCTCAATACGAATGTGCATATCCGGATGAACAAGTTCTACAATAACGCCGCGTACGACGTCGTCCTGTATGACGGGAACAACGCGGTCGTGGAAGGCAACCATCTCGCGTCGAAGGGCAAGGTCGGGCTGGCGGTGTCGCCGCCGTTCACGGGCGCGCTCGTCAAGGACAATCATTTCGACGGCACGCGGATTGTGGTCTATCACGATGTGACGTTCGTCGGCAATCGGATGAACGATTCGTACACCTATATCGAAGGGCCGAACGTCACCATCGACGGCATGAAATTTACGGACGTCTCGCTCATCATCAGCAGCAGCCGGCCGTACGGCGTGGAACTCAAAAACGTCACGATGACGCACACGAAACGGGCGGACAGCGGCTTCGGCATCTGGGTGAACCCGATCCGCGTCACGAACATGACGATCATCGGCGAATCGCGGCTCAGCGTCATCAACGCCGGCAACACGTCGGGCAACGTGTTCACGAACCTGCGGATGATCGGCCACAGCGGCGGCACGCTGCCGCGCGGAACGTACAACGGGTGCTATTTTGAAAGCGCGCCGGAGAACAAGCGCGAGCTGGCGATTTCAAGCGGCGGCACATTCGTGTTCGAGAACTGCACATTCAAGTCGGCGATCGTTCCGCTCGCCATCTACGATCCGGGTGCGGACGTAACGATCCGGAATTCGTCCGTCATCCTCGACGGCGACAGCCACGGCGTCTTCGTCGGCGGGGCGACATCGTTCGTGTTCGAGAACAATACGGTGAAGGCGACCGCGCTCAAGCGGCCGGAACTCGAACTTGTGAAGATCAACGACTACTGGCAGCGGAACGATCCGGCCGATGTGCTGAAGGCGGTCATCCGGAACAATGTGATCGAGGCGAACATCGCGGCGAGAGGCATTTCGACGATCTATGCGGGGATCGGCGCTCCGCCGTATATCGTGAAGGACAACACGCTGTACAACGCGAAGCTGTTCCTGAAGGCGGACGACGTGCAGTCCGGCAATCAGGAGCTGACGAAGTGACGATCCGACGCCGACAGGGACAAGCAAAACGGCCGGCGCCGTCCTTCCCGGGTGGCGCGCCCGTTTTGCGGTGAAAGATAAGCCCATTATAAGCGTGAAACATTGAAAAAGGCCCGGCAGACGCGCAATATCATGCGGTCTGACCGGGTCTTCGTCTTTGGCGGAGGCGGTATGCGCGGCGATCAGGGCTGCGCGTCCGTCCGTTCCCGCCGGGCGGCGGTCATCTGCTGCCAGACCGTGCCGGCGGCTTCCTCGCCGCGCTCGATCCGCTCGAGCGCCATCTTCGCCTGCAGCCGGACTTCGAATTCCTCGTCCTCCGCCGCTTCGCGCAGCGCCGGCAGCGCCGATTCGTCCCCGATTTCGAACAGATAGCGGGCGGCCCGCCAGCGGACGAGTTTGTTCGGATCGCGGAGCGCTTCGATCATCGCCGGCATCGCGGCGGGGTCGCCGAGGTCGGACAGCGTGTCGCCCGCGGTGCGGCGGACGGCGGGCGACCGATCGCGCAAGGCCTCAACCAGCAGCGGCAGCGCCTCCGGCGAACGGAGATCGCCGAGGTAGACGACCGCCAGCCGCCGGACCGACACGTTGTCGTCGCGCAGCGCCCTGGCCAGAAGCGGCAGCATGCCGGGCTCCGGCTGCGTCCGCTCCAGCGCCGCGTAGCGCGTCTGCCAGTCCGGCGCGCCGAGCGCCTCGGCGAGCTCCTCCGCGGTGAGCGGCCGCCGCTCGCGCGGCCGGACCGGGGCTCCGGCCGCGGCCGGCCCCGTCGCCTTCGCGGCTTCAATGAGCTCGCGCAACCGCTCCTCCGTGTAGGCGGCGTCGAGTTCCGCCGCAACTTCGGCGGCGATCTCCTCCGGCTCCCCGTAGCGGATGCCGTACTCCTCCAGATGGCGCTCCATGATCAGCGTCGAACCGGCCGCTTCATGGACGGCTGACGAAAATTTCTCCGGCAGCCCGAGGCGGGCCGCCTCGCGGTCGCCGATGCGGACGCGGACCTGCATCGGGATGCCGCGGTACACCTGCACGAGGACGTGCAGTTCGCCGAACGCGGCGTCCGGACCGGCCGGCGCCGGCGCGGCCGGCCCCGCCGCGCCGTCCGCCGCCTCGAACAGTTTCGCCGCTTCGGCCAGAATGCGCGGCCAATCGGCGCCCGGCTTGCGGTCGAGCGCGATGAAGTCGGCGGTGCGGAACACGCCTTTCACCCCGTCGATCTTCAGCAGGCTCCGGAGCGGTTCGGGCGCGTCGTCCGCCTTGTCCGGCGTATACGCGGCGCGCCGTCCGGCCGGCCACCGCTCGTCGACGTTCAGTTTCATCGAGTTCGGGCTGGGCGTCGGTTCCACGGACAACAGCTTCATGCGGAATCTCCTCCTTGCATCGACGCCTGGCGGCGTTTTGACGGATGCTGATGATGCTTGATGATACTATAGTAGCCGATCTTCGCCCCCGAACCAAACATGACGGCAAAAAAAGCACATAAGGAAGCCAAATGCGCATCTTGGATGCCGCCGCCCGCAGGTCTATACTGAGACCGGGAAGACAACCATACCGAGGAGGACAACAGGGGATGGCAAACACCGTACGCATCGGCGTCATCGGCGCCGGGATGATCGGGAATGTGCATTTGAACGTGTTCGGAAAACTGGAAGACGTGGAGATCGCCGGGGTGGCCGACGCTTGGCTGCCCGCCGCCGAGCGGCGCGCGCAGGAACACGGCGTGAAGGCTTACGAGTCGCCGCAGGCGCTGCTGGACGACTCGTCAATTGACGCCGTCGTCATCGGCGTCCCGAACCGGTTCCATGCGCCGCTCGCGATCGAGGCGATGGAGCTGGGCAAGCATGTGCTGCTCGAGAAGCCGATGGCGATCAGCGAGGAAGCGGCCCGCTCGATTCTCGACACGCAGCGGCGGACAGGCCGCGTGCTCATGATGGCGCATCAGATGCGCTGGACGGGCATCGCGCGCGCCGCCAAGGCGAGAATTGACGCGGGCGATCTCGGCCGCATCTACAACGCGAAGACCGGCTGGTTCCGCAAGAAGGGCATTCCCGGCTGGGGGAGCTGGTTCACGCGCATGGACGAAGCCGGCGGCGGCCCGCTCATCGACATCGGCGTCCATATGCTCGATCTGACGCTGCATCTGATGGGCAATCCGAAACCGGTGTCCGTCTTCGGCACGACCTACGCCGAATTCGGTCCGCGCCGCGAAGGGCTCGGCAACTGGGGCACGCCGGACTGGAACGGCTATTACGACGTCGAGGACCTCGCGACGGCGCTCATCAAGCTGGACAACGGCGCGACGCTGTCGCTCGAAGTGAGCTGGGCGGCCCATTCCGCCGGGCTGACGGAAGAGCCGTTCGTGCACCTGATGGGCACGGAAGCGGGCATCGCCCTGATCGGCAACCGCGGCACGTTCGTGACGCACCGGAACGGCGAAGTCATCGAAGAGGAGCTTCAGCCGATCGACGGCGAGTCGGACCGGCACCTGCTGAGCCGGCATTTCGTCGAATGTGTCCGCGAAGGGAAGGAGCCGCTTTCGCCGGCGCTGTCCGGCTATGTCAACAACCGGATTCTGAGCGCAATCTACGAATCTTCCCGCACGGGCGGCGAAGTGAAGCTGAGCTGGGAGTAACTGTGTCAAATTGGGGGCGGATCGGCGCGGAGGCGCTGACATCGCCTTTTTTCTTTGTCCGGAAACCGTCTCCGGGACGATGACGGATCATGCCGCAAGACGATCAGCCGACTGCGCGGGGCGGCGATTCTGCCGCGGCGCGGCGTTTCAGGAGCGCATGCCGGTCCCCGGCATCGCCGCATCGCGCGGCCATGGTCCGAATCCCCTGCTTGCGGCCGAATGGCTGGCGGCCGGCTTCTGTGCTATAATTCGGGAGGATGATTTTTATTACAGGGGCAAGGACGGGGAAGTGATTCGATGATCAGCACCAGCGGCGTGACGCTTCGTTACGGGAAGCGCGCGCTTTTCGAGGATGTCAATATCAAGTTCACGCCGGGCAATTGCTACGGTCTCATCGGCGCGAACGGCGCGGGGAAATCGACGTTCCTGAAAATTTTGTCCGGCGAGATCGAACCGTCGAGCGGCGAAGTGCATGTGACGCCGGGCGAGCGGATCGCCGTGCTCAAGCAGAACCACTTCGAGTATGACGAGTTCAAGGTGCTCGACACGGTCATCATGGGGTACAAGCGGCTGTACGACGTGATGAAGGAGAAGGAAGCGCTCTACGCGAAGCCGGACTTCAGCGACGAGGACGGCATGCGGGCGGGCGAACTCGAGGCGGAGTTCGCCGAGATGAACGGCTGGGAAGCGGAGTCGGAAGCGGCTTCCCTGCTGAACGGGCTCGGCATTCCGAACGAGCTGCACGACAAGTACATGAAGGAGCTGGACGGCAACCAGAAGGTGCGCGTCCTGCTGGCGCAGGCGCTGTTCGGCAATCCGCAGATTCTGCTGCTCGACGAGCCGACGAACCACCTGGACCGGCAGTCGATCGAGTGGCTGGAAGATTTTCTGCTGAACTATGAGGGAACGGTTGTCGTCGTCTCCCACGACCGGCACTTCCTGAACACCGTCTGCACGCACATCGCGGACATCGACTACGGCAAGATCCAGCTCTATGTCGGCAACTATGACTTCTGGTACGAGTCGAGCCAGCTTGCGTTGCAGCTCATGCGCGAGCAGAACAAGAAGAAGGAAGAGAAGATCAAGGAGCTGCAGGCGTTCATCCAGCGGTTCAGCGCGAACAAGTCGAAGGCGAGACAGGCGACCGCGCGGAAGAAGCTGCTCGAGAAGATTACGCTCGACGATATCAAGCCGTCGAACCGGAAATATCCGTTCATCCAGTTCAAGCCGGAGCGCGAGGCGGGCAAGCAACTGCTGCTCATTGAAGGGCTGACGAAGTCGATCGACGGCGTGAAGGTGATCGACAATCTGACGCTGACGGTGAACAAGGGCGACAAGATCGCGCTGGTCGGGCCGGATTCGCTCTGGAAGACGGTGCTCATGCAGCTTTTGATGGGCGAGCTCGAGCCGGACGCGGGCACGTACCAATGGGGCGTGACGACGACGCGCGCGTATTTCCCGAAGGACAACTCGCAGTATTTCGACGGCGTGGAGCTGAACCTGGTCGATTGGCTGCGGCAGTTCTCGAAGGAGCAGGACGAGACGTTCATCCGCGGTTTCCTCGGGCGGATGCTGTTCTCCGGCGACGAGGCGCTGAAGAAGGCGAGCGTTCTCTCCGGCGGCGAGAAGGTGCGCTGCATGCTGTCCCGCATGATGCTGTCCGGCGCGAACGTGCTCTTGATGGACGAACCGACGAACCACCTGGACCTCGAGTCGATCACGGCGCTCAACAACGCGTTGATCGAGTTCGACGGGACGATGATTTTCACCTCGCATGACCGTCAGTTCGTGTCGACGATCGCGAACCGGATTCTCGAGATCACGCCGCGCGGTGTCATCGACCGATTGATGACGTACGAGGAATATCTCGAGAGCGACGAGGTCAAGACGCTGCGGGAGCAGGCCTACTCCGCATAAAGATTGGCGCAGTTTGAAGCCGTCGGGTTCCGCCGCCCGGCGGCTTTCGCGCATGACAGGCGGTTTAGCTTTAGCGCATGCCTGACGGCTCTTGCGTATGCCCGGTGTTTTTTTCGCATGCCTGGCAAGGGGAGAATCTCGGGGTTATGAGCCCCGGGCGCCCGGCGTGGAAGGTGAGAGAGAAGGTTTTGACCGACCGACTTTGGATAAGCGAAAAATTTGCTTCTAATATGCTTGAAATGGAACAGAAACCACGAATAGAGGAAAAATTTCCTCTACCTTCGTGAAAACGGCCGATATGACGTGAAACCTCCGAAGATAAGAGAAAAAGTTTCTTCTGTTTCAGGCGAATGGCGAAAATGCGACAAAATAAAAGAAGTTGTTTCGCTAATTCTCCGCTCCGCCGGCACGACCGACCGGGACAGGGGCGAATTGGCGCGCGCCTTTCATCGAAAACTGCGCCCGTCCGTGAGGACGGGCCGGCCGTATTTATGGTTCCTGGCCGAAGATGGCGCGCGGACAGACTGTTGCCTTGATGCATAAAGTAGCGTACCGCGTCAAAACTGTTTCTCTGGACCCACACGGACCCGGTCGGTTAAGATACTGCTGTTGTCTATGAAACGATGGAACGGAGGTGCCCGGGCTGGACCCGTACCAAAACATTCGAGCCGGCGAGCGCGGAGCGTGGGCGAGCATCGCGGCCTATCTCCTGCTCTCGGGCATCAAGCTGGCCGCCGGGTACGCGCTGTCCTCAAGCGCGCTGACCGCGGACGGCTTCAACAACCTGTCGGATATCGCCGCTTCCGCGGCTGTGCTCATCGGGCTGCGCATTTCGCGCAAGCCGCCCGACAAGGATCATCCGTACGGCCATTTCCGGGCCGAGACGATCGCCGCATTGATCGCTTCCTTCATCATGGCCATGGTCGGCCTGCAGGTGCTGATTGACGCCGGACGGTCGATCTTCGCGGGCGACCGCGCCGCGCCGGACCCGTTGTCCGCCTGGATCGCGCTGGGCGCCGCGCTCGTCATGCTGGCCGTCTACGCCTACAACCGACGGCTGGCGGCGCGCATCCGCAACCAGGCGCTGATGGCCGCGGCCAAGGACAACCTGTCCGACGCGCTCGTCAGCATCGGCGCCGCGGCGGGCATCTTCGGCTCCCAATTCGGCATGCCGTGGCTCGATCCGGTAGCCGCCGTCTGTGTCGGCCTGCTCATTCTCAAGACGGCCTGGGGCATCTTCTACAGCTCGACCCACACGCTGACTGACGGATTCGACGAGAAGGAACTGGAGACGCTGCGCGGCACGATCGAGCGGACGAAGGGCGTCCGGCGGATCAAGGACATCAAGGCGCGCATTCACGGAAGCAATGTCCTCATCGACGTCATCATACAGGTTGATCCCGAGCTGTCGTTGATCGAGAGCCACCGGATCAGCGACGAGATCGAGCGCCGGATGGAGCGCCGGCACAATATCGCGAGCGTGCACGTTCACGTCGAGCCGTATGAGGAATCGAGCGGTTCGCGGACGGAGGGGAAGTAGGCGGTGGCTCGTTCGGTCGGCCTTGGATCGCACGAAACGGCATGGGCTGTCGTTAGCGGGCGAATTGCTGTGCGCGGGCGAGCGATAACGGCGCGGGATGCCTTTGTCGGGCGGTGTCGGACGAGCCGGGCGGCTACGCAGCGTCTGCAATGGCATGGGCTGCCGTTCATCGTGTTCGTCCCCGTGCTTGGGCAAGGAACCGGGGGAGCGCCAACGAAACTGAGAAGCGTTATTTTGCTCAAATTGGCATCAATCGAATTGTAACGAAACTGAGCGGTCTTATTTGACTCTTCAAGGCGATTTTTGCCCTGTTTCGTCGCGAATAACGTGTCTCAGTTTCATTGGATTTTCGGAGACCCTGTAATTTTCACAAATAAAGGTTGTCAGTTTCGTTATGGAAAGGCCGGCGGGGCGCCGGGGAGTCTGTAACGGCACGGAATGCCGTTATTCGGGCTTGTCCCTGCGCCTGGGCGGGCAATAACGGCACGAGATGCCGTTATTCGAGGGCATCGGCAAGGCCTGCGGGGCGCCGGGGAGTCTGTAACGGCACGAAATGCCGTTATTCGGGCTTGTCCCTGCGCCTGGGCGGGCAATAACGGCACGAGATGCCGTTATTCGAGGGCATCGGCAAGGCCTGCGGGGCGCCGGGGAGTCTGTAACGGCACGAGATGCCGTTATTCGGGCGTGTCTCTGCGCCAGAGCGGGCAATAACGGCACGAGATGCCGTTATTCGAGGACATCGGCAAGGCCGCGGGGCGCCGGGGAGTCTGTAACGGCACGAAATGCCGTTATTCGGGCCTGTCCCTGCGCCTGGGCGGGCAATAACGGCACGAGATGCCGTTATCCGACGGCTGGCCCGAAGAAGCGGAGGATGCGGTTGGTTGGATGAGCGGCAACGCTAACGGAACGTGAAGCCGTTATTTGCCCCGTGCGAACCGTTGTTGCAGGATAACGGAATGTGGAAGCCTTATTGGAGCCGAATGCGCTCATATACCGCCTGCAGCAGCCCGCTCAGTGCGCTCTGTTCCGATAGAAATCCAAAGACAGCAATATCGACGCAATAAAGATGCTTGGTTCCGTCAGAACCCCAAAGGCCGCGCTGCCGGCAACATAACGTCCCCTGGCACCGTTGGAGCCGCCATGCTGATGCCGCTTTTGGGCGGTCACGGCCAGATCAGTCTGCAGGTGTAGCCGATGACCATCCCGATGAAGAACAGGGACGTGACGCCGAAGAGCTTTTTTTCCCGCTCGACGTCGATCACCCGGAGACCGAAGAACGCAATCAGAATCATGATCTTCCACAGCGCGGATGTGAACGGGAACGCCGCGCCGATGGCAAGCGACAGCGCCCGGATCAGGATATGGAAAGCGGTTTTCGTTGTCGACACGGTTTCGCCCTCCCGGAAAATGAAGGATGCGTTTCCATCGAAAGGCCTTCCGCGCTCAAGCGGGTTCGGAGGCTTTCGTCTTGTTGCGCCAATTTCCGTACACTCGTGGAATACAAAATGGAACAATAGAGGGTTGACACGATACGAAATGTATCATATCATAGGGACAAGTTGTTCGATATCGTGAACTGTCCGGCGGAATTTGCGGATCGTTGGATCGCTTTATTGCGATTTTCGCCACTTCTGGTACTCGAGAAATTCCCGGAACTGCTCCTTGTCGACGCCGGACGCCATCGCTTCCCGGACAAGCTCCGTCCATTCGGGATCTAGCGCGCCTTCCGGATCAGCCTCGCCGAACAGCAGAACATGGACCGGTACGCGGAGGGTGGCGGCCATTTTCTCGATGAATTGGATGGACGGGTTGTTCTGGATCCCCCGTTCGACATTGCTGAGATAGGACTTGGCCACGCCCGCGGCTTCGGCCAATTCCGACAGCGACATCCGGCGCTGCGTCCGGATCGCCTTGATTCTTGCTCCTATGTTTTCCATTAGCCGTCTCGTCCTTTGCATGAAAGTTCCTGATAAAACGGTCATATGAATTATAGCATGGTTCCTTAAAACGAACAAACCGTCGCGTGCGGAGGAGAAACCGTCATGCATGAGTCTGGGGAGGCTGGTCAAAAGATGAACGCCGGAGTGCAGACTTTTGATCCGGAATGGGCGGCGCTGATCGAGCTGGCGAGAAGGATTGGTCTGACGATTGAGGAGATCCGGGAATTTCTGCGCGATCCGGAGCGTCTCAAGCGCACGAACTGAAGGCGCGGATGCGGCTCTGCACGGCGGCGCAGCCGGCAGCTTCGGCAGGACGGCGCATGCCGGGATGTTCACTATATAGAACAACGTTTCCTTCGAGGGCGAACAAACCGCCGATCCGTCCGTCCGGCGGACCCGGCAGCGGGTCGAGTGTCGCGGGCGGGTCGTCTGGAGGCGACAATCATTGAAATCCGAGGACATTGATTTGCGGGAATATTTCCGGATCGTGCGCCGCAGGCTCTGGCTCATCCTCCTGATCGTGCTGACCTGCACGATCGGCGCGGCCTGGTTCAGTTATAAAACCTACGTGCCGCTCTATGCGGCGCAGACGAAACTGTACGTCAACAGCGCGGATGCGGAGGATCCGTTCAGCCGGGGGATCATGACGATCGGCCAGATCTCCTCCGGGGGCGGCGTCATCGAGACGTACAAGGAAATCATCCGCACGCCCATCATCATGGACAAAGTGGTCGAACGGTATCCGCAGCTCGACGCGTCGACCGAGGAGCTCATCCGCAGCGTCTCCGTCCATGCGCTGAACAACACGTCCGTCATGATCATTTCCGTCACCGGGCCGTCGCACGAACGGGCGGTCATGATGGTCAACGCGATCACGGACGTATTCGTCTCGGAGTTGCCGAAAATTTCGCCCGGCCATTCCGCCGTGCTGCTGACCGAGGCGAAGCTGTCGGCGAATCCGGGTCCGGTGAACGAGCAGCACAACACATACATCATCCTCGCCTTCATGGCGTCGCTGATCGTGTCCGTCGGCATCGCCATCCTGCTCGACGTGCTCGACGACCGGATCAAAGACGAGGCGGATGTCGTGCGCGTGCTCGGCGTCTCGACGCTCGCTTCGGTGCCGAAGACAAGGCTGCGCTCGGGCCGCACCCGCAGCCGCAAGGGAAGCCAGGGAAGGATCGGTGAGGAAGTCTATGCCGCGGTCAAATAAAGACGCGCCGACGCTGCAGGTCGACGACGTGTCGCCGTTCATGGAAGCCTACCGGACGCTCAAGGCGAACATCGAGTTCGCTTCCCGTCGCCGCCCGATTCGCGCCGTCGCCATCGCTTCGGCCGTCCCCGGCGAAGGCAAGTCGACCACGGCGCTCTACCTCGCTTCCGCCTATGCGCGGGCGGGCCGCACCGTCGTCCTCATCGACGGCGACATCCGCAAGCCGACGCTCCATCAGGTGATCGACCGGCACCGCAGCCCGGGGCTGACGGATTATCTGCTCGATCCCGGCATGATGCCGTCCTATGTGCTGACGGATACGATGGTCGGCGCGGCGTTCATCGGCGCGGGGCGCAGCGTTCCGAATCCTTCCGACCTGCTCGCGTCCGAACGGATGACGGAACTGATCGCGCTGCTGAAGCAGGCCTACGACATGGTCATCGTCGATACGCCGCCGATTCTGGCCGCCATCGACGCGAAGATTGTCGCCGCCAAATGCGACGGCGTACTGCTCGTGCTCGAGAGTGGCAAGGCGCGGGAGAAAGCCGTCCTGAAGGCGAAGGCGGAACTTGCGCAGGCGAACGCGAACCTGCTCGGCGCTGTCCTGAACAAGATGAGCCGGAAGTCGATGGATCCCTATGCGGACTACGGCAAATGAGGAGGTACAACCCGGTGCAACGAGAGCGAAGGATGCGGCAGGCGGCGCGAACCGCGCGGAATGCCGCCGTCATCGCGCTGAGTCTGTTTATCACCTCGGGATGCACGCTGCTTGACGCGTTCTCCGCGCAGAGGGAAGAGGCGGAAAAGACGCCGCAAATCCGAACCGTCCGGACCGAGACGGTGGCTGTGCGGCAGATCGAGGAACCGATCCATATTACGGCCGACGTCGAGTCGTCGATCCGGTTCGATATCGAACCGAAGCTTTCCGGTTCGGTCGAGACGCTGTACAAAAAGCTCGGCGATACCGTGGAGGAAGGGGAACCGATCGCGAAGCTGTCTTCGGAAGAGGCCGACCTGGCCTACGAACAGGCGCTCGCCGCCGTCGATCAGGCGAAGATCGCCATTCAGACGGCCCGCCAGGAACAGTCGGTCAGCCGTCAGGAACTTTCGGCGGAGATTCGCAAGATGGAGCTCAGACTGAACGAGATGCAGCGCCAGCACAACAAGCTCCGCAACGACTACGACAGCGGCCTGGTGTCGAAAGCCGATGTCGACCGTTCGGCATCCGAACTCGAAACGTACCGTCACGATCTGGAGCTCGCGCGCAAGCGGCTGCAGTCGCTGAGCCGGCCCGACCGGATGGCGGAACTGGAGAACCGGCTGGCCGACGCGGAGACGGCGCTTGAGCTGCGGAGGGAAGCGTTGGAGCAGCTTACGATCAAGGCGCCCGTCGGCGGCGTCATCACGCAGCTATCATTAATTGAAGGAATGATGGTCCGGGCGGCTGTGTCCGTCGGACGGATCGAGCAGGTGGATCCGGTGCGGATCGTCGCTTACCTGAACGAAGAGGGCGCGAAATATGTGCGGGGCAAGACCGGGCTCAAGTACGTGCTGCCCGGCGGCGAAGGCCAGGGACAAGCTCCCGTCAGCTATCTGTCCTCCATTCCGGATCCCGAACGGAACGCCTATGTGCTGGAACTGACGGTGCCGAATGGCGATGGCCGGCTCAAACCGGGCATGAAAGTGTCCGTCGAGCTGTCGGAAGATGCCGAACTGTCCGCGCTCGCGGTGCCGCAATACAGCGTGCGCGAGGAAGGGAGCCGGCGGTACGTGTTCGTCGTGGAAGACGGAATCGCGAGGAAACGCGAAGTGAAGACCGGCCGGACGACGCCTTCCTATTATGAAGTGCTCTCCGGTGTTCAGGAAGGCGAGAGCATCGCGATCACCGGCATCAATGCGCTTGCGGACGGGGAACGCGTCATCGTCGAGCGGAGCGGCAAGGAGGAGAATGCGGAGTGAACAGTCGAACATGGAAACGCTGGGCGGCATGGATCATAACCGGACTCATCATCATCTCGGCCGCGACACCGGGTCCGGCTTCCAGATCCGCCGCGGCCGAATCCGCCGCCGCGGCGGATACGCCCCATACCTTGACTCCGGCGCTCAAGGCCGGCGTGAAGACGGTGTTGAACGAGCGCGTCCCGGAGGGCGTCCGGATCGGCGCGGTCGTCCGGCTCTACAACACCGACAGCCGCGCCGTGGCCGTGCCCGGATACGAACTGCGCGCGGTCACGACGGGCGGCGTCGTCTACACGCTGAAGCCGTCCGACGGCAATCCGCGCATCGTGCAGCCGCGGGAGATGGTCGAGCTCAGCTACATGCTGACCGTGGGCCGCGCCGACGCATTCGCGCTTCAACGGCTGGCATGGGTGAACGTCGACGAGTATGTCTATCCGAAGAAAGAAACCAACGTGCTGAACATGCCCGTCACCGACCAGGAATGGTACGGTCCCTCCACCGTGTTCACGGATGCGCGGCGGCTGAAAGACTGGGGCGCGCCATTCACGATCCCGACGGAATCCGGCGAACTGGTCTATACGCCCGTCCGGCTCGCGGAGCGGCATACCCCGCAAGGGACGACGGCCGTCCTCGTCCTGCAGGTGAAGAATACGGGCAGCCGGCAGGCCTGGGTTCCGGAGTTCACCGTTACCGGCAAAACCGGGCAGGAATATTATCCCGCGGAGCGCGCGGAGAGCGGACCGATCGCGGTCCAGCCCGGCGCGTCGCGCTACCTGCATTTCGTCATGCGCCTCGACGCTCCGCAGGCGTGGAAAAGCTTCACGATCAGCACGCCGGAATCTTTCACGGGCGCAACCGGCACCATCCGGTATGAAGTCGGCCGCTTGCAGTTCAAGCCTCCCGTCCGGCAGGAGACGCAGGCCGTCCAGACGACGTACAACCTGCTTGACCCGATCAGCGTCTCGTCGACATTCCGGCCGAATCTGGCGAAGGAAGTCGATATCGCGCTGGCCGAAGTGCGACGGTTCGAGCAGTCGGGCGACAATTTCCTGACGGCGGTCGCGAAGTTCAGGCTCGTGAACCGCTCCGGCATCTCCGTGGCCGTTCCGGACTTCGGCGTCGAATGGACGACGTCCGAAGGCGTCAGCTACACGGGGGAACGGCTGGATGTGCGGCAGAAAATGCTGATGCCGGACGTCGGCATGCTGGTCACCTACATCTTCACCCTGCCCCTCTCCGCCGGAACGGAAGATCAGGTGCGGTTCACGTTGCTCGACGGCAAACCGGATTCGTTCCAATTGCCGGTGGGAGCGGTCAAAGTTTCGCTGAAAGCGGCGAACGATGACGCGGGCGGAGCGGCGGACATGTACCCGTTCAAGGTGGACATCCGTTCCGCGTCGGTTGATTCGTCCGGGCTCCTCGCCCTTGATATCCGCGTCTCGCGGGCGGCCAATTTGACGTTCGACGAGCGGTCTGTCCGGCTCAAGCTGGAGGCGGCCGATTCAGAAGGGCGGGTGCTGGCGTCCCGCACCTATGCGCTGGCGGGCGCGGATCGGCTGGCATCGGGCATCCAGACGATCGATATCGGCGACCGCGGGCAGAAGTCGGCGGACGGGGAAGTCGTCATCCGGCTGTACGAATTGTTCGCCGCGCCGGGCGGAGACGTCGAACGGCTCGTCCAGACGAAGCGGGTGTCATCCGCCTGAACCTGCGTCCGGCGGCGGTTGCCGGGCAATCGCCGCCGCATGCGGGCGGCCGCGCGGGTGAAGAACGAACCGCGGCGCCATTCGGGCCAGGCGGGACGCGAAATGACGGATGCGAATTATGGATTGACAGCCGAACGGTTGGGTGTTACGATGCAGTTGCGTTCGCTGTACAGAATGATTTACGGTGGCAAACGATGTTTTGTCCATTATTTTTTCGGTGAATGTTCTTTATAAGGAACAATCGACGCTGCCGGAGGTTGGTATGAGCGCGATCATCGGCATTTATGACATGCATGACAACCCGGCGGTGATGGAGCGCGGCGCCGCCATGATGCGGGCGCTCACCCGATTTCCGGCGGACGACGAGCAGACGTGGCGGCGGCGGTCGGAAGTGTTCTTCGGCTGCCGCGCCCAGTGGATTACGCCCGAATCGGTCGGCGAGCGCAATCCGCTGCATGATCCGGAGCGGGGGCTCACCGTCGTAGCCGACGCGATTCTCGACAACCGGGAGGAGTTGTGCGATGCGCTCGGAATCGAGGCCGTCCGCCGGAAATCCGTGACGGACCCGGAATTGCTGCTGCTGGCCTACGATGCCTGGGGGACGGAGATGGCGGCACGGCTGGTGGGCGACTTCGCTTTCGCGATCTGGGACGGGCGCAGGCGGAAACTTTTTGCGGCAAGGGATTACTCGGGCGCGCGGACGCTTTATTTTACCCGTGACCCGTCAAGCGGAACGATCTGGTTCAGCACCGTCATGGCGCCGCTCCTCGGACTGCCGCATCTGTCCGGCGCGCTCAACCGGCAATGGATTGCCGAATATCTCGCCCTTCCGTATACCGTGGATGCCGTCGACGGAAGGATGACGGTCCATGAAGGGATCGAACAATTGCCGCCGGCGCATGTTCTCGTCGCGGACGCGGAAGGCCGGTTGACGCTGAAGCTCCATTGCCGCGTCGAGGAGCCGCGGGAGAAGCTGAAGCTGGGTTCTGACGCGGAATACGAGGAGGCGCTGCGCGATGTGCTCGGCGCGGCGGTGAAAGCGCGGATCCGCACGCATCGCGGCGTTGGCGCGCATCTGAGCGGCGGGCTGGATTCGGGTTCCGTCGCGGCATTCGCCGCCCGCGAGCTCCGCGCTCAAGGAAAACCGCTGTACACGTTCAGCCATGTGCCGGTCGCGGACTTCGAAGATTGGACGCCGCGCAGCCGGATGGCCGACGAACGGGAGTACATCAACGCCGTCGTCGAGCACACGGGGAACATCGAGCCGGAATATTGCGATTTCCCGGATCGGAATCCGTATGCGGACATCGACGATTGGCTGGACGTGATGGAGATGCCCTACAAGTTCTTCGAGAATTCGTTCTGGCTGAAAGGCATCTTCGAACGGGCCGCGGAGCGGAGCATCGCCGTCATCCTGAACGGCCAGCGCGGCAACTGGACGATCTCCTGGGGCCCGGCGCTCGACTACCAGGCCGCGCTGCTCAAGCGGCTCAGACTGATCCGGTTCTGCCGCGAGCTGGACGGCTACGCCCGGCGGGTCGGCGTCGGCCGCAAAAGGGTGCTGAGGCTGGTTCTGCGGAAAGCGGTCGGCGCCGGCGCGTCCGGCGCGGGGCATCCCGTGCTGGCGAGCCCGCATCTGCTCGAAGAGACCGGCGCAGCCGAGCGCCTCAGCCGGATGGGATTGCCTGTGCAAGGCAACGTGCGCAGCGCGTATGAGGCGCGCCGGAGGCTGTTCAAACAGACGTGCTTCTGGAACCTGAACGGCACGTACGCCACGAAACTGTCGCTCAGGTATGCCGTCTGGGATCGCGACCCTTCGAACGATCTGCGCGTCGTCCGCTTTTGCCTGTCCGTCCCGGAAGAGCAGTGCGTGCGGGACGGTCTCGACCGCGCGCTGATCCGCCGCGCCGCCGAAGGCTATCTGCCGGATCGGGTCCGGCTCAATCAGAAGGTGCGCGGCGCGCAAGGGGCCGACGGCGTCCACCGGATGAAAGCGGCGTGGCCGGTGTTCATCCGGGAGGCGCAGGAGATGCTGGCCGACGAAGCGATGCGCGAATACCTGAACCTGGACATGCTGAAGGAATCGCTGCTCAAGGTGCGGGAAGCGCCGAAGCCGGAATGGGCTTACGATCTCGATTTCCGCATGCTGATGCGGGGAATCATATTCCGCCGTTTTGTCAGATCACGGGGGAGGAGGTGATATCCGCATGCGCAAGAAGGAATGGCAGGCGCCCGAGCTGGAAGTGTTGGATGTTCGGTTGACGGCGGCAGGTCCGGGTAAAGCGAAACCGGACGGCGTGCAACCGGATGACGACGAAGACGTGCATTACAGCTGAACTTTGCAGTCTGAACGGGATGCGGCCTTATATGCGTTGTTGCCTATAAGGCCGATTCCCGGCCCCGGATGGAGTGTGAAGCGTGACCAGGATCAGGACGAACATCCGCTATCGGTACAGGGCTTTCGGACTCCGGATTGAGAGCGACATGCCGCTGCCCGAGCTCGGCGATGCCGGCGGGCCGGAGGATCGCGCCGACCTGGCCGTCGTTCGCCGCGGCAACGGGGAGACGGTGCAGGAGTTGGCGGAAGGCGAAGGCGGCGGGAGACTGTACGCGGCGGAGGGAATCGTGGCGTTCCGGGTTCCGGAATTGGCCGCTTTTCGTATTGCAGACGGAAACAGGATCGAAGTGTACCCCGACTTCGGCGCCGACGAGGACCGCATCCGTCTGTACGTGCTTGGCACGTGCATGGGCGCGCTTCTGCTCCAGCGGAGAATACTGCCGCTGCATGGCAGTGTCGTGGCGCGCGACGGCCGCGCATACGCCGTCGTCGGCGATTCGGGCGCGGGCAAGTCGACGCTGTCCGCGGCGCTGCTCGAACGCGGTTTTCGTCTGGTGACGGACGACGTCGCCGCCATCGTTTTCGATAAGGACGGCACACCGCTCGTCATGCCGGCCTACCCGCAGCAGAAGCTGTGGCAGGAAAGCCTTGACCGGCTCCAGATCGTCGGCGGCGAGCTCAAGCCGCTGTTCGAACGCGAAGCGAAATACGCGGTCCCGGCGGACGGCGCATTCTGGCCGGAACCGGTGCCGCTTGTACATATCTACGAGCTCGTCCGGTCTGACGGACATGCGCCGGCCTTGCAGCCGATTGCCCGGCTGGAGCGTTGCTATGCGCTGTATCGCCATACGTTCCGGCGGTCGTTGATCGTGCCTTCGGGTCTTGCCGCATGGCATTTCGAGACGTCGGCCAGGCTTGCGGAGAAGACCGGCATGCATCGGCTGCTGCGGCCGGCAAAAGTATTTGCGGCGCGGGAATCCGCGCGGCTCATAGAGGCGCACGCGGAAGGGGAGGTGAGCGGATGATCCGGCAGGAGTCGATCGCGGCCGACTGCACGGTCGTCCAGAAGCCGGGCGCGATCGTCAGCGAAATGAACGGGGAGAAAGTGATGCTCAGCGTGGAGAACGGAAAGTACTACAACCTCGGCAGGCAGGGCGGCCGCATCTGGGAATTGATCGCGACGCCCATCGCCATACCGGATCTGGTCTCCGCCTTGACGGCGGAGTACGAGATCGACCGGGAGACGTGCGAGCGCGACGTGCTGAAATTTCTCTCCTCGCTGCAGCGCGAGAAGATGATCGAGGTGACCCGCCGGTGAGGCGGGCGCCGGCGATCACCGGTCTCTCGCGCGCTTCCGCCCGGGCTTCGCGCGCCTTCCGGCTGCTGCTGGACCGGCCGGACGCGGCGGCGCTGCTCGCGGAGGCCTGGCTGTCCCTGGCCTGGTCGCGGCTGCTCATCTTCCTCCCGTTCCGCCGGATTGCGCCGCTTCTCGGCGCTCCGGGATGCGAGACGGAATGGCGGGAGCTTCCGCGCGAGGCGCAAATCGAGCTGGAACGGATTGCCGACGCCGTGCGGATTGCGAGCCGCGCCGCCTGGTGGGAATGCAAATGTCTGGTCCGCGCGCTGGCGGCCATGCGGATGTTGAAGCGGCGCGGCATCGGGAGCACGCTGTATCTCGGAACCGGCCGGGACGATGCCGGCCGGTTGGCTGCCCATGCCTGGCTGCGCAGCGGCAGCCGCATCATTACCGGCGCGGAAGAGAGGTGCAGGTTCACCGTCGTCGGCATGTACGCCGCGAGCGGGCGAAACCTGGAGCGGACATGACGGGCATGATCTGGCAAATGGCGAGACTGCTGCGCAAATATGCCGGCGGAGCCATCGCGCTCAATATCGCGGGGATGGCGCTGGCGGCGATGCTGGAAGGGGCCGGCATTCTGTTGATCGTCCCGCTGCTTGGCGCAAGCGGCGTGCTGGACGGGGCTTACGAATCGGTGCCGCTTCTGGCGCCGCTTCTTCGGCGCGCTCAATTGTTGCCCGCGGACGGTCTCCTTCCCGCGCTGCTGGGCCTGTTCGTGCTGGGCGTCATCTTCCAGAGCGCGCTGCAGCGGCTCGTCGCCATCCGGAACACGCGGATCGTGCACCGGTGCGGGCGCCGGCTGCGGCTCGACCTGTTCGATGCGCTGCAGGACGCGGAATGGAGCTTCTATCTGCGCAAACGGCGCACCGACCTGATGAACGCGATGACGACCGAGACCGCCCGCGTGTTGCACGGATTCGGGCTGATCATGCAAGCGGCCGCCGCCCTGATCTTCACGATCCTGCAAATCGGCATCGCGTTCGCGATGTCGTGGGCGCTGACGGCGCTCGTGCTCGTCTGCGGCGGCGCCGTGCTGCTGCTTTCCCGCCGGCTGGTCGGCAAGGCGAGAGCGCTGGGCAGCCTCACATCGGAGTTGGCGCAGGAATATCTGGCCGGCGTCCACGACCGGCTGCAGGGCATGAAAGACGTCAAGAGCAACGGCATGGCGGACGGCGGCCGCGGGTGGATCCGCGGCATCACGGAGCGGCTGCTGCAGGAGCAGATCGCCTACATCCGGCTGCGGTCCGCGACGGATGCCGGCTACCGGATTGCGTCGGCCGCGCTCGTCGCGGCGTTCGTCTGGGTTGCCGTCCGCATTCTGCACACGCCGGCGCACACCCTGCTTCTCATCGTCGTCATTTTCGCCCGTCTGTGGCCGCGGATTGCGCTGCTGCAGTCGCAGGCGCAGCATCTGGCTTCCGCCGCTCCGGCGTTCGCCTCCGTCATGGCGCTGCTGGAGGAGTGCGGGCGGGAGCGGGACGCCGCTTCATGCGGGAGTGCGGCGCCCGACGCGAAGCGCGGGCAGCTTCGGCTGGAGCAGGGCATCCGGCTGAGCGGCGTCGCGTTCAGCTATGAAGGTGCCGGCGGGCGCAAGGCGCTGGACGGCATCGACCTGTTCATCCCCGCCCGGGCGACAACCGCGATCGTCGGGCATTCCGGCGCCGGGAAAAGCACGCTCGTCGATGCCGTCATGGGACTCATCCGGCCGCAGGAAGGCGAGATCCGGATCGACGACCGGCCGCTGACGGCCGAGCGGCTGGCGACGCTCAGGCGGAGCGTCGGCTACGTGCCGCAGGACCCGTTCCTCTTCGGCGGAACGATTCTGGACAACCTGCGAATGGCGCGTCCCGACGCGTCGGAGGAAGAGGTGCGGGAAGCGCTCCGGTTCGCGGCGGCCGACAGGTTCGTCAGCCGGCTGCCGCAGGGCATCCGCACGCCGATCGGCGACCGCGGCTTCCGGCTGTCCGGCGGCGAACGGCAGCGCATCGTGCTCGCGCGGGCCATCCTGCGCAAGCCCCGCATCCTCATTCTCGACGAGGCGACCAGCGCGCTCGATTCGGAGAGCGAAGCCGCCATTCTGGATTCGCTGGACCGGCTCAGGGGCAGCATGACGGTCATTGTGATCGCGCACCGGCTCTCCACGATCCGCGGCGCCGACCAGGTCGTCGTCATGGAGCAGGGCCGCATCGTCCAATGCGGGCGTTACGCCGCGCTTGCGGCCGACCGGAGCGGCCTGTTCGACCGGCTTCTCCGCCAGCAGGCGACAGGCGTATGACGAGCGAAGCGCGCCGCGGAGGGAACGGGCTTGCGTGAAACCTGTAAATGCGTATGCGTTGAACAAAACCGCTTGACATGTTCGGTATAGAGAATCTAGAATGAGAAATGGGTTCATTATAAAGAACAGCCTTTTCTTTCGCCCGGATGTTCTATATAAAGAACGAATGTCTTGCAATTTGTTGCCCCAAGCGAACGATCATTGAATCCGCAGACGCCGGGATCGCGGGACAGCCCGGAAACACCGATCAAGCTTCCCGCGGTTTCCGGAATCGACGCTTGTTTGCTTTAAAGTTGCGGTTTCCGGCCGGAGGCGGAGACGATTGGCGCGCCGGTTTCGAAAGAAACCGGCCCTGAAGGAAACCGGACCGTTAAAGCAGGCAAGACCGCAAGGGTAAGGAGGAAGAACATGTCCTACCGCAGACGGTTGTCCATTCTGCTGCTGCTCGATTCCATGATCGTCATCACCGCCATATTCGCCGGCCGCATTCTGCTTGAGGCGTCAATCGATGTGCTGACCTTGCCGCTGATCGTCAGTTCCCTGGCCCTGCTTTCCGCGCACCATCTGTACGCCTATTTCTACAAGCTGTACAAAAAGGCATGGGAATACGCGAGCATCGGGGAGCTGATCGCGATCGCGAAGGCGGTCACGCTGTCCATCGCGACGGCCGCGGCCATCCAGCAGATGCTCGTCCACGACATCTACTACCGCCTGTTGGCCGTCACCTGGATGCTGCACATGCTGTTCATCGGCGGATCGCGCCTCTGCTGGCGGCTGTACCGAAGCGCGCGCATGCCTGGCGGGGACGGGCGAAAGCGGACGCTCATCGTCGGCGCGGGCGCCGCGGGCACGATGGTGGCGCGGCAACTGCTTCAGCCGGCGTCGGAGCTGAAGCCGGTCGCGTTCGTCGACGACGACCCGGCGAAGCACAAGCTGGACATCCTCGGCATCCCGGTGTTCGGCGGCATCGACCGGATCGCGCGAATCGCGCGGGAGAGGAAGATCGAGAACATCGTGATCGCCATCCCGTCGCTCGGGAAGAAGGCGCTGACGCGCATCTTCGAAGAATGCGCGAAGACGGAAGCGAAGACGCAGATCATGCCGAAACTTGAAGATCTGGCGACGGGACGCGTGTCGGTCAGCGAACTTAGGGATGTCGAAGTGGAGGATCTGCTCGGACGGGAACCGGTCGAACTCGACATCGACAGCATTTCGGGCTATGTGGCGGGCCGCACCATCCTCGTCACGGGCGCGGGCGGCTCGATCGGCTCGGAAATCTGCCGGCAGGTGGCGAAATTCCAGCCGAAGAAACTCGTCCTGCTCGGCCACGGCGAGAACAGCATCTATTCCATCGAGATGGAACTCAGGGATATGTACGGGGATGCCGGAATAGAAATGGTAACGGAGATCGCCGACATCCAGGACGCGGAGAAAATGATGCGCGTCATGCAGGTCCACCGGCCGGATGTCGTCTATCACGCCGCGGCGCACAAGCACGTGCCGCTGATGGAGCGCAGCCCGGAAGAAGCGGTGAAGAACAACCTGATCGGCACGATGAACACGGCCAGGGCGGCGAGCTGGCACGGCGTACATATTTTCGTCATGATTTCGACGGACAAAGCGGTCAATCCGACCAGCGTCATGGGCGCTTCGAAACGGCTGGCGGAAATGTACATCCAGTACATGGACGGCATCAGCCGGACGAAATTCGTCACCGTCCGGTTCGGGAACGTGCTGGGCAGCCGGGGCAGCGTCATTCCGCGGTTCCGCAAGCAGATCGAAGCCGGCGGCCCCGTGACGGTGACCCATCCGGACATGATGCGCTATTTCATGACGATTCCCGAGGCGTCGAGGCTTGTCATCCAGGCCGGCGCGCTGGCGAATGGCGGCGAGATCTTCGTCCTCGACATGGGCGAACCGGTCAAAATTGTCGACCTGGCGCGCAATCTGATCCGCATGTCCGGATACGCCGTCGAGGACATCGGCATCAGCTTCACCGGCATCCGTCCCGGCGAGAAGCTGTTCGAAGAACTGATGAATCCGGAAGAAGTGCAGGAACGGCAGGTCTATCCGAAAATCCACGTCGGCAAGTCGCAGCGCATACCGGTCCGGGAAATCGAGGATTTGGCGGAACATTTCGCGGAGGCGGACCGGGAGACGCTGCGCGCCTGGCTGCTGGCGCTGGCGAACGGACGCGCGGAAGCGGCGGAGGCGGCCGCCGCGAAGGCGGCCCGCGACGAGTCGCAGGCGGAAGCCGCCGCGGCTGGCGCGCCGGCATCTCCGGCGACGCCGGGCGCTTCCTTCGCGCCGGGCGCAAGTCCCGCGCAGCCGAAGGCCGCATCTTCGGACGGCCGTTCCGCGGCGCCGCTTGCGCCGGCGGCTTCCGCCGTCAGATAACGGGCTGGCCAGAACATGGGAGGGATGCGAACATGAGCGTCAAGAAAGCGATCATTCCGGCCGCGGGACTCGGCACGCGGTTTCTGCCCGCGACGAAGGCGATGCCGAAGGAGATGCTGCCCATCGTCGACAAGCCGACGATCCAATACATCGTCGAGGAAGCGGTGGCGTCGGGCATCGAGGACATCATCATCGTAACGGGCAAGGGCAAGCGGGCGATCGAGGACCATTTCGACAATTCCTTCGAGCTCGAGTACAACTTGCTGGAGCGGGGCAAGCTCGACCTGCTCAGCGAGGTGCAGAAGCCTTCGCAGATGGCGGATATTCACTATATCCGGCAGAAAGAGCCGCGCGGACTCGGCCACGCCGTCTGGTGCGCCCGCAAATTCATCGGCAACGAGCCGTTCGCCGTGCTGCTCGGCGACGATATCGTGCGCGCCGGCCGTCCGGCCTTGCGCCAGCTTGTGGACCAGCACGACCGGTACCGCTCTTCCGTCATCGGCGTGAAGCCGGTGGCGGACGACGAGGTGCACCGCTACGGCATCGTGGACGGCAAGCCGATCGACCACGGCTTCTACAGCGTATCCGGGCTGGTGGAGAAGCCGTCCCAGGCATCCGCGCCGTCGAATCTTGCGATCATGGGGCGGTATATCCTGAGCCCGACGATCTTCGACATTCTGGGCAGCCTTGAGCCCGGCGCCGGCGGCGAAATCCAGCTCACCGACGCGATCGCGAAGCTGAACGAGGCGGAAGCGGTGTACGCGTTCGAGTTCGAAGGCACCCGTTACGATGTCGGCGAGAAAATGGGGTTCATCCGCACCACGGTCGAGTTCGCGCTGCAGCGCGAAGATCTTCGCGAGAATCTGCTCGACTATCTGACGCAGTTGCTGCAGGAACACCTGCATCCCCAGGCGCGGTGATGTCCGATGGCGCAGCCCTCAGGCCGGATCTTGTTCTGCGCGACCGTCGCGCATCATCTCGAGCGGTTCCACCAGCCCGTCATGCGCTGGTTCAAGTCCCGGGGCTGGGAAGTGCACGCGGCCGCGGCCGGTCCGCTGGAGCTGCCGTGGGCGGACCGCAAATTCGACGTGCCGTTCAGCCGGTCGCCGGCGAGCCTCACGAATCTGGACGCCTACCGGCAGATCCGGAAGATCATTGACGACGGCGGCTACCGGCTTATCCATTGCCATACGCCGACGGCAAGCGCCCTGACCCGGCTCGCGGCGCGCCGGGCGCGGCGCGGCGGCGCCCGGGTGATCTACACGGCGCACGGGTTCCACTTCCACGCGGGCGGTCCGAAGCTGAACTGGGCGCTGTATTACCCGCTGGAACGGCAGCTTGCCCGGTTGACCGACTGCCTGATCACGATCAACGAGGAAGACTACCGGCTTGCGGCGGGCAGGCGATTCCCGGCCGGCCGCATCGTCCGCGTGCACGGCGTAGGCGTCGATCTGGAGCGGTTCAAGCCGGCCGACGCCGAGACGCGCGGCGGCATGCGCGCAAGGCTCGGCTACGGCGCGGACGACCAGCTCCTCTTCTACGCGGCGGAATTCAACAAGAACAAAAACCAGCGGATGCTGATCGAAGCGCTCGCGCTTCTGAAGGACGAATTTCCCCGGGCAAGGCTGCTGCTGGCGGGCGACGGCCCGCTGCGCCCGGCCTGCGAAGCGCTGGCCGACCGGCTTGGCGTCCGGGAGCGGACCGTCTTTCTCGGCTATCGTCAGGACATCGCCGACTGGCTGCCGTCGCTGGATATCGCCGTCGCGTCAAGCTTCAGGGAAGGGCTGCCGGTGAACGTGCTGGAAGCGATGGCCTGCGGGCTGCCGGTCGTCGCGACTTCGAACCGCGGGCACCGGGAACTGGTGCAGGGCGGCAAGAGCGGCTGGCTCGTGCCGCCGGGGGACGCGGAACGGATGGCCGACCGCGTCAGGCGGCTGCTGCTCGATCCCCGGGAGCGGGCGTCGTTCGGCGGCGCGGGCCGGGCGATCGTGTCCTCGGCATACAGTCTGGACAAGGTCATGGCGGAGATGCGCGCCATCTACGCTTCGATATTGGGTGAAATGGAGATTGGGGCATGGGCGAGACAAGAGTCCTTCACGCCGTCGTCAACATGAACCGCGGCGGCACCGAAACGTTGATCATGAATCTGTACCGGCGCATCGACCGGACGCGGGTGCAGTTCGACTTTCTGACCTGCCGCGAAGGCGTGTTCGACGACGAAATCCGTTCCCTCGGCGGCAAGATCCACCGCATTTCCTGGATCACCGACGCCGGCCCCGTCGGCTATGCGCGCGCGCTGGACCATTTTTTTGCCGGGGCCGGGCGGCAGTACCGCATCGTGCATGCGCACATGGACCGGATGAGCGGCTGGGTGCTCCGGGCCGCCCGCCGCGCCGGCGTTCCCGTGCGGATCGCGCACGGCCACAGCACCAAGGTTGAAGGCGGCGCGCTGGCGAGGCTGTACAAATGGGCGTCGAGACGGTTGATCGACCCGAACGCCACCGACCGGTTTGCCTGCTCGGAAGCGGCGGCCGCTTCTTTGTTCGCGCATCGTGCCGGAGAGGCGAGACTCGTCCGCAACGCCGTCGACTGCAACGCCCTTGCCTTCAATCCGGATATCCGGCGTGCGGTGCGGGCGGAATTGGGGCTTCTTCCCGGGCAGCTCGCCGTCTGCCATGTCGGGCGATTCCATCCGGCGAAAAACCATGCGTTCCTGATCGACCTGTTTGCGAAGCTGGCGGAGGAGCGGCCGGAAGCGGTGCTGCTGCTTATGGGGGACGGACCGCTTCGAAAGGAAATCGTCCGCAGGATCGAAGGGGCGGCGCTTGAAGACCGCGTTCGTCTGCTCGGCGTGCGCGACGACATCGCGCGGCTGCTTGCGGCGATGGATGTGATGGTGTTCCCGTCGCTCCACGAAGGGTTGCCGGTGGCGCTCATTGAGGCGCAGAGCGCGGGATTGCCGTGCGTGGTTTCGGATCGGGTGACGGAGGAGGCCGATCTCAACATCGGGCTGGTGACGCGCATCCCGCTGGAAGCCCCGGCGGACAGATGGATGAGCGCGATCAAGGAAGCGGCGGCCGCCGCCGATGCGGTTCACCTGCGCAGGGAAGCGGCGGAGCAGGTGCGCGGGCGGGGTTACGATATCGGCGCCGTGGCGGCTGAATTGTCCGATTATTATGGACAAGCCGGCCTCCGCCGCGCGTCCGGTCCCACGGAGACGAGGAGGATCGTATGACGAAGTTGCACTGCCGGATGCGGCTTGGCAACGTGTCGCTGCATCTTTTTCAGATTATTGCCGGGTTCGAGCTGCTGGCGAGGCGGGGCGTCATCGAGCTTGCGATCGAGCGGCTCGCCAGGGGTGCGGGCACCGCGCCCCCGCTTCCCCCCAATATGCTGGACGTGACGCTGAACGGTGAAATCCGGCTTCTCTATGACCTGAACGACGGTTACGACAACCTGGTAGAGGAGCCCGAGCGGCTGTACGGGCCGCTGCTTCAGCATTACGACGTCTGTTTCAAGCGCAGCTTCAGCGCGGCGCGCAACGCGCAGCTCACGAACGGCGGCAAGCTCCGCCCGCTGGGCCTGAACTACATGGTGACGATTCCGGGCAGCGCCGCGCATTGGCCGATGCCGCTCGATCCGCGGATCGAGAAGCTGAAGAAGCTGATCCGGATGCTGCCGCTGACCGTGCATTACTACGGCTGGTATACCGTCGAGAAGTTCGAGGACGTGCCGCGGCCCGAGGAACCGCCTTTTGTTTTGTTCATGGCGCGGATGTGGGATGTGGGGGGCGATTCCCCCGACACGCATCTTCCGGAAGCGAAGCGGGAAGAGCGGCATTACATCAACGAGCAGCGCGCGCGCACGATCCGACTGTGCCGGGAGGCGTTCGGCGACCTGTTCCACGGCGGCGTCGCGCCGACCCCGTTCGCCGTCAACCATTATCCCGATATCGTGATCGCCGACCGGCGGGCGGTCAGCCGGCGCGACTACCTGAAGCGGATGAAGCAGAGTTCCATATGCATCGCCACGATGGGGCTGCATCAATCGATCGGTTGGAAATTTGCCGAATACGTGGCCGCCTCCAAGGCGATCGTGACGGAGACGCTGCATTACGAGGTTCCCGGCGTCTTCGGCGAGAACCGCAACTATCTGTCGTTCCGCGCGCCGGAGGAAGCCGTCGAGGCCGTCTCCCGGCTCATCCGGGACGAGGGGCTCCGGATGAATCTCATGCAGAACAACCACAACTATTACCGGCATCATGTGCGGCCCGACCGGCTCGTGCTGAACAGCCTGATGGCGGCTGTGGCATCTCCCCGGCAGGAGAAGGCGGTGATCGTCCAATGAATATCGAAGACCGGGACCTCGCCTCCGCGAAACCGACGCTGACGGTGTTCACGCCGACCTACAACCGGGCGTACGTCCTGTCCCGGTGCTACGAAAGCTTGCGCCGCCAGACCTCGAAGGACTTCGTCTGGCTGGTCATTGATGACGGATCAACGGACAACACGGCCGAACTGGTACAAGGCTGGATGGCGGAGGGCGAGATTGAAATCCGCTACCATTACCAGGAAAACCAGGGGATGCACGGCGCGCACAACGCGGCCTACGAACTGATCGATACGGAGCTGAACGTCTGCATCGATTCGGACGATGACATGCCGGACGACGCGGTGGAGAAAATCATCACGTTCTGGCGCAAGCACGGGGGCGACGCGTACGCCGGCATCATCGGACTGGACGCGGATCGCAGCGGGAACATCATCGGCGACCGGCTGCCGGAAGGCCTTGCCGCATGCACGCTGTTCGGCCTGCATGCGATCCATCGGGTGCGGGGGGACAAGAAGCTGGTATACCGGACCGATCTTGTGAAGGCTGTTCCGCCGTATCCCGTTTTTCCAGGTGAAAAATACTGCCCGCTCAGCTTCAAGTACATGCTGATTGACCGGATCCGGCCGCTGCTCCTCATGAACGAAGTGCTCTGCCGCGTCGAATATTTGCCCGACGGGTCGAGCCGCAACATGATCCACCAGTACCGGCGCAATCCGCGGGGATTCGCCTTCTTCCGGCGGACGGCGATGGAGGTCGCGCCGACCCGGAAGCAACGGTTCCGCGAAGCGGTCCATTACGTGTCGAGCTGCCTGATGACGGGCGGCAAAGGCATGCTGCGCGATTCGCCGCGCAAAGGGCTGACGCTTCTCGCCATTCCGCCTGGCGTGCTGCTGTATCTGTACATCCGAACCACCCGCCGGTCTGCGCCGGCAACGGTCGGACGCTGAGACGGAAGGCGCATGGCGATGACCGTTCTGTGGATCAATCTGCTGTTCGTTTTCGTCTGCGCGGCCCTGGCCCGCATGCTGCCGCTGGCGCGGCAGGACGCGGCGCTCGCGCCGGAGGGCGGTCCGGCGCCCTTGATACGGCCGAACAAGCTGCTCGTGGCGACCGCGGCGGCAAGCTTCGTGCTCGTGGCCGGGCTGCGCAACAACATCGGCGACACACCGTTCTATATGTACAATTATTATCTGCTGAATCCGACGTTCGAGGGATTCAGGCTCGAGGGCGACTTCGGCTTCAGCGTGCTTTCGATCGCATTGAAGAAGCTGACGCCCGACCCGCAGGCGCTTGTTTTTGTGACGGCGTTCGTGACGAATGTGCTCATCGTGGCGGGCCTGTACCGGTATTCGCGGCTGATCGAACTCAGCCTGTTTCTGTACATCACGACCGGCATGTTCACCGTCTCGATGAACGGCATCCGCCAGTATCTCGCCGCGTCCATCCTGTTCGCCGGCACGCACTGGTTGATCAAGGGCGACTGGCGGCGGTATTTCCCGATCGTCCTGCTCGCGGCAACGTTCCACAACACGGCGGTCATCATGCTGGGCGTCTATTTTCTGGTGCGGAAGCGGGCGTGGACGAAGGCAACGATGCTGCTGCTCGCCCTCGGCGTGCTGGTCGCGGTCGGATTCGACCAATTTTTTGGCGTCCTGCTCATGCTGATCGAAGGCAGCCACTACACGGTATATGGGCAATTCGACGAAGGCGGCGCGAATATCATACGGGTCGCCGTCACGGGCGCTCCGCTGCTCGTCGCGTTCCTTGGCCGTCACAAGCTGCGCAGGATCTGGCCCGAGAGCGATATTTTCGTCAACATGACGATGCTGGGTTTCCTGTTCATGGTCATTTCGACGAACAACTGGATTTTCGCGCGGTTCAACATCTATTTCGGCCTGTACAGTCTGGTTCTGTGCGCGTGGATCGTTCCGCTGTTCGCGGAGCGGTTCCGGAAGCTGGCCTATTACGGGCTTCTGGTGTTCCATCTGGCGTATTTCTACTATGAGCACGTCGTGGCGCTGGGTCTCCAATATCGGAGCCATTATCTGTAACGGTTGCGGCGACAGGCCGGAGGTGACGTATCGATGCCATTTAACGGCCAGGCAGAGACGGCGGGCTTATCCGGCGGGCCGACCGTCGTCCTGCACGTCGTGCCGGGCATCTCGGCGGAAGGGATCGGGACATTCGTCCTCAATATGCTGGAACATCTCGACCGGAGCAAGACGAAGGTGCTGCTGGCCGTAACGACGGACTGGGAGCAGCTTCACGAAAGCAGAGCGCGGGAACTGGGAGCGGAAATCTGGCGGACGGCCGAAATCGGAGCGGGTCCGGCCGGGTGGGCGAGGCATTTCGTGCGGCTGATCCGGCTCATCCGTCGGCACGGAGCCATTGACGCGGTGCACAGCCATATGGATTATTTCAACGGCATCAATTGCCTCGCCGCGCTTCTCGCGCGCGTGCCGGTCCGGATCTCGCACGCCCACAGGGCGGCCGAATCGGGCAAGACCGGTTGGCCCAGGCGGCTTTATTCGCTGGTCATGCGCCTCCTGATCGCGGCATGCGCGACGGAGCGGGTCGGCTGCTCCGACTCGGCAAATGAAGGGCAACACCGGATCGGGCCGTGGCGGTTCGGCTCGAAGGTCGTGAGGAACGGCATCGACATGAGCATTTTCTCCCCGGACAGGACGTGCGGCAAGCCGGACGGGATCGATTTGCGGGAGGGTGAAGTCCGCTTCGTCGCGGTCGGGCGGATGGACGAAGTGAAAAATCCGTTGTTTCTGGTTCGCGTTTTCCACGAGGTGAGAAAACGCGTGCCGGACGTCAGGCTGTACTGGATCGGACACGGGAGCCTGCGCGGCGAAGTCGAAGCGCTTATCGCGAAGCTCGGGCTGGAATCGTCGGTTGCGCTGCTCGGCGTCCGCCGCGACGTTGCCGACATTCTGCCCTGGATGGACTACATGCTGCTCCCGTCCAGGCGGGAAGGGCTCGGGATTGCGCTGATCGAGGCGCAGGCGTGCGGCGTGAAATGTTTCGTCTCGGACACGGTCCCCGCCGAAGCGGACCTCGGGCTGTGCGTCTTCCTGCCGCTCGGACAGCATGAAGTGTATTGGGCGGAGCGGATCTGCGAGCGGCTCAAGGCGGGCGGCGGGCTCGCGCTCGACTCCGAGCGGGCGGCCCGGTACGACATCCGGCAGACGGTACGGGAACTGGAGACGCTCTGGCGGGCGAGGCGCGGCAAGGCCGGGCGAGGCGTCGCCGAAGGCGGGGTGCGGGCGTAAAGGCGGGAAGTGCGCGGCCTGGGGCGAGGTTGCGGATGTGATGGCATGATTTAGGGCGTGAGGATGCGACGGCAGGGCGGTCATTATTTTGCCGAGGGTGAAGATGCGGGGATGGCTCAGGCTGATTGCCGATTCGGAGTATGCGGGCAAGTTGCGGAAAGGAGTGGCGCAGGTGGAGGGCAAGACGGCTGACCGCAGGGCGGCGAAAGGCGTGAGTGCGGAAGATGGAGCGGCTGAACGCCCGTCTGCGGAAAGCATGAATGCGGTTGGCACGGCGGCGGATGGCGGTTCAGCGGCAGGCAGGTTGGCGGATGGCGGTTCAGCGGCAGGCAAGTTGCCGGACAGCAGGGCAGCGGCAGGCAGGTTGGCGGATGGCGGTTCAGCGGCAGGCAAGTTGCCGGACAGCAGGGCAGCGGAAGGCAGGTTGGCGGATGGCAGGACGCCGGAAGACTGCCGTATCCCGAAGGTGCTGCATTATTGCTGGTTCGGTCGGGGGGATAAGCCCAGGATTGTGCGGAAATGCATGCGAAGCTGGCGGCAGCATCTGGGCGATTACGAGTGGATCGAGTGGAACGAGGACAACTTCGATGTACGCATGCATCCGTATGTGAAGGAGGCGTACGAAGCGGGAAAATACGCCTTCGTCAGCGACTATGTGCGGCTGTATGCGCTGCTGAAATACGGCGGCATCTACCTCGACACCGACGTCGAAGTGCTCCGGCCGCTTGCGTCGCTGCACAAGCATCGCGCGTTCACCGGTTTCGAGAATATCATCTATCTCCAGTCGGGCACGCTCGGCGCGGTGCCGGGACATCCGTGGATCGCGGCGCTGCTGCGCGAATACGAGGGCAGGCGGTTCCTGAGGCCGGACGGCAGCTTCGACATGACGACGAACACAGCCGTCATGACGCGGCTGTGCGAGGCGATCGGCCTGAAGCGCAACAACAGCTTTCAGATGCTGCCGGACGGGGTGGCCGTCTATCCGAGCAGTTATTTCAGCCCGTACGATTATATCGACTGCCGCAGCAACATCACCTCGGAGAGCTATACGATCCACCATTTCTCGCAGTCATGGCTGCCCGCGCATGTGCGGCTGCGCACCGGAGCGAAGCGACTCGTAAGCCGCGTGGCGGGACCGGCGGCGCTCAGCGGCCTGCGGCGAGTGTTCTGGCGGAACGGGTAAGGCGGCGGGCGGACGGCGGGGTCTCTGTGGCGCGCAGACCACGTTAAAGCGCGGCGGGCGGCGGTTGTGCGGGTGCTGCAACGGTGATTTCCGGGTGCGCGGCGGCGGGAAGCGGGCTGTGACGGAACCCGGTACCGTCAGGAAGCCCGAACGATGCGCGCCGTCGCCCTCTTACGGAACGCGGTACCGTTAGCGGCAAGATTTCCGGGCGAGCGGCTTCAACCGTCAATTGACAGATTCGCCCAAGGGTGCTAATGTAATGCTGTGTTCATTATAAAGAACAACCATCACCTAAATAGTGAACATCTGGAGGAGAGGGCGTTGCCTTCGAAACGGTTTCCGCGGTGGGACACCTCATCGTTCCCGGAGGAACTCAAAGTGATGATCGAGTTGCTGCGCGACCGGCGCCCCCCGGCGGTCTGCCCGAAACGGCAACCGTCCGACGGGTTCGACTGGCTGCGGTTCGCGGCGCTCGCGGTCCATCACCGGGTCCATCCGCTCATCATCAGGCGGCTCAAGCACGAATTGCAGCCGGACATCCCGCAGGATGTGCTGGAACGGTTGGAAGCCCAGTGCCGGGACAACACGATCCGGATGCTGCACCTGTCCGGCGAGACGGGGCGCATCGCCAGCCTGTTCCGCGACCGGGACATCCGCATGCTCGTGCTGAAAGGGCCGGCGCTGTCGCTGGACCTGTACGGGGATCTTTCGATCCGGCCGTCGGGCGATGTCGACCTGCTCGTGCCGCTTTCCGACATCGGCGAGGCGGGGCGGTTGCTCCAGAGAATTGGCTACGTGAAGGACGACTACATCCGCTCGGTGCTCGGCGATTGGCGCTGGCGCCATCATCACTACGCCTTCGTCCATCCGGAGACCGGCTCCAAAATCGAGCTTCACTGGCGGATGCATCCGTGGCCCGCGCGGGAACCATCTTTCGACGCGCTGTGGGATCGCCGGCGGACGATGATGATCGGCGGGCGGCCCGTCGACCTGCCGGGGCTGGAAGACACGTTCCTGTTCCTGGCTTCGCACGGCGCCCGCCACGGCTGGTCGCGCCTCCGCTGGCTGCTCGACATCGACCGGATCATGCGGATGCCGCTGCGCTGGGACCGGGTTGCCGCCGAATTGCGGCATCTCGCGTGCGGGCATATCGGCGGGCAGGCTTTGCGGCTTGCGGCCGGCCTGCTCGGCACGCCGATTCCCGAGGGAGCCAGGCAGGCGGCGGACCACCCGCGGGCGATCGTGCTGGCGGAGGAGGCGCTGTTCTACATCGGCCGCGTCGTCAACCTGCACAGCCCGCCGCTGCCGCCGGACGTGGCGCGCCATCACAGCCGGCATCTGCTGAACCTGATGACGCCGCGCCAGCGGCTCTTGTTCCGGCTCAGCTACCTGCATCCGTACCATGCGGACGCCGAAGCGCTGCCGCTTCCCAAGGCGCTGCACTTCCTGTACTACCCGCTCAGGCCGGTCATCTGGATGTGGCGGAAAATGCGGATCCCCGTCCAGTCGGGAGGCGACTCGGCGTGAAGAAACGGGTGCTCATCACCCTGTATGACATGGAGATCGGCGGGATCGAGCGGAGCCTGGTCAACATGCTGGAGCATTTCGACTATGACCGGTACGATGTCGATCTGCTCGTCTTCCGGCACAGCGGCGAGCTGCTGCCGATGCTGACGGACCGCGTCCGCCTGCTGCCCGAGGAACGGGGGCTCGCCGCCTACCGCAAATCCATCGTCGAATGCGTGAGGGACGGCCAGCTCGCCTCGGCGCTTGTCCGGATGGGCTGCAAATACGGCGCGCGGCTCAAGGCGCTGCGTCATCCGGTGAACCATGCGGACGCCGGCGGCGGCTACATCCAGATGCAGCTTGTCTCGAAATATTTGGCCCGGCTGCAGCCGCGGCGCCGCGAGCGGTACGACGCCGCGATCAGTTTCTCCTGGCCGCATGACTACACGGCGCGCAACGTCCATGCGGGCGTGAAGATCGCGTGGATCCATACCGACTACTCCGTGCTCGCCACCGACCGCGAGATGGATTTGAAAATGTGGCAGTCGTTCGATTTTCTCGCATCCGTCTCCCCCGCCTGCACCCGCTCGTTTCTGAGCCGGTACCCGGAACTGGAAGGCCGGGTCGTCGAGATCGAGAACATCCAGTCGCCGTCGTTCGTCCGCGCCATGGCCGGCGAAGGGGGCGTGCCGCCCGAGATGGCGGACGATCCTAAGGACGGCGGCGGGGAGAAGCCGTTCCGCATCGTCTCCGTCGGCCGGCTGTCGTACGCGAAGGGCTTCGACCTGGCGGCGCGGGCGCTCCGGCTGCTCCACGACCGCGGCTGCACGCACATCCGCTGGTACATCGTCGGATTCGGCAGCATGGAGGCGGAGCTGAAGGAGCTGGCGGAGGAGCTGGGCCTTGCGGACAGTTTCCGGCTGCTCGGCAAAAAAGCGAACCCGTACCCCTACATGAGAGCGGCCGACCTGTACGTCCAGCCTTCGCGCTACGAAGGTAAGGCGGTCGTCGTCACCGAGGCGCAGATTCTGGGGAAGCCGGTGCTCGTCGCGGACTACCCGACGGCGGCGAGCCAGGTGACGGACGGCGTCGACGGATACATCTGCCCGGGCGGCGCGGAGGGCATCGCGGACGCGATCGAGCGGCTGGTGCGGGACCGCGAAGCGCTCGAGAAAGTCGCCGAAGGAGCCCGGCGGCGCGACTACGGCAACGCGGACGAGCTGAAGAAACTGTATCACATGATGGCGTGAGGGTGGCCGCAAAGTGGAAGTCAGTGTGATCGTGCCGGTCTACAACGCGGAAGCGCATCTGGAAAGCTGCATCGCTTCGCTGCGCGCGCAAACTTTGGAAGCGTGCGAGTTTATTTTCGTGAACGACGGATCGACGGACGGCAGCCGGCGGATCATCGAGCGGCACGCCGGGCTGGACGACCGGATCGTGCTGATCGACCAGCCGAACCGCGGCGTCAGCGCGGCCCGCAACGCGGGACTGGAAGCCGCCGTCGGCCGCTATGTCGGATTCGTCGACGCGGACGACGAAGTCGCGCCGGAATGGTACGAGACGTTGCGCGACGCGGCGGATCGCCACGGCTGCGACGCGGTGATCGCGGAGTTCTCGGAGTTCTCGGAAAGCGAGGCTGGCCGCCCGGCCGCCTATCCGTTCCCGGCCGGCGTCCCGCTCGACCGCTCCGGCATCCGCGCCCGGCTGCTGCCCTATTTCGTCGAGTCGGACCGCTGCAATTCGGTCTGCAACAAGCTGTACCGGCTGAGCGCCGTCCGCCGGTCCCGCGCTGTGTTTCCCCGCGGGGTGGCGCTCGGCGAGGACGGCTGGTTCAACATGCTGTTTTTCGCCGCGGCGGAATCGGCCGTCTATTTGAACTATTGCGGCTACCGCTACCGGGAGACGGAGGGCAGCGCGACCCGGCGCTGGCTCGACCGGGACTACTTCGCCAGGGCGCTCGAAGTGTACCATTCGGAGCTGCCGCCGATCTACGCGGAGCTGATGGATGAGCGGGAGCTCGAGATTCGCCGTTCGGCGAAACTGATCCGCAGCGTGCTGGCCTATATCTACGTCTACAGCCGGCCGTCCGTCGGCCTCACGCTTGCCGGGAGGCTCCGGAACTTGCGCCGGATGATCGGCCACGGCGATGTCCGCCGGGCGCTCGATGTGTACCGCGCGGCGTTCTGGGCGGAAGCGGGGCGCTACGAGCGGATCATGCTGCGGCTCATGAAGCGGCGGTCGGCGCTGGGACTGTACTGCGCCGCAACCTACAGCCGGCTGCGGAGCGGAGAATGACCAGCCGGACGACGGGAGGAGTTTTGAGGATGAAGATACTCATGTTCGCGCACGGCGGAAGTCTGAATCGGGGTTGCGAAGCGATCGTCCGGTCGTCGGCCGCCATCATTCAGTCGCGGATTCGCGGCGCGGAGGTGCTGCTCGTGTCCGAACGTCCGGAGACGGACCGCGAGCTGAACGTCACGACGGTATTTGACGGCTCGGCGCGGACGCTGCGCAAATATTCGCCGGAATGGATCATGTCGTCCGTCCGGTACAAATTGACGGGCGACGAATCGTACGCGCTCTCCCGCATCCACCGCAACGTCATCCGGCGGATCAAGGACGCGGACGTCTGCCTGTCGATCGGCGGCGACAACTATTGCTACGGCGAGCAGCCGGGCTGGTACGAAGTCGACCGCCGGGTGAAGAAGATGGGCCGCAAACTGGTGCTCTGGTGCTGCTCCATCGGCGAGGAGGATCTGTCGGCGCGAAAGCTGGAGGATCTGGGGCGGTTCGACCTCATTCTGGCGCGGGAGACGCTGACGTACGACGTGCTGCGCGGCCGCGGGCTGGACAACGTCCGGCTGGTCGCCGACCCGGCGTTCACGCTGCCGGTCATCCGGCTTCCGCTGCCGCCGGGTTGGAAGGAAGGCGACACGATCGGCGTCAACATGAGCCCGCTCGTCGCGGGGCTGAGTCCCGCGGCGCTGGATGCCGTGCGCGGGCTGATCCGCCACGTGCTGGAGACGACGGAATCGACGATCGCGCTTACGCCGCATGTGATCGAGCACGGCAACAGCGATCTCGACACGCTTCGGCCGCTGCACGAGGAATTCAAGGCGACCGGACGGGTGCTGCTCCTGCCGGGCGACCTGAACGCCATGCAGGTGAAGGGCTACATCTCGCGCATGCGGTTCTTCATCGGCGCCCGGACGCACGCGACGATCGCCGCCTATTCCAGCGGCGTGCCGACGATCGTGCTCGGATACAGCGCGAAATCGAAGGGCATCGCGCGCGATCTGTTCGGGCGCGAGCGGCTCGTGGTCGACACCCGCGTCGCGGCGGACCCCGCCGCCGCGCTGATCGGCGCGTTCGGGGAATTGGTGTCCGAAGAAGAGGCGCTGCGGGGCCGGCTCGCGGACATCATCCCGCGCATCCAGGCGATGTCGCGCAGGTCGGCGGACTATCTGGCCGATCTGGCATGAGGGGCGCGGCTGCCGTGAGAAAGAAGAAGCTGCTGTTCATCATGCCGAGCCTCGCCGCGGGCGGCGGGGAGAAGGCGCTCGTGAACCTGCTCGGCCTGCTCGATTACGACCGGTACGAAGCCGATCTGTTCCTGCTCGATAACGGCGGGCTGTTCATGAACCTGCTGCCGCCGCAGGTGCGCGTGCTGCCCTGGCCCGGGCGCTACGAACGGTTCCGGCAACCGCTCTTCCGCTCCGTGCTGTCGTCGCTTCGCACGGGCGACGCGGAGCTTGCGGCCTGCCGCCTCCTGTACGCGGCGCGCAACCGGATCGGGCGGACGAATTCCGTCCGCGAGCAGTACGGTTGGCGCTACCTGCGCCGCGCCCTGGCGTCCGCCGCACCCGGCCGGTACGACGCGGCCATCGGCTTCCTGGAGAAGACGTCGACGTACTTCTGCGCCGATCTGGCGCGGGCGGAGCGGAAGATCGGTTGGATTCACATCGACTACGACCGGCTTGGGATGGACCCGGCGTTCGACGATCCGTACTTCGGGAAGCTGGACCACCTCGTGACGGTGTCGGAGGAGTGCGCGGCGGTGCTCAAGATGCGTTTTCCCCGGCACCGGGACAAAATCCGCGTCATCCGCAACATCGTCTCCCCATCGGCGGTTCGCCGGCTGGCGGAGGCGGAGACGGGCGATCTGTACGGGCGGCGGGAAGGCGAGACGATCATCGTGTCGGTCGGGCGGCTTCACCCGCAGAAAGGGTTTGACCTCGCGATCGACGCCTGCAAGCTGCTGGTGGAGCAGGGGCGGCGCGTGCGCTGGTTCGTGCTCGGGGAAGGCGACGAGCGGGAGCGGTTGACGCGGCGAATTCGGGAGCGGGGGCTCGCGGAGCATTTCATCCTGCTCGGGGTGAAGGCGAATCCGTACCCGTACATGCGCCAGGCCGACATCTACGCGCAGCCGTCGCGGTTCGAGGGGAAGCCGATCGCGGTGGACGAAGCGAAAATGCTCGGGCTGCCGATTCTCGTCACCGACTACCGGGCGGCGGGGGGCCAGATCACGCACGAGGAGAACGGGCTGATTGTCCCGATGGAGCCCCGGGCGATCGCGGACGGGCTGATGCGGCTGATGGACGATGCGGCGCTGGCGGAACGGCTCCGTATGAACCTTGCGGCCGAACCGCTCGGCACGGAGGACGAAGTGCGCAAGTTCGAAGCGCTGCTGGAAGGAGGAGCGGAATGGACGGTCGGAAGCGGAAAACAAGCCTCCTGTTCGTCATGAACCATCTGCATTGCGGCGGCGCGGAACGTGCGCTCGTCTCGTTGCTCGGCGCCCTGGACTACACGCGGTACGAGGTCGATCTGCTGCTGTTCAAGCGGGAAGGGTTGTTCCTCGCCAGCCTTCCGCCGGAAGTCCGGGTGCTGGAGGAGCCGAAGGTCTACCGGCTGTTCGACATGCCGATCGCCCGGGCGCTGGGCAGGGCGCTGAAGTCGGGCCGGCCCGACCATGCGCTCGCGCGCCTGATCGCGGGGGCGATCATCCGGACCGAGCCGCTGCCGGCGCGCAGCGACCAGCGGATCTGGCGGTATATGGCCTGGTGCCTGCCTTCTCCGGCGAAGCGGTACGACTGCGCGATCGGCTTCCTCGAGCGGGGGCCGATCTATTATGTGCTGGACAAGGCGCGGGCGGAGCGGAAGATCGGGTGGATTCACATCGACTACGACCAGCTCGGGATGGACCCGGCGTTCGACGATCCGTACTTCGGGAAGCTGGACCACCTCGTGACGGTGTCGGAGGAGTGCGCGGCGGTGCTCAAGATGCGTTTTCCCCGGCACCGGGACAAAATCCGCGTCATCCGCAACATCGTCTCCCCATCGGCGGTTCGCCGGCTGGCGGAGGCGGAGACGGGCGATCTGTACGGGCGGCGGGAAGGCGAGACGATCATCGTGTCGGTCGGGCGGCTTCACCCGCAGAAAGGGTTTGACCTCGCGATCGACGCCTGCAAGCTGCTGGTGGAGCAGGGGCGGCGCGTGCGCTGGTTCGTGCTCGGGGAAGGCGACGAGCGGGAGCGGTTGACGCGGCGAATTCGGGAGCGGGGGCTCGCGGAGCATTTCATCCTGCTCGGGGTGAAGGCGAATCCGTACCCGTACATGCGCCAGGCCGACATCTACGCGCAGCCGTCGCGGTTCGAGGGGAAGCCGATCGCGGTGGACGAAGCGAAAATGCTCGGGCTGCCGATTCTCGTCACCGACTACCGGGCGGCGGGGGGCCAGATCACGCACGAGGAGAACGGGCTGATTGTCCCGATGGAGCCCCGGGCGATCGCGGACGGGCTGATGCGGCTGATGGACGATGCGGCGCTGGCGGAACGGCTCCGTATGAACCTTGCGGCCGAGCCGCTCGGCACGGAAGACGAAGTGCGCAAGTTCGGCGAACTGGCCGGCGCCCACGGCGGCGGGTTTGCGGGAGCGGCCGGAGCCGACGGAGAGGCGGAAACCGGCCCGCGAACGGCTTATGCAGCGGAGGGAAGCGGCGGACGATGAGTGCGATTCTATTCGGTACATCTTCGGCGATCGCGCTGGCCGCGCTGGCCTCGGCGACGGTCGATCTGACGCCGGCGGCGTCCGCCTGGGCGCAGCGGATCGGCATCGGCCGGTTCCCGGACGAGGCGGCCTGGCGGGAAGCGGCCGCGGAGCGCGCGATGAAATGGCTGATCCGGACGCCGACGGTCCGCCTGACCGATCAGACGCGTCTGTTGTGGCTCGACATGCTGCGCGGCGAGTATCGCCGCGCGGCGATCCAGCATTGGCAGGAGGCGGCGCTCGTGCTCGGGCTGACCGAACTGGCGGGAGCAGGCGGCGCGGTTGCGTCGGGCGGCGCATCGGCAGCTTCGACGTTTGCGGCGGCTTCCGGAAGCGAGGTTGGGCCGGATCGTGCGGCGGTGTCGGCGGCCGGGGAGGAGAACGCGTCATTTTCGGGGGCGGAGGCGGAGAGCGCGGCGGCTTCGGAGCGGGTCGCACGCGCGGAAACCGGATCGACATTTGACGGCGCGAAAAGCGCGTCGGTTCATGAAGTATCACGGGCAAATGGCGCGTTGGCCATCGGCGATTCCCGGGTGAAAGGCGAATCGGCAATCGACGCCGAAGCCGCCCGTTTCCGTTCGCGTTTGCGGGCCGTGCTCGGGCGCTTCCTGTCCCGAAAGTTCGGCGAAGACGGCGGATGGCGGGAAAAGCCGGAGCAGATCGACGCGGCCATGCTCGCCTGGGCGGTGATGCAATCCGGCATGGAGCCGGAGCGGTACCGGCGCGCGTTCGACGAGACCGCGGCCCTCGTGCTGCGGCACGTCGGCGGCGACGGTCTGGTCCAATACCGCCAAGGCGCGGTCGGCGGCTACCGCTATGTCGACACGATCGGACTCGTCTGCCCGTTCCTCGCCGCCTACGGCCTGATGTACGGCCGGGAAGACTGGGTCGATCTCGCGGTCCGGCAGATTGAGGCATACGACCGGCACGGGATGCATCCCGGGTTGCATCTGCCGTACCACGCCTACGCCGCGGAGGACGGCCGGCCGCTCGGGCTGTGCGGGTGGGGCCGGGGGCTCGCCTGGTACGCGATCGGCCTCGCCGACGTGTGGCGGCTGCTGCCGGCGTCCGACCGGCGGAAGGCGGAGCTGGAAGCGCGCGTGGCGAAGCTCGCGCGGGCGGCCGCCCGGTTCCAGCAGCCCGACGGCAGCTTCCGGTGGACGGTGACCCGGCCCGAGACGCGGGCCGATTCGTCCGTCACCGCGGCGCTGGCGTGGTTCCTGCTGCGGGCGGCGGCCGCCTCCGGCGCGCCGGGGGACTTGCGCGAGCGTGCGCGGCGGGCGCTCGCGTACTTGCGCGGCGTGACGCGGCGCGGCGGCGCGGTCGACTTCGCGCAGGGCGACACGCGCGACATCGGCGTGTACGCGCAGCGGTTCGACGTGCTGCCGTTCGCGCAGGGCTTCGCCCTGCGCGCCGCGGCGGCCGCGCTGGCCGCGGAACAGGGGCGGCGTGAATGAGGACCCGGTACGCCTTCGTCAACATCGCCGCCGGGCTCGGCAACCAGCTCGTCATCACCGCGCTCAGCTTCCTGTCCCGCACCGTCTTCATCCACAGCCTGGGCGTCGAATACCTCGGCGTCAACGCGCTGTTCACGAGCGTGCTCGCGATGATCTCGCTTACCGAAGCCGGCATCGGCGCCAGCATCACCTACCAGCTCTACAAGCCGGTCGCGGCGGACGACCGCCCGCGCATCCTCGGCCTCATGCGGCTGTACCGGAGAGCCTACGCCGCCATCGCGCTCGTCGTGCTGGCGCTCGGCCTGCTCATGCTGCCGCTCTTGCCGTATGTGGTGCGGGACACCGGGGTGGAGCATCTCGAGCTGGTGTATGTGCTGTTTGTGCTCAACACGGCGCTGCCTTATTTTTTCATTCACCGGCACTCGTTCCTGAACGTCAATCAGAAGAACTACATCGTGACGTTGTCCTTCACCTGCGCGACGGTGCTGGCGACCGTGCTGAAAATTCTGGTGCTGCTCCGGACGGGCGACTACATTCCGTATCTGCTCGTTGATTTCGGCATCACGCTTGCCGCGACGATCGGCGTGGCGATCGCGGCGGGGCGGATGTACCCTTACCTGCGCTCGAAGGACGCGGCGCCGATCGACCCCGGGACGAAGCGCGAACTGGTGACGAACGTGAAAGCCATTTTGCTGCAAAATGTCGGGTCGTACTTCATCTTCGGCGCGGAAAGCCTCGTCATTTCGTCGTTCGTCAGCGTCGTCGCCGTCGGCCTCTATTCCAATTACAAAATGTTGATCGAAATCAGCCGGAACTTCATCTATCAGGTGTCGAACAACCTGTACCACAGCGTCGGCAATCTGGTCGCGCAGGAGAGCCGGGAGCGGATCTACGCCGTTTTCCGCGGCATGCAGCTCATGAATTTCTGGCTGTATTCGTGCGCGGCCATCATGCTGTACGCCGTGATCGAACCGTTCATCCGGGCGTGGATCGGCGACGCCTATGTGATGGAAGCGGCGGTGCCGGCCCTGCTGCTGCTCCTCTTCTTCGAGCGGGGAATGCGCAACGCCGTGGCCACGGTGAAGACGACGGCGGGTATTTTTCGCGAGGACCGGTACGCGCCGCTGCTGCAGGCCGCCGTCACGCTTGGCGGCGCGGTCGCGCTGGTCGGGCCGCTGGGGATATCCGGCGTCTTCCTCGGCTCGCTGATCGGCGCGCTTGCGATCCCGTTCTGGCTGACGCCCTACTGGGTGTACCGGAAAGTGTTCAAGCTGCCGCTCCGGCGCTATTTTGCCGTCTATGCCCGGTATGTCGTGGCCGGCGGCGCGGCGTGCGCGGCGGTGCTGCTCGTGTGCCGCGTGCTTCCGGCGGACGGCTGGACGGCGGTCGTTGTGCGGTTGGCCGCCGCGCTGGCGGTGCCGAATCTGCTCTATTGGGCGCTGTTTCGGCGGCTGGAGGAGTTCGCCATGCTGGCCGGCGCCGCGCGGCGGATCGCGGAGATGCTGTTCGGCAGGCTCCGGACCGGGGCCGGACGGGCGGGGAGCGGGGCGAAGCAGACGCAATGAGGCGCGGGATGCGGGGGACGCCTTGATGTGCGCATAGCGGAGGGAAAGCATTGCGGTGTTGCGGCGGCATAGCCATGCGCTGGCGAAGCATTGCGGCGCAGCATTGCGACGCAGCTTTGCGATGGCGAAGAATTGCGTTCTCCTTGACATGTTCTTTATAAAGAACTATAATTGTAGAAAACTTGATACGCGCTCTTTTTTTGTAAATATGATGTTCTTTATAAAGAATGCTCGACTCCATCCTACGGAGGGTTGGCTATGGCGGTGCTCATCACGGGCGGAGCAGGGTATATTGGCAGCCATACGTGCGCGGAGTTGCTGGAAGCGGGCCGCGAGATCATCGTCGTCGATCGCCCGGAGCATGCGCCGGCGCTCGAACGGGTACAGGCGGCGGTCGGCAGAAGTTTTCCCTTTCATCCGCTTGACCCGCTTGACCGGCGCGGTCTTCAGCGGATTTTCGAAGAGAACGGGATCGAGGCGGTCATCCATTTCGCGGGGATCCATCCGGCGACGGCGCCGCAGCAGGGCTGCCATCTTCCGATCGCGGGAACGGTCGTCCTGTGCGACGTCATGCAGCGGTTCGGCGTGCGGCGGCTCGTTTTCAGCTCGTCGGCCGCCGTCTACGGCAAGCCGAAGCAAACGCCGGTCACGGAATCGTCCCCGCTCGGCGCGGCGAACCGGTACGGCCGGACGATGCTCATGATCGAGGAGATTTTGCGCGATCTGTACGAAGCGGACCGGAAGTGGAGCATTGCCTTGCTCCGCAATTTCAATCCGGCGGGGGCGCATCCGAGCGGACGGATCGACGGGGAAGCGGCAGGCGCCGTCGGGAGCGAACAATCCGATGGTGCGGCTACGGGTGCCGGCTGGAGCGAACAATCCGGCGGGGCGATTTCAGGCGCCGGCTGGAGCGAGCAATCCGGCGGGGCGATTTCAGGCGCCGGCTGGAGCGAACGGTACGGCAGGGCGGCCGATGCCGGCGGGGACGCGTGTTGCGTCGGAGATGCGGACAGCGCGAGTCCGGTCGATCGGCCACACGGCGAACCGGCCGGCATGGCGCAGCACCTGATGCCCCGCCTGATGCGGGCGGCCGCCGGGCGGCAGGACAGGATGCCCGTCTTCGGCGGGGATTACCCGACACGCGACGGCACATGCGTCCGGGACTATGTCCATGTGACGGATCTGGCGAAGGGCCACCTGAAGGCGCTCGACAAAGTGATGGCGGAAACGGGCATCGACGCCTACAACCTGGGCACGGGCGACGGGCACAGCGTGCTGGAGGTGATCGCCGCGTTCGAGCGGGCGTCGGGCGTTGCGATCCCCTATCAGATCGTCGAACGGCGTCCGGGCGACGCGCCGGTCATCTGCGCCGACCCGTCGAAAGCCTGGCGGGAGCTCGGCTGGCGGGCCGCCTTCAGCCTTGATCGCATGTGCGAGGACGCCTGGCGATGGCAGCGACGCCGCACGGAAGGCTTTCGGGCGGAAGCCCGCTCCAGGATGTTCGCGGGCGCGGGAGGGGCGGCGGGATGAACATCTCCGGCAAAATTTCAAGCGCGCAATTCCGCGACGTCGTCCTGGCAAGCTGGCGGCTCGGGCGGATGGAGCGGGATCTCCGGGCGGCGGATCTGGTCAAGGAAATCAAGCGCAGGCTGCTGGCGGAGCTGCAGGCGAACGCCGAAGCGGCCGCGTCGGCGGAAGGCAAGCCCGCCGGCGGCGGGTTGGCGGCGTCGCAGGCGGCCGCGCGGGCGGCCGGCGGGCCGGAAGCTTCGCAGGCAGCAGCGCGGCCGGCCCGCAACCCGGCTGTTGCGCGGATAACAGATGAGCCGGCATTCGCGCAGGCAAGCAGCCGCCTTGAAGGCGAGCCTGCAACCGCGCAGCCGGCCGGCTCCGCGGCTGCCGCATTGGCAGGCGGCGAACCGGTGACCCGGCTGGCGGATCAAACGGCCGGGCAGGCCGGGCGCCCGCCGGCGGCGGGGAGGCGGACCGAATGAAGCGCTGTTTCGACGCGGCCGCCGCCGCCGTCCTGCTGGTCGTCCTGTCGCCGGTGATGGCCGCGACCGCGCTGCTCGTGCGGATCAAGCTCGGCCGGCCGGTGCTGTACCGCCAGGTCCGGCCCGGCTTGCACGAGAAGCCGTTCGTGCTGTACAAATTCCGCACGATGGCCGATCTGCGGGACGAGCGCGGCAACCCGCTGCCCGACGCCGAGCGGCTGACGCCGTTCGGGCGCAAGCTGCGCACGCTGAGCCTCGATGAGCTGCCCCAGCTCTTCAATGTGCTGAAGGGCGATCTCAGCCTCGTCGGCCCGCGCCCGCTGCTGATGGAATACTTGCCGCTCTACACCGAAGAACAGCGCCAGCGCCATCTCGTGCGCCCGGGCATTACCGGCTGGGCGCAGGTGAACGGCCGAAACGCCGTCTCCTGGGAGGAACGGTTCGCGATGGATGTCTGGTATGTGCGCAACCGGAGCATGCTGCTGGATCTGAAAATTTTGCTGCTCACGTTCCTGCGGCTGTTCAAACCGGTCGGCATCCATCAACCGGGGCGCGCGACGATGGACCGGTTCACCGGAACCGGCACGCCGGGGTGAGGCGCATGCGGCGGATCGTCATGATCGGAGACGGCGGCCACGGCAAGGTCGTGCGCGAGCTGATCGCGCTGACGCCGGATGCGCGGCTTGAGGCGGTGCTGGACGACCGTTACGCCGCACAGGCCGGCGAAGCGCCGCATATCGGCCCGGACGGCGAGCTCCGGGGGCCGGTCGCGGCGTGGCGCGGCCTGCTCGAGCAGGACGCGGAGCTCGCATTCGTCGCCGCGATCGGCGACAACCGTGTGCGGCACGCGATCGTCCGCATGCTGGAAGCCGGCGGCGCCCGCTTCGCGCGTCTGATCCATCCGTCGGCGATCATCAGCCCGCGGGCGCGGATCGGTCCCGGCGCGGTCGTCATGGCGCGCGCGGTCGTGCAGCCGGACGCGGTGGTCGGCGCGCACGCGATCGTGAACACGGGCGCGATCGTCGAGCACGACTGCGTGCTGGGCGACTGCGCGCACGCCGCGCCGGGCGCCGTCCTGGCCGGCGGGGTCCGCGCGGGCGAAGGCGCGCTCATCGGCGCCGGCGCCGTCATCCTGCCGGGCCGGACGGTCGGCGACTGGTCGACCGCCGGCGCGGGCGCGGTCGTGACGCGGGATATGCCGCCGGGCTGCACCGCGGCGGGTGTGCCGGCCGCCGTCATCAAGCGGACGGGGACGGCGCTGTCGCCATAAAAAGCCGGCTAATACCAACAGGGAAGGGGTTACGTGTGAAGACCACATTGCATCAAGCCGCCATCCTGCTGTCGCCGCCCCATATGAGCGGGGCGGAGCAGCGCTTTATTGAGGAAGCGTTCGCATCGAACTGGATCGCGCCGCTCGGACCGCATGTCGACGCGTTCGAGCGCGAGCTGGCCGAGGCGGTCGGCGCCGGGCACGCGGCCGCCGTCTCGTCCGGCACGGCGGCGATCCATCTGGCGCTTCGCCTGCTGGGCGTCGGCCCCGGCGACCGCGTCTTCTGCTCGAGCCTCACGTTCGTCGCCAGCGCGAATCCGATTTTGTACCAGGGCGCGGAGCCGGTGTTCATCGACGCCGAACCGGATACGTGGGGGATGTCCCCGCAGGCGCTGGAGCGGGCGCTGGACGAGGCGGCGAAGGAAGGACGGCTGCCGAAGGCGGTCATCGTCGTCCACCTGTTCGGCCAATGCGCGCGGATGGACGAAATCGCGGCGCTCTGCGACGCCTACGGCGTGCCGATCGTCGAAGACGCCGCGGAGGCGCTCGGCTCGTCCTACCGGGGACGGCATGCCGGCACGATCGGCCGCTTCGGCATCTATTCTTTCAACGGCAACAAGATCATCACGACGTCCGGAGGCGGCATGCTCGTCTCGGACGACGGCGACGCGATCCGTGAAGCGCGTGTGCTCGCGTCGCAGGCGCGCGACCCGGCCGTCCACTACGAACACAGCCGGGCGGGGTACAACTACCGGCTCAGCAACGTGCTGGCCGGCATCGGCCTGGCGCAGCTCGCCGTGCTTCAGGAGCGCGTCGAAGCCCGGCGCGCCGTCTTCGACCGATACCGGGCGGCGCTCGCTGACAGGCCGGGCATCCGGCTCATGCCCGAGCTTCCGGGCACCCGATCGAACCGGTGGCTGACGGCGCTGACGGTCGACGAGCGTCTGGCGGGCGCCACCGCCGCTGAGCTCGTCGCCTGGCTCGCCGAGGACCGCATCGAATCGCGGCCCGTATGGAAGCCGCTTCATCTGCAGCCGCTCTTCGCGGGCGTCCGTTACTATCCGCACGGCGACCGGGAGGATGTGTCCGCCCGGCTGTTCCGGACGGGGCTTTGCCTGCCGTCCGGCTCCGCGATGACGCCGGAGGAGCAGGAGCGGGTCATCGAACGGCTGAAAGCGGGCATGAAGTCCGGCGCAGCCGCTGCCGGCACCTGAAAACCCGGCATCCGGCGGCCGGCCGCAATCCCCAAAGACGAGGAGTGTAATGGCGTGTGCTCAAACGACGAAACCATCGGTCTGTGCGGCGGGGCGGAACATGAGCGGCAGCAGCGTGAACGGGAAGAGCGGGACCGTCGTGCAGCCGCGGAATAAGAGGGGACGCGGAATGATCGGGACGAACATCAACCATTTCCGCACCCAAAGCGGCATTTCGCTGTCGGAGCTTGCCGAACGCGCCGGCATTTCGAAGTCGTATCTGTCCAGCATCGAGCGCAATCTGAAGCAAAACCCGTCCATCCAGGTGATCGAAAAAATCGCGCTCGTGCTCAACGTCGATCTGAAAACGCTGCTGCAGGTCAACCTGCCGGACCCGGAGGCGAAGGAGACGCCCGACGAGGAATGGTACGCGTTCGTCGAGGCGCTGCGGCAGGCCGGCATCGAGAAGGACAATGTGCAGGACTACAAAATTCTCATCGAGTTCATCAAATGGTATCAGGAACGGAAACAGGGATGACGGGCCGCCGGGCCTGTCATCCCTGTAATGGTGAAGCGCCGTCACTGCATGAGCTGCAGGACGGCGCGCGAACACCTCTCCGGATTGTATTGTTCGTTGCGCTTCGCGAGGAGCGACTGGCGGTACTCGTCCGCCGCGTAAGGTTCCTGGATCAGCCTGAACCAGCGGTCGATCGTCTTGTGGCCCGTCATGAGCTCGCCGAAGCCGTTCCGGACGAAATACTCGCAGTTCTCCTCTTCCTGGCCGGGAATCGGCTCGTAGAACAGCATCGGAATGCCCTTGCTGAGACCTTCCGTGCAGGTCATGCCGCCCGGCTTCGTGATGAGCAGATCGGACACGTCCATCAGCTTGTTGATCTCGCGGGTGAAACCGAGAATCTTGATGTTCGGATGGCGGAAGAGCGGATTGTTCTCCAGGCGCTCTTTCGCCTTGTCGTTGTTGCCCGTGCAGAAAATGAGCTGGACGCTGTCGCGATACTCCGCCATATATTCGAACAATCCGTTTTCATCGTTCAGCAGTCCCCAGCCGCCTCCCATGATCAGCACGGTCGGCATATCGTTCAGGTTGAACTGCTCGCGGATCTCGTCCTTGTCGAAGGACGTCCAGAAATCGGGATGCACCGGGATGCCCGTAACCTCGATGCGCGAGTCGGGAACGCCGTGTTCCATCAGCTTGTTCTTCACGACCGGCGTCGAGACGAGGTATTTGTTCACCTCGGGGCTTGCCCATGTGCCGTGCGCGTCGTAATCCGTAATGAGCGTAAACAGCGGGACGTTCAGTCCGAGCCGTTTCAGGCGGGACACGACCGCATTCGGCACCGGATGCGTGCATACGATCGCGTCCGGCTTGAGTTGGGTGATGACCTGGGATGTCTGGGTATAGAACAGCCGATGCAGGGCGAGCTGCGCGAAACGGTTGAGCGAGCGCTTGTAGTTCGAGCGGTACAGGCGGCCCCACCATTTCGGCGTCTTCGTCACCGTCTTGCGGTAAGCCGAGACAATCAGCGGGCCGAGCACCGGGTTGAAAAATTTGCCCAGTTCGAGCACTTTCGTCTGGACATCGGGATTGAGATGCCGGATGCCGACGGCCAGCGCGTAGGCCGCCCGGGTATGTCCGGAACCGAACCCTTCCGAGAGCAGAAGCACTCTTTTCTTGCTCTTGTGCATCGTCTCACCCACTTTTCCTACATATCATATTACGAATCGTTGCGCGCATTGACAAGGGATGAGCGATCGCCGGAGCGGGCGGATGGGTCAGCCGTTGATGAACGCCGTCTTGAGCGTGTTCCGGTAAACGACGTTGAATCCCAGGGCGTCGGACAGCGCGCCGAGCGGCACATACGTCCGGCCGCCTTCCGCGAACGGCGCCGCCGGGATCGTGCGCGGCTCGCCGTTAACGGTCATCACGGAGCTGCCTGGCGTCAGCACGACCTTGCGCCCGTTCAAGGTGAACGTCGCCGATTTCGTCTTGCCGTCCCATGCCAGGTCCGCTTTCAGGGCGACCGCGATGTCGCGCAGCACGAGGAAGGTGAAGTTGTTCTTGACCAGCGGCTTTTCCGTGCCCGGCTTCAGCTCCTCGCCGTTCACGAAGACCGTGATCGGCACGCCTTCTTCCCGCGGCGAAGGTTCGCGGTAATCGCCCCAGACCGCTTCGGCGAACGCCCGGCCCATGGCGTCGTAGCCGTTCTGATTCGGGTGAATGGCCGCCCTGTCGCCCTGGATCCCCGCCGCAAGCATCGTCGTCATCGCCAGCTCATGGCCGACGAACCGGCTTGCGGAATACGCCACGCGGACATCGCGGTCTTCCCCGGCGAAGCGGGCGGACAATGCCTCCAGCTTGCCGGTGAGCAGCTTGACGGCTTCCTGCAGCTTGTCGTAGTAAGGAAACTCGCGGTTCAAAATTTTGCGCGGCACCGGCGAAAACTGGTCGCCGATCACGATGAGCGCGTCCGGATTGATGCGGTGGATCGTGCGGACCGACGTTTCCAGCGACGACTGGATCCGGTCCAGCACGTCCGGCAGCATGCCGTCCGCTTCCTTGGTCCGGCCCGCATCCAGCGCCATCGCATAGGCGATGAAGTCGTTGCCGCCGATCTGGATCAGGATCAGGTCGGCGCTTGCGATGTTCCGCCGCACCGCCTCGCCGTCGCCGACAAGGCTGCCGATGCGCGGATCGACGAAGGCTTCCTGGCCTTCCGCGAGCAGATCCTGATCGCCCGAGCCTTCGCCGCGCTCCGCCCGCGCCAGCAGTTTCTCAAGGCCTTCGGCCCTGAGGCCGATGATGCCGTAATTGGCGAATTCCGCCTTGAAGCCCCGGAAGAGCGCCTGCTCCCACACCCGCTCGACAAACCCGTAGGGCACCGGATTCGCCTGTTTCTCGATGCCGTATTCATAGCCTGCGGCCAGGGAATCGCCCAGCGCGACGATGCGGTACACGCCGTCTTTCCCGGGGGCCGTTCCGGCGGCAGCCGCCGCTGCTGGCAACGCTTGCATCAGGCTGGCCGCCACCCCGAACGCCAGCAGAGCGGCAAGCGCCGGACGCAATCTGCTCCGCCACAAACTCCGCAATGGAATCACACCTCTCCGATCAGAATAAGGATATGAATGCCTCGTTTTGACCTAATCCGATCCGACAAACGAATCTTATCGCACCCATAAAAAAGTTGATGCGCCGCCGACCGCGCGTGCCGCATAGGATAAGTGAATTGGTGCAAATGTTCGGCGGATTAGTCCATTTTGCGACGGGACGACTAAGCCTATACTGTACTTCCATGATGCAAATCGTATGGGCATCCGCCGATCGATTTTCCGCTTTTCTTCGGCCATTACATTGTAAGTCATTTCTGGCCGGATTTGAAGCTTCGCTTGTGCCGAATCGCGGTTTGCACCATTGAAGAAGTGAGGTGGCGCTTGACATGAATACGCGGCACGCGGGATTGCCGCCGAAGCAGGGCCTGTATGATCCGCAGTACGAGCGGGACGCATGCGGCATGGGCTTCGTGGCGAACATTGCCGGCATCAAGTCGAATACCGTTATCCGCCGGGCGCTGACTGTCCTCGAGAACATGGAGCACCGCGGCGGTCAGGGCAGCGAGCCGAACACGGGGGACGGCGCCGGGCTGCTGATCCAGATTCCGCACCGTTTTTTCCGCAGGGAGATGGCCGGGCTGGGCGTCACGCTGCCGGATGAAGGCGATTACGCCGTCGGCATGCTGTTCCTGCCCCACGACGAAGCGCAGCGGACGGAACAGGAGCGGACGCTTGAGGCGATCGTCCGCGAGGAAGGGCAGGAGTTGCTCGGCTGGCGCACGGTGCCGACGAACGACGAGCTGCTCGGCCGGTCCGCGCGGGAGGCGAAGCCTTTCGTCCGCCAGCTCTTCATCGGCCGCGGCGCGGGAACGGAGGCCGGGCTGCCGTTCGAACGGAAGCTGTACGTCATCCGCAAGCGCGCGGAACGGGCGATCCGCTACGGCGATGCGCCGGGCGGCGACAAGTTCTACGTCTCGAGCCTGTCGTACAGGAAGATTGTCTACAAAGGGATGCTGACGACGGAGCAGCTCAAATCGTTCTACCCCGAACTGAACGACGACGCGATGGAATCGGCGATCGCGCTCATCCACTCCCGGTTCAGCACGAATACGTTTCCGAGCTGGGACCGCGCGCATCCGTACCGCTATCTCATCCATAACGGCGAGATCAACACGCTGCGCGGCAACATCAACTGGATGCACGCGCGCCAGACGCTGCTCGAGTCCGAGCTGTTCGGCGGCGACATCGAGAAGATCAAGCCGGTCATCGATCCGGACGGGTCGGACACGGCGATGTTCGACAACGTGCTGGAGCTGCTCTATCTCGCCGGCCGCCCGCTGGCCCACGCGGCGATGATGATGGTGCCGGAGCCGTGGACGAACCACGAGAGCATGAGCGCGGAGAAAAGGGCATTCTATGAGTATCACAGCACGCTGATGGAGCCGTGGGACGGACCCGCCGCGATGGCGTTCACGGACGGTGTGCAGATCGGCGCGATCCTCGACCGGAACGGCCTTCGTCCGGCGCGCTACTGCGTGACGAAGGACGGCTTCATCATCCTCGCCTCCGAGCAGGGCGCGCTCGAGATTCCGCAGGACGAGATTCTGTACAAAGACCGGCTCCGTCCGGGCCGGGTGCTGCTCGTCGACACGAATGAAGGCCGCATCATTTCCGACGAGGAAGTGAAGCAGGCGATCGCGACCGGGAATCCGTACCGCGAGTGGCTGGATGAGCATCTGATCGGGCTCGATGACCTGCCGGACGCGCCCGAACTGCCGGGACCGGACGGCGAGGCGGTCCGCGTCCGCCAGGCGGCGTTCGGCTACACCTTCGAGGAGCTCCGCAAGGTGCTCGAGCCGATGGCGGGCACGGGGAATGAGCCGATCGGCTCGATGGGCTACGACGCGCCGCTCGCCGTGCTGTCGGAGCGCCCGCAGCGGCTGTACAACTATTTCAAGCAACTGTTCGCGCAGGTGACGAACCCGCCGATCGACGCCATTCGCGAGGAGATCGTCACCTCGACCGTCACGACGATCGGTTCGGAGCGCAATCTGCTGAAGCCCGAACCGGAGAGCTGCCGGCATATCCGGCTCGACACGCCGATTCTCTCGAACGAGCAGTTCGCGAAGCTGCGCCATATCCGCCGGCCGGGGTTCAAGGCGATCGCGATTCCGATCCTGTTCCCGGCGGCCGAAGGCGAAGCGGGCCTGCGCGGCGCGATCGACCTGATGTGCGAGGCGGCGGACCGCGTCATCGAGAAGGGGCATAATCTCATCATCCTGTCCGACCGCGGCATTGACCGCGAGAACGCGGCGATCCCGGCGCTGCTCGCCGTCTCGGCGCTGCACCACCATCTCATCCGCAAGGGAACGCGGACGAAGGTCAGCCTGCTGCTCGAATCGGGCGAGCCGCGGGAAGTGCACCACTTCGCGCTGCTGCTCGGCTACGGCGTAAGCGCCGTCAATCCGTACCTCGCGTTCGAGACGCTCGCGGACATGATCCGGCGGGGATGGCTGAAAGGCGTCACTTACGAGAAGGCGGTCCAGAACTACATCAAGGCGGCCACGAAGGGCGTCGTCAAGATTTTGTCCAAAATGGGCATCTCGACGATCCAGTCGTACCGCGGCGCGCAAATCTTCGAGGCGGTCGGGATCGCGCAGGACGTCATCGACAGGTATTTCACCTGGACGGCGTCCCGCATCGGCGGCATCGGGCTGGACGTTATTGCGGCCGAGACGCTGAAGGCGCACGGGAAGGCGTTCAGTTCGCCCGCCGATGCCGAGGAGGCGCTCGATTCCGGCGGCGACTACCAGTGGCGCAAAGACGGCGAGGACCATCTGTTCAATCCGGAGACGGTCCATACGCTGCAGCTTGCGACGCGGACGAACGACTACAAGCTGTACAAAAGGTTTTCGAAGCTGGTCGAGGGCGAAGAGGAGACGCACCGCACGCTCCGTTCGCTGCTCAGGTTCAAACAGGGCAATCCGGTGCCGCTCGAGGAAGTCGAGCCGGTCGAGTCGATCGTGAAGCGGTTCAAGACCGGCGCGATGTCGTACGGCTCGATCAGCAAGGAAGCGCACGAGGCGCTCGCGATCGCGATGAACCGGATCGGCGGCAAGTCGAACACCGGCGAAGGCGGCGAAGATCCGCGGCGCTATGTGCCGGACCCGAACGGCGACTCCCGCCGCAGCGCGATCAAGCAGGTGGCGTCGGGCCGGTTCGGCGTGACGAGCCAATACCTGGTGAACGCCGACGAGATCCAGATCAAGATGGCGCAGGGCGCGAAGCCGGGCGAAGGCGGCCAGCTTCCGGGAAGAAAAGTGTATCCGTGGATTGCGGAAGTGCGCGGTTCGACGCCGGGCGTCGGGCTCATCTCGCCGCCGCCGCACCATGACATCTATTCGATCGAGGATCTGGCCGAGCTGATCCATGATCTGAAGAACGCGAATCCGCGCGCCCGCATCGGCGTGAAGCTCGTCTCCGAAGTCGGCGTCGGCACGATTGCGGCCGGCGTGGCGAAGGGGCGCGCCGACGTCATCCTGATCAGCGGCTACGACGGCGGCACCGGCGCGTCGCCGGTCACGTCGATCCGCCACGCCGGGCTGCCGTGGGAGCTCGGGCTCGCGGAGACGCATCAGACGCTGATGCTGAACGATCTGCGCGGCCGCGTCGTCGTCGAGGTCGACGGCAAATTGATGACCGGGCGGGACGTCGCGATCGCGGCGCTGCTTGGCGCGGAAGAGTTCGGCTTCTCGACCGCTCCGCTCGTCGTGCTCGGGTGCGTCATGATGCGCGTCTGCCATCTCGACACGTGCCCGGTCGGCATCGCGACGCAGAATCCCGAGCTGCGCAAGAAGTTCATGGGCAGCCCGGATTACGTCGTCAACTACATGCGGTTCATCGCGCAGGAGCTGCGCGAGATCATGGCCGGGCTCGGCTTCCGGACGATCGACGAAATGGTCGGCCGGGTCGACATGCTGGAGATGGACGAAGCGGTCCGCTACGGCAAGCGGAAGGGGCTGGATCTCAAGCCGCTGCTCCATCAGCCGGAACTGCCGGCGGACGCGCCGCGCCGCAACGTGCAGGCGCAGAACCACGGCCTGGAAGAGTCGCTGGACGCGCGCCGGCTCATTCCGCTGGCCCGGCCGGCGCTCGAGCGGCGCGAGCCGGTCAGTGCGTCGCTTGAGATCCGCAACACGAACCGGGTCGTCGGCACGATGCTCGGTTACGAAGTGACCAGCCGGTACGGCGCGGAAGGGCTTCCGGAGGATACGATCCGCTTCCGGTTCACCGGATCGGCGGGGCAAAGCTTCGGCGCATTCCTGCCGCGCGGCATCACGCTGTCGCTCGAAGGCGACGCGAACGACTACGTCGGCAAGGGGCTGTCGGGCGGCAAGCTGATCATCGCGCCTTCGCCTCTCGCGACGTTCAAAGCGGAGGAGAACATCATCATCGGCAACACGGCGCTGTACGGCGCGACCGGCGGCGAAGCGTACATCCGCGGCGTCGCCGGCGAGCGCTTCGCGGTGCGCAACAGCGGCGCGTACGCCGTCGTCGAAGGCGTGGGCGACCACGGCTGCGAATATATGACCGGAGGACGCGTCGTCGTCCTCGGCCGGACGGGGCGGAACTTCGCGGCCGGCATGTCGGGCGGCATCGCCTACGTCTACGATGAGGACGGCGATTTCCCGATCCGGTGCAACTTCGAAATGGTCGGACTCGAGACGTTGGATTCCGGGAAGGAGAGCGAGGAAGTGCGGGCGATGATCCGCCGCCACGCGGAACTGACGGGCAGCGAGCGGGCCCGGGCGATTCTGGACGATTGGGACGACGCCCGCGCGAAGTTCGTCAAGGTCATTCCGAAGGACTACAAGCGGATGCTCGAGCGGATCGAAGCGATGCACGATCGGGGTCTGACGGGCGAAGCGGCGCTGATGGCCGCGTTCGAGGCGAACGCGCGCGATCTGGCCCGTGTCGGAGGAAACTGAAACAGGACACCAACATGATGCACGCGCATGCCGTAAACAGCACGGCATGCGCATTTTGTTGTGAGGGCGCCGCCGCGAACGCGAGTCTGCGCTCCTGATGTTTGAAATTGTTCTGTAATTTTCATTTTGCTTTTCACTTATGATTGATTATGATACATTATAGACAAATATTACGAATTCGAAAGTGAGTTCCCATGTTGAGAGAAGAACGGTTGCGAGAGATCGAATCCATCCTCTTGAACAAGGGAATGGTGGAAGTGTCAAAACTTGCCAAGATGTTCAATGTGACGGAAATGACCATCCGCCGGGACCTGGATGACCTCGTGCAGCGGAAAGTGGCGATCCGGTCCCATGGCGGAGCGATTCTGCCGCCTGACAACATCTTGTCCGAAAGGCCCTACGAGCTGCGCATCAAGATCAACCGCGCCGAGAAAGAGGCGATCGCGCGGGAGGCCGTCAAGCTGATCCAGAACGGCGACCGCATCTTTTTCGATTCCAGCACGACGGTGTACTGCCTTGCGCAAATGATTGCGAATACGCAGCATTTGCTCGTCGTCACGGATACGCTGATCACCGCGTCCGAACTGAACACCCGCACCAACGTCAAGGTGATCTGTCTGGGCGGCGAAGTCCAGAAAGAAACCGGCTCCTGCGCCGGGCCGTTCGCGGAGGACTTGATTCGCAGCATGAATTTCAACACCGCTTTCATCGGGGTGCCGAGGGTATCGATGAACGGCATCCTGTCCACGTCGAGCATCAGCGAGCTCAACATCAAGAAAGCGGCGATTGAGCGCTCGCGCAAAGTCGTCGTCCTCGTCGACAGCAGCAAGCTCGGCGAACCGGAATTTCTGGAGGTCGGGCATCTGTCGCAGATCGACACCCTGATTACGGATTCCAAAATTCCGGCCGAATTCGTGAGTTACTGCAGAAGCTTGAACGTCAACGTCATCGTCGCCGAAGTCTGAACGCCGCATGCGGACGCAAGCCGAAACGGCTTGCGCCGTCTCCCCCGGAAGGCGCGCCCGCTTTGCGGTGAACGATAAGCCGGTGACAAGCGTGAATTCCGATCGGTGAAAAAAGACCGCCGATTCCCGGAACTGCCGGGGATCGGCGGTCGAATTTCGGCTGCTTGTCCGATCAGTTGAGCAACACTTTCTCGATTTCCTTCGCGGCGTTCTTCAGCGCGTTTTCCACCGTATCCGAGCCGTAGTAAGCCCGTTGCACCGCTTCCGCCCAGATGTCGAGCACCCGCGTGATTTCCGGATGGGCCGGAAGTTTCAGACCGGCCACTTCCGACATCTGCTTCATCACGGAGAGATACTGGCCTTCCGTCTCGCCCCAGCTATTGACCATCGCCGCGACATCCGGATCTTCCCAGGCCGACGCGCGGACCGGGTTCATGTTGCCGGCCAGATGCGTCTTGATCATCGTGTCGCGGGACGTGACCCATTGCAGGAATTGCCACGCGGCATCCTTGTTCTTCGAAGCCGCGTTCATCGACATCGACCATACCCAGATCGACGCGCTGCGCTGGCCGTCCGGACCGAGCGGCGTGAGCGCGTAGCCGACATCGTCGGAGATTTGCGACTCGCTCTCGTTCTCGTAGGTCGCGGCGAAGCCGTCCGCTTCGTTCAGCGAGAACAGATAATGGCCGGAAGCGAAGCCTTGCAGCGCCTCGTACCAGGTGAACAGACCGGCCCCTTCCGGAGAGCCCTCCTGAATCATCTTGATGAACAGTTTTGTCGCTTCGATGCTCTCCGGCGACGCGATGCCGATTTGCCCGTTCTCGTCGATCAGCTCCACGCCGTAGGATTGCAGCATCGTGCCGAAGGTCAGGTACGTCAAATCCCAATACTTGTCGAAGCGAGTAACGACGGGATAAATCTTCTGGCCGTTGTCGTCGGTCAGCTCCGTCTTGGACAGCTCGCTGACCATGGCGGCGAGCTCCTCATAGGTTTGCGGAACTTCCAGGTTGTACTTCTTCATCAGGCTCGGGCGGTAGGCGAGCATGTAGCTTTCATAGTTGATCGGAAGCGCCCACAGCTTCCCTTCCCCGACGCCTTTGAGCGGTTCGCCGGTCCAGCGTCCGGAGTTCAGGATGCCCGGCACGAAATCGTCGATATCCCAGGATTCGGGCGTTTTGGCCGGATCGTTGATGTAGTCGTCCAGCGGTTCGATCCATCCGCCCGAGATGTATTGCCAGTTGTTGATGGGCGAGGTCATGAACAGATCGTAGTTGCCGGTGCCCGACGACAGGTCGGCCAGCAATTTCTCGAACGCCGGCCCTTCGGCGAGCACTTCATAATGGACCTTGATGCCGGTCTCCTGCTCGAATTCGGGAATGAGCGGCGTCAGCGCGTCGACGAAGGCATGGGAGACCAGAAGCAGATTGACTTCGCCTCCCGCCGCTCCGCCCGACGTGCCGCCGGACGATCCGTTCGACGTCCCGCCGGTCTGCGAATTCGGATCATTGGTTTTTCCGCAGGCGATCAGGACAAAGACCAGGACGAACACCAACAACAGACTCGCCAGCTTTCTCATTTCGCTTTCACCCTTCCTTTGAATTTCCATTTATGTCATGTCTCAAATAAAAATTGAGATCGATTGCGCGGCACTTCGGTCCGTGATCGAACGCCGGAACGGGAAGGGCGTCAGTTGCCGTTTCCTTGGGATTGGCCGCTCCGGAGTTCGTCCCGCAGCTCCCGGACATTGGCCATGAACGCTTTGAGCTTCCCGACATCGGTGCGGCCGCTCATCTTGTTCGGCACTTTCACCGACACGCCGAGAATCGCGCCGTCGGCCACGCTCAGCAACTGCCGGCAGTTGTCCGCGTTGATGCCGCTGCCGACCAGGATCGGCAGCTCCGATCCCCGCCGGATGGCTTCCACTTCTTCGACGCGGGTCGGATCGCCGGTGCGGAATCCGGTGGCGATGAGCGCCGCCGCTCCGAAAAATTCCGTGTCGCGGGCGAGTTCCTCGATCGGCCTGTCGCTCACGATCGCGTGGCTGCCGTGCTTCACATGGACATCCGCGAGCACGTGGATATCCTCGGCTTCCAGCATCGCGCGATAGCGAAGGGCCAGACCGCTCGCGCCCTCCACGAAGCCTTCATTGGCGATGTAAGCATTCGCCCACTGGTTGACGCGGACGAACTGACCGCCGAACGCTTTCGCCGCGGCGATGGAGTGGATCGCCGCGTTCGCGACGATGTTCACCCCGATCGGCACGCTCGTTTCCTTGCGGATGCGCTCCCCGATAACGGCGACGCAAGCGGCCGTTTCCGGTCCGAGGTATTCGGATTTGACGAAAGGAATGTCGCCCGCGTTCTCGATCAGCAGACCGTCCACGCCGCACTCCACCAGTTTTAACGCTTCTTCCACCGCATAATCGTATACATCCGGCAATTTGTACTTCTTGAAATCGGGCGAACCCGGAAGCGGAAGCGAATGCACCATGCCGATGATCGGCTTCTCAACGGGAAACAGTTCTTTCAACACATTCATCAGAGGTCATCTCCTGGCCGTTATTTCGCTGTCTGTCGCGCTGCCGCATTTACTCCTTGATGTTCCAGACCCGCATCGCGTTGGTTCGGAACACTTGTTCGAGCTGCTGGTCGGTCAGTCCGATCTCCCTCAGCTTGAGCTGCTCCACCGCCGCCGATTGGTAAGGGGCGTCGGAGCCGTACATCAGCTTCTCGCTCGATACTTCCTCGATGAAGATTTTGATGTCGAACGGATAGGCCTGGGACATGTCCACATACACGTTCGGATATTCCTGGGCGGCGATAATCGCTTCCCACAGGTACAGGTGCATGCCGATGTGGGCCAGCACGACGTTGACGTTCGGAAAATGCTTCGCGGCGACCGCCTGCAGCGACGGCAAATCGCGCGGCGCGTCCCCGGAGTGGAACAACACGGTGAGCCCGTATTCCTCCGCTTTCTCCATGACCGGACCCATGATCTTCATGTCGTTCGGCCGGTAAAAATCGTAGCCGGCCACCAGCTTGATGCCTTTGCAATTCCACTCTTTGACGTACTTGTCGATCAGCGCGCAGGTGTGCTCCCGGCCGAAAGTCGGGTTGATCCGCGCCACGCCGATCAGCCGGTCCGGGTATTGCTTGACGGCTTCTCCCACCAGCATGTTGGCTTTGTCGTAATCGGCGTCCCAGGGCGGGGGCATCACCCGGTCGTGGGGAAAGAGCACGCCGTGGGACGCGCCCTGCTCGTCCAGATAGTGGATCACGGTTTCGGGCCGGCCCGTAATCATGTAGGGCGTGCATACCGCCTTGGCCACGTTCGGATCGGTGCCGTAATGAATATGGGTGTCGATCACCTTCATCTCGCATCCTCCTTTTCCTTGGGCATGGTTGGATCACAAGGTTTCGCCGTAGTTCATGCGATAACGGTGCGCCACGCTCTCCCAGTCCGGCGTCCGGGTCTGGCATCCCCAATCCTCGATCACGAAGCTGGACACCGTCGCGCCGACTTGCGCGGCGACGCGCGGCGGATATCCCTTGATCATGGCGGCGATCGCGCCCGCCGCGAAGGCGTCGCCCGCTCCGGTCGTATCCACTTTGCGCTCCGGCTTGACGGGCGCCACCGTGTCGGTTCCGTCCGCCCGGATGATCCTGCTGCCGCGGCTTCCCAGCGTCACGAACACCAGAGACAAGCCGAATTCGCCGAAAAGCCGGTCTTCCCGTCCGCCGATTTTGTCCATGAGCCGGCCAAACTCGCTTTCGTTGATGAACAGCACGTCGGCCAGCGACAGGAAATCGTGCAGATGCCGGTCGGCGGTCTCGACCATCCCGTTGATGTAAGTGCGGGCTCCCGATTGCTTCGCTTCCCGCAGCGCCGCCAGCGTATAGCCGGAAAACTTCTCGCTCACCGCCACATGCTCGGCCCGGGCGACAACGCCGTCCGGGACGCGTTCGTCCTCCTGGTCTTCGGCGGCGCCGAGCAGCGAGAAGCAGAACCCTTTGCCCTCGTCGTCAAAATAGATGTAGTTGTGGCCGCACGTCTTGTCAGTTTTGACCGTGAGCCCGTCCAGATCGATCCCCGCCCGCAGCAGATGGTCCCGGTAGCCCGAACGGTCGAAATCGTGGCCGACAATGGTCGCCAGAGCGGTTCTGATCCCGAGTCTGGCGGCGGCATACGCGAGGTTGATGCTGCAATCCCCGTAATAGACGCGGTCCGCTCCGCTGTCTGTCATCACCGTGATCGTCTCGCCTTCCTGCGGATAGCGGCTCATGCGGAACAGATGGTCGAAAGGCGCCCAGCTTCCCACCGAGAGCAGTTGATGCGTCTTCATTTCACCGCCCCCATCGTCAGACCTTTGACCAGGAAGCGCTGCGCGAACACCGCGATGACGATGCCGGGAACCGAGGACACCACCGCGGCCGCCGCCATCTCGCCCCATTTGATCTGGTCGAACGTCATCGTCTGCAGAATGCCCATGGTGACCGGCATCGTGCCGCCGCCGGACATGACCAGGCCGAACAGCAGGTTGTTCCAACTGAACACGAAGGAAATGATCATGGCGCTGCCGATGCCGGCCTTCACGACCGGCAGCATCACCTTCAGGAAGATCTGCCACTCGTTCGCCCCGTCTATGCGCGCCGCTTCCTCGATGTCCCGGGGAATTTCGCGGAAAAATCCGCGCATGATCCACACGACCAGCGGCAGGACAATGAGCTGATGCACCAGAATCAGGCCGATGAACGTATCGTACAGGCCGGCGTTCTTGTAGATCGCGTAGAGCGGCAGGATGACCGCCAGCTCGGGCGCGAAGCGATAGCTCATGAAGGTGCCGGCAATCTGTTCGTTCAGCTTGGTCCGCACGCGTCCCAGCACATAGGCGGCCGGGAGCCCGAGCACGAGACCGAGCGCGACGGCGCTGCCCGTGGTCAACAGCGAATTCAGCACGTAGCGCAGAAATTCCGGCATGTTGCTCACGCTGGAGAACGACGCGCCGCCGAACAGCACCTCCCGGTAATGGTCCAGCGTCGGCGTGAACCAAAATTTGGGCGGGAAGGCGATGATGTCCTTGTATTCCTTCAGCGACATGGTCACGATCCAGTAGAGAGGGAACAGGATGACCAGCAAGAAGGCGGCGTAACACACATAACGGGCAACGGTTCCGAGAAGCTTTCCGGTGTTTTTCCGCACGTCGTCCGCCCCCTTATTCAATCCCGGATTTGTTCCACTTGCCCATCAGATACGTGCTGACGACAAAGGCGATGATCCAGAGCGTGAAGACGATGCTCATGGCCTGCCCCGTGTTCGACCAGCGGAACGCCTCTTCGTAAGCCATGATGTTCAGCGTCCGGCTGGCGTTCATCGGACCGCCCCGCGTGGTGGAATAGATGATTTCGAACGTTTTGAGCGAATCGCAGATGCGGAACAGCAGAATCAGCAGAATGCTGGTCTTGAGCCACCGCAATTTGATGGAGAAGAAGGTCCGGATCGGTCCGGCGCCGTCCACCTGCGCCGACTCCAGAATATCCGAAGGCAGGGACTGCAAGCCGGAAAGCAGGATGATCGTGACAAAGGGAAGATAAATCCATGTATCGACGATGACCAGCGAGAACAGAACGGTATGGATGCCGGTCAGCCACGGGAAGCTGTCGATGCCGAACAGCCCGAGCAGATAGTTCAGCATGCCCGAGTTCGGCTGCATCATCGTTTTCCACATCAGACTCGATACGATCGGCGGGATCAGCAGCGGAAACACCAGGACGGTCCGCATGAAGCCTTTCGTCCGCGACGGGATGTCCAGCAGCGCGGCCGCCAGAAGACCCAGGGGAAGCTGCAGCAGAATCGCCATGAGCACGTACAGCAGCGTGTTGCGCAGGCTGGTCAGAAAGACCGGGTTGGTAAAGTTGTCGATATAGTTTTGCAGAAAGACGAAATTGGAATGAGTCGCGTACAGTTTCTTGTCGGTTAAAGACGTCCATACCCCCATCACGAAGGGAACGAGAATGCCGACCAGCACCAGAAACGCCGGCATCAGCATGAAAAAACGGGCGACCTTTTCGTTATCCGTAAAAACCGACAAAACCCCGTGCTTCTTCATTTCACGAACCCCCTTCGCGTCCGGCGGCGGCAAAATCCGAATGTTCGTTTTTTATTTAAAATGTTATTTTAAACTAACATTCTCTTTAACTTCATTGTACTTCATTTAAGTATGGTGTCAATATTAATTTGCTTAAAATAACATAATGGAAAAGTTTCGAACCTTCGACGATAAAAAAATGGCGGCGCGCACGCCGCACATTTCTGACGTTATTATGAATGGATAACAGTTGGTTTATTCATCGGAAGCAAACGGGACAACTTCCGTCAACCGCCCCGCATGCTTCGCTCGGCGCGGACGAAGGCGATGAAACGCCGCGTTTCGTCGGGCGACAGCTTGCGTCCGTCGACCGACAGCGAGAACCGTTCCATGATCTGCTCGTCCGACAGTTCGAGAGAATCGACGAATTCACGGACATCCGGACTGAGCGGCGGATTGGGCACATTCGTCCGCCCGACCAGATAGTCGATGGAAATGTTGAACAAATCGGCAAATTTCGTCAGCGTCTCGGTGTCCGGCTCGCGCCGGTTTTTTTCGTAATGAGACAATGCCGCTCGGGAAATGCCGATCGCCGCAGCCGTTTGTTCCTGTGTCCAGCCCCGCTCTTCACGAAGCTTCGCTATTCGGCTACCGATGTTCATGCTCATCCTCCTAAATCCGCATATCCCTATATTAGTATGGTAAGGAGACCCGTTCACGACTGGAATCACACTGCCGGTTGCGGCGCCATGTCTATACATAACGTAACATTTTTCTACAGGCAGTACAAGAAACTTGATCAAACAGATTCGGGCTGATCGGACCGGCGGGAGAAGCGGCCGGCGCGGACGGTTCCGACAAAAGGATACAGCGGAAGCGGGATTTCGGGATTGACACGGATCGATAAATGTCATAAATTATAAGCATGAGGTTACGAAATGTATCTAAAGAAGCAATCGCGATACATATCGAAGCCAATCGGGGATACGGGAAGTGACGCTCCATACTGTAACGAATCGAGAATTTTCGCGAACAATTCCGGTAAAAGGAGTTGACCGTCGATGGATACCGAACAATTCTACTGCGTCGGATGTCAGGAACTGAAGGATGCGGTATTGGGCCACCGGGTTTTCCGGACGGGGTATTTTCGCCTCGTCTATCCGCTCGGATGCTGCCTGGTCTGCGGCGGCGAAGAGACGGCGCGCTTCTCCTCCTCCGCCGCCGGCAGTCCCGGGATCTTCGAACCGCTTGACGCCGCGCTGCAACCCCCGCCCGCCGCAGTGACTTCCGAAACGGATCCGTCGGCGGTCCGGCATGCCCTGGTCTGAAACGAAGCGGCGAGCCTCGCGAATCCCCCGGCCGTCCCGCGGACGGCGGGAATTTTTTTTGCCCGCGAAAGGCCGGGAGTTGCTCGATTTTTCCGGACGGATGAAACTTTGAACGGTTTTTCGCCGTTTGTATAATGTACATACTGATTAACGGCACAGTACAAGACGGGCGGCGCTCGCCCGCCGGATGGGGGAGGATTCGGTGTTGGACGTGAACAAAGGCGGCACGGAGCCGGTCGTGCGGCTGCTCAACGTGACGAAGCGGATCGGCCGGCGCACGATCATTGACAATCTGACCTTCGACGTGCCGCCAGGGGAAGTGTTCGGATTTCTCGGTCCGAACGGTTCGGGCAAGACGACGACGATCCGGATGATGGTCGGCCTGATGCGGATGACGTCCGGCGAGATTTTGATCCGGGGCAAGAGCATCCGGACCGACTTTGAAGCCGCGGTGCGCCAGGTCGGCGCGATCGTCGAAAATCCGGAACTGTACCGGTATCTGACCGGATACCAGAACCTGGTGCATTATGCGCGGATGATCCCGGGCATTTCGAAGCAGCGGATTGACGAGGTGATCGAGCTCGTCGGCCTGACCGGGCGCATCCACGACAAAGTCAAAACGTATTCGCTCGGGATGCGGCAGCGGCTCGGAGTGGCGCAGGCGATTCTGCACCGGCCGGCGCTGCTCATACTGGACGAGCCGACGAACGGACTCGATCCGGCCGGCATCCGCGAGCTGCGGGACTATTTGCGCCATCTGGCCAAAAATGAAGGCACGACCGTGTTCGTTTCAAGCCACCTGCTCGCGGAGATGGAACTGATGTGCGACCGCTTCGCCATCATCCAGAACGGGAAGCTGGTCGACGTGCGTCCGTTGAACGGCCGGGAGGGCGGCGGCGAGAAAGCGGAGATTCTGTTCGAGGTTGACCGGCCGGAAGCCGCGGCGTCCGCGTTGGGCGGCGCCATCCTGCGGAAGGAATCCGGCGGCATCGTGGTGGGCGCCGGACGCGAGGAAGTCGCCGACATCAACGCCCGGCTTGTCGCCGCGGGCGTGCGCGTGTACGGCATCCGGGCCGTGACGAAGTCGCTGGAAGACCAATTCCTCGAAGTGACAGGGGGCGCGCGCGGTGTTTGAATTCCTGAAGCTGGTCCAGAACGAGAATATGAAAATATACCGGCGTGTGCGGACATGGGTCATGTTCGCGATCATGCTTGCCATTCCGCTCGCCATGTCGGTCATCGGCCTGCTCTACGGCGAAGACCCGGACATGTGGGCGTACGCGAGATCGGAAGCCCTGGCGGTGCTTACGCTGATGTCGATCTTCGCGGTCGTCATCGCGGCGGACAGCGTGGCGGGCGAGTTCTCGAGCGGCACGATCAAACTGCTGCTCATTCGCCCGTGGAGCCGGAGCAAGATTCTGCTGTCGAAGTACCTTGCGCTGGCGCTCTTCATGTTGCTGAGCATGGCGCTGCTCTTCGTGTTCACGCTGCTGCTCAATCTCGCGCTGTTCGGCAGCGGCGGCGATTACACGTTCCCGAATCAGGGTTCGATGAGCCACTTTGCGTATTTGGCGGCATTTTACGGTCTGAGCCTGATCGAAATGGTCGTCACCGTCACAATGGCGTTCATGATCTCGACCGTGTTCCGCTCCGGCAGCCTGGCGATCGGCCTGTCGATCTTCGTGCTGCTCGGCGGCCAAATCATCGCGAGCCTGCTTGAATGGCTTGACAAGCCGTGGGTGGACTATATCCTGTTTCTGCATTTCGGACTGCAGCGGCATCTCGCGGGGTATCCGATGATCGCCGATCGGACGCTCGGGTTCTCGCTCGGCGTTCTGTCCGGGTATTACGTCATCTTCATGGCGCTCTCCTGGTACGTGTTCAACCGCCGCGACGTGGCGGCATGACAACGTGTTGAAGCCTTCGGGATGTCCCGAAGGCTTCATCTGTCAGGAGGCGGTTGTCAGCGCGCGCCGCCCGCCGTGAGGCGGAACGATTCGTCCGCCGCTTCGATCGTTTCCTCGATGTCCGCTTCCGTATGGGCGACGGTCAGGAACCACGCCTCGTACTTCGACGGCGCCAGGCAGACGCCGCGGTCGAGCATGGCGCGGAAGAACGCGGCGAACGCCTCGCCGTCCGTGTCCTGCGCCTCGGCGTAGTTCGTGACCGGATGCGCGCAGAAATGCGTCGAGAACGCGCCGCGGATCCGGTTGATCGTGAGCGGCACGCCGTGCGTTGCGGCGCAGGCGGCGAGCCCGTCGGTCAGCCGTGCGGCGAGCGCGTCCATCCGCTCGTAGACGCCAGGCTCGCGCAGCACGTCGAGGCAGGCGAGGCCTGCCGAGATCGAGGCGGGGTTGCCTGCCATCGTGCCCGCCTGGTAAGCGGGGCCGAGCGGCGCCACCTGCTCCATAATGTCCTGGCGGCCGCCGTAGGCGCCGATCGGCAGGCCGCCGCCGATGATCTTGCCGAGGGCGGTCAGATCCGGCTCGATGGCGGCATGGTCGGGGAACGCCGCGAAATTTTGCGCTCCCCCGTAATGGAAGCGGAAGGCGGTGATCACCTCGTCGTAGATGACGAGGGCGCCGGCGTCGCGCGCCATCCGGCACACCCCTTCGAGGAAGCCGGGCTTCGGCATGACCATGCCGAAATTGCCGACGATCGGCTCGACGAGGACGGCGGCGACATCGTCGCCCCACCGCTCAAGGGCGGCGCGCAGGCCGTCCAGGTCGTTGTACGGCACGGTGATGACTTCGTGCGCGATCGAGATCGGGATGCCGGCGCTGTCCGGAATGCCGAGCGTCGACGGGCCGGAACCGGCGGCGACGAGCACAAGGTCGGAATGGCCGTGGTAGCAGCCGGCGAACTTGACGATTTTCGTCCGGTTCGTGTACGCCCGGGCGACGCGGATCGTCGTCATGACCGCTTCGGTGCCGCTGTTCACGAACCGCACCTTGTCCATGGACGGGATCGCTTCTTTCAGGCGGCGGGCCATCTCGATTTCCAGCTCGGTCGGCGTGCCGTACAGGGTGCCGTCAGCGGCCGCGCGGGCGATCGCCTCGACGATGCGCGGATGGGCGTGCCCGGCGATGATCGGGCCGTAGGCGGCGAGGTAGTCGATATAGCGGTTGCCGTCGACATCCCAGAAATGCGCGCCTTTCGCGCGCTTCATGAAGACGGGGGCGCCGCCGCCGACCGCCTTGAACGAGCGGGACGGACTGTTGACGCCGCCGACGATGTGGCGGAGCGCCTCTTCATAGAGGGAGGCGGATGTCGGGCGTCTGCCGGTGTCTGCGGGCATGGGGAATCTCCTTTCGCGATTGCGGACATATTTTTTCACATCGGAACCCGATCAAAAAAGGGCGTCCCGGCGCCGATGGCCGGAACCCCCTCCCATGTGTGCGACATCGCGCGCTGCCGGATCAGGCCGCGGGGTCCGCCTCGTCCGACGGCTTGCTCGTGACGGGTCCGGAAGGCTTGCCCGGATCGCCGTCCGCATCGCCGCCGGTTTTCGCGGCCGTATCGTCGCTGGCCAGCACTTCCTGCACGTAAGCTTTCAGGGCTTCGCGATCGCGGATCGCCAATACCGAGGCGCCGCCCACCCGATCGTCGCTGAGCAGCTCCATCGGCGGCACCTGCGCGGAGCCGGCGACATGGAGCTTCAGGCCGAGCCGTCCGAGCTTCAGCATGTCGGACACTTCCATGTTCGTCTCGATGTACGGCTGGACGCTCTCCAGAATCTGACCCATGCGAACGATGTTCCAGGTCGACTGCAGCTTCGCCGCGACGGCCTTCAGGAACTCCCGCTGCCGCTCGGTGCGCGTGAAGTCGGACATCGCGTCGTGGCGGAAGCGGACGTACTGCAGCGCCTTGTCGCCGTCGAGCAGTTGGTACCCTTTCTTCAGATGGATGTCGTAGCGGTTTTTGTCCGCCTTGTCGACGTAGTTCATATCCTTTTCCACTTCGAAATATACGCCGCCGATCGCGTCGACGAGCGCCTTGAACCCTTCGAAGTCGGCGTAGGCATAATATTGGATGGTGAGTCCGAGCAGGTTGCCGATCGTCTCCATGGCGAGATTCGGCCCGCCGAGCGTGATGGCGGAGTTGGCCCGGCCTTTGCCGTGCCCCGGAATGTCAATGTACGTGTCGCGCAAGACGGACAACAGATGCGCCCGCTTCGTGACGGGGTCGATCGAGACGACGATCATCGAGTCGGAACGGGCGACCTCGCCTTCGGCGAGCCCCCGCGCGTCGCCGCCCAGCAACAGAATGTTGACGCGCTCCTTGCCCTCCCATTCCGGCGGCGCTTCCACCTTCTTGTCCGCCACCGGTTTGAAGCGGGATTCGGATTCGTCCTTCTCGAAGTTGTCCAGCGCATTATATATGGTATAGGCCTGATAGACGGCGTATCCGATGGCAATGACCGCGACCGACAGGAGGCCGTAGAGCGTCCTGCGCAGCCATTTGTTCTTTTTTCTTGATGATCGCGGCTCCATGACGATTCTCTCCTTCTGAAGCAAATGAAACATTCCGCACATTAACTATTGACGACACGACTCGTCGAATGGTTCCGCACATGAAAACTTTGCACGCTTAAAGATTATAAAATGTCACGCCATGTCTTACAAGTGCTATACTGTTTGTCGGAAGAGAGGGAGACATTTCCCGGGAAATGTCGAGGGGAAAGGAGAGACAGCATGCAGCCGGCAATCGAAGTGCATGAGTTGCGCAAGACGTTCAAAGTGCAGCGAAACCGCGAAGGTCTTGCCGGCGCTTTGCGGGATTTGTTCCGCCGCGAATATGTGGAAGTGGCGGCGGTGAAGGATATCAGCTTCACGATTCCGCAGGGGGAAATCTGCGGGTACATCGGCGAGAACGGCGCGGGGAAATCGACCACGATCAAAATGCTCGCCGGCATTCTGGTGCCGACGTCCGGCACGGTGCGCGTGGCCGGCTATGTGCCCTGGCGGGAGCGCGAACGGTTCGTCCGCCACATCGGCGTCGTGTTCGGCCAGCGCAGCCAGCTTTGGTGGGATATCGGCGTCATCGAGTCGTTCCAGCTTCTGCGCAAGGTATACCGCGTGCCGATGGCCGATTACAAGCGGCGGCTCGACGAGCTGGTCGAGCGGCTGCAGCTCGGCGATCTGCTCAACCGGCCGGTGCGCAAGCTCAGCCTCGGCCAGCGGATGCGGTGCGAGCTCGTCGCGTCGCTGCTGCACAATCCGTCGATTCTGTTTCTGGACGAGCCGACGATCGGGCTCGACATTGTCGTCAAGACGGAAATCCGCGAGTTTCTCATTCAGCTCAACCGCGAGCACGGCACGACGATTCTGCTGACGACGCATGATCTGCAGGACATCGAGGCGCTCTGCTCGCGGGTCATCATGCTGGACGACGGCCGGATCATCTATGACGGCGGATTGGACGAGCTCAAGGCGCGCTGGAGCCGCGGGCGCGAGATCCGGCTGCAGTTCGGCGAGCAGGTGAGCCTTGAACGGCTGGAGCAACTGACGGCGGATCTGCCCGGCGCAAGATGGCAGTCGGGCGAGGATATGACGGCTGTGTTGAAGGTGCCGTCCGAGGTCAGTTTGTCCGACGCGCTGGCCCGCGTTGTCGGCAGCGGCGTCGACATCCGCGACATCAAGTTCATGGAGACGAGCACGGACGAGATTGTGCGCGAGATCTACAAGTCGGGATCGGCTTCGGGAGCGGAACGGCTGGTGGGCACGACGTGACGGGGATGTACCTCGATCTGATCCGCATCCGTTTCCTGATGATGCTGGCGTACCGGGTGAACTACTACAGCGGCATCGTGATTTATGCGGTCAATATCGGCGCTTATTATTTTTTCTGGCATGCGATTTACGGGAACCAGGAAGCGATCCGGGGGTTCACGCTGGCGCAGATGACGACGTATGTGGCGGTCTCCTGGATGGCGCGCGCGTTCTATTTCAACAATCTGGACCGTGAAATCGCAAACGAGGTGCGCGACGGCAGCGTCGCGATTCAATTTGTGCGGCCGTACAATTACCTGCTCGTGAAGCTGTTTCAAGGGTTCGGCGAAGGGCTGTTCCGGCTGCTGCTGTTCATGACGCCGGGGCTCGTCGTCGTGTGTTTGATTTTTCCGATCGAGCTGCCCCGGGACCCGGGGGTCTGGCTGCTGTATCTCGCGATGCTGGCGTTCAGTTTCCTTATTAATTCGGAGCTGAATCTGCTCACGGGGATGGGCGCATTCTACATTGAAAATGTGGACGGGCTGATCCGCATGAAGCGGGTGGTCGTCGACCTGTTCTCCGGCCTGTTCGTGCCGATCGCGCTGTTCCCGGGCTGGCTGGCCGCCTTGTCCGAGTGGCTGCCGTTCCAGACGATCGCGTATTTGCCGAGCGCGGTGTTCACGGGGCGGGCTTCCGGCGAAGAGGCGCTGGCGGCGATCGCGCTGCAGGCCGTATGGGCCGCTGTGTTGGTTGTGCCGATCATGCTCATGTGGCGGGCGGCTCGCAGACGGCTGTTCGTGCAGGGAGGGTGAGCAGGCGGCATGTTTTACCTCGGGTTGATGTGGGAATACTTCAAGAACTACGCCAAGACGCGGCTCACCTACCGGGCGGACTTCTGGATCGAGGTCATCTCGGATTTGACCTGGCAGGCGATGAATCTGGCGGTGATTCTGATCGCGTTCCAGCACACGCCGGTGCTCGGCGGGTGGACGGAAGCGGAGATCGTGTTCGTGTTCGGGTACTTCATGGTGCCGTACGGCATTTTCAGTTGCTTCTTCGATCTGTGGAATTTCAGCGACCGGTATATCGTGAAGGGCGAGATGGACCGGGTGCTGACGCGGCCGGCGCACAATCTGTTCCAGATTCTGCTCGAGAACATGTACCCGCCCGGATTGATCGGATCGTTCGTCGGGCTCGCGATCATGGCGGTAACGGCGGGACAGATGGGGATGACGTTCGATTGGACGGATCTGCTGATGCTGATCGTGCTGACGATGGGAGCGGTGATGGTCTACTTCGGCCTGTTCACGGCTCTGACGGCCATCGGTTTCTTCACCGACGCGCCGACGGGCATACTGCCGCTCATGTTCAATTTGCAGAGCTACGGCCGCTATCCGGTTACCATTTATAACCGGACGATGAGGTTCGTTCTGACCTGGCTGCTGCCGTTCGCGTTCGTCGGCGTCTATCCGGCGTCGTATTTCCTCGATCGCAGCGGCGCCGCCGATCTGCGGATGGCGCTGCTCACGCCGGTGGTCGGGCTCGTGTTCACGGGCATCGGGCTGGCCGTCTGGAACATCGGCGTGAAGCAGTACCGCGGGGCGGGGTCGTAGGGGGCTGCGATTAACGGCACGAATTGCCGTTAATCGCCTGTCCGAGCAAGGCGACGGGCCCAATAACGGCACATAGTTCCGTTAGCGGCCGGATGCAGGCGTATGCGGCTGCGAAAAATGGCCTGTAACGGTACGCTGTTCCGTTACAGGCGCGCAGATCGCGTGCCGACGCCTTCTAACGGTACACAGTTCCGTTAGCGGCCGGATGCAGGCGTATGCGGCTGCGAAAAATGGCCTGTAACGGTACGCTGTTCCGTTACAGGCGCGCAGATCGCGTGCCGACGCCTTCTAACGGTACACAGTTCCGTTAGCGGCCGGATGCAGGCGTTTGCGGCTGCGAAAAATGGCCTGTAACGGTATGCAGTTCCGTTACAGGCGCGCAGATCGCGTGCCGACGCCTTCTAACGGTACACAGTTCCGTTAGCGGCCGGATGCAGGCGTATGCGGCTGCGAAAAATGGCCTGTAACGGTATGCAGTTCCGTTACAGGCGCGTAGATCGCGTGCCGACGACCTCTAACGGTACACAGTTCCGTTAGCGGCCGGATGCAGGCGTATGCGGCTGCGAAAAATGGCCTGTAACGGTATGCAGTTCCGTTACAGGCACGGCTCCGCTCTCTTGCACCACCGTCAGAACCTGGCTTTCGAGCGGACAAGCCGATAGCTGTGGAATCGCCGCACACCGCTCGCCGGCTCCAAATACCCGTCGGCCGCCAGTTCTCGCAGCAGAATGCGGGCATGCTTGTCGCTGACACCCAGCAATTCGCGGATTTCGGCTGGTCTGATCGGGGTCGGGGAGTAAGCGGCATGTCGCAATATTTCTCTTTTCTTAACCGGCAATTCGGCATAGGGGTCGCTGCCTCCAAATAATCGCCCCAGCAGTTGAAGAACAATCTGTTGGCATTTTCGCGGACGGTGTTCAATATCATCCGCCGAGAAGCGGAGTACACGCCAATCGTCGATGACCAGATGGTTCTGGCGTGTCAGGTCGTCCGAGAATTTGTGACGGTCCGCATGTCTGGCGTGGGGTCCAAACCCGTCCGCTTCGAGACATATACGATGCGGCATGCGGACGTACGCGTAGTCCAGAAACCGCACGCCATCCCGGAAATCGGCAACCTCGTACTCCGCATGCAAATGCTCGAACGAACCGACAGCCGGCCACCAGACATTGAGGAGCAGCAATTTTTCCAAATAGCCGTGTTCCTGCAGTCTTCTGCGCCGTTCTCCCGCGCTTGCCGCGATCTGCTTCTTCATCCATGCGTCATACTGTGCCTCGAATGCTTGGTCCATTCACCCATCTCCTTTCAAAAAAAACAACACCGCCCTCTCCCGCTACATGCGGCGATGGGACGGTGTGCTTCACGCGTCACGATATTCATGCCCTACGACAAAGGTATGGTGTGCTTCACGCGCCACAATAATCATGCCATCCGGCAACGTGTGCTGAAAGCGCCGTTGACACCTTCATGCTACCCGGACGCCCGGAAAAAATCAAGCGTTTGCCAAATTGTGCGATTTTGATCCGGAATTCCGCGCGGACTCTGATACAATAGATATTTAAGATGTAAGAATGCGCAAGGGAGGAAGCTGCGGCCATGGCACTGTCCATCGGAAAAAAAGTTCCCGATTTCACGCTGCCTTCGGCGGACGGGGAGGTGCGGTTGAGCGATTTTCGGGGGCGGCTCGTGGTGTTGTATTTCTATCCGAAGGATATGACGGAGACTTGCACGAAGCAGGCTTGCGAGTTCCGGGACGCCTACGGCGAGCTGACGGCGCATGGCGTGGTCGTCATCGGGGTCAGCACGGACGAGGTCGAACGCCACATCCGGTTCCGGGACAAGTATCGGCTGCCCTTTCTGCTGTTGTCCGATCCGGCGCACAAGGTGTGCGAGAAGTACGGCGTGTGGCAGCAAAAAAAGCTGTACGGTCGCGAGTATATGGGCATCGTCCGGTCGACGTTCCTGATCGACGAGAAGGGCAGACTGATCCGCGAGTGGCGGAATGTGCGCCTGAAAGGCCATATCGACGCGATCCTGCAGACGATCCGGGAGTACCGGGAGCCGTCGTCCCCGAACAAGAAATCGGCCGCCGCGCATACGGTCTGACAGGCTGCGCGCCCGGCGCGCGCGGCCGCGCCCGGCACGTTGACGCCCCGAAAATCCGTTCAGTATAATTAGTTTCCCCTGAAAAAATCAGCGGTTTTCCGACAAAATAAAAGGAATTCGAAGCCTTGATCTGGAAATTGTTATGGTCGAGACAACAATCCAACCAAGGGCGAATTCCTTTGTCTAAGAAGT